>Ga0268299_1000068_pt1 | contig 400128 bp, 303 predicted proteins | sample NOBtaG_FD_193484 | JGI IMG/M metagenome (GOLD analysis project Ga0268299, IMG submission 193484) | Activated sludge microbial communities from bioreactor in Nijmegen, Gelderland, Netherland - NOB reactor | ecosystem: Engineered > Bioreactor > Aerobic > Activated sludge | place: Netherlands...
GACATCATCGAACTCTCGCCCGGCGGGCACTCGCCCCAGTATCCGAGCAGTTCGCCCAGGTCGTCACCATCCACGATCCCGTCGCAGTCGAAGTCCGCGATGCTGTAGCCGCCGCCGGTCCCCCACAGCCCAAGCAGCGTGCCCATGTCGTCGCCGTCGACCTCACCGTCACCGTTGAAGTCCGGCAGGCAAGTGGAGGAGAGCGTGAACTCGTACGCGCCCATCTCGACCACGCAGATGAGCCGATCGACCGGCGCATCGATCGGGCCCAGCGCCCAAGGAACGGGTTCGGTGGCACTGTTGTCCTCATCCAAGTTCGTTCTGTCCTTCGCGATGAGCCCGTCGCTGCCCTGGCTGATCAGCGGCGAACTCCACGACAGCCGGTAGTCGCCCTTCGGTGCGTCCACGAACTCGGGATCATCATCGACATTGCCGTCGCCCAGGGGGGTCGTCGGGAGGTCCTCCACGCAGGAGTAGTCGATCACGAGCGCGCCGAACTCCGAATGCACCTGCGCATCGAAGCCTCCGTCGGAGTCGGTGTTCCAAACGACGATCGAGTTCGCGACCGTCAGGTCGCCCTTCGCCAGGATGCCGCCCACTTGGTAGCCCGCCTCGTTCTCGACGACCGTGCAGTTGATCGCCACGGCGTCGTGCTGCGCCAAGACTCCGCCGCCGATGCTCGCGGCGTTCCTCGCCAGAAGCGTGTTCGCCAAGTGGACCTCTGCGGCTTCCGAGTAGATCGCCCCACCCCATCCGTCGTATGGACCCGCCTCGTTGTCCTCGAAGGTGCTGTTGGCGATGTTGCAGAACAACGCGTACTCGACATGGAGTGCGCCCCCGTTGGATTGCGAGAATCCCCCATCCACGCTGTTCTCGTTGAAGGCGCACTGCGAGATCGCGACGGTGGCCGCCCCCGCCGACACGGCGCCTCCCTCACCGCCGAGCGCCCCCGCCACTCGATTCTCTTCGAAGCGGCAGCGACGGAGCGTGACCGTGCCCGCGACATGGGTGCACGCGAGTGCGCCGCCCTTCTCCTCGGCCAGATTCCCTCGCAGCACGCAGTCGACGAACTCGATCTCCGCCGGACCCCATGAAGCGACTTCGGCCCGGATGCCGCCACCTGCCGATTCGTCGCCCGGTGAACCAACCGCGCGGCCCGCTTCGACGATCACGCCGGAAACCGTCATGGTCGGACCGTTTGGAAGATCGAAATCAAGACGACATGGAGCGAGTTGTCGTTGAAACTCGATGGCGTCCCGGGATCGTCGTTGCCGGAGATGTCGCCGCTGAGGATCGTGACGAACTGCGATGGATCCCAGTCGCCGGGATCGCCTCCGACGCTCGTGCCGCGATAGCCGCCTTCGATCCTCACGCCCTTCTCGATCAGGAACGAGCCGTTCGTGCCCGACGGCGTGTAGGTCCCCTGCGCGATGCGGATTTCGGTGACGGGTGGGTCGACTTCCCCATCATGAAGGTCGGCCAGTGCGCGATCGAGCGTCGCGTATGCCTGCTCCCAGCATTGGCCGGAGTGCCCGGAGTCGTCCCCGATGTCGGCGTACACAAATCGAATCGTCGGTTGCGGCGGCGAACAGGATTGTCCGTTGCTTGAGTCTGCAACCACGCACAGGGCCAAGAGTGCGGGCGCAAGTCTCAGCTGGCAACACCGCAACCAGGCACGGTCAATGACTGTGTGTGTGGGGGGGGGGTAGCAAACGGCGTGCCGATCGACTCCTCGTGTCCATGCGAACCTCCGGGAAGTTGCGGCAGGCGCCATGGCCTGCCTGATGATCGCGGCGCCCCGTGCGACACCGCCGGAATGGGATCCGTATTGAAGTGAGCGCCCGCGTGGATCCCGGACGCGGACGCTCGATCAGCCTACATCGATATGAACCTTGGTCAACCATCGACCGAGGACTTCGCTTGTACGGCTGCCTGCTTGGCCCCGCATCGCTCGCAATCGCTTGCGCGGCTCCGCGCTTGATGCAGCGCGTCGGCCTCCGGCGGCCCTCCCTCGCCGAGTTGAGGACGGCATCGCGGCGAGTCGGCGAGCCGCGAGCCGTCCGAGTGTTTGAGGCGAGGAGGGCTGCCGGAGCCGACGCGCTGCGGTGACGGCGCCGCGAAGCGATTGCCTACGGGCCGGGCAACACCGGACTCTGGTTCATGATCACGCTGGTCGGAGGCGCCGCGGGCCCCACACCGACGAATCCGATGGTGACGGACTCGCCCTCGTGAATATGACCGTTCCATGTCTCGTTCGCGACGGTCACGATCCCGCCCTGCTGCGAGATCAGCACGCAGTCCCACAGACTTCCAATGGTGTAGCCGGGCGTATCGAACTGGAGCGTCCAACCATGGATCATCTCGTCCGAGCCGTTGTGAATCGTCAGGTGGCCGACGAATCCGCTGCCCCAGTCGTTCGACACATTCCAGGTCCAGGTGAGACCGAAGACCTGGCAATCGTCGAGGAAGCCGTCGCCGTTCGCGTCGCCGCCGTCGGCGATCTCGCACGAATCCGGCACGAGGTTCATGTTGCAGTCGTCGACTTCACCGCGCAGGATGGCGCAGAGATCCGGGACGCCGTTGCCGTCGCAGTCCTCGAGCGCCTCGCATGAATCGGGAACGCCATTGAGATTGCAATCGGGGGCGCCTGATGCGATCGCCTCAGCATCCGAGATGCCGTCGCCGTCGCAATCGGGGCCGCAGATTCCCCACGCGCCGAGCAGCTCGCCGAGATCGGCGCCATCCACGCGACCGCTGCCGTCGAGATCCGCGGCACACGGCGCCGCACATGGCCCCCATGCACCCAGCAGGGCGCCGAGGTCGCCGCCGTCCACTCGACCGCTTCGATCGAGATCGGCCGGGCACTCGAAGACGGGGCCCGCGCCGAAGTCGACATCGCTGACGGCGTAGAAGCCTTCGCCCACGGGATCGAGCCGCTGCCAGATCGAATAGATGCAGTGCTTGCCCGTGCGCGCAGGAATGATGGTGTTGATGCGGTACTCGTTGCCGACCTTCATCACGGGGCCGAGCGTGAGCGGCTCCAGCTTGTCCCATGTGAGCGGCATGAGCGGATTCCAATCGGCGCTCGTGATCCAGGCGTGAAAGACGCTCGGATCATGCGGGGTGGTCGCGTACCAGACGAGCTCGAAGGGGCCGGCGCTCATGGGCGTGGCGGGCCAGTCGTCGCGCACCAGATCCAGGCCCCGGTACTTGAAGTTGCCGCCGCTGGCGATCTTGCCGTCGGGAATGAAGTCCTCGTACGGCGCGTGCATCTGCTGCATCGGCGTTCCGGGATAGAAGTTCACCACTTCGTTCCAGTCGTAGAACGGCTGCGTGCCGCCCACCTCGATCGCCGCCTGCACCGCCGCGGACTGTGGGCTCTGCGGCCCCTCCTGGAAACCGCTGTAGACACGGCTGATGGGCTGCGACAGCGAGCCGTGACCATGCGCGAGCGTGGTGGCGCCGGCGACCGCAAGGACCGCCGTGACAGCGATGACCGCGTTGACCGTGTTGAAAGTATTGACAGTGTTGACAGTGTTGACAGTTTTGACTGTTTTGAGCATGGTGAAAGCGATGCCCTGCGCCGATCCAATCACTCCGCGGGCGTCGCTCATGGGCGCGGTGATGAACTTCCGGGCGCGCTCGCGCCCGACCTTCTCTGCATGCAGCATGGGGATCGCTCCTACGAAGCCGCGATCACGCCATCGCCCTCAGGCGCGGTCACGGCACTCACCACAGTACGCGGCGGCGCGCCAGGTGTTGCACTCGAAGCACCTATCGGAATCGCGGCGCTGAAACGACCGGACCAGGTCCAGCGCCGAACATCCGCCTTCGGCAGGGACGCTCGTCGAATGAGCTCCTCCCGTTCGCTCTCGAGGAATCCCTTGTCGACCGAGAGCACCGCATCATGTCGCACCACCCGCGAGCATGGCAGCGTGATCAACCGAATGGCGACGCGACTGGCCATGTCCCGCGACAGATCGTTCCAGATCACGAACTTCGACGCGAGCCGCCCCATGATGGAGAGGAGGCTCACCACCTGCTCATCCGTGAAGTGATGGAGGAACATGCCTGCATGCACCACATCGAAGCTGCGGGGCTCGAATCGCTGCTCCAGCGAGAACGCGTCTTCGCGCAGGAGCGTGATCGACGACGACGCTCCCGGAGTTCGCTCGACCTCGCGGCGTGCCTCGTCGATGCTGGCCTGGAGCGAGTCGATCGCGACGACGCGCAACTCGATTCCGCGCGTCTTCGCCCATTGCAGCGCCGCCAGGGGAATGTCGCCGCATCCCGTGCCCACATCGAGCAGCGTCATGGACGAGCCGAACTCATGGCGATGCGCCTCCAGATGCGAGAGGAGTCCGTCGACGCCTCGCAGTCGACGATTCGTCCAGCGGATGAACCTGAAGGCGCGCCGGATCTCGCGCGGATCGGTGCGAGGGTCGTCCATGATCTCGGCACGCGACGGGCGAGCGCTCATGGGCGAAGTCTAGTCCCGGCAGCGCCGTGATCACATGCGCCGACGCTCGCGGCGCTTCGACGCGCCGTTACGATGCGAGCCTCATGCCTGCGGGCCTGCCGATGCATGCACGCACCTCCCTCCGACGACGGCTGTGGCTGGCAGGCTCGGTGAGCGGCATCATCGCCGCCACGCTCTTGAACCCCTGGCTGGGCGTTCTCGCAGGAGTGGTTGCCGTCACGATCATCTTCGGCAGCACGCTGCGCCGTTCGAGCGACTTCTATGTGCGGTTCATTCGCCGCGCGGAAGGCGAGCGGCATCGCGTGGCGCTCACATTCGACGACGGACCCGATCCCGAACGAACGCCGCAGGTGCTCGATGCGCTCGACGAATGCCGCGCTCCTGCAACCTTCTTCATGATCGGCCGCCGTGCTGCGGAGTCGCCGGAGCTCGTGCGCCGAGTGATCGAGCGGGGCCATGAGATCGGGGGCCACAGCCACTCGCACTCGCGCACGCTGCCCTTCGCCCCCGCGGCACTCCAGCACCGCGAGATGGTCGAAGGCAACGACGCGTTGCATGCCGCCGGCGCACCCGCCGTGCGCTGGTATCGACCGCCCATGGGCATTGCCACGCCGGCGTTGGCGCGGGCGCTTGAGCGTTCGACCGTGCGAGCGGTGAACTGGTCCGTGCACTCGCGCGACTTGGCGGATCCCGACGCCGCACGCATCGCGCAGCGCGTGCTCCGGCGGATCCGCGGCGGTGACATCGTGCTCATGCACGACGGTTCCGACCGGAACGGCGCGGGGCCGGCCGCGCTGCCCGCCGCCGTGCGCGCGATCGTGGCGGGATTGCGCGAGCGAGGACTGGAGCCCGTGACGCTTTCCACGCTGCTGGACGCGACGGGCTCCGGGGCGGAGCCGGCCACGGCAACCGCTTCAGCCACCGTGGCTGGGGCCGCGCCATGATCCCGCGTCCCGTGATCGGAGCGGCGCCGTGGCACCGCCGCGCGGAGGCGGGTGCGTGGAGCGCCGTGGCACGCGTGATCGAGTTCACGCTGGGCGTGCTGAACGGCATCGCCTATCCGGTGCAGCGCGGCGCTCTGTCGCTGCTGCGCGACGGTCCCGTGATCTTCGTGGCCAACCATCGCAGTCTGCTCGACACGACATTCATCCGCTGGTCGCTCCATCCCCGGATTCGCAAGTCGCTCGTCACCGTCGGCGGGTTCGACTTCTTCGAGCCTCGCGGCACGCCATGGCAGCGCCTGGTGTCCACCCTCTGGCTCCGGTTCATCGTCGACGGCTACCGCGTATGGATGATCGATCGACGGATCGAGGGCAGCGCGCATCTGGGCCAGCTTGCATCGCTGCTCAGCGCGGGAAGGACCCTGCTGCTCTATCCCGAGGGGCGGCGATCGCGCAGTGCGCGCATGGGACCCATGCAGCCCGGCGCCGCAATTCTGGCTCGCCGCGAGGGCGTTGCCGTGGTGCCGATCTTCATCGGCGGAACCGAGACGATCCTGCCGCCCGGTCGATTCTGGCCGCAGCCCGGCCCGTTGCGCATCCGCATGGGCGCGCCGATGCGACCGGAAGCGCTCGAGCACCCCGAGGACTTCATGCGGCGAGTGCGCGACGCCATTGCGGCGCTCTCGAATGGACAGGAGACCGCCTCGTGAGAGGCGGTGGCGTCTTCCGCGTCATCGAGAACGCGCTCTTTGCGTGCCTGTTCATTCCGCTCGCGCGTCATGCGCCCGCGCTGTCGCGTCGCATGCAGCCGATCTTCGCATGGTGTTCGTGGCGACTGCACGCAGGCCGCCGCCGGTCGCTTCGTCGGACGGCGCGGATCCTGCTTGGTCCGGGCGCAGCGCCGCGCGATCTCGATCGCTTCGGCCGACGCGTCATGACGAACATCCAGTCGTTCATCGCGGATGTTGCGACGATCGATCGACGCTCCGTGGAATCGCTCGCGGCGGGCATCGATCGCTACGAGGGGCTCGATGTGTTCCTCGAGGTGCTGCGTCGCGGCAAGGGGATGATCCTGGCGAGTGCGCATCTTGGTTCGTTCGAGTCGGCCGTGGCGGCGCTTCGGCGCGTGAGCGATGTGCCCGTCCAAGTGGCGTTCGCACGCGATCGGCTTGCCGCGTTCGATCGCGTCCGCAGTCGCGCACGGCGTCATCTGCGGATCATCGAGAGCCCGGTCGATGACGGCGTGCAGTCCTGGCTCGCCATGCGCGATGCGCTGGAGCATGGCGCGGTGGTCGCCATCCTTGCCGACCGCGTGATGCCCGGTCAGCAGGGCGCCACGCTGCGATTCCTCGGCCAGCCCTCGCGCCTTCCGACGGGACCGGTGCGTCTCGCGGCCCTGAGCGGAGCGCCGTTGGTGCCGACCTTCGTGATTCCCGGGCGCGACGGTCGCAGCACGCTTCGCTTCGAGCCGCCGATCGAGGTGACGAGCGACGCAAGGGCGATCGATGACGACCATCCCGGACAGCGCTCGCTGATCGATGCGATGGAGCGTGCGATCCGTGCGGCGCCCGAGCATTGGCTCGTGGTGGAGGGTCCGTGGATGAATGCTCGATGAGCGCCCGCGAGCGATCGCTATCATGGCCGCCACGACGATGCTCAGCCGCGACACCGTGCTCGAGACGGTCGAACGGGTCCTTCGCAACGACCTGAAGTTCGGCCAGGCTCCGATCTGCGAGCAGACGAAGCTCGTGGGCGGCGATCTGCATCTTGACTCGCTGGATCTGCTCATGGTGGTCACCGGCACGGAGAAGGCGCTCGCAATCAAGCTGCCCGGCCGCCGTATCGACGGCTCGGTGATGTCGACGGTGGGCACCTTCGTCGACTTCGTCTGCGCCGAGATGTCCACACCCGCCGGGAAGCGGTGATGCGCGTCGATCCGGAGAAGGATCGCCGTCTCGACGCGCCGTGCGATCCCTCCAGATGCGCCGCGCTCGACGCGTTGCCGCAGCAGCCGCCCTTCCGCTTCCTCACGACCGCGCAGCGAGACGGCAAGGAGGGTGATGCGATCCGCGGCACCTGGGTGATCGATGGTCGCGAGCCCTTCTTCGCGGGCCACTTCCCGGGCGATCCCGTGCTGCCCGGCGTGCTGATCGCCGAGGCGCTTGCGCAACTCGCCGGGCTGCTGTTCACCGATCCCACGATCGACTCTGCCAGCGCGCATCGCTCTGCGACCGCAACCGCGCCTGCGAGCGCGCCTGCCTCAGCGCTCGACTGCGCCGCCGCGCCGGCGAGCGCGCATCACGCAGCGCCCGCGCTCGCGGCAAAGCCCGCACCATCGTTGCTCGTGGGGATCGACATGCGCTACCGCGCGGTCGTGCGTCCACCGGTGACGCTCTCGCTCTGTTCACGGCTCGATCGCATGATCGGTCCGATCGCGGAGTTCGAGGTGGCCGCGACCCTGGGCGAGCAGCGCGTGGCCGACGGCCGCCTCTCGTTGCGCATGCCTGATGGCGCCGCACCATGACGACGCCGACCTCGATCGTCGTCACCGCCGCCGCCATGCGTACAGCCCTGGGCAGCTCCCGCGCCGAGGTCCTTCGCCGCATGCAGACTCGTGAGTTGGCGCTGGCGCCGTCACTCGCCCTCGAGGGGTCCACCGCGGCCGATCGCACCTACGCGGTTTCGGGCGGCTCGCCCGGGCCCGATCGCGCCGAGGAACTGCTGGCGGCAGGCCTGGCCGACGCGCTGCGCGAAGCGGGGCTGGATGCCCCCGCATCTCGCGGAGATCGCCGCGTGCTCATCGTCGTCGGCACGACGCTCAACGGCATGCGGCATCTGCGCGCCTTCCTTCGCGGCGGTTCCGCGCGCAGCGCCGCATACCTGACGCCCGGCTCGGTCGTGTCGATTGCGGCGGCTCGGTGCGGCCTGCATGCCGCGGGCATCACCATCTCCACCGCGTGCGCCTCGGGCATCACCACGATCGGCATCGCGTGCGATCTGCTTCGGCAGCGCGAAGTGGATCTGGTGCTCGCGGGCGGCTACGACCCGGTCTCCGAGTTCTCGCATGCTGGATTCGGCAGCCTGCGCCTGCTGGCATCGGATCGCCCGCGCCCCTTTGCCCATGATCGCGACGGCATGCGCACCGGCGAGGGCGCGGCCGTGCTCGTGCTCGAGCGCGAGGCGGACGCTCACGCGCGCGGCGCACGCGTTCTTGCGCGCGTGGCCGCCATCGCCGAGACCTCCGATGCGTACCACCTCACGCAGCCGCATCCCGACGGAAGCGGCGCGGCGGCGGCGATGCGCGAGGCGATCGAACGGGGCGGCGCACCCGATCTGGTGGTGGCGCACGCCACCGGCACCGAAGCGAACGACCTCTCGGAGTACCGCGCCTACGAAGGCGCCTTCGGTGATCGTCTTGCGTCCGTGCCGGTGACCGCGCCCAAGTCGGCGCTCGGTCACACGCTAGGCGCCGCGGGTACCATCGACGCGGCGCTGTGCATCGCCATGGCCGAGTCTCGCTCGCTGCTGCCCACGCTGACCGAGGTGCGCGACATCGACCTCGAGCGATTCCCTGCGCTCGCACTGGTGGTGGAACCGACCGCGCGCACGCTCTCGCGCACCATGAATGTGGCCATCGGATTCGGCGGCTCGAACGCGGCGCTCGTGCTGGAGCACGCGCCGACGAGTCGCGACCACGGCCGCCACGGCGCGATGGCCGCGGCACCTGAACCGATCTGGATCACGGGCGTTGCCGCCGTCCTGCCGAATGGCGCCTTCGCGGGCTCGGCGCTGGGCGCATGCGGCGAGCTCCGCGCCGGAGATGTCGATGACGCGATCCTCGCTCCGCACCTGGACCTTCGTGCAGCGCGGCGCATCGCACCGATTTCGCGTCTCGTTCGAGCCGTGGTGCGTCTCGCGCTCGACGACGCTCGGCTGCCTCCGGAACTGGTCGCCGGGGCGCACGCTCTCTGCGCCACGCAGCACGGCGCGGTCGGCTACAGCGTGGATGCCTACCGCGATGTCATCGAGCACGGTCTCGACGGCGGCAATCCGCTGCTCTTCGCCGAGAGTGTTCCGAATGTGCCCGGGGCGCAGTGCTCGCTCGCGTTCGGCGTGCGCGGCCCGGCCATCAGCGTGATCGGCTCGCGCGTCGGATTCATGGAGGCGGCATGGCTCGCGCGGGCGCGCATGCTGGAGCGCTCGATCGACCGCGTGATCGTGGTGGCCGCCGAGGAGCGGCACGATCGCCTCGATCAGGTCCTTGCGGCATGGAAGCAGGGCCACTGCGGCGATCCGCTCACGGCGGCAGGCGCCGTGGCCATGATCTTCGAGCGCGAGGGCGCGGCGCGCGGCCGCGGCGCAACGCCGCGAGCTCGACTCGGCTCCATCAACTGGCGACCACCGTCGCAGCCGCGCTCGCGCGAACTCACCCGGAGCGCCGCGGAGCTTGCGGCCCTTCACGACGGCCGAATCGATGCACCGGCACGACCCGGCCTGCTCGGTCGCATGGAGCGCCGCGCGATCGGTGATCGACTCGGCGCTACGCTGGGCGCCGAGCTCCATGCCGCAGGTCCGGCGCTCCTGGCAGCCCGGCGCGTGGCGTGCGGCGAGGCCGGCGCGGTGCTGGCCATCGATTCATTCGGCGCCTCGGCGCTCATGGCCTTCGAACCCGTGCCAAACGAGGCGAAAGGAGCGTCATCCGCATGAGCGCTCCTCGCTCGGCACCGCTCGACGCCACGGTTGGCGGACTCCCGCTGCACGCGCTAGGCATCCCGGGCGACCTTCCCCCGCCGTTCTGCACGCTGCGCGGCGAGCGACTCGATGCGGCACCGGATGTGATCATGCGACGGGACTCCCGCGAGGGCTGGCATCTCGCAAGCACGGTCATCCACGATGCCGCGGCGCTCGAGGACGATGCATTCGTCGATGCCGCAGCGCTCGCCAATGTGCGCCTGACGCAGGCGATTCGGTGCGCCACCTCGGATCCGCTCGTGCGCGTCTGGAACTTCATTCCCGGGATCGGCGCACCGAGCCTGCATGGCGATCGCTACATGAGCTTCAACGCGGGTCGGGCGAGAGCGTTCGAGCAGCTTGCGATCACGCCCGCCGTCCTGCCGGCGGCATCGGGCGTGGGTCACGCGGGGACGTCGCTCGTGGTGCACGGTCTCACGCTCAGGTGTCGCTGCGACCCGCTCGAGAGTCCGCGCCAGGTGCCCGCATGGCGCTACTCCGCGCAGTACGGACCGCGCCCGCCGCTCTTCTCGCGCGGCTGCCGTGTGCATGCGCGCGAAGGCGTTCACCTCCTGATCAGCGGCACCGCGAGCGTGGTGGGCGAGTCGTCCACGCATCTGGATGATCTTCGGGCGCAGCTCGAGGAGACCTGCGCCAATCTGGAGCAGCTCTGCCGTGCCGCCGCGATGCACACACGCGCGCTTCGGTTCCTGCGCGTGCACCTGCGCCGCGACGACGAATCATGGCGCATCGCCGCCGAGCAGCGTCTGCATCGCACCTTCCCTGAGGCCGTCATCCAGACCGTCGTGGCACCGCTCTGCCGGCCCGAACTCCTGATCGAGATCGAGGGCACCTCGTGGCAGCCGACTACGACGCACTCGTGATCGGCGCCGGCCCGGCGGGAAGCGTGGCGGCGCGTCGCCTCGCCCGCGCGGGCGTGCGGGTCCTGCTGCTCGATCGCCAGTCGTTTCCCCGCTTTCGCATCGGCGAGTCGCTGCTCCCGAGAACGCGCGAGATCCTGCGCGCCGAGGGACTGCTCGATCGCCTCGACGGCGTGCCTCATGCGCGGAAGCTCGGCGTGGACATCGGCTTCGGCGACGGCCGGCGCCCTCCGCTGCGCATTCGATTCGACCAGGTGTTCGGTCGAGGCGATCACGAGGCCTTCAATGTGGAGCGCGCGCCGTTCGACGCGATGCTCGTCGACGCGGCGCGCGAGGCTGGCGCGGAGGTCCGGCTCGACTGCGGGGTCGATGCCATCCTCGAGCTGGCCGAGGATCGCGTGCGCGCGCAGATCGCCGAGGGCGAGATCACGGCACGGTTGCTGCTTGACTGCTCGGGCAATGCCACGGTGGTGGGGCGACATCTCGGCACGCGGCGATTGCATGCGCGACTGCGCAATGTGGCGGCGTTCGATCACTTCACGGGCGTGGCGCCGTCTGCGGGCGTGGCGGCGGGCGAGATCGACCCTTGGGTCAGCGTGGTCATGGCGCACGAAGGATGGTTCTGGATGATTCCGCTCGATCGTTCACGCACCAGCGTGGGCGTGGTGCTGGAGCAGCCGCAGTGGAATCGAGTGCCCACGCGCCCCGACGAGAGGCTGCGATGGTGCATCGATCAGTGTCCGGTCGTGGCCTCGCGCATGCAGCATGCCACCGGGCCCGCCAGATCCCGCATCACGGCGGACTTCACCTATCGCTGCGATCCGGTTGCCGGCCCCGGATATCTGCTCGTGGGCGACGCAGGCTTCTTCATCGATCCCGTCTGGAGCACGGGCGTCACGCTCGGGCTGTCGAGCGCCATCGAGGCGAGCCGTGCCGCGGAGCGACTGCTCGGCGGACGCGGTCGAGCCGATCGCGTTCGCGCCGAGTACTCGCGCTGGTTTGCCGGCAGGGCGCGCATCTTCTCGCGGCTCATCCACGACTACTACGACCACTCGTTTCGCGAGGTCATGCTGCACGGGCGCGGGCCGCTTCATGTGGAGCGCGCGCTGGTCACGCTGCTGGCGGGCGCCGTGTTCCCGCGCATGCCGTGGGCGGCGGCGTGGCGCTGGTGGCTCCTTCGCGCCATGGTCGCCGTGCATCGTCGCGTCGGACTCGTTCCAAGGCATCGCGCGCATTCGCTCCTGCTTGCCGCGGGACTTGACGCGCGAGCGTCGGGCGCTGCCGGTGCCCCCGGAGCCCCCGGCACCGCCAGTGCTGCAAGCGCCACGGGCGCCGTGAGCCCCGAGTCCACCGAGGCCCGGGCATGAGCATGGCGCTGCTGGAACGCTTCGACCGCCACGCAAGGGAACGCGCAGGCGCACCCGCACTGATCGTCGATGACCGCGCCTTCACCTGGCGGGAGTTGCATGAGGCCTCGATCCGCTCGCAGTCGAAGATGCACCACTCGCTTCCGCGCGACGCGATCGTGGCGATCGCGGGTTCCAGCGGGCCGGGCGCGTGGATCGAACTGACGGCCGCGCTTCGATCGGATCGAACGGTGATGCTCGTGCCGCCGCGACTTCCCGATCGCTCGCTTGCGTCGATCGCATCGGCGTTTCGACCCGACATGGTGCTCTCGAGCGGTGCGCCGGATGCCGCCGTGGAGTGCGGACGGCTGCATCGGGCCATCTCCACTCTGCCGCGCGTCACCACACGCGCATTGTCGGGCGGATCCGCATGCGGAGGCTCGTCGCGACTGCTCCTTTTCTCATCCGGGACCACGGGGCGCGCCCGCGCCATCGTTCGCAGCGCCGCCGCGATCGATCGCGTGGCTCTCACGCTCATCGAGGAACTCGAGCTGGGACCGCGCGATCGAATCCTCTCGCAGTTGCCGATGCATCACGCCTACGGGCTCGAGCACGCGATCCTGGCGCCGATCCTGAGCGGCGCCACGGTCCTCCAGCGCTCCGCGCCCGCGTGCGGCTTCGGCGGCACGGACTCGGATGACGGCGCCACCATCCTGCCCACCACGCCATTCCTGCTGGAGTCTCTGCTCCTGCACGCACCGCCATCATCGCTTCGACGCGTCTACAGCGCGGGCACCCACCTCCCGCAGTCGCTCGTCGATCGCGTGCGGGCATGCTGGTCCATGCGCGTGGATGACCTCTACGGCGCCTCCGAGCTCGGAACGATCACGCTCTCGGATTCACGAGGGCATCGTGCGGTGCGCGGCGTGAGCGTGCGCATCGTCGCGCCTGATCGCGCCGACGCGCTCGTTGACCTTGCGAATGGGGTACCCGGCGAGATCGCGGTGCGCAGCGACGCCATGTTCGAGGGATACCTTGACGCGCGTGACGGCATGCCGCGGCGCGAGCGCTCGATCGACGGCCACTTCCGCACGGGCGATCTCGGCGTGATCGACGCGCACGGCCCCCGCGTCGTCGGTCGCATCAAGCTCCAGTTCGATGTCGGTGGTCTCAAGGTGAACGCCGAGGAGGTGGAGCGCGTGCTCGAGCGAGCTCCCGGTGTCCGCCGCGCCGTCCTCCTTCCGCTCGAGCTGTCGGAGACGCTGCATCGACTGCGCGCAGTGATGGAACTCGTGCCGGGCGCCTCCGAGGACCCGGAGCCCATCCTTGCGTTCGCGCGGGCGAACCTGGCGCCGCACGAGGTGCCGCGCTCGATCGAGTTCGTCGATCGACTTCCGCGATCGCCCTCGGGCAAGATCCTGCGCGGAGCGCTCATGGATCGCGTCGACGCAACGCCAGGGTCCATGTGACGGCGAGCAGCAGCGCGGCGGCAACGACCGTCGGAACATCCACGCGTATCAGCGCCAGCGCGACCGCGCCTCCGGCGAGCGCGAGCCATATCGAGCCGTGCAGCCGGATCATGAGCCATGCGGCCAGCAGCGCGGGCCATGCGCCGTGCCAGGCGCTCCACGCAGCGCTCTCGCCGCCGGCGCGCATCTCGCTTGCCTGCAGAAGCAGTCCGCCTCCGCTGATCAGGTCGGCCGCGCCGATGCTGCCGAGCGCCCCGAACGCCATGGCCGCGCCGCCGTGCAGTCGTGACGGCGAGTCTCCCGCGAGCTGATCCATCGCGCGAGCTGGTGCGAGTGCGCCCTCGATCTGCCGGGCGAAGCGCGCGATTGCGCGAGCGTTCGGCAGGGGCGGAAGCGCCGCAAGCGCGGTGAGCCAGAGGTTCACCGCGATGCCCTCCGGCCAGTCGCGCAGGAAGCGATAGTGGCTTCGTCGCAATGGACCTTCGTGATAGATGCATCGGATCGGATGCGGTTCATAGCGAGCGCCGGCCCAGATCGCGCGAGTGATGAACTCCTCCTCCCATGCGAATCGACCGCTGATGCATCGCACCTGCGCCACGATCGAGAGCGGGTAGACGCGCAGGCCGCACGGCGAGTCCTCGACGCGCACGCCCGTCTGGGCGCGAATCGCAAGATCATTGAGGCGCCGACCCGTGAGGTTGCGGCGCGGATAGCCGGGCGTGCGCGGATCGCGCACACCGCAGATGAGCCCCGTTGCGGCGCGCGCCAGCATCCTCCGTGCGTCGGCGGGGTCGTGCTGACCGTCCGCGTCGATCGTGAGCGCGCGGTCGAAGCCGAGTTCGCTCGCCTTCGCGAATCCGTCCCGCAGCGCCGCCGCCTTGCCGCCGTTGTGCGAGCGCAGGATGGCGAGGCGCGCCGCGCCGCCGCGCGACTCGTGTGCGGTGCCGGCACACCACGCATCGAGAGCGTCGCGCGTGCCGTCGGTGGAGCCGTCGTCCACCACGATGATGCACTCCACCGCTCCATCCAGGTGTCGCAGCACCTCCGGCAGCGTCTCGATCGCCTGGAATGTCGGCACGATGGCGCAGCATCGAGGCGCCATGTCGCGGGAGTCCGGGCACACGGCGGTACCATACCGATGCCGTGAACCCGCATGGTCGAGCGCTGCCCGCCACCGACGATGCCGATGGCGCCCGCAGCTGGCGCGAGCTCGTGAACCCGCGATGGGCGCGCGTGCTGCGGCTGCTCGACTGCGATCGCACATGGACGCGGGGCGAAGGCGTCTGGCTCGAGGACGATCATGGCCGCCGCGTGCTCGACGCCGTCGGCGGCTACGGCGCCGCGACCGTGGGACACAATCATCCGCGCCTGGTGCAGGCGCTGCACGAAGCGCTCGATGCGGGCGCGCCGGGCATGGTGCACTTCGGCGTCCCTCCGCTCGCGGGAGCGCTCGCGCGGCGACTGCTCGAACTCGCGCCGCCTTCGCTCCATCGCGTCTACTTCACGAACTCGGGCACGGAGGGCATCGAGCTGGCGATCAAGCTCGCCCGCGCGTTCACCGGCCGCCCGGCGCTGCTCTCGTGCGACCACGCGTTCCACGGCTTCACCACGGGTGCCCTTGCGCTCACGGGCCATGATCCCTATCGCGAGCGATTCGGCGACCTGCTCGCGTCGCGGCGCGTGCCCTTCGGAGATCTCGACTCGCTCGAGCGAGCGCTCGCACCGCGCGATGTGGCCGCGTTCGTCGTCGAGCCCGTGCAGGGCAAGGGCGTCAAGCTGCCGCCGCCCGGATATCTCGCCGAGGCGCAGCGCCTCTGTCGACGCGCCGGAACGCTGCTCGTGGTGGACGAGGTCCAGACGGGATTCGGCCGTTGCGGCTCGATGTTCGCGACCGTGGCCGACGGCGCCGATGAACCCGATGTGATGGTCGTCTCCAAGGCGCTTTCCGGCGGCTTGATCCCGGTGGGCGCGGTGCTTGCGCGCGATCGCGTCTGGAACGCCACCTTCTCCTCCATCGATCGCGCGATGGTGCACAGCAGCACCTTCCATCAATCGCCGCTGGCCATGAGCGCGGCGCTGGCGGTCCTCGAGGTGGTGCGCGAGGAGCAGCTCGTCGAGCGTTCGGCGCGCCTCGGTGCATCGCTGAGACTTCAGCTCGAGGCCCTGCGCCAGCACCATCGCTCGCTCGGCGATGTGCGCGGCAAGGGGCTCATGGTCGCGATCGATCTCGTGCCGCCGCGCCCGCTTCGAGGACGACTCGAGTCGTCCCTCTGGCCGCAGTCGTTCGTGATGACGATGCTCGACGAGGGCGGCGTGCTCGCGCAGGTGGTCAACCAGCGCTCCGCGACGGTGAAGTTCACGCCGCCGCTCGTCATCGAGCCTGCGGAAGTCGACCGGATCGTCCGCGCGGTCGACCAGGCGCTCGGGCGCATCGACGGCGGAGCGCTCGGCACATCGCTTTCGGCGCTCGGTCGAATGGCAAGGAACCTGCTGCGCCGATCCCCGGCCGGTGCGGCCACCGCGCCGCGGGAAGGAGCCGCCGGCTCGCGCCCGGTCACTCCAGCCGCTGCGCCCCCTTCGGTGCGCTGAACGCATGCTCCGATTGCTGCTCGTTCACGCGTGGCGATCGCACGCGCACATCGATTCGTCCAGTGGCGCTTTCGAAGAGGAGCCGCGTCGGCACGATCGCGCGATCGATGTGGACATGGTCCGAGCATCGGAGCGTGCCCACGATCTGACCGGTCTCGAGTCGACGGACCTCGAGCACGCGACCGTCATCGCGGGAAAGCGTCCATTCGAGCGTCATCCCCTGCGGCCATTCGCCTCGCGCCACCAATCGGTCCGATCCCTCCTCCACGATCGCGAACGCGCCCATGGCGCCATCCCGCCAACCCAGCAGCGAACCGAGCACCTTCATCAGTTCATGCGTCGCACCCGCCGCAGCCTCGGCCTGCTCGCGCACCACGGGACTCACGAGCGCCCACCCCTCGCCGTCGCAGAGCACTACATCGCAGACAAGGAAGCCGAACTTCGTGCTGCGCAGTCGACATCGATCGGGGCGGGCCATGCTGAGTGATCCCGCGAGCGTCACCTGCGCGCCGTCGGCGCGCCGCAGCGACATCTCCAGATCGGCATCGAAGCGTTCCACGGCGAGTCCTCGCGCGTCGATCTGCCCCAGCAGTTCCTCGGCCGTGAGCAAGGCGGGTGCCGGATGCATCGATGCCGTCGGTGGCGCGGATGGTGCCGACTCCTGCGTTGACGGACTCGATTCGATGGCCTCGCCTGCCCGCTGGCCGGCGCAGCCGCATGGCACCGCGACGAACGCGCAGATCGAGATGCCGATCAGCGCACCGAGCCTCCTGAACGCCATGCGATTCGTGCGAGCCGCGCGAATCACGCGAATCGTGCGAATCGCGCGAATCACGCGCTCAGGGCACCTCACTCGCCCCGGGCGCGAACCCCCGGAGAATCCCTGCACCTGGCCGGCTCGAGTCACGATGCGATCGAGTCTACGGACCATGCCGTGTTCGAAACTGCCGACGCGGGCATCCGGGCCGAAAGGCGCCGAGGTCGCTGCCACGACCAGGCGCGGATTTCACTACGCGCACCGCTTCGTCATTGCGTTGTGCCGCTCGGCCTGCGCATACTGGGTGCGATGGAGCACCCAATCGATCGCCGGTCCTTCATCGGCGCCGGCGCGGTGGCGGCTGCGACCGCAGCAACCGCGGCGGCAGCAACTGCGGCGGCGGCAGCCGCTGCTGCCTCGACAGCGGCAGTCGGCGGAATCGCATCCGCGACGATCGCGACGACTGCTCCCAGCCGACCCGCCCCGGGCCCCTCGGCCTCGCGCCCGGCCTCGCTCCCCAGCGCCCTCCATCAGTCCGTCGCCCGCTGGTGCTTCGGCCAGTGGGATCTCGACACGCTTTGCGCGAACGCGAAGACATGCGGATTGATGGGCGTCGACCTGCTCTCCGAGGACGATTGGCGTGTGCCGACGAAGCACGGCCTCGTCTGCACGCTCGCGAACGGACCGTCCACGATCACGCACGGCTTCAACCGCCCGGAACATCACGACCGTCTGGTGCGCGACTGCGAGCACCTCATCCCGCGCGTGCGCGAGGCCGGCATCGACCGCATGATCGTCTTCAGCGGCTCGCGCGCGGGCATGAGCGACTCCGAGGGGCTGCGGCACTGCGCCGCGGGATTGCGTCGCGTCACGCCGATTGCGCAGAAGCACGGCGTCACGATCGTGATGGAGATCCTCAACTCGAAGGTCGATCACCGCGACTATCAGTGCGATCGCACGGCATGGGGCGCGTCGCTGGTGCGCGCGGTGGGCTCGCCGAACTTCAAGCTGCTCTACGACATCTATCACGCGCAGATCATGGAAGGCGATGTGATCCGCACGCTCCGCGATCACGCCGATGCGATCGGTCACTATCACACCGCGGGAGTTCCCGGTCGTCACGAGCTGGACGCGCGGCAGGAGCTCAACTACGCGGCGATTGCACAGGCGATCGCCGACACCGGATTCGAGGGCGTGGTGGCCCACGAGTTCATGCCTCGCGATGATCCGATGGACAGCCTGCGGCAGGCGGTGGCGTGCTGCACCGTGGTTCGCGCGGCCCGCTAACTGCCTCGCCCGCGGCGTGGCATCGCGTGCAAGGCGACCTCGGCATCGGGACTGCCACCGTGCGTCCCCCATCGCGGCATCCATTCCATCGCCCCGGCGGGACCTCAATTCGCGCTCGCCCCGCAACTTGGGAACGAGTGCCGGATACAGTGTGCCCAATGGCCGCTGCGCTCCGCCGAACCGTCGGGCGCCAGGCCGATGGAGACACCCGATGATTCGCACGCGACTGACCTCGATCGTGGCCCTGACCCTCTTCTTCGGCTCACTGACCGTGGCGCAGGATGCGGCGCCGGCGGCGCCGGCACCGCAGGCTCCGCCGGGGGCACCCGCCGGTCCCGGTGCCGACAAGGACAAGCCCGAGTATCCGCCCTTCGACCAGGTGATCAAGGGTTGCGAGAAGGTGGTCAGCCCCACGACCGACGGATCGGCGAGTCTCTACACGCTCTACTTCGACAAGAAGAAGAACAAGCTGCTCGCGGAACTGACGCCGCAGTTCGCCGGACAGCGCATCTTCATCGCCACGAGCATCTCGGGCGGCTCGCGGCAGACGGGCCATCAGTGGAACGATCTCTACGCGTTCTGGCAGCAGCAGGACAACAAGCTGCTGCTCATGGAGCCGAATCTCCAGCGCCAGGCTCGGGGCGGTGATCAGGAGAAGGAGCTGCGCTCGTCGGTGACGCGCACCTACACCGATCGCGTGGTCACGAGCGTTCCCATCCTCTGCATGGGGCCCGGCCGAGGCCCGGTCATCAATCTCGGCGATCTGCTCGTCGGGCAGATGCCGCTCTTCACGAACATCCGCGGCCGCGCGGAACTCGCGTCCTTCGGCACCGTGAAGGCCTTCCCGCAGAACCTCGAGATCCCCGTCACCGTGCCCACCGGCGACGGCCAGCTCACCAAGATCCACTACTCGATCAGCGTCATTCCCAAGACCGACTACAAGCCGCGCGAGGCGGACGAGCGCATCGGCTACTTCCTCACGGTCTTCAAGGACTTCACGAAGAACGACCCCGACGGAACGCAGTTCACGCGCTTCATCAACCGCTGGAACCTCCAGAAGCGCGATGCGTCGCTCGCGATGAGCCCGCCGTCGGAGCCGATCGTCTTCTATGTGGAGCACACGGTGCCCGTGCGCTACCGCCGCTGGGTGCGCGACGGCATCCTCGAGTGGAACGAGGCCTTCGAGAAGATCGGCATCCTCAACGCCATCGAGGTCCGCCAGCAGGATGCGCAGACCAAGGCGTTCATGGATCTCGATCCCGAGGATGTGCGCTACAACTTCTTCCGCTGGATCACCAGCGAGACGCCGTTCGCGATGGGGCCGAGCCGCGTGAATCCCGAGACCGGGCAGATCCTCGACGCCGACATCATCTTCGACGACTCGATGCTCAAGCTCTATCGCCAGGAGTACGACCGCGCGATCTCCGCGTACGGACTCGACGGCGTCTCGCCGCAGGCGATCGAGTTCATGGAGTCGCGCCCGCTGTGGAATCCGTTCGCGATGGCGAAGCAGGTGAACCCGATGCGCGAGGCGGTGCTCAACGATCCGAACCTCAGCGACGATCAGAAGGCGGATCTCGTGGGCGACCCCGAGCTTCGCACGAACGACCGCCTCTATTCAAGCGTGGTGCAGCAGAATCGCTACTGCTCCTATGCCGCCGGCAAGGCGATGCAGATGGAGATGGCGGCGCTGGCCATGACCATGATGCCCGATCTCCAGCAGGACGGACCGCAGCTGGACGGCGTGCCGGAGAGCTACCTCGGTCCGATCCTCAAGGAGATCGTGATGCACGAGGTCGGCCACACGCTCGGCCTTCGGCACAACTTCAAGGCCTCCGCGTGGAAGTCGCTGGATGAATACGCGGATGCAGCCGGCGCGGCATCGGTCGGCAGCGTGATGGACTACAACCCGATTCGCGTCACGGTCGACGGCAAGCCGCGCGGCGACTGGGTGCCCGTCAAGCTCGGGCCGTACGACTTCTGGGCGATCGAATACGGCTACACCTACGACGAGAAGCGCATCAAGGAGATGGCGAAGGAGTCCAACAGACTCGAGTACCAGTTCGCCACCGACGAGGACACGATCGGGCCCGATCCGCTCGTGGCTCGCTTCGATCTCTCCGCCGATCCGCTCGCATGGGCTCAGGAGCGCATGGAAGTGGTGAAGGCGGCTCGCGTGAAGATGCTTGACAAGGCCGTGAAGGAGAACGAGAGCTGGCACCTGCTGCGCCGCGCCTACGAGACGCTGCTGGGACAGCAGCTCGGTGCATTGCGCACGGCGTCGCGCTATGTCGGCGGCGTGCATGTGAACCGCGACCGTCGCCACGAGGACGGGCGCGATCCGCTGGTTCCGGTGGATGCGGCCAAGCAGCGCGCGGCGCTCGAGTTCCTGGTGATCAACGGCCTGCGCGATGATGCGTTCGACCTGCGACCCGAGGTGGTGCGCAAGCTCTCCACGAACAAGCATCGCCACTGGGGCTCGCTGGGCGACTCGGACGAGGCGTTCAGCCTGCACGATCGCGTCGCCCAGGTGCAGGCGTTCGTGATGCTCTACCTGATGAATCCGCGCACGCTCTCCCAGGTGTTCGACAACGAGCTGCGTTCAGCTCCGGACGAGGACGCGCTGACGCTGCCGGAGCTCTTTCGCATCGCCGTCGGTGAGGTCTACTCGGAGTTCGCCAATCCGCCGACGGGCGAGTTCACCAACCGCAAGCCGATGGTGAGCAGCCTCCGCCGCAATCTCCAGGCGGGCATGACCTCGCGGCTCATCGATCTTGCCGTGAACTCGCCGCGCTCCATGCCGGCACCGGTGCAGACGCTCGCGATGATGCATCTGCGTCACCTCTCCGGCAAGCTCAACGCCCTCTCGGATGCGGCGTCGAAGGGGCAGATCGACGATTACACGGCGGCGCATGTGCTCGAGATGAAGTCGCGCGTGGACAAGGCGCTCGACAGCATCATGGTGCGACCCACCGGCTGATCGCGGCAGGGACTTCAACGCGTCGCGCGTTCGTCGCGGCGCGGCTGCAGAAGCGCAACGGCGGGACCGGTCACCTCGGTGATCGGTCCCGCGTTCATTCCGGGCACCGTCACATCCGTCCGTCGCTTATCCTCCGGTCGTGCCGCGAACGGCACACCGCGTGCCCTCCTCGCCTGCCATCACGCTCTTCGGTGCTGCCGGCGAAGTCACGGGCTCGTGCACGCTGCTCGAATGCGACGCGGGGCGCCTGTTGATCGACTTCGGCCTCTTCCAGGGGTCACCCGCGGAGGAATGGCGCAACGCGGAGGCACCGCCGATCGACTTCGCGTCGATCGATGCCGTGGTGGTCACCCATGCGCATGTCGATCACTGCGGCCGACTGGGCATGCTGCCGAGGCTTGGATTCCGCGGCGTGGTCATTGCGACGCCGGCGACGGCGAGACTGCTGCCGAGAGTCCTTCGAGGTTCGGCGAGCCTCCAGGCGATGCGCGTGCGCGAGTTCGAGACCGGCACGATGCCGCTTGCGCGCGTGATCGATCCCCCGCCGGATGCCGAGGCCGTGGCGCGGCTCGTTCGATCGGAGTTGCCGCCGGTCATCTACGACCACCGCGACGCGGAGATGATCTCCGCGCGAATCGAGGCGCTTCGCTACCTCGAGTGGCGCGAGATCCGCGAGGGGCTTCGCGTGCGTCTGCACGATGCGAGTCACATCCTCGGTTCGGCGTCGGTTGAGGTCGAGATTGCGTCCAGGAGCGGCGGCCCAGCGCGCCGAGCGCTCTTCTCGGGTGATCTCGGCCCAAGTGCTCAGACGCTTCTGGGTCCGCGCGCGAGACCGCCGCAGGTGGATGTGGTCGTCATGGAGAGCACGAACGGCGCGCGACGCTTCGGTGCACCGGCGGAGATCGACGAAGCGCTCGCGGCGGTGATCGCACGAGCGGCATCCAACGAGTCGCGCGTGCTCATGCCGACCTTCAGCCTCGGGCGCGCACAGCAACTGCTGCATCGGCTCGTGCGCCTTCGTGCGGCCGGCCGCTGGCACGGCCTGCCGGTCTATCTTGATTCCCCGATGGCAGCGTTCGCGTCCGAGCTGCATCAGAAGTTCCCCGAGGCGCTGAGCGAATCCGTGCGTCGTGACGCGCTCTCGGGCGTGGCGCCTCTGCACTTTCCTGAGCTTCACGCGCTGCATTCACGACGACAGTCGCTCAAGGTCGAGCGATCGCGTCATGCGGCGATCATCCTGGCGGGGAGCGGCTTCTGCGATGCGGGGCCGATCCTGCATCATCTGGCCGGCGCGATCGAGGATCCCGCGAACGAGATCGTGCTCAGCGGACATCAGATCGAGGGAACGCTCGGGCATGGTCTGGCCGCCGAAGCGCGCCGGGTGCAGATCGGCACGCAGGTTCTCGAGGTGCGTGCAAGGCGCACGCGCGTGGAAGGACTCTCCGGCCACGCCGATCAGGCTGAGCTGCTCGAGTGGGTGCGCTCGATGCCGCGGGCACCGGAGCTGGTGCTCCTGAATCACGGGACCGATCGAGGCAGAAGCGCGATTCAGCCATTGCTTCACGAAGCGACCGGAGCCTCTGTGGTCACCCCCGCTGCCGGCGCCGTCGTGCAGATGAATTGACCCTTCAGCCCACCGTGCTGAGTCACGGCCAACTCGCGACCGTCCGCCAGCGGCGGCGGAAGGACTTTCGAGTCTCCTTCCTTGCTGTGCGCCTCATGTTGGTGTGCTCAGGTCTCCACCGAGATGAGTCCTAGAACGGTATCTTTGATTGGTCGTTCGGGGCTTCGGAATCACTGCCGTGTTGGCACCAAGCTGGCGCTGACGCCGCGACCTCGTCGGGAGCGTCAGTCGTCTTGCGTCTCAGATTGGCGAGCTAGTGGCGCGATGGCGTCGTCCACACCGAGTGCTCGCGACCCTTCCGTGGCGCTCCCGCCGCATCCGCCGTACGGCGCGCTATTGCGCGGCGGCGTCTTCCACACCAAGCTTTCGCAGCAGACCGTCGAACTGCTCGAGGCTGAAGAACTCGATCGTCATTCTCCCCGCGCCCTTCTTGCGGCCGAGTTGAATGTGAACTCGAGTACCGAGCGCACGGCCAATCGACGATTCGAGATTCGAAATGTGGGCGGAGCGAACTGGTGCCGCGGATGTTCCACGTGAAACACCGCTCGACTTCGCGCGATCGGCGGATCGCTGGACCTCTCGCTCAAGGACTCGAACCGACCACTCTTCCATGATGGCTGTGTCGGCCAGGAGCGATCTCGTCGGCACTTCCCGAATGCCAAGCAGTGCTCGCGCATGCCCAGCCGAGAGTCGGCCTTGACGAACCAGGTCCAGTGTCCTGCTGTCGAGCTCGGTGAGCCTCACCAGATTGGAGACAGTCGCGCGATCAAGCCCGACGGCATCAGAGATCTGCTGGTGAGTCAGGCCGAAGTCGTTCCCCAGCGATCGGATCGCGAATGCCCGCTCGACCGGATTGAGGTCGGAACGCTGCACATTCTCGACTACCGCGTATTGAGCCGATTCCCGATCCGATGCAGTACGGACGATCGCTGGAATTCTCTCCCAGCCAATCAACTTCGCCGCGCGCCATCGACGCTCGCCCGCGATTAGCTCGTATCGCGGCGGCGACGATGATCCGACAGGCCGAACAGTGATGGGCTGAAGCAACCCCGCCGACTTGATCGACTCTGCGAGCTCGGCAATCAGTTGATCGTTGAAGTCCTCGCGAGGCTGATGTCGGTTCGGGGCAATGGCATCAACCGCAATCTCCACGATCGAGTTCAGCGACTCAGACGGATCGACGGCGCTGACGCCTCGTGGTGTTCCACGTGGAACATTGGGCACTTCAACTGTCGGTCGCACAGCATGTGATGCCTTGCCGACATCCGCGGCGATCGATGCCGACGAGCCAGCGACCTCGTCGCCTCCATCGCTGGCCTGGCGACTCGACCGATCAGGGGCTGCTGGCAAGCGCTCGCGATTCGGCGGCTGGGTCGGAATCAACTGACCAAGCCCGCGTCCAAGACGACGCGCTGCTCCGCCATTGCCGACAGAAGTCGCACCGATCGGGTTCGATCTCTTGGCATCCATGCTCTGCTCCACCTGCGGTTGTTCCACGTGGAACCACGCGGCCCGTCCATGGCCAACCTATATCTGAGGTGCCATGCTAGCAGACCATCAATAGGTGGTATGAGAAGTGGCGCAAGTTCCAATGAATATAGTTTTAGGACTTTGCACTGACTTGCCAACCATGCAGAAACCGTGCGGCCGCTCAACCTGCCGCACGCATGGGCCGATTGCCCTGAACGCATGGCCACGAGCAGCACGCCGAAGACCCGCCGGAACATCAACGCGGCCATCGGTCCCGTGCCGATGACGAACATGGGTCATCGAGTTCATCGCGACACCGTCGTCAACGCTCGTCGACGGTTCGCGCGAGTGCTCACGGCTTGGGCAAGCGACCTGCTCGCGCTCTCGAGATCGCGCACGGTCGATGGCGAGTCGGCCAATCCGCTGCGGAGCGCGATCGAGCATCGAGATGCTCGCTGGTGACCTCATGCTCCCGGCACGAACCCCTCGATGAGCAGCTTCACCTCCGGCATCGGCATCGCAAGCGGGATCAACATCGGCGCACTCGTCGAGCAGATGCTCGCCGCCGAGTCGCGACGCCAGCTTCCCCTTCAAGCCCGCCTCCTCCGAGTCTCGGGGTCGCGCGCGGCGATCCAGCAGTCGCAGGCGCTGCTGCTCGCGCTGCGTTCCGCCGCGACCGCACTGGCGCAGCCATCGACGATCTCGGCCACCGCGATCGCGAGCTCCGCGCCATCGATCCTCACCGCCATCGCGGGCGCAGGCACCGCCGCCGTCGGCAGCACCTCGCTTCTCGTCCGCGCCATCGCGCGGTCGTCCCACATCGTCTCCCATGGAATCGAGAGCACCGCAGCGGCGCTCGGCGCCGACGCATTGACGCTCCGAATGGGCAGCGGTCGTCTCGCGGATGATCGGCTGCTGTCGCAACTGCGCGGCGGCAATGGCATCACGGCAGGACGAATTCGCATCACCGATCGCTCGGGTCAACAGGCCACGATCGACCTTCGGCACGCGCTGTCCATCGGCGATGTGCTGCAGGAGATCAACAGCGCTGCGGGCATCGATGTCGAAGCGCGGCTCTCCTCCGACGGCCGATCGATCGAGATCGTCGATCGCTCCCAGGGAAGCGGAACACTCAGCGTGAAGGAGTGGGGGGGTGGCACGACCGCCGCGTCACTGGGCATCGTCGGCAACGACACGGATGGCGATGGCGTCATCGCCGGCTCCACCATCGCGCATCTCGGCGCGTCGACGGCGCTCTCGACCATCGGAACGGGCGTGCCGAACGCCGGCGGCGCCGCGGACTTCATGATCGTCGTCAACGGCATCGAGGTTCCGGTGTCCCTCGGCGCCGGCCCCGGTGGTTCACCACCCGCAGCCGCGACGCTGGGTGATGCGCTCGCGCGCATCAACACCGCGCTCGAAGGCGCTGGCGTCGGCGACATCGCGCGCGTCTCGATCGCACCAGACGGCGATCGCCTTCGACTCACGGCCACCGGCACGGCTTCGATCGCGTTCGTTCCCCCTCCGGGCCTGGCCGACGGAGCCGCCACCAGCGCCACGGCAAGCGCCCTCGGCGCGCTCGGCCTTGCCGGACTCTCGCTCGAACAATCGGGAACCGGCAGCAGTTCCGCACGGGACGGTGCGCGGATCCTCTTCGGCATGCAGGATGTGGGTCTCGCATTCCTCAATGCGGGCGCGGGGCTCTCGCTCAGCGACTCGCTCACCATCACCGATCGCGCCGGACGCACGGTGACCGTGAGCGGTCTCGCGTCGGTCGACTCGATCAGCGGCGTGATCGCCCGAATCCGCGAGGCCGCGGCCGCCGTTCCCGGAATGGACCTGGATGTCGGGCTCGATGCGAGCGGCACGCGCCTTCGAATCGCCGATCGCGGCGGCGGCGCCGGCGCGTTCAGCATCAATGGCGCCGCCGCCCAGCAACTCGGCTTCTCGGTGCAGGGCGCATCCTCCGTGGCGATCTCGAAGGACTTGCGCCGCGCCGACGCCGGTCTCGGCACGCCACTCGCGAGCCTCGCCGGCGCTCCCGTTTCGGGCTCGTTCCGCATCACCAACCGCGCAGGCGCCTCGGCCACGATCGCCGTCTCGTCCTCGATGTCCGTGGCGGACCTCGCGCGCGCCATCGACTCGGCCAATCTCGGCGTGCGCCTGCGGATCAACTCCTGGGGCGATGCGATCGAGCTCGTCGACGAATCCGGCGGACCCGGCTCGCTCACCGTGACCGACACGCAGGGCGGCGCCGCATCAGCGCTTCGAATTGCGGGCAGTTCGTCGGCCGGGCGCCTCGACGGCACGCGGACACGGCAGCTCGCGCTGACCGGCTCCGAGAGCGCCACCGAACTCGCCGCGATGATCGATGCGCTCGAAGGCGTCGACGCGCGCCTCGAGGTCGATGACGACGGCAATTCCTACCTCTCGATCCGCGGCCTTGCGACTGGTGCGCGCAACGACCTCGCGCTCGTCGTCGACGGCGCTGATCTGGGTTTTGCGAGCGTCGTCCGCGCAGGCGACGCGCGGGTGATCGTCTCGCCCGAGAACGGCGGAACGCTCGTCACGAGCGCCACGAACCTCCTGACCGGCGTCATTGCCGGCGTCTCGCTGGAGTTGCAGCACGCCTCCGCCGATGCCGTCACGGTGACCGTCTACCCGTCCAACCAGCCCATCCAGAGTGCCGTCGCGGCCTTCGCCTCGGCTCTCGGTGCGGCGCTCGCGCAGTTGCGGCAGGCGACCGCCGTGGATCCGGACGCCGGCACGCGCGGTCCGCTCTACGGCAATCTCACGGCATCGCGCACACGCGAGGCGCTTCGATCGCTCGTCGGAAGCGTCTTCGGCCCCGACGGCCGGCGCCTCTCGCGGCTTGGCATCACGATCTCAGGCAGCGGGACGGTGCAGTTCGACCCCGCGGTGCTCGATGCGGCGCTCGAGGCGGATCCCGATGCCGTGCGCAGCATGCTCGCCGACAGCCAGGGCGTGGCGCAGCGCTTCGACGCGGCGCTCGGCGCCTTCGTCGATCCCAACGGCGCGCTCGGCAACGACGATGCACGACTCGCGAGAGTCGCCGACTCGGCGAACGCGACGATCGACCGCCTGAACGCCGGACTCGTTCGCCGACGCGCCGTGCTGCTGGCCCGCTTCGCCGCCATGGAGGCCGCCATCGGGCAGCTCCAGAACCAGCAGGCGTCGCTTCAATCGCTCCTCTCGAGCTTCTCATCGTGAGCACGCGCCTCGACGAGCGCTCGAGCGATCGCTACGCGCAGACCGCGTTCGCAAGCGCCGCGCCGATTCAGCAGCGGCTTGCCATGCTCGACGGCGCCATTCGCGCGGCGCAGCGCACGGCGCACGCCATTCGCACGAAGGCGCCGGAGGATGCTCATCGATGCGCCTCCATCGGGCGAGCGCTCATGCTCGAACTGCTTGCGACGCTGCGCCATGACGGCGCAGCGCCACCGAGTCCGTCCTGGCGCGCGCTGCTCGTGCATGCCCACGGCCGCCTCTCGCGAGCCATCGCGCAGCACGATGCCGCGGACGCCGACCAGTGCGGGTCGCTGCTCGCCAAGGAGCGCGATGCCTGGCACGCGCGGATCGGCACCCTTCGGGCCGATCCGTCGACGCGCCGGCACACCAACGCCGTGGCCTGAATCCGTCCTGGACGGTTCGACGAAACCTGCGACCGGGGCCGGCGGTACGCCGGGACCGCTCGGGTATCGTCCCGATCGAACCCATTCACTTCCTTCGGCACACGGCCTCGGCCGGCCACCGCACCACTGGAGACTCATCATGCATCGTGATCGCTCTGTTTCATCGTTCTCCCTTCGCAGCCTCTCGCGTCCGGCGTGGCGCACCGCCATGATCGGCGCCGTCGCTGCCGGCACCGTCATCGGTCTCGGCGCTTCGCTCGGAACGACCGGCCCCGCGTCGATCACCGCCAAGACGGCCGCCGCCGGCGCCTCGCTCGCAAGTGCCTCGCCCATCGCCGCCGTCGAGACCTTCAAGGTGGATCCCGGCCACTCGATGGCGCTCTTCCGCGTGATGCACCTCGGCGCCGGCGCGTTCTGGGGTCGCTTCGATGCCGTGAGCGGCACCATCACCACGGACAGCGCCACCGCCACGGGACTCTCCTTCGACATCTCCATCGATGTCAACAGCGTCAACACCGCGTCGACGCAGCGCGACAATCACCTCAAGAGTCCGGACTTCTTCAGCGCGAAGGAGTTCCCGGCAATGACCTTCAAGAGCACGAGCGCGAAGAAGCTCGACGGGAACAACTACGAAGTCGCCGGTGACCTCGCGATCCGCGGCATCACCAAGCCGATCACGGCCAAGGTGCTCTGGACCGGCACCGCGGAGCTCGGCATGGGTCGTCGCGCCGGATTCGAGGCGACCTTCACCATCGATCGCGGCGAGTTCGGCGTCAGCTACGGACTCGACAACAACGCCCTGGGCCGTCAGGTGCAGGTGATCGTGGCGCTGGAGGGACTGATTCCGAAGCAGTGAGCAGCGCGTCGAAGCGCCGTCATGACCGAGCGTGCGTGACGACGGCGCGACGGTGAACCGCCGCTGAGATCTGAATGCCCGCGGAGATCGCACTCCACGGAGTGGTGATTCCCGCGCTGTGCGCGGTGGCGATCGTGATCGTCGCCCGAGTCGCGGCGCGGTGGTGCGCGCCGAATTCGCGAGGGCCGGGCGGTACCACGGCTGCATCGCCGGGCGTGAGTGCCTCGCTCCTTGCGTGGTTCGATGCTCGTGCGGTGGCCGTCGCCGTGGCCGTCGCGTTCGCATTGAGCTACCGGGCGCGACAGGGTTGGACCGTTCCGCCGCGCTCGGCATGGGAGTGGCTCGCGCCGCTCGTCGTCGCGTGCGCGGTGTTCGGCGCGCTTCTCCCTCGACCCCGCCCCCGCGCCATTCGCCTCGGCGTGGCGGTCGCGGCGGCGCTCATCGCCGGAGGTGCCGCCGCGTGGTCGCTGGCGCTCATCGACCTCGCCGCGCCGTCATGGCGCGCTGCGATCGGCGGCATGACGGCGGGAATCGCGCTCGTGCTCGTCGCCGCGAACCTGAGCTGGCCCGCGCCTCCGGAGCATTCGTTGGCGCCGGGCTTCAAGGCGCGCGTCGCTCACGCGCTGGCTCGCAGCAGCGGCGTCCTCATCATGGCGATCTCGATCGGCGGCTTGGCGCTCGTGGTCGTCGCCGCCGGCTTCGAGAAGCTGGCAACGATCAGCGCCGCCGTTGCAGCGACGCTCACGCTCATCACCGCGCTCGCGATCTTCATCCGGCCCCCGACGCTCGGACTCGGCGGCACGCTCGCGACGAGCGCGATGCTCGTGGGCGGCGCCGCCGTCGCCGCGGCGTACCTCGACTCCATTCCGCGCTGGCACTGGCTGGTCGCGGTTGCGGCGCCGCTGCCGGCGCTTGCCGCGGTCCGGCTTCACGCCGACGCGAGCACGCCGGGAGCATGGCGCATCATGCCGGCCCTTCTCGGTGCCTCGCTCATCGCGCTGGGCAACGCCGGAGTCGCGATCGGCCCGCTGATTGCCCGCGGCGAGTTTCCGCCGCCGTGACTCCGTTGCCGCGCCGCGGAGACGCGAAGTAGCCTCCGCGTCGCGTGAGCCTCGCCCGCGAACACTTCCCCGGCATCCAGCGCCTCGCCTACGAAGGTTCCGACGCGACGCACGATCTCGCATTCCGGCACTACGACCCCGATGCGACCGCACCGGTCGAGGGCCGCGCCCCGCGCGATCATCTGCGCTTCGCCGCGTGCTTCTGGCACACGATGCGGAACGGACTCGGCGACCCATTCGGCGCGCCGACGGCGATCATGCCATGGGACGACGGCACGGAGACGCTCGACAACGCGAAGCGCCGCGTCGATGCGTTCTTCGAGTTCCTGCACAAGTGCCGCATCGACTTCTGGTGCTTCCACGACCGCGACATTGCGCCCGAGGGACGCACGCTGGCCGAGAGCGAGCGGAATCTCCAGGCGATCGTGGCCCACTGCGCGGACCATCAGCGCGCCGGCGGCGCGCGCCTGCTCTGGGGCACCGCGAATCTCTTCTCGCATCCGCGCTACGCCTCCGGTGCAGCCACGAGTCCCAGCGCCCGCGTGTTCGCGTTCGCCGCCGCCCAGGTGAAGCACGCCATCGATGCCGCGCACGCGCTGGGCGGCGAGGGCTATGTGCTGTGGGGCGGGCGCGAGGGCTACACCACGCTGCTCAACACCGACATGCAACGAGAGCGGGAGCACCTGGCGTGCTTCCTGCGCATGGCGCTCGACTACGCCGACTCGATCGGCTTCCGCGGTCGCTTCTATGTGGAGCCGAAGCCGAAGGAGCCGTCGACGCACCAGTACGACTCGGACGCGGCGTCGTGCCTCAACTTCCTTCGCGAGTTCGATCTGCTCGGTCGCGTGTCGCTCAACATCGAGACGAATCACGCGACGCTCGCGGGTCACACGATGGAGCACGAACTCGCCGTGGCCGCGGCGGCGGGGGCGCTGGGGTCCATCGACGCAAACATGGGCACGCCGAACCTCGGCTGGGACACGGATCAGTTCCCCATCGATCCGGCGCTCTGCACGCGCATCATGCTCCAGGTGCTGGGCATGGGCGGCTTCACGACCGGCGGGCTCAACTTCGATGCCAAGCGACGCCGCGAGAGCTTCGAGCCCGTGGACCTCTTCCACGCGCATCGTGCCGGCATGGACGCGATGGCGCGCGGGTTGCATGCGGCCGCCGCAATTCGCGCGGATGGCCGGCTTGCCGAGTTCATCCGCCGGCGCTACCGAAGCTGGAGCGAGGAACCCGGCAGGCACCTCGAAGCAGGGGCGCTCTCCCTTGCGGACTGCGAGCGATTGATGCGCGATGCGGAGGAGCCTCGGCTGGAGAGCGGGCGCCAGGAATTGCTCGAGGACCTGATCACGCGGTTCATCTGAACACTCGCGTGGAACGCGCGAGCCTCGCTGGACGGCGAACCGGGTCGAGCTCAAGGCGACGCCGCGGGCGGAGCCACGAAGCGGTAGGCGCCCTCGTTCTCCTTCGCGATGCGCTGCAGCACCGCCTCCCCGGAGCGATCGTGGAATGCGATCGTGTTGATGCTGCATCCGTGCGCGTTCGCCTGCCGGATGCGATCCGCCACGCCGATGTCGAAGACGCCGTCGCTCATGAGGAAGATCGTGTCGGGTTTCATCGCGAGCGCCTGGATCATGGCGTCCGTGGGATCGGTGCCGCCGCTGACATCCTGCTGGTCGATCCAGCGCGAGTAGCGATCCCTGTTCGCCGCCGTCGCGCGGACCAGGCCCGAGGCGGGCATCGGCAGTGCCGTGGTGTCGAAGAAGACCACGAAGAACTCGCCGTCGTCGGGCAGTGCGCGGATCGATCGCTTCAGCTCGTAGCGCGTGTGCGTGAAACGGTCGCTCCAGTGCATGCTGCCGCTCCGATCGATCACGAAGACGATTCGCTTGCCCCGCCCCTCCACGCCCATGAACGACGGAACGCCGCTTCCGCCGCCTCCACCAGTGGCACCGCCCGCGGTCCCGCCCTTGCCTGCGACCGCGCCCTGTTCCGGCGCCAATGGCGGCGCCGGCGGCGCTTGCGGCTCCTTCGCCTGCGTAAAACCAACTTGAAGCGGCGGGCGACTTGGCGCGGCGGCCGATGCCGAGTCGGCGCGCACGGCGCTCGCGTCGGGTGGCGCCGCATTGCCTGCCTCGTGCATGCCTGCGCCGCGCGCATCAGCCGCCCCGCCGTCCGCCGTCACACCGCTCCCGACCTCGCGCCCATGACCGCCCCCCGACCCGCCACCTTGTCCACCGAGCGATCCGCTTCCGGTGCCGCCACCCGCGCCGGAGGGAACCGTCGCGAGCAGCCACAGCAGCAGCGCCACGAACAGCGCCATGAGCAAGCCTCCGAACAGGCCGGCGCGACGACGAAAGCCTCGATCGACTCTCGGCTCATTCGTCACGATCCAATCGCTCGACGGCACGCTCATGGTCGATGGCACCTCGGCTACCTTATCCCGTTGGTGGCCCGCAAGCTCCTAGCGCAGCTCACCTGTCCGCATTGTTGGCACGAATGCCGGGCCGACGAGCTGCTGTGGGTGGCCACGCACCCGGACCTTCGTGGTGATCCCCGACTCGGTCCCGATGATGGATTGCGCTTCCTGCCCACGCGATTCAGCCCGCTCGGCGATGCGATCGATCCGCTCGGCGGCCCATGCACCGAGCTTGCGTGCCCGCGCTGCCACCTCACCATCCCGCCCATCCTGCTCGAGCGCCCGCTCAACATCTACTCGATCGCGGGCGCCCCCGGCAGCGGCAAGAGCTGCTATCTGGCCGCGGCCATCCGTTCGCTGCGACGCACCTTCGCCGAGACCTTCTCGCTTGCGGTGATCGATGCGGATCCATCGGCGTCGACCATGCTTCGTCGCTACGAGGAGACGCTCTTCACGCCCGACAACGCGAACACACCCGTGGCGCTGCCCAAGACCGAGCTGGCCGAGGGACCGTATCGAAGCGTCTCGCCCGAGCCGGGCGTCACCGTGCTCCTGCCACGGCCGTTCATCTACGCCGTGCGCCCGCAGGGCGATCATCCCAACGCGCCGGCCGCCGACGGCTGCACGCACACCATGTGCCTCTACGACAACGCGGGGGAGCACTTCAGACCCGGCGCCGACAGCGCCGCACAGCCGGGCACGCAGCACCTCGCGCGAGCGAGCATCCTGCTCTTCATCTTCGATCCCACGCAGGACGCGAGGTTCCGGCCGATCCTCGGCGCGATCAGCCGCGATCCGCAGCTCTCGCTCGAGCCTCGCTCCGAGCGTCAGGAGATCCTCGTCGCCGAGATGGCGCATCGAGTCCGCACGCATGCGGGGCTCTCGGCTGGAGAGCGCATCCGGCGCGTGCTCATGGTGCTCGTGGCCAAGAGCGATGTGTGGGGCAAGCTCGTCGCGGAGGACATCGAGAGCGACCCGTACTGGACGACCTCGACGGACGGCCGCACGCTCGGGCATGTCGACACGCGCCGCGTCGATCGAGTCTCGACGGCGGTGCGCACGATGCTTGCGCGATTTGCGCCGGAGCTGGTCGCCACGGCGGAGGATGCGTGCGAGCGAGTGCTCTATGTGCCCGTCTCGGCATTCGGGAGCAGCCCGCGCGTCGATCCCGCAACCGGCGCCCTGCTCGTGCAGCCGCGCGAGATCGCGCCGCACTGGGTGACGGTGCCGTTCGCCTACGCGCTCTCGCGCTGGGCCACCACGCTCATCGGGAGCAACAAGAGCGACGGCGTCACGCGCGCCGATCGCCTCGACGAAGGTGCGTCCGAGGAGCGGTCCGACGCCGGCGGGCGCGGCGGCGCGGGTGGAGGCGCATTCAGTGGCGCTTGAACTGATCCACACATCGGCGTCGTCCGGACTGCATGCGGGCACCAGCGGCTTCTGCACCGTGGCCATGACCACCGGACTTCCCGCGTCGCTCGAGGAGCGGCTCGTGGCACTCGGCGGATTCCGGCCTGCGCCCGGTGACGACGATCCGCCGCCATCCTTCTCGCACCTTCGCATGGACATCGGCGGCAGGACATGGAGCGTGCTCACGGCCGTTCGCATCGCACCACCGGATCACAGCGGCCGCGCCAACAAGCTCGCCCATCACCTCGCGCTGCAGCAGGACGATCTCGTCGATGCAGGCCCTGCATGGCTCCTGCGTCAGCCCGGCGTGGTGGTCGAGCGCTTCGAGGGACCGCCGCGCTGGATTCCCGAGCCTCGCGCCATGCCTCGGACCGGTCCCGTGGCGCCGCGCCGATGCGACGCGTGGGCCAACGCCACCGCCGACGCGGGATGGGCCGGGTCTCTGGCGAACTCGTTCCTGCTCGATCCGAGCCGCGTGTCGTGCATCGTGCATGGGCGCGACTGCGATCCGCTCGAACTCATCGACGAGGCGATCTCGCTTCTGCCGCCGGAGCAGCGCTGGCGCGTCACCTTCGCCACGCACTTCCAGCACGCGGTTGCAGGCGCGCCGTGCGCATGGCGATTCTGCCTGCGCGGGACCGCCGCGGCTCAGGAGGCATCCCGCAGTGCCACCGCGCTCTACCTCGATGTCGACGAGGCGAAGCGAACCGGTGAACGGCCCGGGCAGGGGAAGTACACGGAGCTGGCGCGGTCGGGACACGCCGAGTGGTGGATCCGACCAGCCGGCCGCGGGCAATCCGCTGAGCGTGGCGGTGCCGTTCATTCGTCCGCAGGCGCGCACGCGGCGGCCGATTCCGGCGACATGCCTGAGCCCTGGGGCGGCGGAGGGTGGGACGCAGCTTCCGGCGCGACGGCGAGGATCAGCGCCTCGGCAGCGCCGCCGACGCACATCGCGGCGCACGCGCCGCACGCGCCGCGCGATGCCGCCAAGGCGCGATCGAGCGCGGCCGCGGTGCCCGGGCGCGAGCGCCCGGGATCGGGCCGCGTCGTCATGCTCGCGGGCGCCGCGCTCCTTCTCGTGGCGGTGGGCGCTGCCGTGGCCGTCGGCATCGATCGATTGATGCCGGGGCGTGGTCGGGGCGATCTCGCGTCGATGCATGAGCTGGATCGGACGCGGCTCGAGGCGGAGCGCGAAGAGCTTCGCCGCCTGCTGCGCGAACAGGAGGAGGTTGCCGCTCGCACGCGCGCCGACCTGGTGCACGCCGAGCAGGAGCGCGACGAGCTGCGATCCCGCATCGACTCGCTCACGGCGCAGGTGCGTTCGATGGAGTCGATGCTGTCGCCGTCGCCCTCGCCCTCGCCCGACGCCGGCGGCTCGCGCGAGCCGGCGCGTGACTCCGCGCGCGATCGCGGAGCCTCGCGCGCGGGCGCTGCGCCCGGCGCGACACAGGGGGCCGGCGCGGCAGCACCGGAGCGCACACCTTCGTCCGGGCGCACGCCGGTCGACCGTCGCGGCGCTTTCGAAGCCGCCGATCCACTGACGCTCGATGCCGACGGCACCGCATCGTTCCCGCCCTCGCGCTGGACGCGCGAGGTCTCCCACCTTGGCGTGGTGTCGACGGAGCGACAGCGCCTGGGCTCGCTTCCGCGATCGGCGAAGTCGCTTGCGTTCCAGGTGCCCGCGTCGCTTCGCGACATCTTCACGCGAGGTCGTGCCGACGGTCAGGGCGTGATCCTCGCGACTGCACCGCGCGATCAGCCGCGCGCCGACCTCGCCGTCGTCGAGGTGGAGGGGCGGGATCTCTTCATTCGCTGGATTCCGAGTCGCCCGATCGCGCAGCTTCAGCGCCATCTCGAGGCGCTCGACGCCGCGCTGCCGCTCGCCACCATGGTGGTCGAGCTCGACGATGGCTCGACGCTGCGCATTCGCGCCGAGGCCACGGAGCGCACCATCGAGCTTCCCCGCAACGCGACGGCCACGGTCGACCTTGGGATTCGCGCACCCGCGCTGACGCTCGATCCGCGGCCGGCCGCCGAGTGGAGCGTCGCTGCCGGCGCTGCACCGACGCTCGTGCGCATCGACCACAGGACCTGCGCGCTCAGGATCGAGCTCGACGCAGTCGGCGGCACGCTGAAGGTGCGGCTGCTGTCGCCGCTGCTCGACGAGCTCGACGGTCTGGAGACCGAGCTGCGCTCGCTCGAGGCGGACCGGCCGAATGTGCCGCCGGCGGAGCGCGAGTTCCACGAGGCGAACGAGCGCGGCGTTCGCGACAGGATCGCGGCGCTCAAGGCGCGCATCGCGAAGGAACCGGTGCCCGTGCCTGCCGCGCTGCCCTCGGTCGACATCCGCGACTCCGAGGCCGATCGCGTCGTGATGCGGCTGCGGCTCGTCAGCGCCGCATCGGGGGGCTCGCCATGAACGCCGCAACGCTGGCCGCGCAGATGCGCATGCTGCTCGCGGCGCGAGGGACGCCGCCACCGGATGCTGCCGAGACCGCGCAGCGCTGGGCGTCGCTCATGACCGACGCACAGCGTCGGCTGGAGCAGGCCGTGTCGTGGGCGGCGCGCGGCCTGCGAACCGAGGCGATCGGACTCGCGCAATCGGCGCCGTCCATCTTCGAGACGGCCACCACCGCGTGGGACCCTTCGCTCGCCGGCTGGGACGACTACTGCCAGCGCCATCACTTCGCGCGGCCGCCGATCATCCTGCGACCGGCGGTGGAGCGCCTCTCGGAGTGTGCGCTGCGACTCGAACCGGCACGGGCGGCGCTCGCACGCTGGCGCAAGCTCAACATCGGCCGTGCGCCGGCCACCGAGCGCCTCGACCAGATGCGCCTGCTGCGGCAGCTCGATCCCGACACGCCGGCGTGGCTCGACGATGCGCCGGCGCTCGAGCGCCTCGCGCTCCAGGAGGTCGTCGCCTCGTGCGAACGATCACTCGCGCTGTGGGAGATCGAGCGCGTCTGGAACGCCATCCGATGGATCGAGTCCGGCGAGTGGGTCGAGGCGCCCGCGAAGGCCGCCACCGCCACGCTCCGCGAGCGCGTGCGCGAGCTCTCCGGTCGCTCCGCGCTCGATCGCGCGCGCGGCGTGGTGGCGCGGTTGCACGGCGAGTACATGGCGGAGTCGGTCGACGCGGCGACGGAGCATCTGCGCGAATGGGAGGCGCTCCGCGCCTTCCTCGCCGAGTCGGGCGTGGATCCGCCGGCCGACCTTGCCGAGAGCGTTCGACCCGTGGTCGAGTGGATTCGCGAGCGGCAGGAAGCGTCGCAGCGACTGCTCGAGCACCGGACGAACGCTGCGGAGCTGAAGGCGCTCATCGAGGCGCCTTCCGCGACGCTTGCAGAATGCGAACGATTGCTGGACACCGTCGAGTCCGGCCCGGAGCCGATCGAGCCCCAGCTTCGCTCCGCGGCGCGACGACGGATCGCGACGCTCCAGCGCGAGCGCCTCATTCGCCGCACCGCACTCGTGGGGGCATGCGTGATCGTCGCCGCGGCGCTGCTGACCTCCGCGCTGTGGATCATCGAGCGGCACAACCGTTCCGTGCGCGCCGAGCAGTTCCTGGCGAAGGTCGACCAGTCGATTGCGCGCGACGACCTGGAGGGACTCGACGATCTCGTCGATCGAATGGTGGCGGAGGATCCGCGCCTCGCGGCCACCGCGGCGCCTGCGGAGGCGCAGCGACGAGTCGCCAACGCCCGCGCCGAGCGATTGCGCAACGACGCATCCTTCGAGGCGGGCCTGGCCGCCGCGGGGGATCCCGCAAGCCCCGAGGCCCGAAGCGACGCGATGGATGCGCTCGAGCCGTTCGCGCGCACGGCCGAGCAGCGCGCGCGCCTCGAGTCCTGGCGCGATGGGCGTCGACGCGCCGAGTCGTCGCGGCAGCAGGCGAGGGATCTCGCCTTCGCCCAGGCGCTTGCCGAGCTGGAGCAGGCGCTCGGTCGGATCGCAAGCGAGGGCGATGCGGCATCCGGCAGCAGCGCCGATGACGACGCGCTCGCGGGAATCCGCGCACGACTCGATGCGCTCGAGCGCTCTCCGGGTGTCTCGGCGCCGGCCATGGCGCGAGCCCGGCCGGTGCGCCTCCGACTCGAGACGCTCGAGCGAGCGCAGGAGCAGCGCATGGCCCTGGCGCGGGCGCTTGCGGAGGAAGCGCTCGAGATCGATGCGCTCCTTCCTCTGATCCGCGATCCGCACGCCTATGCGGCAGGGCTGCGCCGATTCGGCGAATCGAGACCCGCCTCTCCGCACGCGGAGGGATTCCTCGACGCGGCGATCGACGAGCCCGCGTGGCGCGCCGCCCTTTCGTGGCCCGCCGCCGTCGCGGGCGTGAGCGGTCCGGTCGCCGCGCTGAACGAGGCACGGCGCGACGAGGCGCGGCGGGCGCTCCGCGCGTTCGTCGAGGCGCATCCGCGCGCGGTGCATGCGGAGGCGGCGCGAGCGGCTCTCGACCACCTGCAGCCATCGAACGAATGGCGTCGCTGGCTGACCAGCGTGCTCGATGCCTCCCCCATCTTCTCCTTGCGAACGGTCCGCTTGCGCAACGGCGAGCGCTACTACTACGAGGCGCTCCAGCCGCCGCAGCCGACCAGCGACGGCGTGCGCGTCTATCGCGTGGTGAAGCGCCTTCGCGATCCCGGCAAGGGACTCTTCGATACCGAGTTCGTGCGGATCGACCCGCGCCAGATCGTGGAGGACGGTGACAGTCCGCAGATGACGCTCGCCAGGGAGCTGCGCGCCGCGCTTCGCGCCGGCGAGCTCGACGGAGTCATCGGACTGCTCACGGTGATCGGCCGGATCGGCGACGCCACGGCGGTTGACGCGGTGCTTCGCGCGGAACTGCTCGCAGGGCTGCTGGAGCGGCTGGAGCGTGCCGCACCGGCACTCGCGCCGGCGCTTGCGCCTGCGGCGCAGCGCCTCGCCGAGGAGCACCTCGACCGCATCGAGTGGCTCGACCCGCGCGTGACGGAGGGACGGGATCGCTCGCGCGAAGTGGATGCGTCGCTGCCGCGCATCATCGAGTCCACGCGCTGGCGGGAGGCCTGGCGAAGCGGCGCGATGCGTGCCGACCAGGGACTCGCCGTGGCGCTCGAGCCCGTGGGCATGCTCCTTCGCGTGGACGGCGCCGCCACCGCGCGCTTCGCGAGAGCGCCGACGAGCGGCGAGCTCATCGCACTCCGCGCTGGCGGCGATCGCGACGACGGCATGTTCGTGGTCGGACGCGTGGATGCCTCGGGGGAGGTGTCGCTCGATGCGGCGCACGCCGACGAACTCCCTTCAGGCACGCCTCTCTTCCAGCGGCGCGCCGCGGGCGCTGCGGGCGCTGCGCCGGCACCAGGAATCGCGCCCGCGCCGGGAGCCGCGCCGTGAGCGCAACCCGAGGAGCGGCGGGCGGCTCGACCGGAAGCCCTCGTGCGAATCGGGCACAGGAATCCGTCGCGCGGCGCCGCCTGCGCGAGCCCGCAGTGCCACCTCGCGTGCTCGTGGCGCTGGCGGCGATTGCGGCGCTGCTCGGCGCCGCGCTTCCCGCCGGGCGCTCGGCCGACGGGATCGTCGGCTGGTGGTCGGGCGAGCCTTCGTCGGTGCTCGGTGGCGTGATGGTGATGCTTGCGGCGCCGCTTCTCGCCGCCGCGTCCTTCGCGCCCTCCATGCGCGCACTCGGCCTTCTTGGAGCGGCGCTCTCGCTCGCGGGTGCAGCACTCTGGGCACTCGGCGCCGCGCCAGATTCCGCGGCCCCGCTGATCGTGGTCGCATCGCTCGCCGTCGCGCCGTGCGCCATGGTGCTGGCCGCTCCGCGACCCGACGCGCCGACGGCGCTTTCGACCCTCCCGTGGTGGATGATCGGCGGGGGCCTGGCGCTGCTGCTGGCCGCCGCGCTGGCGATGCGCGGCCCGGGCGCGGCGGCGGTCATCGCACCTTCGCCACCCGCACTCGTCATGGCGCCGGCCCTGCTGGCCGCCGTCGCCACGATCACCGCCGGCGTGCTCACGCGACGGGCGATCGCGCTGCATGACTCGCGCCGGACGCATCGCGCGCGCGCCGCGATCGTCATCGCCCTCGTCATCGCGATCGTCTTCGTCGGCGCGACGATCGTCGCACCGATCATGCGCGGCGACCGATCAACCGGCGTGCTCGCCGCGCGCCTCGCGATGCTTGCCGTCACCGCGATCGTGGCGCTCGTCTCGCAGCTGCCTGCCACGACGCGCGGCACGAACACGCCGCGCGCCGATCCCTTCCACCCCACGGAGCCGACGCATGGATTCCGCTGATCGCCCTGATGGCCCACCGCACCCGCCTGGCGCCGCCGCCGGCCATGAGGCGGACCCGCCTGCGGACGAACTGCTCGACGCGTCGCGCGGTGACATCGAGGCGATGCTCGGACTCGCGGGCGGTCGATTCACGCGGGCAAGCGGACCGCTCTGGTTCGTGGCGTCGGCGATCCTCGCCGCAGCGATCCTCTGGGGACTCTCGCTCGCACCCGAGTGGACGCTCTCGCAGGTCACCTTCCGCTGCTGGACGAACGGCGCGGTGCTGCTGCTGGGCCTCTGGTGCGTGCTCATGCTCTTCAACAAGCTCAACAAGACGCGCATCCAGGAGCGCGCCCTTCGCCGTCGCGATCTCTTCCCGCGCCGCGCCGACTTCGTGCTCAATGCCGCCACCGCGCGCGATGTGCTCGACTCGATCCGCGCCTCCTCCGATCGCCCGCGCGAGTTCCTGCTCTACAACCGCCTCATGATGGCGCTCTCCAATCTCGGCAACATCGGCGAGGTGCGCGATGTCGGCGCCGTGCTCGAGAGCCAGGCAGATGCCGACGCGAACGCGGTGCAGTCGAGCTACACCTCGATCCGCTCGCTCATCTGGGTGATCCCCGTGCTCGGATTCATCGGCACCGTGATCGGTCTCTCGGAGGCGATCGGCAGCTTCCAGGGCGTGCTGGAGCGCCCCGCGGCCGGTGCGTCGGATGCGACGCAGATCCGCGAGAAGCTCACGCCCGTCGTGCTCGGACTTCGCACCGCCTTCGAGACGACGCTCGTGGCGCTGCTTGCGGCCGTGGCGATCCAGCTGCTCACCACCTTCGTCTATCGCCGCGAGGAGGATCTGCTCGACGCCTGCACGCAGTACTGCAACGACCATGTGATCAGCCGACTCAAGCTCACGGAACTGTGAGAACGCCATGGCCCGCCGCCGGCGCGGCGACCGCGACACGCCCATCTCGCTCTTCTCATTCCAGGACATCATGGCCGCCGTCACCGGCGTCATGATGCTGGTGACACTGCTCGTGGCACTCGAGCCGCTGGCGGATGAGCTCCTTCAGGCGGCACCGCGCGCCTCGGCCGAAGCTCCGCCGATGCCGAGCGCGGAGTCGGCGCGGGCGCTCGTCCAGGCGCTCGAAGCGGAGCTCGAGCGCCGCCTCACCTCGCCGATGGTGGATGAACGCACCATCGCCGAACTGGACCGACATGTGCAGGCGATGACGGCGACGCTGGAGGATCTCCGGGCGCGACGCACGCGCGTCGAGACGGCGCTCTCCCGCGCGGCGCAGCAGAAGGCCGACGCCGAGCGCGCCGAGACCTCGGCGCGCATGACGCTGGAGGAAGCCGAATCGCGCTGGTCGCGCGAGCAGCTTCGCTCGCGCGTCCGGTTCCTTCCGGGCGAGCGCTCGCCGAAGGCTCCGCTCTTCCTCGAGGTGCGCCGTGACGGATGCGTGCTCGGCGAGTTCGCCGCCGACGGCTCGGTCGTCGAGGCGGCGCGCAGCGAGAACATGACCGCGGAGGGAGTTGGGCAACTGCTGCGCGGGCGATCGCCGGAGGCGTACCAGGTGGTGCTCATCGCGCGGCAGGATGCGCTCGAGGCCTTCGCGTCCATCCGCGAGGCGCTGCATGCGCAGGGATGGGACCTGGGCTGGCAGCTCTGGGATGCGCGCGAGGGCGGATTCTTCGACGCGACGCCCGCATCGGCGGAGCCGGCGCCATGAGGCGGCGACGCCAACGAAGCCGCGCGTCGGGCGGCGCCGTGGTGGCCGAGGAGGCGTTCGACCTCTTCCTCGACGCACTCGCGAACACGCTCGGCGTCATCATGTTCATCGCGCTGATGATCGTGCTCTTCTCGTCGCCACCTGCGGAGGCGCCTCGAGCGGACGAGCCATCGCCCACGCTGGATCCCTCCGAGGCCCGCGAGGTGGCGCTGCTGCTGGAGCAGGCGGCCATGCTGGAGCAGACGCTCGCGCAGGCGCCGCGCGAGGGCGATCCCGAGCTGCGCCGCCGCGCCGAGGCGCTCGATGCGCAGCTTCGAGCCCTGCGCGACTCGATGGCGGAGGTCCTCGAGCAGACCGCCGCGGACAGCGACGCCATCACGCAGGCCAATCAGGCGCGGCAACGGGCGATGGCCGCTGCCGCCGCGATCGAGGCGCAGCGGCAGCGGCTCGAACGCAGGATCGCGTCGCTGCCGGTCACCTCGTCCTTCGTGCGCGTGAGCCGCTTCCGTCAGGATGCGCGGACGCCGGTCCTGCTGCTGCTCTCGGGCGGCCGTCTGGAGCGTGCGGATCCCGCGCCCGGCGAGACGCGCATCATTCCCGGCGCCAGGGATCCGCGCCCGATCACGAGCATCGACGACGCGCGCGCGCTGATCCGGACGCTGCTTCGGGACGCGGCGCCCTCGACGCATCGGCTCGAAGTGGGCGTCTGGAGCGACTCCTTCGGCGAGTACAAGCTCATCGAACGGCTGCTCGTCGATCTGGGCTTCGACATCAATCCGCTGCCCCTTCCCGCCGGCGCGGCGCTCGAGGCCGGGACGAGCGGCATCCAATGACCTACCGTGCACGATTCGAAGCGCCCGTCCCGTACGCACCGACCCGCGAGTTCCGTTCCATGCCGCCGCGCCTCTTCGTTCGTCTCGAGTCCGCGCTCCGCGCGATCCGCTCTCTGCTCGCCGGAGGGCGCGCGCACCGAAGTGCCGGCGCGGCGTGGTTCGTGATCGCCTCGGCGATGCTCGCGCTCGGTGCGTGCTCGAAGCCTGTGTCGTTCCAGGCGCTCGACACCGACTTCAACGCTCCGCTCGAAGGCGTGCGCATCCATCGCCACAGCGTCTCGATCTTCAGCCTGCTGCCCTCGAAGCGGGCGCCGCTCGAGACCGACTTCGCAGGCGACGCGATCGTGCCCGTGCCGCCGAATCCCACCGCGCTCACCTTCCTGCGCCAGGGCTACGAGCCCGTGTCGATCGCCGTCTTCCGGCAGATTCCGTCGTCGCTCCGCCGATCGTCCGCGGGATCCTCCGCGGCGCAATCCCCTGCGACGCGTTCCACCGCCACCGCCGCGCATGACTCGGCGCCGGGCGCGGCGGCATCGCCTTCCACCGTGCCGCTCGCCGGCGATCCCCAGGCGTGCGACATTCCGCCGTTCGACGACGAGGATCCCTGTGCCGCATGGCAGCGCATCCTCCTCTGGGATGACCTCATGCCGAAGATTCCGGTCGCCGTGCGCATGCGGCCGCTGCGCACCGCGCCCGTGGATGTGCTCGTCGTCGACGAACTTGGCGCACCGATCGCGGGATGCGAGGTCTTCGGCACGACCTTCCTCTTCCTGCCGCTTCCCGGCGCGGAACCCGACTGGGGCTTTCCATCGCTGCAACGAGAGGTGACCGACTCGTTCGGCCGCGCCACGCTCGTCTCCTGGTCGGGATTCCGCAATCGCATCACCGCGCGCATGGAAGGGCGAGGCGAGGCGCATGCCGAGATCGAGGGTGCGCAGAGTCTTTCCGTGCGCCTCGTTCCGCGCGAGGTGCAGTGGCGCCGGCAGCGGATCCGGGTCACGGACCAGAAGCGTCGGCCCGTGCCCGGCGCAACGGTCAGCTACGGAACGATCCGCAACGGTCTGCCGGTCGGTCCGGACGCGTTCATCGTCGAGACCGATCGCGACGGCCAGACGCCGGAGATCGAGTTGCCCGACGACGATCCGCTGCTGCTCAAGGTGAAGGCGAAGGGCTTCAAGGACCGCATGAGCGCACCGCCATGGCGAACGCTCGAGCAGGGCGGGATCTGGCGCGTCGTGCTCGAGAAGCGCTGAGCGATCGCGGCAATGCGCATGTGCCCGCACCGCACGCCTCCGTTAGCATTCGCGCATGTCGAGCATGGGCGAACCGCCGCCTGACGAGCCGATCGACCTCGCGCCTGACTCGGAGATCCCCGCGCCTGCGCTGCCCGGCACCGTGATGACCGCGGACACCGCGGAACGGCTGCACGAGCGCCTCGCCGCCGATCTCATTGCGCAGGCGCTCAACTGCGTCCACCAGTTCGGCGACTATCACCTGGCGCTCTCGGGGGGCGGCACGCCCATGCCGTTCTATGAGCGCCTCATGACCGATCCCAATTACCGCCTGATGCCGTGGCGGCGCACGCATCTGTGGATCGTCGACGAGCGACGCGTGCCCTTCGAGGACGAGAAGAACAACTACCGTCACATCCACGAGATCATCGTGGACCACTCCGACATTCCCGCAGCGCAGGTGCATCCCATCCTCGCGATGGAGGAGGACGCGCCGGCACGGTACGAGCGCGCCCTGCGCGAGTCGCTCGGCTGGCGCGAGCGCGGCCAGGATCGACTCGACTTCGTGCTGCTGGGCATGGGCGACAACGGCCATACCGCGAGTCTCTTCCCGCAGACGACGGTGCTCGACGAGCGCGTGCGCTGGGTGAGCACCTGCGAGGGTCCCACGGTCACGCCGCCGCCGCGCGTGACCATGACCTACCCGCTCATCAACGCGGCGCGGTTCGTGGGCGTGCTCGTGACCGGCGCGAACAAGGCCGCCATGATCGAGCGCGTCGCGACGGGCAAGGACGACTATCACGCGCTGCCCATCAAGGGCATCCACCCGGCGGCGGGGGAGCTGCGCTGGTACCTCGACCGCGCCGCATGCGGCGACCGAACGCCCGTCGACCCGGGCGCACATCCCGGCGGTCCACGCACGAAGGCGCCGCCGGCCGCGTGAGCGAGCCGCCGCATCGCTTCGAGGTGCCGCCCGACCATCGCCGAGTTCCCTGCCATGCGCTACCTTGCACTCGACATCGGCGACAAGCGGACCGGCGTGGCGGCAGGGGACGATGTGGTGCGCCTGGTGCAGCCGCTCGTGGTGGTCGAAGCGCCGCGCGGCGAGTCGCTGCTCGTGGCGCTCGCGAAGGTGATCGAGGAACACGCGCCGGATGCGCTCGTGGTGGGACTGCCGCTCAACATGGATGACACGGAGGGTCCGGCCGCGCGGGCGATGCGCGACTTCGCGAGGTCCCTTGAGGCGCGCTTCGAGGTTCCGGTTCACATGCAGGACGAACGCCTCACGAGCGCGGATGCCGATGCGCGCATGGCGCGCAGCGGCCGCACGCGCGGCGAGAAGAAGGCGCTGCGCGACGCACTGGCCGCAGCCGCGATCCTCGAGGAGTTCCTGCGCACGCGACCTTGAGCAGCGCGTGGCAGGGCTCCGGCTCGTCGGCCGGGGTGCCGCTCACCGTTGCTCGCGGCGCTTGCGTCCCCGGCTCACCGATCCCTGCGAAAGGCGGGCACGCGCTTCGATGCGCCGACTGCGGGCGGTGCCCGATAGGCGCCGGCGTCACCCGCCATGGGGCGCAGCGCCGCCGCGCCGTACTTCCCGGCCCATGCGCCCAGCAGCGCACCGATCACGGCGCCGGCAATGCCGCCGCCAGTTCCGAAGACCTCGGCGCCGATCGCGGCGCACGCGGCAAGGCCGATCGCCGCACCGATGGCCATGCCGAAACGATGATGGCCAAGCGCGCCGGTCCGCTCACCCCTCTCATCCGGGGTTCCGGTTCGCTGGCGAGTGTTGGTGAACTGTGGTTGCATCCGGCGGCTCTCCTGAAGTGGGAACGATCGCGCATTCGATCGGACTCTCTTCATCTTGGCGTGCGCGAGTGCGACCGGCCACGGTGATGTTTCCCCCATCGGCTCCTGCCCGCTCACTGCGGCAGCTCGCCCGCGAGCGCGTCCGGTGCGCTATCGCAGCGCCGGCGGCACCTGTCCAGCAAGATCCTTCACTCGCTCCGCGTCCTTCGCGCGGCAGACGAGCGTGGCATCCTTCGTACGGATCACGATGAGATCCTCGCAGCCGATCGTGGCCACGAGATGCGATGGATCATCCCCGACCACCAGCACGCGACGGGAGTCGAGGTGCATCGTCGCGGCGCCCGAGGCGCGGTTTCCGTGTTCATCCGCGGCAAGCGTCTCGGCGAAGGTCGGCCAGCTGCCCACATCCATCCAACGCACGCTCATGGGCACGACCGCGATCGACAGTTCCGCATCCCGGGAAGCGGGCTCCATCACGCCGTAGTCGATGCTCGTCTTCGGCAGCGTGGGATAGACGCGTGCGATCGTCGGCTGCGTCGTTGCGCCGCCCCACGCCGACGCGATCTCGGCAAGACCCTTCGCGGACTCGGGCTTGAACCGCTCGATCGCCAACATCATCGTCGAGGCGCGGAAGATGAACATGCCGCTGTTCCAGGAGAACGCGCCGCTTGCAAGGTACTCCTCCGCGCGAGCGCGGTCGGGCTTCTCCACGAATCGCTTCGCGCGGAAGGCGCCGTCGAAGCCGGCGAGCGCGTCGCCGCGCTCCACATAGCCGTACCCGGTCGCCGGAAAGGTCGGCGTGATGCCGAAGGTGACGAAGCGCATCGGATCCGCTTCGACCAGCCGGAAGCCAAGGTCGAGCCTGCGCGCGAACTCGTCCTGCGGCTCGATGACATGATCGGCCGTGAGCACCGCGAAGATGGCGTCGGGATCTTCCTTCGCAAGCACCGCCGCGCCGAAGCCGACGGCGTTCAGCGTGTCGCGGCCCTCTGGCTCGCCGAGATAGCGCCCGGGACGCAGCCATGGAAGGTCCCGCAGAATGCGCTCGCGATAGGCGTCCGAGGCACAGACGAGCCGGCGCTCCGCGGGAATCACGCCCTCGAGACGGTCGCCCGCGATCTCGAGCAGCGACTTTCCGCCGATGAAGCGAAGGAGTTGCTTCGGTTCTTCGCGGCGTGAGAGCGGCCAGAGCCGAGTGCCCGATCCGCCGGCCATGATCATCGCATAGCGCATGGGCGGATCGTAGCGGGCGATCGATCGCGTGCCGGCCATGCGGCGCCGTGCGAGGCCTTGCAGCAATCGGCGACGCCGCTTGGTGTCATGCGGCGCCCTGCGGCGCTGCGCAGCGATTTGCAGCGCCACGCAGCGCGACCCATCGACGCCGGGACCTCTTCCGACTCAGCGCCGTTCCTGACGCTCCCGCAGCAGCTCACGCACCGCCGACTCGAGGTCCTCCACCTTCCTCGAAAGTGCCGCGACCTGCGCGTCACGCACGGCGACCTGCGCGTCGCGCTCCGCAAGCTGCGCGTCACGCTCCGCAAGCTGCGCGTCCTTCTCGGCCCGCAACGCTCGAATCGCCTCGACGGCAAGTGCCTCGAAGCCGCGAATGGTCAGCCGCTTGAATCCGCGCGAGCCCTCATCCACCCAGTCGGGGAAGACCTCCTCCACTTCCTGTGCAATGAAGCCCATGCGCGTTCCTTCGAGCTCGTTGATCGCCGCCGGATCGATGTACTCGTAGGTCACACCGCGCAGTCGAAGCAGGTCATCGAGCGCGTGCGCAAGCGGAGCGATGTCCTTCTTCAGCCGGATGTCCGAGGAGACGGACCACAATCCTCCGCCCGGCTTCGCCGCGGATCCGTTGACCTCGAGCTTGGCGCCGGGAGTCGTCGTGCCGATGCCGACATCGCCATTGGGAATGATGCGCAGCCGCTCAAGGCGATTCGTGTAGAACTCCAATTGCCCATCCGCAGACGAGTACATGCCTGAATCGTCATCGCCGCCGTTCATTGCGAACGAATAGCCCCTGTCTGTGCAGCAGAATGGTTCTGGAGCTCCCCCGAGGGCGCGGACGCCGCCAACGACTTGAAGCGTCGAACTTGGTGCGTTGGTGTTGATCCCAACTCCGTTCCCGGCGAAGATCAGGAACTGGCGTTCCTCAGTGGAATGAGTCGTGTAGCCATCCGACCAGACGAACGAGTGATCATGGTCGGCTCGCGCGCGTCCGCCCGCCGCGAACGAGTACGCCCCGCTCGCCGAATTGTCCCAGCCGCCGGGTACCGTCGATTGAAATCCTGCCGCGTTGTTGCGGTATCCGCCCCCCACCGTTGCGCCGAAGCCGCCGGCTCTGTTCTCGCTTCCGCCACCGATCGTCGCACTTCGCGCTTCTGTGAGATTCAATTGTCCGCCGCCAATCGTGGCGTAGTCGTCGGCTGCAATGTTGGCCCATCCGCCGCCGACCGACGCGTAGCCGCCGTCGGCGCTGTTCTCTTCCCCGCCGCTCACGAGCGCGAAGGCACCGCTCGTCGTGTTGTTGCGCCCGCCACCGACGAAGGCTCCTTCGCCGGAGGTGGTGTTGCCGGTCCCGCCGCCGATCGTGCCGAAGTCCGCAAGGACTCTATTCGGATGGTCGGTCATGCCACCGCCGGCAATGGTGCCCCCGCGAACGGTGTCGATGCCGACATTCGACGGATGCCCTCCAATCACTGACCAATCGCCGAATTGAGATCGAGCGACTCTCAAGCCGCCGGTGTTGAACGCCAATGCGGCCCCAGAACCAGCGGCGTTCACCTGAAGGACCGCAGACGGCGTCGCGGTCCCGATGCCGATCTTGCCGTCGTTCGTGATCGACATCCGCTTCGACGCTCCCGCCCAGAAGTCGAGGCCGAAGGAATTCTCACCTGCGCCTCGATTGGATCCGATCGCCTCGCCGCTGAAGCTCCCGAAGCGAAGCGTGTTCACGAGCGTGCCGGTATTGCCGTTGTTCTGATCGACATTGGCGCCGCCCACCAGGGAAAGCGCCTGTTGCGGAGCGGCGGTCCCGATTCCAACGCGGTCCGCCGTCGGATCGACCACGAGCGTCGCCGTGTCGACGGTGAGCGGTCCGAAGAGCGGCCAGTTGCCGTTCGCCGGAAGGCGCGCCGGGTTCAGTGTGCCCGTCGTCACATTGCCTGCATGCAGCGCCGTCAGACTCGCACCGTTGCCCGAGTGCGTGCCGTTGAGCGTGCCGTTGAAGGTCCCGCCGAACTGATTCGCACCGTTCGTCATCGTCAGCGCATTGCCGTAGGTGCCCGAGAGAATGGCGCCCGCGAGCGTGCCGTTGGCGATGTTGCTTGCGTTGAGCGCGGTGAGGCTCGCGCCATTGCCGGAGTGGGTGCCGCTGAAGGTCCCGCTGGCCGTGCCGTTGAAGGTGCCGCCGAACTGGTTCGCGCCGTTCGTCATCGTCAGCGCGTTCGTGTAGCTCCCGCTGAGCGCGGTGCTGCCCACCTGCGCCACATCCAGCGAACGCGTCGCGTACGGCACGGGGTTGATCCGCTGCCGCGGCGAAAGCGTCACGCCCTCGACCGTGATCTCGAGCCAGCGCGCAGCGCCGGGGAACGCCGTCGGCCCGAACGCCAGCTCCACCGTGAAGCGCCCTGCGTCGTCGAAATCGGTGAAGTCCGTCGAGCTCAGCGTGGGTCCGATCTGCGCGCCGCCGCTCGCGGCGTTGAAGAGCCGGAAACTCAGGTCAAGGGGCCCGACCGCCGGGTCGCCGCCCTGCGTCAATTGACCTTGATAGGTGAACGCGTCGCCGCCATCGCCGGCGTGCGACGCATGCGCGAGCAACGACACGACGGCACCAGCCGCCACGAACCGAAGCCAATTGAAGCTCATCCCACATCTCCTCGAGAATTGCGAAGCCAAGAGCGTGGAGTCTAAAGGGATGGCATGCCTGCACCAAGGCACAAGTGCAGTTTCGTGCGTCCCGATACACCGCGTGAGTTGTTCGAGGTGGACAACAGCCCCGGCGCATGTAATCGTCGGGTCTCAGCGAGCCCGAAGCGCGGCGGCAACGAGCTGATCCGCGGTGCCGATCTCCGGATCGCGATCAAGCGCCCGCTCCACGAGTTGTCTCGCGGCAAGCCTCGACTCGCCCAGTTGCACCAGGATCTCGATGGCGTCGCTGAACGGGGAGCCGCCGGCGGCGGCGGGGGCGGCGGAAGTGGGGGCGTTCGTTGCCGTCGAGCGACCTGCGTCCGCGCGAGTCGGCTGCGTTGCGGTAGTCGTTGCCGCCGGCGCTCGTCGCCCCGCCGCCTTCGTTGCAGGCGCGGTCGCGGCGTGAGAGGGCGCGGGCGCCGATCCGCGCTTCAATGGTCCCGCGACGAAGCGATCATCGCCCGGCGTGCCGCGCCCAAGCACCGTGAAGCGCTCCACCTTGCCCTTGAGTTCCACCACGATTGATTCGGCGGTCTTGCGCCCGATCTCGGGCAGCGTGGTGAGCATCGCGACATCTCGGCGCGCAATCAACTCGGCCACCATGCCGAAGGGCATCTGGAGCGCTCGCAGCGCCTTGCGATTGCCGATGCCCTTCACCGTCGTGAAGAGCTCGAAGAAGTCGCGCTCGAGCGGTGATCGGAATCCGACCAGTCGCGGCCAGAAGCTCGAGCCCTGCCCCTGGCCCTCCAGATAGTGCAGCGTGTGGAACTCGACGGTCTCACCGACCTGCCCGCGCAGCCGCTCCTCGTCCGCCGCGGGAATGAGCACTTCGTAGACAATGCCGCCGGCGCGGATCTCCGCCGCGCCGTCGTCCACGCGCACCACTTCGCCCGCGATTCGGCTGATCACGGCGCGGATCGTAGACGGGAACGGCATCGCGGCGCGCTGGCTCGTTCGCAGGAGCGGTACGCTTCGGGGTTCGCCCGAACGCCGGGCGCCGCCCATGTTCCTCACCGCCACCGATCTCTCCCGACGCCTCGCGTCACGCACGCTCTTCAGCGGCGTCGCCTTCCATGTCGACGACGGCGAGCGAATTGCGCTGATCGGCCCGAATGGCGGGGGCAAGAGCACGCTGCTTCGCATGCTCGCGGGTGTGGAGGAGCCCGACGAGGGGCGCATCACCGCCGCGCGCGGCGTGCGCCGCGTGCTCGTACCGCAACAGGATCTCCTTCCGCTCGAATCGACGCCGCGAACCTGCACCGCGGGTGCGGCGATCGAGAGCGCCTCCGTGCACGGCGATCTCCACGAGGCGGAGACGCTCGGCGCGCTGATCCTTTCGAAGCTCGGCTTCGACGAGTCCATGATGGACACGCCGATCTCGCGCCTCTCGGGCGGATGGCGCAAGCGCCTCTCGATCGCATGTGGCCTGGCCCGCGCGGACGGAACGCCCGAACTGCTCCTGCTGGATGAGCCCACGAACCATCTCGATGTCGCGGGCATCGAATGGCTGGAGGCGCTGCTCGGCCGCGGCGTGGGTGACCTTCGCGCCGGCGCCTGCGTCTTCATCTCGCACGATCGCGCGTTCATCGCGGCGGTGGCCACGCGCGTGGTGGAGCTCAACACGGCCTTCGCGGGCGGATCGCTCACCGTGGATGGCGACTATCGCGAGTTCGTGCGGCGACGCGGCGAGACGCTCGACGCGCAGGCGCGGGCGCAGTCGACGCTCGCGAACGAAGTCCGTCGCGACGATGTCTGGCTCGCGCGCGGCGCGCAGGCGCGTCGCACCAAGGCGAAGTTCCGCATCGAGGACAGCGCCGCGCGGCGAAGCGAGCTCGCCGCGATCACCGGGCGCAACGCCGCCGCGTCGGCGGGTGGTCCCGGCGTCGATTTCACCGCCAGCGGACGCAGGACTCGACGCCTGGTCCAGGCGACGGGGATCGCCAAGCGCTTCGGTGACCGCACGCTCTTTCGCGATCTCGACCTCGAGCTCGTGCCCGGCGCGAGGCTCGGCCTGCTCGGTCCCAACGGCGCCGGCAAGACGACGCTCATCCGCGTCCTTTCGGGCGAACTCGCGCCGGACGAAGGTTCCATCCGCTTCGCCGATCCGCCGCCGCGCATCGTGACGCTTCGGCAGAATCGCCACGAACTCCCGCCGACCACGCTGCTGCGCGACGCGATCTCGCCCGGCGGCGAAGTGGTGCACTTTCGCGATCGCACGCTGCATATCAAGGCGTGGGCAAGGATCTTCCTCTTCCGCGACGAGCAGCTTCTGCAGCCGATCTCCACGCTTTCCGGCGGCGAGCATGCGCGCGCGTTCATGGCGCGGATGATGCTCGAACCCGCCGATGTGCTGATCCTGGACGAGCCGACGAACGATCTCGACATTCCGACGCTCGAGGTGCTGGAGGAGTCGATCGAGTCATTCCCCGGCGCCGTGGTGCTCGTGACGCACGATCGCGCCATGCTCGAGCGCGTGGCGACGACGATCGTGGTGCTCGGTGCCGCGGACGGAAGCACCGCCGTCGTCACGGATCTCACCCAGGCGCTGGCGTCGCTGCGACGCCTCGAACAGACTGCCGCCGGGCGCGATTCGCAGACGCAGGCGCCAGGCGCGGCGTCCTCCGCGCCCACCGCGCCAACCGCGCCCACCGCGCCCGGCAGGTCCTCGGCGTTGCCCGCGCCGCCAGTCGCTTCCGGCGCCTCGCCACCATCGGTCGCGCCACCACCGAGGCGCACCGGGCGCACGCTCAGCTTCAACGAGCAGCGCGAGCTCGACGGCATGGAGGCTGCGATCACTGCGGCGCAGGAAGCCGTCGCGAAGGCCGAGCGTCGCGTGTCGGACCCCGCCGTGGTGCGCGACCATGCGGCATTGGCGCGGGCATGCGAGGAGCTCGAAGCGGCACAGTCACGCGAGCGAGCGCTCTTCGATCGCTGGCAGGAGCTGGAGACCAAACGGAGCGGCTGACGCGGCTCCGGGGCGCCACCCTCCCCGTGCCCGCCGCGCTTGGCGCGAACATCGCGCCCACCGCGCCCTGACGCGAACGACGCGCACGGAGCGACGCGTGTGGCCCGCATGAGCCGCATGCGCTCACGCGGGGGAGTTCGAGCCACGGCTTGCGGCGCGCTGGGCCGCGCGCTGCGCCTTCCTTCGCTGTCTGCGCAGGTGCGACATCGGCTCGTCGTTCAGCGGCCAGCCGCTTGCCTGCGCGATCTCGTGCCGCAATCGCTCCGTGATCGCCCGCACATCGCGGGCCTCGTCGCCTTCGAACTTCACGACGCCGATGACGGTGATGGTGATGTTCGTGCGCAGGAAGAGCGAGTCGAGCAGACCCGGGGCGCGCGGACCGCCGTTGATCCAGAGCAGCAGGACCGGTGCTCCCGTCCGCGCCACGAGCGCACCCACGCCCGGCAGAAACGGGCGAATCTCGTTGGGCGGTCGCGGCAGCCCGCCCTCGGGAAAGACGCCGAGCAGTCCGCCGGAGCGCACATGAGCGATCGCTTCCGCGAAGGCCTCCGAATCGCGCGGACCGAAGTCGACGGGAATCGCTCGCACGCGCTGCCAGAACCAGTTCGCGGCCGCAGGCATCTGCGTGCGATCCGTCATCCAGCGCACCGCCGCCGTGAAGAGCCCCTGAGTGATGATCGGGTCGAGCAGGGATGCGTGGTTGGAGACGAGGATCAGGCCTTCTGGACCGATCTCCTGCGGCACGCGCTCCCATCCCACGAAGCGCACCTTGTGCAGCGACTGCATGAACAGCCAGACGAACGGCCGCAGGAACTCGACCGCCGGCAGCCGCCCCAGGCTTGGAAGCGACACGGCGCGAGCACGCCCCCCCACTTCGCAGCGTCGCGTACTCCAGCGCTCGTTCGGGCGTGGGAAGCCGTCGGGCATGGTTGGCGAGAGTAGCCCCGGCCCGACCTTGACGCAGCTCGCGGCCCGCGGAGCACAACTGCTGTCTTTATCGATATTTACGGCCGCCAGCGCCTTGTCCCGACGAGGCCTCTCCGAGGAATTGCTAGATATGTCTCTAAACTGCTCCAGATATGTGCTATTCTGCCGATGTCGTGGAGCATGCCCATGCCTGACCGCACCAACCACCTCGAATGCCCGGCCCAAGCCTCCTCTCCTGCCCGCGGCGCCGCGAACCTCTGGTCTTGGCGCCACGAGGCGTCCGCGCTGGCGATTGCACTCGGAACCGGCATCGCGGCGCTCGCGCTCATGATCGGCGCCGCCTTCATGATGGGCGCGCTTCAGATTCGCCTCACGCCGAATCCCAACGCGCCGCTTCCGCTTGCGGCGCTTCCTCCCGAGCCCGAGCTCGATCTCGAAGCCTTCGTCCACGGCCGCGCCATCTACGCCATCGTCTGCATCACCTGCCACGGTCCGAACGGACGCGGCATGCCCGGTCTCGGTCGTGACCTCACACGCAGCACCTTCGTTTCCGAGAACAAGGATCGCGCCCTCGCAGCCTTCATCAGGGCGGGGCGTCCTGCCGATCACCCGCTCAACCTCACCAAGGTCGCGATGCCGCCCATGGCCGGGCGAACCGATATGACCGAGGAGAATCTCGCGCAGGTCGTCGTCTTCCTGCGCGGTCTCCAGGACCCGCGGCGCGTGCCTGCTTCGGCAGCGAACACGCCGAATCCCGTCGTGCTCGCGCCGCCACCGCCAAGCGACGAGGACCGCGCCAAGGCGCTCGCAGCCGCCGGCGGAGATGCAGAACTCGCCGAGTTCATCGCCTCCGGGTCGCGCCTCTTCGTCACCTCCTGCGCCTCCTGCCATGGCCGCGATGCCAAGGGCATGCCGGGTCTCGGCCGCGATCTCACCACCAGCACCTTCGTCGCCGAACGCGACGACGATCAGATGCTCGCGTTCCTGCTGAAGGGGCGGGACACGAGCGATCCGCTCAACATCACGAAGGTCGCCATGCCTCCCAAGGGCGGCAATCCCGCGCTGAACGAGGACGACCTGCTCGACATCATCGCGTTCCTTCGCTCGGTCCATGGACCGACGCAGGGAGCCGCGCGATGACTCCGCTTCACGCACTCACCGCCGCAGGCGCCCGTGTGCTGCGCACTGGGCGACGCTCCCGACTCCATTGCAGAAAGGACCGCTCCATGAACGCTCGTGCTTCCCAATCCCGACATCTGCGACGCACACTGCTGGTGCTCGCGCTCGCGTGCGGCACGCTCGCCGGCGCTGCCGTGGCGCAGGACGCTCGCCGCGAAGGCCGTCGATCCCGCCAGCGGGAAGTGAAACCCATCGAGTTGACGCCCGCACAGGTCGCGGATCTGACTCGCATCGCCAACGAGCGACAGCTCAGCTACGACGACCTCATGGCCGCCTCCAAGACCTTCATGCCCAGCGGGCGCCACGACGAATTCGTCTGCTTCGCGTCCGGCGGACAGTCCGGCCAGGTCTTTGCGATCGGCGTGCCCTCGATGCGACTGCTGCGCTCGATCGCCGTCTTCACGCCCGAGTCGTGGCAGGGCTACGGCTTCGGCGTGGGGCACGATGTGCTCGCGGGCGGCGACATGCCGAGCGGACGCGAGATCCGCTGGGGCGACACGCATCATCCGGGCCTCAGCGAGACCAATGGAGTCTACGACGGCCAGTTCCTCTTCATCGGCGACAAGGCGAACGCGCGCGTGGGCGTGATCGACCTGCGCGACTGGGAGACGAAGCAGATCGTGAAGAATCCGCTTACGGTGAGCGATCACGGTGGATCGTTCGTGACGGCCAACACCGAGTATGTGGTCGAGGGTGGCCAGTACGCCACGCCGCTCGCCTTCGCCTATGCGCCGATCGACGACTACAAGAAGAGCTACCGCGGCTCCGTGACCTTCTGGAAGTTCGACCGAACGAAGGGTCGCATCGACCCGGAGAAGTCATTCGCGCTCGAGTTGCCACCGTACTTCCAGGATCTCTTCGATGCCGGCAAGGGACCGAGCCACGGCCTGGTCTTCGGCAACTCGTTCAACGCCGAGATGGCGACCGGCGGCGTCGAAGGCGGCAAGCCGCCCTTCGAGGCCGGTTGCAGCCAGCGCGACACGGACTACCTGCACATCATCGACTGGACCATCGCCGAGAAGCTCGTCGCCGCCGGCAAGGCCGAGCAGGTGGGCGGCTTCAAGGTGCTTCCGCTCGAGACGAGCATCAAGGAAGGCGTGCTTCATCTGGCACCCGAGCCCAAGAGTCCGCACGGCGTCGATGTCACGCCCAACGGGCAGTATGTGGTGGTCGCCGGCAAGCTCGATCCTCATGTGACCGTCTTCAGCGCCGAGAAGATCCGCAAGGCGATTGCCGACAGGAAGTATTCGGGCAAGGACGACTACGGCGTTCCCATCCTCGACTTCGACGCGGTGATGGAAGCGCAGGTCGAGCTCGGCCTTGGGCCGTTGCATACGCAGTTCGACGACAAGGGCTACGCGTACACCTCGCTCTTCCTCGACTCCGCGGTGGCGCGATGGACGCTCGGTGGCGAATACACCGCCAAGCACGGCGAGCAGCCATGGAAGCTCGTCACCAAGACGCCGGTGCAATACAACATCGGGCACCTCGTCACCGCCGAGGGCGACAGTGCCACGCCGCAGGGCAAGTACCTGATCTCCATGTCCAAGTGGTCGGTGGACCGCTTCCTTCCGACCGGGCCGCTGCTCCCGCAGAACTTCCAGCTCGTCGACATCGGGCAGCCCGGCACCACCATGCCCGTCATCTACGACATGCCGATCGGCGTGGGCGAACCGCACTACGCGCAGATCATCAAGGCCGACAAGCTCAAGAGCTGGCTCGTCTATCCCGAGGTCGGATGGAATCCCCACACGCAGGCGCTCGATCCCAAGGCGCCCAAGCAGGGCAAGGAGGGCGTCGTTCGCGACGGCAGGAATGTGCTCATCAACATGACCGCCGTGCGGAGCCACTTCAATCCCGAGCATGTGGAGATCAACGAGGGCGACCAGGTGACCTGGCGCATCACATCGCTCGAGCAGACGCCGGATGCGACGCATGGATTCACGATCGGCGGCTACAACATCAATGTGAGTCTCGAGCCCGGGGAGTTCGTCGAGATCAAGTTCGCCGCCGACATGCCCGGGACCTTCCCCTTCTATTGCACCGAGTTCTGCTCGGCGCTGCACTTGGAGATGCTCGGCTATCTCCAGGTCAAGCCGACCGGCGCGAAGAAGGACGTCATCGGCATGGCGGAGTGACGCAGGACGGCCTGCGCGGCGCCGCTCGCACGGCGCCGCGCAGGCCGCGTCGCCGGAATCGTGAACCGGGAGCCGCCGCCTCCGCGCGCTCGTGTCCGAATCCCCGTCGGAAGGACGACCCATGCAACGGATCCTCGCTCACCTGCTCGGGCCACGCGTTCCCGCTGACGAGTATGCGCGCCATCCGGCGCGCTACGCGATCCCGACGACCCTCTTCACCGTCGCCCGGATCCTGCTGCTCGTCTCGATCTTCCTTCCGTACTGGCACATGGAGCTCGAGGCGCCGCAGTATCCGGACGGGCTCTTCCTCACCGCCTATGTGAATCACCTCTCGGGCGATGTGCGCGAGATCGACGGCCTCAATCACTACATCGGAATGCGACCGCTCAACGAGGCGGCGAGACTCGAGCGACAGGCGTCCGTGTGGATGATCGTGGCGATGGTCTTCCTCATGGAGGGCGCCATCTTCACGCACAGCCGGTGGGCGGCGCTGCTTGCGGTGCCCGCCATCGCGTTCCCGCCTCTCTTCCTGATCGACCTCCAGTTCTGGATGCACACCTTCGGCCAGAACCTCGATCCGAAGGCGCCGCTCTCCGCGTCGGTGAAGCCGTTCACGCCGACCATCCTGGGTGAAGGCGGCATCGGACAGTTCAGGACCTACGCCGAAATGGGCTGGGGTCTGTATCTGGCCTTTGCGTCGGCGGCGGTGATCCTCATCGCACTGTGGTTCCACCGCCGCGCCTACAAGCCGCTGCACGATATGGCGCGCCATCGATCCGCACCGGTCCGCGCACCGGAGGGGATCCCGGCATGAGGCGCGCAAGGCCGAGCTCGATGAAGCCGGCAGCGCTGCGCATGGCGAACGCGCTGCTCGTGATGTTCGTCGCGGCGGGAGAGGCGACGGGCGCGCTCCCCAACATCGCGAGCGCGCCGGACGATCACCCTCCGATGCCGGCACCGGCGGCAGAGTCCGCTCCTGCGGCGCTCGATCTCACGCCCGCCGTTGAAGGATCGATCGCGGCTCGCATTCGCGATGCCGCCCCCGGCGACACGATCGAGATCCCCGCAGGCGTCTACTTCGAGCGCCTGAGAATCGACAAGTCGCTGCGCCTGATCGGTCGCGATCGACCGATCATCGACGGCTGCGGATCGGGTGACATCATCGTCGTCACGGCGCCGGATGTGGAGATTCGCGGCTTCATGATCCGCAATACGGGCATCGACCTCGACCGCGAGAACTGCGGGCTGCGCCTCATGGCACCGCGCGCGCGGATCATCGACAACGAACTTCAGGATGTGCTCTTCGGCATCGATCTCAAGCAGGCACCGCAGAGCGTGATCCAGGGCAACCGGATCGGCGGCAAGGCGCTGGACATCGCGCGTCGCGGCGATGGGCTGCGGCTCTGGCGAAGCGACGAGGTCCTGGTCGAGGGCAACGAGTTCCATGGCGGCCGCGACGCGATCCTCTGGTACTCGCGAGGCGTCGTCCTCCGCGGCAATGCGTCGCGCGACTGCCGGTACGGCTTCCACCTCATGTACAGCGACGATGTGCTCATCGAGGGCAACGCCCTGCGCAACAACTCGGTGGGCATCTACCTCATGTACAGCCACACGGTGACGGTGCGCGGCAACCGAATCGTTCGAAGTCGAGGTCCCAGCGGCTACGGGCTCGGGCTCAAGGAGACGGACCGGTTCACGGTGGAACGCAATGTGATTGCGGGCAATCGCGTCGGCGTCTATCTCGACGGGTCGCCCTTCACCCGCGCCCGTCCCGGGCTCTTCCGCGACAACACGCTCGCGTGGAACGATATCGCCGTCGTCTTCCTGCCCTCGGTGCGCGGCAATGTATTCACAGGGAACAACTTCATCGACAACCTGGAGCAGATCATCGTCTCCGGCCGCGGCGAGCTTCGCGAGAACGACTTCAGCGTCGAGGGTCGCGGCAACTTCTGGTCGAACTACATCGGGTATGACGCCGATCGCGACGGCATCGGCGACTGGGACCACGAGCCTGCGCATCTCATGGACAGCCTGCTGGATCGCGAGCCCAAGCTGCGGTTCTTCCTCCTCAGTCCCGCGCAACTTGCCGTCGAGTTCGTGGCCCGCGCGCTGCCGGCAATGCGGCCGGAGTCGAAGTTCTTTGATGCGGCGCCGCTCATGCTACCGACGGCCCTGGCGCTCGATGATGTCGACGCACCGACCGAGCGACGCTCGGGATTGGCGCTCGTCGCACTCGTCCTCGGCGCGGTCGGCGCCGCGATCTTCCTCGCCGGTCGCGTCGGACTGGAGGCGCGCGCATGATCCGCATCGACGGCCTTCGCAAGCGCTTCGGGCGCTCGTTCGCCCTGGACGGCGTCTTCTTGCACCTCCCGCCGGGGGACTCCGTGGCCCTGTGGGGCTCCAATGGTGCAGGCAAGACCACCATCATTCGCTGCGTGCTTGGGCTCTTCCGCTTCGAAGGCGCCATCGCGGTGGCGGGCATGGATGTGCGGCACCATGGCAAGGCGGTGCGCCGGCTCATCGGATATGTGCCGCAGGAGATCGGCTTCTACGACGAGCTTCGCGTGGGTGAGGCGCTTCGCTTCTTTTCGCGGGTCAAGGGCATGGCGATGCCGGATGCCGAGCCTGTGCTCGAGCGCGTCGGGCTTTCGGGACAGCACCGCAAGCGGATCCGGGAGCTCTCCGGCGGCATGAAGCAGCGACTGGCGCTGGCCATTGCGCTGCTCGGCGATCCGCCCGTGCTGATGCTCGACGAGGTGACCGCCAGTCTCGACGCCTTCGGCCGCGAGGAGTTCGTGGGCCTGCTCGAGCGCCTCTCAGGAGACGGCCGCACGATGCTCTTTGCATCGCACCGCGTGGATGAGGTCACGGCGCTCGCGCGCCGCGTGGTCACGCTCGAGGCGGGTCGGATCATCGACGAGTGCCGCGCGGAGTCGTTCTCGCCGAAGTTGCGGCGCGAACCGTCGCGTCACCATGGGCTCACGGGAGCGGCGCAGGAGGGCACATGACCGCCCTCTTCCGCCATGGCATTCGCGCCGCCGAAGGTGCCCCTGGCATTACGGACACCCGCAGTGCCGAACGCGCCGGGAACACTGATTCCGGCCCGACCGGCGCCGCGACCGGCGCGTCGACCAGCGCCTCGGCCGGCGCCGCGGCCGGAACAGCGACCAACGCCGCGACCGGAGCGTCGGCGCTTCCGCGCCCGCCATCGGCGCTCTCGAATGTGCGCGCCGTGCTCGGGCGCGAACTGCGCGATGCGCTGCGAAGCCGCTGGTTCATGCTCGACACATTCGCCTTCCTGGGGCTGGGACTCGGCGTCTCCTTCATCTCGGACGCAGGCGCGGGCGGCTCCGGCCTCGCCGGCTTCGGCCGGACCACGGCCGGCCTGCTCAACCTGATCCTGCTCATCGTGCCGCTCATGGCATTGACCGCCGGCGCGGGAACGATCGCGTCGGAACGCGAGCGCGGCATGCTGCCGTATCTGCTCTCGCAGCCGCTGGCGCGCTGGGAGCTGCTGGTGGGCAAGTACCTCGGATTGCTCCTGGCGATGATCGCGTGCATCGCGTTGGGGCTCGGAGGCTGCGCAGGCATCATGGCATGGCGAGGCGTGGCGACCGATCCGTGGAGCCTCGTGCACCTTGCCGCGCTTTCAGTCGTGCTGGCCGCGAGTATGCTCGGCGTGGGACTGCTCGTCTCGGTGCAGGCGCGCCGCGCGAGCGTCGCGGTCGGCATCGCCGTCTTCCTCTGGCTCGTCTTCGTCTTCGTGACGGATCTGGGACTCATGGCGGGCACGCTCGCGTTCAAGCTGCGCATCGAGACGCTCTTTGCACTCGCCGTGATGAACCCGCTCCAGGTCTTCAAGCTCTGGTCGCTCTCGTCGCTCGATGCTTCGCTCGATGTGCTGGGGCCGGCCGGCCTCTACGCGGTCGACACGCTCGGCGATCGGCTGCCGTACCTCTTCGCAGCGGTCCTCGTGGCATGGGTGATCGTTCCGCTCGGCATCGCCATCGCCATCTTCGCAAGGAGGTCGCCGGTATGAATCTCCTCGACCTGCGCGAATGGAGCCGGTACTTGCTCGCCTCAACCTCGGGCATGCTGCTCGCGTGCATGCTCGCCGCATGCGACGGATCGCCGATCGAGGGACCGCCGCAGCTCCGCCTCGGTCGCGACATCTGCGCCGAGTGCGGCATGTCAGTCGTGGAGGATCGCTGCTCGGCGGCCATGCTCGTGGAGCGTCCCGACGGTCGCGCCCATCTGCTCTTCGACGACATCGGCTGCCTGCTCGACTACGAGCGCCTTCACGAGCAGGAGCGCATCGTCGATCGATTCGTGCACGACCATGGCGACGGCGCATGGATCCCGGCATCGTCGGCGACCTACCTGATGGCCGAGTCCATCCGCACGCCCATGGATTCCTGGCTCGTCGCATTCACGACCGCCGATCGCGCCCGGAGCGAGCAGGAACGCGCGGGCGGGAGCGTGCTCGCCTGGCGGGAACTCGATACCGTGCGACGCCAATGGCTGCGTGACCGCCGCCCGCCCTCGAACGAATGACCCACGATGTTCCTCTCCAGCACCACCGAGTACGCGCTCCGCGCCGTCGTCTACCTGGCCTCGATCAAGGGCGAGGCCGCCAGCAGCGAGCGCATCGCCGAAGCCACGAAGGTCCCGCCCGGATACCTCTCCAAGGTGATGCGCGATCTCGTGGTCGCGGGACTCGTTTCGTCGCAGCGAGGACCCAACGGGGGCTTCGCGCTCGTGCGCGATCCGGCGAAGATCTCGATCCTCGAAGTCGTCGATGCGGTGACGCCGATCCAGCGCATCCGCACCTGCCCGCTCGGGAACCCCGAGCACCTCTCGCTCTGCCCGCTGCATCGCCGGCTCGACGACGCGATCGCGGAGTTCCAGAAGGCGTTCTCCGACACCGCGGTCGCGGATCTGCTCGATCCGGTGGCCAAGGCGCGCGGCCGGTGCGCCGGCGTCGCGCGAGAGGTCGCGGTCACGACTTCGTCGGCACGGAATCCGAGACGGAACAGAGGATCCGGTAGTGCTCCTCCCGATCGACCCCGTTGAGCGCGGCGCCGAAGGCCATCGCAAGGCGAGTGAGCGCTCCTGCCGCGGATCAATCGCGGAACTCGAATCGTCGAATCAAGCTCGGTGATCCTGCACAGAACGGGTGGGCGTGCTACACCCGCAATGCAAGGAGTCCACAACGATGACTGCTCCTTCGACCACTCGTCGCGCTCTCGGGTCGACCGCGCTGGACGCATCGATCTCGTCGAACTCGATGACCGCCTTGATTCCGCTGATCGCGGCGCTCGGTCTGGCCGCGCCCGCTGCGGCCGCGGCCGGAGACGACGACGCATCGGCGCTGCGGCGCGAAGTGGAAGCGCTCAAGGCGACCGTCGAGCGCCAGTCGGCGGACTTGGCGCAGCTGCGCAGCGCGATCGGTGACGAGCAGCTCACCGCGGAGCGCATGAAGGCGATCCGAGCCGTGGTCGAGGATGTGCTCGCCGATTCCGAGCGGCGCGCGTCGCTGGATGGAAGCGGCGCGACTTCGGGCTACGACAAGGGCTTCTTCATCGCGAGCCCCGACGGCAACTTCAAGCTCCGCATCAACGGAATCTATCGCTTCCGCTACGCGTTCAGCCGCCTCTCCACTCGAAGTCTGCGCCAGCTCGATCCGGGCACCTACCAGCCTCCCTCCATGGGCGCACAGAGCGGATTCCCCGGAGGCAGCGAGATCAAGGGGTATCAGGGATTCGTGGGCGGGGGCGATACATTCGCGCGGACGGCGCGCGGCTTCGAGTTCCGGGAGGCGAAGCTCGACTTCACCGGCCATGTGGTGGACCCGAGCTGGCAGTACACGATCCGACTGACCGGGCTCCAGGCCGCCAATCAGACCGCATTCAGCACCGTGAACTCCACGAGTGCCCAGGCCGGCGGCGTGCAGAGCACGGGTCCGACGGCCGGGAGCGCCTCCGCAGGACCGGGTGCCGGCGGCGGCACGATCGGCCTGGACGATGTCTTCGTCGTCAAGCAGTTCGATTCCGAGTGGTCCGTCCGCATCGGGCAGTTCAAGGCGCCGCTGCTGCGCGAGGAGCTGGTGGCCGACGCGATGCAGCTCGCAGCCGAGCGCTCGCTCGTTCACCAGTTCTTCTCCATGAAGTATGTGCAGGGGATCGAGCTCCAGTACCGCAACGACACGATCCGATTGCTCGCGTGCCTCAACGACGGCGGCAACTCCTCCAACGAGAGCGCGACCATCGGCAACGACGCGACGCTGGGCAACTTCGCGCAGTACGCGCTGACGGCGCGGGCCGAGTGGAAGATCGCCGGCCAGTGGCGGCACTTCAGCGACTTCACGAGCTATCCGGGCGATGACTTCGCCGCCATGATCGGTGCCGCAGTCAACTGGCAGCGCGGCGGTGCGACCACACTGGCGGCGTGGCCGAACACATGGTCGGGCGGAGGCGCCAACGGCGGCTTCGCAGGGATCGGGCCGGGCGTGGCGGGTCCAGCGCCTGCGCTCCAGTACCCGAACAACATTCCCACCAACGCCAACGATGCCGTCACCAACCTGACCTGGACCGTGGACACGACCTGGGATTTCGGCGGCGTGAACTTCTATGGCGCGTTCGTCGGCAATCTCGCCTACGGCATCCCGGCCGGATGGGTGGCCAATCCCTCCGGCGGCTTCACTTCCAGCGCCGCGAGTCCGCCGGGTCCTGCGAATGACATTCCGAACAACCTCTCGCTCGTCTCGAGCGGTGCGATGCTTCCCAATGGGCAGCCCGGTCCGCCCACGGCCACCTTCGTTCCGGGCTACGGCTACGGCAACTCACCGATCGTGAGCTACGGCGTGGTGGTGCAGGGTGGATGGTTCGTCGTGGACGACATCGAACTCTTCGCGCGCTACGAGTGGTACATGACCGTCAACAACGGCGCGAATGCGTACGCGGGCAACACGCCGACCTTCTGGGGATGGCTGCCGGGCGGATCGTCGCCCTTCGCCGACAACACGGTCAACAACGGCACGATCACGGGTCTGCCGGGACCGAACACTGGCATCGACTCTCCCACGGACGGCTTCATCGGCGGCGGCACGAATCCGTACTACGCACACAATCTCGGCGCGAATCCCTACGGCGCCCAGCACAACTCGATCATCACCGTCGGTGCCAACTGGTACCCCATGGGTGCATCGAGTCGCGCGGTGCGCGTGACCACGGATCTCGGCTACAGCCTTGGGCCGGTGCTCTTTTCGAACGGCATCTACGGCGTGCCGATCACCTTCACCGACTATCGATTCGACGGCGGCCAGGGCGGAGGCGGCCAGTGGGTCGGTCGCTTCCAGCTCCAGTTCCTCTTCTGACCGCGACCGCGAGAAGTGGAATCGGGCGCGATTCGGCTCGCCCTGGCGCATGGCATCGCGCGCCGTGGGCGCACGACAGTCGCGCACTCAGTTCCGCGCACCGGCCGTTGCACTTCGCAGCATGACGAGTTCCGTGAGGTTCTCCGGTGTGACGATGCCGACCAGTCGCGGACGGCCGGGTCGCGTCGGATCGTCGCGCACCACGCCGATCAGCGGCGCTGACGCAAGGGGCTCGCCGGCGGCGGCGTCCGTGGTCCCTGCAACGCCCGTTCCCGCGCGAGCCTCCACACTGCGCCGCTCGAGCGCACGGCGCAGATCCTCATGCTCGCGCACGAACGGGCACGGCGGCGCCATCACCTGCGACAGCGGCAGATCCCACTGCCCGCCCGCCACGCCGCGCACGAGCGATGCGCGCGTGAGCACGCCCACGATCGCCGAAGCATCGTCGTCCGCCGCGCCGTCCGCCAGCACCGGGAAGTCCTGCTGGCTGCCGGCGAGCAGTTCGCCTGCGGCATCGCGCAGGGTCTGCGAGGCGCGAAGGCAGACGAAGCGCGTCACCATCGCGGCGTTCACGCGCAGTCCCTCGAGGGCGAAGCGGAACTGCTCGGCCTGCGCCTCGCCGCCCGCGCCGAGGAAGACGAATGCCGCGATCACGAAGAGGAGGATGTTGCCCGAGAAGATGCCGAGGATGGCGAACCCGATCGCAATGACCTGACCAAGCGATGCCGCCGCGGCCGTGGCGCGCCGCCGATCCATGACCATCGCCAGGAGCGATCGCAGCACCCGGCCGCCATCCATCGGCAGCGCCGGGATCATGTTGAAGATCACGAGGAACACATTGACGGTGGCGAGCGCCGCGAGGAAGTTCGTCACGCGAATGGTCGACTGCTCGGGATCCGCCGTGAAGGCGTCGGCCCCGTCGGTAACGAGCACGATCGGGACGAGGACCGCCGCGATCACGACATTCACGGCCGGACCCGCAAGCGCCACGATGAGCTCCTGCACCGGCTTCTCCGGCATGCGCTCCAGCCGGGCCAGGCCGCCAATCGGGAGCAGCGTGATGTCGCGCGTGCCGATGCCGAAGCGTCGCGCGGCGAGCGCGTGCCCAAGCTCGTGCAGCAGCACGCATCCGAAGATGGCGAGCACGAACGCGCCGATGCGCGCGCTGCTCGCCATTGCGTCCGGGCCGCCCCGCAGCAGCGGGCCCGCCATGAAGAACGCGACCAGCAGCAGGAATGTCCAGTGAATGAAGATGGGGATGCCGAAGAGCGACCCCAACCGCATCGAGCCTCGAAGCATGCTGACACTCCTGTGCGCGGAATCGCGCGAACAACGCATGGTACGCGGGGAGGGATTCTCCTCCTTCGCAGCGCAGCGAGTCGCCCTCGCATCGCTGCAGTGCTAGAGTGCCGCCTCACTCCCAGGAGGATGATCGATGGCAGAAATCTCGATGCGTGATGCCAAGAGCCTTTGCACCGCGGAGGAGTTCCGATCTCTGCAAATGAGCTTCGGCGCGGCGCTCGAACGAAGCGGCGCCGAACTGCAGCAGTCGCTGCGACTCCTGCGCCGATTGCGCGACAAGTGGCGGACGCAGGCCACGGCGCAGCGCCGACGACTTCGTTCCGAGCGTGGAGGCGATGCCAATTCCGCCGCGGCGCGCAGTGCCGCCAAGGAGCAGCTCTTCCTCCAGGCCATCGACCGCATCGAGCGGCGGATGGCGCAACGATCGACCGCCTCGCTCGGTTCACTCAAGCGATCCCGCAACGCCTCCGAGCTGAAGCGCCGAAGCGAGAGCCACCGACGCACGCGCGCCGATGTTCGCGGCGCATTGCGGCAGGAGTTGGTGGATTCCGCCGCAACGGCCGGTGGCCGCGGCGCCACGCCGCTTCGAGGCTCCTCCGGTTCCACCGCGCGGTCCGGCTCGCGACGCACGATGACCGCCGCGCCATCGAAGCCGTCCAAGCCCTCGAAGCCGTCCAAGCCATCGACCTCATCGAAGTCATCGATGGCACCGAAGCCGCTGAAGCCATCGAAGGGCGTCGCAGGCCGCAAGGCCGGCAAGCCGCTGGGCAGGACCACTGCCATGCTCGCTACCGTTCCCGTGCTTGGCGCACCGCCAGCTTCAACGGGTCGGGTCGGTCGAGCGCGCAGCGCGAGGGGGCTCGCAAGGGAGAAGACTCGCCTGGTTGCCTCGAGCGCAGAGAAGCAGGACCGCAAGCGCATCCGAGGACTGAGCGCGAACCTCCGAGGGCATGTCTCGGCGCAAGGCCGGCGTCGGCAGGCCCGGCGCGATGCGCAGCAGGCTCGATCGCGCTGACCGATGGCGCTCGGCCGTTGCCGGCGCTGCGGCTACGACATCCGCGCGCTTGCGCAGGAGGTCTCGTGCCCGGAATGCGGCACGCCCATTGCGCATTCCCGCGCATCGGAGCGACTGGGGGACGCCGATCCCGACTGGGTGCGATCGATCACGCGCGGTGCAGGCGTGCTTCGCGCGGGCAGTGAGCTGCTGCGATGGGTCTTCTACGGTTTCGGCGTGGTGGCCGTCATCGTCACACTGCTCGTGCAGATGGGCGTGACACAGGCGATCGTTCCCTGGTCGATCGGCATCGTCGGCGCCATCGCATGTCTGGCCGTGACCATCATTGCCGTGGGCGCGTTCATGATCGCGGAACCGGATCCTCGCGACGCGCAGCAACCCGAGACCGTGGACGCTCGCCGCACGCTTCGGTTCTCGCTGATCGCGGCGCTCGCCCTGCTGCTGCTCGCAACTCCGGGAGCGATCGCGCCGATTGGCCCGCCATTCTCATGGCTCCTGCGCCAGCCCATTCTCACACTCGCCGGCGTTGCCGCCATCGCGGCAGCACTGGCGCTGATGCGCGTGCTCGCGGAGCTTGCGCATCGAGTGCCTGCGCCTGCGCTTGAGGACAGGGCTCGCGGAAATGAACGGCTTGCGCGGTGGCTGCTTCCGCTTCTGCTCATCGCGTCACTCGCGATGCCGCAGATCGCGAAACTGGCGGCCGCCCTCGGCAGCGTGAGGCTCTCGTCGATCATCGTCTTCCCGGCGATGCTTGCGGCGATCATCGCGAGCTTTCGGATGAACGCAAGCGCCACCGCCATTTCGAAGGCGCTGCTCCAGGTCGGTCGCGATGTGCTCCCGCCGCGCACGCCTCAGGGTCGGGCCGGTGTCGACGGCGACGGCGGCGTGGAGGCTCCCGCCGGAAGCGCCGGCGGCACGAGCCGTCCATAGCCGCCGATCTGCCGATGAATGAAGTCCGGCGCGTTGACCACCAGGTCGCGATCACTGCGGATGTGGAGGCTTGCCCACTGGCCGCGCACATAGATGTCCTGATCGCTGTCCGGGTCGAGATTCTGCGGAGGCGTCGGCGAGGCGCCGCCGCCCACCGGTCCGAGCACCCGTCCCGGATCTCCCGGCGCATCCGCCTCGCGCCACGCGTCGGGCTCCACCTGGTTCACGATCAACTTCGCGAAGTCGGCGCTGATCTGCTTGGGGCGGCGACGGATGTTGTGCTCGCGACTCGGATCGAATGTCGGCGAGGAGAAGTTCGGTACTTCGAAGCGAAGGTCCGTCAGGTCGTAGACTCGAATCTCGCGGCGGCCCGCCTCGGCGAGCATCTGCTTCGGACCGCACTCGATGATGTTGCCGCGAATCTGCCAGGTGACATCCACCATGCCCGTGGCCGCGGCCAGGATCGCTTCAAGCGCCTCCTGCGCCGTCACATCCTCGAGCACGAGCGAGATCGGGGCATCGCGATCCAGTCCGGGCGAAGAGTCGTTGCGCCGGTAGAGCCCAAGCAGGTTCACGCGCGCCGATCGCGCCAGCGCGTTGAGCGCCGTGGAGAGCGGCACCTCGTCCAAGTTCACATGCACGCGCGTGTACACAAGCGCGCCGGCCAGCACGGCCGGACTCGGCTCCACCCTCGAGTCCGCAGGCCGCGTCTGGTCGTAGCCCGACACGCGGATTTCGCAAATGGGCGCACGGACGGGTGGCGGGGCAGTCGGCACGGCGGCTGGCGGCTGCTCCGAGGATGGCCGCCCCGCCGACGGCGATGCGGCGAACCCCGCCGGGGTGCCGCAGGGGGCACCCCCCAATGCCATCCATGCCATCCACGCCAGCCATGCGTTCCTGATGCTGGGTTTCGCTCGATTCATGGACCTGCCTCGGATCTCTACGCACGCAACGGCGTCGGTAGCGCCGATCGGCGGTGCCGAGGCCATCGATGCGTGTGCCGACTCACTGACAGAGATACGAATAGAGCCAGCCAAGGATCGCCGGCGTTGCAACGATCGTGCCGCCAACACAAAGCGTCACGGTGAGAAAGACGCAGTTGATGAAGAACCCCGCGATCGGATAGGCGGCAACGCCAGCGACGCAGACCGAGAAGAACAGCGTGCAGCCTGCAATCCTCGCGGCGGCGATGACGAAGGCCGCTGCGGAATACACCCAGGTGCGGCAATACCAGGGAATCGAGGCGGCGACCGAACCCTCGCCACCGAAGTTCGCCTCCATGAGGCACGCCCACTGCGGCGTCTCGCTCAGCGCCATCATGCCGACCACCACTCGCGTTGTGGGCTGCCATGAGGATGGCGACGGCAAGGTCTGCGCTTCCTCCATCGCGAGATCGAGGATGTCGGACATCGATTGCGGTGATCCATTCACGAAGATCGTGTCGAGCGAGCCGCGGGGATCGAGGTCAACGATGGTTCCTGTGGACTGATCGACCAGCACCTGGCTCGATGCCGTGCAGTTCATGGTTACCGTCGGGCCGCCGAGGTCGATCGCCACCTCGGCATCGCCCATACCGCTGGCGTCGTCGTCGATGGCGCCCGAAACCGTCGCCTGCACCGGGATCGAGTGCCGCGCGAGACATATCGACTCGCGATCAATCGAGTATTCGGCGGAGTCCCGGCAAGGCGTCGGGGGGGAGCAGGGGCCCCAATTGCCAAGCAGGATGCCAAGATCGAACCCGTTCACGATTCCATCGCCATCGAAGTCGGCGTCGGAGCAGACATTGACAGCGCCCCAGTCGCCCAGCAGTGACCCAAGGTCGCCGCCGTCGACCTTCCCGTTCCCGTTGAAGTCCGCAGGGCAGTCGGCGATCGCCCGGAGCGGCCAAACGGCCGGCGCGAACACCATTGCATAGGCCAGGACGGCGTTGATCGACCCGCGGCACGGAGCAAATCGGTCGCCCATGGGGCACCTCCGGCCACGAAGTGTACCGGCGCGTCTCATGTATAGTGGTCGGGATTCGCGCGGCGGGGTCGCGGATCGCCTATGCCGCGACGCGACGACATCCACACCATCCTCATCATCGGCTCCGGACCCATCGTCATCGGTCAGGGCTGCGAGTTCGACTACTCGGGCACGCAGGCGTGCAAGTCCCTTCGCGAAGAGGGCTACCGAGTGGTGCTCATCAACTCGAACCCGGCGACGATCATGACCGATCCCGGGTTCAGCGATCGCACCTACATCGAGCCGATCACGCCGGAGGCCGTCCGGAAGATCCTGGCGAAGGAGAAGGCTCGCGGCACGCCGATCGACGCGCTGCTTCCCACGCTGGGCGGCCAGACGGCGCTCAACTGCGCATGCCGACTTCACGACGAGGGCACGCTCAAGGAGTTCGGCGTGGAGATGATCGGCGCGAACCGCGCCGCGATCCAGCGCGCGGAGGATCGCGAGGAGTTCCGCGCCATCGTCGAGAAGCTCGGACTCAAGCAGCCCAAAGCGCGCACGGTGACGAACCTGGAGGATGCCCGCGCCTTCCTCCAGGAGATCGGCCTGCCCGCCATCATCCGTCCGGCGTTCACGCTCGGCGGCACCGGCGGCGGCATCGCGTACAACCTGGAGGAGTTCGACGAGATCATCCGACGCGGCATCGCGGCGAGCATGATCGGCCAGGTGCTCATCGACCAGAGCGTGCTCGGCTGGAAGGAGTACGAGCTCGAGGTCATCCGCGACAAGCGCGACAACTGCATCATCGTCTGCGGCATCGAGAACATCGACGCGATGGGCGTGCACACGGGCGATTCGATCACCGTCGCGCCGATCATGACGCTCTCGGACAAGGAATATCAGCGCATGCGCGACGCGAGCTTCGCGATCATGCGCGCGGTGGGCGTGGAGACGGGTGGCTCCAATGTGCAGTTCGCCATCGATCCCAAGGGCGGCGAGATGGTCGTCGTCGAGATGAACCCGCGCGTGAGCCGCAGCTCCGCGCTCGCGTCGAAGGCCACGGGATTCCCGATCGCGAAGATCGCCGCCAAGCTCGCCGTGGGCTACACGCTCGACGAGCTGCGCAACGACATCACGGGCAACACGAGCGCCTGCTTCGAGCCCTCCATCGACTACGTCGTCGTGAAGATGCCGCGCTGGACCTTCGAGAAGTTCCCCGAGGCCGACGAGACGCTCACCACGCAGATGAAGTCGGTGGGCGAGGCGATGAGCATCGGCCGCACCTTCAAGGAAGCCCTTCAGAAGGCGATCCGCAGCATGGAGGTGAAGCGCTTCGGCTTCGGGCTGGACAAGAACGACAAGTGGCTCGAGGCGCATTGTGGCGCGAAGGCGGCAACGAGTGCGATCGGCGGCACAGGCGCGGCGACCGCCGGCGAGTCGGTGCCCGGCACCGCATCGGCGGAGACCGCCGGCGAGTACCCGATCGCGGAGCCGCTGCTGGTGCGCAAGCTCAGCGTGCCGAGCCAGGGCCGCCTCTACTACATCCGCTACGCGCTCAAGATGGGCTGGAGCATCCAGCGCATTCACGAGCTGAGCGGCATCGATCCCTGGTTCCTCGACCAGTTCGCGCAGCTCGTCGAGTTCGAGGCGACGCTTTGCGGCGTCTCGACGCTCGAGGATCTGCCGCGCGAGGCGCTCTTCCAGGCCAAGGCCCTCGGCTACTCCGACGCGCAGCTTGCCAATCTCTACCTGGGCGACATCACGCCCGAGACGATCCTGAAGGTCCGCGCGCATCGCAAGAAGCTCGGCATCGAGCCGGTCTACAAGCTGGTGGACACCTGCGCCGCCGAGTTCGAGGCGGTCACGCCGTACTACTACAGCACATATGAGCGGCCGTTCACGCACGGCACGGGCGCCGCCGGCGCAACGGGCGCGGGTGCGGCCGGGACCGACGATGAGATCCGAATCACGGACCGGCCGAAGGTCATCATCCTCGGCGGCGGCCCGAATCGCATCGGCCAGGGCATCGAGTTCGACTACTGCTGCTGCCAGGCGGCGTTCGCGTGCGAGGAGATGGACTTCGAGAGCGTGATGATCAACTCGAATCCGGAGACCGTCTCCACGGACTACGACACGAGCGACCTGCTCTTCTTCGAGCCGCTCACGCTCGAGGATGTCCTCAATGTGATCGAGCGCCTCAACGGTGGCGGCGTGGACCGCGCGGAGCGCAGCGGTCGCGTGGCGGGCTGCATCGTGCAGTTCGGCGGGCAGACGCCGCTGAACCTTGCGCACGGCCTCGCCAGGGCGGGCGTGCCGCTGCTGGGCACGGGGCTCGACTCGATCGATCTCGCGGAGGATCGCGACCGCTTCAAGGCGCTGCTCAACGAACTGAAGTTCAATCAGCCGAAGGCGGGCATTGCTCGCTCCCTGGCGGAGGCCGTGACGATCGCCACGGAGATCGGCTACCCGGTGCTGGTGCGGCCGAGCTATGTGCTCGGCGGCCGCGGCATGGAGACCTGCTTCGACGAGGAGTCGCTGCGCCGCTACATGACGAGTGCGGTGAATGTCAGCGAGCTGAAGGACGCGCCGGTGCTCATCGACCGCTTCCTCTCGGATGCCATCGAGGTGGATGTCGATGTCGTGGCGGACTTCGAGCCGCACGAAGGCACGCGTTCGACCAGCGTGAACCAGCGCTCGCCGAAGGCTCGCGCCGTGGTGTGCGGCGTGATGGAGCACATCGAGGAGGCCGGCATCCACTCGGGCGACTCCACCTGCACCATTCCGCCGTACTCGCTGCCGCCGGCCATGGTGCGGCGCATCCGCGAGCAGGCGATGCAGCTCGCCAAGCATCTGCGCGTGCGCGGACTCATGAACGCGCAGATGGCGGTGAAGGACGACACGCTCTACATCCTCGAGGTGAACCCCCGCGCCAGCCGCACCGCGCCGTTCGTGAGCAAGGCGAAGGGCGTGCCGTTCGCGAGGATCGCCGCGCGCGTCATGATGGGCGCGTCGCTCGACGAGATCGGCGTGAAGGAAGTGCCCGACGCCGGCTTCTACGCCGTGAAGGAGTCGGTCTTCCCCTTCACGAAGTTCCCCGGCGTCGATGTGATCCTGGGCCCCGAGATGCGCTCGACCGGCGAGGTCATGGGCGCCGATCGCTCGCTGCCGATCGCGTTCGCGAAGGCGCAGGCCGCCACCGGCGTCTTCCTTCCCACCGCGGGCAATGTCTTCCTCTCGGTGCGCAGCGAGGACAAGCAGCACATCGTGGATGTGGCTCGCTCGCTCGTGTCGATGGGATTCAAGGTCTTCGCCACCAGCGGCACGCAGGAGGCGCTCGCCGCCTTCGGCGTCGATACGACGGTGATCGCCAAGATCTCCGAAGGCACCCGGCCGAACATCCTGGACAAGGTGCGAAGCGGCGAGATCAACCTGATCCTGAACACGCCGACGCGCAAGGGCGGCAACACGGACGAGGGCATCATCCGCGCCAGCGCCGTGCGCGGCGGCATTCCGATCGTCACGACCATTGCGGGCATGCGCGCGGCGGTCCAGGCGATCTCGGCGCTGCGCCAGGGCACCTGGGATGTGAGCGCCGTGCAGGACTACTTCCCGGCGCTGGCGCGCCCCGCCGCGGTGCAGCCTGCCGCGGCACCGGAGCCCGCCCGCGTCTGAGATCGACGCCGTGCCGCACCATTCATCCGCCGCGGTCCGCGCGTGGATCGCGCTTGGATCCAATCTGGGCGATCGCGCCGCCACGATCCGCGCCGCCATCGATCGACTCTCGGCGCTACCGCGCCTGCGCGTGGCGGCGATGAGCTCGCTGCACGAGACGACGCCGGTCGGCGGTCCGCCGGGTCAGGGGCCGTATCTCAACGCCGCGGCGGAGCTCGCGATCAGCGCGGCGGACGGTGCGGATGGAGGCGCAAGCAGCGGACATGGCGACGGCGCGTGCGGATCCACGACCGGCGAGCCAAGCTGTGCTGCGACGGGCCTCCGCACGGCGCGATGGCTGCTCGCGTCGCTGCTGGAAGTGGAGCGCTCGCTCGGCCGCGTGCGCGATCCGGACGAACGGAATGCGCCGCGCACCATCGACCTCGACCTGCTGCTCGTCGAGTTCGTCGATCGCGTCGGGCTTGCGTCTGCGCATGCGCCGGTCCTTCCCGCGCCTGGATCGGGCGCCTCCACGACTGCGCGGACCGCGTCCGCTGTGATCGCGCGCGAACCAGGCCTCGAGCTTCCGCATCCGCGGCTGCATGAGCGCCGCTTCGTGCTGGGACCGCTCGCCGAGATTGCGCCGGACCTTCGACACCCGATCCTCGGCGCCACCATTTCGGACCTGCTCGAACGGCTGCCGCGCGATGCCGCAGCGCCGCGATAGGATGCCGCCCCGCGGCCGCGATCCGCCGCACCGACCCGCTCCGCATGCCGCCAATGACCACCATTCCCGGCACGCTCGCCGCCACGAGCCTCTCGCCCACCATGATCCAGGTCATCACGAGCATCGTCGTGATCCTGGTGATGCTGCATGTGATCCTGGTCGGCTGCGCGTACTGCATCATGCTCGAGCGCAAGCTCAGCGCGTGGATGCAGGATCGCGTCGGACCGAATCGCGTGGGTCCGAAGGGTCTGCTCCAGCCCATCGCCGACGGCATCAAGTTCATCATGAAGGAGGACTACAACCCGCGCGGGGTCGACAAGTTCCTCTTCGTGCTCGCGCCGGGGCTCATCATGATCCCGGCGATGATCGGATTCGTGATCATCCCGTGGGCCGGCGTGCTCCAGCTCTCGTCGCTGCCGTTCAACCTGGCGCAGACGCTCGGCGTGGACGGCATGACGGTGAAGCTCACCGGCGCGGATGTGAATGTCGGCCTGATCTACCTGATCGCGGCCGCCAGCCTGGGCGTCTACGGCGTGGCACTGGGCGGCTGGGCGAGCAACAGCAAGTACAGCTTCCTGGGCGGCCTTCGCGCCAGCGCCCAGATGATCTCCTACGAGATCCCGATGGGGCTTGCACTGCTCGCGGTGGTGCTCGTCGCCGGAACCGTCGAGCCCTACGGCATCATCGAAAGCCAGACGGGCAAGGGGTGGAATCTGCTCCACCAACCGATCGCGGCCATCATCTTCTATGCGTGCATGCTCGCCGAGAGCAATCGCGCACCCTTCGACATGGCGGAGGCCGAGAGCGAACTCGTCGGCGGCTACCACACCGAATACTCCAGCATGAAGTTCGCGCTCTTCTTCCTGGGCGAGTACTTCCACATGGTCACGGGCGCGGCGTTCTTCACGCTGCTCTTCCTCGGCGGCTTCAGCGTGAATCCGCTGCCATGGGGACCTGATCTTCCGGTCGAGGGCGGACTCGGCCTCGTCTTCATTCAGTGGATCGTGGTGCTGGCGAAGGTGACCTTCCTCATCGCCTTCGCGATGGCGATTCGCTGGACGCTGCCCCGCTTCCGATTCGATCAGCTCATGCGCCTCGCCTGGGAGGGCATGATCCCGACATCGCTCCTGGTCCTCTCCATGACGGCGCTCTTCGTCTACATGGGATGGACGGCGTGGACCTGGCTCGGCTCCCTCGGCTGCATCGCGATCATCGTGATCGTCTGGCCGTACCTGCCGCGGCAGCCGGATCCCAATCGGCGCCTGGCGCTGATCGGCAGCCGATTCAGTCCGCTGCGCGACGGCGACAGCGCGGCCCAGTCCTCCGATCCGCTCGCGTTCGTCGACTCCCCGGTGCCGCCCACGCGCGGCGCCTGAACGCAGCCACCGTGCGTTTGCCTGCCCACGGCGCGTGATCGACGCGACCGTCGAATATGCGCCGCGCACCGCACGCCTGCGCGGATCACCCGCGCCGCAGCCGCTTCATGCGCCCGACCCACGCTCCGTACGACAGGATCGCCCGTTGGCGCTCCGCCCTGGTCGGCCAGCGTGCGGGATCATGGCCGAACGCCGTCTCGCGGCGCCATCGCAGGTAGGCGCCGCCGAGCCGGAATCGCACCGATGCCAGCAGCCGCAGGAGGTGCCACATCGCGCACGCATCGTCGAGGCGCCGTCGACACCAGGAGAGCATGGAGTCGAGCGTACGACCATCGGTCACTCCATGCGAGAACGGGTCGTCGCGTCGCCTGCTCGCACCATGAGATCGCGCACACGGCGACGCCGCGTGACTTCGGACTTGTGCAGCGGCGCGAAGTCACTACAGTAGTTGCGAACTCGTCCCCTCCGCAGGCGTCGATCGTCACTCCGATGCGATCGGCGCCTGTCTTGTTTCCGGGCTGCCTCGCACGCCGACTGATGCATCGTCGAGGAACCTTGGATGCGCGACCGGGGTTCCGGGCGCCGCGTTCGTAGACTCGCGCCGTGGCCAAGACCCGCGTCTCGTTCCTCTGCAGCGCGTGCGGCTCCGATCAGCCGAAGTGGCTCGGTCGCTGCCCCGAGTGCGGAGGCTGGAACACGCTCGAACGATTCGTCGAGCCGAAGGGTGTGGGTCTCGCCGAGGCGCTCGTCCCCGATGCGGACGATTCCGGCGCCCGTGCGGATGAAGGTCGCGAAGGCGGTTCGCCCGGGGGACCCGGCGCTGGGAGGCGCCCGTCCGCGCCTCCGCGCCCCATTGCGCTGCATGAAGTGCCGGCCGATGCTGCGCCGCGTATTCCCACAGGACTCGCGGAGTTCGACCGCGTGCTCGGCGGCGGCGTGCTCCCCGGCAGCGTCATCCTGCTCGGCGGCGAGCCCGGCATCGGCAAGAGCACGCTGCTCCTTCAGGCGCTGCTCTCCATCACCAGCCGCGATCGCACCGCGCTCTACGCCACCAGCGAGGAGAGCGCCCAGCAGCTCAAGCTGCGCAGCGAGCGCCTGCAGCCGAGCGCCGCGCAGGATCCGTCAAGACTGCTCGTCCACGCCGATTCGGTGCTGAACCGAATCCTCGAACAGGCGGCGCGCCTTCGCCCTTCGCTGCTCGCCGTCGACTCGATCCAGCTCGTTGCAAGGCATGACATCGCCGCGCCGCCCGGATCGATCACGCAACTGCGGCGATGCTGCGCGGATCTCGTTTCCTTCGCCAAGCGCAGCGGCTGTGCGGTGATCATCGTCGGCCATGTCACGAAGGAAGGGCTGCTCTCGGGACCCAAGATGCTCGAGCACCTGGTGGATGTGGTGCTCTCCTTCGAGGGCGATCGCCACCATCTCCATCGCGTGGTGCGAGCCACGAAGAATCGCTTTGGTTCCACGCAGGAGGTGGGGCTCTTCGAGATGACCGGGCAGGGACTCATCGAGGTGGACGACTCGGCACTCGCGCTGGACGCTTCAGCAGCACCCCGGGCGGGCTCGATCCTGGTGCCCACGCTTGCCGGCAGTCGCTCGATGCTCGCGGAGATCCAGGCGCTCACGGCCAGCGGATTCCTTGGCAGCGCCAAGCGCAAGACCAGCGGGCTCGACGCTTCGCGCGTGGGCATGCTCGTCGCAGTGCTCGAGAAGCACGCCGGCCTCAGACTCGCGGATCAGGACATCTTTGTCGCCAGCGCCGGCGGACTTCGAATCACGGAACCTGCTGTGGATCTTGGAGTTGCGCTCGCAATCGCGGGCGCTCACCTTCGACGCGCAACTCCTGCGCTCACTGCGTTCGTGGGCGAGATCTCGCTCGCGGGAGACCTTCGTCCCGTGCGGCAGATCGAATCGCGGCTGGAGGCAGCACGCCGGCGCGGCGTTCGCACCGTGGTGCTGCCGGCGGCCCAGGCGGTCGAGGATCCCAACCTTCGGATCGTGCCTGTCAAGCGAATCTCCGAAGCGATCGAGCAGCTCGATGCTTCCTCGCCCAATTCCTGATCCGCCCTGAACAGAATGTTGACAATCGTGGGCGACAACTCCGCCCGCGATCCGTCCCTTAGCATCCGCGCCGGAACGGATTCGCGCCGCTTCCGACACCAAGTCCCATCACTTCTCTAGGAGCCAATCGACCATGAGTCTCACCCGGTACCTGAGCATGATCGCGGCGACGAGCCTGTCGATCACTCCAGCCGCGCTGGCCGGCAGCGCCGCGCCCTCTAGCGACGACATGAGCTCGCTTCGACAGGAGATCGACGGCCTGAAGGAGCGCGTTCGCAGCCAGGACAGCGAGATCTCCCGCATGAAGGCGCAGCAGGGCGAGCAGTGGCTCACCGAGGAGCGCGCAAAGGAGATCCGCACGATCGTGCAGGATGTGCTCGCGGACGCGGACAGCCGCGCCAGCCTCCAGTCGACCGGCGCCACGGCCGGCTACGACAAGGGCTTCTTCCTGGCCAGCCCCGACGGCAACTTCAAGCTCGTCCTCGGCGGCCAGATCCAGCTTCGCTACGCGGTGAGCCGTCTGAGCACGCGCTCGCTGGAGCAGCTTGATCCGGGCACCTATCAGCCGCCGGCAATCGGCGCTCAGGGAAGCTTCCCGGGCGGCAACGAGATCAAGGGCTACCAGGGCTACTTCGGCAACAACGCCGACATCAAGCGCACGGCTCGAGGCTTCGAGGTCCGTCGCATGAAGCTCGACTTCAGCGGCCATGTGGTCGATCCTTCATGGCAGTACAAGGTGGTGCTCGCCATGAGCCAGACCGGCGGCCAGTCGGCCTTCAACACGGTCGGTGCCACCTCGAACCAGTTCGGCGTACAGAGCGCGGGAGCCGTCGGCGGCAGCGCCTCGCAGGGCCCCGGCGCCGGCGGTTCGAGCGCCGGCCTCGAGGACACATGGGTGCTCAAGAAGTTCGATGACAACTGGAGCGTGAAGGTCGGCCAGTTCAAGAGCCCGTTCCTCAAGGAGGAGCTGGTCAGCTCCAAGTACCAGCTCGCGGCAGAGCGATCGCTGGTGAACCAGTTCTTCTCCACCAAGTTCACGCAGGGCATCGAGCTCACCTTCCAGAACGACTGCTTCCGCGTCATCGGTTCGTTCAACGACGGCGGCAACAACGCCAACACAAGCGCCGTCATCGGCAACAACGCCACGCTCGGCACATTCACCCAGTACGCCCTCACTGGCCGAGCCGAGTGGAAGATCGCCGGCGACTGGAAGCAGTTCAACGACATGTCGAGCCCCAACGGTGAGAACTTCGGCATGTACATCGGCGCCGCCGTGAACTGGCAGCGCGGCGGCGGGGACAACCAGGATGTCTACAACAACACCTGGTCGGTCAATGGCGGCGCGAACGGCACGCTCGCGGGCGCCCCGCTTCAGCCTCTCGTGGCCCTTCAGTATCCGAACAACATCCCGACCAACGGCAACGACGATGTGAAGAACCTCAGCTACACCGCTGACACGATGGTCGACTTCGGCGGCATCAGCCTCTATGGAGCGTTCGTCGGCAATCTCGCCTACGGCATTCCCGCGGGCTGGGTCGCCAATCCGAGCGGCGGCTTCACCGGGGCCAACGGCAACACGCCGAACAACCTCTCGAATGTCCCGGCAGCGTGGGGCGGCGGCACCGCAGCAACCTTCGTGCCCGGCTACGGATACGGTGACTCGCCCATCTTCAGCTACGGCGTCGTGGTTCAGGCGGGCTGGTTCATCGTCGACGATGTGGAGCTCTTCGGCCGCTACGAGTGGTACAACACGGTCAACAACGGCTCCAACGGCTACGCGGGCAACACCTCGACCTTCTGGGGTGCGGTTCCCGGTGGCGCATCGCCGTTCGCGAACAACACGATCAACAACGGCGTGAATCCCGGATTCCCGGGGCCGAACGCCGGCGTGAACTCGCCGACCGACGGCTACGCGGGCGGCCAGACCAATCCGTACTACGCGTTCAACTTCGGCGGCAATCCGTACGCCGCGCAAATGAACAGCATCGTGACGGCCGGCGCCAACTGGTATCCGGCCGGTGTGAAGAACAAGGGCATCAAGATCACGGGCGATGTTGCGTACTCGTTCCAGCCCGTGCTCTTCACCAACGGCATCTATGGTCAGAGCATCACTGGCGCCGACTATCGATACGACGGTGGGCAGGCCGGTGGCGGCCAGTGGGTCGGCCGGCTCCAGCTGCAGCTCTTCTTCTGATGCAGGTCTGACGGCAACACCGTCCGCAAAGCCCGCAGTGTCCGCAGAGTCCGCATTCAATTCCGACCGGTCAGTCGCAAGGCTGACCGGTCGTTTTTTTCGCGCAAACAAGTTTTTGCCGTAAACACCAGTGAGTGCGGCACTTGCGCCACTTGCACACTCACTCTTTACAGTCGCTATGATCCGCACCTTCAAAGTGACCGGGTCGGCCGAGCCGATCGGAATGCTTGCGAACCGTGGGATCGTTCCCAGAACCACTCTCTCGAAGCCTCAAGGACCTTTCGGTCACCCGTGCGTGACCGTCTTCCATGGACCCCTTTCGAAAACTCGGCCGGTCAGCGCACAGGGGCGTTGACACCGAACGGTCGGGTGGATGCAGAACGCTGGCTCGCTTGGTCGCGATCCAGAAACTCTTTCAGGAGCACACGCAATGAGTCTGACCAGGTATGTCGGTCTCCTCGCGGGAAGCACGCTCGGCCTGTCGGCCGCCGCGTTCGCAGCTTCCGCCGAGGCGAACAACGACACGCTCGCCCAGATTGAGGCGCTGCGCAAGGAAGTCGCACAGCTCAAGTCCGCACAAGGTGACAAGTGGCTCACCGAGGAGCGGGCCAAGGAGATCCGCACGATCGTGCAGGATGTCCTTGCTGACGCCGACACACGCGCAAGCCTCCAGTCGACCGGCGCGACCGCCGGCTACGACAACGGCTTCTTCATCGCCAGCCCGGACGGCAACTTCAAGCTCGTGGTGAATGGCCAGCTTCAGCTGCGCTATGCCTACAGCCGTCTCAGCACCCGCAGCATGTATCAGCTCGACCCCGGCTCCTATCAGACGCCGGCGCAGGGTTGGAACAGCCCCAACGGCGGTGACTGGCCGCTCACGAATGTCGCCGGTCAGACCTTCCCGGGCGGCACCGAGATCCGCGGCTACCAGGGCTTCTTCGGCGCCGGCAGCACGCAGGGCATCGAGCGGAACGCTCGTGGATTCGGCGTGCCCCGCGCCAAGCTCGAGTTCTCCGGCCATGTGGTCGACCCGAGCTGGCAGTTCATGATCGTCGGCGCGTTCGAGCAGCAGGCAACGCAGGGCGCATTCGGCCAGGTTGGTTCAGCCAACGGCGGCAGCGGCGTCTTCGCCAACGGCGGCTCGATGGGCCCCGTCTATGCGAACGGCTCCTACTCCGGCAACTACTCCGGCGGCAATGGCTCGCTCGGATCCCGCTTCGGACTCGAGGACGCCTATGTGCGCAAGGTCCTCGATGACAACTGGTCGATCCGCGTCGGTCAGTTCAAGTCTCCGCTGCTTCGCGAAGAACTCGTCTCCAGCAAGTATCAGCTCGCCGTCGAGCGCTCGCTGGTCAACCAGTTCTTCAGCACCGGCTACTCACAGGGCATCGAGCTCACCTTCGTGAACGACTGCTTCCGCGTCATGGGTTCGTTCAACGATGGCGGCGGCAACACGAACACCACCTCCACCATCGGCAACAGCTCCAACGGCGGCAACTGGACCGAGTACGCCGTGACCGGCCGCGTCGAGTGGAAGGCCATGGGCAGCTGGAGCCAGTTCGACAGCTTCTCCAGCCCCAACGGCTCGGCCACCGGCATCCTCCTCGGCGCCGCCGTCAACTGGCAGCGCGGCGGTGGCGGACAGCCCTACGCCCAGCCGAACCTGGCGCTCACCAGCCAGAACTTCCTCACCTCCGTCGGCAACAACGGCCAGAACGGCAACTGGGGCTTCGCTCCTGGCGCCAACATCGTCGGCTTCCAGCTCCCGGCCTTCAACGGCCTTGGTGTGCCGACCTATGTGCCGAACGCCGCACTCCAGTATCCGAACAACATCCCGACGAACGCGAATGATGATGTGAGCAACATCACCTACACGGTCGATGCGACGGCTCAGTTCGGCGGCTTCAGCCTCTACGGTGCGTTCGTCGGCAACATCGCCTACGGCATTCCGTCCGGCTGGGTGGCCAACCCGAGCGGTGGCAACCTCAATCCAGGCGCCGGCAACTTCATCCCGAGCAATGTCTCGGGCGTGATGACGACTCCCAATGGTGCCGGCACCAACGGCGTCGGACCGTTCGCGTACTTCGTCCCTGGCTACGGCTACGGCAACTCGCCCATCTACAGCTACGGTGCCGTGGCTCAGGCCGGCTGGTTCATCGTCGATGACATCGAGCTCTTCGGTCGCTACGAGTTCTATACGACGATCAACAACAACGCGAACGGCTACGCCGGCAACACCCCGACCTTCTGGGGCTGGATCCCCGGTGGCAGCTCGCCGTTCGCCAACAACAGCCAGACCAATGATGCGGCGTTCGCGTTCGGCACTCTGCCGAACCTGAACAACGGCATCAACACGCCGAACGACACCTACATCGGCAGCAACACCAACCCGTACTACGCTCAGAACTTCGGTTCGAATCCGTACGCGGCGCAGATGAACAACATCGTCACCTTCGGTGCCAACTGGTTCCCGGCCGGCGTGAAGAACCAGAACATCAAGATCACCGGCGATGTCAGCTACTCGTTCGCACCGATGCTCTTCATGAAGGGCATCTACGGCGAGAACACCACCATCACCGACTTCCGGTATGACGGTGGACAGGGTGGCGGCGGCCAGTGGGTCGGCCGTCTCCAGCTGCAGCTCCTCTTCTGAGCGCTGCACGCTCCTGTGACGCATCCAATCCGAGTCGCTTCGGCAACTCGGTGTCGAAACCAGGCCGGCCGGTCCCGCAAGGGGCCGGCCGGTCTTTCGCATGGTGGAGCGCCGCGATGTCTCAAGTGACACCCGGGGTCCCCGTCGATATCCTCCGCATTCCATGATGTCGCGAAGCACCCCGAGGATCCCGAGGATCATCGCTGCGGCGGCCCTGATCGGGCTCGCCGGACCTGCACTTGGAGCGGGCCAGGTGGACGACGACATCCTGAAACGACTCGACGCCCTCGAGCGTCAGAACGAGCAGTTGGAGCGCCGCAACCGCGACCTTGCGGGCGAAGTGGCCACCATGAAGGCCGAGCGCGGCGAGGAATGGCTCACGGAGGAGCGCGCCAAGCAGATCCGCGGGATCGTCGAGGATGTGCTCGCCGACAGCGAGACACGCAACAGCCTCCGGCAGGATGGCATGACCGCCGGCTGGAACGACGGCTTCTTCATGGCCAGCCCGGACGGGCGCTTCAAGCTCGAGCTGGGCGGCCTCATCCAGACGCGATTCCTCTGGAACAACATCCGCGGCGGCCAGGTGGACCCCCAGGTGCAGGACCGACAGCAGGACCGCTATCAGTTCGACCTTCCGAACACTGAACTCTGGTTCCGCGGCCATGTCTTCGGTCCCGCGGTCCAGTACATGCTCAAGACGCGATTCACCAACAACTCCGCCGTCTTCGTCGGCGAGCAGGGGCCGGTGAACCTCGGCGATGGCAGCGGCGTGATGCAGCTGCTCGATGCGTGGATCCGCTTCAACTTCAACGACAACTGGAGTCTGCGAATGGGGCAGTATCGTGCCCCGTACAGCCGCGAGTTCCTGGTCCCCGAGCAGTACCAGATGGCGATCAACCGCTCGATCGTCGACGCGCACATGGGACTTGGCTACACGCAGGGAATCGAACTCGACTATCGCGGCGATGACCTCCACTGGGTGCTCAGCCTCGACGATGGCGGTACCGACAACCTGGCGGGACCGGTGCTTGGCACGGTTGGAAGCGATCCGGCGAACTCGCCGTGGAACCTGCAGCAGTCGCAGATCTCCGTCACCACGCGCCTCGAGTGGAAGCCGTTCGGCGCGTGGAAGGACTTCATGGAGTTCACCAGTCCGATGGGCCGAGCGCAAGGATGGCTCATCGGCGGTGCGTTCCACTTCCAGGAGACGCGCCCACCGCTCGTCAACTCTCCCTTCGCCTCCACCGGCGCCAACTTCAACTACTGGTACGCCTGGCAGGTCGACACGCAGTACAACTTCGGCGGGGCAAGCCTCTACGGCGCGTTCTATTACAACTATGTGGACGCGCCCAGCGCGTTCAACCGCTCCGACTTCGGGGTGCCCAGCCCGATCAACATCGGCGTGGTCAATGAGTGGGGACTCGTGCTCCAGGGTGCGGTCTATGTGACGCCGAAGTGGGAGCTCTTCGCCCGGTATGAACTCGGCAACTGGCGTGCCACCGGTCAGCGGAACCTGCCGCCCGCGTTCCGCAGTCCCGCGATGCTGAGCGTGGCGACCGTGGGCGTCAACTGGTACCTGAATGGCCAGGATGTGAAGTGGACGATCGACGCCGGCTACGCGTTCAACGCGATCGACATCCAGTTCGGCGATCTGCCGGCAGGCTGGCGCGTGGCGAGCAGCGATCAGATCGTCGTGCGGACCCGGCTCCAGCTGATGTTCTGAGTTCGGCGCGTAGACTGCGGCCAATGGCCGCCGCGCGTCGGGTCCATCGAGTCGAAGTTCGTTCCCGTGCCGGCATGCGCGATGTGCGCGGCGAGCGGCTGCTGGCGCGGCTTCAACGCAGCCCGGGCGACCGCTCGCGAGTGCCGCGTTCCATCCGTCATGCCGCCGTCTATCTGCTCGAAGGGGATATTCCGGCGGCCACGCTCGAGCGCGTCGCGTCGGAACTGCTCGCCGATCCGGTGACGCAGGTCGCATCGATCGATGGTGCCGGCGATGCAGGCGCAACGACCGTGGAGATCCACCCTCTGCCGGGCGTCACCGATCCCGCCGCCGAGAGCGTCGAGGCCGCCATTCGCGCGATGACTTCGTGCGATGTGCGGGTTCGCACCGCCGAGCGATACGACCTCGACGGCATCGGCCGCGCCGAGGCCCATGCAATCGCCGAGACGCACCTGGCCAACACGGTCATCCACGCGATCCACGACGAGCCGTTCCGGCCCGAGCGACTGCCGGAGGGGCGGCCCCACGAGCTCTCGATCCGCGAGATCCCCCTCTCGCCGCTCGACGACGCGGCGCTCGAGCGCCTGAGCCGCGAGACGCATCTCTTCCTCTCGCTGGAGGAGATGCGCGCCGTGCGCGACGAGTACCGTCGCCTCGGCCGGGAGCCGCGCGAGATCGAGCTGGAGACGCTCGCGCAGACCTGGAGCGAGCATTGCGTGCACAAGACGCTGAAGAGCACCGTGCGCTATCGCGAGGCATCGTCGCCCGCGGGAATGGTGACGATGTCGAGTCTGGTGAAGCCCTCGGGAGTGAAAGGGCGCCCAGCCGCAGCGCGCCCTGGTCACGAGGTCCAGCCCGACGGTTCCGTGATCATCCGCAACCTGCTTCGATCGACGGTTGCCGCGGCCACGCATGAACTGATGGAAGGTCGCGGTCGTGACGGAACGCCGGCGCCGCCGATCGATTGGTGCCTCTCCGTCTTCGTGGACAACGCCGGCGTGATCGCCTTCGACGAGCAGCACGCCATCTGCGTCAAGGTCGAGACGCACAACCACCCGAGCGCCATCGAGCCCTATGGCGGCGCGGCCACGGGCATCGGCGGCTGCATTCGCGATGTCATGGGCACGGGTCTGGCCGCCAAGCCGATTGCCGCGACGGATGTCTTCTGCGTCGCACCGCCGAATCTGCGCTCCGTGCCGCAGGGGTGCATCGCGCCCGCACGGATCCTGGAGCAAGTGGTGGCCGGCGTGCGTGACTACGGCAATCGAATGGGCATTCCCACGCTCAGCGGTGCCGTCTGGTTCGACGATCGGCATGTCGGCAATCCGCTCGTCTTCTGCGGCACGGTGGGCGTGCTGCCGCGCAACCGGGTTCGCGGCGCGGCCCGCGCGGGGGATCGCATCGTCGCCATCGGCGGCCGAACGGGGCGCGACGGCATTCACGGTGCCACCTTCTCGAGCGCGGAGCTCACCGACTCGCATGCGGACGAGTTCGGCCATGCGGTGCAGATCGGCAACGCCATCACGGAGAAGAAGTGCCTGGACGCGCTGCTGGCGGCGCGCGATGCCGACGACGGCCCTCTCTTCAGCGCGGTCACCGACTGCGGCGCCGGCGGATTCTCCAGCGCGGTGGGGGAGATGGGCGCCGAACTCGGCGCGGAAGTGCATCTCGAGCGCGCGCCCCTCAAGTACGACGGCCTCTCGCCGACGGAGGTGTGGATCTCCGAGGCGCAGGAGCGCATGGTCCTGGCGGTGCCGGCGGAACGACTCGCGGCGCTGCGCCGGATCTGCGAGCTGCACGAGGTGGAACTCTGCGAGCTCGGTCACTTCGGCACGCCCGATCGCTCCCTTCGGCTGCACTGGCACGGCACCGAGGTGGGGCGCCTGGACATGCACTTCCTGCACGAGGGCATCCCCATGCCCACGCGCGATGCGCTCTGGGACCCCGAGTGGGGTGTGGCGAACGGCGGCGTGCGATGCGATGACGGGAAACCCGCGGACGCGGCGGCAGCGGCCAATGGGAAGTCCGGCGCGGATGCCAAGCGCAGCACAGGCACCGCGGGAGCGTTGCGCCCGCGCGATGCCGATCGCGATGCAGCGCGTCGTGCCGAGCGCGTCGCCGAGGACCTGCTCGCGCTCATCGGCCATCCGAACATTGCGAGCCGAGAGTGGATCATCCGGCAGTACGACCACGAGGTGCAGGGCGCCTCGGTGCTGAAGCCGCTCGTCGGTGCCCGCGCCGAAGGCCCCGGCGATGCGTCGGTCATCCTCCCGGTTGCCGGATCGCGCCGGGGAGTCGCGATTGCCGCCGGACTGGCCACGGGACTCGCTGCGGATCCGTACCTGATGGGTCTTGCGGCGATCGACGAGTGCGTGCGCAACCTCGTCTGCGTCGGTGCCGATCCCGATCGCATCGCCATCCTCGACAACTTCTGCTGGCCGAGCTGCAAGGACGAGCGGAATCTCGGCTCGCTCGTCCGGGCGGCGGAGGCGTGCTACGACGGCGCGCACGCGTACCGCACGCCGTTCATCAGCGGCAAGGACAGCCTGAACAACCAGTTCGTCACCAACGACGGTCGCGTGATCCAGATCCCGCCGACGCTGCTGATCAGCGGCATCGGCATCGTGCACGACACGGACCGCTGCGTGACGATGGACCTCAAGCGCGCGGGCAATGTGCTGCTGCTCGTCGGCTCGACCAGCGGCCGTCTCGGAGGATCGCACTGGGCGTCGATGCACCAGGGGCACGAAGGGCACGGCTCGCTCGCGGATCTTCCGCGCGTGGATCTCGAGCAGGGGCCGAGGCTCGCGCGCCTCGTGGCGAAGGCGATCGAACTGGGGCTCGTGCGCTCGGCGCATGACCTGAGCGAAGGAGGTCTGCTGGTGGCTGCCGCCGAAATGGCGATTGCGGGCGGGCTCGGGTGCTCGCTCGACCTTGCCTGCGTGCCGTTCGACGGCGCGGTCGCGCATGGCGCGGGATCGGCGCCTGCGTCGCCCGGTGACCGGCCGCTCGAAGGCGTCGCATTCGCCGAGGATCCGTCGCGCTATCTGCTGGAGGTGGAGCCCTCGAATCTCGACGCGATCACGGCGCTTGCGGGCACGCTGCCGCTCGCGGCCATCGGCCGCGTGGAGTCGCGGCCGGAATTGGTGATGGAAACCGGCGTCGACGCGTGGCGCACCGTCGTGCCGCTCGAGTCGCTTCGAACGCGATGGCTGCGCGGAGCGGAGCTTCCATGAAGGCACTCATCATCACGGCACCGGGCATCAATTGCGATCTCGAGCTGCTCCGCGCCTTCGAGCAGGCCGGCGCCAGTGCCGAGCTCGTGGTGCTGCGCTCGCTCATGCGTCGACCGGCGCTGCTGGATCGCGCCGACCTCATCGGCCTTCCAGGCGGGTTCAGCTACGGCGACGACATCGCCGCCGGGCGCATCATGGCGCAGCTCATCCGGCATTCGATCCGAAGCGCGCTCGTGGCGGCGCTCGAGCGAGGCGTGCCGATGATCTGCCCGTGCAACGGATTCCAGATCGCGGTGCAGGCGGGGCTGCTCCCCGAGACCGGCACCATCGATCGTCCGCCCGTTCCGCGCGTGTCGCTCGCCGTGAACCAGGACGCTCGCTTCCACGACCGCTGGACGCGTGTGGAGATCCCGCGCCAGACGCGCTGCATCTGGACCCGCGGCCTCGAGGCGCATGCCGAGCCGCTCCTTCCGAGCGCTCACGGCGAGGGGCGCTTCGTCGCCTCCGACGCGACGATCGCCGAGCTCGCGGGCAATGCGCAGGTGGCCATTCGCTATGCGGAGGATGCCAACTTCAACGGCTCCATGGACCGCATCGCGGGAATCTGCGATCCCACAGGACTGATCCTCGGTCTCATGCCGCATCCCGAGCGCTTCACGCGATGGACGCAGCACCCGTGGTGGACGCGCCTCGATCCCGCCACCCGCGCAGGCGTTCCGCTGGGGCTCGCCATCTTCAGGAACGCGATCGCCTGGGTGCGCGAGCATCGAGCCCGCGACGGCGGCGCCGGTGTGGCGCCGAGCGCCGCGCCGCAGCACACGGTGCTCGATCGAGGGCACGCGCCGTGACCCTGGCGCCGCCGCGCGGTGCCGGGGACGAGCGCGCCGGCGTGCCGCAGGATCGATGCACCCGCTGCGGGTACCGCCTGCTCGCGACGCAGCGGAAGTGCCCCGAGTGCGGCACCGAGCGCCAGCGTCGCTGGTCCGGTCGGCGGGAGATCCCGCAGCTCTATATGCACGGACCCTCGGTGGTCTGGCCCATCGCGTGGCGATTCCTCGCCATGGGCGTCGCGGCGATGGCCGGTCCGATCGTGGCGCTCGTCCTCGTCGCCGCGCTGCCGCTGCTCGATCTCGCGCCGGTGCCGGCCTTCGGAACGGTGGTCGCGGTGCTGGGAATCCCGCTGCCCCTCGCCGTGCTGCTCTCGCTTCCCCATGGCTGGGGCTCGCTCGGCGGTCGCGATTCGCCGATCGTCATCGAGAGCCCGCGCCTCGGATCGCTTCGGCTGCATGACCTCGCGGCTCTGCTCTCGATCTCCTGGTGGCTGCTCGCCGCAGTCCAGTTCGCGCCGCTTCCGCCCTCGCTCCTGTTCACGACGCTGATCGCGGCGCTCGTCGGCGCGTGCGCGAGCACCTTCCTGCACCTGTCGTGGCTCGCCGAGATCGGCGAGGCGGTCTCCGACGAAGGCCCGCAGCGCACCCTCAACATCTGCATCGGCACGGCCATCGCGCTCGCGATCCTCTCGGTGCTGGCCGCACTCTTCCTCAACGAGAGCTGGCCGTTCCTCGCGGCGCTGCTGCTGCTCTTCCTGACCACGCTCGCGTCGCAGATCCTGGTGCCCGGCATGCTCGCGCGCGACATGATCTACACGCTCATCGGTTCCTACGAGGAGGTCGGGCGCGAAGAACGGCGTGCGCAGCGGGCCCGGGAGCACGAGCCGCGGGTACCGCATTGACCGCGCTTGACCGCGCTTGACCGCCGAGCGCCCGCTGCGATCGACGCGCCTGCCGCCGCCGTCAGCTGGTCCATTCGCCGAGCAGCGTGCCCAGGTCGTTGCCGTTCACCACTCCGTCATCGTTGAGGTCGGCCTGGCAGCCACGACACGCTCCCCACTCGCCGAGCAGCGTGCCCAGGTCGTCGCCGTCGACGACACCGTCGTCGTTGAAGTCGGCGAGGAGCGGATCAAGGTCCACCAGGAAGGCGCCGACCAGATCGGCGTCGAGCACGCCCCGGAAGAGGATGAAGCGGCCGTCGCGGCTGATCGTGAAGCCTTCGCCGATGCCGCCGGTCGCCGTGGTTCCGGCGATCGTGGTCACGATGCCGGCACCCACGGTCGACACACCCTTCATCACGAGGATCTCGTTGTTCCTGTACAGCACCTGATTCGTGGCCGTTGGGCCGGACAGCGTGGCAAACCAGATCACATCGCCCTCGCTGGTGATCCGCACGGGAGCACCGCTGCCGAATCCGGTGATCGTCAGGCCGGGGAGCATCGGTGCGGGATCGCCCTTCTGGATGACTGTGGTGCCGTTCCTCACGATGATCTGATTCGTCGCCGCGTCGCCGCTGAGACCGGTGAGCATCACCCAGTCGCCCTGATCGTTCAGATCGACGCGCGTGGAGGTGCCGAGGTTGCTGTAGAAGAAGCCGGCTTCCGGAGATGCATCGCCCTTGCGAGCGAGCAGCTCGCCATCCAGGAAGAGGGCTCCGTTGGTCGCTGCAACACCCGTGAGCGACGCGGTGAAGAGCGCCTGCCCTGCATTGTTCACCGCAAAGTTCTCCGGGCCGGTGCCGAAGTCCGTGACGGCATCGCTCAGGTCGTCGAGCAGTTGGCCCTCCTTCGCGATGACCACCTCGGTGTACGAAGCGCGCTCCGGATCGACCTCGATCCAGACGAGCGCGCGATCGACGGAACTTGCAATCGCCGGATCGTCCACGCTCGCCACCACGAAGAAGCGACCGTCATCGATCGCCCTCGTCTCGAAGAATCCGATGTAGGGGGTGTTCGCGGAGAGCTGGGGCGCCGTGGAGAGGGTCCCCTCCTGCAGCACAAGATCGGTTCCAAGGAACAGCCCGCTGTCCTGGGTCGTCGGCTGGCCGCCGATAAAGAGGTTCCACGCCACCTCGCCCAAGTTGTTCAGCCACACGCTGTCGAACGAGTCGACCGTCGAACCACTCGGCGCGGCGAGGGAGTCGCCCTCGCGCACGAAGACGCCGCTGGCGGAGAGCACCGCGCCGTCGAAGTTGGTGTCGGCATGGCTGGTGTCCACTTCGACGAGCCAGGTCCCGGCGTTGTTCACGGTCACCGCATCGACGGCCGTCACGGCGCCGATGCCGGGAACGGCGTTGCCTTCAAGCACGAGCGCGACGATCGCCGGAAGCGACGAGCCGGCGTGCGAGATCGACGACGCGAGCAGGAAACAGGCGGTGACGGCCGCCGCGTGCGCGGCACCACGATCGAGCGATGTCTTCATGACTTGCCTCCCAAGGACTGCAACGATACCGGGCGATGGCCGCGAGCGGTAGCTCTCGTGTGCGAATACGGACCGGACCGGGAGCATCGCCTCGCGGCCGCATTCGCCGTCTAGACTGACCGGACACTCGTGGCATCCTCAACGCACAGAACGCTTCGATGCGGAGTCGTGGGAGTCGGTCGCATGGGGCGTCACCATGCGCGCATCTGCGCGATCACCGAGGGGTGTGAACTCGTCGGCGTGGTCGACCGCGACGCGACGCGACGCGACGCGATCCGCGAACAGTACGGCGGCGAGGGATTCGAGCGGGTGGAGGACCTCATCCGGCACGGCGTCGATCTCGCGATCATCGCTACACCCACGGTCCATCATCGCGCCGCGGCGGAGGCGCTGCTGGCAGCGCGCGTGCACTGCCTCATCGAGAAGCCGCTCGCGCCCGATGTGCCGGAGGCGCGCGCCATCGCGGACGCGGCGGCCAGCGCCGGCGTGGTGCTCCAGGTGGGCCATGTGGTGCGCTACGACCCGGTGATGGTGGCGATTCGCAAGGTGGTCAATCTTCGCCCGCGCTTCGTCGAGATCGACCGCATCAGCCCGATGACCTTCCGCAGCGTCGATGTCGGCGTCGTGCACGACATGATGATCCACGACATCGACCTGCTGCTCATGCTGCTCGGTCAGGAGCCGGAGGATGTGCACGCCAGCGCCGTGAGCGTGCTCGGTGAGGCCGAGGATGTCTGCAATGTGCGACTGGTCTTCCCCGCCGATGCCGATGGCGTGCGCTGCGTGGCCAATCTCACCGCGAGCCGGCTCGCGCTGAAGACCGAGCGCAAGATGCGCATCATCAGCGAAGAGGCGTATCTCTCCGCCGACTTCGTGGAGCGCAAGGGCACGCTGATCCGCAAGACGGCGAACGCCGCGAAGATCGCGGAGGTGCGGCGCCAGTTGCGCGAGGGCGAGGATCTGTCGAGCGTGAACTATCTGGAGCTGGTGGCCGTCGAGGCGCTCGAGGTGGGCGCCGGCGAGCCGCTGAGGCTCCAGTTCGAGGACTTCATCGGTGCGATCCGCGAGTCCCGGCGGCCGTTCGTGGACGCCGAGGACGGCTTCGCCGCCGTCCGCACGGCCGAGCGCATCGTGCAGGCGGCGCGATCGATGGGTTCACGCATGGTCGAGCTCGGGTCGGAGTCGTGAGGCTCGGTTCGCATCTGAGCGTGGCCGGCGGCGTGGCGAACGCCGTGCGAGCCGCGATGGCGCTGAACCTCGACTCCGTGCAGGTCTTCACCGCGAACCAGCGGCAGTGGGCGCCGCGGGCGCCGAGTCGGGAGGAGATCGTCGACTGGTTCGCTGCGCTCGATGACGCGGGCTGGAGTGATCCCGACGACATCCGGACGGTCAGCCACAACAGCTATCTCGTGAACCTCGCGTCGCCCGATGCGGCGGCGCGGAGCCGCTCCATCGCCGCGCAGCGCGCGGAGCTGGAGCGATGCGAAGCGCTCGCCATCCGGCGCTGCGTCATGCATCCCGGCGCTCACCTGGGCGCCGCGGCGCCGCGCGTCAATCCACCCGATCGGCCGGAGGCATGCACCGCCGACGAACTCGACGGGCTCAAGCGCCTTGCCGCGTCGCTCGACACGCTGCATGGAGAGACGCGGGGGTTCCGCGTGATCACCTGTCTCGAGAACACGGCGGGCGCGGGCACCACGCTCGGGTACGACCTTCGTCAGCTCGCGATGGTCCGCGACCTCGTGCGCGATCCCGATCGCCTGGGATTCTGCTTCGACACCTGCCACGCGACCGCCGCCGGCTACGACATGCACACCGACGCGGGCGCTCGACGCGCACTCGAACTCATCCGCGACACGCTCACCACCGAGCGCGTGCTCGTCTTCCACCTCAATGACTCCAAGGGCGTCGTCGGCTCGCGACTGGACCGTCACGAGCACATCGGTGACGGCGTGTGCGGCGCGCCGTGCTTCCGTGTGCTGCTCGCGGCCCGCGCGTTCGTCAAGTGCCCGGGCATCCTCGAAACACCGAAGGAAGGTGACTTCAAGGGTCGCCCGTGGGACACGGAGAATGTGCGCCGACTGAAGGCAATGGCGCCGCGAGGGCGAACCGGCGCGAAGGCGGCCCGCTAGACTTCATGGTCGTGGCGCACATCGGCCGATCTCTTGATGGCATGTGGATAGGTTGGGGATTGCGCGTAACTTCAATGGCTGGCCGTCGAGTCGATGGTGCCTGTGCATTGCGCCGCCTCACGGCCGCAACGAGCGCTCTAAGCCTTGTGTTCATCGGGGCATGCACATCGCCCCGTCCAGCACCCGCCCCCGAACCCGAGCCCGCGCCCGTCGTGACGGAGGCGGACGGCGATCAGGCTGACGCCGACGAGCCGGCAATGCCGCTTTCGACCACGGTCGTCGTGACCGCGACCAGAAGCGACGTGCCGGAACAGATGCAGGATCCCGCTCCACCGCCGTCTGCGCCGGAGCCGGCTCCAGTGCCGCAGCCTGAGCCCGAGCCTGCGCCAACACCGCCTGCTCCAGAGCCGCAGCCTGAGCCCGAGCCTGCGCCAGCGCCGCCTGCACCCGAGCCCACGCCAACCCCGGCCAGGGAACCGGATCCACAGCCTGCTGCTGCGCCGACTCCCGCGCCGGCTCAGGACCCGGCTCCGGAGCCGACGCCCGAGCCAGCGTCGGCACCTCCGACTGACGCACCGACCGAATCACCTTCGGAACCACCGGCGCCGCCGGTCGCACCGCCTGCACCTCCCGTCGCGCCACCATCGCCGCCCGCCGCGCCTCCGCCGCCCTCGTCCGACTCCTCGCAGCCCGCTCAAGGAAGTGGGCAGGCGAATCAGGAGCCCTCCCGCGCCGATGCGTCACAGGAAGGCGCTGGCCAGCCGAATGAACCCGCCGCCGAGCCCCCCGCAGCTCCGGAGCCGCCGCCCCCGCCGGTCTCGCCTCTCCAGGCCAAGGTCAATGAAGCGACCGATGCGCGCCGCTCCGGCGACTACACGACCGCGATGCGCCTCTTCGAGGAGATCCTGCGCGAGAACCCGAATCTGCCCGCCGGCTATGTGGGCATCGGCGAAACGCTGCTGGCTCAAGGCGATCCTCAGACTGCGGAGAAGGTCTTCCGCCGCGCCATCGCCGTGTCGCCCGAGAGCTTCGACGCTCACTTCGGCCTCGGGCGCTCGCTGCATAGGCAGAACCGCTTCCTCGACGCGATCGCCGCGTACCACCGGGCGCTGGTGATCGACCCCGATGCTCCGCTGGGCAACCTCAGCATGGCGCTGGCCTACCTCCAGCTCGACAATCCCGCCGGTGCCGTGCCGTTCGCCGAGCGATCCGTGCGGCTTGATCCAAAGAACGGCGCCGCGCGCGTGAATCTCGGTGTCGCCTACGAGCGCCTCGGCCGCATCGAGGAGGCGATCGTGCAGTACGAGACCTCGCTCGAACTCATCGATCCGAGCCCGCAGATCCTTCGCAATCTCCTGAATGCGTACGCCTCGGCGCAGCGCTTCAAGGAGGCCGCGAACACCGCCGATGCGCTCGTGCGACTCGATCCTTCGAGCGACAACTACGAGCGGCTCGGGTGGGCGCACTTCAAGCTCGGGGACTTCACCAGGAGCTTCGAGTACTACAAGAAGTCGACCGATGTCGATCCCGCCAACTGGGTCAGCATCAACGGCATGGCCGTCAATGCGATCAATCGCTGGCTGATCTCGGGTCGACAGGATCGGACCGCGGCCGCCGAGGCATCGAGCCTCTTCCGTCGAAGCCTCCAGCTCAACCCGGATCAACCCAAGGTGGTGAAGCTTCTCACCAGCTACGGCCTGTGAGCGATTCGACGCACGATCGATCATCCACGCCGCGAGACTCGAAACCCAGGGGCACGCCGGCGGCGAAGGGTGCGCCGGAGCATGCGCAACCGAAGGGCTCGGATGCGACGCACAAACCACCCGGACTTCCGGGACTCCCGGAGTTCGCGGGCGCGGCCACGCCGATTCCCGGCGCGCTGACGCCGCACCTCAAGCGCCTCGTCGCCGGCGCCACGCTGTCGGAGGAGGAGAGCGCCGCGGCGTTCGAGACGATCGCGTCGGGCCATGCGAGCGAGCCGGAGATCGGCGCGCTGCTTGCGCTGCTGGCCACGCGCGTGCCGACGGCCGACGAACTTGCGGGGGCCGTCCGCGTGATGCGCGCTCGCGTGCATCGCATTCCCACGACCATCGCGCCGGAGCAGATCCTGGACACCGCCGGAACGGGCGGAGCGCCGAAGACCTTCAATGTGTCGACGGCCGCGGCGATCGTTGCTGCGTCGCTCGGCGCGAAGGTGGCCAAGCACGGCAATCGAAGTCGAACCGGGCGCGGCAGTGCGGAGATCCTTGCGGCAATCGGCGTGAATGTCGATGCGCCGCCGGAAGCGCAGGCGAGATCGCTCGAGGGTTGCGGAATCTGCTTCGCGTTCGCCGTGCATCACCATCCCGCGGCCAAGCACGCGCTCGGCGCGCGGAAGGCGCTGGGCATTCCCACGATCTTCAATCTCGTCGGACCCCTCGTGAATCCCGCCGGCGCCCAGCGGCAGATCGTGGGCGTCTACGACGCGAGCCTGCTGGAGCCGATGGCGAACGCGCTGGCGCGCCTGGGGTCGATCCGGGCGCTCGTGCTGCACTCCGACGACGGGCTCGACGAGCTGAGCATCGCTGCGCCGAGCCGCGTGCTGGAGGTGCGCGGAGGGCGCGTGTCGGAGTGGCGCGTCGACGCCGCGTCCATCGTGCCGGCCGACGCGACAACACGCACTGCGCCGGCGGGAGGCGCTGCAGCGGCCGGCGCCACCGGCGACTCGGGCATTGCACCGCAATCGCTCGATGCGGCCGCGCGCCTCTTCCTGGCCGTGATTCGCGGCGAGGAACGCGGCGATGCGCGGCGGATGGTGCTGCTCAACGCCGCGGCGGCGCTGATGGCGGCTGATCTCGCCGCCACGCTTGCGGAGGGGGTTGCGGCGGCGGCAGGTGCGATCGACTTCGGCGACGCATGGCGGACGCTCGAGCAACTCGTCGAGTACTCGGGCGGATCGCTGCGCCTCGATCGCAGCGATCGTGCCTGACGCGCGTGCGATGCGAAGAAGAGGCGGACGCCGAGGATGGCGCGTCGCGAATAGCTAGGGTGCATGGGTGCGCGGGGGCGTCGTCGGATGGGTGGCCGTCGGGCTGGTCGTGGGTTGCGCCGGAGCTGGTGCGATTCAGTCGATCACGGAAGGGCCGGCGGGGCCGATGGCCGCCGTGGGGGTGACGGGGGCGGAGGCGGGGACGGGGGCGGAGGCGGGGGCGGGGGCGGGGGCGGAGGCGGGGGCGGGGCCGGTGGTGGGAGCGGGCGGGGCACTCGCGCATGGCGGCGCTCGCGCCCAGGATCTGTTCGTGCAGCTGGGTTTCGCCGGCGCCGTCGTGATGCTCGCGGCCGCGGCGCTTCTGCGTCGCTGGAGTGATCGGCCCTCGTGGCGCTTGCTCTGGTTCAGCGCGGCACTCCTTGGCGGTGGTGCGCACTCGCTGGTGGATCGCACGCAGACGGATGCGTCAGACCTCCGATGGTTCGCTCCGGTCGATCACCGCCTCGTCTCGGTGCAAGGGTGGGTCATGGACGACCCCACCGGCGCCCCGCCGCGCGGCGTGTCGTTCACCCTGTGCGCCTTCGATCCACCGGCCCGCATGTACGACATCGAGTTGCCGGGCCTTCCCGAGAGGATTCTCGCCGGGGATGCCGTGCGCATTCGTGGATGGCTCACACCGGAGCCGGCGCCGCGGAATCCAGGCGCCTTCGACTCGCTTGATTGGCGTCTGCGGCGAGGGATCGTCGGCCGTGTGGTCGCGGAGGACCCGGCGCTCCTGGTGCGGCTCGAAGCGGCGCCAGGAGTCCCCACGGCCTTGGCGCCGCCCTTCTGGGCGCGCGTGCGCATCGGCATGGTGCGGGCACTTCGAGCCTGCCTCGTCGACCGCGCCACCCCGCCGGTGCGCGACATGATCGTCGCGATGACGCTCGGCGCGCGCGGCGAGAGCATGTCGGCCGTTCGATCGCTCTTTGCGCAGACCGGACTCAGTCACTTCATCGTCATCTCCGGATTCCATCTCTCGGTGGTCGTCGCCGCTGCGCTCGTGGCGGCCCGAAGGCTCGGGGCACGCCGTCGCACATGCGGCAGTGTGATGATCGGCGTGTCGATCGGGTTCCTGCTGCTGCTCGAGCCGCATGTCTCCGTGATGCGGGCTGGTCTTGCGGGAGCCGTTGCGGGGGCGGCGCTCGTGCTCGCTCGACCATGGTCCGCCACGGCCATCCTCTCGCTCGTGACGATCGTCATGCTCGTCGCGGATCCTGCGGTGGCCGACACACCGGCGTTCCAGTTGAGCTTCGGCGCCGTCGCGGCGCTGATCCTGATCTCGCCCGTGCTGACGCATCGACTCACCGAGATCACGGACCGCGTCCTGGTGCGCTCGGCGTTTCGGCAGCGCAGGAGGCCGCCGCACCCGGAGGGTCTGCGGCGCGTCGCGGTCGTCCGCATTCTGCTGCGGCCGACGGCGGCGGCCATGGCCGCGTCGATCGTCGCCACGCCCATCACGCTGATGCACTTCGGGCACGCGGCACCATGGGCCGTTCCCGCGAGCGTGCTGCTCGCGCCGCTTGCGTCGCTCATCGCGATCGTGGCGATGCCGGCGGCGATCCTCGGGCGCATCTGGCCGCCGCTCGCGGATCCGCTCGGCCTCCTGCTCGCCGCGGCCGGCGCCTGCTTCCTGGGCGCGGTGGAGCGCTGCGCCGAACTTCCGGGCTCCGCGAGCCGATGGCCACTCCAGTCGGGGTGGTGGTGCGGCGCCATGGTGGCACTCGCATTCATCATTGCGAGCGCATCGCCGAAACACCCACGCGTGGCCCTTGCGCTGCTTGCGGCCTGGCTCGCGCTCGGCTCGCGCCCCTTCTGGCCGGCGCCCTCGATCGCGCCGGAGATCGTGGCCATGGATCTCGGGCGCGCTCGCAGCACGCTCGTTCGTGCTGAGCGGAGCGCCGTGCTCATCGATGCCGGCGCCAACTCGCTGGACGGCGGAGGCGCCCGGACCATCCTCCGTTCACTCCTTGCGCTGGGTGTTTCGCGTCTTGATGCGCTGGTCCTCACCGAGCGATCGCTGCGCTCGCTCGGAGGAGCGGAGGAGCTGCTTCAGACGCTGCGGATCGATCGCCTGATCGTGGCGGAAGCGCTGCTGCACGGCGGCAGGCACGCCGCGCCGGCGCGACTGCTCGCCGCCGCGGATCGGCTCCGGGTGCCGTGGTCGATCGCTCGGCCGGGAGATCACATCCATGTCGGCGCCGGCGGGCGCTCGCTGGACCTGGCGCTGTCCGCGATGGACGAACGCATCATCGTGCGGCTCGACGACGAGCACGCTCCAGAGTCGCTCCATCGCGCGATCGACACCGGCATCGAGGGCTCGGTGAGGATCGCGCGGGATTCAGGCGTCGATGGCTGGATGGCAGGCGCGCGAGCGGGAGGAGGCGCGGTTCGCGGCGCGCGCCGATGGTCACGGCATGCGATCAGCGGCTGGTCGGTGGATCGCTTCGCGGGGCGGGGGTGGATACCGATGATGGTGCGCTGATCAGCACCCCATGCTCGATCACCACGCCATCCTGCACGGCGCCGCCACCCGTATCGACGATCTCGAACTCCACTGCGGGCGGCTGAACGCGCACGCAGAGGTCGTGCGTCGGCGCGCTCGGGTCGATCGCCATTCGCGCCACCTCCGCGCCGCCGCTTCGCACGAAGAGATCGAACTTGCCCCATGGACGACGATCTCGCGGCAGGCGGACTCGTGCGCAGAGCGTGGCCGGCGCGTCGATCGAGACGCGCAGGATCGCCGGACCGTCGAATGCGATCGCAGGTGCGCCGAAGGGCCAGACACTTGCGTCGAGACCGGAGCGATCCTCGAGCGCCGGCCTCTCCGCCCGACGATCCGGCCAGCGAAGTCGCTGCGGCGGCAGCGTGGTGTAGCGCAGCTCCGCGCCCTGCGGCGTCTCCACCGTCGTCAATTCACCGCTCGCGAGCGGTCGGGATGGACGATCGCCCGAGATCGCGGCCACGCGATCGAGCGGAACCGGAAGCGGCGCGGCGATTCCCTCCACGGCAACACCGTCGATCACCAGAAGGCCGCCGCCATCCAGTCGCAGCGACTTCGCATCCAGCACGGTGCCATCGCGCATCCAGACGCGCCGATGACCGGTTCGTCCAGGCGTCTCCGCCGCCACGAATGAGATCGCGGCAATGCCATTGGTCGGCACCAGGGTCGCCGCGCCGCCCGCGCGAGGCTCGAGCGGAAGCGGATCCGCGACGCGACTGACGAACCCCTCGAGCCGATCGCCCGTGCGAAGGAGCACCACATCGGCATCGGCCGCCGGTGCCGGCGGCGGCACGCCATCAAACGAAAGCCAACGGAGGGTTGACGGCGGCGACTCCATCACACCGAGCCATGGCTGCCACCACCGCCAGCCTGACGCATTCAATTCGGCGCGCCCGGGAAGTCGCTGGCCATCGACGAGCATGAGCGTGCCGCTTCCGCTCGGCGAGGCGCCCGGTTCCTCCCCGATCGCCACGCCGACGCATTCCGTCCACTTCACCAGCAGGGGATCATTCTTCGCGTCGGCCAACTCGATCGCCTCGTCGTCGATGCGCTGGATCGCGCCGGAGACCTGGGTTCCGTCACTTCGCGCCACGACGGCCCGCAGTCCATCCGCCGCGTGCGTCGCCTGCGCCATGACCATCGTCATCAGGGCGAGCGGCAGGGACCCGAAGGTCGATCGCGAGTCGTTCATTTCTGGAAGATCGGCAGGTAGCGCTTGGGCATCTGAAGGATGATCAGCGCCATCGAGCTGGAGTACCCCTGTCCGAACTGGAAGTCGGACCAGGCGCCCGTCTCGTCCTGTCGTGAGATCAACTCGTCGCGCACGGCGGGCCACCATCGCTTCCAGCGCTCGCCACCGGCGAGGTACATCGCCTGGACGGCGTAGTAGTGGCCGTAGAAGTAGTGCGTCTGCGAGCCGGGACCCGCGCCGTCGGGAAACGCCGTGCGAATCAGGTAGTCGAGTCCGCGGTCGATCGCGTCGTCCTGGTAGATGCCGGCGTAGTAGAGGCTCGCCACACCCGCAGCGCTGCGCGGCCAGGCGCTGGGGCCGCTGCTGATCATGTAGCGGAAGCCCCCGTCCGGGTTCTGGCAGTCGCGGACATACTGCACGGCGCGATCGATCGTCTCGCGCGGCACCTTGATGCCGGCGTTCCTCGCGCTGCGCAGCGCCATGATCTCGCAGATGGTGACGCTCACATCCGCATCGTTGGGAACGGGGTTGTAGCGCCAGCCGCCCTCGTGATTCTGGCTGTTCTGGATGATCTGCACGGCGCGGACGAGCGCGTCGCGCACTCGATCGTCCTGCGGATTCATTCCGTAGATCTCGCCGAGGAAGAGCGCCGCGAAGCCGTGTCCGTACATGGGCCCATGCGAGCCTTCCGCCGCGAGCAACCCGGTCTCCGTGCTGCAGGAGAGCACGAAGTCGAGTGCCTTCCGAACGACCTCGCCGTAGCGACCGCGATCGGGGAGGTTGCCGTCCGCCATGAACGCCAGACCCGCGAGTGCCGTGATCGCCACATTGCGCGCGTAGCGATTGCGACCGAAGGTTCCGTCGGCGTTCTGGATCGACGCGAGGTATCGAAGCCCGCGCTCGACGGAGGCCTCGAGCGCGGCGGTGACTTCGCCCTCGGTCGGATTGTTCTGCGCGGTCAGGCCCGCCGGCAGCGCGTCGGCGGGTTCGATGGGCGGTGCTTGCGCGGGTGCCGGTGCCGGTGCCGGTGCTGGTGCTGGTGTCGGATCTTGTGCGGGCGCTTGCGGCGCAGGCTGGGCAGCCGGCGCGGCGGCAGGCGGCGCTGGCGCCGGTGCCGTCGGCTCCGCCTGCACCAGCGCCATCGCGGCCACGCACAGCCACGCGGCGTGCATCATCGCGACGCCTCCTCGGCCATGCGTCGGTAGTACTCCTCCGTCAGTCGCAGGTAGAGGCTCGACACGCGCTCGCGTCGGCCCTGCTGCACCAGATCGCGGATTCGCGCGGGCAGGCTGCCCCACTCCACGCGACCTTCGAGCATCACTTCGTCGAGTTCGCCCACTTCCATGCCGGGGGGTTCGGTGGCATCCGACGACTGCGCCCCTTGCTGTTGCCGGCGCCGTGCCTCGGCCTCGCGCCGCGCGCGGGCCTGCGCCTGCGACTGGCTCTCGTTCTCATCCTGGTTCGACGCGTCCTGCTGCTGCTGTTGCTGCTGCTGCTGCGACTGCTGGCGCTGTGAAGACTGCTGCCGACGCTTCTTCGCCGCATCGATGATCGCGTCGAGCTTCCGCACGGCCTCCTCCTGCATCCGCTGCGTCTCGACGCCGGGGTCGTTCCTCGCTCCGAGGCGCTCCGCCGAGCGACGCATGAGTTCCACCGCCTGCTCGAACGAGTCTCCCAGTTCCTCCTCCTTGAGCGCCCGATCGAGTTGCTCCCGACGCTCCTCCACCGCAGGAGCGGAACCCTTCGGCGTGATGCCGAGCAGGTCATCGAGCGTGCGCCCGGGCGGTGGAGCCGCGGGTGCTATTCCGGCCGCAGGCGCCGCGCCAGCCGCAGGCGCCGCGCCGGCCGGAGGTGCCTCGTTCGACGGAGGCGCCGGTGATGGTGCTTCCTTCGATCCGCTCCCGGCTCCCGAAGGCGCCGGCGACTCCTGCGCCGCGCACGGTACGGTCCATGCGAGCGGCAGCGCCCACGCAAGTGCGATGACGGCTGCAAAGCGACGGTGACGAACAGGCTCACGGCTCACGCGATCCCTCCATTCCCGGGCCCTGCGTCTGCTGACGCACACGCTCGACCCACGCCTCACCCTGCTCGAGCAGCTGTTGCTGAAGCTTCGAGAGCTCGAGCAGTTCCGCGGCGCGCTCATCTGCCTCGATGCCGCTCTCGTCGACGGCGCGAGTGCGGCGGGAGATCTGCGCCTGTGTCTCGCGCAGCAGCCGCAGCTCCGCCACCGGCGGAATGGCCGGCCGCTGCTGGCCGCCCTGCGCGCCGCCTTCACCACCTTCGCCGCCTCCGGCCATCGCGGCCGCCTCGGCGAACGGATCTTCGCCAGGGCCCTGGTCCGCCAGCGCCTGGCCCATCATCGCCAGCGTCTCCGCAGCGAGGGTCTGCTCATCGAGCGTGCGCGCGGTCACCGTCACCTTCGAGAGCGACTCGGTGCTGCGCGTCATCCATCCATCGAGCCTCGACAGCGCCGACTCGAAGAGTTCGCTCGACGCCAACTCGGTGTGCTCGCGGCGCAGTTCGTTGACCGCGGTGCGGATCAACTCCTGCTCCACCGAGAGTCGTCGACCCTCGACGAGCCTGCGGCGGTCGCCCGCCGCCGCGCCCTTCAGCGGTTCGCTCGCGGTGCGCAGCCCCGCCTGCCGCTCGGAAAGCGTGCGAAGCGCCTCCGCCAGCTCGCGTCGACGCTCCTCCGCCTGCTGCTGCTCGGTGGCTCGTCGCTGCTCCTGCACTGCGCCGAGCGCCTCCACGAGAAGCCCGCGCGCGCGTTCGAGCGCTTCATCACCTTCCTGCACGCGCGCCGGCTCGGCGCGAAGCCGCGCCGCCGACACCGCCGTGCGCTCGCCCGCCCGCTCGAGCAGGCGCGCCGCACGCTCGGTGCCCGTGCCCGCACGAGCCTCGTCCGTCACGCCGCCGACATTGCGATCGAGCGCGACGACCTTCGTCGCCGCAGGTGCCACTTCCGCCGGCGGCGACGCGTCCGTGATCGCCTGCGTGATCGCCTGTGCCTCCTGCGCCTGCGTCACCAGCCGGCGGATGCTCTCCTCGAGGCTCGCGAGCCGGCGTCGCAGTTCCTCCACGCGCGACTTTCGATCATCGCGCACGGCGTCCATCATTGCCTGTGCCGTCTCGGCCGCTTCGCGCAGCGACTGCTCCGCGTTCGCGGGCTGGTTCTGCGCCGTCGCCGCCGCCGCCTGCTCCATGCGCCGCGCCACCTGCCGCTCCTCGCCGCGGCGCGCCGCCTCGCGCATGCCCGCGGCGCGGGAACGGTCCGACTCGGCGAGCCGCTCCGCGCGATCACGCAATTCCTCGATGGTCTCGCGAGCCTGCTCCGCCGCCGCACGATCGCGCGCGGCGAGCCGCTCGAGTGCCATGCGCTCCTCCGCGGACAGGCGTTCGGTCTCGCGGCCGACCGTGCGTTCACCCGTCCGCTGCGTCTCCTCGATGAGCGACTGGATCTCCTGCGACAGCCGCTCGATCTTCCGCGTGGCCACCCATGCGTCCTCGTCGCGGTCGAGCAGGCGCACGAGGTCCTCGAGCTCGGCGCGAACCGATTCCTGCGACTCGGCCGCTCGCTCGCCCGCGGCTTGCGCCTGCTGCGCGGCCTCCGCGCCCGCTTCAGACTGCGCCGAGGCCTGCGCCATCGCCTCCGCGGCCGCTCGCTCCGAGAGTGCCGTCGACGCCTGGGCCGACTCGTTCGCGGCTGCGTCGAGCAGATCCTGCGCCTGCCGCATGATCTCGCCGAGCGCCTCGCGCTCCAGCCCTCCGGCGCGGGCGCGCGATTCGAGCGATGCCACGGCCTCGCGCATGCTTCGAATGCGATCCGAGAGCTGCGCCTGCCGCCGCGCCTGCTCGGCTGCCGGTGTCGGCGCGGTCGGCGGCGACTCGGCTGCGTCCTGCGGCTGCGCCGACGCCGTGATGTCCCGTTGCGTCGCTTCCGCCCGGATGGCGGCCTGCCGCACCGATCCGAGCTGCGCGCGGATCTGCCGCGTGAATTCCTCCTCGCTCACCACGCGGATGCGGCGCGGCGCCGAGACCGCGGCGGCGCGGCGCACGCCATCGGATTCGAAGTCGTCCGTGGCGATGCCCGAGACGATCAGCGTGTCGCCGGGGCCCGCGCCGAACTCCGACGGCGTGAGCGTCATGTCGAAGCGCGCCGTCGACGCGCGGTCGCGCTGCCGCCGCTCCTGCGGCGCCTCGCCCTGCCGCTCCACGCGGATGCCGATCTCGTCGAGCATGAGGTCGTCGCGTGCCTCCGCCACGATGCGCAGCGCGGCGCTGGGCAGCACCACCTCGTCCGCGCCGGGCTCCGTGATCGACACGCTCGGCGGACGATCGGGCACCACGGCAATCCGGTACTTCGCGCCGTCCTCGCTCATGATGCCGTGTTCGTCGACCAGGTCGATCGGCATCTGAAGGTCCTGCTCGGCCGTGAACCGAAGCGTCACGCGATCACTGGCCGATCCGGGTGCGTCGACCTCCATCCGTTCCGGCAGCGTCGACCCGAAACTGCGCCGCGCCCATTCCGCGCGAGCGTCTGCGTCTTCGGGAATCGGCAGCGGCCGCGTGAAGACGACCTCGAACGAGAGATCGCTTCCCGCCAGCACCGGTGCTGCGACGGTCGCCCGAGCGTCCGTTCCGGGCCCGAGCTCCTCCGCCCGCGCCGGAATCGCCGCCGCCGCATACGCCGGAGGCGCGGCGCGAAGCGTCGCCTGCATCACCGCGGGAGGCGGCACCAACTCGATCCGAGAAGGCGCGGTCAACGCATCCGCGGTGCCGAAGCGGAACTCGATCGCATCGGCATCGACCTCGAGCGGCCGCTCGAAGACGCTGCCGTGCTGCCGCGCGAGCATCACATCGCGCCACGGACCGGCCGCGCCATCCCGAAGCGTTCGATAGCGCACGAAGGGTCGCATCGACGCCGGATCGCCGCGAACGGCCTCGGCGCGGAGCATGACCGCCTGACCGCGAGGAAGGTGCGTCACATCGCCCATGAGCGACGCCACGACCGTGCGCGCCGGCCATTCCACGCTCGACCACGGCGCAAGCAGGCGCACGGCGCCGATCCTGGCCATCTCGCGATCGATCGCGACGAAGGCGAGCGGCACGGCGATGGCCACCGCAAGCCCGACGAGCGCCCGCACCAGGCGGTCGCGCCGGATCAATCCCGCGAAGCGATCGTCGCCCGCCATCCGTTCCGTGGCGGAGATCACGCGCTCCTCGAGCACGCCACGTCCGCTGCGGGACGCGAACTCGACGCTCGATGCGAGCCGGCCCGAGAGCGCCGGGCGCTGCCGCTCCACGCGCAGCGCCAGCGCCGCAAGCGACGGCGCGAAGCGCACCGCAGGCCACCACCATCGCACCGCCGCCGAGACGAGGAGCAGCGCGCCGATCACCAGCGCCGCGACGCGCAGCGTCGATGGGAATCGCACGATCGCATCGAGCAGGACCCAGCCCGTGGCGATGCCCAGCGTCGCGGCGAGCAGCACGGCGCTTCGCTCGGTCGCCAGCACGAGCGTGGCGCGCCGACGCAGTCGTTCCAGTCGCTCGACGATCCTCATCATGCGCGGGCTCGACCTCCGGGCGGGTGGGCGTCCGCCCACCGGGGAATGAACGGCGCCGACATCAGGCTAGCCTCGACCATCGTCGCACACTCCATTCGATGGCCGGAATCAGGACGAGCAGGATCAGCGCCAGGGGCGTGTCCCAGAGCGCGTGGATCTGCGGGTTCTCGATGATGACGGCGCGGTTGGGCAGCAGGTCGTTGCGCAGGAGACGATGGAGAGACTCCGGTCGCAGCACCTCTCCCTGCGTCTCTTCGGCGATTTGCGCGAGCAACGCGTGATCCGCCTGCGGATCGGCGAGTTCCTGATCGAAGCGCGTCACCTCGAGCTCGGCGGCGGCTCCCGGCCATGACGGCGGCGTCACCTGGTAGACGCCGGGGCGGTCCGGGAAGAAGGTGGCGGCGAATCGACCCGGCACTTCGTCGACCGGCACGAGATCGATCGAGATGGGCTCCGCCGTCATGCCGGCGCCGCCGATCGGCGCCACCGTCACCGGCACGCGCGCGCCGCCGCTGCGGATCGCATCGGGATCCATGATCGTCAGCTCGATGCGCACCGGATCGCCGGCCTCCGCGCGACGCGGCTCCACCGCGAGCTGCACGCGACGATCGTCCGACTCGGCACCCGCGCGCGCCAGATGCCGAAGCAGCTGGAGCCAGAATCGCTCCGGCAGCGTCTCGCCCCGCCCGTAGCGCCATCGCCATGTCTCATCGGTCGCGAGGTACATCGACACGCCGGCGCCGTAGCGCATCGAGACCAGCAGCGCATGCGGGCGCCCTCCATCGCCCGAAGCGGTCTCGGCGAGCACCTCGGCGGTCGGCTTGAGATCGGACGCGTCCAGGCGCTGCGCCCATTCGAGTTTGGACCAGCCGCTCTCCGGCGACGACAGCGCTCGCGGCCACGGATCCTCGTCACGACCCGACACGCGAAGCAGACCAAGCCGCGACGAACGCGGCGTGGGACGCATCGTCACGGGCTCGTCGAAGCGCTCGGGATCGAGCGAGCCGCGGATCGGAAGCAGTTCCTCGAGCACGGCGCCCTTCCAGCTCCGCGGCATGGCGCGCGGACCCGCGATCCACAGCAGCCCGGCACCGCGCCTGGAGACCAGTTCGCGGATCGCCTCCATCTGCGACGGCGAGAGCGTGCCTGCGGGAATGTCGCCCAGGATGATCAGGTCGAAGGCGCCGAACTCCTCGATGTTCCGCGGAAGGCGCGTCAGCGGCGTGTTCCCCTCCTGCGCGAAGTCGCGATCCGCGGACAGCAGCATCACCGAGCTCTCGATGCCGCGCTCGCGCACGAGCAGGTTCTTGAGGTAGCGATACTCCCAGCGCGGGTAGCCCTCCACATAGAGCACGCGGATCGGCCGCTCCAGCACCTCGACCCGAAGCGATTTCGCGTTGTTCTCGGGAACGAGGTCCCGTCCGTCCGGATCGATCTCGACGCGCCATCGGCGCTCGCCCGGCTGATCGACGCGTCCAATGAGGGTGATCGTTCGACGGCCCGTCTCGGCATCGTTGAACTCCCGTGCATCGAGCACGCGACCGCTCTCCTCGTCCACGAGCTTCACGCGCAGCGCACCGCCGACGCCCGGCGATCGCTCGATCTCGACCTCGATCGGAATCTCGTCCTTCACGAACGCGCGCTGGGGCGCCTCGATCGAACGCACGGCGTGGTCGCCGCTCGGCTCGGCCGCGCCGAGCGGCACGACATGCACGCGAGCGCCATCGGCCGCGATGCGGCGCAGCAGCGCCCGCTCCGGCGGCACCGTGGTGCGTCCGTCGGAGACGAGCACGATGCCGCTCACGGGTCGCGCTGCCGCGCGGTCGAGCGCCGCGGCGAGCGCCGGGCCGATCTCCGTGGCCATGCCGTCCGGCTCGCCCAGTCGGGGCTCGCCTTCATCGCTCACATCGAGCTCGCGCACGCCCGCGTCGAAGCCCAGGAAGACGACGCGACGCGTCGTCTCGAGCTCCCGCCAGACCGCCGCCTGATCGAGCATGACCTCGCGCAGTTGCCGTTCGCGCGCCGCGATCTCGCCGTTCACCACCGCGTCGCCCACACGCAGCGATGCGCTTCGATCCGCAAGCACCAGCACCCAATCGGGCTCGATTCGCTCGCGCGGCAGCGAGAATCGAGGACCCGCCAGCAGCATCGCCAGGAAGACGAGCAGGATCGCGCGAAGCGAGACCATGATCGTTCGTCGCATCGGCGTTGCCACGGAACCCTGCATCGACCACATCGCGAAGGCGACGGAGACGCCGATGACGAGCAGCCAGCCCCACGCCGGTACCGCTCGCTCGAAGCCGAAGTGATCGACACGCAGATCCACGCCCTCGGGAAGCCGCAGCAGCCATGCGAACACCGGATTCGATGCCGTCGCGATCACGCGGCGCCTCTCATGGCGTCGCCACGGCTGAGCACGCGCGCCAGCACCGTCTCGCCCAGCGCCACGCCGATTGCGAGAAGCAGCAACGCCATGCTCCATGTGCCTGAATCGACCGTCGATTCCACGCCGATCGGGCGTGGCTCCACGGGATCGCCCATCCATGTCCACGCGCCGGACTTCTCGAGCCATGCACGCACGGCCGTTGCCTCGTTCGGTTCGATGCTGGCGCGGACGGGATCGATGTTGACCGCGATGGCGCCGACCTGGCGCCCGCGTTCATCCAGGGCGTCGTAGATCCCCGGTTGAAGCAGCGGATCGCGCGTGCGCCCGTCCACGGCGCCGGGCAGCTGCGCCGATGCTGCGGGCGAACCGTCGGCTGACGACTCCCGCCGCCGCACCAGGGACACCGCGCCGCGCGGAAGCTCCGTGCGATCGCCCACGCGCGCGCGCGAGTCCGCCGACGCGAGCGATCGCCCCTGTCGCACGAGCTCCTGCATGAGCGGGACCATGAGCGGGCGCACCGGAAGATCCGTCCACGCGAGCTCGGGAGCCGCGCCGAGCAGCATCACCCATCCGCGCGTGGCGCCCGCAGGCCGACCGGCGAGCAGCAGGGGCGCCGAGTCCTCGAAGAGGAGCGCGCTCTCGGCATCCGCCGGCGGTGCGCTGATCCGCATGCGTCGATTCGCGGTGACCGGCGCCGCCAGCAGCGAGATCTCGGAGCCCAGCATGCGCAGCGTGGCCGATGGCGGCTGCTGCGCCGCGAGCCTCCACGCCGAGTCGCTTGCCTCCACTTCGGACTCGATCTGCCACGATGGCGCAAACGCCGTGCGGAATCGATCGATCCATCGCTGCCCTGAATCCTCGGGCGCCGGGGTCACCACGATCGCCCCACCGGTGTCCGCATGATTCCGCAGCAGCGTCCAGCCCTCCGGCGAGACGAGGTCGGGGCGCGCCAGCACCACCGCGTCCGCGCCCTGAAGGATCGAACGATCGAGCGAGCCCGGATCGACCTCGTCCACCTGCAGTGACACGCCTCGGGACGGCGCCAGCGCCCGTGCCATCCACACGCCCGAGGAGAGATGCTCCAGATCGTGGCGCGCCGCAAGACCGCGCCGGTCGAGCACCACCACGCGCGCCGGGCGATCCGGTGGCAGCACCGTGAAGAGTCGATCATCGCGGGGCTGCGCGTCGTCGTCGATCGACACCGTCAGCGCGTCGCCGGCGGCACCGTCCATCGGCTCGCGCCGAAGGCGAAGCTCGATGCCGCCGCGTCGCTCGCCCGCATCGATCGTCGCATCCGCGGCACCTTGTGCCGAACCCGAGGCCGTCACCCTTCGCACCTGGCGAGGAAGCTCGCCGCCGCGCCGCTCCATCCGCACGCGCACGGCACGGTCGCCGGCCGTGACGCCCTCGTCGCCACTGCGCAGCGGCTCCACTTCCGCGATCCACGCGTTGGAGGAGGAGCCGGTGAGCGGCGGCAGCGCCGACAGCCGCATGGAACGAGTGGACGACGGATCGATCTCCGGCGCCGCGCTCGATGGGTCGAGCGAGCCGCGGCGAAACCCGCTGAAGAGCGCGATCTCCGCCGCATCCTCCGCGGCGCGCGCGCCCTCCACCGCCTCGAGGATCGCCTGCGGAATGCTGCTGCCCGTGGACGCCGGCTGCATTGCGGCCAGCAATGCGTCGACTCGATCCTTGTCGGCGGTCGGCGGATCCACGAGCCGGCGCACCGGGGCCGAGGCGCTGATCAAGGCCACCGAATCGCCGGCACCGAGCGACGCGACGAGGCGCCTCGCCTCCGCAATGCTGCGCTCGATGGCCGTTCCCCCGTCCGGCAGTCGCTCCGCGCTCGACACGCCGTCGTCGACAATGATCCAGACGGTGCGGTTCGGGGCGACCGCGCTGCGGCCCGGACCGATGAACGGCTGCGCAAGCGCCAGGCCTGCCAGTGCCACCAGCAGGCAGCGCGCCGCCAGCAGCAGCCATCGTTCGATGCGCTGCCGTCGTCGATCGCGCCGCATCGCCCGCTCCAGCAGCGCCATCGCCGCCCATTGGATGACGCGACGGCGACGGCGAAGCAGCAGATGGATGAGGATCGGCACCGCGATCGCGGCAAGCGCACCGATGGCAAGCCCGGGGTGGAGCACATTCATCCGGCGCCGCTCCTGCGGGCGAGCGCCTCGCGGCGGGCCAGGAGTGCCGCGAGTCCGGGACCCACCGAGTCGTGGCTGTCGATCGACACGCGGTCGTAGCCGAAGCCTCGCACGACGCGTTCGACCTCGGCGCGATGCCGTGCCAGCTCCTCCAGGTACGCGCGCCGCACGAGCCGTGCGTCCGCGGCGATGCGTTCCTCGCCCTCGAGCCCCTCGAAGACCGTCGGATCATCCAGCTCGAAGCGGATCTCCTGCCGATCGAGGATCTCGACGAGCACCACATCGTGCCCGCGATGCCGGAACCGCGCCAGCGCATCGCGCAGCGCCTGGGGATCGAAGAGGAAGTCGCTGAGCACGAAGAAGAGGCAGCGACCCGGCGTCTTGGCGAGCACCTCGTCGGCGGTCCGCACGATCGTCGTGCCGGCCGCGACGGTCTCGGTGGCCAGCGCCTGCACGATCTTGCGCCACTGGTCGCGCACGCCCGAGCGTCGCAGCGTGAGACGCACGCCGTCGGCGAAGAGCACGAGTCCCACGCGATCGCGCTGCGCCAGGCAGAGGTATGCGAGCGCCACGGCCATCGCCGTGGCGCAGTCGAACTTCGTCCATCGCGCCTGCGCTCGGCCCGGGTCCGTGCCGCCCCATCCGCTCTTTGTTCCGAGCGTGCCGAAGCGCATCGACGCCGAGCAGTCCACGAGCAGCACGATGTCCAGGTTCGTCTCCTGGAGATAGCGCTTCACATAGAGCTTGTCGCTGCGCCCGTAGACCTTCCAGTCAAGGTGTCGAAGGCTCTCGCCGGGCGTGTACGGACGATGCTCGGCGAACTCCACCGCCAGGCCCTGGTAGGGCGAGCGATGCATGCCGCTCATCACACCCTCGACGATCATTCGCGCCCGCAGCGTGAACGGCGCGAGCTGGGCGAGCGTCTCCGGCGCCAGGTACTGCTCGGCTCGCATGGGCCGCCTAGCGGATCACGCGACCGATCGGTCCGGTCGTCGCGGGGTCCGGGATGGGAATCTCCGCCAGCAGCGACTCGATGATGCGATCGCTCGTGACGCCGTCGGCCTCGGCGTTGAAGTTCGTGATGATTCGATGGCGAAGGATGGGCAGCGCCACCGCCTGCATGTGTGCCGGCATGGCGTGCTCCGTGCCTTCGAGCACGGCGAGGGCCTTCGCTCCGAGCACGAGGAACTGACTCGCGCGCGGACCGGCGCCCCACGCGAGATAGTCGCGCACGACCTTCGGCGCGTCATCCGCGCGTCGGGTGGCGCGAACCAGGCGCAGGGCGTAGTGCACCAGGTGGTCCGCGATGGGCACCTGCCGCACGAGCTCCTGGATCCGGATGACATCGCGCGCATCGAGCACCGGCACGGGATCGGCCGCCGGGCCGCTCGTGGTGCGACGCACGATCTCGAACTCGTCCTCGGCGCTCGGATACTCGACGCGAATGTTGAACATGAAGCGGTCGAGCTGCGCCTCCGGAAGCGGATAGGTGCCTTCCTGCTCGATCGGATTCTGCGTGGCGAGCACGAAGAACGGATTCGGCAGCCGATGGGCCACGCCGCCCACCGTGACCTGCCGCTCCTGCATCGCCTCCAGCAGCGCCGCCTGCGTCTTCGGCGGCGTCCTGTTGATCTCGTCGGCGAGCACCACATTCGCGAAGATCGGGCCCCGCACGAAGCGAAGGCTGCGCGAACCCGTGGACTTGTCCTCCTCGATGACCTCGGTGCCGGTCATGTCGCTCGGCATCAGGTCGGGCGTGAACTGGATGCGACTGAACTCGAGCGACATGGAGCGCGCGATCGTGCTGACGATCAGCGTCTTCGCCAGACCCGGAACACCTTCCACGATGGCGTGGCTTCCGCAGAGGATCGCCAGCAGGATCTGCTGGAAGACCTCGTCCTGACCCACGATGACCTTGTGCATCTCGGCGCGGAGCCGATCGGCCGCAGCCTTCGCCTCCTCCATCGCCTGCACGGGATCCTGACTTCGGACATGTCCACTTTGAGGCGCGGAACTCATGGGCGGAGTATAGAAGGTGCGGATGCCGGAGCTTCCCGAGGTCGAGACGATCCGCCGGCAGCTCGAGGCTCGAATCCTCGGCCTGCGCGTCACGAGCGCAACACTGCATCGGCGCGATGTGCTGCGCGGCTCGCTTCGCGGTCGAACGATCGCGAGCAATGCATCCCGAGGCCTGCTGGACGGCGGAACCGTGGTGTTCATCGTCCGTCATGGGAAGCAACTTGCGATCGAAGTGGACGACGGACGCATCATCGTCGTTCATCTGGGCATGAGCGGCAGATTGCTGCTCGATGACGCAGCGGCCGCCACCACGGGCCGCCCCCGCAGTGAGCATGTGCATGCGACCTGGGCCTTCGCGCATCGATCGGGCGTCGTTTCGCTCGCCTTCGAGGATCCGCGCCGATTCGGCGGCATCATCGCCATGGCAAGTCGCACACATCTGGAGAAGGCGTGGCAGTCGCTGGGACCGGATGCGCTGACTCTCCGTGCCGAAGCGCTGGAGCCGCGGCTTCGAGCTTCGCGTCGAGCGATCAAGGGCCTGCTGCTCGATCAGTCATGCGTCGCCGGCATCGGCAACATCTACGCCGACGAGATCCTCCACCGCGCCTTCATTCACCCCATGACGCCGGCCAGGCGGCTCGCGGCGCGAGCGGAACTCCTGGCGACCACGACGAGAAGCGTGCTCGAGCGAGCGGTCGAGCTCGGTGGGTCGACCATCCGCGACTATCGCACGGCTGCCGGCGACTTCGGTTCGTTCCAGGAGGAGCACCGCGTCTACGGCAGGGAAGGCACGCCATGCGCACACTGCCTGCCCCGGGTGTCCTCGAGCATCCGGCGAATCACCCTGGGAGGCCGAAGCACATTCTTCTGCCCACGATGCCAGCCGCGGCGAAGCGGCCCGAGTGTCACGAGGCGACTCGGAACGCGTGTTATGAACAAGGCATGAGCAATCGAGAGACCTTCAGCCAGGTCGGCCGACCGGGTGGCACCGCGAGAGCCAGCCTCGTTGGTTTGCCTTCTCTGCTGTGAGGGAGAGAGATGAATCTTCATTCCTCTTAGTAGAGAGTCCTGTCAACTTGTGGATGAAGCGCGTTGACGAGATGTGGAACTCACTGACTGGCAGGGTCTTGTGCTTCACAAATCGATGTGCACACACTGTCATGTCCGCGCCGCGGGCGCTGTCGTGGAAGTCAGTGCCGGGAGGCCGGGAATCACTTCGCCGTGACGAGCTGCCGGATGCCGCTCGTCCCGACATGCCGACCGACATGCAAGTGACTGCTTGTCCACAGGTCCTGCCCCCCGCGCGGGTCGACTCCCCGATCGCTCAGGCAGGATCCTCGGAGGGGCGGCGCTGGAGGGAGCGCTCCAGCCTCGTCACATCGCTCGAGAGCGATGGATCACTCTCGCGGCGGTGATCCACGCAGCGCACGGCATGCAGCACGGTGCTGTGATCGCGACCACCCATGTGGCCGCCGATCTCCTCCAGACTGTGGCGCGTGTGCCGGCGAGCGAGCCACATGGCGACCTGTCGCGGCAGCGCGACGGACTTGTGGCGTCGCTTGCCCAGGAGATCGCTGAGCCGCAGGTTGTAGTAGCGCGTCACGGCCTCCACGATCGCCTGGATGCTCGGGCTGCGTTCCGACTCGGTGCGTCCGTCGTCGGCGAGGGCCTGCTTCGCGAGTTCCAGGTCGATCGGCCGTTCCGTCGCCAGCGCCAGGGCGCGGATGCGAGCGAGCGCGCCTTCCAGTTCGCGGATGTTCGAGGCGATGCGCGCCGCGATGTACGCGGGCACTTCATCCGGCACGGTCATCTGGTGGAGCTGCGCCTTCGACTTCACGATCGCCACGCGCGTCTCGAAGCTCGGCCGATCGACGCGTGCCACGAGACCCGAGTTGAAGCGACTCACGAGGCGTTCCGTCAGCGCCGGGATCTCGTTGGGCGTGGAATCCGAGCTGAGGATGATCTGCCTGCCCGACTGATGCAGCGAGTTGAAGGTGTGGAAGAACTCCTCCTGCGTCTGCTCGTGGCGGGAGAGCACATGCACATCGTCGATCACGAGCAGGTCCACGCCGCGGAAGCGAGTTCGGAAATCCGGCATGCGACCCGCCTTCACGCAATCGTGGAAGGCATCGATGAAGGTGCTGCAGTTGATGTAGGTGACGCGCGAGGATGGCTGGCGAGCCAGGACGGCCTGGCAGATCGCCTGAAGCAGGTGCGTCTTCCCGAGACCCACGCCGCCATGGATGACGAACGGGTTGTACGCGCGGCCCGGTCGATCGGCCACGGCCAGCGCCGCCGCGTGGGCGAGGCGGTTCTCCGGCCCCACCACGAACTGATCGAAGCTGAAATCGGGGCTGAGCACCATCTGCTCATCCAGCGAGACGGGGTGATCCGCGGAATCCGCGGAACTCGGGTCCGACTTGGAACCGGTCGAGGATCCCGACGAGACCGCCGGACCGACGAATCGCACCGCGAGCAGCCGGCCCGTGACGGCCTGGGCCGCCTCGCCGAACGCAGAACCACCCGCTCGCTGCAGATATCGAAGTCGAACCGGCTCCGAGACGAGGAGGCGGAGCACGCCTGCTTCGATCCCGATCACGGTGATGTCGTCGAACCAGTGCCGACAGATGCCGGCGTGATGCCGTCGCAGATAGGCGAGGATCCCGTCGCGAATCTCACGGTCCGACTGTGACATCCATCGCGCCCCTTCCGCTCGGCGAATCAGCACCTCACGGGCACGATGAGGACGCAGAAACCGCCGACGCTCCAATCCCCACGCGCCGTGGCGCCGGGAGTCGCAGTGACGAGACCCATGACCTTGAAGCTCACACGCAAGTGCCCACCGGCGCGTGAGCGGAAGTTCGACGAGCGGGAATGTAGATCGAGTTCTGCGCGCCGTCAACTTGATTCCGTCACGCGTCCCTCGTGCTGCGACGCAGTCTCTTCCGACGCGTCAGCGTCCGACTTGACAGGCGATGTCGCTTCGATCTCGGCCTGCTGCAACTCGTAGCGTGCGCGGTTCGCGCGGTGATCCATCAGGAAGTGCACGCGCGGCGCATCGTCGCCGCACACTTCGCGAAGTCGCTCGCGCGCATACGAGAGCGTCGTGCGCCGCGAGACATGCACCACGATCACATCCTTCGCGGTCCATGTCTGCAGCAGCACGCGCAGATCCTCGACATGCAGGTGCTTGCCCACGCGCGCTCGATCGCGATGGTCCGGCTCGAAGAAGGTGCACTCGGTCACCACGATGGGCGCCCGCGAGAACTCATCGCGGAAGAGGAACGGTCCGAGTTCGGTGTCGCCCGTGTAGGCGACCAGCGGGATCTCCACCGCCTGCGTGATCTGCGTGCCGCCGAGGCGAAGCTCGCGAAGGCGATCCTGCGGCAGATCGTGGAACTCGGGGCGGAGCTTGCTGCGGGTCTCGATGGCCGCGTAGCCGAGACTCGGCCCCGTGTGGCTCACCTCGATCGCGCGGAGCAGGAGATTCGGTCGAAGCTGAAGCGAGCGATCGGGCGCGAGCCCCACGATCTCATGAGGCGTGCGCTGTCGCTCCAGATCCACCCAGCCCGCCATCATCTGCTTGAGCGGATGCTCGAGCTCGGGATGGCAGACGATTCGTCCCGTGCCGAGCTTCTGGAATGTGCGCTGGCTGAAGTAGTACGGCACGCCGCCGGAGTGATCCATGTGCGCGTGGCTCAGCGCCACGGTCGAGGCGGTGAGCACGGGGCGCGGGCAGAGGCCGACATCGAACGCGAGATCGAGCTCCGGCACATGCACCGCCGTCTGCTCGCCTGCGACGCTGACTCCCTGGATGCGATACGGCGGTGAATAGATGAACCCGAGCTGCCCCTCGCGGGGCGGTGGCTTTGGAATCACTGGGAACTCCTTGCGCAGCACTTTCGTGCAGCGAGGCGAAGGGGGCGAACATGGAGTCTACGGCGGCAATGCGCCATCGACGGCACGCCGGGCGATCGGTTCCGTGCTGCGGCCCGCCGCGGTTCCCTTGGAGCCGGTCAGCGGCGGAACCGGACGCGGTTCCCGGCCCAGACCGACCTGAGCCGGCCCGATGTGCAAGGATGTCGCTTGGAAGCCCTTCGCGGGGAAGGGATTCTCTCGGGGTCCATGTCGTCGGGAGGAGAATCGTCTCCGTGATCCAGGTGAACCGCAGCTCCGGCCGATCCGTCGTCGGCGACAATGGTGCGCCGATGTCGGGTGCCCCGATCCACAGCCGATTCGCCTCGGACCCCGAGATGCGCGAGATCGTGGCGCTCTTCGTGGCGGAGTTGCCGGCGCGCATCGGTGAACTTCACGCTGCGTGGCGCACCGGCGACCTCGATCGCATTCGCATCATGGCGCACCAGCTCAAGGGTGCCGGCGGCGGCTATGGGTTCCCCGATCTCAGCACGCTCGCCGGAGAACTCGAAGCGGCCATTCGCGCACCCGGCGCGCCATCCCCCGATCTCGACGCGCGGGTCCGCGCATTCGCGGCGATGCTCACGAGCATCGCGGAGGGCGCTGATCGATGACCAACGGCGTCTTCGAACCCGCGGTGCCCAAGCTGCTCGTGATCGATGACTCGGAGCTGATCCATCGCCTGCTGCGCGTGCGACTCCAGCACGAGCGCATCGAGATCCTCAGCGCCGAATCGGCGAGCGAGGGGCTGCGCATGGCGCGGGCGCTCCATCCGGAGGTCGTGCTCCTGGACATCGAGATGGACGAGATGGACGGCTTCGAGGTGCTGTCGCGCCTGAAGTCCGATCCGGAGACGCAGCAGATCGCCGTGATCTTCATCAGCGCCACGGGCGACACGATGGATCGCGTGCGCGGCCTCGACCTCGGCGCCGTCGACTTCATCTCCAAGCCGTTCGAGGTGGTGGAGCTCAAGGCGCGCGTGCGAAGCGCGCTGCGCATGCAGCACCTCTTCCGCATGCTCGAGCAGAAGGCGCAGATCGACGGTCTGAGCGGGCTCTGGAACCGACGCTACTTCGAACAGCGCCTGCAGCAGGAGGTCTCGGAGGCGATCCGCCACAAGCAGCCCGTGTCGCTGCTCATGTGCGATCTCGATCGATTCAAGCGCATCAACGACCAGTACGGTCATCCGCTCGGCGATGCCGTGATCGAGCGCATGGCGCAGATCCTCTCCTCCGGGCGCACGAGCGACATTGCGTGCCGCTACGGAGGCGAGGAGTTCGGCGTGATCCTGCCCAACACCGATCTGCGGGAGGCGGCGGAGGTGGCGGAGCGTCATCGCATCGCCATCGAGGCGCAGGTCTGGCCCGAGAGTCCGTCGCTCGTGGTGACCGCGAGCTTCGGCGCCTGCGACCTGGAATCCGTGCAGGGCCCGCCGAGTCCCGAGGCGCTCGTGGCCTGCGCGGACGCGGCGCTCTACCAGGCCAAGGCGCGAGGTCGCAACTGCGTGCAGCTCTTCGGGCGCGAAGGCACTTCACCGCGCCGCGAACAGGGCAGCGAGTCGAAGCCGTCGGCCTGAGCCGAACCACGCGGCATGGCGGCATGGCGGCATGGCGGCGCGACGCTCCCTCTAGGATGAATGCATCATGCCGGCGGTCCGTGACGAGGGAATCTGCCTGCGCCATTGGGACTGGTCGGAGACGAGCCAGACCGTGAGCCTCTTCGGCCGGACCCTCGGCGTGGTGCGAGGACTGGCGAAGGGATCGCGGCGCGAAGGCGGCCGATTCGGCGGCGGCATCGATCTGCTCACGCGCGGCGAGTTCGGCGCGATCATCAAGAGCACCACGGAGCTGTGCACGCTCACGGAATGGGATCTGATCGAGGCCTTTCCGGGTCTGCGCGAGAGCCTGCCTCGCAATCGCGCGGCCTTCTATGCGGCGGACCTCGTGCAGCGACTCCTGGCGCCTGCGGATCCGCATCCCGGACTCTTCGACACGATGGTGGCGCTGCTGCGGGCGCTGGGCGGCGCCACGGTGCCGGCACGGTCGGACCAGACGACGCAGACCTCGCAGGCGCTCCTGCACTTCCAGTGGCGCCTGCTCGCGGAGACGGGCGTGCAGCCGTCGCTCGAGGCGCCGGGCGGCGGCGTCACGCTCTGGTTCGATCCTCGCGAGGGCCGATTCACGGACGATCAGCCGCCGCTCGGATGGCGCGTGCGCCGTCCGACCTTCGAGCTCCTGGAGCGGGTCGACGCCGCGCCGATGGGCGATGTGTCGGCGCCGATCGAGGTGCTCGATCGCGCCAATCGGCTGCTCGCCGCATATCTCCGCGAGGTCATGCAGACCGAACCATCCACACTGACGGACCTCTTCGGAACCATCGCTCCGGGCTCAATTCGGGATCCGCGCCGGTCGATCTGAGTTCCGGAGGAGAACGAACAATGATGGATGCTCGGATGGAGGCGGCCCTCTCGGGGCCGCGCGTGCCGACCTTGCCGGCGGTGGCGATTCGCGTGATCCAATTGGCCGAACGGCCGGAGACGACGATCGAGGAGATTGCCCAGGCGATCGAATTCGATCAGGCGCTCGTCGCTCGCCTGCTGCGCACGATCAACAGCAGTTACTACGCGCGGCCTCGTCCATGCGGCGATGTGCCGCAGGCGATGTCGTTCCTGGGCCTTCGCGCGGTGCGCTCGCTGGTCCTCGGATTCACGCTCGCCAAGTCGATCGACGGTGGTGGTGAGCACGACATCGACTTCCCGTGGCGCGCGTACTGGCGCCGCGCGGTGCGATGCGCCGCCGCGGCGCGGTTGCTGGCGCCGCGCGTGCCGGGCGTGGATGCCGACGAGGCGCAGGTGGCCGGGCTGCTCGCCGAGATCGGCATGGTGCCGCTCTACCGGCTTCACGGCGACCGCTACCTCCAGACCATGGACGCGTGTCGCGACGACCACGCGCGGCTCATCCAGGAGGAGCGCCGGGCGTTCGACCTCGATCACGCCGCGGTCGGAGCCATGCTCGCGGAGCGCTGGGGTCTTCCGCCGGAACTGGTCCGCGCCATTGCCTCGCATGAACACGAACCGTCGGACGCGATGGACCCTCTTGCGAGGATCACCGCGCTTTCCGCGATGGCCGAGCAGGCCATCGGGGCGACCAGCGCGCGCCTCCGCGCCTCAGCGGAGGCGTCGTTCCTTCGAGTCTCCGAGCGTCTGCTCGGGCTTCCGCGCCCGCAGGCGTCGCGACTGCTCGAGTCGCTCGCGCAGCGGGCGTTCGAACTGGCGTCGATCCTCGAGATCGACATCGGTCCCGAGCACGAGCCGGCGGCATTGGTGGAACGAGCGCGCGCGATGCGCGAGCCCGGTTCCGGCGAAGGAACGCGAGGTGTGCTCGATGGCGATGACCGCGCGACCTTCGACGAACGGCTCGCCGCGGCATTTGCAGGAGCGGACGACGCGCGGAGCCTGGCGCTGCTGATGGTCGAGATCGATCGCGCCTCGGGCACGGGTCGCGCACGCCGCGACGATGTGCTCATGTCGCGGCTCGAGGCGACGCTTGCCGAGTCGGCGGGCACGAGCGGATCGATTCACCGACTCTCGCCGACGCTGCTGGCAGGGATCGTTGCGGGTCCCGGCGGACCCGAGGCGTCGCGCAGTGCCATGCGGATCGCGGAGAGGCTTCGGCACGATGTCCAGATGCGGAGGCTGGCGCCGCGCGGAGCCCACGAGATCACCGTGAGCATCGGTGCGGCCGTGCAGGGTGCCCAGCGCTTCGAATCGCCCGACGCGCTGATGCGAGCCGCGATGCTCGCGCTCTCGGCGGCGCAGCGAAGCGGGCGTAATCGCGTGGGCCTCTTCAAGCCGGCGCACGATCCGACGGCCGCGTGAGCCCGCGAGCGAGCGCTCGTGACACCAGCCGGGGCCACCGCGCTCAGGTGGCGGGCTCGGGCTCGAGTCGAGCCGCCAGCATCGGGGCCGCCGGGAACGCGGCCAGACATTCGCGCAGGTCCTCGACGGTCAGGCGCTCGACCATCGTCATCTCGTCCTCGAGCGTCCGGTAGAGACCGCTCATGGTCCAGAGCGCTCCGATGCGATGCATGCGCCCGGCGGGTCGCTCGCCCGCCAGCACGATCGCGGTGGCGATCTTGCGCTTCGCGCGAAGGAGATCATCCTCCTCCAGCGAGGTGCCCAGGGACTCGATCTGCTTGCGGAGGATGCGCTCCACCTCGTCGCATGCGTCGGTGGAGCACGCCGCGTGCGCCACGAAGAGCCCCATGCCGTCGCGCGGGTCGTAGCTCGCTTCCGCTTCCTCCGCGATGCCCGGTTCCACCAGGGCCCAGTGCAGGCGGGAACCATCGCCGTCGCCGAGGATCTGCATGAGCACGCTGGCGGCGTAGCGACGCGGATCCTCGAATGCCGGTGCCGGCGCCGCGAAGAGCAGATAGCCGCGATGCGCATTGGCATGGCGATCACCGAAGGACACGGGCGTGGGCGTGAAGGAGGGATAGCGTCGCTGCGGGCCTGTGCGCTTCCAGTCACCGCATCGCCGCGAGAGCTGCTCGACGAACGCGTCGAAGTCGAGCCGTCCCGCGGCGGCCACGACGGTGTTGTCCGCGGAGTAGCGATCGTCGAAGTAGCGATGCATGGCATCTCGGGAGAGCGCGGTGATGCTCTCGCGCGTGCCCAGCACTCGATGGCCCAGCGGATGCTCCCGGTAGTAGCGCTCGATGGCGCGCTCGTAGAGCCGCCAGAACGGATTGTCCTCGTACATGGCGATCTCCTCGAGGATCACGCCCTTCTCCTCGTCGAAGTCCGCCTGGCGGAGCGCCGGCCGCATGATCTCCGCCAGCGTGTCCACCGCGCGATCGAGGAACTCCGGCAGCACATGCGCGTGGAATGCCGTCAACTCGGTCGAGGTGAAGGCGTTGTGGTCGGCACCGATCGAGTCGAAGGCCTCGTTGACGGCCTCGGCGCCGAGCCGCTCCGTCCCCTTGAAGATCATGTGCTCGAGGAAGTGGGAGACGCCCATGAGCGGGCGATCCTCATCGCGGGCGCCGGTGCGCACGAAGAAACCGACGGCGGATGTGTGTGCGGCCGGGTCGATCTCTGCGATCACCCGCATGCCGTTGGGCAGCGTCGCCTGCTGGAATTGGATCGGCATGGCTCCGAGTGTAGGAGCCGCGAACTCAGGCGATTCGAGCCCACCAGAGGAGGAGCACGGGAATCCACGCCGAGAGCGTGAGTGCAAGCACGACGCCGAAGGAGACGCGATCGCTCACCTCGGGGTCGATGGCGACGGCGACGGCGGATTCCGCAGTGATCGCGGGCGACCGCGGCGCGGGCCTTGGTGCGGCTTCGCGTCGCGTGGACGCCGGGCGAGGCGAGGGTGGCGGCGCCTCGCTCGGCGCGGCGGCGGGTGCGCTTGCCGGCGCGCCGGCCTGCACCGCCGGTGCGGGCTGTGCAGGCGCGCGGGTTGTCGGAGCTTCCTGTGGTGCCGGCTGGTTGCGCTTCGGCGCCGTGGGCACCGGACCCGCCGGACGCGCGGGCGGCGCATCGGAGTCTCGCGAGGGCCGCAGGGCGTGCGGCACCGCGACGCGTTCGTCCGAGACGGTTCCGGTGCATCCCTCGAGTCGAGAGAGATCGAAGCGAGTCGGCTGGGCCATGACCGCCTTATCGGCGCGGGTGAACATCGACTGAAGCGCGGCAACCGGTTTCAACGGAATGATCGAGTCGAGAGGACGACATCCGATCGCAACGCGCTTGCACCGTCCGCCCTGGCATCGAAGCGTTGACCCATGGAGCGACCCGAGGGCCATCAAGACCCGCTGCGGCGGGAGTCGGAGCCCGCCGCGGCGGTGTCCGGAGCCGAGCGCCGACAGACGGACCGCCGGGAATTCAACGGCGCCATCGTGCTGATCTGGCACCATCGGCCTGGTCAGGTCATGCAACTCAGTACGGTCGATGTGAGTGAGACGGGGGCGAGGGTGCGCACCACCTGCTGCCTTCCGGAGGGCATGACGGGCATGGCGATCGAGCTCGTCAGCAGCCGGGAGGGCGACTGGGGCCATGATCGTGAAGGTGGGGTGGACGCAGGTGTCGTCGAGGCTCGCGGCCGCGATGCCGAGTCGCCGGCGAACCGAAGCGGAACCACGCTCTCGCGCATTCCGATCGGCCGTGCGGTCACGGTGGTCTGGAGCCGCGCCATCCGGCGCGAGGACGGCCGCCTGGATCACTACGAAGCCGGCCTTCGCTTCTTCTGATCCAACAGCGGCGAGCAGTGGCGCCAATCACGCGCCGCGCCGGCGCTCGGCGAGCACCTCGGCGCCGACTTCGTCCGCGTGATAGCTCGATCGCACGAGCGGTCCGCTCTGGCAGGTGCGGAATCCGCGGCGCAGCGCTTCATCCCGATAGGTGGCGAACTGATCGGGCGTGACCCAGCGATCGACCGGCAGGTGATTGAGCGTCGGCCGCAGGTACTGGCCGATGGTGAGGATGTCCGCGCGGCTTTCGCGCTGCACATCCTCCATGAGCTCCAGCACCTCGTCGTCCTGTTCGCCGATGCCCACCATGATGCCGGTCTTCGTGGCGAGTCCGCCGGCCTTGATCTGCGCAAGCACGCGCAGCGAACGCTCGTAGCGAGCCTGCGGACGCACGGCGGCATGCATGCGTCGCACGGTCTCCAGGTTGTGGCTCAGGATCTCGGGCCGTGCGTCGATGACCACCTGCAGCGCCCGCTCGTCGCCGCAGAAGTCCCCCACGAGCGCCTCGATGCTCATGTCGGGGCACGCTTCATGGGTGCGGTGGATCGTCTCCGCCCAGATCGCCGCGCCGCCGTCGGGCAATTCGTCGCGATTGACGCAGGTGATGACCACATGCCGCAGCGCCATGAGACGCAGACTCTCGGCCACGCGTCGAGGTTCGTCGAAGTCCACATCGGCGGGGCGACCCGTCTTCACATTGCAGAAGCCGCAGCTTCGCGTGCAGGTGTCGCCGAGGATCATGATCGTGGCCGAGCCGCGGTTCCAGCACTCGCCCATGTTCGGGCAGCTCGCCTCCTGGCAGACGGTGTGAAGGCGATGTTCGTCCACGATGCGCTTCAGGCGGTCGAAACCCTCGCCGCCGGGCATGCGGGCGCGGAGCCAATCGGGCTTCCGGCCGTTGCGCAGCGACTGCGGAAGGGGACCGTTGTTGAGCACCAGGTTCGTGAGGCTGACGGCCGGCGCCGGCAGATTCCGCGCGGTGTCGCCCCCCAGGGGGCGCGGATGGCGTTGCGTGCCGGGAGTCATTCGAGCACGATCCTATCCGCGGTCGGAGACAATCCGTTCCGAACGGCCATGGCTGATCCGGTGAACGACGACTGCACGGACCTCGCGGAGGCCCGGCAGGGCCACGAAGCGGCGTTTGGTCGGCTCTACGACCGCCACGCCGCGGTGGTGCTGTCGCTGTGTCGTCGCTCGACCGGTGGATGGTCCCCGGTGAGCGCCGACACGGATGCGGACGATGCGCTCCAGGAGACCTTCATCCGTGCGTTCCGCAAGCTCGACGAAGTCCATGATTGTCGCGGATTCCGTTCGTGGCTCTACCGGATCGCACGACTGGTCTGTTCAGAGCGTCGTCGCGCTGCAACGCGTCGCCACCGACACGAGGAGTCGGCCATGCGGCAGATGATGGATGTCGGCGCGCCGTCGGTCGAGTCGGCGCAGGAGAGCGGGCGGCGCGAACAACTCGCGCGACTCTCGATCGCGCTGGATCGACTGGGCGACGATGAGCGCCTGGCGATCCACCTCTACTACATGGACTCGGATCCCGTGGCCGCGGCGCATGCAGCGCTGGGGCTGGGTCGAAGCGGGTTCTACAAGCTCCTGGCACGGGCGCGCGAGACGCTCGCCGTGCAGCTTCGAGAGGTGGTGCAGCCATGACGATCAAGCCGAACGAACCGAATCAGCCGAATCCGATGGACGAACCCAACGACGGCGCGCGGGGGCCGCTGGACCCGCGAGTGCCTGCGGATCAGCGCAGCCCCATGGACCCGCGCGTTCCCGCACCGGAGGCCACGGAGCCGCCGCGCGACGAGCTGGACTCGCTGCTGCGCGACTGGCACGACGAGAGCGCGGTCATCGCCCGGGCGCGGCGGGACGAGCTGCTCGCGCGAGCCACTCGCAAGTCCGGTGGCCCGAGCGAGGTCACGGGCGATGTCGGCGCGGATGCCGCGCGCTGGCGGATCGGCACCGCGCCGGACACGGCTCTCGACGCGACGCATGCGCGCTGGAGGCGCCTGCATCGATTCGTGAGCGCCCCGGCGCTGCGGGCCGCCGCGCTCGTGGCGGTCGGCGTGATCACCGTCACCATGCTCATGATCCTGCCGTCGCGCCGGGCGAGCGCCTGCGACACCATCGTGCAGGTTCCCGAGGGCGGGCGGCTCGATGCCGTGGATTCCGACGGCCAACTCGTCGGTCCATGCCCGCTGGAGCACACCGATGTGAACGCCGAGATCTCCGGCTTCATCTCGCGCGTGACCGTGGCACAGAAGTATCGGAACACCTACGGCAAGAAGATCGAGGCGATCTACACCTTCCCGCTGAGCCACCGCGCCGCCGTCGACCGCATGCGCATGATCGTGCGGCACCTCGGCGAGGAGCGCATCGTGGAGGGCGAGGTGAAGGAGCGGTCGCTCGCGCGGCAGATCTACGAATCGGCGCGGCGCGACGGATTCGTGGCGAGCCTGCTGGAGCAGGAGCGCCCGAACATCTTCACGCAGAGCGTGGCCAACATCGAGCCGGGCGCCGAGGTGCTGGTCGAGATCTCGTATGTCGAGACGCTGGCGATGCGCGACGGCGAGTTCACCTTTGACTTCCCGATGGTGGTGGGTCCGCGATACATCCCGGGCGCGTCGTCGCCCGCAACCGAAGGCCGGTTGCGCGAGGGTCTCGTGGCGCGTCGAGGCGTCATCCTGCTCGCGCCTGCGCAGATCCGCATCGACGCGACGGAGCCTGAGATGATCCGCAGTGCGGCGGCGGTGATGAACGCAATCCAGTTCGCCCTCCCGATCATGCCGCCGAGCCAGGCGTGGATCGAGTCGAAGGCGCCCGAGTCGGGCACGGTGACGGCGATCTTCACGGCGCGCTACCCGGATGGCAGCGAGGAGCCGGGCACGCTTCGCGCCGATCGAACCGGTGAGGTCGCGGGGCGGTGGTTCTGGTTCCCGCCGCGGCTTGATGGTGATCGACCGCTGCGGGAGGGCACGGGCTTCGCGGAGGGCACCGATCAGGTTCCCGATGCGGGGCGCATCACGCCGATGCCGGTGCGACCGCCGGAGCGTGCGGGCCACGACCTGAGCATGCGCGTGACCATCGACACGGGCGGCCCCGCGGTGACGAACATCCGAAGCGACCTGCATCGCGTGGATGTCAGGGAGCCGGCGGCGAGCCGGACCGTGGTGACGCTCGAGCGAGGCACGACGATTCCGAATCGCGACTTCGTGCTCTCCTGGAAGCTCGCGGGCGGCGCGCTGGCGGAAGGCGTGCTCACGCAGCACATTCCCGGGCGCGACGGCTACTTCCTTCTCTACATGGTGCCGCCGGCGCGCGTGGAGCCGGCCACGATCCGCCCGCGCGAGCTCGTCTTCGTGCTGGACACCTCCGGATCGATGAGCGGATTCCCGATCGAGAAGAGCAAGGAAGTGATGACGCGGATGCTCGGAGCGATGCGTGCCGCGGACACCTTCAACATCATCACCTTCGCAGGCGACCATCATGTGCTCTGGCCGGCGCCGCGCCCGGCCACGGAGGAGAACCTGAAGCTCGCGCGAGTCTTCGTCGAGTCGCGAAAGGGCGGCGGCGGCACCGAGATGATGAAGGCGATCGACGCGGCGCTGCGCCAGACGACGCTGGAGGCTGCGCGCGATCGCGGAGAATCGGCCTCGGTGCCCCCCACGCGCATCGTCAGCTTCCTCACGGACGGGTATGTCGGCAATGATCTGGCGATCGTCGATGCGATCCGCCGGCACTCCGGCACCACGCGCGTCTTCTCGTTCGGCATCGGCAACAGCGTGAATCGATACCTGCTCGCGGAAATGGCCAGGGCGGGGCGCGGCGCCGCGGACTTCGTGCTGCTTCCGAGCGATGCCGACGAGGTGGTGGATCGCTTCAGCGAGCGCGTGCAGACGCCGGTCCTCACGGACATCTCGCTCTCCTTCGAGGGCGTGGAGACGGCGCATGTCACGCCGCCGGCCGACGCGCTTCCGGATCTCTTCGATCGCGAGCCGCTCGTGATCGCGGGGCGATACGCCGCGCCGGGTCGAGGTTCGATCCGAATCCGCGGCATGACGGCGCAGGGGCCATGGGAGCGCATCATCGATGTGGACTTCCCGGAGGCCGAAGGCAATTCGAGCGTGGTCGCGCCGATCTGGGCGCGGCTCCAGGTGGACGACATCCTCCGACCGCATCTCAACCAACTCCAGAAGAATGCCGTTGCGGCGCCCGTGCGCGCCATGGTGGTGCGACTGGCCGAGGAGCACCGCATCATGTCGCCGTTCACGAGCTTCGTGGCCGTTGAGAAGACGCGCATGACGCTCGGCGGCCAATCCGTGCTCGTCGCGGTGCCGATCGAACTGCCGCAGGGCGTGAGCTGGGAGGGCAACTTCGGCAGCGCGGGCGAAGTGCTTCGGCGATTGGCGCCGAATGAGGCGCAACAACTTGCGTTCGATGTACGCGACGGGGCGTCAAGGAGCGATCGCAGCGGCGCGCCGCCGACCGGCGGGGTCTATGCGATGGCGCCCGCGGACCCGACGAGTTCGGTCGCGAGCGGTCCGGTCGATGCACTCGGCGTGACTGGATCGAAGCCGGCAAGGGGCCCTGCACCGGCGACGAAGTCGGTGGACGCGGAAGGCAGGTCGAACGAGTTCGGCGCCGTGGAGCGATCGCGGATGCTCACGGATCGCGACGCGCAGGGCGGAGGCGGCGGAGGATCGGGGGCACCCTCCACCGGAGCGGCCCCGGCACCGGCGGCATCACCATCACCGGCACCATCGGCGGCGCCATCACCGGCACCGGCGCCGGCACCGGCGACGGCGCCAGCACCGGCGCCAACACCGGCGCCAAGACCGGCATCAGCACCGGCGCCGGCGGCGGCACCGGGGGCTCCTCCCGCCGGTGGGCGCACACTCACCGATCCGCGCCCAACCGGCGCCCCGCCTGTGGTCGTCGGTCGCGTGACGGGCGGCGGTGCCAGCGCGCCGGGCCTCAGACTGTCAGTGCCGAGGAATGCGGGAGGAATCGCTGGTGGTGCTGCGACACCGGCATCGCCCGCGCAGGCTCAGCCCGCGCCGGTTGAGGCTGCATCGAAGGGTCCAGCGCGGACACCGCCGCTCGAAAAGAGGGCGGAAGGCGGCGAATCGCTGAACAGGGAGTTGGCGCCAGGAGGCCGACGCGAGGAACCCAAGGCCGGAATCGACAAGGACGCTGCGGCCGCGAACGAGCCCGCCGCTGAAGCACTGCACGAGACGAATGCAGCGACGAACGCACTGTTCACGGCGGAGCAGCTCAACCGTCTCTCGGCACGCATGGAGGATTCGCTCGTGGTGCTCGGGTTCCGCGCGCTCGCCGCAATCGAGGTGGCAGACCAGCTGCGGCAGCACGCAGACCGTGCGCCGGCAGGCGGAGGCTCGGAGTCAGCGAGCGCCGCCGCTCCTGCCGCACCGTCGAGTTCAGCCGCGCCGACTCCCTCGGCCCCCGTCCGGGTCGTCGCGCGATTCACGAAGTTCGACGCGGCGCTCGAGTCGGCGCTCAAGGCGATGGGCATCGAGATCGAGGCTCGCGCGCCGAGGCAGTCGATGCTCATCCTTCGGGTGCCGCAGGATCGGCTCGTGCGTCTGGGGCTCATGGAGCAGACGGTGCGCGTGGAGCCGATGGAGCCTCCGAAGCCGGCGTTGGAGCGGTAGCCTGTTGGCATGTGCGTGCCGCAGGCGCGAAGCGTGCTGATGATCATCCTGGTCCTGGCCGCCACGATGATCGTGTGCGGTGCGGCAGGGTCGGGCGAGCAGGCGAGTCCGCAGATGAAGACGCCGTCGCCGTCGCCCGAGCCCGGGCGCGCGCGCGTGCTCGTCTTCTCGAAGACCGCAGGATTCCGTCACGACTCCATTCCGGACGGCATTCGCGCAATCATCGAGCTTGGCGCTGTCGGCGGCTTCGAGGTCGAGGCGACGGAGGACTCCAACGCATTTGCGCCGGAGAACCTCTCTCGGTTCCGCGCAGTGGTCTGGCTCTCCACCACCGGCGAAGTGCTCAATGACGAGCAGCAGCGGGCGTTCGAACAGTTCATCCGCGCCGGCGGCGGCTACGCGGGCATTCACGCGGCCTCCGACACCGAATACGAATGGCCGTGGTATGGCCGACTCGTCGGCGCGTACTTCAAGACGCATCCACCCGTGCAGCCGGCCGTCAATGTCGTTGAGATCCCCGATCACCCGAGCACGCGCATGCTTCCGCCGCGCTGGGAGCGCACGGACGAGTGGTACTCGTTCCGGACGAACCCGCGCGGCCGCGAGGGCATTCGCGTGCTCATGACGCTGGATGAGACGACCTATGAACCCGGGGGCGCCTCCATGGGCGACGATCACCCGATCGCGTGGTTCCACGAGTTCGACGGCGGTCGCGCCTGGTACACGGGCGGTGGCCACACGAGCGAGAGCTTCAGCGAGCCGCTCTTTCGCGAGCACCTGCTCGGCGGCATCCGCTGGGCCGCGGGAATGGACGCCTCGATCGAGAAGGGCGACGCAACGACCGATTCGCCATCGTCGCGATCGCCGGGGCCGCCGCCCGCGGCTACACCTCGCTGAAGTCCGTTGCGGCCATGTAGACGCCGCGCTCGAGCCGCAGGATCTGGCGCAGGAGATCGTTCGCAAGGGCGCTCGCACCGAACCGGAAGAGGTCCGGCGTGAGCCATGCGTCGCCGAGCGTCTCCTTCACCATCACCAGGTAGTGCAGCGACTGCTTGGCGGTGCGGATTCCGCCCGCGGGCTTCATGCCGATGCGCACGCCGTTGCGCAGGAAGTGATCGCGAATCGCCTCAAGCATGACGAGCGTCACCGGCATGGTGGCCGCCGGCACCACCTTGCCGGTCGAGGTCTTGATGAAGACCTCGCCATCGCGAATCGGTCCCGCACTCGCGGCGGCATGGATCGCAAGGTCGCTGGCGCGGCGCACAAGATCGAGCGTTTCAAGTTCGCCGGTTTCGAGGATGATCTTCAGGTGCGCAAGCCCGCACGCTTCACGCGTCCGCGCGATCTCGTCGGCCACCTCGTCGAATCGCCCCGCGAGGAATGCGCCGCGGTTGATGACCATGTCGATCTCGTCGGCGCCGTCGGCCACGGCGGCGCGCACATCCGCGAGGCGCACCTCCAGCGGGTACTGGCCGCTCGGGAATCCCGTGGCCACCGACGCCACCTTGACGGCGCTGCCCGCGAGGGCCTGCTTCGCCACGGGCACCAGGTTCGGATAGACGCAGACGGCGGCGACGCTCGGAACCGGCGGCGCGCAATCGCCCTCGTACGGACGGATCGCTTTGCGGCAGAGCGCACGCACCCTCTCCGGCGTGTCCTTGCCCTCGAGCGTGGTGAGATCCACCATCGAGAGCGCCAGGCGGAGGCCCGCGCGCTTCGCGTCGGTCTTGATGCTGCGCGTGGTGAAGAACGCGGCGCGCCGCGCGGCCATGATCGCGTCCACCGGCGGCGACGGCGGCCATGCCTGCGACGAGCCGCGCGAACTTGACGAGCGGAACGACTCCGGCGAGCCGGGCGACTGATGCAGGCGGGCGTCGACGCCGGCTCCGTTCAGGTCACCGGCGCGCACGAATCACCCTCCGCGCGCCTGCCGGAAGAGCGTCGGCAGCGAGAGCACCTGCCGAAGCTGCATGCGACCGCCCGTGGCGTTCTCGATGTAGTAGATGAAGAGCGTTTCGCCGCGGCTGTCGATCACATAGACGAGCTCGTAGGGGCGAGTGTCCGGGCCGAGACCGCTTCGGATGGTGGCGGCGGCGAAGCCCATCTGGCCCGAGTTCGCCGTCTCCGCGAATGCCGGCTGCCGACCCGCCTGGATGATGGTGAGGGCGGCCAGGATGAATGCGCTGGCGCCGAGGATGGAAGTGGTGAGCGTCGAGTGGCCGGTCTTCATGGCGAGTTCTCCTCGAGGCTCAGGGGCGGGATGCCTGGACGCGCTGTGCATCCATGGCGAGGTTCGCATAGCCAAGACCGCCGAGGATCTTGTTCCCGTCGTTCCAGGAGATCGCGATCATCTCCTGATTCACCTCGTCGACGATGTACGCAACACCGTTGGGCTGGCCGTTCACCGTGCCGCCCACGATCGTGTACAGGCCGTTGCGTCGAGACTGCGCGTCGGCACGGGGCGAGAAGGTGGCGAACGCGAGCGCGCCGAGCAGGAGCGCGTTCAGGACGATGAGTCCGTGGATGGCGGTGCGTCGATGCTTCACGGGGTGACCTCGTTGAGTGGCGGGGCGTGACGGTGCGCAAGCGAGCGCGAGCGGGCGCGCCGGGGGCATCAATCCAACTGGGTGCGCTTGCTCGACCAGAGATTGAGGGCGACGATGGCGCCGCCGAGAATGAACATCAGTGCGTAGCCAGGCAGCGGTGGCGCAAGCACGGAGTTGTCCGGCGGGCTGTCCGGTCGCTTCGGAGTCTTCGCGGTGGAGACCTTCTCGGCATCGGCGGCGGCACCCTTGGCGGCACCCTTGGCGCCGGGCTTCGACTCGCCGATGAGGCCCGCCTCCTGCGGCGCCGCGCTTGTGCTGCTGCCCGCAATGCACCAGGCGCCGAAGGCGACGGCGGTGGCAATGACGATGGCGGACGGACGACGACCGTAACGGCGGTGGCGCATGGGCGCAGGATACGCACCTGCGGCAGCAGCCACAAGGAGCGATCAGGGACATCGCGCGCGATCGGAGCGACGGACCGCGGTCGATGCGGTCGACGCGGTCGATGCGGTCGACGCGGCGGACGAGGCCGCCGCGATGCCGAGCCTCAGGCTTTCACGAGCCGCGCACGCATCTTCTTCGCGGGCACGCGGGCCATCGCGTTGCGCGTGTCGACAATCAGCTTCGACAGAGCGCCCACCTTGCCGTAGTCCACCGCGTCGTGGTCGGTCACGATCAGCACGCAGTCGTGCGCCTTCAGCACGGCGGGCGTGAGCGGCTTGCCCTTCAGGTCGATGCGGTGCTTGCGCATGGAGGGGAAGACCGGCATGTGCGGATCGTGATAGTTGACGCTCGCACCGCGATCGCGCAGCAGCTCGATGATCTCGGCCGCGGGGCTCTCCCGGATGTCGTCGATGTTCTTCTTGTAGGCGATGCCCAGGACGAGCACCTTGGAGCCCGAGAGGCTCTTGCCGTCGTCGTTGAGCGCATGCTGCACGCGATCGATCACATAGTGCGGCATGGCGCTGTTCACTTCGCCCGCGAGCTCGATGAAGCGCGTGGTGCGGCCCACCTCGCGCGCCTTCCACGAGAGGTAGAAGGGATCGAGCGGGATGCAGTGGCCGCCAAGGCCCGGTCCGGGATAGAACGGCATGAAGCCGAAGGGCTTGGTGCTCGCGGCGTCGATCACTTCCCAGACATCGATGTTCATCTCCGCCATCACCGTCTTCATCTCGTTGACGAGTGCGATGTTGACGGCGCGGAAGATGTTCTCGAGCAGCTTGGCGCTCTCGGCGACCTCGGCGCTCGAGACACGATGCGCGGTCTTCACCACGCGGCTGTAGAGCGCCATCGCGAGATCGGTGCAGGTATCGTCGAGCCCGCCGACGAGCTTCGGAATGACGGCGGCGGTGCGGCCGATGGAACCCGGATCCTCGCGCTCGGGGCTGAACGCAAGGAAGTAGTCCGTCCCGTGCTTGAGACGACGGCCGCGCGGGCTCGCCTCGAGAATGGGCAGCATCTCGTCGCGCGTGGTGCCGGGGTAGGTGGTGCTCTCCAGCACCACGAGCTGGCCCGGACGCAGCACCTCCGCGACCATGCGCGTCGAGTTCAGCACATAGGAGAGATCCGGCTCGCGATGCTTGCCCAGCGGCGTCGGCACGCAGAGCAGGATCGCGTCGGCCTCCTCCAGCAGGCGAGGATCGGCGGTCGGGCGGAACTTGCGATCCTTGGACAGATCCTTGAAGAAGCGCGGGCCGAGGTGCTGGATGTACGCGCGGCCGGCTTCCAGGTCATCGATCTTGCGCTGGTCGATGTCGTAGCCGATGACGGGGAAGCCGCCGTCGCGGATGGCGCGGATGAGCGGCAGGCCGACATAGCCGAGTCCCACCACACCGATCGTGGCCGTGCGGTTGACGAGCTTCTTCATGAGCGCGGTGGCGGTGGGGCTCATGCGTGCGCCGGTGCGCGGGCTGGCCGCGGAGCTGGCGCCGGTGCGCGGGCTGGTCGACTTCTTGCGTGCTCGGGTCGCGGTGGCTGGGCTCATGGGGATCTCGTCGAGTGTCGGGATGGAGAAAGCACGGGGGCGCCGCAGCCGCCGGCCGATTGCAGGGGAAGCAGGGTACTCGACGGCCCCATCGGCGGTTCGACGCGGGGGCATGAGCTCGACCCCGGACGGGGAAGTCTGGCCACGCCGTGTCTGCGGTCTGGCCGCGTCGGCCGAGAAACGAAGTCAGTTCTTCTTACGCCGCCCGCCGTGCATGACCCTCGCGACATCGAGCAGCCATCATCGATCGCGGGCCACACTGCGCGCTCGTCCGCAAGCAGCATCGCGGCGAGAGTTGTGCCAATAAAAAACCGTCCCATTGAGGGACGGTGGAGGAGTTGCCCGCAGGCAGAGCTCCACGCGATCGCAAGCGATTGCTTGTTCTCACTTACTGAGGCAAGCGGCAAGCGTCGCTCAGATACACTCGGCGCATTCTCTTAGCGACTCATGGGTATGTCAAGGGGGCTGCATGGCTAAGGACTCTGGATCGGGACGGATCTTTGCGTTCGACTTGGGCACCACCTCGGTGGGCTGGGCGGTGCTCCGCGATAGCGAAGGTGGAGCACCTAGCGCGCTTATTGACGCTGGCGTGAGGATCTTCGATGCAGGAGTGGAAGGGCAAATCGAACAAGGTCGGGACGAGGCTCGAAATGTGAAGCGACGGCTCTCCCGCGCTCAGCGGCGCCAACTCTGGCGCCGTCGACGCCGCCGGTCAAAGCTCTACCGGACTCTAATGGACGCCGGGCTGCTCCCGCGCCTAGTTCGCACGCGCAGCGCCGAGATTCACGAGGCGATCGGCGAGGTCGACCGGGAGCTCCTTGCATCATCGGGCAGCACGGGACTTGATCGCCAGCGGCTTCCATATGCCCTGCGAGCGTCAGCTCTGGATCGACCATTGACCGCCCACGAACTCGGCCGCGCGCTCTATCACCTGGGGCATCGGCGCGGCTACCTGTCGAACCGGAAGGATGCGCCAAAACCGGACGAAGACAAGGGCAAGGTGGAGAGTGCCATCACGGAGCTCGATCACCACATCCAGATCACACAGAGTCGAACGCTTGGAGAATTCCTCTTCCGGCATGTGGACCCGAATGTGTCAGCACGCCGCAGATGGACCAGTCGCGCCATGTACATTCGCGAATTCCTTGCGATCCGTGATTCGCAGCGGCTGCATCATCCATCTGTCACCGATGCCCAGTGGAAAGCCATCCAGCAAGCCATCTTCCAGCAGCGCAGATTGCGCGTGCCGGCGGCGCTCATTGGCCGATGCGGACTGCTGCCGGAGCTGGCCCGCGCGCCAAAGGCGAGTTTTGAGTATCAACAGTTCCGTCTTCTTTCGGTTGTGAACAACCTCCGGGTGATCGATGTTGGAACCGGAGAAACGCGAACGCTGACTGCCGACGAACGAGATCGCCTGACTCGAGCGCTTTCGCGAGCAGGCTCGATGAGGTTCACGGCGGTGCGAACCCTCCTGAAGCTCAAGGGAACCAAGTTCAACACTGAGATCGACGGAGGCGAGACGCAGATACCGGGAGATCGCACGAGCGCGGACCTCGCTCGCGTGTTCGGCGATCGATGGGAATCCATGCCGGAAGCGGATCGCGCGGCTGTTCTTCGCGATGTGTGGTCATTTGAGAAGGATGAGGCCCTGGCTCGCCGTGGTAGGAAGCGTTGGGGCCTGAGTGATGAGTCGGCGTCTGCGTTCTCAGCCGTCAGGCTTGAGTCTGGATATGCACCGTTCTCGCTGGCGGCGCTTCGCAGGCTGGTTCCGCACTTGCAAGCAGGACTGAATGTGGAGGAGGCGAAGCGCCTTGAGTTCCCGCATCTGCATCAGCCGAAGCAGCAGTACGACTTCCTCCCACCAGTTGATTCCGTTGTTCGCAACCTTCGCAACCCGGTCGTCCACCGAACGCTCAGCGAACTGCGCGCAGTCATGAACGAGTTGATTCGAGCGTTCGGGAAGCCGGCGCGGGTGCGGGTCGAAGTGGCACGCGACCTGAAGCGATCTAGATATGAGCGGGAGAGAAAGTGGCGCGACATGCGCGACCGCGAGCGCACTCGCGATGCCGCCGTGGCGCGGCTGCTGAACGACGCGAAGGTCGTCAACCCGACCCGAGCCGACATCGAGAAGTGCCTGCTATTCGAGGAGTGCGGTGGAGTCTGCCCATACACGGGCAAGTCGATCAACTTCGCGTCCCTCTTTGGTCCGCATCCACAGTTCGATGTCGAACACATCATCCCGCGAAGCCGATCGCTCGATGACTCCTTCGCGAACAAGACTCTCTGTGATGTGGAGTTCAATCGATCGGTCAAGCAGAATCGAACTCCCTTCGAGGCCCTCGGAGGTAGTGCGGAGTGGAGCGATGTTCTCGCACGGGCCAAGCGGTTCGTTGGGGTCTTCGCAGCCGAGAAGCAGCGGAGATTCAAGTTGGAAGATGGGGCGGAGGCGATCCTTGCGCAGTTCGCGTCGCGGCAATTGAACGACACAAGGTTTGCGAGTCGCATGGCCGCGGAGTACATAGCTCTCCTGTTTGGTGGTCTCCAGGTTGATGATCAAGAGCGATTCGTTCAGGTCTCGGCAGGCGGTGTGACCGCCGAGCTTCGGAGGCGCTTGCGACTTGGCGCTGTCCTTGGTGGGGGCGACAAGGTTCGCTCTGACCACCGGCATCATGCGATTGATGCTGTCGTGATCGGGCTGGTGACGCCGCGGATGGTTCAGGAGATTGCGAGTTTCGCCCGCCAGCGTGAACTAGGGCGGCTCTCCGGGGCGGGCGTACGGTCAGATCTGGCCTTGCCGTGGCCGAGCTTGATCGAAGATGTTCGCGCATGCATGGAGCGATTGGTCGTGTCCCATCGGCCGAACCGCAGGCTTCGTGGTTCGCTTCATCAGGAGACCAACTACGGTGCCGAAATCGCGCCAGGTCGGCGCCGACAAAGAGTGCCACTTGCTCGTCTGAGCCGCGCCGATGTTGCAGACATCATCGATCCGGTTGTGCGGCAGAAGGTCGCGGAACGGATCGGGGAGTTGGACCCCAAGAAGGTCTTCGTCGACGATAAGAACCTTCCTCGGCTCGGTGATCCTTCGAAGGGCCGCGTGATTCGACGAGTTCGCATTGCGTCGGCCGTGACAGCCGTCCAGGTAGGGAGAGGTGCGCCGCGTTTCGTCGCGCCGGGATCGAATCACCACATGGCGGTCCGGGAGACGGTCGACGGCAAGGGAAGGCCCGTATGGCGCGGAGAGGTCGTCACTCGACTTGAGGCGCACGTACGGCACAATTCTGGCGCTGCGGTGATTGATCGCCAGACCAATTCCGCAAACAAGCATCTATTCACCATCAGCTCCGGCGACATGCTGCGGCTGACCATCGATGGTCGTGTGGACTACTTCGTGGTTGCGTCGGTTTCTGGAGCTCAGATCGAGTTGCGTCTCCACCGCGATGCCCGGCCAGCAACTGCAATTCGGCAGGGCGGCAAGGCGGGAGGAAGGGTGCGAATGGGTGTCGACGCGCTTCGCTCTGCCGATGCAGAGCGGGTGGCAGTGACACCAGCAGGGCGTGTCCGAAGAAGCCGTGAGTGAGAGATTCATCGACATCTCTGAGAGCGGCGCGGTTGTGCGCTGCAAGAACCGCTGTCTGGTGATCATCAATGGCGGCAACGAGGTCGCGTCGGTTCCCTTCAGGGAGATTTCGAGCGTCGTCGTGTCGAGCCCTCGGGCGTTGCTCAGTGCCCGCATGATGGCGGAGCTCTGTCTGGCTGGTGGCGTGCTGGTGATTGGCGATACACGCCAGCATCCGGTCGCAATGATGCTTCCTCTCGTGGGGCACTCGACGCAGGTTGAGCGGATGGGCCACCAGTTGGCCGCATCCAAGCCGACTCGAAAGCGGGTTTGGCGTCAGGTCGTTCGTGCCAAGATCCGGAATCAGGCATCGGTGCTGAAGGCCTTGGGTCATGACGCGGAAATCCTGTTGAGGTTGCTACCTCTCGTTCGTTCCGGCGATCTCGGGAATCAGGAGGCACATGCCGCTTCGCTCTACTGGGACCGGGTGTTTCCCAAGGAGTTTCGTCGTGATCGCCACGCAGCGGATCAGAACCGCTTCCTCAATTACGGCTATGGCGTCCTTCGCGCCATGGTGGCTCGGGCTACCTGTGCCGCCGGTCTCCATCCGAGCGTTGGAATTCAGCACCACAACCGATACAACGGCTATGTACTGGTCGACGACCTGATGGAGCCCTATCGACCGATCGTGGATACAGCGGTACTGCGCCTCCTCCGTAATTGCGAGGCGACTGCGCCGTTGACACCGTTATTGAAGAAGGAACTTTTGCAGGTGGTTCTTGGCAGATGGCTCATCAATGGTGAGGAGCGCACGACATGGGACTTGGTGCAGCGAAGTGTGCGAAGCCTCATTGGTGTCTTCATGGAGCGCCGGCGCTCAGTCTGGTATCCGGCGATTGACTTTGCCCAGGTCCAGTCGGCGAAGTAGTCCCTCGGAGTATCGGGCCGTGTGGTTGTTCGCCCTGTTCGACCTCCCAGTCAAGACGCAGCAACAGCGACGCCGCTATGCGCAGTTCCGCAAGGAGTTGTTGGCGAATGGATTCGTGCGCCTTCAGCTCTCTGTCTACGCGCGGTACTGCCCAAGCGATGAGTCGGCGGCCGCATATCGCCGAACCGTCCGGAACGAGATCCCTGCTGATGGCGCAGTGCGGCTGGTCTCGATCACGGATCGCCAGTTCGCGCGGATGGAGTCTTACATCGGGGCAAAGAGGGTGCAGAAGGAAGACCGACCGTTGCAGCTCATGCTTTTCTGAGCGAAGTCATGGTCACAACCAGCGCGGTCGGCGCTAGTTGTGACCACTTCTAGTGTATCTGAGCGACGCTTCCCGGCAGGCCCCAGCTCGCCTCGGCCGCGGATCAGGCGGCACGGAGTGTATCTGAGCGACGCTTCCCGGCAGGCCCCAGCGCCGAGCCTCAGGGCACACACGCGGCAGAAAGTGTATCTGAGCGACGCTTCCCGGCAGGCCCCAGCCGGAGCGCGTATGGGTCCTCCTCCTCCTGAAGTGTATCTGAGCGACGCTTCCCGGCAGGCCCCAGCATATCCGCCGATCATCGCGGCGCGAGACTCAGTGTATCTGAGCGACGCTTCCCGGCAGGCCCCAGCTCGATCGCGACTCGGATCGACCCATGCGCCAGTGTATCTGAGCGACGCTTCCCGGCAGGCCCCAGCCGGGCTTCCTGGTGGTGGTCCTCATGGCTTAGTGTATCTGAGCGACGCTTCCCGGCAGGCCCCAGCGCCACGTCGGCGACTACCCGCTGCCTGCCGAGTGTATCTGAGCGACGCTTCCCGGCAGGCCCCAGCGGAACGGCGGCGGCGCTGGCGCGCTGGTCGAGTGTATCTGAGCGACGCTTCCCGGCAGGCCCCAGCTCCGAGCCCGCACTGCACCGTGTGAAGAAGAGTGTATCTGAGCGACGCTTCCCGGCAGGCCCCAGCACCGCTTGGCACGGGGCCGAGCAGGGGGATAGTGTATCTGAGCGACGCTTCCCGGCAGGCCCCAGCGGCTCCCGGCGCATCGCCGCTCGCCGGCACAGTGTATCTGAGCGACGCTTCCCGGCAGGCCCCAGCCGCCAGCGGCGTACCCAGGCACCGCGGCCGAGTGTATCTGAGCGACGCTTCCCGGCAGGCCCCAGCGCCGCGCCATTGCCGCCGCTCGCGGCACCGAGTGTATCTGAGCGACGCTTCCCGGCAGGCCCCAGCAGCAGAACTGCGTGCTCGCCGGCAGATCCAAGTGTATCTGAGCGACGCTTCCCGGCAGGCCCCAGCTCCTGACGCGCGTGCTCGACGGCGCGTCGCAGTGTATCTGAGCGACGCTTCCCGGCAGGCCCCAGCTGCTCGGGACCATCGCCGCGGTCGCGTTCGAGTGTATCTGAGCGACGCTTCCCGGCAGGCCCCAGCTGTCGTCGACGCACGCGCATCGCGCGGATGAGTGTATCTGAGCGACGCTTCCCGGCAGGCCCCAGCGCGCAATGACTCCGGGCGGCGCATGAATCGAGTGTATCTGAGCGACGCTTCCCGGCAGGCCCCAGCGGGTCGGAGTCTGCGGTAGCTGCTCCGGCAAGTGTATCTGAGCGACGCTTCCCGGCAGGCCCCAGCGCCTGCGGGCGAGCAGGCGAGGGGCAAGGGAGTGTATCTGAGCGACGCTTCCCGGCAGGCCCCAGCTCGAATTGCTGGCCGTCGGTGAAGCTGATGAGTGTATCTGAGCGACGCTTCCCGGCAGGCCCCAGCATGCACCTGCTGGAGCAAGCCCGCCACGCGAGTGTATCTGAGCGACGCTTCCCGGCAGGCCCCAGCGCGCTCGCGTGCCGAAGATCACCGACGCGAAGTGTATCTGAGCGACGCTTCCCGGCAGGCCCCAGCTCTCGAGGGGTGGGATGAAGCCACGCGCTCAGTGTATCTGAGCGACGCTTCCCGGCAGGCCCCAGCGGTGTGGCAGGCGGTCCCTGATCTCCGCGAAGTGTATCTGAGCGACGCTTCCCGGCAGGCCCCAGCTGGCCCAAGTCGTGACGCGAAGGCCGAAGCAGTGTATCTGAGCGACGCTTCCCGGCAGGCCCCAGCACCACTCGGACACGAGCGTCGCGTCGCCACAGTGTATCTGAGCGACGCTTCCCGGCAGGCCCCAGCTTGGCGACATGGCGGCCAGCGATGGCGTCGAGTGTATCTGAGCGACGCTTCCCGGCAGGCCCCAGCGTCGCCAGCGATCCAGCGCGCGTAGAGCGTAGTGTATCTGAGCGACGCTTCCCGGCAGGCCCCAGCACCACGACAAGTATCGCTACAGTCGATCGGAGTGTATCTGAGCGACGCTTCCCGGCAGGCCCCAGCCCGTTCACGCCAGCCTGCAAGCGCCAGCAGAGTGTATCTGAGCGACGCTTCCCGGCAGGCCCCAGCTCCATGACCGATGGAAGGGTTATCGCTTTTAGTGTATCTGAGCGACGCTTCCCGGCAGGCCCCAGCGGGGAGACGGACCGCAGGCAGCCGGTGTCAAGTGTATCTGAGCGACGCTTCCCGGCAGGCCCCAGCTCCGGGGCCGATGGGTCCGCCTGGACGACCAGTGTATCTGAGCGACGCTTCCCGGCAGGCCCCAGCCTAGATGCGCTGCGGGGAGTGACGCCGCTGAGTGTATCTGAGCGACGCTTCCCGGCAGGCCCCAGCTCTCCTCCCGGCGTCTGCCGGGTCTCGTGCAGTGTATCTGAGCGACGCTTCCCGGCAGGCCCCAGCTCATGCAGCGCATGCTTGACGAGAGCGAGCAGTGTATCTGAGCGACGCTTCCCGGCAGGCCCCAGCTTGGCGCGACAGCGACGGCAGCGGTCGGCAGTGTATCTGAGCGACGCTTCCCGGCAGGCCCCAGCCTCCGATGCGATCTGGTCGACCGTCGAACGAGTGTATCTGAGCGACGCTTCCCGGCAGGCCCCAGCCGAGGGCGGCGAGCAGCAGCCGACGACGATAGTGTATCTGAGCGACGCTTCCCGGCAGGCCCCAGCCACGGAGTTCGAGGTCACGGACGGTGGCGGAGTGTATCTGAGCGACGCTTCCCGGCAGGCCCCAACGAGCGCCGTGCTGGTGCAATCATGTTCCTAATCGGTGCCGCGCCCGCTCGCAGTCAATTGACTGCGAGCGGGCGCGGCACCGATTGGGCCAATCCAAGCAACTTCGGACGCGTGGTGCATGCGTTGCGGACGAGTTCGAGGAGCTCTGGCCTCGGGTCGAGGCTGGTTCACGGCCCCGGGCATGGACCCCAGTAGCCAAGGAGTGTTCCGAGATCGTTTCCGTCGACCACCAGGTCCCCGTTGAAGTCCGGCGCACAGCCGGGGCACGGTCCCCAGTTCCCCAGCAGAGTGCCGAGGTCGTTGCCGTCGACCTGACGGTCGCCATTGAAGTCGGCCGGACATGGCGGTGCGACGAGGCCCGGATACGGCACGCCGCACTGGCCGATCGCATCGTTGGCGATCATGAGGTCGGGAAAGCTCACCACGCCGTTGCGGTTCACATCGCTGGATGGAACGATCGGCGCGAATGTGCCGCCCTGGCCCTGCGTGGAGAGGATGTAGTCGATGTCCTCGAAGTCGACGCAGTTGTCGCCATCCGCATCACCGTTGACCATGGAGAACGGCGGACTCGTCCATGCATCGAGGTTCGGCACCGAATGAATGACTGCAAGGTGCGTCGGCGCCTTGACCCAGACGACGAGATCGCCCGAGTGGGCGCTGGTCGTCTCGAGCTCCAGTCCGGGCAGGATGACATCGCCGAACTCGTTGATCGGCAGGATCTCGTCGATGAGCGCCGGCACCGAGTCTGGATCCCCGGTCCGCTTGACATGCACTTGGATCTGTCCTGACTCCGGTCCCCACGAATCGAGTCCCAGGTTGAGTCGGATCCGCACATGCGGCAGCGTGGACGCCGCGAACGACTCGGCAATCCAGCGGAATCGAGCGATCTGCGCCCAGATGAATGCATCCTGCTCCACCACGGTCGGCAGACCGGTGAGCACCATCTGGCCCGACACCTGCATTCCGACGGCCATCGCCTGAAGGTAGCCGGCAGCGCTGACGAATCGCGGGCTGCCCTCCGACACGCCGACGAGGAGATTGCCGATCTGCTGCAGCCCGAGTGCGCTGTTGAAGTACGGAGAGGCATCCGAGGGCACGCCCATGGCGAGTCCGTTCGCGATCAAGTGGAAGTTGGCGCGCAGACCCGCGACTTGATCGGCCAGCGGCCCCATGAGCGGATGGACGCCCTGCAACGAGAGCTGCTGGAGTTCGATTTCGAGCGGTGCGAGCGCCTCGGCCGCGGCGTGATAGCGAGGCGACATCGCCTGCGCAAGATTGGGGAATCCGATGATCGGCGGCAGCAAGGGGTTCTTCGTCGGGATCCCGAGCGCGTGCACGAGGTTGAAGAACGCCGACGCGAAGTCCGCCGACGGATACGAGGTCATGCCGCCGTCATCGCTCTGGGAGAGCTCGAGCGCGTCACCGCCGAAATCGGGTGCCCCGAGGCCGAAGTGAAGCGGCTTCTGCGGCTTCGGTCCGCCGGGAGGATTCGCGGGTCCCTGGTCCACCGGCGGCATCGTCTGCATCTGGAGGATCCACACGACCTCGTCGTTCCTCATGAACTCCCGCCAGCCGCGCAGCAGGATGCAGTTGCCGGCGCCGGGGCCGAGCAGCTCCAGGAAGCGGGTGCGTCGATCGGGAAAGCGACAGAGCAGCACGCGGTCGTAGCAGATGAGCCTGCCCACATCCCAGCAGCACCATCGCTGCCAGCACTCGCCTGGCGGCTTCTCCCACGGCGAATACACGGCATCGCCGCGATATCGAACCTGGCGCTTGATGACCCAGAACGGCTTGTTTGGCGGAACGAATCCGCCGCCGACGAAGACCGGATCGATGTCGACTCGGCTTGGGGCGATGTCTCCGATGTTGACACCGTTCTCATCGGTCCAGAAGCCGTTGACATAGCTGACGGGTCCGAAGGGAGTGCCAAGAACGAACAGCACTCGGCGTCCCGCCGGCACGCAAGCCGTGCCCCAGTCGATCACCACCGTGTTGGTCACCTGGGTGTTGGAGGGAACCGCGGGCGTGGGACATCCGGGCGCCACGACGAGGCCCGGCGGAACGATGACGGTTCCGCCCGTGCCCGCGAAGGTCATGTGCAGGTCGGCCGCGTCCTGCCCGCTGTTGTTGAGCACCTCGATGACCGTCCAGTGCAGAGGGCCGGCATCGACCCGCATGACCATGTGATTCGTCGGGAATCCGATCAGCGCCGTGTCGGTGAAGTTCGGCATTCCGCATGCCGGCGCGCGAATGTAGCTCGGAGCACTCTGCCCCGCGGTGTTGGCTCCGACGGCGAACGCGCCGCCGTCGCCTCCGTCAGCGATCAGTCTGGATGGCGCGAGGATCTCGACCACCATGGTCGATCCAGCGGGCACCACCACGGGAACGCCTGCTGCGGCAAAGTCCGCCTTGATGATCGCGCCGGCCGAACCGACGGGCACTGTGACGGGAAGCGATCCGAGCAGTGCGAGCGATCCGTAGGGCCCCGTCACCGATCCGGTGAAGATGTTCACGGTGACGGTGAAGTCGGCCACCGTGTTGTCGGCCACGCCGAAGTCGACGCAGTTGACGACGAGCGGCGCGTCAGGTCCGATCGGGAAGGATCGCGCGAAGCCGTTCAACGAAGACCCGCCGGCACCCGTGCACGCGATGCCCGGACCCGCAGCGAAGCTGAAGCTCTGGGTCAGCGTCACCGAGCCGCAGGCACCGGGAACTTCGCCGGCGATGCCGCCTTCGCTGCCGACCACCGCGAACGCATGGTCGGTGTCCTGGGCTGGGCGCTCACGCTGGGAGGTGGAGCCATCTGCTGCGCCACTCGTTGCGGCCATGGCACTCGCGCCGGCGAACGGAAACACGACAGCGAGCACGGCCGCCGAGCAATTGGAGAACGCGCGCCGAATGTCTCGGATGTGATCGAGTGTCAGCATCATGATTGCTCCCTTGCGCGCGTGCGCGCCCCGAGTTGTTCAGCAGATTCCCACGCCGGCGGCCGAGCCTACCTCGCAGCGCCGATGGAAACGATCGCCGACGAGTGCATTCATCGAAAGAGTGGATGTCCGTGGTTGCCGCACGGATGCGCAGCGGCGCGTCGTTCAGCGCGAGCCTCGGAGCGAACGGGTGGGACCCATGGAGGCCATATGGATGCGGCGCACCGCGTGGACGCCATGGATGGTGGCTCCCGCCGGCAGAGGGCACATCGTGAAATCAATATCGATGTGGAGAGTCGACGCGCGCAGCGCGAGACTCGCCTCGTGTCGCCACGAGCCGATCTCGCCAGAGAAGAAGTGCGCTGAGTGGAATCCACGCGAAGAGCCAGAGCCACTGGCTGCGCCATGGCGGAAGCCCGGGCGCAACCTCGATCTCGAAGGAGAGCGAAGGCCAGCGCGGTTCGTCATCCGCGTTCGAAGCCCGTGCCTCATCGCAGAGCGGCGCTACTTCAATGCGCCAGCGACCCGGTCGCGGCACCTCGAGCACGGTCGAGCGCAACAGACGATTGCCTTGATGCGCGGGCATGGCGACGGCCGAGCGCTCGATGCCGCTCTCCAGGTGAACCGCGCGGATGAGCGGGCCCTGGAGCGATGGCGGCGGGGAGGGAGAGAGCAGCACGCTCACATCGATGACGCCCACGCGCGGTGCGATGGGAGCCACGAACGCAATCGCATGTGCGCCGCCGTCGGATCGCGCATCGGCCGTCACGCCGCCGTCCGCGATGGCGCGCCCGCAGGCCAGGGACATCAGCAGAAGTGCCGCAACAAGCGCCGAGCCGAGCCTGGCGCTACGACGAGGGAGGCGAGTCATGGCACCACCTCGAAGCCGAGTGTGCCTCGCATGTCCATCGGCTGGAAGAAGACCCACGCCGCCGCCGCCCACAATGCCACGATCACGATCGCTCCCGGAAGCCATGCTCGCCAGGGCACATGGGTCGTCGGGATGCGCTGGTCGGTGGGCGGCGCGACTGGCGACGACATGCCAACGGAATTCAGACGCATCGTGGACGGATGCCCGCGCCGCGCAAGGGTCCAGAGCGAGAGCGAGGTTCCGAGCGAGAGCGCGAGCAGATTGGCAGGCATCAGCCACGAGGGCGCGTGGGAGCAGCAGGCGCTCGACCATGCGGGTTCGCCGGCCATCAGGCCCAGGTCGCCCGCCGCGCGGACGATCACGGGACCCGCGGTCTGCCAGCTCGTCACGAAGTGGAACGCGAAGTGCACCAGCCAGACGGCTGCTCCGAGCGGAACGGTTGAGATGGCGATCGTCGCGTAGGACTCGCGCCAGGCGCGACCTTGCGCGATGATCGACGCGATCATCACGAGGGCGACCGGCGCGACCAGCAGGGCCATGACCACAACCACCGCCGCGGCGCTGCGCGGCCACGAGAGCGAATCGGCGACGGACGCCATCAGGCGCAGCAGCGGCTCCGTCATGCCTGCCGCATTCGCGATCGCGCCCGCGCTCAGGACGAGCAGCAGCGTTGCAAGGTCCGGGCGCCTGGAGAGCCGCCCCAGGCTCGAACGCCATCGGTCGCTTCGCAGCTCGCCTGCGATCGAGTGCGTCAGCACGCCCACATTGTCGTGCGGACACGCATCCGCGCAGTCGAGGCAGAAGGTGCAGTCGAGATTGCCGATCTTGCGCGGAATGAGGAGGTCCAGCCCGCAGCCGCGCTGCGACTCATTGCCGCGCAGGCAATCATGCGTGGTGCATCGGGTGCAGGTCGCGGGATCGCGCGCCGCCACGGTGAGCGGTGAGAGCGTGCTCTGCGCGAAGTGGAACTGCCCGAGCGGGCAGACCCACTTGCAGAACGCACCGCCCGTCGTGACCGAATCCACCACGAAGGCCGCGCCGAAGTACGCGACGATGACCCACGCGGTTGCGAGAGGACTCGCCCAGAGATCGAACGCCTCGTAGACGACGAGCCACGCCGCGACGAGCGCCACGGCCGTCCACTTGTTCCGCAATGCAGGAGGCCAGCGACGCGAGCGAGCGTGAAGGCTCGCGACGGCCGCCGGCAGGGCCCCGAGCACGCTGCCGAGCACCACACCGCGCTCTCGCCGGCGACGCCACTGCTCCGCGAGCATGCGCGGAAGCACGAACGGGCATGTCATGCAGAGCAGATTGCCCCCGATCAGGAGCAGCAGCACCGCGATGCCGCGCCAGTGCGTCCAGGGCAGCGTGCCGGCGAGATTCATCGGCGCCTCGCGCGGGCCGGCGAAGCCGTCGATCACGATCAGGAGCGCCAGAAGCAGCATCAACCCGCGGAGGGCAAGCCGAACCCCGCGGCGCGCCATCAGCGGGCCGAGGATCGGCACGCGAAGGAGGTCGAATCGCCGCGCATCGGCGTGCGATCGATGGCGGCTCTGCGGCACCATTCCTGCGGGTGGCAGTTGGGGCAGTGCCAGGGCGCGGCGGCTCTCGCGGCGGCTCTCGCCGCGACTCCCGCGTGCATCGATCGCATGGATCGCGTGAATGGCGTGGATCGCATCGCGCGCCACCGCCGGCGCGGAATGCGCAGCATTCGTCGGGACGGATTGCTCGGTGACCGGTCTTCGCAGCGCCTTGGGCCGCATCAGCTTCAGCAGAATGACGGCTGCAGGCACGAGATAGGCGATCGACCCCGGTACCCACATGAGCGCGCCCGCGGCCGCCTGGTCACGCAGCGCGTCGATCCCAAGCGCCGGAGCGGTGGCCGTGTAGGCGGCATAGATCACGCCCGGCGCGAAGGCGAAGCTCGCGGCGATGACCGTGTTCACGATGTCGGCCGCGAGCAGATACGGCACCATGGCCCATCGAGGCCACCACGCGCGGCTCGGTGCCGGCACCACGACCGGCCACCAGAAGAGGATCGCGACTGCAAGCAGCGAGCCATGTTCCGCGCGGTGCCACGCCGGGTCCCGAAGCGCCAGTTCGTAAAGCGCGGGCACATGCCACGCGATGAAGACGAGATTGAAGGTGATCCACGCCACGACCGGATGCACCAGCCACCTCGCCGTTCGCCGCAGACCGCGCGATGCGATGAAGGGGCCCAGCCACTCGCGCCGAATCGTCGCAGGCAGGCCGCGCAGGAGCGGCAGGAACGGCTCGCCCATCAGGATCAGCGGCGCGGCGACCATGGTCAGCAGCATGTGCTGGGCCATGTGCGCCGAGAGCATGAGCGGCGCGAAGGATTCGAGCGGCGATGCCAGCGCCAGCCAGATCGCAAGCAGGCCGCCGAGGTAGGACGCCGTGCGCGCCGGCGTGCAACCGCGACGCAGCGAAAGAGCGCGATATACCGCGAATCCCCGTTGCAGCGCGAAGCCGGGACGCCGCGCGAAACCGCGTCGATGTGCGTCCTCGCCGGTCCGCAGATCGGCTCGAGGCCACACCAGAGCGCCGCGAAGATAGAGCCCCGCCATGCCCGCCAGCAGGAGCAGCAGCCAGGGATCGAAGCTCCATGAGGCGAGGACCTGCTCGGGCACGCAATCACTCCTCTGCGCGGGGGCGCACCCGGCGCCGGGCGTTCAACGGAATCCGCGAGCCGGTGCGGGCGCGTCGGGCGTCGCTTCCGGTGGTTGATCGCGGCCTGACGAGCGCTCGATCGCGCCGGGAATGGAACTCGCCGGCACATGATCGGGACGCAGCGTCGCAAGGAACGCCACGATCGCCTCGGTCTGCGCGCTGGAGAGCGTCTTGCCGTACGCGGGCATGTTGCCGCCGCCCTGCTGGATCTGCCGCACCAGTTGATCCCACGAGAGTCGAGTGGCCACATCATCGAGCCGCGGACCGCGTTCGCCGCCCACGCCGCCGATTGCATGGCAGTTGCGGCACTGTGCAAACTGGAGCATGGTGGCGCCTTGGAGTTCGAGCGGCGTCCTGCCGCGCACGAACTCGGGGGGCAGCGCCGCGCTCGTCCACGCGTCCATCTGCGGCGACCACGGACTCGTCACGCCCAGCCACGAGAGCGTGCCGAGCATCATGACGACCACGACGAAGAGCACCACCACGAGCGGCCTCCGCGACGGCGCCCGCTCGCCCCTGGACGAGAAGAGCGGAAGCAGCAGCAGTCCGAGCAGCAGCACCGGCGGCCCGATGATGAGCAGCGGCGTCTCCACCTCCGGCGGAAGCAGCGCCAGCGCCGAGAAGATCCAGAGGAAGAAGAAGTCGGGCCGTGGATTGGTGTCGATGATCGTCGGATCGGGCACGCCGCCGGGACCGAACGGTCCGAACCACGCCGCAAGCCCGAGCATCAGAAGTAGCGCGAGTCCGCAGAAGACCATGTCGCGCTGTGCCGCGTCGGGGAAGAAGGGAACGCCCGTCCTGTGCACGCGCTCCTCGTACGCGGGCTTGTAGGTGGCGGGCTCCACGGTCTCGCCGGGCCTGGGCATCTCGCTGATGCCATGCCGCAGGATCAGCATGAGATGCAGGCCGACAAGTGCGATCGTCAATCCGGGCAGGATGAAGACATGCAGCGCGAAGAAGCGAGACAGCGTGGCGCCGGCGATGATCGGCCCGCCGAGCATGATCGCACGGAGCTCGTTGCCGACCCCGGGCACGCGGTCGACGATCGCGGCACCGATGCCGAGTCCCCAGTACGCGTCCTGGTCCCAGCGCATCACCTGGCCGGTGAACGCCAGCGCCAGCGTGCACACCATGAGCAGCACGCCGACCATCCAGGTGAGTTCGCGCGGATACTTGTAGGCCGCGTGCAGGAACACCTGGGAGAGGTGCACCAGCATCATGAGCACCATCGCGTTGCTCGACCAGCCGTGGATGGCGCGGACCATCCAGCCGAACGGCACCTGCTCATCGATGTATCGAAGGCTGTCGTAGGCCTCGGCCGCGCTCGGCACATAGAGCGTGGCGAGCAGGATGCCCGTCACGATCTGGATCACGAAGAACATGAGCGTGGCGCTGCCGAAGACATACCACCACTTCGCGCTGCGCGGCACGCGATGCGTCATCACGGGACCGATGAGCGCCGAGGCGCCCGATCGATCCTCGAACCATGCGCGGGCGCGGCGCCACCAGCGCATTCAGGTGCCCTCCTGGAGTCCGGGCAGTCGGCCCGCCTCGATCTCAAGCCGCCCGGAGACCACGCGCCATCCGTAGGTGAAGAGACCGCGCGGCGGCGGCCCGCTGGCACGCGAGCCGTCCTCGTAATAGACACCACCGTGGCAGGGGCACATGAAGAGGCGGCTCTGCTCGAACCAGCGCACCGGGCAGCCAAGGTGTGCGCAGTTCACCGCGAACACCTGGAACTTCCCCTCGCCCATGCTGCGCACCCAGCAGGCATCGCGCGAAGTCTCGCCGTCGGTCGGCGCGTGTTCCGGATTCGTGAATTTGGCGAGCCGCGTGGTTCCTTCCGGGAATTGCTCGACGGGACCCAGATCGGTCCAGCGATTCGGATTGCTCCGGCGCGCCGGCGCAAAGAGCGTGCCCACCACCGGGATCGCAACGAGCACGCCGCCGACTCCCATCAGCGCGGTGCCGATGCCGAAGAGGAAGCCGCGGCGATTGCGGCCGGCCGCTGGTGGCGCGGCGCGGGAGCTTGCGCGGCCGGCGCCTCCGCCTTCGGCGCACGGGCAGTCCCTGCACGGATCGTTCATGGTTGTCCTCCGCGCCGAATGGACTTCGGCGGCCAGTCCTGCGCGCGGCGCTGCGCCAGCCACGCGACGATGTCGTCGACCTCCTGCGCCGTGAGTGATTCACTCGGCGGGCGATCCGGAAACGGCCCCGCCGCGCCCGGCATGCCAAGATCCGCGCGTCCGAAGATGATCGCGCTGCGCAGCGCCTGATCGCTCACGAGCTGCAGGTAGAAGGGATCGGTCACGCTGCCGACCGTGCCCTCCGCACCGTGGCAGCTTGCGCACGAACGATCGAATGCGGCCTTCCCGCGCGCCGGATCGCCGCGCGGCGCGCTCGCGTTGGCCGCATAGGGAATCGGGGAGGCCTTCGCGTCGGGAGAACCCCATGCGCGGCGCATGCCGGAGATGATCGCGTCGATTTCGACAGGCGAGAGAGAACCGCCGCTCGACTGCGCGAACGCCGGCATGAGCGAGCCCGGCGCGGAGCCCTGCGAGATCACGCGCGAAAGCTCCGCATCGCTGACGCTGGCCAGGTAGAGCGGATGACGCATTGGCGCTGCGGGACCGAGATCGCCGTCGACGCCGTGACAGCCGGCGCAGTTGGCGCTCCAAAGCCGCGCGAATCCGGCAGGGGAGTCGATGGCCGGCGGCGGCGGTTCCTTCCAGGTCGTCGGCAGCACGCCATCGCAGGCTGCGAGCGAGAGCGCGGGCACGATGGCGGCGAATCGCGCGCCGCGCCAGACCGCCACGACGCCCGCGTTGCCGCGCCGGCACCTCGCGCATCGTCCCGTGCAGCGGCGCCGCGTCATGGCGCACCTCCCGTGCGCTCGCGCTCATGCGTCGCCTCGAGTCCCAGGCGCTCGCGCAGCGGCGCGAACTGCAGGGTGGGCACGCGATTGAATCGCGAGATCACGACACCCGCGACGAGGCCGAACGCGAACTGGCTGGCGATGAACCACGGCCAGCTGATGAACTTCTCAAGCGCGGGATTGACGATGCCGAGCGATGCCCAGATGAGTCCGGTCCAGAGCACCGGTGCCACCAGACCGCCGAAGAGGATCGGGCGCTTCGGCATCATGGGCAGCGCCACCGTGTAGAGCAGGCCGATGAGCACGCTGCCGACCGCGTGAATCACCGCCGCCGTGAGCAGCCAGCCCGAATCGAGCGATCGAAGCGCCTCGACCGGTTCGTTCTCGATGCCCGGCACGAAGATGCCTGCGAGCAGATTGATGGGAAGCCAGAGACTGCCCTCGACCGCCACTCCCCAGATGCACGCGACGAGCGCCATCGCAGCGCCTCCTGCGAGTCCGCCCCAGATGCCCACGCGATAGGGGTGGATCTCAAGCGGCAGCGAGAGGCGCCGCGGACCTTCCGTGACTTCGCGCACTTCCGCGCGGGCGGCGGCCGGAAGCGGCGCTGCGCCGAGGGGCGGCGCTGGACCCGCCGCACCCGCAGTCACTGCGTGCGCGGCCACTGCGTGCGCGGCCGCTGCACGCGCAGCGGCCGCTTGCGCGGGCGAGGCCGTCACGGTCGCCTCGGGAATCTCCTCGACCTGCTCCCACGGGAACACATGCCGGAACCACGCCACCGCGCCGCCGAGCGCCAGGACGGTGCCCACGATCGTCACCGTCCAGTTCGTCACGAGTCCCGCGAACATCAGCGTCACGCCCGCCGCGGCGACCATCGGCGCGCCAGTCGGCAGCGGGATATCGCGCGAGTAGGGCACCTCGCGGGCTGCCCCGCGCTCGCAGCCCTCGGGCGTTGCCGTCGAACCGCGCTCATGACGCATCGCGCTCACGAGCCGCCTCCCGGCGGCTGCCGCCCGACCACATAGACCGTCGTGAAGACGAAGATCCACACCACATCCACGAAGTGCCAGTACCAGCTCAGCAGGTCGATGCGTCCGTGATCGCGCTGCGGATGCACATGGCCGAGCAACGAGAGCACGAGCGTGAGCGAGAGCAGCAGCAGTCCCACGGTCACATGGAACGCGTGGAAGCCCACCAGGGAATAGAAGGTGGTGCCGAAGAGATTCGTGGCGATGGTGAGCTGATGGTCGCGAAGCAGCCCGGCCCATTCGGCGCCCGTGCCATAGAGGAAATACGCGCCGAGCAGGATCGTCGCCAGCATCCAGCCCCGGAAGAGATTGACCGATCCGCGTCGCAGTGCGGCAAGGGCGAACACGATCGTGACGCTCGAGGAGAGCAGTGCCACGCTGTTCACGATCACCGGCGGAAGCTCCAGCACCTGCCATGGGGTCGGCCCGCTTCGATCACGGCCGGCGTAGAAGAGGTACGCCACGATGAAGGCGCAGAAGAAGGCGCTCTCCGAGAAGATGAGGCACGCCATGCCGAGGCGACCGCGCGACGGGCGCCACGCGGCGTCACGGGCGGCGCCGCCGGGAGTGATGGCGCCGCCCCTTGCACCGGCGCCTCCGAGCGCGCCCGCCCCACCGGGCGCGCCCGCGCCGCCTGCGCCCTGACGAATCGCAGCGCTACTCATAGTGTTCGTCCGGATCATCTGGATGCTTGAGGTCCCAGAGCGGGCGCCGGCTTGTGCAGACGGGAATCTCGTGGAAGTTCCATTCGGGCGGCGGGCTGCTCGTGGCCCACTCCAGCGTCCATGCGTCCCACGGATCGTCGCCGCACGGCTTGCCGCGCACGAGCGTGCGCAGGATGTTCCACACCAGGATCAGCACGCCCAGGATCTGGAGCGGCACGCCGATCGTGGAGATGAGATTCCACAGTTCCCATCCGCGATCGGGTTGATAGGTGTAGATGCGGCGCGGCATGCCGAGCATGCCCGAGATGTGCATCGGGAAGAAGGTGAGCGTGAATCCGATCAGGAAGATCCAGAAGGTCCACTTGCCCAGGCGCTCGTCGAGCTTCTTCCCGAACGCCTTCGGGAACCAGTAGAAGATGGCGCCGAAGATGCCGAAGAGCGTGCCGCCGATCAGCACATAGTGGAAGTGGCCCACCACGAAGTAGCTGTCGGAGAGCTGCCAGTCGAAGGGCACCACCGCGAGCATGATGCCGGTGAGGCCGCCGAAGATGAACAGCGAGAGGAATCCCGTGGCGAAGAGCATCGGCACATCGAAGCGGATGCGTCCGCCCCACATCGTGCCGAGCCAGTTGAAGATCTTGATGCCCGTGGGCACCGAGATCAGGAAGGTGCTCGCGGCGAAGAGCGCATTGAGGAACGGACTCAGCCCCGCCACGAACATGTGGTGCGCCCAGACGCCCAGCGAGATGAAGCAGATCGCCACCGTGGCCGCGACCATGAGCGGATAGCCGAAGATCACCTTGCGGCTGAAGACCGGAACGATCTCGCTGATGAAGCCGAAGGCGGGCAGGATCAGGATGTACACCTCCGGGTGCCCGAAGAACCAGAAGAGGTGCTGCCAGAGCAGCGCCGAGCCGTCATGCTGCGGATCGAAGAAGTGGGCGCCCATGGAGCGGTCGAAGAGCAGCATCACCTGCGCGGCGGTGAGCACCGGCATCACCGCGAGGATCAGCACCGCCACCACGATCATCATCCAGACGAGCAGTGGCATGCGCATGAGCGTCATGCCCGGGCAGCGCATCGAGAAGATCGTGGCGACGAGATTGACCGCCGTGGTCATGCTTCCGAAGCCGCTGACCATGATGCCCAGGATCCAGTAGTCGGTGGCATTGCCGCGGCTGAAGGTGCGCGATGTGAGCGGCGCGTACATGAACCAGCCCGCATCCGGCGTGCTGCCGGCGCCGTAGAGCCCCGCGGAGCCGATGTAGCTGTAGTAGAGAAGCAGGCCGCCGAAGATGAAGAGCCAGAAGCCGAAGGCGTTCAGGCGCGGAAACGCCATGTCGCGCGCGCCGATCATGAGCGGCACGAGATAGTTGCCGAACCCGAGCAGCACCGGCATGCCCACCAGGAAGACCATGGTGGTGCCGTGCATCGTGAAGAGACGGTTGAAGGTGTCCGGCGTCAGGAAGTCGTTCACCGGCGCGATGAGCTGGAGACGCATGAGCGTCGCCTGGATGCCGGCGATGACGAAGAAGAGCAGCCCCGAGCCGACATACATGATGCCGAGCCGCTTGTGATCGACCGTGACGGTCCACTGGTGCAGCCGCGCCATGAGGCCGCGGTCCCCGATGGAATCGTTGGCCTGCGCGGTGTGGGAGGTGAGCGTGCTCATGGGGTCAGCGCAGGGTCATGAGGTAGTCGGTGAGTAGATCAAGCTGGCGATCGTCGAGTTTCAGCGACGGCATGTTGCAGCCGATCTTCAGCTTCTGCGGATCGGCGATCCACGCACGGAGGTTCGCACGCGTGAGCGGCACGATGCCCGAACCGATCGTCTCGCGGCTTGCCAGATGCGAGAGATTCGGGCCGAACATGCCGGCGCTCACGCCGTCGATCGCGTGGCAATTGAGGCACGCGAGCGCCGCGAAGAGGCGCTGGCCCTCGTCCACGCCCGCATCGACGACCGCCGGCGTCGCCTGGTGCTCGAGCCACGCGCGGAAGTCGTCGGGAGGCACCGCCGTCACGCGCAACAGCATGTTCGCATGCTGCGTGCCGCAGTACTCGGCGCACTGGCCGAGGTAGAGACCTGCACGCCGCGCCTGGAACCAGGTGACATTCGTCCGCGCGGGAATGCAATCGGTCTTGCCCGCGAGCCTGGGCACCCACCAGCTGTGGACGACATCGGCGGACTCAAGCTCCAGCCACACGGGTCGCCCGACCGGCACCACGAGTTCGTTGGCGGTCACCACTTCGCGCCCATCGCCCAGCTCGTCGGGGAAGCGGTACTCCCACCACCACTGATGGCCGATCACCTGCACGCGAAGCGAGCCCTCCGGCGGCTCGGTGAGCTGCACCTCGCGGATGGTGCGGATCGTGACGAGACCCAGCACGAAGACGATGAGCAGCGGCACGATGGTCCACGCAAGTTCGATGGGATTCGAGCCGTAGAGCTGCGTGGGTTCATGCTCCTGGGCGGCCTGCGCGGCTTGACGGCGCCGCCGAAAGCGGATCACGGCCACGATCAGCAGGCCTTCGACGATCATGAAGATGCCTGCGCAGATCCCCAGAACCAGCCACGCCAGCTGCCGAATCGATTCCGATGGCGGCGAGTCGGCGCCGAAGATCGCGGTCACGCCCGCGCCGCTTGAAGGGGGACGGTCGAGCATGCCGGGCGAAGTGGTGTTGTCCCGCATGTCGCGCATGTCGCGCATGTCGCGCATGTCGCGCAAGTCGCGCGGTCCCCGAACTCCGCGAGCGTCGCCCGCGTCGGGGTTCGGCGCAAGGCCCGGTGCGCAGATCACGGGCAGCGGTTTTCGCGCGGGATCGGACACGGCACGCGCCGCCGGTGTCGAGTCGACGCTTGAGGTCGTCACGCGCGATGCGCCGGGCGCGGCGGCGTCCGCCGCTTGTGCGCCAGGCAGCACCACCGGGAGAGCGCCGAGCAGAACCAGCAGAGCTCCAAGCAGCACCGCGCGAGGGCCTCGGGCCCGACGCGTGAATCCTGCAGGGGTTCCTATCGCGAGTGCGGGCTGCATCCGATCGCGGCGCCCTCATGCGCCGCGCGGAGTGTAACCCGCAGGCATTCGAGCAGTGCTGCTTCACGCCACCGAGCCTGCGAACCATCCGAAGAATTCGGGGTAGGCTCGGCAACCGCGGTGGCCGTCGCAACCGCGCGCCTTCACGCCGCTGCTGAGGAAACCACACACATGCAAGCTCGTTCGACAAGTCATCCGGCGGCAAGGCGATCGCACCTTCGATGCGCCGTTGCACTGACGATCATGGCGCTGACCGCGGCGATCGGACCCGGCGGCTGCCAGACGGCGGGCCAGACCGGCGTGGTGGCCGGCGCCGGACTCGGCGCTCTGATGGGGCAGGCGATCGGCGGGAACACGACCGCCACGCTCATCGGAACGGGCGTCGGCGCCGGCGTCGGGTACATCATCGGCAACGAGGTCGACAAGTCCCGCGCCGAGGAGATGTCCCGCCAGCAAGCACAGCGGATCGCTGCGCTCGAGGAGTCACAGCGACGAGCGGCCACCGCGCCGCCCGCGCGCGGCGGAGGCACGGCACCGAACTCCGCGCCGCTCAGTGGCGAGGTTCGCTTCACCAATTCGGAGGTCGGCCCGCTCGGTGATACGCGCTGGGTCGTTGTGAGCGTCAATCCTCGCGATGCGCTCGGAAGCTTCGCGTCGATGATCGTCGAGTTCCGGTCGAACGGTCGCGTCCTCACCACCATCACGCAGAAGGACGGCCTGGTCCGCACGGCGGACGAGGCCTTCCGCGTGGTCAACGACACGCTGATCATCAACAGGCCGGGCTACATCATCAATGCGAGATTCTCGACCACGCCCGACCAGCTCGTGGTGAGTGCCGACCGGTTCAGCGCGGTGCTCCAGCGATTGCCGGGATAGGCGCCGACCGGTTCAGCGCCGTGCTTCAGCAGCTGCCAGGGTAGGCGTTGGTCGCGAGGCTCGAACGGGGCACGGCGCTCGCGCTTCGGGCTGCGCGATCGATCACGCCGACGGTTCGAGCGTCGCCAGCTGCACCGCCAGCTCGCACCCGCGAATGAATTCCGGAATGTCCACCCACTCCTTGATGGTGTGGATCTCGTGCTGGCCGGCACCGATCGTGACCGTCGGCAAGCCGTAGCGCACGAACCAGTTGGCGTCGAGGCCTCCGTTGGAGAAGAGCGTCTTGGGCTTCATGCCGAGGCTCTTCGCCGCGCGGATCGCGTGCTGCACCGCGGGATCGCTCTCCTTGATGTTGAACGACGGATACTCGGCGCGGCCGCGGAAGTCGACCTTCGCCGTGGCGCCCGAGGCGTCCTTCACGCGCTTGGCGGCCGCCATGAACGCCGCCTTGTAGGCCGCCGTGATCTTCGCGGCGAACTTCTCGTCGGGACTGCGCGTCTCGCCGCGTACGAACACATAGTCGGTCACGACATTGGTTGCATTGCCGGCGGCGCGGCGCTCGTGCCCCGCGAGGATGCCGGCGTTGCTCGTGCCGTAGCTCCTCCCCTTCACGACCTTGCCCCACCAGCCGCCCTTGTGAGCTTCCGCCAGCGCGATCGAGGCGACCAGCATGGACGAGATTCCCTTCTCCGGAGCCACGCCGGCATGCGCCGCCTTGCCGTGGATCTCCACTTCCCATGACTGGGCGCCCACGGCGCCGGTGATGAGATCGGCCGCCCACTTGCTGTCGACATTGAAGCACATCGTGGCGCCCCTCAGTCGCTTCGCATCCATGTACTTCGCGCCCTGGAGTCCGCTCTCCTCGCGCACGGTGAAGAGCAGCGTGATGGGCGGATGCGGGAGCTTGTGACGAATGAGCGTCTCGGCGAGCGCCACCAGCACCGCGCAGCCCGTGCGATTGTCGCCGCCGAGCGCGGTCTTGCCCGCGGGCACGATCTTCCTGCCGACCTTCTTCGGCTTGGCGCCGGCCACGATCGGCACCACATCCATGTGCGTCGCGAAGACCATGTGCGGGCCCTTGCGCGTGCCCGGCAGCGTGACGAAGAGATTGCCCGTCTGCGTCGGCAGCGGAATGCGCTTGTGCGCATCATCGAACTTGATGGCCGACGCCGGCACGCCGACGGCCTTGAGCTGCTTGATGATGGCTTCCCCGATCAGCTTCTCCTGGCCGCTCTGGCCCTCGACGGCGAGCAGCGTCATCAGATGATTCTCGGCGGACTTCGCGTTCACGATCGGGTTTGAGCGGGCCATGGGTTCTTTCTCGGGAAGGAGAGGCGGAGGAGCGAGGCACTCAGCGGATGCCCCACGGAAGTCCAAGCAGATGCCATGCAACGAAGAGCGAGGTCCAGACGATGAACATCCAGATCACATAGGGCAGCATGATGGCGACGATGGTGCCCACGCCGGCCTTCTTGTCGTACTTCTGTGCGAAGGTCACGATGAGCGCGAAGTAGGCATTGAGCGGCGTGATGACATTGATGGGCGAGTCGGCGACTCGATAGGCCGCCAGCACCGCCTCCGGCTCGACATTGAGTTTCATGAGCAGCGGCACGAAGATGGGGGCGAAGAGCGCCCACTTCGCGATGGCGCCCGTGATGAGCAGGTCGAGGATCGCCACCACCACGATGAAGCCGATCAGCAGCAGCAGCGGGGGAACGCTCGCCTCCATCAGCAGATTGGCCATGCTGACGGCGAGAATGCCGGCCATGAAGCTGTAGTTGAAGTACGCGATGAACTGGCTGAGCACGAAGAGCAGCAGCAGCAGGCTGCCGAGCGCACTCACCGCCTTCTCCATCGCCTTGATGACATCGGTCGCCGACTTCATGGTTCCGGCTCCGAAGCCGTAGGCGGCGCCGATCACCAGGAAGACGACCATGATCAGCGCGATCAGGCCGTTCATGAACGGTGAGTTCCCGATGAGGGCGCCATCCTCGGGATTGCGGAGCGGTGCGCCCGGGGGAAGCGTCAGCGCCGCGAAGAGCGAGAGCGACGCGATCAGGCCCACAAGCGCGAAGCGAAGGCCGCGCGACTCATTGCCCGCATCGCCCTCCTGGCCCTTCTCCGCCCCGCCCGGCACCTGCGGATCGGCATCCGCCGGCTTGTACGCCCCGAGGCGCGGCTCGATCACGCGCTGCGTGATGAACGTGATCAGGATGGTGAGCACGATCACCGAGACGATCGAGAACCAGAGCGTCGCGGTGAGCCCGATCTGTCGATCGGCGTCGACCAGGCGAACGGCGTCGTTGGTGAACTCGGTGAGGATCGCGTCGAGCGGCTTGACCAGCATGTTCACCGTGAACGCGCCGGCGACCGCTGCGAATCCCGCGGCGAGTCCCGCGATGGGATGCCGTCCCACGCTCAGGAACGCCACGCCCGCGAGCGGCACCAGCACGAGGTACCCGGCATCCGCGGCGATGCTGGAGAGGATGCCGACGAAGACCAGGATGTACGCGAGCGCCCGCGGCGGCGAGACGGCGACCAGCTTGCGGATGAGCGCGCGGATGAGACCCGACTCCTCGGCCACGCCCACGCCGATCATCGCCACGATGATGAGCCCCACGGCCGTGAAGCTCATGAAGCACGGAATCACCGAGGCGTACATGAAGCGGATGCCGTCGCGCGAGAGCAGGCTGCGGGCCGCGACCGTGGTCTGCTCGATCTCCTGCGTTTCGGGATTGATGCGCGTCTGCGTGACCGACACGCCCAGCCCCTGCAGCAGCGCCGAGACGAGCACCACCAGCAGCGTGAGGCCGACGAAGATGAGCACGGGGTGCGGCACCTTGTTGCCGACGCGCTCGACGACATCCAGGAATCGCTGCATGGCGCCGCGAGGAGCGGATGCGACCTGACTCATGGCTTGCTGACCTCCTCAATGGACGACTTGGTGAGCGTCGCCGCCTCCGGTGGAAGCAGTCGCGGCACCATGAAGACACTGACCAGAAGCACGATGATGCTGAACGGCACGCCGATCTTGACGAAGTCGCCGAACTTGTAGTTGCCCGGCGCCACGACCAGCGTGTTCACGGGCGAGGAGACCGGCGTCATGAACGCCGTGGATGCGGCGAGCGCCACGATCATGGCGAAGGGGTATGGCGACATCCCGAGATCCTTCGCGATCGCGAGCGCCACGGGCGCCATCAGCACGGCCGTGGCCGTGTTGGAGATGAAGAGCCCGAGGCACGCCGTCACCACGAAGATCGCGGCAAGCACGCCGGTGGTTCCCATGCTGGCGGTGACGGCGTTCAGGGCGCTGGCGCCGAGATCCACGCCGCCGGTCCGTTGCAGCGCGATCGAGAAGGGCAGCATGCCGACGATCAGCACGATCGTCTTCCAGTCGATCGACCGATAGGAGCTGGCGAGCGTGACGCAGCCGAAGGCACCCATGAGCAGGCAGCCGAGCAGCGCCGCGATCACATTCGGCACGACGCCGGTGACCATCAGCACCAGCACGAGCAGCAGCGACGCCACAGCGAAGGGCGCCTTGCCTGCCGCGGGAAGCACATCGCGCACCTCGACCGGCAGTCGGATGAGCTGGAGCCCCGCCTCGTCGGCGGTGATGCGCTCCAGGCGCTTCCATGGCCCGACGACCAGCAGCGTGTCGCCGACGCCGAGGGCTCGCGTGAGCGTCTCGTGCTTGCAGACCTTCGCGCCCTGGCGCAACCCGAGCACCGTCACGCCGAGGCGCGTCCGGATGCCGGCTTCCACCACGGTCTTGCCCACGAGCTCCGAGCCGTAGGGCACGATGACTTCCGCCAGCCCGATCTCCTGCGCCCGATCCGTGAAGTACTCGCTGCTCAGCGGGAGCGACTCCAGGCGGAACCTGGAGACGATCGAGTCCACATCCGAGCGCTCCGAGATCACATCGAGCAGCAGCACATCGCCCGCCTGGAGGACCATGGCCGCCGTCGGCTGGATCAGCGTGGGTGAGAGTCGACCGGCTCGCTCCACCGCGATGACATTGACGCCGGCGGTGCCGCGCAGATCGATGTCCGCAAGCGATCGACCGACGAGCGGTGAATCCTGCGCAATCCGCAGTCGGCGTTCGCGCGACGCCAGCTCATACTCCTCGATCCAATCGCCGAGCGACCGTCCTCGCGTCGCCTGGGCGCCCGCATCGGGCGGTGGCGCCGGCAGCCAGCGACGAGCCACGAGCATGTAGAGGATGCCGAGAATGAGGATCGGCACGCCGAACGGCGTGAAGCTGAAGAAGCTGAACCCGGTGCCGCCTTGCCGCTGAAGCTCCGCGTTCACGACGAGATTCGGCGCCGTCGCCACGAGCGTCATCATGCCGCTGATGAGCGCCGCGAAGCTGAGCGGCATCATCAGGCGGCCGGGCGATGCGCCCGTCGCCTGCGCGATGCGCAGCGCCACGGGAATGAAGATCGCGGTGACCGCCGTCGAGCTCATCATCGAGCCCAGACCGCAGACGACGATCATGAGCAGGACCGTGAGCTTGATCTCGCTGGCGCCGGCCTTGTGGGTCAGCCAGTCGCCGAGCCAGCGTGCCACGCCGGTGCGCACCAACCCGTCACCGATGACGAACAGCGCGGCGATCAGCACGATGTTCGGGTCGGCGAACCCGGCGAGCGACTCCTGCACGGTGATGATGCCCAGAAGCGGCATCGCCGTCAGCATGATGAGCGCCACCGCGTCCATGCGCGGGCGATTGATGGCGAACATCACGATCGCCGCAACCAGCAGGCCCAGCACGATGAGAAGTTCGTTGCTCACGAGGGTCGTCGCGATCAGAACTCGATGCGCATGCGGACGCCGAAGACGCCCTGCACATCCTGCGTGGCGTTATACGCGGGATCGACGATGAGCTGCGCGTCGAAGCTCAACTGCGTGTGCGGCGTGAGCTGGAATCGATGGAACGCCTCCAGCACCTTCTCATCGTGCAGGCCCGCGCGCGGGATGCCGTAGGAGAAGCCGAATCCCGTCAGGTCGTCGGGGCTGCCGATGAGGCCGCGAAGGCCGAAGCCGGCCTGCGCCATCTGGCGGATGTTCGTCACGGTGGCGTCGGCGTAGTTGTAGCGCGTCCAGACGAAGAACGATTCGCCGATGTTCTGCTCCAGCACCACGGCGAGTCCGCGATCGAGCGGCAGGTTGTTGAGCGGGCGCGCGTCGGTCTGCCAGAGGAAGATGCGATAGCGCCCGGTGCCGATGCCCTCCCAGGTCGGCGTCACGCCGAACTCGGCGCCCCAGAAGAGGTCGAGCTCGCCGATCGTGTCGAGTCCCGTGGTCGTCGTCGTTCCGTAGGCATTGGCCGCGGCGAAAGTGGCGTAGAACCAGTCGGTCGGCAGGATCGACGCGCCGATCGTCGGCGTGTGGCCGGGCCACGCCACCGACGGATTCGTGGCGAACGCGCGATTGAAATACGCGTTGTTCACATTGGCCATCTGCATGGTGCCCAGGTAGTCCGACGGGTCGGCGCGTCCCACCAGCACGCGGAGATGGTCGTCCAGGAATCGCTGGCGCCAGTGAAGATCGCGGATCACGAAGCCGCGATCGTTGAAGGCGTTGACGGGCGTCGTCATCACTTCGAGCACGCGCCCCAGCGCGTTGGGGGTCTGCGTCGATTGCCGGAAGCGATCCTCGATGGTGAAGATGAAGGTCCCGGTGTCGGCGGTGCCGCGACCGAGCAGCTCCCACGCGAACATGAGATCGACATCGCCGGAGAAGCCGTTGCGATTGCCGGGTCCGCCGCTGGCAATGGCGAAGACCGTGGTGTACGCGAAGCCGGTGCGAAGGCCGATGTCCTCCTGGATCTGCCGCAGCACGGCCTGGAGTCCGTCGAGCGCGTCGTCGTATCCGGGCACGCGGATGATGCCGCGGCGCGGGGCGTCGATCTCGTCGAGCTCCTTGATGGGGCTCGTCGGACCTTCGCCGGGCGTGTAGCCGTCGTCGCCCGGTGATCGCACCGGCTGAATGGCGATGTCGGGATTGGGTAGATCCGCGGCTGGAATCGGCGGCAACTGCTCCGCCGCCGGCGCTGAGTCGGCGGACGGCGCCGACGCGGCCGACGCTGACGCGGGCGGCGCCGATGCAGCAGGCTGCGTGGTTCCCGCAGGCTGCGTGGTTCCCGCGGGCGCGGCCCCCGTCCCCTGCGCCATCGCGAGGCCGCACGGCATCGCACAGACCGTCGACACGATCGCCAACTTCATGATCCGGCGCGCTTGGAGAGTCGACATCATGGATCCTCCCTCGATCGTTCACTGGTATGGCGAGAAGGCCGCCTCGATGTTCGATCGCGATGCACTCGACCGCAGCGCAAGCCCGAGCAGCAGTCGCGCCTTCAGGCCGGAGAGATAGCCCGCCGGAATGACGCCGCGCTTGATCAGGTCGATCTCGCCGCCCGGGTAGCCGTAGGTTCCGGTGAAGACGGGGCCCGTCATGGCGCGCGATGCGAGCACGACCGGCATGCGCTTCGCAAGTGCGCCGATCCCCTCCGACATCGACGCGGGCACATGTCCGGCGCCCATGCCTTCGATCACGCAGCCCTCGAAGCCCAGATCCGCCACGCCGCGCAGCAGTCGGCCGTCGTCGCCCATCGGAACCTTGAGCAGCGCCACGGGACGAAGGTCACCGCCTTCGATCGGCACGCATGGATTGCGATCGACGCGCACATAGAGCTTCGTGCGTCGCTCGATCACCGCGCCGAGTTCGCCCACCAGCGGCGAGAGGAACGCCGACGGCAGCGCCGTGTGCGACTTCTGCACGAATCGCGCGGCATGGATGTCGTAGTTGAGCACCACCAGCGTGCCCTGGCCGCGAGCCTCGCTCGAGGCCGCCACCACCGCGGCGGCGAGCAGATTCGCGGGGCCGTCGGCGCCCGGCGCGTCCGCGCCGCGCATGGCGCCCGTCACCACCACGGGCTGGTCGCCCTTGACGAGCACATCGAGCAGGAACGCGGACTCCTCAATGGTGTCCGTTCCCTGGATCACCACCGCGCCGTCGAAGCCGGAGTGGAACGCCGTCTCGAGCTCCGCCGCCACGGCGACGAGATTGGCGGGCGTCAGCGACGGGCTGGGCAGTCGCATCGGCGACCGCGCCTCGATCGACGCGACCTCCGCAAGCGCAGGAACGGATGCGACGAGCTCCTCGGCGCCGAGCTTGGGGGCGATTCCGCCCTCACTGCTCGGCACCATGGTGATGGTGCCTCCGAGCGAGAGGAAGAGAAGTCGTGGTTTCGGCATGGAGGGTCTCGGTCGTGCGGTGCGTCAGCGCCTCGGCGCGTCGTCCTTCGGGATCTCGCCGGGCCGATAGTTCGGGAGCCAGGTGCATGGCACGAGCGCCAGCAGTGCGATGCCGGCGAGCGTGAGGAAACCGGTCTTGAGCGCCTGCAGGCGCGTTTCGCCGTTGATGCGAACCGCTTCGGCGATCTGCTCGGGCGTGGCGCGCGAGCCTTCGAACCGCTCCTTCAGACGGGCGTCGCTGAGGAAGTTGATGCTGTCGAGATCGATCTCGGCCGTGATCTCCTCGGCGATCAGCGGATTGGTGCGGACCTCGCGCATGATGCCCGCCGTGAGCACCGCCACGACGAGAGCGCCCATGACGGCCGTGCCGACCGCCGCGGCGAGATTCTGCGTGACGCCGCGCAGCGATCCCACATCGCCCGCCAGCTCGCGCGGGGCCGCGGTCACCAGCACATTGAAGAGCAGCGTGACCAGCACACCCTGGCCGATGCCCACCGTCACGAGTCCGATGATGACCGGCAGCACGCTCCAGTCATTGCTCGCCACGAAGGCGAGCCACGAGGTCCCGATGATGACCAGCGTGAACGCGCCTCGCGCGAGCTGTCTCGGCGTGAAGGTGTCGTAGAAGCGCACCACGAGGATCGCCACGAAGAAGACCGTGAGCATGAACGGCATCATGGCGATGGAGGTGGCCATGCTCGAACGACCCTGGATGATCTGGATGTAGAGCGGCACGGTGAAGTTGATGGCCGCTTCGGTGCCCACGATCATGAAGAGGGCGACCACGGCCGCCCATTCGCGGCCGCTCTTGATCACATCGAGTGCCAGCAGCGGCGTGCCGCCGCGTTTCGCCGTTCGCTGCGACCAGGCGAAGAAGCTCATCAGGATGGCGGCACCCACGGCGATCATGACCGGTGCCGGCGAGACGCCCGCAATGTCGAACGGCGCCGCGGGCCGCGCCAGCAGGGCGCCCCACCCTCGGAGGTTGTTGAAGCCGAAGGTGATGAGGATGATGCCCAGCGCCGCGAGCACCACGCCGCCGAAGTCGATTCTCACCTCCGGCTTCGCGTCCGAGGGCTTCAACTTGAACGAGAGCAGCAGGATGGCGCTGCTATGCACGATGAGCAGCGCGAATGCGAGGCGCCAGTTGATGGCGGCCACGAAGCCGACGATCACGAACGCCAGCACGCCGGCGATGGCGCGCGCCGAGCCGAGCCATCCGACGGCCTTCGCCTGCTGCTTGCCGCGGTAGTGCCTGGCGATGAGCGCCACGAGCGTCGGCACGAGCGCGGCGCCGGCCAGACCCGCCACGCCCTGCGCAGCGAGCATGACCACGGCGCTCGGACTCGCGACCATCATGATCATGGCGGCCAGGAACATGCCGACCGCGATCTGGAAGAAGCGCTTCACGCCGAGGCGCTGGCCGAGCTTGGCGCCGAGCATCACGAAGCCCGAGACTCCCAGCGAATACATGATGATCGCGGTGCCGACCGTGGTCGGCGGCGTGTTGAAGCTCTCCACCATGCCGCGCATCGAGACCGGCAGCGCCGCGACATTGAACGACATGAGCATCTGGCCCATGGCGATGACCACCATGGGCAGCCAGGGATCGCGCGGTTCGTCGGCATCGAGTGCGGCAGTTGCGTTCGCGGTGCTCATGGTGCGTGCTCCGGAGGATTCGTGCAGGAAGCGACCAGGGCGATCGCCATCGACGCGACCGATCGGTTTCAGGCGGACGGTTCTGGCTTCGAGGCGAAGAGGTTGAGGCCGAGTCGCTCGGAGAGGAATCGCGCGACGCACTGGCCCTTCACGCTGTTGCCGGCCTCATCGAGCGCGGGCGCAAAGGTGCCGAGCCCGCCCTTGCCGGGCGCGATGGTGACGATGCCGCCGCCCACGCCGCTCTTGCCGGGCAGCCCGATGTCGAAGAGCCAGTCGCCGGAGGTTTCGTAGAGACCCGCGGTGGCGAGCGTCGCGAGCACGCGCTTGCAGACGGCCGGATCGACCACGCGCTCGCGCGTCACGGGATTCACGCCGCCGTCGGCGAGCGTGGCGCCCATCACGGCCAGGTCGCGCGCGTGCACGCGGAGCGAGCACTGCCGGGTGTAGACATCGACCGCCTGCAGCGCATCGAAGTACATGCGCTCGTAGCCCTCCAGCAGCTTGGCGATGCCGCGGTTGCGCAGATTGGTGGCTGCTTCCGACTCGTAGATCTCGCGGTCGATCTCGAGACGCCGGCCGGCGAAGTTCGAGAGCCCATCCACGATGAACTGCCACTTGTCGTTCGCCGTGGCGCCGGGCACGAGACTGGTGGTGGCGATGGCGCCCGCATTGACCATCGGGTTCATGGTTCGCGCGGCGTTCAGCTCGACCGCCATGACGGAGTTGAAGGGAAGTCCCGTGGCATTCACGCCAAGCTTGGCGCGAGCCTCCTCCAGTCCGATCGCCTGGCAGACGAGCGCGAAGACGAACGGCTTCGAGACGCTCTGGATGGAGAACTCGTGCTCCGAGTCTCCGATCGCGTGCACGCCGCCGTTCACGCCCACCACGCAGATGCCGAAGAGATCGCGCCGCACCTTGGCGAGCGCCGGGATGTAGTCGGCCACCTTGCCCTCGTCCACGGAGGCGAAGCGCTCGTAGGCCTCCTTGACGAGACGGGCCGTCGCGTCCGGCGTCGGCAGGTGTCCGGTCGAAACCGCCTCGACCGCCGCACGCTCGTCGCCCGGGACCTTCGTTCTCATGATGCCGCCTCCGCAACCGGCGCCGTGGAGCGTGGCGCGCCCGGCTTCTTCTCGTGGATGTTGAAGAGCACGGCGTAAAGCACCGGCACCACGAGCAGCGTGAGCACCGTGGCGAAGGTCAATCCGCCCATGATGGTGACGGCCATCGCCACGAAGAAGGCGTCGGGCAGCAGCGGAATCATGCCGAGCACCGTGGTGAACGCGGCGAGCACCACCGGCGAGAGACGACTCACGCCCGCCTCGCGGATCGCCACGAGCGGATCGTCGGTCTCCTTGAGGCGAAGGCCGATCTCGTCGAGCAGCACGATCGCGTTCTTGATGAGCATGCCCGAGAGACTCATGAAGCCCAGCAGCGCCATGAACCCGAAGGGCTGTCCGGTGAGCAGCAAGCCGAAGGAGACGCCGATGATGCCCAGCGGCACGACGGTGAAGACGATCAGCGGCGGGCGCACCGCATTGAAGAGCCCGATCACCGTGAGCACCATCAGGATGCCCACGAGCGGAATGTTGGACGCAAGCGCGGATTGCGCCTCCGTCGAATCCTCGTATTCGCCGCCCCAGGTGAGCGTGTAGCCGGGCGGGAGCGCCAGCTGCTCGAGCTTCGGCATGAGCCGGCGCACCGCGCCGTCGGCGTCGCCGGAGCGGGCATCGGCCAGGATGGTGATGGTCGGCAGACGATCGCGGCGGTGGTGAAGCGTGTGCTCGGACTCCATGCGGAAGTCACCGAGCACCTGCCGCATGGGGATCCGGCGTCCGGCCGCGGGCGACCAGATCTCCGCATTCTGCACGCTCTCGATCGTGCGACGCTCGCCTTCGCGCGGCCTTGCGATGATGGGCAGCAGCGAATCGCCTTCGCGATAGATGCCCACGCGCTGCCCGTCGGTGTTGAAGCGGATCGCCTCGATGATGTCACGGCGCGTGAGCCCGGCATCGCGCGCCTGCATCTCGTTCACCACGGGAACGATCAGCGGCGTGCGCTCGCGCCAGTCATCGGTGATGTCGACGATGTCGGGATCGTCACGGAATGCGGCGACCACATCATCCCGCAGCGACTGCAGCGTCTCGGCATCGGGCCCTCGCAGACGCACCTGCACGCGCTGGAGGTGCGCCGGGCCGAGCGCGAAGCGTCGCGCGAGCAGCGTGTGCCCCGGCCGTTCGGCGCGCAGTTCCGACTCGATCTTCTCCATGAGGTCGCCGATCACGCTCGGATCCTCGACCTCGACGAAGAAGAGCGAGTAGGCGGGGCTCGGATCCTCGGGCGTATAGGTCAGCAGGAATCGCGGCGCACCCGCGCCGATCGTGGCCGCCACATGCCCGACGCCGGGAAGAGCGCGGAGGTACTCGGTGACGCGCTCGGCATCCTTGGCGACGACCTCGATCGAGGTGCCTCGCGGCGCCCAGGAGTGCACCATGAACTGCGGCCTCGTCGACGGCGGGAAGAAGCTCCGCTCCACGCGCTCGAAGGCGAGCACCGACGAGAGCAGCAGACCAAGGGTCACCAGCAGCACGGCCCAGCGGTGGCGGAAGAAGGTGTCGAGCACGCGCCGATAGCCGCGGAAGACGATGCCGGAGTATGGCTCGCCCTTCGGCGCCGTCGTCTTGAGCATCCAGAAGCCCAGGAGCGGCGTGATGGTGATGGCCAGCACCCAGCTGAGCATCAGCGAGTAGAGCATCACCAGGAAGAGCGAGACCGTGTACTCGCCGGTCGAGTTCTGCGAGAGGCCGATGGCGGCGAACGCGAAGACGGCGACGAATGTGGCGCCGAGCAGCGGCATGGCGGTCTGCTTCACCACGCGTCCCGCGGCCTCGATCGCGTCGACGCCGCGCTGCATGAGGTTCTGCATGCCGTCGACGATGACGATCGCATTGTCAACCATCAGCGCCAGCGCGATCACGAGCGCTCCCAGGCTCACGCGCTCCAGCATGACACCGGTGGCCTTCATGATCACGAAGGTGCCGAGCACCGTGAGGAAGAGGCCGAGTCCGATGATGATGCCGCTGCGCAGGCCCATGAACATCATGAGCACGCCGATCACGATCGCGAAGGCCTGCACGAGACTCGAGACGAAGACATCGATGGCGGCCGTCACCGTGTCGGCCTGATGCGCCACGAGGCCGATCTCGACGCCGATCGGGATCTGCGCCTCGAGCTCGCGGATCCGATTGGTCACCGCATCGCCCATGCGCACGACATTGCCGCCGGGGACGGTGGAGATCGCGAGTCCGACGGCAGGCTGGCCGTCGAAGAGCATGAGCGTGGACGGCGGGTCCGCGTAGCCGCGCGTGATCGTCGCAAGGTCGCGCAGGAAGAGGCGTGTGCCGTCGGCGTTGTTCAGGATGAGCAGCTCGCCGATCTCCTCGACGCTGCGGAACTGCCCCGTCGGCTTCACGCGAAGTCGTCGAGTGCCGGTTTCGACCTGGCCGGCGTCCGACGCGAGGTTCTGTCCGACCAGCGATGCCACGAGCAGTTCCGGCGAGAGTCCCAGCGACGCGATGCGCTCCGTCGAGAACTCCACGAAGACGACCTCGGGCTGCACGCCGAAGAGCTGGATGCTGCCGACATCGTCGACCAGCAGCAGCTCGCGGCGAAGCACCTCCGCGTACTCCTCGAGCTGCGCGGGCGTGAATCCGTCGCCGTGGATCGCGTAGAAGACGCCGTAGACATCACCGAAGTCGTCGCGCACGATCGGCACGGAGGCGCCCGGCGGAAGCACGCGCGAGGCGTCTCCCACGCGACGCCGAAGCTCATCCCACACCTGCGGCAGCTCGTCGGCGCCGTAGCTGTCGCGAATGACCACCTTCACGGTGGAGCGGCCGGGCTCCGAGAGGCTCTCGATGTGATCGAGCTGGCCCATCCGCTGGATGGCCGTCTCGATGGCGTCGGTCACCTCCTCGGCCACCTCCTGCGCCGATGCGCCGGGATAGGCCGTGATGATGAGCGCCTCCTTGATGGTGAACTCGGGATCCTCGAGTCGACCCATCGAGAAGTACGCGTAGACGCCGGCCGCGGCGAGCGCCAGCGTGGCAATGAGCGAGAAGGTGCGACCGCGAATCGTCGCCTGCGCGATGTTCATTTCACGCTCTCGGGCGATGCGGTCGTCGTCGGTCGCACGCGCTGGCCGTCCTTCAGGTGATGCACACCCGCGGCGGCGACGCGCGTTCCCGGCGCCAGGCCGTCCACCACGCGTGCGCGGTCTCCGGCCACCTCGGCGACCGTCACCGGCGCTCGCGAGACGGTGGCGCTCGAACCACCGGATTCATCCTTCACCACCCAGACGAACGGCGCGCCGCCGGCCGAGTCGAAGACGACGGCGTCGAGCGGCACGGTCACGCCGGGCGCGGCGTCGATCGCGTCCACGAAGCGCTCGAAGACGGTGGCCGTCATGCCGGGCAGGATCACCACATCGGTCGGGGGTTCGATCTGGAAGAAGGCGCGGAAGGTCTGGGTCGTCGCATCGGCCTCGGTGGTGAACTCGACGAGCGTCGCATCGAACTCGCGCTCGGGCAGGAAGTCGAATCGCACCACATGGCGGACGCGCTCGTTCACGCTGCGGGCGCTGGCCACTCGGCCCGCCTCCACATTGATCTCCACGCGCATGCCCTCGCCACCCTGGATGCGCGCCACCAGCGTGCCCGGCGCGATCTTCTGGAACTGATCGACGAAGACATCGGAGAGGATGCCGTCGAAGGGTGCGCGGAGCGTGGCATCCTCGAGCGACTTCTTGGCGATGTCCCGTTCGGCCACGGCGGTGTCCACACCCGCCCGCGCCCGCACCATCTCCATCTCCCGTGCAGCGCCCTGGTTGAACGCGATCTGGAGGCGATCGAGCTCCTCGCGGCGCTGCGTCAGGCCCGCCTCGGCCGACGCGAGGCGGCTCTGGAAATCGCGCAGGTCGAGCTGCGCGAGCAGATCGCCGCGCTTGACCCGCATGCCGCGCGTGATGGGAAGCTCCTGCACGGTGCCGCTGACGACGAAGGAGAGCGTGGCCTCCGCGGTGGCGCGGACGCGCGCGGGGAAGCGCCGCTCGCCCGGCTCCTGCGTCCCGGCCGTGGTCACGAGCAGCGGGCGCACGATGGGCGGCGGTGCCACGCGCTCCGGGCGATTGCGAATGAGCAGCGCCCATGCGATCGCCGCGACCGCGATGCACAGCCCGGCAATGAGTCCGATGATCTTCGTCATGTCAGTTCTGCCCCTGTCGGATCACGAGTGATGGTGACTTCGACGAGATCCAGTCGCCGGATGCACGCGGGCGCCGCGCCGCATGGGGCGGAATCGCCGGCCTTTGCGCGGTCGGAAGGCTACCTCAGGAGTGCGAGATCTGCAGCAGCAGCATCAGCAGGGCCGCGATCCCCAGCAGTGCGACGCCCGCGACCGACCACGTTGCGAGCGTTGTGTCAATGCGGTTGCACAAGTGCCCGAGCACACCCGCTCGAGCGGATACGCGCTCGATCGGAATCAGCATGTCGCCCTCGGGAATCGCCGGGATGCGAACTCCCGATCGAACGAGTGCTGCCGCGGCGATGGCAACGGCAGCGCCGATGAGGATCGGCCAGGTCGACGACCACAGCGCTGCGGGCGCCAGCGCGTCGAGCGGATGAATCCCGAGCAGCGGATGCACGAGCGCCCACGGCGCGACAAGGCCGACGGCCGCCGCGATCGCCCAGATGACGACGAGTCCCCGTGGTGCTCCTGCGGTCGGCGCCGATCCCGAGGACGCTGTGTTGCGCACGGAAGGCGGCGCGGGCGTCGGAGCCGCGTTGCGCGCGGGAAGCGGCGCGGGCTTCGACGCAGCACTGCGCATGAACTCACGCAGGAATCGGAGCATCACGAGAGCGCTCGCGGCGCCGGCGAGCGACGCGGCGAGCTTGGCGGCGCCGTCAGGGAAGAGCGGTGATGTCGCCAGCTTCGCGATGGCGCCGCCGGTGAGCGGCAGACCCGCGAAGCTCAGCGCGAGCATCGTGGTGGCGCCGACGACGACCGCTCGCGCCGCGCCGTTCGCGCCGCTCGCGCCCGGCTTCAACGCGGTACCGAGGAAGAGGGCCCCCTTCACGAAGACATGATGAAGCGCGTAGAACGCGGCGATGATCGGCGCCTCGGCGATGTCGCCCGTCAGGCCCGCGCCGATGATGGCCGCCGTCACGCCCATCTGGCTCACGCTCGAGTACGCGAGGATCGTCTTCGGATTCGACTGTGTTGCGCCGATCACAGCGCCGTAGAAGGCGGTGGCGAATCCCACGAGCATGAGCACGGTCGACCACTCCGCCATGGAAGGCGCTGCGGGCAGGAACAGGATGAGCCCGATCACGCCGGTCTTGATGATCGCGCCGCTGAGCACCGCGGAGGCCGCGGTCGGCGCGGCGGGATGGGCGATCGGCAGCCAGGCGTGCAACGGCAGAAGTCCCATCTTCACGCCGAAACCGAGCATGAGCAGCACGATCGTCCCGGTGCGCTTCGACGAATCGGCAAGGGTCGCCACCACATGATCGATTTGCAGGGACGCGCCGGGCGCATCGGCCGCGAGTCGGATGAACGCAATGAGCAGGAACGCCTCGCCCAGCACCGCGAGGACGAGGTAGATCGACGCGGCGCGGCGCGCGCGGTCGGTGCGGTCATGCACCACCAGGCCGTAGGCGGAGAGGCTGACGAGCGAGAAGAGCAGGTAGAAGGAGGTCAGGTCGCCGGCGAGGAAGACGCCGATGCATCCGGTGAGCGAGAGCAGCCATACCACGCCGAATCGAGCGCGCCGCGGATCGCCCCGCATCGCGACGGCGGCGAACGCGCCGGCGAGCGACCAGAGGAGCGCGACGGCGCCGAGCAGCGTGGCGCGCGCCGCATCGAGTCGAAGCACCAGGTCGAGTCTCGCGCCGCCGAGCACCATTTCGCCGTCAGGGACCGTGATCGCCGCGATGAGCGCCGGCAGCGGCGCAAGCCAGAGCCACTGCATGACGCGCGCGCGGAACCATTGAAGCACGCATGCAATCACCATGAGCGCCGGCACCACGAGCGCCGCAAGGAGGAAGACGGAGGTCATGGCGCGACGCCTCCCAGCGCATCGCCTCCCGCGCGACCGATGCCGATGACCTCGACCGGAACGAAGGCAAAGAGCCCCAGCAGAAGCGAGATCAGCGCGAGGCCGAGCGCGGCGAGCTCCGCCGCGCGGAACGCACGCCCTGGGACTGACGACCGCAACGGCACGGCATCGGGCGGTCCCTGCTCGCCCGGCTCCATCATGGCGCTCAGCACGCGCCAGATGTATCCGACGGCGAGCGCGCTTCCCAGCAGCATCGTGATGGACCACCACCACTGGCCGCTCTCGACGGCCGCCGTGAGCAGCAGCCACTTGGCCCAGAATCCGCCGCTGGGCGGAAGTCCGACGAGCGAGAGCCCGGCCATGACGATCGCCGCCACCGTGAGCGGCATCGCGCGCATCGCACCGCGAAGCGAGTCGAGTCGATCGCTCCCGAATCGGGCGGCCAGGAGCCCTGCACCGAGGAACATCGCGCTCTTGGCGAATGCATGCGAGACGGCCTGGAGCGAGGCCCCCGCGAACGCCGCCTCGAAGGTGTCGCCGCGCGCCAGCGGGAACAGCAGGAAGAGGTAGCCGAGCTGCGCCAGCGTCGAGTACGCGATGATCATCTTCAAGCGCGCCTGCTGCAGCGCCATGGCGCTGCCGAAGAGGATCGCGCCGGCGCCGAGCGCGCCGACGAACATCGCGGCGCCCTGCGGCATGGATCCGGGCGCGAGGTCGAACCAGAGGCGCACCATGATCAGGTAGGAGCCCTTGACGACGAGCGCCGAGAGGAGCGCACTGGCCGGCGGCGGCGCTCCCGCGTGCGCCGGCGGAAGCCAGAGATGCAGCGGGAAGAGCGCGGTCTTCGCGAGCAGGCCGACGATCATCAGCGCGAGTGCCGCACCGAGCAGCGAACTCCGCTCGGGCGCGGCAGCGATGCGGATGGAGAGCTCGCCGAGGTCCAGCGCCCCGAAGAGCCCGTAGACGATTCCGACGCCGAGCAGGTAGGCGAGCGATCCGAGCAGCGCAAAGAGCAGGTATCGAAGCGCGGCATCGATCGTCTTCGCGCTTCCCTGGAGCGAGACGAGCGGCACGGCGGCGAATGTGAGCAGCTCGAGCGCCACATAGAAGCTGAAGAGATCACTGGAGATGAAGGCCGCCACGAGCGCGCCCGCCACGGCCTGGAGCAGAACCCAGAACATGACCCCGGGGCGCGGTGATCGAAGCGAGGGCTCCGCGCCTGCGGACATGGCGACGGCCAGCACGATGAGCGACGACGCCATCATCAGCAGTCCCGCGAGACCGTCGGCGCGAAGCGTGATGCCCAGCGGCGGCATCCAGCCGCCCACGCGAACGACGAGCGGCTCGCCCGTGCGGACGAGCGTCCAGAGCAGAGCGCCGGAGATGCCCACACCCGCAAGCGATGTCGCCAGGGCGATCCGTGGTGCGGCGCGCCCGCCGAACACGAACGCGAGCATCGCGCCGATCGGCGGCACCACGAGCGCGGCGACGAGCCATGTGCTCGCGTCGATGTTCATGGAGCATCCGCTCCGTCGAGGCGCTCACCATCCGCGTCGGGGGATTCGTTCCGTGCCTGCTCCAGACGCACCACGAGCGCCACGGCCAGCGCCGTTCCCGCGAATGCGACGACGATGCCCGTGATGACGAGCGCCTGCGGCACGGGGTCGCTCTCGAAGCCCGCCGCCGCGCCGCGCCGCGCGATCACGCCGAACAGGAGGAAGATGCCGCCACCGAGCAGATTCAGCGCCACGATGCGTCGAAGCAGTGAACTCGCGGTCACGACCCCGTACAGCGCGATCGACACGATGATCGCGGCGCCGATGCCGAGAATGGTGGCGGGGGTCATGAAGCGTCGCCTCCTGCACGATTCATGGAGACGGCTCCGTCGTCGGAGGACCCGCGATGAGCAGCACGAGCGCGGACGCGACCGAGATCACGAGCGCGATCTCGATCACCACGATGATCGGCTTGGACCACGCTTCCGGGAACGCCAGGAACGCGCCGGCCAGTGGAAGACCCAGGAGCGCCACGGCCATGAAGAGCAGCGGACCCGCGACGATCGTCGCTCTCCAGGAGCCTTGCGAGCAGCGGGGGATCCGTCCGAGCCCGGCCATGAGCACGAGCAGCGCCATGGCCGCGAGCATCGCGGCGCTTGCGAACGCGCCGCCAGGCTCATTCGCACCGTTCCACAGGAGGTAGCCCGCAACGACGATCCCGAACGGCGGCACGATGCGCGCGAGCATTGCGATGGGGCCCGCAGGAGCTGGGGCAATCCCTCCTGCCGCGCCGCCGACCCTTGAGGTCGTGCGGGGGCCGATCGACGGCGACGATCCCCACGCATGATCGCGCGAGAGCGACCAGACGCCGATCACCGCGAGGAAGACGACCACCTTCTCGAGCAGCGTGTCAAGCGCCCGCGCGCCGAGCAGCACGGCGTTCACCGGATTGCCGAGACCCACGCGCGGCAGCGCCTCCGCCGTCAGCGGCGCAAGGCTCGGTGCCGGCTCCGGGAGGGAGAGCACCACGGCGATGAGCGATGCGCCCACGAAGGCACAGAGGATCGCGATGCCGATGCGAGCGATCGTCGATGGACCACCGTCCTGCCGGGGCGCGCCGGCGCTCGTCCGCGCTGCGCTTTCGCCCACGCGCGCCTGCGCCGTCAGCAGCAGCACGCCCCCCAGACCCGCCGCGATCGTGCCCTCGGTCAACGCCACATCCGGCGCTCGCAGGCGCATCCACGCCACCACGAGCAGCACGCCGTAACCGATGAATCCGACGATCGCGGTGAACCCGGAACGAGTCGAGACGCTCCATGCGGCGAGCGCCACGAGCAATGCAACGAGCGCGATGTCGAACACGGCGCCGGCGATCATGCGCAGCCCTCGCACAGTGCGCGCGTCATCGTTCGTCTCCGTTCCTGATTGCAACGCGCGCCAGGAGCGGCCCGACGGTGGCCGCCGACAGCATCGTTGCAAGCCAGATGAGGAGGATCTTGGCGGCATCGAGGGGCGTGGCCGCCTGCGGAACGATCGCGAGCGCAATGAGCCCCACACCAAGCGTGTCCGCCTTGGTCACGGCATGCAGGCGCGAGAGCGGATCGGGAAAGCGAAGGACGCCTGCCGTGCCGGCCACGAAGAAGAGCACGCCGAGAGCGGCGACCGCAACCGTCCAGAAGTCGAGCAGCATGGTCACGCCGCACCTCCGCGTCCCGGCGCGGGCGCCAGCGCGACTGCGATGGTCGCAAACGAGGAGAGCATCGCCAGGACGAGCGCGAGGTCGAGGGCGCTGCCGGCGCCGGTCGCGCCGGCCACGAGCAGCAGCGCGGCGATGGCGCCGGTTCCGAGGAGCTGCACCGACATCAGGCGATCCGAGCGGGCCGGTCCGTTGACCGCGCGCCAGAGCGCTGCGATGGTCGTCGCAATCACCGCCGCGGCCATGGCCAGGAGGACGGCGCTCATGCCCTGCGTCCCTTCCGTGCCGCGTCGCCCCTTTCCGAAGCGCCTGACACCGCGCCGCCGAGCGCACCGGTGCCGGGACCCGCGGGCCCTCCCGCATGTGCCTCTCCCAAGGCTCGCATGAACGCCGCTTCATCGGCAGCAAGCGACGCGGCGATCGCAGCGCCGCCGGCGCTCGCGCCGCCCGCACCCATGTCGAGCGCGTGATAGCGGATCACGCCTTCGGCGTCGCAGCCAAGCGGAATCGTCCCCGGCACCAGACTCGTCATGGCCATGAATGCGTCGCGATCGTTCGCGCGGGTGAGGCGAGTGCGATGGAGAACGAATCCCGGCGAGACCCGGGTGTGCGGCCCGAGCGCTCGCCACGCGACATCGACCGCCGCCACGATTGACGACCGCAGGAACCGCGCCGCGAGCCTCAGCGACCCGACCAGCGAACGCCGACGCGTCCCCACGGGCAAAAGTCGAAGGCTCACCCGCGCCGCGATCGCGGCCAGCACGGCACCCGCGGCGAGATCGGGCGCCGCTCGAACGAGCAGTTCGCGCACGCTGCCGCGCCATTCGGGCAGGCCGATGAGCGCCAGCCAGAACGCCATGAACAGGGTCCACCGTCCTGCAGTGGCAAGCACCCAACGGCGAGAACCATCACTCTGTGAGGAATCGGTCATGGGAGCCCGAGCGCGGCACGAGTCGAGTCGAGTGTCCTCGTGCCCGCAATCGCTGTCAATATCGCGGCGAACGGCTGCATTGCGCGGAGCGGCAGGCACTACGCTCCCGACCCGGGATCGCAGCCCGACGAGGCTCGGTGTTCATCGGCGCTGCGTCGATGCGAGCGGGTGCGGCGCGGTCCCCTGTGAGTGAACGCCATGAGCCACGAGGAGCAGCGTCTCGTCCAATCGCGCAACCCGAAGACACCCTGGAAGTTCTGGGGGCCGTACCTCAGCGAGCGCCAGTGGGGCACCGTGCGCGAGGACTATTCCAGCGACGGCAACGCGTGGGACTCCTTTCCGCACGATCACGCCCGATCGCGCGCGTACAAGTGGGGCGAGGACGGCATCGCCGGCTACTGCGACGACCAGCAGCGCCTCTGCTGGGCGCTTGCGCTCTGGAACGGCCGTGACCCCATCATCAAGGAGCGTCTCTTCGGCCTGACCAACGGCGAGGGCAACCACGGCGAGGATGTGAAGGAGTGCTACTTCTATCTCGACAGCACGCCGACGCACTCATGGATGCGATACCTCTACAAGTACCCGCAGCGCGCCTACCCCTATGACGACATCGTGCGCACGAATCGCGCACGAGGACGGCATGAGCCGGAATACGAGCTGCTTGATACGGGCGTCTTCGAGGGCAATCGCTACTTCGATGTCACCGTCGACTTCGCCAAGGCCTCGCCGACGGATACCTGCATCCGCATCACGGTGAAGAACCACGGGCCCGAGTCGGCCACGCTCCATGTGCTGCCGCACCTCTGGTTCCGCAACGAGTGGTGGCTCGACGCGTCGAAGCCCCGACCAATTCTCTGTGCCGCGCCGGCGTCGGCGCGGACGCGCTGCGTGGCGGCGAGTCATCACGCCCTGGGTGAGATCTTCATGCACTGCGAGGGCTCGCCCGAGCTGCTCTTCACGGAGAACGAGACGAATGCGCAGCGCCTCTGGGGCCAGCCCAACTCGTACCGCCATGTGAAGGACGGCATCAACGACCGACTGGTGCACGGCCGCATGGACGCGGTGAATCCCGATCAGCGAGGCACGAAGTCGGCGGCGCACTACATCCTGGAGGTTGCGGCGGGACAGTCCGCCTCCATTCGGCTCCGCCTCAACGACGAAGCGCCGCGAGGCACCGTGCGGCCCTTCGCGGACTTCGATGCGGTCATGCGTTCCCGCGAGCGCGAGGCGGATCAGTTCTATGGCGAGATCATTCCCAAGTCGCTCGACAAGGACCGCGCGAATGTCATGCGCCAGGCGCTGGCGGGAATGCTCTGGAGCAAGCAGTTCTACTTCTTCGATCTGGACAAGTGGCTCGATGAGCATCGCGGCAACCCCATTTCAGGCGGCCGGTGCCGCGTGCGGAACCGCGAGTGGTTCCACATGCTCAACAGGCACATCATCTCCATGCCCGACAAGTGGGAGTACCCCTGGTACGCGGCGTGGGACCTTGCGTTCCATGTGCTGCCGCTCCAGATGGTGGACCCTGACTTTGCGCGCGAGCAGCTCCTGCTCATGCTCGACGAGAACTACATGCATCCAAGCGGGCAGATTCCCGCCTACGAGTGGAACTTCGGGGATGTGAATCCGCCCGTGCACGCGTGGGCATCGGTGTTCCTCTACTCGATGCAGAAGCATCGAGGCGAACCCGACCGCGAGTTCCTGGAGTCCACATTCACCCGGCTCAGCCAGAACTTCAACTGGTGGGTCAACCGCAAGGACCCGGAGGGGCGCAATCTCTTCAGCGGCGGATTCCTGGGGCTCGACAACATCGGCGTGTTCGACCGCAGCGCGCCGCTTCCCACCGGCGGCTACCTGCTTCAGGCCGACGGCACTGCGTGGATGGCGTTCTACAGCCACTGCATGCTCCAGATCGGGATCGAGCTGGCTGCCGAGGATCCGTCGCTGGAGCGCACCGTTGCCAAGTATGTGGAGCACTTCCTCTGGATCGCGGGCGCCATGCATCGCAAGGGCGACCAGGTGGACGACCTCTGGGATGAGGAGGATGGCTTCTTCTACGATGTGCTGGTCACGCCCGATGGCCACGCACAGCGGCTGAAGCTGCGGTCGATGGTGGGGCTGCTGCCGCTCATGGCCAACACGGTCTTCCCGGAAGGCTCGCTGCTGAAGCTGCCGCGAGCGATCGAGCGAATCCGCGCGTTTGCGGATCGATACCCGGAGCTGCGAGAGAACATCCATCCCTTCGGCAAGCCCGGCGTCAACGGCCGGCGCCTGCTCTCCGTGCTCAATGAGTCGAAGATCCGTCGCATCCTGTCGCGCATGCTCGACGAGCGGGAGTTTCTCGGCCCCTTCGGCATTCGTTCGCTCTCGCGCATGCACGCGACCGAGCCGTACATCTTCCATGCGAACGGTCAGGAGTACCGCGTCGACTATCAGGCGGCCGAATCGCTCACGGGCGCATTCGGCGGGAACTCGAACTGGCGTGGACCGGTGTGGTTCCCGGTGAACGCGCTCATGATCCGAGGGCTGCTCAATCTCTACGCGTACTTCGGTGACGACTTCAAGATCGAATGCCCCACGGGCTCCGGCCGGTTCATGACGCTGCATGGCGTTGCCGCGGAGATCACGCAGCGACTCGCGCGCACATTCCTCAGGGACGCGAAGGGGCGTCGCCCCGTGTACGACTCGAATCCGACGCTGAATGACGATCCCGCGTGGCGCGACCTCGTGCTCTTCTACGAGTACTTCCACGGCGACACGGGCCAGGGGCTCGGCGCGAGTCACCAGACCGGGTGGACGGGCGTGATTGCGCTGCTGGTCGACTTCTTCGAGCGAACCTCGCCCGGGGACATCCTGCGTGAAGGTCGCAAGAGCATGAGCCGCCTTGCCGGCATCAAGCGCCGCGCGTCGGCCCGCGCCAAGCGCTGACGCGCCGGCGGCGTCGATCGGACGGGACGCTCCCGCTCACCCGAGCAGGTCGGCGGGGCTCTCGAGCAGCTTGACCACGGTGTTCAGGAACCGCGCCGCTTCCGCGCCATCCACCACGCGGTGATCGCAGGAGATGGAGAGCGGCAGCACCCAGCCCGCATAGAAGCGCCCGTCCTTCACCAGCACGCGCTCCTTGGTGCGGCCGACGGCCAGGATGCCCACCTCCGGATAGTTGATGATCGGCGTGGCGTACATGGCGCCGTAGCTGCCGACATTGGAGATGGTGAAGGTGCCACCGAGGCTCTCCTCGCGCGTGATCGAACGATCGCGGCAGCGTGAAGCGAGCCGCTGCACGCCGTCGGCCAGTTCCACCACGGAGAGGCGATCGGAGTCGCGCACCACGGGCACCATGAGGCCCGCGTCCGTGTCGACGGCGATGCCCAGATTGATCGCGGCGCGCAGGATGATCTGCGAATTCGGATCGTCCACATTCGCGTTGAGCGCCGGATGTTGGCGAAGCCCGCGGCAGACGGCCGCCATCACGAAGGGCAGCATCGAGAGCTTGCGGCCGAGCACGCGCGAGTACTCGCGGCGCTTCGCGTCGAGCTCGGTGACATCCGCGTCGTCGGTGGCGGTGAAGTGCACGGCGGTGCGCACCGAGCGATCGAGCGCCTCGGCAATCTTGCGTCGCACGCCTCGGAACGGAACGATCTGGTCGCTGGAGGGTGCTGCCACGGCAGCCCGGGGTCGCGGCACCGAAGCGACCGGCGCCGGCGAGCCGACCAGCGCGCCAGCCGGCGCGCCGCGTCCGCCGCCCTGGGCGGCCGCCGCCACATCGCTCGCGGTCACGCGCCCTCCGCGCCCGCTGGGCGTCACGCGCGCAATGTCGATCTTCATCTCCCGCGCGAGTCGGCGCACGGCGGGCGTGGCAAGCGCCTTTCCTTCCGGCGCGTTCGAAGCGTGCTCAGGCGCACGCCGCGCGAATCGCTCGCTGACGGCGAAGTTGCCGGCGACGCTGCCGACCACGGTGCCCTGGTCCTCGTCGGAACCCTCCGAGCCGTTCGAGCCCGCGGGTGGATGCTTGCCGCTGCCGGCCAGTGCCATGGCGGCAGCGCCCTTCGCGCTGGGTGCCGTGGTCGCACTCGTCGCGCCGGCCGTCGCACCCGCACCCTTGCCGTAGCGCAGCAGCACGGCGCCGACCTTGATGATGTCGCCTTCCTTGCCGCAGAGCTCGCTGATCGTCCCGCCCCATGGACTCGGAACTTCGACGAGCGCCTTGTCGGTCTGCATCTCGGCGATCGTCTGCTGCTCCTTCACCGTGTCGCCGACCTTCACGGTCCAGCGAACGAGCTCGGCCTCGGCGAGACCTTCACCGAGATCCGGCAGGATGAAGTGACTCTTGTCCGCGGGTTGCTTGACGCCGGCCATCAGTGGGTCCTCGGTGGTCGGAGGTGCAGGACGAAACGGGTCGGAGGGATCGAGCGGGAGGCGTGCGGCACGCGCCGCGTGAAACGCAGTCGTCAGTACGCCGCGGTCTCCTCGATCGCGCGAGCGATGCGATTCGCGTCAGGGAGGTAGTCGAGTTCCAGCTTGTAGTAGGGCATGATCGTGTCGAAGCCGGTCACGCGCTGTACCGGCGCCTCCAGGTGCAGGAAGCAGCGCTCCATGATGCGAGCCGAGATCTCCGCGCCGAAGCCGCAGGTCTTCGGCGCCTCGTGCACGATCACGCAGCGGCCCGTCTTGCGCACGCTCGCCTCGATCGTGGGCATGTCGAAGGGATAGATCGTGCGCAGGTCGATGAGCTCGATGCTGCGCCCGGTGCGCTCGATGGCCTGCATGCACTGATGCACGCTCGCGCCCCAGCTCACCACCGTCATCTGCTCGCCCTCGCAGACCACGCGCGCCTGCCCCAGCGGAATGAGGTACTCATCCTCCGGCACTTCCTCGCGGAAGGCGCGATAGATGCGCTTGGGCTCGAAGAACATCACGGGATCTGGGTCGCGGATCGATGCGACGAGCAGGCCCTTCGCGTCATACGGCGAACTCGGCATGACCACCTTCATGCCCGGCTGATGCGCGTAGATCGCCTCGGGCGAGTCGCTGTGCAGCTCCGGCGCGTGAATGCCGCCGCCGACGGGAATGCGCACGGTCATCGGCACCGTGAATGCGCCGCGCGTCCGCGTGCGCATGCGCGCCGCGTGCGAGCAGAGCTGGTCGTATGCGGGACCGAGGAAGCCCTCGAACTGGATCTCCGGCACGGGGCGAAGCCCGGCCATGGCCAGGCCGATCGAGGTGCCGATGATGCCGCTCTCGGCCAGCGGCGAGTCCACCACGCGATGCGCACCGAATCGCTTGTGCAGCCCCTCGGTGACGCGGAAGACGCCGCCGTTGGGACCGACATCCTCGCCGAGGATGATGACGCGATCGTCCTTCTCCATCTCCTGGACGAGCGCGAGGTTGATTGCCTGGACGAGGGTGAGGTTGGCCATGGGATTCAGTGGGCGTGTTCGGTCTGGTCGAGCTGGCGCACCTCGGCGCCATCGAGCTGCGAGGGATCCTCGCCGAGCCCGTGCGTCTGCGTCGTGTCGCGCTGGAGGCGCAGATCCTCCGGAATCTCCGCGTACATCGCGTCGAAGAAGTCGTTGCGGTGGGGCGCGGCGATCGTCTCCGCGCGCTCGACGGCCGCGGCGATCTCCTTCTCCACGCGCTCCTTGAGCGACGCTTCCTTGGAGTCGTCCCAGAGCTTGCGCTCCTTCATGTAGGTGCGCAGCCGCGCGATCGGATCCCGCGCCTTCCAGAGCTCCACCTCGGCGGCATCGCGGTAGCGGCGCGCATCGTCGGCGGTCGTGTGATCCCCGAGGCGGTAGGTCACGCCCTCGATGAAGTGCGGCTTGCCGGTGGCACGCGAATACTCGGCCGCGTCGCGCACGCACTTCACCACGGCGAAGAGATCGTTGCCGTCGCACTGGATCGTCTTCATGCCGTAGGCGATGGCGCGCTGGGCAAGCGTGGGCGCCGAGCATTGGATCTTGCCCGGCACCGAGATCGCCCAGAAGTTGTTCTGGCAGAAGAAGATCACCGGGATCTCGAGATTGGCAGCGAAGTTGCACGCCTCGTGGAAGTCGCCTTCGCTCGTGGCGCCATCGCCGAAGAAGGTGCAGGCAATCTGCTTCTCGCCCCGGTACTTGGCTGCCCACGCGAGTCCCGTCGCGTGCAGCATCTGCGTTCCGATGGGGATCGCAAGCGGCGTGCAATGGAGCTCGCGCGGGATCGCGTTGCCGCGCTCGTCGCCCATCCAGTGCAGCAGGATCATCTCCATCGGGACGCCGCGCCAGAAGAGGCCGCAGTTCTCGCGGTAGCAGGGCACCAGCCAGTCGGTCTTCTCGAGTGCATAGGCGGCGCCGAGGCTGTTGGCCTCCTGCCCCATGTTCTGCGGGTAGGTGCCCATGCGGCCGGAGCGCTGGAGGCGGAAGGCCACCTCGTCCAGCTGGCGGCACGAGACCATGGACTCGTAGAGACGCAGGAGATCCTTGTCCGGAATCACTCCCTTGCCGAGCTTCTCGTCGAACTTCCCGTGCTCATCGAGGATCGAGACCCGCTCGATGTCCGTGCTGAAGACCTTCGTAATGGGCATGCCGGGCAAAGTCTAGCAGGCAGGGTGGCCGGATCCATCGTCGCCGCGAGGCGGGAATTCGGCTGCAACGGACGCGATTGCCGCGGTGTATGGCCTCGCGTGAATCACGAGCACGCGGCCTCGTTCAGCGATCGCTGGCTCCGCGTCAGGCCCGGTGAGTGGAAGTCCCTTCTCGCGTCCGCCGCGTACTTCGCGCTCGTGCTCTTCGGGTACTTCCTGCTGCGGCCGATCCGTGAGGCCATGGGCGTGGCGCGATCCATGGACGACCTGCGCTGGCTCTTCGTGGTGACCTGCGTCGCGTCGCTTGCGGCGGCCGTGGCGTTCGGCGGAATCGTGTCGCGTCTTGATCGTGCGCGATTCATCTGGGTCGGGCACCTCGTGGTCGCGGCGTGCCTGCTGATCCTGATCGTGGCGCGGCCGTCGGTGGACGACGCGTCGAAGGTGACGCTCGGATATGTCTTCTATGTGTGGCTGAGCGTGGTGAACCTCTTCCTCACCAGCATCTTCTGGGCGTTCATGGCCGATGTGTGGACGCTGGAACAGGGCAAGCGCCTCTTCGCGATGATCGCGGTCGGCGGCACGCTCGGCGCCCTCGGCGGTTCGGCGCTGGCGTGGCGCGTGGCGGAGGTGATCGGCGTCTCGTGGCAGCTGGCGCTTGCGGCGGCATGCTTCCTGCTGACCATGCCGTTCGTCCGTGCCATCGATCGCCGCGAACGAAGCGTCCACGCGGCACCGGCTCGGCGCGTGGGTGGTCATTGGATCGACGGCGTGCGCCTGCTCGTGCGATCGCCGTATCTGCTCGGCACCGCACTCTATGTGGTGCTCATCGCGGTGAGCGCCACGCTGCTGTACTTCACGCGCGCGGATCTGGTGGCGAACGCACAGTCGGAGCTCGAGGCCCGCATCTCGATCTTCGCGCAAATGGACGCATGGACGCAGGCCGCCACGCTCGTGGTGCAGCTCTTCGTGACGGGGCGGCTGATCCGGCGCGTGGGCGTGGGCGTGACGCTCATGGTGCTGCCGGCCGTCACTCTTGCGGGGTTTGCGGTGCTGGCGTGGATGGAGTCGCGCGAAGGCATCGAGGGATGGCAGATCCTCGGCGCCGTGACCGCGATCTCGGCCATCCACAGCGCCACGCGCTACGCCGTGGCGCGGCCCACGCGCGAGACGCTCTTCAATGTCGTCCGCGAGGACGAGAAGTACAAGGCGAAGCCGATCATCGATGTCTTCATCTTCCGCGGCGGCGATGTCGCGGGCGCGTGGATGACGGGCATGGTGGCCGGGCTCTGGGGCATGTTCATGCTCGCGCTGCCGCTCGCGGCGGCGTGGGGCGGACTGTGCGTGCTTCTCGCGGCGGCGCAGCAGCGCCGCGCGGACGCGCGCGATCGATCGAACGGGAGTCACGCGGCAGCAGCCGCAGAAGGAGCGACGACATGAACTCACGGCGGAAATTCATCGTGCAGGCGGGCGCAGTGGCCATGGGTGCGGCGCTGGCGCCGACGGCATTGGCGCGCATGCAGGCGCCGGGCGGCGCCGCGAAGCCGAGCGACGCGGCCGCCACGGGCGGGAGTGCGAAGAAGCTCAAGATCCTGATCCTCGGCGGCACGGGATTCCTCGGCCCGCAGATCGTGAAGCGGGCGCTGGCCAACGGGCACGAGGTGACGCTCTTCAATCGCGGCAAGTCGAGCCCCGACCTCTTCAAGGATGTGGAGCACATCGAGGGCGATCGCTACACGGACCTGTCGGGACTGGAGAAGGCGGTGGCGTCCGGGCGGAAGTGGGACGCGGTCATCGACACCTTCACCTATGTGCCCAAGACCGTGACGGACGCCATGGACATCCTGAAGCCGGCCATGGATCAGTTCGTGGTGATCTCGACGATCTCCGTCTACGCGTCCAACAACGAGCCGAACGCGGACGAGGACGCGGCGCTCGCCACGGTGCCCGACGAGATTGCGGCGACCATCACCACGCACCAGCAGGTCGGGCAGCACTACGGTGCCATGAAGGCTCGCGTCGAGAAGGCGGCGGAGGCGAACTTCCCGGGCAAGGTGACGGTCATTCGCCCCGGCCTGATCGTGGGCCCGCGCGACACGACGGGTCGCTACTCGTACTGGCCGATCCGCGGAAGCGAAGGCGGGCGCATGATCGCGCCGGGAACGGGTGACGACTTCATCCAGATCGTGGATGTGAAGGATCTCGGCGACTTCACCGTCGAGTGCGTGGAGAAGAAGCACATGGGCGTCTTCAACGCGGTGAATCCGCCGCGCACGCTCACGATGAAGCAAGTGGTGGAAGCCGCCTGCCGCACCGGTGCCGCGGATACGACGCCCGTGTGGATCCCGGCGGAGTTCCTCTCGGCGCACGGCGTGCAGGCGTGGCAGCACATGCCTGCATGGGTTCCGAACTCGGCGCCGGGGTACGCGGGTTTCGGCCAGGTGAACACCGATCGCGCGGTGAAGGCCGGGCTCAGGACGCGCAGCCTGGACGAAGTGAACCGCTCGATCCTCGAGTACGAGTCGACGCGCTCGAAGGAGATCCTGGCCGAGAAGGGCGAGGAGGCCGCGCAGAAGTGGAAGGCGACGATCCGCGGCGGACTGGCCCGCGAGAAGGAGGCCGAGGTCCTGAAGGCATGGGACGAGCACACGCCGGCACCGTAAGGAGGCTCTTGATGTGCGCGCAGCGGCGGGCGCGGGGGCGGAGCGGGACGAGCCGCGCCCGCCGCGATCGGCCCCCGCGTTCGCCTTCCGATCAGCTCGTGGGCACGGCCTTCTTGTTCGCGCGCCCCGCCTCGATGCGGCGCTTCGCGTAGTCGACCGCGGCCTGATGCGTGCTGGACGCGTGCGCGCCCTCCTTGAGCACCGCGATCGTGGTGTGCTCGATCGCCTCGACCTTGCGATCGATCTCCTGCTCGCTCATGCCCAGATAGAGGCCCGCCAGCCGGATGAGCCCGCCGGCGTTGACCACGAAGTCGGGGCCGTACAGGATGCCGCGGGCCTTGAGCCGCGCGCCATCCTCCTCCGGATGCAGGAGCTGATTGTTCGCGGTGCCGCAGACGATCTGGCACTGGAGCTGGTCGATCGTGGCTCGATCGAGCACGCCGCCGAGCGCGCACGGTGCGAGCACATCGCACTTGGTGTGCAGGAGATTCCCGTCGTTGCCGATCGCCTCGACGCCGAGATCCTTCACGGCGCGATCGAGCGCGGCCCGATTCGAGTCCGTGGCGACGACCTTCGCACCCGCATCACGGCAGAGCTTCGCGAGCTTGTAGCCCGTGGCGCCGACGCCCTGGATGGCGACCGTCAATCCGGCGAAATCGACCTTGCGCCCCGCATGCTTGAGGCATGCCTTCAGGCCGTTGAAGCAGCCCTGCGAGGTGTACGGCGAGGGATCGCCGCCGTGGCTCACGGTCTCGCCGCCCATGATGTGCGGCGTCTCGAGCGCCATCCAGTCGCAGAACTGCGTGTTCACGCCCACATCCTCCGCGGCGATGTAGGTGCCGCTGAAGGTGTCGACGAAGCGACCCATCGCGCGCGCCTCCGCCTCGGTGGGGTGCTGGCCGGCGCGAGCGATGATGACGCTCTTGGCGCCGCCCATCGGGAGCTCGGCCGCCGCGCTCTTGTAGGTCATGCCCTCGGAGAGCCGGATGACATCGCGGATTGCCTCGGCCTCGTCGCCATAGACCCATCGGCGCGTGCCACCCAGCGCGTTGCCGAGCACCGTACTGTGGACGGCAATGATCGCCTTCAGACCCGTGGCCGGGTCGTGGTGGAAGGCGATGCGCTCGTGACCGTGGGTGGCAAGAAGCTCGAAGATCTTCATGGAGCGTCGAAGCCTAGCGAATGCCCCCGGTCCGACGCAACGCACGCGAGCGGAAGTGAGCCGCTCCGGACGCTCGTGCCACTCAGACGCCGCCGAACTTGGCTGCATCGAAGATGCTGCCGGTGCCGAAGTCGGGAATTGCGGGATTCTTCATCGAACGGCCGGATCCGCGAGCTTCCTTCACGGGTGTCCGCTCGGGAATCGCGTAGTCGGCGTTCGGGAAGGTGTCGCTGCGTCGCAGCACGAGATCCGCAGCGCGCCGCATCGACGGGTCGGCGTTGACCCGCAACAGGCGCAGCTTCTCGTCGAAGCCGAGCGATCCCAGCGCAAAGAGATGATCCACGACACCCATCTCGTACTCGAGATCGGCCCCGTCGAGTCCGCTGCGCAGATTGCGGTCGAGCCTCGAGAGGCTGCAGGTCATGGCGTGGATCCACATTGCCGCGGTCGAGAGCCGCTCGTGGATGCACTCGGCCGTGACGATCGCCTCCTCATGGTCCTTGAACATGAGCTTGACCTGATGGCTGAACTCGCGGATCCGCATCATGAGTTCATGCCCGAGACTCGCGAGCCTCGGATCGATCCTGGAGAAGCTCGGCAGACCGCGGCGCACGCCCAGGTAGAGCTCCGATCCGATGCGCAGCGCCGCGCCGATCGCCTTCATCGGATTGTCCTTCACCCCGAGCATCCACTCGCCAAGCTGCTTGCTGCCGTAGGCGAAGACGAACGAATGCATGACCTCGTTCGCGCCCTCGACGATGATGTTGATGCGGGAATCGCGCCAGGTGCGCTCCACATGATTCTCCGTCATGTAGCTCTCGCCGCCCATGATCTGCACGCAGTCGTCCACGACGCGGAAGCCGTACTCCGAGCAGAAGACCTTGCACATGGCCGTCTCGAGCATGATGTCGGAGTCGCCGCGATCGAGGAACCCGGTGGTCATGTAGAGCATCGAGTCCATGGCGTAGACATACGCCGCCATGCGCGCGAGCTTCTCCTTGACGAGATCGAACTCGCCGATGGGCCGATCGAACTGGTAGCGGTACCTGGCCCACTTGCACGCCTGCTCGTACGCGAAGGTGGCGCCACCCAGCATTCCTGCCGAGAGCGTGCATCGACCGTAGTTGAGGCAGCTCATGGCGATCTTGAAGCCCTGTCCCTCCTTCGCCAGCAGGTTCGCCTTGGGCACCTTCACATTCGTGAGGCGGATGCGCGCCTGCCAGGTGCCGCGGATGCCGCACTTGCTGCGGTTGCGGCTGAAGATCTCCACGCCCGGCATGTCCGGCGTGCAGATGAGCGCGGTGACGACATCCTTCTCCTTGCCCGACTTCGCGTCCTTCACCTTCTGCTTCGCCATGACCGTGAAGAGGCCCGCGAGCGCACCCGAGGTGGCCCACTTCTTCTCGCCGTTGAGGATGTAGTGCGAGCCGTCGGCGGAGAGCTCGCAGCGAGTCTCCTGGTTGCCCGCATCGCAGCCGACATTCGGCTCGCTGAGGCAGAAGGCGCTGAGCGTGTCCTTGGCCATGCGCGGCAGGAAGCGCTGGCGCTGATCGTCGGAGCCGAAGAGCATGACGGCCTTGCAGCCGATCGACTGATGCGCGGAGACGAGCACCGCGGTCGATCCGCAGGTGCGCCCGATGCGCTCCAGCACGCGGTTGTAGCTCGTGATGCCGAAGCCGCCGCCGCCGAACTCGCGCGGGATGGTCATGCCGAGCACGCCGAGTGAGAAGAGCTTCTCGATGACCCAGACCGGGATCTCCTGCTTCTGGTCGATCTCGACCGAAGGGTGTTCCTTGTGCAGGTACTCGTCGAGTCGAGCCAGAAGTTGATCGCAGCGAGCCGACTCATCCGCCGCCGTCGTCGGATACGGGAAGGCGAGTTCCTCGCGGAAGTTGCCCCAGAAGACATTCTTGAGGAAGCCCATCGTCGACGGATCGGGACCGAGCATCTCCTGCGCCTGCTCGATCTGCTTGCGGTCCTTCTCGGAGATGTTCTTCAGGTCCTTGGCGAGGTCGGTGGTGGTCATGGCGGGTCGTCCGATCGGGGGATTCGCAGGGGGAATGGCCGCGTGGATTCGCGCGGCTGCCGAAACGCCAATGGTAGCGGCACGACCGCGCATCGAGGAAGCGCGGAACCGAGCATGATCGGGTGCCTCGGCGCGGCGGCGACGCGATGCAATCTCGTCTCAGCGCTTCAGGAATGCCGCGAGCTTCTCCCTCGCCGCGGGCGTGTGACGCAGCCGCACGAGGTGGAATCGCTCGCGATCGAGCGCCGCGTCGAAGCCGTTCTGCACGCCGATCTCCACGCATTCGGCGACGGCGGCGGCGGCCTCCGTGCCGGGCAGCGTGGCCCGCGCCTTCACCAGTGCGGCACCGATCGATGCGGCATTCGAGTGATCGACCGCGCGCAGCGGCCTCCTCGGAAACGGCTGCTGCGCCTCCAGCCACTCGCGCGCAAGCACGAGCGCCCGCTCGCGCGATTCGGCGGTCGCTTCGAAGAGTCCATCGGGCGAGGCGGACGCCTCCCATGTCTGGCCCGCGGCGGTGGCCAGGATCGCGACGACCGGATCGACGCGCGCGGGCAGCATCTGCGTGCCGCCCCAACCCGGGCAGATGCCGAGACCCGCCTCGGGCAGGCCGATGCGCCACGGCTTCTCTCCCGTGGCAGGCATGACGCCGATCAGCGCGTCGCAGTGCATCGCGACTTCGAGTCCGCCGCCCAGCGCCGCCTTGTGCACGAGCGCGACGCTCGGGCACGGCATGCGCCGAATGAGACCGAACGCGTGCGAGCCCGCGCGGAGGTATTGATGAAGCTGTCCGTCGTCCAGCGCGTCGATCTCGGCCAGATCGGCGCCGGCCACGAAGACGCGCTCGCTCGCGGAGGCGAGGATGAATCCGCGCGGCGCGTCGCCCGCGAGGATGACCTCGAGCGACACGCGGATGCGCTCGATGAGCCAGGCGTCGAGCACCACCACGCCGCCGCGCGGCTTCTTGGGGTTCACATCGAGCCACAGCGTGACGATGCCGTCCTTGTCGCGATCGATGCGAAGCGCGTTCATGGGAGGAGGTATAGCGGCGAGGCGCCGGGCCGGTCGCGGCTCACCGCGCCACGCCGAAGAGCTTCTGGATGCGAGATTGCGCCTCGTCGCCCGCGATCAACTCCGCGGAGATCCTTGCGCCGCGCTCGGCGAGCGCGTCGTCCAGCGAGCCGTCGAGCTCGTTGAGCCAGCGCTTGGTGGCGGCAATCGCCCGCGCGCCGCCCTTGGCGAGCCGCTCCGCGAACGCAGTGACCGCGCCGGCAAGCTTCGACTCATGGACCAGGTGTGATGCGAGGCCCGCCGCGAATCCCTCGCTGCCGCTCATGGTGCCGCCGGCGAGCAGCATGGTGCGGGCGCGTCCCGCGCCGATCTTCCGCACGAGCCACGGCGTCACGACGGCGGGGCAGATGCCCAGGTCCACTTCGGGATAGCCGAGCTTCGACTCCGCGTGCGTGAAGGCGAAGTCGCAGACGACCATCAGGCCGCAGCCGCCGCCGATCGCGGCGCCCTGCACCTGCGCAATCGTGGGGATCGGCAACCGGCGGATGGCCACGCTGACGCGCGAGAGTTCGTGCAGCATCTCGCCCATCGCGGCCGGGTCCGAGGCAACGGCTTTCAGGTCCATTCCGGCGCAGAACGACTTGCCTTCGCCCGCGAGGATCATGGCGCGCGTGGAGTCGATGTCCTTCTCCGCGGCTTCTCCCACGCGCCGCACCGCATCGCCCACGGCGCGGATGAGCTGCATGGAAAGCGCGTTTCGCGCGTCGGGCCTGTGGAGCGTCACGCGGACGATGCCGCCGTGATTGGAGAGCGTGACGAGCTCGCTCATCGCTGCTCCGATCCGCTCGAGTGTCCGTTGCTCGCCGCGCCGCCGCCGCGCGCGGCGCCGGTGGCGCCGGCCGCTCCATCCGGCGCGAAGATCATCACCTTCTGGAGGTAGATGATGACGCCCTTCTGCTCGAAGGTCCGCCGCGCCGCGCCGGTCAGCGCCGCGTCGAGCTTCCATCCGCGCTGGCGCATGAGATCGATCCAGTACTCGTTCGGCTGCTCGTTGACATGGTGCAGACCGGGGCCGACCGATGGATCCGCTTCCGCCGCCGTCAGCATGACCTGGCGGCCCGAGCGCGTGAGCGTCTCCACAAGCCCAGGGGCGAACTTCGCGTCCAGGTGCTCCGCGACCTCGAAGCAGATGACCAGATCGAAGGGGGCGCCGGGGATGTCGCGCTCCTTCGTGAGGTCGAGGCGCTCGGCGCGAAGGCCCTTCGATCGCGTGCGCCGAAGCGCCGCTTCCGCAAGATCCACGCCGAGCATGCGAACGCCGCGTCGATGGAGCGCGGCCATGAGGTGTCCCGGACCGCAGCCGATGTCGACGGCGGTGGACGGCCGAAGATTCTCAGTGACCCACTGGGCGATCGCCTCCACGCTCGGACCTTCGCTCTTCTCCATGCCCTCGAAGTAGCTCTCGGAATAGACATCGCTTCCAAAGAGCACGCGCGTGACGGGAACGAACCACGGCTGCCGCTTGAACCATGCGCGCGTGCGCGGTCCCGTCGAGCGCCGAAGGAAGTCATACAGCCCTGCAAGCATGGCCGAAGCATACCGCCCGACTTGGGACTCGGCGCTCATGCGCGCATGCGTTCACCCGATCGCGCGATCACCCGATCATGCGTTGGCGGCGCGAGGCGCCGCGAGCGCGGTCAGTGCGGCTCGCAGCGCGGCCACCGTGCGATCGAGCGCGAGCGACGGTCGACCGCTCGCGGGCTCGAGCTGTTCCGGCATCCGCGGCACATGGATGAAGCCGGCGGCGCGAATGCCGCAGCGCGGTGCCAAATGCAGCGCGTGGAACATGATCTCGTTGCAGAGGAACGCGCCCGCGTCGATCGAGTGCTCGATCGGCGCACCCGTCGATGCCATGGCCGCGTGCAGCATGTCGAGCGGAAGCGTGGAAGGCAGCGTGGGCGGGGCACCGAAGATGACGGGTTGGTCGAGGACCACGGCTCCGGCGTTGTCCGCAATGCGGTAGTGACGACGATTCCGGGCGACGCGCTCCAGGCAGATCGAGCCGCGTGAGCCGGTTTCGCCGACGCAGACGAGGATCTCCGGGGCATGCGTTGCGATCGCCCGCGCAAGGTGCGCCGGCGCCGCATCCGGGCCATGGCCGCCGATCACCGGCAGCAGCGCCGTCCGCAGATCAACCCCCGGAATCGCATGCGACTCGAGCGGTGGAATCGCTTCGCGCGAGGGATTCATCGCACTTCCGCCGAAGGGCTCGAACCCAGTCACGAGCATGCGCCGGGCCATTGCCACGGCGACATCGTGACGGCCAATGCCCTCGGTGGCAACCGGAGGCCGCGCCGTGCGAAGATGATGTCGGTGACCCGTTCGGGAACGAAGTACCAGGAGGGGCTTCGAGGCGCCTCGGCGTCGCGCGGCGCGGCACATGAGCCGTCGCCTTCGATCGTTGAAAAGTGGCTGACGCCATTCCGCTGGACGCGCGATCGCCTGCGCGAGATCGACTACTACTCCGCGCGGCGCACCCGAGGCTTCTGGACCCGCGCCTCGGATGGATGGGTGATCGCGTCCATGCCGGCGAGCCTGATCCTGGTGTGCGTGGTGGCGCTGCTCATTCGTCAGGAGGAAACGCAGCGGCTCTTCCACGGAACGCTCCAGCAGCGCAGGACCGGAGAGTTCATGGCGGCGATCGTGCCGCCCGGCGCGGGCGTGCCCGGCGACGAGCGCTACATCGGCACGATCGACATCGTCAGGGAGCGTCGAACCGCTGGTTGGCCGGTGCCGCTGTGGGTCGAAGTGACGCAGGCCACCGTGACGCTTGATCGCGGCGACGGAGCGCACCCGCTCGACCTGCGCGCGAAGTCGCCGGATGTCGACGCGATTCGCGCGGCGCTCGCGCGGCGCGGTCCCGAGGCGCTCACCATGGTCACGGCGCCCACCGAGGAGGGAATCCAGCTCGGCGCCGCCGCTGCTGCGTTCGGCGTGACCTGGATGGTGCTCCTGCCGCTCGGCCTCGGGCTCATTCAGGTGATGCGAGGCGTGACCGCGCTCTCGATGCGATCGGTGGAGCGGCGCCGGCGCCGCCTTCGCGCCATGGGCCGATGCCACCAATGCGGCTATGACCTCACCGGCGCCGAGTTCAGCGCCGCGTGTCCCGAGTGCGGAACGGTGCTCATCTGAAGCAGCGCGACGCTCAGTCGGCGAGGCGTCGCACGGCGCAGTGCGGCGCTCACTCGGCGCGACGCGATTCCCAGAAGTGCCTGAGCATCGCTTCGCTCTCCGCGCCGCCGCAGAGCGAAGTGCTTGCGTCGCAGGCGCGGTCCATGCGATCGTCGCGGTCGCTGCCGTCCAGGTGGTTGAGCCATGCGCGCGTGGCGGCGAGAGCGATCGGCGCCTTCGCCAGGAGCGAGCGCACCAGCGCATCGGCCGTCGACTCAAGCTGCGCCGCGTCGACGGCGCGATACGCCAGACCGCGACGAACGGCCTCGTCGCCATCGATCAGGTCGCCCGAGAGCAGCAGGGCGCGCGCCTCGCCGGCGCCCATCGCCGCTTCGAGCAGCGGCGCGTTCACGGCGGGTGAAACGCCGATGCGATGGACCGGATAGCCGAGCGTCGCGTCGCGCGCGACCAGCACGAAGTCGCACGCGGCGAGCACGGCGCAGCCGCCCGCCAGCGCGGCGCCGTGCACCTCCGCCACCGTGATCCAGGGCCCGCGCCGAAGGCGACGCAGAAGCGCGGAGAGGCGCCGAATGAAGTCCGCGAGCATGGTGCCACCGCCGTCGCTCACGCAGGCGGCAAGATCGAAGCCGGCGCAGAACGCGGGCCCCTCGCCGCGAAGGCGCAGGATCATCGGCGATGAATCGACGCCGTCGCTCGCGCAGGTCCGGATCGTGGCGTGCGCGGCGACGGAGTCAATCGCCGCGTCGAAGGCATCGAACATGGCAAGGCCCAGCGCGTTGCGACGCACGGGATCGGCGAGCGTCAGCGTGGCCGCGCGACCGTCGATCGAGCATCGCATCGGCGCGGTCATGGCGATCAGTGCCCCATCGCGAAGAGGTGCGTGGTCCAGTCCCAGCTCCAGATCACGCGATTGCCGTGCTCGAACCCCAGGATCGAGATGCTGTCCGCATGCAGGCCGAAGCTGCGTCCGCGCGAAGGCGGAAGTTCGAGCCAGGCCGCGACGAGTGCGCGCAGGAAGTGGCCGTGCGAGAAGAGCGCCACATCGCGAATCGGCGCGGGGGCGGCGTCGAGCATCACCGCGGCGGCGCGCTCGACCACGCGCTGCGCCCGCATCGAGACCTGCGCGAGCGTCTCGCCGTTCGGGCAGCCGTCGCGCCAGAGATCCCAGCCAGGTCGCTCCTGCTTGATCTGGGCGCTGGTCCGACCTTCGTAGTCTCCGTAGTCCCATTCGGCAAGATCGGGATCGATCTCCATCGACGCGGCAAGTCCCAGCAGCTCGCAGGTGTGCGTGGCACGACGACGCGGGCTCGACCAGACCCGCGCGAAGCGACGGCCAGCAATGACCGGCACAAGGTCGCGTGCCATGCGCTCGCCGTCGGGCGTGAGCGGCAGATCCGTGCGGCCGGTGTGGCGCCCGTCGCGGCTCCACTCGGTCTCCGCGTGACGCACGAGCCAGAGAAAGGGGCCGCCGTGCGTGGCCGCCGCGTTCCGCCCCGGCGCTCGTGCCGATGCATCGCTCATGCGCGCCCGCTCGCGGCGATCGATTCCGTGGCCTGCACGCTGGTCGGAAGGATCGGCGGCATCGGAGCGCCGAGCAGCGCGATGACGGCTCGCAGCACTTCGGCCTCCGTCACCGTCACCACTTCATCCGACGCCACGCACTCCACGGCTCCCGCCACAACGCGATCGCGATCGGTCGGTCGCAGCCGCGCGAGCTGCTTGATCGCCGCGTCCAGCGCATCGAGCGTGCACGCACTCCGCGGCGGCAGTCGAGGCGCGGGAATGCCGGCGGCGATGAATCCGGAGAGGAACGCGGCCGACGCCTGTTCGTCGCTGCGCGAACCGCTCCACGCGAGTGTGGCCAGGAGCTGCGTGACCGACGGCAGCGCCATCGCCAGGCGCAGCGTGCCCGTGCCGACTTCGTCATCGGCGCGGAAGGCGCGCCGCAGCACCGCGCGAACGGCCCACTCGAAGAGATCGAGCTGGCGATCCGCGGCAATGAGTTGCCGCACGGCATCGAGCAGCGCCGAGGACTGCGCGGATGAGAGCCGGCGCAGCGACGGCACGCAGAGGTCGACCAGCGGAAGCTTGAGATCCCGAGGCAGCGAGCGCACGGGCTCCGCCAAGCGTTCCGTGAGCCCCACGAGGCCATCGAGCCCGGGTCTGCGCAGGGAGTCGAGCTGCTTCGCGGCGATCGCGGGGTCGGCGGAAAGCAGCAGTGCTGTGATCACGGCCCGCGCGTCGTACGGCTCGTGCGCGGCCGCGAGCAGGGCCGTGGGCAGCCGTGTGCGCACGCTGCGGGCGTAGTCGATCGTCTCGCTCTGGAGCGATCCGATGCCTCGCGCCGCATGCGCAACGCCTTGCCGGCCGCGCGTGGGGGAGGCGAAGGCGCCGAGCAATTGTGCCGGCGTGGGCGGTGCCTCGGCGTCGATGCCGCGCGCGGGCACGCGGCCCTCCCGATCAGCGAGCGCGGCACCCGGCCGATCCGCGAGAGCGGCAGCACCGGCGGCACCGGCATCAGCGTCATCGGAGGCTCGAACCGGCGACGGCACGAATCCGCCGGCGGCCAGCTCCTGCGCAACCTCTTCCGCGGATCGTCGCTCGATCCGCGCGATTCGCTCCGGAAGCGGCGGATGCGTGGCGAACGCGCTCTCGAGCGCGTTCGTGAAGAACATGTGGCTGAGCTCCGCGGCGTTCGGCTGTTCCATGGGATTGCGGCCCGCGCCGGCGATGCGGCGCAGCGCGTTGGCGATCCCGGTCGGATTGCGCGTGAACTGCACCGCGCTCGCATCAGCCAGGAATTCGCGCTGTCGACTCACGGCCGCCTGCATGAGCCGCCCGAAGAGTCGACCGACCCAGCCGATGACGATCAGTCCCACGCCCGCCACCATCAGCGCCACGATGATGCCGCCACCGCCGCCGCCCTTCCCGCCGCGACTGCTGCTGCTCATCCGCACGCCGCGCGAGCCGTGCGCCAGCGAGCGCACCAGCACGCTACCGACCAGCGACAGGCACGCCAATCCGAAGATCGCCGCCACGAGACGGATGTTGAGCCGCATGTCGCCATTGAGGATGTGGCTGTACTCGTGGGCGATGACGCCCTGAAGCTCCTCGCGATTGAACGCCTGCAGCGCACCGCGCGTGATGCCGATCACCGCCTCCTCGGGGCGATATCCCGCCGCGAACGCGTTGATGCTCTGATCGGGCACGAGATACACCGGCGGCACCGGCACGCCGCTTGCAATCGCCATCTCCTCCACAATGTTGAGCACGCGCCGCTCCTGCGGATCCGTGGTGCTGGGCTCGATCACGCGGCCATTGAGCGACTCCGCCACCGCGCGCCCGCCGCTGGAGAGCTGCGCCCGCTTGGTGGCCCAGCCGATGCCCACGATGAGCAGCGCCACGAGTGCGCTCACCGCGAAAAGTCCCGTGTGCATCACCGGGTCGCTGCCGACGCCGCCGGCCGCGAACCCCGCGATGATGAGTCCGATCAGGTAGGTCGACGCGATGAGCGCCGCCACGCCCGCGATGAAGAGCAGCACGAGCCTGCCCGTCTTGCGTCGCGCGACCTGCTGATGCTCGAAGAAGTTCATCGCCATCGGCGTCGGCCCTCGTCAGAGCGCCACCGTCGGCACCGCGCGCGCATCGGCTTCGGCCAGGTAGAGCGCGGCCTCGTCGAACGCGAAGAGCGAGGCCACGAGGTTCTGCGGGAACACCTGCCGCGCGGTGTTGTAGGTCATCACCGCATCGTTGTAGGCCTGCCGCGCGAAGGCCACGCGATTCTCGGTGGAGACGAGTTCCTCCTGGAGCTGGAGCACATTCTGGCTTGCCTTCAGATCCGGATAGCTCTCCACCAGCCCGAAGAGACGGCCGACCGCCTGGTCGAGCACCACATTGGCGGCAGCCAGCGCACCAATCGTGCCGATGGCGCCGGGCGACGCGGCTGCTGCGTCGATCGCCTGCGTCGCCGCCGCCCGCGCCGCGATCACGCTCTCCAGCGTGCCTCGTTCGTGCTGCATGTAACCCTGCACCGCATTGACCAGATTCGGGATCAGGTCGTATCGCCGGCGAAGCTGCACATCAATCTGCGAGTAGCCGTTGCGAACGCGCACGCGAAGCGTCACCAGCCGGTTGTAGATCAGCACGATCACGACCAGCGGCAGCACGATCGCCGCGGTGGCGATGAGGATCACCATCGCGGCGGGCGAGAGCGCAAGCAGGATCGCCGGTGCGTGTCCCACGGCGCGGAGTTGTACCAGCGCCCGCTCGCTCGCTCCTTCTGGCGCGGTGGGAGGCGCGGCGGGAGGCGAGTGCCCCCTTCGCGTCAAACACTCGGTCGGGTTCGCCGCGAACCCGACCTCAACTCCGCGAAGAGGGCACTCGCCTCCCACCGCGCCCCGCGCCGCGCCTCCCGCGCCTCCCGCAGCGCCCCGCGCCGCGCCTCCCGCCGCGCCTCGCGCCGTGCATGGCGCGTGCTCATCGCACTTCGGTTCGGCTCGGGGGCACACGACGCGGCGACGCCATTCGTGCGCGGGTGCGGGCGGCCGCGCGCGCCTTGGAGATGCTGCCGCGGTCTCGCATGTGCGCTGACGCCGAGGTCTTTGATGGGAAGCCCTCGCCCGAAGATCTCCGCATGCACCAGGGGGCAGAGGCAGGGGCCTTCGCACTCAACACTCTTCGCGATCGATGGAAGTGTGCGGAAGCCGGGCGTGGCGTATGGATCGGTTCATTCGACCCCGAGCGCTTCGACCGCGTCGGGGTGAACACGCTGCTCGCGAAGTACTGCAGGCCCACATCGAAGAGCACAAGGCGCCGCAGCGCGAGGGAGCCGTGAGGCGGCCATCGCCCGTGCAGTCCAAGGGACTGGCAGCGCCAATTGCGGGGTCTTGACGCGAATCGTCGTGACCGGGCGCAAGCTGACCGAGGCGTCCCGCAGGTTGGACACCGCGCATTCAGTCTGATCCGCGCGTTGCGGCCGCGACCGGGAGCGTCGCCCCGAGGCGACGCTCCCGATCTGGATTCAGTTTCTCGCTCCGGCGTTCGCCCGAGCGCGCCCGCGCCCCTTACCAGCGTTGCTACTGAGCGGGGAGCACCGCGGGGATCCTCCACGATCCGTCGAGGATCGAAGGAGCCTTGTCCTTGGGCCAATAGAGGCGCAGCATGAGGATGAACTTCCCCTTCGGCGCCGGCAACCAGTTTGCCTGCTTGTCCGGGCCCGGATCCTCGTTCTGGATGTAGAGATCCACGGAGCCGTCCGCGTTCTCCTTGAACTTGCTCCGGCTGCCGAGCGTGAAACGATTGAGCGGATTGGCCACAAAGAAGTAGTTGGCGTCGTACATCGTGAGCGACCAGAAGCCGTTCACCGGCGGCATCTGGCCCTTCTCGAAGTGCATCACATACTTCTTCGAGCCGTCATACGGCTTGCCTTTGCCGTCGGTCTCGGAGGTCGGATAGACGGCGTCCTGCGGGCGGTTCGCACCAAGACCGATGACGGTCACCAATGCGCGATCAAGATAGTTGGTGCCGTAGATGCCGGTCTTGGTGGTGAACATCCACCCGTTCTCGTTCGTGCCCGCCTTTGGGAAGAACGCCATGATCTGGCCGAACGCGGTCTTCGGAACATCGTTGAGCGCAGCGGCTGCCGCGGGTCCGAGTGCGTTCGCATTGAACGGCTTGCCTGGAGTGACACCGAGCTTCGCGAGCTTGGCCACCATCGGAGCATCGGCGGCAGCGGGAGGATTGTCCTTCAGAAGTGACGCGAGCATGGTGAAGTAGGCCGATGCATCGAGCGCGTTCACCTGGTCGCGCACGGCCGTCTTCATGTCGAGCGCGGTGTCGACCTTTCCCGCAGGCGGGTTGTACGGCTTGCCGAAGGCGCTCAGTGGCATCACTGAAACCTGATCCTGGAGCTTGTGAACCGCGGCATAGTCCGCGGGCGTGCCGTCGCAGTAGATGCGACCGAGGATCCAGACGATGCCGGTCGGCGACTTGTACTCGGTGACTCCCGCGGGAAGCGTGCCCTTCCATCCCGGGCCGGTGATGGCGTACTTCGCGGCCTTGCCTCCGGTGGTTCGCTGCCCCGGGACCTGGAAGACATTGGTCCAGCCGTCGAGCATGGGGAAGAGGAAGTAGCGCTCGCCGAAGTCCGGCAGGCTCAGGATCCATGGCTCCTTCGACACATCGAGCCAGGTGGTGGTGTAGAGCGTGTCGGCGTTGGGCGCGGTCACATCGCGGAACGCCGCGGTGGGGTACTCGCGCATGCGCACGAATTGTCCCATTGGAGCACGCGTGCCCTCCGGGGTGGAGACATTCGTCATGACCCGGCGCGTCATCTCCATCGTGACGAGCGGATAGCCGTAGATGTAGGCGTCAGTGGCGAGAGCTGTGGCCTCGGTCGCAGTGAGCGGAGCTGCGGCGGCTGGCGCGGGTGCTTGCGCCGGCGCCGGACTTTGCCCCTGAGCGGGCGCTTGCCCCTGCGCGGGCGCTTGCCCCTGCGCGGGCGCGTGCCCCTGCGCGGGCGCTTGCCCCTGCGCGGGCGCTTGCCCCTGCGCGGTTGCAAGTGTGGCCGCGCTCAAGACCGAAGCGAGCGCGAGGCCTGCGGTGACGAGAAGTTTGCGGGAGTTCGATCGGATCGCGACGCGGGATATGGAAAGTAACACTTGGGGCTCCTCGATGGTCGGTTGGCGTTGCTCCCCTCGACCGGCGCCGTCGTCCGGCGAGCGGGAGGCGTCCGACAGCTTACCTCCGCGCGCTCGTGGTCTTCGCGAACTGGTGCGCCCGCACGGCACGGCTCGCGACGAACCCGATCACGCATGTGGCTACCGCCGACGATCGTGCCGACCAACGGCGCACGCGCCGGGCGCTCACCGACGACGAACTCGTGCGCCTGCTCGACGCCGCGCGGCGGCGACCGTTGGCCGAGGCGCTCACCATCCAGAAGGGGAAGCGTCGTGGGCAGCAGGGGGGCCAAGGTCTCCGACGCCTATCGCGAGCGCCATGATCGACCTGGCCGCCTCGGCCGTGAGCGGGCGCTGATCTACAGGACGCTCGTCGTCACCGGCGTTTGCGGGCATCGCGCGCATCGAGTAGCTCAGCGGCAAGGAAGTGGTCTTCAAGACCGACGAGCGCGGCCGCACGATTGACATTCACGCGATGCGCCACACCTTCGGCACGCATCTCTGCCGCGCCGGGGTCCCGCTCCGCACCGCGCGGGCCGCGATGCGCCACAGCGACTCGAGTCTTACCGCGAATATCTACACCGACCCGAAGCTGCTCGATGTCGCGGGGGCGGTGGAGAGTCTGCTACTCGTTGGTGGATCATCCATCAAACACCGCGCCGAATGGGAGTGAGTCCCATTGGGAATGATCAGCTCGCCGATCGACGCGTCCAACGCTCGGAGCGCCAGGGGCCAATCCGCCGGACTGAATGCCATGTCGGCAGTGAATCCTGATGCGAGGGCAGTCGGGGGATGTGGCAATCCAAGGAGATGCGCCGCGCGCCCCATCGAGGTCCCTGATGCGATTCCTTGGACGCCGAATTGCAGTCGCGACATCAGAAAGCCGAACCGAGCTAAGGGGTCGTCGTCGCTCTCAAGTGATGCGATCTCCCCAGGCTCCGGTGACTCACGCATCTCGTTGAGGGTGCGAGCCAGCAGCTCAATCGTGACGGGCCTCCTCGCGTACGGTTGGTAGTAGGCGCATGCGGCCTCAAAGACATGCGCCAGTTCGTGCGGCGGGAATCTTCGCATTCCCGCATCACTCGCCAAGGACCGCGCCGCCAGTGAGGACAGAAGCGGGAGCAGCTCGCAAGGATTCATCTGTCTGCATCGCGCGCGGAGTCGCTCCTCTCGCTTCCGCGATTGCGCTGCATGGTCTTCAAGTGAAGTGCGGCTCACAGGACCTCAGGGTTTCCCTTGTCAAAGCGATTTCGTCGCTACCGTACGCTCCGCGCCCCCTTGCCCTTCACCTTTCACACGCGCTTGCACAAGCGAGCGTCCACGCGAGTCATTCTCCGTCATCTCCTGGCACTTGGCCGCGACTGGCCGCCCGTGGGCTACGCCCGCGCGCCCGCCTCCCGACATCGCCAGAACCTCGCGAATCCCGCACGAAACGCCGCGTGTGCCAACCTCTGCCACCGTGTGGCAGGCTGCCCGCGCGATCGCATCTCGAAAGCGGGTGAAGGGATTCGACATCGCGGGCGAAGCTCGCGATCCGCCGGCCGCGAAGCGGCCGAGGACCCACCCTCGACATTCAGCTTGGGAAGACCGCGGCAGTGCGTCAAACGACGCGAGGAAACCAAGGGATTCCGCGAGCGCGCCGGCGCCTTGCACCAGCGCTTGCACAAGGGATCAGGAGCCGCTCGTCATCCCTGTTGCAGCCGCATCTCCAAGTAGGCTGGGGCGCTGCATCCGATGTTACCATTAGGCGAGCCCCTTGAACCTCAAACCCGGCCACTTCACTTTGAAGACAGCGGAAGACCTATTCCGCAAGCTGGAGCGCGACTTCGAGCTCATCCGTGCCCGCCCGCTGGACTCGGACGTTTGCTTCAACTTCTTTGTGACTGCGGAGCATCTGCCTGAGTGGCACTTCAAAGGCGACTCCAAGAAAGCCGCAGCGCATCGGAAGTCCAAGGCGCTACTCCGCGTTTGTTCTCACCTTGCCAATCTCGCCGCGAGCGTCCACACCGACCCGAAGATGCTCGAGGTGCCGGGGGCGATGGACGTGGTCTCGACCTTCGCGGCTCTGCCGGCGGATCGGGCCCACGGTGCGCGACGAACTCATCGGCGCCAATTCCACCGAAGTGTTCCGGAATTGGGAGCTCGGCATGGCGCTGCTGTTCCTCAGATGTCGAGAACGAGGCCTTGACAGCGACGGCAACGCTAAGCTGCGTGCCCGCTCTCTGGCGGCGACGCCACGCGGCATTTCCTCTTCCTTCTGAGCCCCAATGCACTGCCACTTCCTCCACACGGCGATCCTCACGTCACTCCTGTCCGCAACCAGCGTGGCCCAGATGCCGGCCGGCACCAAGGCCTCGAATCAGGTGCCCGGCGCCAACACCGCCCGTCCTCTACTTGTCGCACTACTTCAGGCAGCACCGGCAGGAGTACTACGAGCGCTTGCAGGCGGTGCGCAGCCAGGGCGCGTGGGAGGAATGGCTTAAGTACTTCCTGCGTGGCGTTGTGGAGGTAGCGGGTGAAGCGTCGAACACGGCCCGAAATGTGCTTGCGCTTCGCGAGCAGCACCGGAGCGCAATCACCGCGCAGCTCGGCCGCGCGGCGGGCAGCGGTCACAAGGTGCTGGAGTCGTTGTTCGATCGCCCCATTGTGAGCGTCAACGAGGTGAAGGAACTCACGGGCACGACCTATGCCGCCGCGAACACACTCGTGTCGCGACTGGTCGGCGCAGGGGTGCTCAGCGAGATGACCGGACAGGCTCGCAACCGTCGCTTTCGATATGCGCCCTACATTGCGCTCTTCACCGACGCCGCGCCCGGGACGATGGCACACGAGTGAGTGAGTTCCCTCACATCGCGGATGCCGATCGCGTGCGCGAGGAGCTACTTCACGCCGGAGAGCGGAAACTGTTTCGAGATCGACCCCGAGAATCCGTGCATTCCTCCGATCTTTCACGGCGAGGACTGCTGCAACAAGGGCTGTTGTCCGCCGCCTGAACTCGACGCCTGCGCGATCGTCGATGCGTCGAGTGCGGGATATGTCGAAGGTCCGACCTACACGCTGGCTGAGTTCCTCGATGGCATCTGGACTCTGCCGGAGCGCTCGCGCACGTTCACGTTGTCGATCGGCTCGTGCTCGAGGAACTTCCGCATCACGACGAGTCTGTCATGACGGGCTGTCGTCACGAACGCGAGGTGCCGATGCCGGGGGCCGTGCGCTGTGCGATCGGTGCGCGCGGGCCAGCGGCCGTGCCGTTTGCGCGAGCGCTCTGCAACTCGTGCGAGCATCGAGTCGGCAGGGGAGTGCGAGGTCGGCTTGAGTGGCTCGGACGCGCGTGGCGATCCCTAGCTCGGCTGGCCCGCCATCGCCGATCGATCTGCCGCGCGAAGTGTGCCGACCCGCTGACGGTGAACGCAGCGATTTCGCTCCAGTGGTGTCGTGGCATCGGGGCATTCTCCATCGAAGCCCTGCTCGGGTGTCCAAGGAGCGCTCCGGTCCTCACTGCAGCGACTTCCAACGATGCAGGGTCTCTCATAGACTCTGGTATGCAAGGTGAGGAAGAGTCAAAGCGTGAAAGGACAGACCAATTTGGGCGCATCGAGATCCAACCACGAGACGGTCACCGCAAGTGTCATTCGCGGCGCTCGCAGAGTCGTCCAGCTCCGGCACCTCGCGCGGCGTTGCGAAGGAATGGCTCGACTCGCGACCTTGATTGGAACCGTGTTGATGCCCAGCCTCGCCGCTCATGGCGACTTGATCCGGGTGACCGGGCGCGTGGAGCGCGCGGATGGTCGTCCCGTTTCCAATGCAGTCGTCGTCACGGAGCTCGGTGGCCACTCGGAGTGCCGTGAGAACGGCACCTTCGAGCTGCGCCTCGATGTGCCAACAGATGTTCGCCGAGTGCGGATCACCGGTGTCACCTCCACAGATGACGGCTCGCTCTCTGGGAGCCGAGAGGTGGCGATCGAGAGTCCATCTGGAGACATCGACGCCGGCGTCATACTTCTGAGCGCGTCGCAGCTCTGCGATCCATCGTGGCTTCCCTCGTTCGGAGGCATTGCAGGCGTCACCGGCACTGTTCGTGCGCTCGCCGTGTTCGATGATGGATCCGGCGGCGGACCGGCGCTGTATGTTGGTGGCGACTTCACCATCGCAGGCGGAGTCCTCGCCAACCGAATTGTTCGATGGGATGGATCGGGCTGGTCGCCGCTGGGAAGTGGGGCCAACAGTGCGGTTCGCGCATTGGCCGTGTACGACGACGGCTTGGGGGGTGGTCCTGCGCTCTATGCGGCCGGTGACTTTGTGACGATCGGTGGCATCACTGCCAATCGCATCGCGAAGTGGAACGGATCAATCTGGTCGGCACTCGGGCTCGGAGTCGGCGGATCCGACGGTCAGATCGAGGCGCTCGCCGTTTACGACAGTGGTACCGGGCCGGCGCTCTACGCCGGTGGCGGCTTCACCAGCGCCGGCGGTTCACCGGCGAACAAGATCGCCAGATGGAACGGAACGACATGGGCACCGCTCGGAAGTGGCGCCAGTGATGTTGTGTATGCCCTGGTGATCCACGACGACGAACTCGGCAACGGTTCCGCGCTCTTCGTCGGCGGTGCCTTTTTCTCGGCCGGAGGCATGCCGGCCAGCTGCGTCGCCAAATGGAACGGAACCGCGTGGTCCCCGCTCGGCACGGGAGTCAGCAATGCTGTGCACGCGCTCGAGGTCTTCGACGATGGTCTAGGTCGCGGCCCGAAACTGTACGCGGCGGGAAACTTCACGATGGCTGGAGGGGCTCCCGCAGCTCGCGTCGCTCGATGGGATGGCGCCTCGTGGTCAGCCCTTGGAAGCGGGGTCAACAATACGGTCAATGCCCTGAAAGCCTATGACGATGGATCGGGCACCCGCCTCTATGCAACGGGCGCATTCACGAATGCTGGCGGAACGGCCGCAAGTCGCATCGCGCGTTGGGACGGGTCTCAGTGGAGCGCTCTTGGCAGCGGAGTCTCCTCAGCGGGTCGTGCGCTTGCTTCGATCCAGTTCGAAGGCGAGTCATTACCGAGGCTGGCTGTCGGTGGTGGCTTCACCATTGCAGGAGGACTGACCGCTCAGCGACTGGCGCTCTGGAGCGGTTCCGAATGGTCGCTGCTGGATCACGGATTCAATGACTCCGTTTGGACCACACTCGTCTTTGATGACGGCACGGGTGGAGGGCCGGCGCTCTTCGTCGCGGGTGGATTCGAAACGATCGGAGGACAATCCTTCAACAGAATTGCCAAGTGGAACGGAACGCAGTGGCTCCCGCTGGGAAGCGGCCTCAATGGATTGGTCTATGCGCTCGCCACACTTGGAAGCGGACCCAATGGCGCTCTAGAACTTTACGCCGGAGGGGAGTTCACTACTGCGGGTGGTATCAGTGCGAATCACATTGCGCGTTGGACAGGCTCGCAGTGGTTACCACTCGGCAGCGGTACCAGCAACTTCGTCACTGCGATGATTGCTCACGCGCCATCTCCGGGAGCTCCAAAGCAACTCTATGTGGGCGGGCAATTCACAAGCGCTGGCGGTGTGTTCTCGCAGGTGGTTGCAAGGTGGACAGGTTCACAATGGCTCGCGGTCGGCGGCCTGGGCGGCCCCACCGCGAACATCTTTGACTTTGCCCACTTCGACGACGGCAGTGGTGCGGGCCTTCAGCTTTACGCTGCCGGCAGCTTCCAGATCGCGGGCGGAGCTCCAGCGAACTTCATCGCGCGGCGAACGATATCCGGATGGGCGTCAGTTGGTGGAGGTACCAACGGCCCTGTCTCTGCTCTCCTTGTGTACGACGACGGCTTTGGACTGGGTCCGGCCCTGTACGCGGCTGGCAGCTTCACATTAGCGGGCGGAGTGCCGGCGAATGGGATCGCAAAATGGGATGGAGGGCAATGGTCTCCGCTCGGCGAGGGCCTGGCGGTCGGCAGCTTTCGGACATCGGTCGAGGCGCTGGCGGCATTCGACGACGGTCGAGGAGATGGCCCGGCGCTCTTCGCTGGAGGCGATTTCACTGTTGCCGGCGGAAAGCCTGCCGCTCACATCGCACGATGGGGCGGTCGCGCATGCAACTCATGGTCCGCGCTGCCGGGCACACTCAACGATCGGGTTCTGACATTCGCGGTCTTTGAAACGGGTGGAGTGCCTGGACTGATCGCCGGAGGCTCCTTCCGAGCGAGTCCCGCCGCCGACAGTCATTTGGCGCGCTACGGGAGATGTCCGCCGCTCGAGTGCTTGCCAGAGGACTTCAACTGCGATGGTCTCGTGAATGGTTCCGACCTAGGGACCCTACTTGGTCTCTGGGGCCCCTGCGACGATTGTGTTGCTGATCTCAACTGCGACGGCCTCGTGGATCATGCCGATCTGGAATTGCTCCTCAGGAACTGGGGCATACCCGCGACTCCTTGACGAACGACAGGACGATCAACTCCGGCGCCGGGCCGCCGCGTGCCCTGCCGCCGCGCAATTGGCGCCCGTGTCGCGTCTTGCCCGCTCGTGTCCACGCGTGACCACGCGTATCGGTCAAAGCGGTTGAAGGAACTCTTCCGCTAGACATCTAGCCTGAGAGGACTCGGGCCGCGGGTCACCGGCCGAGTGTGAGTTGGCGAGCATGATCGGCTTGAAAGACTGCTGGGTCTGACCGCTTCGATGGGCCCGACTGCCTTCGCCGGCGTGGCCGCGTTCTCCAGAGGTGCCGGTTCGTCTCCGAGCGACCCTCCGCAGGTCGTTGCAATGAGCGAGCATCTGCGGAGGGTCGCCTGGAAGGCGTTCGCAAGGGGCCGTGGAGCGATGCGTGAAGAACCGACACGCAGGCGGTGTTGCACGGCCGAGCGATGTGCATCCTTGACAAAGGACGCGTGTCCAATGTGTCGGATGCATCAACGCCGCATGCAAGCCGGCGCGAGCGTGTTCCTGCGGCGAGCACGCACCCTTGGCTTGCCGCGGTCAGCGATCGCCCGCGGCGCTGCGTGACGCGCGTTCTTCTCGGCCCATGCGCTCCGCCACCAGCGACGCCACCTGCTCCACGGTGGCGGGCAGGTCGTCGTTCACCACGAATGCGTCGTAGGTGCCCTTCGTGCGGGCACGCTCGATCTCACGGCGGGCCTCCGTGAATCGCCGCTGGATCGCCTCCTCGTCGTCGCGGCCGCGACCGCGAAGCCGCCGAAGCAGCTCCTCGTCGTTCGGCGGCAGGATGAAGATGCCGAACATGCCGGGGCGCTTGCGGCGCACGCTTTCGGCGCCCTGCACATCGATGTCCAGCACCGCAAGCCTTCCCTCCTTGACGGCGCGATCCACCGGTTCGGCGGGCGTGCCATACCAGTGTCGCCCGAAGACCTGCGCATGCTCGAGGAAGCGATCCTGCCCGATCCAATCCTGGAATGTCGGCGGGTCAATGAACCAGTAGTCAACGCCGTTGCGCTCGCCGGGACCGGCCGATCGCGTGGTGGCCGAAATGCTGAACTCGCCGTCGAAGCGGCGCAGCAGTTCGTGCACGATCGTGGTCTTGCCCACGCCCGAGGGACCCGACAGGACCACCAGCAGACCGCGGCCTTCGTCCGGCATCGGCGCGATGGTACCCGCGCGGTCACTCCATCATCACGGCCCGGCGCAGCAGCGCCCAGCCCGTTTCGCGGAAGTGGGCGAAGCGGCCCATGGTGCCGACGATCGAGCGGATGTCCTCGTGATCGAAGAGGCGTTCACCTTCGGCGCCGTGCTCGTCGTCCCCGCGCACATGCTCAAGCGCGAACGCGCGCTCGCGCAGCGCCCAGTTGCCGGTGTGCTCGGCGATCTCCAGCGCCTTGTTCGCGAAGATGCCGAGCGCCCGCGTCGATGGCCCGCCGCTCAGATGGCGAAGGATCACGCTGCCGCCGAAGATGCACCACCAGCCCCAGCTCTCGAGCACGGGGCGAGAGATGCCGTTGAGGTCGACGGCGTGGTCGAGTCCACGCAGCAGCTCGGCCACCGCGTCGTCGGCGGTGCGCATGCCAAGCTCCACATCGCACTCGATGATGCCTCCCTGCGCCGCGATCACCAGGCCTTGGAGCACCGCCTGGTCCGGCGCCTTGTCCGGCGCTTTGTCCGGCGCCTTGTCCGGCGCTTTGTCCGGCGCCTTGTCCGGCTTGCTGGGCGTGCCCGGGCAGCCCGACGCCGTACGGTCTGCGAGCATTGCGTGCAGGGGCTCGACGAGCGCCTCCGCGGTGCGAATCGCACGCTCAAGATCCTCCTTCGCGGCGGTGGCGTGGTGCCGCGAGAGCTCCGGATCCGATGCAATGAGCCGCTGATGCGCGTGACCTCGCACGGAAAGCGCCGCGACCTGCGCCATCCGCTCCTCATGATTCTCGGGTGCCTGCCGAGCGAATGACCTCAGCAGCTCCGACGCAAGCGCCTTCGACTCCGCAAGGTGCCACAGCGAGCCATGTGCCGCGGCCAGACGCGACTGCACCTGCGAGCGCAGCGGTCGCGGCAGCGCCGGCACCATGAGTGCTCGCTGAAGCACTTCGATCTCCAGCGGGTATCGCCCCTGCGATCGAAGCGAATCCGCTTCGGCAAGCAGGCGCCGCGCGTCCGCGACGGTGCCGCGATGGCCCGGTGCGGCTCGTGGCGAATCTGCGAGCGCCGCGCCGTGATTCGATGCGGCCTGCCGAAAGTCCGCCGGCGCCGCGCCGTGATTCAATGCGGCCTGCCGAAAGTCCGCCGGCGCCGCGCCGTGATTCAATGCGGCCTGCGGCATGCCTGCCGCTGCGCCAGGCCTTGCGTGCTCGCCACGCGCACCGAGGCCTGGGTCCCGGGTCAACCGATCGCCGTAGAGGCAGTCGGCGACATCGGTCACCGACCACTCCAGAAGCCGCGCGATGCCCATGACGAGATCCAGCTTGGGATTGCCGCTCTCGGGGATCATCTTGGATGGCTCGCGGCCCAGTGCCGCCGCTACTTCCTGACGCGTCCAACCGCGGTACATCCGCGCGAGATCCAGCACATGCACGAGTCGATCGCGAGGGCATTCGAGAACTGTCATTCGTCACGCTCCTTGACCGGAACTGTCCAAGGCGAGCCCACCCACATGCGGTGTTGAGTACCGCGCGGTATCGGCATCGAGTGCACGACCACGAAAGTTCAATGAGATTCGCGCGAAGCGGCCGCGCCGCGTGAGCCGTGTGGATGACTCGTGGACAGGAACACCTCACCGAACGCAATCACGCCTCGAGCTCGATTCGCGATCGATTCGAGCTCGATTCGCGATCGATTCGATCGCACGCGCCCGCGCTCCGATCGCGTCGACTGCGGCTGCCCCGTGTCGCTCGATCGGGTCGGGCGTCGCGGCGCAGCCGCGGAGCATCGCCGCGAGCGACGAGGCGAAGTGATGAAAGAGCTGCCGCACGATGCTCACCGCCCCGGGAGCCTCGGAGCGAGCGAGCGAGCGATGCGCACGCCCCAGACCCGCCCGACGCGAACGGGGCGGCCGCAGTCGACGCGAGATCGAGCGAGCCGCGCCGCGTCAGGCGTGAATCATGCGGCCTTCGATGCCGAGTGCCGCTTCGTGAATCGCCTCGGCCATGGTCGGATGCGCATGCAGCGTGCTGATGATGTCCTCGGCGGTCGCTTCGAGTCGTCGAGCCAGGCAGATCTCGTGAATCAACTCGCTTGCGTCCTCGCCGAAGATGTGTGCGCCGAGAATCTCGCCGTAGGGCTCGCTCGCAATGATCTTCACGAAGCCCTCGTTCGCGCCGACGGCAATCGCCTTGCCGTGCGCCTTGAGCGAGTACTTGCCGATCTTGAGCTTGAGCCCCTTCGCCTTCGCGTCGCGCTCGGTCATGCCCACGGAGCCGACCTGCGGATTGCAGTAGGTGCAGCCGGGAATCGACGCGTAGTCGATGCCGAGCGTGTGATGTCCCTTCATGCGCTCGACGGCGGTGACCGCCTCCTCGCTCGCCAGATGCGCAAGCCACGGCGGACCGATGACATCGCCGATCGCGTAGATGCCGGGCACGCTCGTCTGGTAGGTCGGCTCCTTCTTCTCGCGGTAGTCGGTCCAGATGTGGTCCTTCTCCACGCGAATGCCGAGCGATGCGTCGAAGAGTCCGTCGAAGCGTCCCTTCACGCCGATCGCCACGAGCACCACCTCCGCTGCGAGCGTCTGCGACTTCGCCGCGTCCTTCGCGTCCACCACCGTGATCTTTGCGCCGTCCTTCGTCTTCTCGACGCTCTTGACGGTCGAACCGAGCATGAAGGTCATGCCCTGCTTCTCGAAGACCTTCTTCGCGGCGGCGGAGACATCGTCGTCCTCGACGGGCAGGATGCGGTCCATCATCTCGACGACCGTGACCTTCGTTCCGAACGCGTTGTAGAAGTACGCGAACTCCATGCCGATGGCGCCCGAGCCGACGATCACCATCGACGCGGGGCGCTTCGGAAGGTTCATCGCCTCGAAGCTCGAAATGATCGTCTTGCCGTCGGTCGGCGCGCCAGGGAGCTGTCGCGGTGCAGCGCCCGTGGCGATGAGCACGCGATCGGCGGTGATCGTCTCACCCGCGACTTCGCCGGTGCCGTTGTAGTAGTGGCCGCTCGCCTTGGAGACCTGCACACGGCACGGGCCCGTGGAACTCTTGCCGGCGAGAATCTTCGCGTGGCCCTGGATGTGATCGATCTTGTTCTTCTTGAAGAGGAAGGCGACGCCACCGGAGATCTGCGTGGTGATGTTGCGGCTTCGCCCGATCACGCGCTCCCAGTCGACCTTCACCGACTCGGGCTTGAGCTCCAGGCCCCACTCCTTGCCGTGCGTCACCGCCTCCATGTAGAGCTCGGCGTTGTGCAGCAGCGCCTTCGTGGGGATGCATCCCCAGTTGAGGCAGACGCCGCCGAGCTTGTCGCGCTCCACGCACGCCACCTTCATGCCGAGCTGCGCGGCGCGGATCGCGCCGACATAGCCGCCGGGTCCTGAACCGATCACGATGAGGTCGTAGTGACGAGCGTCTGCCATGAGTGCCGCCTCTGAAGTGTGCGTGCGCGAGGGGCGGATATCCTACGGGGAACGCTCAGCGCCGGACGGATGGCCGGCGTGCGGGCGCTGAACCGAGGCCATCGCGCCGACGGGCCCTCGGTGGAGAGGAACGATCGTGGCCGACGCCACTTCGCAGCTGCACTTCGACCGACTCCAGCGAGCGCTTGCCGCGGGTGCCACCGGGGCCTGGGAGATTCATCTCCCTGCGCGCCGCGCGTGGTTCTCCGACGCCTTCCGCACGCTGCTCGCCGCGGACGAACGCTCGCTTCCCGATTCGCTGGAGGCGCTCGAGGCGCGAGTCCACCCGGAGGATGTCGATCGCGTGCGCGCGGTGATCGATCGACAGCAGACGGAGCCGGGGCGCCTGGAGGTGGAGTTCCGAGCCCGCAGCCGAGACGGGCGCTTCGCGTGGTTTGAGGCGATCGGCATTGGTGTGCGCGAGCACGGGGGAACGGCCGGCAGCGCTGCCGTGACGGCCGGTGCCGCGCCGGCGCTTGGCATCCGCCTCTCGGGCGTGCTTCGCCCGGCCGATCTGCGCCGCGAGCCCGGTCGCGACGGCGCGTCGACCGCGCGAGCGTCGTTCCTGGCGGCCATGAGCCACGAGATCCGCACGCCCATGACGGCGATCCTGGGCTTCGCCGATGTGCTCGCCGAGCACGGCACCGCCGACGAGGTGCAGCGAAGCGCCGCGGATGCGATCCGTCGCAACGGCGAGCATCTCATCAAGATCGTGAACGACATCCTCGACCTCTCGCGCATCGAGGCCGGAGCGATGGCGGTCGAGGAGATCGCCGTCTCGCCGATCGAGATCGTGGAGGAGGTGGTCGAGTCGCTGCGGCCGCGCGTGCGCGGCGATCAGGTGGAGCTGGTGGTGGAGCTGCTCGGGCCCGTGCCGTCGCTCATTCGAACGGATCCCACGCGGCTTCGGCAGATCCTGCTCAATCTGGTGGACAACGCCCTCAAGTTCACGGAGCGTGGTTCGGTGCGCATCGCGCTCGAACGAGGACCCGGCGATTCGATCCGTGTCCATGTGACCGACACGGGCATCGGCATTGCACCGGAGCAGGTCGATCGCCTCTTCCGGCCCTTCGCGCAGGCGGAGACGAGCACCGTGCGGCGCTATGGAGGATCGGGGCTTGGGCTCGACATTTCACGGCGACTTGCGCGCATGCTCGGCGGTGAGATCACCGTGCGCAGCACGCCCGGGCGCGGCTCGACCTTCTCCGTCGAAGTGAGCACCGGGCCGTTGGCGGGCGTGCCGATGGTGACGACGCTCGCGCCCGAGATCCGGAGCTGGCGCCACGGTGCCGCGTCCGGCGCTGCGTCCGGCGCAGTCTCAGGCGCCGCGCCCGGCGCCTTGAACGGTTCTTCGCGCGCGCTGCGCATTCTTCTCGCCGAGGATGGCGCGGACAACGAGCGCCTCATCCGGCATCATCTCGAGCGCGAGGGCATGCAGGTGGCCAGCGCCTGCACGGGTCGTGCGGCGGTGGATCTCACCCTGGCGGCGCGTCGGCGCGGCGAGCCGTTCGATGTGATCCTCATGGACCTGGGCCTGCCCGAGATGGACGGTGTGCAGGCGACGCGAGCCGTGCGCGAAGCCGGATTCACCGGCGCGATCGTGGCCCTGACCGCGAATGCCGACGGCGCCGAGCGCGATCGCGTGGTCGACGCCGGTGCCGACTCGATCCTGCCCAAGCCGATCGATCGCGCGCGCCTGATCGAGTCGATCCGCCGCGCGGCGGCGGGTCGCGCGGTGCGCTGATGCTTTGCCGCGCCGATCGCTGACGCGGGACGCTGATCAGCTCCAGTGGCCCAGCAGCGTGCCGAGGTCGTTGCCGTCGACGATGCCGTCGCCGTTGAAGTCCGCGGAGCAGCCGGCGCACGGACCCCATTGCCCGAGCAGCGTGCCGAGGTCGGCGCTGTCGACGCGTCCATCGCCATTGAGGTCGCCGACGATGGGCTCGACGCCCGCGCAGCCCTGGTACCTGGCAAGGAAGGAATCACCCGCTGCGCTGCCAACGAAGGAGCCGCCGACGAAGAGCGCGGGGCCGAGGCCGGAGTCATCGTCGAACGAGGCCAGCGCCGACGCGATGGAGTTCATTTGATCGCCGATCGATGACCACTCGACTCCATCCCATCGCCGCATGCTGCCGGCCGGGAGCGTGCCGGACGCGGGGAACCGGCCGGCCGCATACAGGGCTGGCCCGTCACCATCGTCATACGCAAGTACATCCCGCACGGTGCCGCTGACGCCGTCACCGAGGGACTGCCACGAACCATTGCGCCATTGCGCGATGCGACTCACGGGTGTCGTGCCGGACTGCGTGAAGTCTCCACCCGCAACGAGCGTGCGCACGCTCGACCCGGGAAGTTCGACGCTCGCGAGCGACCAGACGGTGGCGTTGAGTCCATCACCGACCGGCAACCACTGCGCTCCGTCCCAGCGCGCGATCCGCGAAACTGGAGAGGTGTCCGACGCGGTGAACGCACCACCTGCATAGAGCCGCGGCCCGTCGCCGTTCCCGTCGTCATGCACGACCAGAGCGCGGACCTCGCCGTTGAGGCCGTCGCCAAGCGCCTGCCACGCGCTGCCAGTCCAGCGCGCAACTCGATTGGCGGGGATTCCCCCGGCCGAAGTGAACGATCCCGCGGCATGGAGCCGTGGCCCGCCGCCGTCGTCGAAGACGCAAAGACCGTTCACCGCATTGTTCATACCGCTGCCGAGCGAACTCCACTGCGAACCGTTCCATCGCGCGATGCGATTGACGGTCGTGGATCCGGCGATGGTGAATGCACCGCCGGCGTAGAGCGCCGATCCCGAGCCGTCATCGAAGAGCGCGAGCGCGCCAACCCACGCCGGCCCGCCTTGCGGCGTGGTCACGCCTGTGCCCAGCGCGTGCCACGCGGTTCCATCCCAACGGCCGATGTGATTCAGCGTCACGCCTCCGGCCGAGCGCGGCGCTCCGCCGACATAGAGACCTGCGCCACCGTCGGGACCACTCTCGGTCGCCACCAGATCGCTCACGGATCCGTTGAGGCCATCGGAGAGCGGTTGCCACTCCGCACCATCCCACATCGTGATGTAATTGATTGGTCTACCGCTTGCCGAGGTGATGTCACCGCCGACGAACAGTCGCTCGCCCTTCTCTTCGCCAGCATCGAAGAAGGCGAGCCCGATGACTTCCTGCCAAAGTTGGGTGCCGATCGGCTGCCATGACGCGCCGTCCCATCGAGCAACGCGCTGTGCAGGCTCTCCGCCCGCTTCGACGAACCCGCCGCCCACATAGAGCACCTGCGCTCCCTCCTCCACGCGCGTCGCGAGGCCGAGGATGGAACCGGTCGACACTCCAAGCCCGAGCGGCGAGAAGGTCTGGCCGTCCCACTTGGCAATGCACGATGCCGGCACGCCGCCCGCCGAGGCGAATCCCCCGGCAACATAGAGCACAGGGCCGTCCGTCGGGTCGTCCACCACCTCGAGTGCGGCGACGACGGAATCCCCGGGACCCTGGACTCCGCCGCCCACGGAACTCCAGCTCGCGCCATCCCAGCGGGCGATCTTGCCCACGAGCGTGCTTCCGGCCAGGTTGAATCGGCCACCGGCGTAGAGATACGGCGCGCTGTCGGTGGCCGACTTGAACGACGCGAGCGCACCCACGACATCCGTGCAACCGCTCCCCAGCGCCGACCACGCGCTCCCGTTCCACTTGGCCACGCGCGCGGCAGGCGTGCCGCCGGCGCTTGTGAACTCGCCACCGACGAAGAGCGCGGGTCCGGTGCCGTCGTCGTGCACCACCAACGCGCGAACGAGTCCGTTCACTCCCGCACCGAGTGGTGACCACGCCTTTCCGTCCCACCTGGCGATGCGCGACGCGGCAACGCCCCCGGCGCTCGTGAAGTTGCCGCCCGCAAAGAGCGCAGGACCGGTTCCATCGTCGAAGACGGCAAGCGCGATGACGCCTGCGTTCGTTCCGCCGCCGACGGAGCTCCACTCGCTGCCGTTCCAGCGAGCAATCCCAGGGCTCAGCACATTGCCCACGGTGTTGAATGTGCCAGCGATGAAGAGCGCCGGTCCGGAACCATCGTCGAAGTGCTCAAAGGCCCAGACTCGTTCGCTCGCACCGGGCGCTGGGCCGAAGGTCGGGACCCATGCAGGCGCGCACGATGACGGCATCGAGATCACGCCGGAGTTCGAGTCGGCGCGCAGGGGCGCAACAGCGGCGCTGAGATTCGATGCGGCCTGGGCCGTCGTCGCAAGCAAGGCGATCGCGAGAGAGCCGCTCCGTGCGGCGCGGCTCATCACGGAGCGACGCCTCATGAAGCGGCTCATGACGGAACGGCTTGTCGTGGATCGTGGATTCTGCATGGGCGGCCTCACCGGGAGGTTCGAATGGGCGCCACGGCGTGACCAGGCGGTCGAATTGCCGGGGCTTCTCCCGAAACTACGCACGCCCCTTGCCAAATAGCGGGGCAATCTTCAGATCGCCGACGCCGGCTTTGACGCATCGTGCGCCGTCCTTCTAGCATCCGCGATCCCCCGGCTCGCCGGGAAGGCCCACCGTGCGCATCGCCATCATCAGCGACATTCATTCGAACCTTGCCGCGCTGGAGCGCGTGCTCGAGGACATCGAGACGAAGTCCGTCGACAAGATCCTCTGCCTGGGCGACATCATCGGCTACGGGCCGGACCCGGTGGCGTGCATCGACCTCGTGTCGCAGAAGTGCGAGTGGTGCCTCATGGGCAACCACGACTTCGGCGTGCTCTACGAGCCGACGAACTTCAATGCCGCGGCCGAGGCCGCGGCGTACTGGACGCGCCAGCAGATCGAGCACGCGGCGCGACAGAGCCGCGAGGATGGCGTCCGACGCTGGGAGTTCCTGGGTCGCCTGAAGGTGCGCGTGCTCTTCGATCAGTACCTCTGCGTGCACGGCTCGCCGCGCCGCCCGATCAACGAGTACCTCTTCCCCGAGGACGCGGTGAACAGCCCCGTGAAGATGCAGCAGGTCTTCGAACGCATCGATCGCACCTGCCTCGTCGGTCACACGCATGTGCCGGGCGTCTTCACGAACGAGCCGGACTTCTATACACCCGCGGATCTCGGCGGCGTCTACGCCTTCCGCGAGGGCGAGAAGGCGATCGTGAATCCCGGGTCGGTGGGCCAGCCGCGTGATCTCGATCCGCGCGCGAGCTATGTCGTCCTGACCACGAGCAACGGCGAGGCGTCGAAGGTCGAGTTCATGCGCGTGGAGTACGACATTCAGATGACCGTCGACAAGATCCACGCCATTCCGCAACTCCACGACTGGCTGGGCGACCGGCTGCTCGAGGGCCGCTAAGCAGCACGCCATGAGTCCCGCGATGCGACGCGCCGTCATCACGACGCTGGTCCTGACCATTGCCACCGGCATCGTGGCGCTGGCGATGTGGGGCGGGGGCGGCGCGCCTGCGGCGCCAGCTCCGGCGCCTGCGCCGGATCCGGCGTCAACGCCCGCGCAAGCTCCGGATGCTGCGCCGCAGTCGCCGGCGTCGATGGCGCCCGAGACGCCGCCGCTGCCGCCCGCGAGCACGGCGAATGGCACCGGCGCCGCGGCCGGCACGAGCACCGAAAACGGCGCGAGTGGCGCGAATGGCGCGGCCGGCGCATCCGCCGCGGCACCCAAGGGCGCCCAACGCACCGGCCGCTACTCGGAGCGCCTTCGCGCGCGCGTGCCCGGCGGCGCCGCGCCCCCCGACGAGGCGTCACTCGCCACGATCGGCTCGCTCGATCCGGACGAGGCTCGCTTCCGCGTGAAGTTCCATCCTCGCGGCGCGGGCATTGCCGAGATCGTCTTCAGCGAGTTCTGGCAGACCGCGATCGACCGCACGGCCTACGAGGCGCATCGCCGCGCCGTCCGCGCGGGCCGGGCCGATCCGCCGCCCATGCCGCCGGAAAGTCGGCGCTATGTGCTCTCCACGCTGCAGCGCTTCGGCGAGACGGCGGTGCCGCTGATGGCCGCGATCGATGTGATGATCGACGACGATCAGGTGCTGCTCCTGAACGATGTCTGGGCGGAGCGCGCTCCGGGCGTCTTCGCGACCGAGATCGTCGAGAGCGACGGTGGCGCCGTGGTGGCCGTGATCGAGCGCCGATTCGAGCTGACGCTCGGGGGCCGGGATGTCTTCGGCGCCGGCTACAACCTGGGCGTCTCGCATCGCTTCGAGAACCGATCGAGCCGCGACCTCCACATCAGCTGGTCGCAGTGCGGACCGGGCGATCTTGCGCTCGATCGCGGCGACTTCATGGACACGCGCCGCTTCCAGTTCGGCTACCTCTACAACACGCAGCGGGATCCGAGCCGCCAGGCGGTGATCGTGCATGGTGCGACCGAGGAGCGCTCCGCCGTGCTCTCGCGCATCGACGCGAGGCAGTTCGTGCTCTGGCCCACGAAGGACCAGGTGGAGGCCGGGTACGAGATCTGCTGGTTCGGCACCACGAACCGCTATTTCGCGCTGGCCGTCCACGGTCCGTACGACCCGCCGACGCAGCCGAGCAAGAGCGCGGCGGGCATCATCGAGGAGGTCGGCGTCACCGCGAGCCCGGTGCTGCCCGAGCGCACGATCGTCAGCACGCTTCGGTCGCCGTCGTTCGCCGTGCCGCCCGCCAGCGAAGGCGTGCTGGAGCTGCGCGTCTACGCCGGTCCGCTCGACCCGCGCGTGCTCAACCGCGTCGAGCCGTATCGCGGCCTCAATCTCGGCGGGCTGATCCTCTACCAGATGAGCGGCTGCTGCTCATGGTGCACCTTCGCGTGGCTCGCCACGCTCATCGTGCACCTGCTCATGTTCCTGCACGACTGGGTCGTCTTCGACTGGGGGCTCGCGATCATCGTGCTGGTGGTGATCGTGCGCATCCTGCTGCATCCGCTGACGAAGTACTCGCAGGTGAACATGCAGCGCTTCGCGCGAGGCATGCAGGAACTGAAGCCCGAACTCGACGCGCTCATGAAGCGCCACGCCGACGATCCGAAGCGGCTCCAGGCGGAGCAGATGCGGCTCTACCGCGAGAAGGGCGTCAATCCCGTCGGCTGCCTCGGCGGCATCCTGCCGACCTTCCTCCAGACGCCCATCTGGATCGCGCTCTATGCGGTGCTCTACTTCGCCTTCGATCTGCGGCAGCAGCCGGCGTTCTTCGGCATCTTCCAGATCTTCGGCGGCTGGCAGTTCCTGGGCGATCTCAGCGCTCCGGATCATTTCATCACCTTCCCGGCCTCGGTGGATCTCTGGCTCTTCACGCTTCAGGGCATCAATCTCGTTCCGATCCTCATGGGCGTGGTCTTCTGGTTCAGCCAGAAGTACATGACGCCGCCGCCCACGACCAAGCTCACGCCGGAGCAGGAGTCGCAGCAGAAGATGATGAAGTGGATGATGGTCATCATCTTCCCCATCGGGCTCTTCAAGGCGCCGGCGGGACTGACGCTCTACATCCTCACCTCCACGGTGGTGGGCATCTTCGAGGGTCGCGCGATCCGGCGGCAGATCGAGCGCATGGATCTCTCGCCGAAGAAGCGCGAGCCGAAGAAGAAGTCGAAGGACCTCATGGGTCGCATGTATGCGGATGCGCTGGAGCGCGCGCGCAACAAGCAGAAGGGCCCGCCGAAGAAGTTCAAGGATCGCGGGTAGCGCGGCGAAGGAGCCGCGATGGATCGAACGAGCATCATCGCCGCCGTGAGTTCGCCGCCGGGGCGCTCGCTGCGCGGGCTGGTGCGCGTCTCGGGTCCCGGTGCGTTCGAGGTGCTCGATCGCATCGTGGCATCGACGCGACCTGCATGGCCGTCGCCTTCGGACGCGAGGGGCAACGGCGGCGCCACGGCGTGGTCATCGATCGCGCATGACGCACGCGGCGGGGCGCCCCGCGCGCGGCCCCGCGCGTGGCCCCGTGGCGTGCATGCCGCGCGGCTCCGCGTGCCGGCGCCAGGAATGGCCGCCATCCTGCTCGTCCTTCCGGCGCCGCGGAGCGCGACCGGCGACGACACCTTCGAGCTGCTGCTTCCCGGGAATCCGGTGCTGCTCGACATGGTGATCGACGCGCTGATCGCGATCGACCCGCGCGTGCGCCGGGCGGAGGCGGGGGAGTTCTCCGCGCGGGCGTTCATGAACGGCCGACTCACGCTCGATCAGGCCGAGGGCCTGGCCGCGCTCATCCGCGCCACGAACGACGCGGAGCTCGACGCGGCAGGCCGACTCGCGCGCGGCGCGCTGGGCGAGCATTGTCGCGCGTGGTCCGGGCGGCTGGCGGAGCTTGCCGCGCTCGTGGAGGCCGGCATCGACTTCACCGACGAGGAGGATGTCGTGGCGATTGCGCCCGAAGCGCTGCGACGCGAGGCCGAGGCGATCGGCGCGGAACTGCGTGCGAGCGCAGGTCCCGGCGCCGCAATGCGCGAGCGCCCGGCCCTCCCGCGTGTGGTGCTTGCGGGGGCGCCGAACGCCGGCAAGAGCACGCTGTTCAACGCATTGCTTGGGCGACGGCGAACGGTCGAGAGCCCCGTCGCCGGGACCACGCGCGATGCGATCGAGCAGCGATGGACGATCGAGCTTCCCGCAGGTTCGATCGAGGCGATGCTCGTCGACCTTCCCGGCCTCGATGCGGACGATGATTCGCCGCTGTCGCGCCGGCTCCGCGACGCGGCCGCCCGCGCGCTGCGCGAGGCCGACCTGGTGCTCCTCTGCCGCGCTGCCGCTGTTGGCGCGCTGCCGGAGCCGCCACCGGAGGCTGGCGCGTCGACGCTTGCGTCGATCATCGGCGACCTGCCGCGAGTCGAGGTGGCCACGAAGTGCGATCGAATGCACGATGCGCCGGCGCACCGCACGAGCGAGGATCGCGCGGTCCATGCGCACGCAGCGTTGACGGCCGGGCAGCCGAGCGAGCCGATCCGCACCAGTGCCGTCACTGGCGCTGGGCTTGAGAACCTGCGCTGCGCCGTGGCCCTTGCACTTGGTGCCGCAACACCGGCGCTTGCGGGGGCGTCGTCCGTGCTCCCGAGGCACCGTGCCGCGCTCGAGCATGCGTCCGCCTGCCTTCACGATCTGCGCGAACGGCTGCGCCGGGAGCCGCCCAACGGCCCCTGGCGAAGCCCGGAGGAAGCGGCGGCGCTCCTGCGCCAGGCGCTCGATGCGATCGGCGCGATCACCGGAGACACCCATGCGGACGAGATCCTTGGGCTCGTCTTCTCGCGCTTCTGCGTCGGCAAGTGAGCGCTTGGCACTTCGTGGCCTCCGTGTCGACTCGACGGTCACGTTTCCGGTTGGAGGAGATCGGCGATCGAGATCTGCGCGCGAACCGGTAGGCTTCGCAGCGGATGCCGCATGTCTCGTTCGTCTGCCTCTCCGGTGTGCGGGTGCGCGAAGTAGAGGTCACTGCTCTCGGCATGCTTCCGCCGGGGTTGCGCGACCGCGCGGCCGCGATCCTCGCGCTTCCTCCATTGGGCGTGCTCACTCTGGCGGGGATGACACCGGACTCGTGGTCGCTTTCGCTGCACGAAGTGCCGCGCGTGACCGATGCCGCGCTCGGCTCGATCCTTCGCGAACGGCCGACCGTAGTGGCGATTTCGGCGCTGACCGCGTCGATTCTCGAGGCGTATGAGCTCGCGCGTCGCTTGCGCGCCGAGGGCGTGCGCTGCGTGCTCGGCGGACTGCATGTGACCGCCGTCCCGGACGAGGCGGCGTCGCACGCAGACTCGATCGTGGTCGGCGACGGCGAATCGTCCTGGCCGGCGCTCCTTTGCGACGCGGAGCGAGGCGAGCTTCGGCCGGTGTATCGCTCCGATGCGCCATTCTCGCTTGCGCATTCCCCGGTTCCGCGATTCGATCTCGTAGGCGGACGTAGGCCCCGCTTCACTGTGCAGAGCTCGCGCGGCTGCCCCCTCGCGTGCGACTTCTGCGGCGCGAGCCGGCTGCTCGGCCCGTTCCGGCGCAAGCCCGTCGAGCGCCTCCGCGCCGAACTCGACGCGATTCGCGTGATCGATCCGAAGCCGTTCGTGGAACTCGCCGACGACAACACCTTCGCGGCCGGAGGACCGCATCTGGATCTGCTCGCGGCGCTCGCGGAGTCGGGTGCCCGCTGGTTCACGGAGGCGGACTGGCGCCTCGGCGAGAATCAGGCGGTTCTCTCGCGACTCGCCGCGAGCGGTTGCGTGCAGGTGCTCGTGGGACTCGAGTCGCTCGTGCATGTACCCGGCGGCATGGGCGCCAAGCGAGCGTCGAGCGAGCGCATGATGGACTCCGTCCGCTCGATCCAGGAGGCTGGCGTCAGCGTCATCGGCTGCTTCATCGCCGGGTGCGACGGCGAGGATCGTGCTTCGCTCGATCAACTCGCGCGCTTCCTGGAGGAGGATCCCTGCGCGGATGTGCAGGTGACGCTGCAGACGCCGTTCCCCGGAACGGCGCTGCGCGCACGGCTCCATCGCGAAGGGCGCTTGTTGGCGGATCGCGACTGGTCACACCACACGCTCTTCGATGTCACCTTCCGGCCGGATCGGATGGCACCGGAGGAGCTCCAGCGGGCATTCATGGACCTCGTAGGGCACGCGTTCTCGTCAACGCAAGCGGCGCGCCGACGGGAGATCCGCCGCAAGGTCTGGTCCCGATGGAAGGAGGCCGCGTGAACAACTGGGCCACACCCGCATCCCTCGAACGGCGCACGCCCGCAGCGCCGGGGACCTCCGCGCGGCTCACGCTCGGCACGCTCGTTCGCTACCTGCTCTTCGATCCCGGCGTGGTCGACGACATCGCGCGCTCGCGCTGGTCGATCGTGGTGGGAGGGATGCTCGTCATCGCGGGAGGATTCGCGAGGCACTACGACGCGAGCGATCTGCTGCATCAGCCATGGCTCGTGGTGCGGCCCATGCTCGCGTCGATCGTCGTCAGCGCATCGATCTTCATGGTTGTCCACTGCGTGACGGCCGTGCGCATGCGCCGCGAGAGGGGCCGGCCACCGCTCCTCCGCGCGTACCTCTCGTTCCTCGGTCTCTTCTGGATGACGGCGCCGCTGGGACTTCTCTACGCGGTGCCGTACGAGCACTTCCTGAGCGAGTACGGCGCGATGGCGGCGAACATCGCCACGCTTTTCGTCGTGTCGCTCTGGCGCGTGTCGCTCATGACGCTCGTCGTCAGCGTGCGATACGGTTTCCATCCCTTCGCGGCGCTCTCGCTGGTAATGGTGGTCGCCGACATCGCCGCGATCGTGGCGCTCATGAGTGCGCCGCTTCCGACGCTCGACCTCATGGGCGGAATCCAGCGCACCGAGGCGGAGTCGTTGCTCGGGGAGATGGCCCACATCACGCTCTTCCTGGGCGTGCTCACGCTCCCGGTCTGGCTCATCGGGTCTCTTGCCACCTTGGGACTCGCGAAGCCGCGATGGCCGACGCAACTGGCGGGCGGTCCGTCGAACGAGCCATCGCTCGGTCTGGTTGGGTTCGCCCTCATTGCGATCCTGATGTGGATTCCGATTTTGCCCTTCACGCAGCCGCCGCGGATCCGCGCCGCAAGCGTGGACGCGCTCCTTCGCGCAGGGGAGATCGACCGCGCGCTTGAGGAGATGTCCTTCTGGTCGAGAAGCGACTTCCCACCAGTATGGTCACCTCCGCCGCGAGAGGCATTCGGCGAGATCGAGCCTCCGATCGACGAAGTGCTGATGGCGATCATGCGCCAACCTCCCGCCCCGTGGGTGATCGAACTCTTCGCGGAGAAGGCCGGGGCCGCTCTTGGATGGCAGTGGCGGGAGTTCGCGCGCTCGATGCGCGCTGGGGACGAGCGCTCCGCCGCTCAGGCGGCAGCATGGATCGCAGCCTCCCTGGGGCGCGGCAAGACCGCGCGACTGCTGCTCGAGGCCGATCCGACGCTCGAACGCTCCGAACGGGAGGGAATGCAGCGCGTAATCGAGAGAGTCATGGCCGAGATCGAGTCGGAGGAGAAAGCGAGCGAGGAAGCGAGGCGAGCGCAAAGCGACCCAGGTCGTTCTCGAGAGGCGGAGTCGGAGCCGCCGCCGGATTGACGGCCTCGGCCTCGAACGCGCCAGTACGATCCGCCCCATGACCGGCGCGATCGAGATCCGCGTGCGCTACTGCGAGTGCGACCCGATGGGGGTCGTGCATCACACGGTCCATCCCGTGTGGTTCGAGATGGGGCGCACCGAGCTGCTTCGCTCGACGGGACGCACCTACCGCGAGCTCGAGGCGCAGGGCATCCTGCTGGCGGTGGTGAAACTCGAAGTGCGCTATCGCGCGCCGGCTCGGTACGACGACCTGCTCACGATCCAGACGACGCTTCGGAGCGTCGGCCATGTCAAGATCGAGCACGACTACGAGGTTCGGCGCGGCGGAGAGACGCTCGTCGTCGGCTCGACCGTGCTTGCATGCCTCGACCGGGAAGGTCGTGCGCAGCCGATTCCACCCTGCCTCTTCGACGCGACAGGGAATCCACAGTTCGCCCACCGGCCCGGTCGATGAATGCAGCGGGTAGCCTTCGCCCGCCGCCTTCCCCCATGGTTCCCGACGCCCTGCTCCATCTCGAACGACTGCGCGCCTTCCGAGGTCGCCGCGAGCGCGAGACTTGCATCATGCCGCTCGTGAACTCCTTCGAGCGGGAGTTGTCCCGGCAGCAGCGACTGCTTGGCGGCGCCGGCAGCGCATGGGAGCGCCTCGTGCCGCCGGCGCTTGCGGAGCGGACGCGCGTGACCGGCTACGCGCGGGGCACGCTCAGCGTGATCGCCGATGACTCCGCCACCGCGTTCGAACTCGATCGGGCGCTGCGCGGCGGACTCGAAGGTGAGTTGCGCGCGGCGCTGCGCTGCGGTTCACTCAAGGTGCGCGTGCGGACGGGTCGCTGACCTCCGCAGCGGCCCGGGGCGAAGCGTCCGGTGCCGCACGCCGCGCGAGGACCGCGTTCACGCGCGCATGATCCGGCGAATCGCCGCCGGCGATCTCCCGAATCTGCCGATGCAGATCGGCCACCGCGCTCGCGGCGCCACCCTTGGCCGCGACGCCTCCCGCCTCCGCATCCTGCGCAATCAGTGCGGCGTACGCGCTCATCCACGGGAGCGCCGCTTCGTGATCGTCGACCGCAAGAAGCGTCGATGCGTCCGACGCATGCGCTGCCGCCGACTCGCGATGACCTGCGAGCAGTTCGATCTCCGAGAGCGAGAGCAGCGCCTGAGCGAGGATCGGAGCCCGATCGGCGGGCGCATTGCGCAGTTCGTCGATCAACCGGGTGAGTTCGTCGATCGCGTCCTGCCGCATCGACGGATCGCCGTCCGTCACGAGCGAGAGCGCGGCCTCGCGCCGTGCCCGCTGGTGCAGACGGCGCCCTTCGAGCGAGGGGTGCTCCTGAAAGTGGACGGCCTCGAGCGCGATCGCCCGTGCGTCAGGGCGCCTGCCGAGGCGGGCCGCCGTCGCGCGAGCCGTCAGCATCTGGGCGCGGCGCGATTCCGTCTCTCCGGCCGCCGTGAGCTGCGCCTCCGCGAGGTCGAGCGAGCGCCACGCGCCATCGTGGTCCCCGGTCATCGACAGCGCCCCGGCGTGCGCCAGCAGCAGCGGAAACTGCCCGGATGCCGGCATCTCCATCGCGCGCGCCTCGGCGACGGCATCGGACGCGATCGCCAGCGCACGCAACGCTTCGCCGCGTGAGAGCAGCGCGCCCGCGAGCCGCTCGGCTCCCTCGAGCCGCGACGCGGTGCCCGACGGCCCGCTCGCCCCTCGCGCCGCGAGCATGTGCTCGTAGTGCGCGATGGCCTCGCGGTAGCGCCCGGCGCGAAGAAGCGCCGCCGCCAGCCACTCGTCGATGCGCTGAGCCAGTGCAGAATCCGCGCCGTCGATCTCGCGGATGAGACGCAGCGACCTTCGCAGGAGCGGGATGGACTCCCCATCCCGATCCATCTCGATGCGGCATCGTCCGAGGCAGTACAGGCCGATGGCGACGGCTCGCTGGCGGTGATGCCCGAGCCTCACGAGCTCGAGCTCCATCGCATGGGCCCGTTCGAGCAGGCGCTCCGCCTCGACGAAGTTGCGCCGCTCCATCTCGATGAGACCCAGATCGTTGAGCGCCACCGCGCGATAGGCATCGGCTTCGGATGAGATGCCGGGCCCCAGGATCGGCCCCGGCGCCGCCGCCACGGACCTTTCGCGCAGTTCGATGATCTCGCGCAGCAGCGCCTCGGCCTCGTCGACGCGGCCGCTCGTGCGAAGCAGACCAGCGAGATTGGCCATTGACTGATAGAGCGTGTGATCCGAGCCGACGGCGTTCGGATCGGGCAGGCGCATGAGCGCCACGCTGCGCCGGTACGCGCGCTCTGCGCCCTCCAGATCACCAAGGCTCTCGAGCGTCAGCCCGATGAGGCGCGCGATCAGGCCGGTGACCTGGGCCTCCTCGCCCGCACCTCGTTCGAGCGCATCGGCGGCGTGGCGGACGAAGTCGCGCACGGTGATGTCCGGCGGCAGCCCCTTCGACGGATCGGCCGCCGTGAGGAGGTCGCTCAGGAACGCGAAGGACTGCGAAGAGCGCCGGTTCTCGATCTGCGCATAGCGAAGCTGCGTCTCGATCTCGGACTTGGCCTCCTGCGCCTCCGTGCGTGCGGTGGTGGCTCGCACGGCCATCGTGATCGAGACGGCGGTGGCGGCCACCATCGCCACGAAGGCCGTGGCGACCCCGGTCACGAGCGGACGATTCCGCCGCGCGAACTTGCTGAGCTGATAGAGCGTGCTGGCGGGTCGGGCCTCGATCGGCCGGTGCGAGAGGAACCGCCGAAGATCCGCGGCCAGCGCGCCGGCGCTGTCGTACCGATGCTCCGGGTCCTTCTCCAGGCACTTGCCGACCATCGTCTCGAGATCGCCCCGAAGCGTGCGCACGGCCGAGCCCAGTCGCGTGGGCTCCTGATCCACGATGACGCGCACCGCATCCGGGATGGAGCGACCGCCGAGTTCAAGCGGCCTGCGCCCGCTGAGCAGTTCGTAGAGGATCACCCCCAGCGCATAGACATCGCTGCGGACGCCGACGGTCGCCGGATCGCCCGCGACCTGCTCCGGGCTCATGTAGGGAAGCGTTCCCACGACCTCGCCCACGGCGGTCTGGAGCGTCGCGGCGTGATCCCGATCGAGCGCCTTCGCGATCCCGAAGTCGAGCACCTTCGGCTGGCCCTTGGAGTCGACGAGGATGTTTGCGCTCTTGAGATCGCGGTGGATCACGCCGTGGGCGTGTGCATGTTCGATCGCATCGCACACGCGCGCCATCAGTTCGACGCGTTCGGCGATCGACAGGCCTCGTCGCTGCGCGGCGGCAATCAGCGACTCACCCGCCACGAACTCCATTGCGAAGAACGAGCGAGGGTGGCCGCGCGCGACACCGGACGCGTCGCGCTCGTCCGCAACTCCCGCCTCGTAGACCTGCGCGATGTTCGGATGCTGGAGGCGGCCATGCAGCTCGGCCTCCCGACGAAATCGCCGAATGGCCGCCTCGCCATCACCGCCGCGAATCACCTTGAGCGCCACGCTGCGCCGCGGCGCCTGCTGCTCGGCCAGGTAGACGACCCCCATGCCGCCCGAGCCGAGCGTGTCGAGGATGCGGTACTCGCCGAGCCAGGCCGGGCGCGAGTCGTCGGTGCCGAGTCCGAGCTCGGCGGCCAGCACCTGCACCGCACCGCCCAGTCGCGCCGTCAGCGGATCGTCGTCGCCCCGGGTCGCGTCGGCGTGCAGGAACTCCGCGACCTCCTCGGCCATTGCAGGATCGCGAGCGGCGAGCTCCGCCAGACGCTGCGCTCGCGCTGCTGCGTCAAGATCCGCAAGCGCCTCGAAGTGCAGGCGGAGCTCGGCCCAGCGGCGTGGATCAGCCGTCTGCATGGGCGAGCTCGCGCATCAGCCAGGCGCGCGCCATCCGCCAGTCGAGTTCCACGGTGCGAGGGGACACGCCGAGCACCTCCGCCGTCTCGTCCACGCTCATGCCCGCGAAGACGCGCATCTCCACCACCTGTGCCTGGCGCGCATCCAGGCGCGAGAGGCGCACGAGGCATTCGTCCACCGCGAGCACATCCAGCGGCGCGGCGGCGTCGTCGACCGCGTCGATGGAGTCCAGAGTCACCGCCCGCATGCCGCCGCCGCGCTTCACGGCCCGTCGACGCCGGGCGTGGTCCACCAGGATCTGGCGCATGGCACCGGCCGCGATCGCCAGGAAGTGGGCGCGGTCATGCACCTCCAGGGTGTTCGATGCCCCCAGCTTGAGCCACGCCTCGTGCACGAGCGCCGTCGGCTGGAGCGTCTGGCCCTCGCCGCGCCCGCGCACCAGCGCCCCGGCGATGGCGCGCAGCTCCCTGTAGAGGCCGTCGTGGAGGGCCTGGTGTGCCGCCCGGTCGCCCCTCCGAAGGCCCTGAAGAAGCGTGGTGGTCTCCTCCACTGAGAGCATGGTCGGAATTCTACGGGGAGGCATTGCGCCTCCGAAGCGTCTCCTGCGTGATCGGGAGTGGAAGCCTCTCCAGCAGCCCGGAATCGACCGGTCCTGAGGCGCCCGGAGACGGCCCGGCGACCGTCGACACGCACCCATCGGAGCACTTGCAATGAGATCACGATCGAATCGCGACATCAGTACCGTCCTCTTGAGCAGCCTGCTTGCACTCGGCGCCGCGAGCCCCGCGCTCGCCGACGGCTGCACCTGCCTGGGGGACTTCAACGGCAGCGGCATGGTCGACGGCAATGACCTCGGCACGCTGCTGGGGCTCTGGGGTTCGTCGAATCCGCTCGCGGACTTCGACGGCAGCGGCCTGGTCGACGGTGGGGACCTCGGCACACTGCTGGGCATGTGGGGCCCGTGCAGCGGGCCGGCCAATGATGCGTGCTCGAACGCGACGCTCATCAGCCCGGGCAGCTACGCGTTCTGCACGAACTACGCAACCACCGACGGCCCGACGCTCCCGGCGAGCGCCTGCGGCAGCGCAAGCCAGGTGCACAACGACCTCTGGTACCTGTTCGCGCCGCTCAGCAACGGCACCATGACCGTCTCCACCTGCAGCAGCGCGGAGTTCGACACGGTCATTGCCGTGTACTCCGGCGTGCTGGCGGGCATGGCGCCATGCCCGACCGACGGCATCGGCCTCTCCACCTTCGTCGGCTGCAACGATGACGCCTCCGGCTGCAGCAGCTTCAGCTCGTCGATCACCGTCAATGTGGTTGCGGGCAAGGTTTATCGAATCCGCGTCGGCGGCTTCAATGCGATGGCGCGCGGCGCCGGCACGCTCACGCTGAGCTTCACCCAGCCGGGCGACTCCTGCGCCACCGCGATCGTCGCGAACAATGTGCCGACCACGGTCACGATCGTCGGCAACACGAGCGACAACTCCGTGCAGGCCCTTCCCACGCAGTGCACCGGCGCCAATCCCGGCCGTGCCGAGTGGATCACCTACACCTGCACCTGCTTCGGCGTCACCACGATCTCGACCTGCAATCCCGGAACGAACTTCGACACCATGCTGAATGTGATGACCTACGAGTTCGACGGCAACTGCTGGTCGACCTTCGAGGAGTGCAATGACGACTGGACCTCGCTGACGGCGTGCCAGCTCGACGGCCTCTACCGCAAGTCCTTCGTGCAGTTCGTCACCTTCCCGGGCCAGGTCCTGCGCATCGCGGTGTCGGGCTACAACGGCGCAAGCGGCGCCTACGAGCTGACCATCCACCGCGACTGCAACTGAGCATGGCGCCCGCCGTTCCGGCGCGCCCGCACGCCTTCGACGCAGGCGAGCGGGACACCCGGGGCCCGGCGGTTCATCATGGCCGCGCGCCGGAGCGCGGTGGGAGAAGGATCGGCGGCGGCTCACTCCTCGAGCCGCCGCCGTCTTCATTGGCGGCGCAACGGTGATCGGGCGATGCAGCGAATCATTGCGCCCCGATCGCCGCACATGCGTGTTCCGTGTGGAGCGTCGTCTCGAAGGCCGGCCGATGCCGGCGCGACACCTCCACCGTCGCTTCGACGGTCTCACGCAGTCCACAGGAGACAACAGTCATGAACGCAGGAACTCACTCAAGTCTCGCGATCGGCATCGCCGCGGCACTCCTCACCATGAGCCTGACCGACTCGACCGCACTCGGCCAGACCTGCTCGTGCCTTGGGGACTTCAACCTCGACGGCCAGATCGACGGCGGCGATCTTGGAACGCTGCTTGGGTACTGGGGCTCCTCGGCGCCCGGCGCCGATCTCGACGGCAACGGCCTGGTGGACGGGGGTGATCTCGGCTCGCTGCTGGGTCTCTGGGGTCCATGCGGTCCGCCGGCAAACGACCTGTGCGCCAACGCACGCTGGATCGGGCCGGGCGTGTATCCGTTCTGCACGAACTTCGCCACCACCGACGGCCCGGCACTCCCGCCGAACAGTTGCGGCGAGGCGACGCAGATCGACGGCGACCTCTGGTACCTCTTTGCGCCGGCAGGTGATGGCGTGATGAGCCTCCGGACCTGCGGCGCGGCGTTCGACACGGTCATCGCGGTCTACTCGTCGGCGCTTCCCGGCATCGCGCCGTGCCCGACCAGCGGCCCGGGCATCTCCACATTCGTCGGCTGCAACGACGACGGTCCACCGTGCGTGGGCTTCGGATCATCGCTGACGCTCAATGTGGCCGGCGGGAAGCTCTATCGAATCCGGGTGGGCGGCTACAACATCGCGCAGTTCGGTTCCGGCACGCTCACGCTGGACTTCACCAGCGTCGGTGACTCCTGCCAGAATCCCGTCATCGCCAGCAGCGTCTCGAGCTTCGTGACGGTCTTCGGCAACACGAGCGACAATCCGGTGACGGCGCTGCCGGGCACCTGCCTGGGCGCCAATCCCGGTCGCGCTGAATGGGTGAGCTATACCTGCCTCTGCACCGGAACCTACCTGATCTCCACCTGCAATCCAGGAACGGACTTCGACACGATGCTCAATGTGATGCAGCACCAGATCCCCGGCCCGTGCGCGGGCATGTTCCTGGCCTGCAACGACGACTCGCCGCTCGATGGCTGCCAGATCGACGGGTTCAATCGCAAGTCGTTCGTGCAGGTCACGGTCCAGGCGGCCACGATGCTCAGGATTGCCGTCTCCGGCTGGAATGGCGCGAGCGGCAACTACGAGCTGACCATTCAGCGGATCTGCAACTGAGGCTCGATCCTTCGGTTGCGTCGAGCGCGATCGCCCGCGCGACCCGGCGCTCACGAGCGCGGCAGAAGGACGACCTGCTCGGGATCGATGGCGAGCGTCACGACCTCACCGACGCGCGTCGAGCGCCTCGGATTCGACTCGGTGACCTTGAGCGACACGGTCTGGCACTCCACGAGGTGCTGGGCCGTGTCGCCGAGATAGGTGGTGGAAGCAACGAGACCGCGCAGCCGGTTGAGTCCCGCGCTCGTGCCGTCCGCGCTGCCGGCCACCAGATGCAGCGCCTCGGGTCGCATGCAGACGAGCACCGCACCGGTGACGGCCTCGGCGCCGTCCACCACGGCACTCGCGAGCGGACCTGCCTGTGTGCGGATCGAGACCGTGGCGCCACGCCGCTCGCCCACCTCGCCGTCCACGAAGTTCACCTCGCCCAGGAACTCGGCGACGAAGCGGTTCGCGGGGCGTTCGTAGAGATCCCGCGGCGCGCCCGTCTGCTCGATGCGGCCGTCGCGCAGCACCACGACGCCGTCCGCGAGCGACATCGCCTCATCGCGGTCGTGCGTGACATAGACGGTGGTCATGCGCACCTCCGAGCAGATGCGCCGGATCTCATGGCGCATCTCCAGGCGCAGCTTCGCGTCGAGATTCGAGAGCGGCTCGTCCAGCAGCAGCACCTCCGGCTGGAAGACGATGGCGCGAGCCAGCGCCACGCGCTGCTGCTGGCCGCCCGAGAGCTGATTCGGCCGACGCTCCGCATACTCGCCCATGCGAACCATCTCGAGCGCCTGCCCTACGCGTCGTCGGATCTCCGCACCGCTCTCGCGCCGCACGCGCAGTCCGAACGCGACATTCTCGAAGACCGTGAGATGCGGCCAGAGCGCGTAGCTCTGGAAGACCATGCCGGCGTTGCGCTTCTCCGCCGCCAGCGCCGTCACATCGCGCTCGCCGAAGAGGATGCGCCCCGCGGTCGGTTCGAGGAACCCCGCGATCATGCGCAGGATCGTCGTCTTGCCGCAGCCCGAGGGTCCCAGCAGGAAGTGCAGGCTGCCCGCAGGAATGGAGAGATCCACGCCATGCACGGCGACGGTCGCGCCGAATGCGCGGCGGAGGCGCTCGAGACGGATCGGGACCATCGGCGACGGAAGATACCCACGCCCGGTAAGGAGCGCATGGAACCGTCCGTGCCCGCGCGGCGGATGGCGTCGCTACGATCGACGCTTCCGATCCGCAAGGAGAGACCCCGCCATGGCCGTTCGTCGAACCGTTCGCATTGGGTTTGCATTTGTCGCGTCCGCAGCAGTGCTTGCACCGGCGCTGTTCGCCCCTGCTCAGGGCACTGCTGCGGCACCGGCGCCGACGCAGCACGCTGCCGCGGCAACGACGCAGGATGGAACCGAGGCGCGAACGCAGGCACTGCCCCCGCGCATCGTCGAGCGACGCGTGATCGACCTGACGCAGACCGTCGATCTTGCGCGCATTCCCGAGGACGCGGGCGTCGTGCGTCTCTGGGTGCCGATCCCGTCGGACGCGGCGTTCCAGCGCGTGCTGGCGCAGGAAGTGGTCGAGGCGCCGGCGGGATGGCGCATCGAACCGCAGGTCGACGGCCGAGGGCGATTCCTCTACGCGGAGGTGCGGAACCCGAAGTCGAAGGACCTGCGCGTGGTCGTGCGAAGCACGGTCGAGCGCGAAGGCGTGCTCTACGACCTCGACGCGGCTGCGGGAGCGCCGGCGATCGACGCGCGGCTCTTCCCCAACTCGCTCGAGCGCGAGGCGCCGCTCATGCAGGTGGATGAACGCGTTCGAACGCTCGCGGATGCCGCATGCGGCAGCGAGACCGATCCGGCGCGCCAGGCGGTGCTCCTGCTCAAGAAGGTCTCCGAAGTGGCGGATCACTACTCCAAGGACAAGACGAAGCCGCATTGCGGGCGCGGCGCTGCGTCCGACTGTCTCGATCAAGGCGGCGGCTGCTGCACCGACCTGCACGCGCTCTTCATCGCCATGGCCCGTGCACGCGGCATTCCGGCGCGCATGCAGTACGGCTATCGAGCGCTCGACTCGAAGGCGGGACCGAAGGCCTTCGATCCGGGCTATCGCTGCTGGGTCGAGTTCTTCGTGCCGGGGCTTGGGTGGGTGCCCACGGACATCGTCGCGTCGGACAACGCAGGGGAGGCAAATCCTGCGCAGTGGGGCTCGCTCAGCGCCGGTCGCGTGTGGCTCTGGTCGGGCCGCAGCTTCGAGCTGACGCCCAAGTCGAGCGCGGGTCCGATTCACACGATGACCTGCGGCTGGGCGGAGATCGACGGCACGCCCGTCGATCCTCTCCCGGCGGCGGACGGCACGCCGCCCCAGTTGACGCGCTCGATCCGCTTCGAGATCCTCTCGAAGGAGAGATCCGACAACGCGCCGACCCTCCCCGAGTAGAGGAACCCTGATGTCATCCACTTCGATCCGCGGCTTGCGCGGCGCGATCATGCTGCAGCGATTCGTTCCGATCACCGTGGCGATTGCCGCCGCGTCAACGCCATCGATCGCGGCGCCGTTGCCGGCGGTCGCTCCGGATTCCGGCGCGGGTGCGAACGCGCAGCGCGGAAGCGGGTCGGTCGACGAGCTTCGTCGCGAAGTGGCCGCGCTGACTGCAACGGTGGACCAGCAGGCGGTGGAACTTGCGCGCCTCCGCGCCGCGCAGGGCGAGGACTGGCTCACGCAGGAGCGAGCGACCGAGATCCGCGGCATCGTCTCGGATGTGCTTGCCGATGCGGAATCGCGCGCGTCGTTCCAATCCGACGGCGCCACGACCGGGTACTCGGGCGGCTTCTTCATCGCCAGCCCGGACGGCAACTTCAAGCTCGTGATCAACGGCCAGATGCAGGCTCGCTGGGCGCTCAGTCGACTCACCACGCGATCGCTCGAGCAGCTCGACGCAGGCACCTATCAGCCGCCCGCGACCGGCCCGCTGTTCGGCTTTCCGGGAGGGACGGAGATCCGCGGGTACCAGGGTGTCGTCGGCCAGGCCCCGGTTCCGACCAAGCGCACCGCCAGCGGATTCGAGATGCGCGAGGTGAAGCTCGACTTCAGCGGCCATGTGGTCGACCCGAGCTGGCAGTACCGGATCTCCACGCTCGTCGGCCAGATCTCCAACCAGACGGCATTCGGAACGGTGGCCTCCACGAACTCGCAGGCCGGCGTGCAGAGCGCGGGCCCCGTCGCGGGCAACGCGTCCGCGGGCCCGGGGTCGAGCGGCGGCCTTGTCGGCTTCGAGGACATCTGGGTGCTGAAGGACTTCGGCGGCGGCTGGACCGTGCGCGTGGGGCAGTTCAAGTCGCCGCTGCTGAAGGAGGAGCTCGTTCCATCGCGCTTCCAGCTCACCACGCAGCGGTCGCTCACCTGCCAGTTCTTCAGCGCGAAGTACACCCAGGGCATCGAGCTCACGCATACCACTGACCTGCTGCGCGTCATGGCCTCGTTCAATGACGGCGGCAACAACGCCAACACGAGCGCCGTCATCGGCAACAACGGTTCACTCGGGACCTTCACCGACTGGGCGGTCTCCGGCCGCGCCGAGGTGAAGCTCGCAGGGGAGTGGAAGCAGTTCAACGACATGTCGAGCTACGCGGGCGAGAGTGCCGCCATGTACATCGGTGCCGCCGTGAACTGGCAGCGCGGCGGCGGCAGTGCGATGGACGCGGTCAACAACTCATGGACGACCGGCGGCGGCGCGAACGGCGCGCTCGTGGCCTCGGGGGCCACCGTCTTCGGCAGCGGCATTCCCATCATGGTTCCGGCGGCGGCGCTTCAGTACCCGAACAACATTCCCACCAACGCCAACGACGCAGTGACGAACCTCACATGGACGGTCGACAGCATGGCGCACCTCGGCGGTCTGAGTCTCTACGGCGCGTTCATCGGCAATGTGGCCTATGACATTCCCGCGGGCTGGGTGGCGAATCCGAGCGGTGGATACACGCCGCTTGCGGGCACGGGCAACGGCCCCAACATCGTGCCGAACAATGTGAGCCTGATCCCCGGCAACGGAAGCAACGGCGGTCTCTCCGCGTTCGTCCCCGGCTACGGATACGGGAACAGCCCGATCTTCAGCTACGGACTCGTGGCGCAGGCGGGCTGGTTCCTCTTCGATGATCTCCAGATCTACGGTCGCTACGAGTGGTACACGACGCTCGACAACGGCCAGAACGGCTACGCAGGCAACACGGCGTCATTCTGGGGCATGCTGCCGGGCGGGGACTCGCCCTTGGCGAACAACACGCAGACGAACAACGCCGGCGCGGTGCCGGCCGGCGCGAACACGCCGAGCGACGCCTATGTCGGCGGCAACACCAATCCCTTCTACGACTTCAACCTCGGCGCGAATCCCTACGGCGCGCAGATGAACTCCATCGTCACGCTCGGCGCCGCGTGGTTCCCCGCCGGCGCGAAGGTGAAGCAGCTCAAGGTGATGGGCGAGGTGAGCTGGTCGCACGGGCCGGTGCTCTTCCAGAACGGCATCTACGGCCAGAGCGCCAACGCCGCCGACTATCGCTTCGACGGCGGCCAGCCCGGTGGCGGGCAGATCGTCGCGCGACTTCAGGTGCAGCTCTACTTCTGACCGGCGCGCGCGGCAAGCGCGGAGAGCAGTTCCGCAGTCACTTCGTCCGGCTCGCGGCTCGCGTCGATCACGAGATGCCGTGCCGGCTCGCGAGTCGCCTGCGCCAGGTAGCCCGCGCGGACGCGACGATGGAAGTCGAGCCCCTTCTGCTCCATGCGATCGAGCAGCGGTGAGAGCCGCCGGGCGCTCGTGACCTCATCCACATCGAAGATCACCACGAGGTCCGGCATGAAGCGGCCGACGGCGACGGCCGCGACCGCGCGGATCTCCTCCTTCGAGAGCCCGCCCGCCGTGCCCTGGTACGCAAGCGTCGAGCTCACGAAGCGATCCGAGATCACCATGTGTCCCTCACGCAGTGCCGGTTCGATGCGCTCGGCGACGAGCTGGGCGCGGCTCGCCATGTAGAGCAGCATTTCGCAGCGGACATCCATCTCCGCGTTCGCCGGATCGAGCAGCACGCGCCGGATCTGCTCGCCGATGGGCGTACCGCCGGGCTCGCGCACTTCGGTGAGGGGCAGGCCGTGCTCACGGCAGAGCGCGACGAAGCGCGCCATCTGCGTGCTCTTGCCGCTGCCGTCCGGACCGTCGAAGACCAGGAAGCGACCTCGCAGCCGCTGAAGCCATTCGAGGGTTGCGCCGGTCACGGTGCCGAGGATAGCCGCGCGCCTCGATGCAGTGGCCGCGATCGATCAGGCCATCTGATGCTCTGATCAATGGTCCATCGGTTCATCGGACCGGCGGCTCATCGGGCCGGCGCGCCGCCCGCGCCGCGAGCGCCGCTTCCGGCGCCAGCGCCGCCCGCGCCGCTTCCACCGCCCGCACCGCCTGCCGCTCGAGCCGCCTCATCCTCGTCGCGCTGGGCGCGAAGCGCTTCGAGCGTCACTTCCGGAAGCTCGCGACCGAGCTCGATCGCCCGCGACTGGAGCCGTATCGCGTCGTCGAAGCGGCGCTGGGAGCGATGCACCGTCGCGAGCTCGGCGAACGCGCCTGCGAGGGATTCCATCTGCGTCGAGCGCCGATACCGACTCCACGAGTCGGTGCGGGGATCGGCGTTCCACGCCGCGATCCTCCCGTCGAGCGTCCTCTCGGCCTCGCCTGCGAGTGCTACGGCGAAGTCCGCATCGATTGCGATCGCGGCGACGGCAAGCCCCGCCATGAGCGCCCCATCCTTCCTCGATCGAGCGTCGATGGCCGCGAACTCGAGCTCCTCGTCGGCCTCCTGAAGCCGCTCCATCGCCGCAAGCTGCGAGATCACCGCGCACCTCGGCCACGAGGGCGGCGCGATGACCTGCGCCTCGGCAGGAAGCGCCGCGAGCGCCCGCAGCGCCTCGAGCCGCGCCTCGGCATCACCGATCGCCTCCGCCCGATGCAGCGCCTCGAGCGCCGACTGTCCTCGCGCGATCGCGCCGGCGATGTCCCGGCGATGCTCCCGCTCCGCCTCCGCGTTCCATCGGCCCGCGAGGATCGCCTCGACCACCGCGTCGGCCTCCGTCGGATGTCCCGTCCATGCAAGCCGCCCCTCGTCGTCCACCACGAAGGCACGAGGCAGTCCGCGCTCGCCCGACGCGAAGCGGTACGCCGCGGTGGTCCGCTCGCCGGCGTCGATCGCCACGACCAGATGTTCCATCGCCGCTGTGCGTCGCACCGCCTGATCCACCGCGCGGCGCGTGTTGGCCTCATCGAGCGAGGTCAGCGCGAGCACGCGCAGTCGATCGGGATGACGCGCCTGAAGCGCCGCCGTGTGCGACATGCTCGCCAGGCACGGCGCGCACCACGACGCCCAGAAGTCGATCATCGTCACGACACCCGGCTCGAAGGGGACGAGCTGCGTTCGCGTGCCGTCGAGATTCGCGGGTGCGAAGTCGACGGCGGCGAGCGTGCGCGTGCCAACCCATGCGGACACCATGATCGGGGGCGCGGCGTCGCCAATCTCGAGCACCACGCGCCCCGGCGCAGGACCACGCGGATCGTCGATCTCCGGTTCAGGCTCGGGCGAGGGCGGGGGCGTCTCGCCCGTCGCCGCCACGCCGAGATACCTCGGTGCCGTATCCGACGCAGGCGGCGCGGGCTCCGAGGCAAGCGGTTGGGTGGCGCACCCGCTCAAGGCCGCGAGTGTCGTGATCAACGCACTTGCCGCGATCGCCCTGCTCATCGTCAGGGTCGAGTGCGGCGCGAGCACGCGCGGCAGTTTCCGTCCGCGCTGCGGATTCGTATCCTTCCGTCGATGCTCGTCGATCTGCGTGACTCGTCGCGACGACGGATCGGTCGTCTCGAGATCGATGCGGCGCAGCGGCCCGCGCTCGTGCGCGTGCCGCGCCGCGAAGCGCCGCCGCAGGAGGTCTTCCTCAACTGGGACCAGGCGGTCGACGACTCGGGATGCCTGCGCCACTGCGTCGCATGCGGCGGCCGACTCTACCGCACGCGCACGCTGCCGCAGGTCACGCCCTTCGTGGTGGTGCTGGCCGCCGCCGGTGCCGTCATCGCCGCCTTCGGATTCGCGGCGAATCCATGGGTCTACGGCACGCTCGTGGCGGTGCTCATCCTCGATGTGCTGGTGCTGCTGCTCGCGCGCGATCGCCTCGTCTGCTATCGCTGCCTGAGCGTCTACGATCGATTGCCCGTCGCGCGGTACCACCGGCGATGGGATCCGCGCGAGGCTGAGACGAGCGCGCCCCGCGATCAACCCTCGGCCTCGGGCTCCGCCTGAGTGGATGCGCCCACCACGGCGCTGCCCACGCGCACGAGGTTGGCGCCGCATTCGATGGCCACTTCGAAATCGCCGCTCATGCCCATCGACAGGATGTCGAATCGACCGCCCCCTGCGCCGCTGCGACGGATCTCCTCATGCAGTTCGCGGCAGCGATCGAAGGCAAGTCTCGCCGCGTCGAGTCCGCCCTGAAGCGGTGCCATGCACATGAGCCCGCGCGCGCGGAGGTTCACCATCGTCTCCATCTGATCGACGAGATGCTTCGCCGCCGCCGGCGCCACGCCCTGCTTGGAGCGCTCGCCCGAGACATTGACCTCGACGAGCACATCGACGGGCTCCTCGCGCTTCATCGCCGCCGCCTGGATCTCCTCCGCCAGCCGCAGGTTGTCCACGGAGTGGATGAGCCGCACCAGCTCGATGCACTTGCGCACCTTGTTGCGCTGCAGCGTGCCCACCATGTGCCAGCGCACGCCGGGAGCGTTCGTCGGACCGAGCATGCGGCGCCGCTCAAGGAACTCCTCCACCGTCGGCACGCGCTGGATGAGCTGTTGCACGCGGTTCTCGCCGAAGTCGGTCTGGCCGAGCGCCACGAGCTCGCGGATCTGGTCGATCGACGCGCCCTTCGTGACGACCACGAGCAGCACCGAGTCCGCCCGACGCCCGCTGCGCTTCGCCGCCGCCGCGATGCGCGATCGCACCGACTCCAAGCGCTCTCGCAAGGTCGAGCCTGCCGCCGCGTCCTGCGCCACCGCCCGTGCGTCGTCCATGTCGCGTGGACGGTAGCGACTTCGAGGCATGCGAGGCAAGCGACGACCCGCGAACGGAGTTCACCCCGGCGCTCGAATGCCGCGCCGTCCGGGGGCGCCGCGGCACTGCCGTGACCTCCGATCTACGCTGCGAACATGCCGCATCCGCCGGTCTCCGCGAAGAATGTGCCCTGCGTGCTCATCATCCGCGACGGCTGGGGGCGCAATCCGCATCCGGAGCACGATTCGTTCAACGGCGTGAACCTCGCGAGAACACCGGTCGCGCAGCGGCTGGAGCAGGAGTGGCCCACCACGCTCATCCGCACGAGCGGCGAGGATGTGGGACTTCCATCGGGACCCCATGGCCCGACGATGGGAAACTCCGAGGTGGGGCATCAGAACATCGGCGCCGGGCGCATCGTCGATCAGGAGCTGATGCGCATCACCCGCGCGATCCGCGACGGGAGCTTCTTCTCGAATCCGACGCTCATCGAGGCGTTCTCGCGCGTGCGCGAGGCCACTGGGCGCGGCGAGCCGGCGCGCGTCCATCTCATGGGCCTCGTCAGCGACGGCCAGGTGCACAGCGATCTCGATCACCTGAAGGCTCTGCTCGAATTGGCGCGACGCGCGGGCGTGCCCGGCGAGCGCCTCTTCGTGCACGCGTTCATGGACGGGCGCGACACGGCGCCCAACGCGGGGCGCGGGTACATGCGCTCGGTGGAGGGATGGCTTGCAGGCGCCGGTGCGGGCGCCGGTTCAGGCGCCGGTTCAGGCGCGGGCGCGGCGCAGCGAATCGGCCGCGTCGCCACCGTCATCGGCCGCTACTGGTCCATGGACCGCGATCATCGGTGGGATCGCATCGAGCGAGCATGGTCGTGCCTTCTGGGGCGCGGTGGCGCCGTCGCACCAAGCGCCGACGCAGCGCTCGAGCGTGCGTACGCAACACCGGAGGAGCCGAGCCGAAGCGGCGACGAGTTCGTTCCGCCGACGCGCATCGACGGTGTGGACGGCACGATTCGCGACGGCGACAGTGTGGTCTTCTTCAACTTCCGGGGCGATCGACCGCGCGAGCTGACGAAGGCGTTCGTGTTCGACGATGTCGCGTGGTCGAAGGTGCAGGGCGGCGGCTTCAAGCGAGATCCGCGCCCGCACAAGCTCTTCTTCGCCACCATGGCCGACTACGAACAGGGGCTGCCCGTGCGCGTCGTCTTCGAGCGGCCGCCGAAGATGGTCAACATCCTCGGCGCGTGGATCGCGCATCTGGGGCTTCGCCAGTTCCGCTGCGCCGAAACGGAGAAGTTCCCGCATGTGACCTTCTTCTTCAACGACTATCGCGAGCAGCCTTTTCCGGGCGAGACGCGCACCATCATTCCGAGCCCGCGCGATGTCTCGACCTACGACCAGAAGCCGGAGATGAGCGCGGAGGGCGTCTGCAATGCGGTCATGGCGCGGTTGCAGGCACCCGATTGCGAGGAACTCATCGTCGTCAACTTCGCGAATCCGGACATGGTGGGGCACACGGGTGTGCTCGCGGCGGTGATCCGCGCGGTGGAGACGGTCGACGCGTGCGTCGGGCGAATCATGGATGCCACGATGGCTCGCGGCGGCTCGCTCGTCATCACCGCCGACCACGGCAACGCGGAGCAGATGATCGATCCGGCAACGGGTGGACCGCACACTTCGCACACGAACTACACGGTGCCGCTCAGCGTGGTCGGCGCGCCCTTCCGCGGCGCAAGTCTGCGCGACGATGGCCGCCTTGCAGACATCGCGCCGACGATGCTCTCCATGATGGGCCTTCCGTTGCCGCCGGAAATGAGCGGCCGAAGCCTTCTGAGGCCGCGATCGTGAACGAGCGTGACTGGAACGCGTCGACCGAGACCGAGTTCAACGCGCGGTCGCCGGTTCGGCACGGCGCGATCCGGTGACCTGCCGCGGAGCGGCGTCTACGCGCCCGTGGCGCCCATGGCGTAGGCCAGGCGCACGCTTGCGGCAAGAAGGTCCGCGCGGGTGCGCACGAGCGTGGATCGCGCCGAGTCGAGATCGCTCTCGGCCTGGAGCAGATCGGTGACGGTGCGCAGGCCCTGAAGGTACGCCTCGAAGACCGAGTCGTACGCGTCCTGCGAGGATCGCAGCAGCGCCTCGCCGAACTCGAGCTGCACTCGCGCCGCGCGGAAGTCGAAGTACGCGGCCCAGACCTCGTTCGTCACATCGAGCCGCAGTGAGTCCAGGGCCGCCGCCGCAGCGCGACGCTCGGCGATGGCGCGTCGCAGCGCCGACTCGCGCTCCCAGCCGTCGAAGAGCAGCCAGGTGGCGCGCAGCCCGAGGAAGTACGACGGCATGCTTCCCGTGTAGCGCCGGTCGAGCGGCGGGAACGGCGCGCCCGGCTGATTCGTGACGCGGTAGTCCTGGATCGCGCCGCCGACCGCGCCATCGAAGCTCACCACGGGCGCGAAGGCCGCCTCGGCTTCGCGCACGCGCTGCGCCGCGGCGCGCACCTCCGCCACGCGCGCCTGGATGTCGGGCCTGTTCGCGAGCGACTCCTGCACCATGAGGTCGACGCCATCCTCGAGTCCTTCCGGCAGCGGCAGATCCTGAAGGCTGTCGATGCGGAGATCCGCATCGGCCGGCAGTCCCACGGCTCGCGCCAGCGCCGCACGGGCATTGATGGTGTCGCTGCGCGCAGCCTCCAGGTCGAAGCGAGCCCTGGTGAGCCGCTGCTGCGCGAGCAGGTGATCGGGGCGCGTGGCCAGGCCCGCGCCGAGCCGCTCCTCGATCGCGTCCGCCTGGGTGAGCGCGGTCTCGAGGTTCTGCCGCGCCGTCTCTTCGAGCGCCGTCTTCGCATCGAGCGCGAAGTAGGTGCGCTGCACTTCGTACACCACGCTCTGGAGCGTGCGATTGAAGCGGTAGTTCGCGGCCACGAGCGATTGCGCCGCCGCGGCGCTCGCCGCATCGCGACGACCGAAGTCCAGCAGCACCCAATTCATCTCCATTGCGCCGCCCAGGACGGGGCCTCGAATGATCTCGCGCCCGTCCGTGCTGGCGAGCCCCTGCTGGGATGTGCCGCCGAAGGCGCGGGCATTGAGCGTGGGGAAGTAGCGGCTCTCGGCGATGCCCACATCGGCATGCGAGGCTCGCGCACGCTCCCACTCCAGACGCGTGGCCGGATTGTTCCGCAGCGCGAAGTCGATGAGCGACGCGAGGGACACGAGTTCCCCGGAGGACGGCATGACCTCCGCGAAGCCGGCAACGGCCGTGGCCGTCGGCGCCGAGCGCGCGAGTGAGGAGGGCGATGCCCAGGGCTCCGATTGCGCGACCGCTGAGGGCGGTTCCCACGGCTGCGCCGGATCTGGACTCGTGTAGAGCGTGTCGGGATCGAAGAGTCGACGCTCGCAGCCGCCGATGCCGCCGACACCGACGAAGCCGCCGAGCGCCAGCGCCATCGCGAGCATCGGTGACATCGCGCGAATCACGAGCCGCGAGCTGCGCCACGACGAAGGCATCGCGCGGATGATACGACGCGTCGTGGCACGATGCGGGAGCGCTTCGCTCCGCGTCCGAGCGCGGTGCGGTGGCTCTGCGCGGATCCGGAGCGCGCCGGCAAGGCACGATGCCGCGCCGCCGCCCGATACACTGCCCGCCAATGGACGCAGCCGCGCGTCGCTCGAGCGTCGACTCCCCAGCGCCGCACGGACTCGCGGCCGCGCGTCGAGCCCTCGTCGCCATCGCGCTGCTCGCGCCGGTCATGGCTGGCTGTGATCCGATCTGGTCGATCGCCGGCGCGTTCTTCCCGGGATGGCTGCTCTGCATGGTGGGCGGGATCATCGGCGCGGCCCTGATTCGCCTCGTGATCCTGCGCGTGGGACTGGATCCGCACATCGGGCCGCGCGTGATCGTCTACCTGATGCTCTGCGTCGCATGCATCTGCACGCTCTGGCTCGTTCTCTTCGCGCGCTAGGAGCCTCTGACTCGTGAGCAACGGCAGCCCATCCACGCCCACGCCCGCCGCGCCGGATCCATCGCGTGCGCCGGCAGCGGCCGGCTCCGCCGTGCCTGCCGGACCGACCGTTCCCGCGTCAACGCGGCCGGCTCGCGGCCCCGGCGTCGTGCGCCGTTTCGCGGGGGCGCTCGTGGGCATCGCCATCACGCTCTGGTGCGCCTGGAGCGTGATCGTGGTCATGGTGGTGCTCGATCGTCGGCCGCGCACCGACGACGCGACCGTGACCGCCCATGTGGTGGGCGTGGCCGCGAATGTCGGCGGCTATGTCTCGCGCGTGGCGGTCGTGGACAACCAGCCCGTCTCGCAGGGGGATCTGCTCGTCGAGATCGACGCGCGACCCTTCGAGATCGCGCTGGCGGATGCCAAGGCGAAACTCGCGCTGACGGAGCTCGAAGTGCGCGAGATCGAGGATCGCATCGTCGTCGCCGCCGTCTCCATCGAGGCGCGTCGCGCGGAGGTTGACTATGCGCGTCAGTACCTGACGAGGATCGAGCCGCTGCTCGCGCGCCAGTTCGTCACGCCCGATCAGGTGGACGAGGCGCGGCGCAATGTGAAGGTGGCGGAGGCGAAGGTCGCGGAATCCGAGGCGGAGCTCCGCCGCGCGCAGAACTCGCTCGGCCAGCTCGGTGATGTGAATGTGCGCGTCGCGGCGGCGAAGGCGGCCGTGGAGAAGGCCCGGCTCGATCTCGACTACTGCTCCATCCGCTCGCCCGTCGACGGCTTCGTGACGAACATGGCCGTTTCGCCCGGGCGATTCGTGCACGCGGGCGAGAAGCTCTTTGCGCTGGTCGATGGAAGCCAGTGGTTCGTGATCGCGAACTTCGTCGAGACGGAGATCGAGCGCGTGCGGCCCGGCGCCAAGGTGGAAGTGTGGCTCATGGCCTATCCCAACCGCCGCTTCAGCGGCACTGTGCAGGGCCTGGCATGGGCGGTCACTCCCGCGGCCACGCGCGAAGTGGGCACGCTGCCGGCACCGGATCCGACGCTCGACTGGGTGCGGCTCGCACAGCGCTTCCCCGTGCGCATCATCCTGGAGCCGTTCGACGCGAAGCATCCCTACCGCATGGGCGCGACGGCCACTGCGATCATCGACACGGAGCATTCGCGCCCCGTGCCGGCGTGGATCGAGAGAACGATTCCCGGCTGGATTCGCGGCGTCCCGCTCATGCCTGATGCACGGCCGCCGGGCAGCGACCTCTGACTTCAGCGAGCGGGTTCCCACGCGCCGACGCCGCCGTCGAGCATGTCGAAGAGCGGCCAGACCGCGCAGAAGTCGTCGCCGGGGCCGAACGGCGTCCTGCCCGTGCGCACGATCCGATCGTCGTCGAGCCTGCGGAACGCGGACGCGCCGGGATGCGGCGAGCCGTCGGCGCCGGTGAATCCCATCGCCTTCGCGAATCCGCTCGTGGCGCCGGACACGACGCGGTAGGGCCAGCCTCGCTGCGCTGCGAAGTCCCGCGCCACGGTCGGCGGATCGTTCGAGCAGAGCACGAACGCGCAGCGCGTGGGCCAGTGCTTCGCGAAGCCGGCCAGGCCATCCGCCCAGAGCGAGCAGTACTTGCAGCCGCGACCCATGTTGTGCACCACGATGAGATCGCGATGCTCGCCGAAGAGTTCGGAGAGCCGCACCGGCGCTCCCCAGGTGTCGCGCAGCTCCCAATCCTCGACCGGCTCATGCGGCCGCGCTCGCCGCGCCTCGGAGAGTTCCTTCTTGAGCGCCATGAGGCGCGTCTCGATCTGTTCGATCCTCGTGTCGGCGTCGCTCATCGTGCTCGTGCTCATGGCGGCCATGCTACCCCCGACGCGCGGCTACGCTCCCCCCGTGAGCGATCGAAATCACCGCGCTCGGCCGCAGCCCGGCGACGAACGCTTCATGCGGCGGGCGATCGAGCTTGCGAAGCGGGGGGTCGAGGCCGGCGACGGGGGACCGTTCGGATGCGTGGTCGTCCGCGACGGCGCGATCCTCGGCGAAGGCTGGAATCGCGTGGTCGCGTCGAACGATCCGACCGCGCACGGCGAGATCAACGCGATCCGCGCCGCGTGCGCGGCGGAGGGCACCTTCTCGCTCGCGGGCGCCGACATCTTCACGACGGGCGAGCCGTGCCCCATGTGCCTGGCCGCGATCCACTGGGCACGGATCGACCGCATCGTCTACGCATTCACGCACGCGGACGCGGCGGCCATCGGCTTCGACGACTCCGCGATCATGGAGCAGCTGCGGTTGCCCGCCGAGCAGCGCGCGACGCCGTCGCTCGCCGCACCGCCGGAACTGCGCATCGCCGCGCTCGAGATCGCGCGCGCGTGGTTCGCGCGCCCGGATCGCGTTCAGTACTGAAATCCGCGCGCGGCGGCGCGGTCCGCCCAGCCGCCCTGGGGCGGTCCATTCCGCACCGACGGTTTTCAGCCTCCGCGACGAAGGTGCGCGGTCCGCCATACGATGCGTCGATGCTCCCTCGCGTGGCTGTTCTCGGCAGGCCGAATGTCGGCAAGAGCAGCCTCTTCAACCGGCTGGCCGGACGCCGTGTCTCCATCGTCGATGCGACGCCGGGCACCACGCGCGATCGCGTCGAGGCGACGGTCGAACTGCATGCGGGCGTTCGGCGCGGTGAGCCGGGAACCGGTCGCTTCATCGACATGATCGATACAGGCGGCTGGGGCGTGTACACCGCCGAAGGCAAGCGCTTCGACGACGCCGGCGCCGATCTCGCCGCCCTCACGCCCGAGATCGAGACGCAGATCCTCGCCGCCGCGCGCAGCGCCGATCTCATCCTGCTCGTGCTCGATGCGCGAACCGGCGCCATGCCGCTCGACGAGCAGGTCGTGGCGCTGCTGCGACGCGAGCGACTCGTGGAGCGCGTCATGGCGGTGGCGAACAAGGCGGACGATTCGTCGATCGAGGCGGAAGTGCCGGAACTTGCGAAGCTCGGGTTCGGCGTGCCGCAACCGGTCAGCGCCAAGTCCGGCCGCGGCATCGCGAAGCTGCGCCGGGCGCTGCTGGAGCGCATCGAGGCCGTGCAGCCCGACGCGGCGCCCCGTCGCGCGCCATCGAGCCTGACGGACGACGAATCCGGCGCCGATGAGCTCGACACGGAACAGCCCGAGATGGACGAAACGGAGTCCGACGAGCCCAGGCATGCCGACGCGAGCGCGGTCGAGAGCGGTGAGGTGAAGATCGCCATCGTGGGTCGGCGCAACGCGGGCAAGAGCAGCCTGATCAATGCGCTCGCAGGCGAGCCGCGCGTGATCGTGAGCGAGATCGCCGGAACCACGCGAGACTCGATCGATGTGCGGCTCGAGATCGACGGCCGCGTGCTCACGGCGATCGACACGGCGGGTGTGCGCAAGCGCAAGAGCTGGGACGGCGACCTCGAGTACTACTCGAACCTCCGCACGCAGGAGTCGATCCGCCGCGCGGATGTGTGCGTGCTGCTGCTGGACGCCACGGAGAAGATCTCGCAGGTCGAGAAGAACCTGGTGATGAAGCTCGTCGAGTCGTGGAAGCCCGTCGTGGTGGCGCTCAACAAGTGGGACCTGATGGCCAGGACCATCAAGCCGAAGGACTTCATCAAGTATCTGGAGCAGGAGCTGCCGTCGCTCACCTTCGCGCCGATCGTCTGCATCAGCGCCGTGAAGGGCACGGGGCTTCGCGATCTCATCGCCATGTGCTTCAACCTGCACGAGCAGGCGGGCCATCGCGAAACCACCGGGCGTGTGAACGCAGCGGTGGCGGAGATCCTCCGCGAGCGCGGCCCCAGCTCCTCGCTGGGCACCAAGGCGAAGGTGCTCTATGTCTCCCAGGTGGATGTTCGCCCGCCGACGCTGGCGCTCGTGGTGAACAAGCCCAAGCTCTTCGAGGGGCAGTACCAGCGCTATCTGGAGAACCGCCTGCGCGACGCGCTGCCGTTCAGCGAGGTGCCCATCCGCCTCATCATCAGCGAGCGCAAGCGCGAGGTCTGGGGCGCCGGTCCGCCGCGCCGCGCGTCGCCGAGCGGCGCGAAGCGGAGACGGCCATGAGCATCCACCCACTGCCGATCTTCGAGCGGGACTCTGATCCCCAGCACCGCGACGCGCTCACCGACGCGGAGGCCTACGCGCGGCTGCGGCCGCCGACATCGATCGTGGTGCGCTATGGACGCCGCGGCCAGGTCGGCGAGTTTCCCTACGACGGCGACGCGCGACCCGGCTGCGGCTCGAAGATGGTCGCCCGCACGCCGCGCGGTGTCGAGATCGTGGAGATGCTCACCACCACCTGCGGCAATTCCGGCTGCGGCAAGAGCATCTCGCGCAAGGAGCTGCTGGAGTACATCGATCAATCCGGCGGCCGGGACTTTCCGTTCGCGCGCGAAGGGCGCATCCTGCGCCTCGCGTCGGCGGAGGATCTGGCGCGCTGGTCGTCCATTCGAGCGCGGTACGAGCGCCACACGCGCGAGATCAAGGGCCGCGTGCAGGAGCTCGGACTGCCCATGCGCGTGGTCGAGGTGGAACCGATCCTCGGCGGCGAGACCGTCACGGTCCACTTCTTCAGCGAAACGCGCGTGGACTTCCGGGACCTGGTGCACGAACTCGCGGGGCTCTTCAAGGCGCGCATCGAGATGATGGTGGCGGGTGCGCGCGACGAGGCGCGGCTCGTGGCCGACTACGAGCGCTGCGGGCAGCACTGCTGCTGCAAGACCTTCCTCAAGGTGCTCAAGCCCGTCTCGATGAAGAGCGCCAAGACGCAGAAGGCCACGCTCGATCCGCTCAAGATCTCGGGGCGCTGCGGCCGGCTGATGTGCTGCCTTCGATACGAGGACCAGACCTACGAGACGCTCCAGAAGCGCCTGCCGAAGAACAAGACGCGCGTGGGCACGCCCGAAGGTTCGGGCATCGTGGTCGATTCGAAGATCCTGGTGCAGCTCGTGCTGGTGCGGCTCGAGGCGGACGGCCGCGAAGTGGCGGTGCCCGTCGAGGAACTGACCGAGCCCGGTGCGCCATTGCCGGTGAAGCCGCCCGACCCGCTGCGCGGCATGGCTCCGGACGATGCGGCGAAGCTTGCGGGCGATCCGCAGGGGCGGGAGAAGAAGCGGAAGCGTCGCCGCAAGCGGGCATCGCGCGACAAGGGTGCCGCACCCGACGGCGCCGCACCGCCATCGAACGGCGCGCCGCCGCGCGATTCGGCACCGCGGCATGACGCGCCCCGTTCACGCGACGCATCCGGAGGCGATGCGACGCCCGGCGCATGAGCCGCCCGGGTCGCCGTTAGCATTCCCGCCATGAGCGAACCAGCGCCCGACGCGCCGCGACGAACGGATGTGATCGACACGCTGCAGTCGCTCGTCGTGGCGTTCGTGGTGGCCATGGCGTTCCGCGGCTTCGTGCTGGAAGGCTTCATGATTCCGACGGGCAGCATGGGACCGACGCTGCTCGGCGCCCATGTGCTCGTGCGAAGTCCCGTCACCGGATACGAGTATGCCGCCGACAGCATGGCGATCGACGCTCGGCCGCGCGTGCCCATCATCGACCCGATGGTGACGCGGCGCTTCCCGGTCGAGGCCGTTCCTCGCGAGCAGCTCGCCGCGCGCCTCGCGGCGGGCGATCGCGTGCTCGTGCTCAAGTACCTCTGGCCCATGCTCGCGCCGCAGCGATGGGATGTCGTCGTCTTCAAGAACCCGCCTGATCCCGTGGGTGAGACGCAGAACTACATCAAGCGACTCGTGGGCATGCCCAACGAGACGATCCTGCTGCTCGACGGCGATGTCTTCGTGGGTCCTCCGGGCTCGTCGGCGGAGGCGCTGCGCATCGCGCGCAAGCCCGAGATGGTGCAGCGCGCCGTCTGGCAGCCCGTCTACGACAGCGACTGGCAACCCACGGAACTCGCGCGCTGGCAGGAAGTGTGGCGCCAGCAATGGAGCGGACCTCCGTGGAAGCCCGCACCGGGCATGAGCGGGTGGACGCTGCGCGACGATCGCGTCTGGCGGCACGAGGGTTCGGGACCGACGGCCATCGAGTGGGATCTCGCGGGGCATCCCATCACGGACTGGAACGCCTACAACTGCTGGCGCAGCGCTCCGGAGTACGCCGTCAGCGACATTCGCGTCGCCGCCGCCGTCGAGGTGAGCGATCCGACGACCTTCACCACCACGCTGCAACTGCGGACGCGCAGTCATCGCTTCGAGTTCACCATCAAGCCCGGACTCGCTTCGGTCACGCTCCTGCGCGACGAGGATGACACGCAGGTCGCAAGGACGGAGACCGTGTTCCAGATGTCGTCGCGGCATCTGCGCGTGGAGTTCTGGCATGTCGACGAGGCGATGCGTCTCTTCGTCGACGGACGCGAGATCGTCTCGGTGGAATACGACCTCGGGCCGCCGTCGCAGCGACTCATGCTGGCCCGCTTCAATGTCGAGCGCTACCGAATGGATCCCGTCTCGGCCGTTCCGCAGGGCATCTCCGGTCTCCGCTGGAGCTTCGACGGGTCGGTCGTGGCGCTCCGGCATGTGCGGCTCGATCGGGATCTCTACTACCAGCCCGCGAACAACAGTCCGCACAACCAGGTGCCGTCGAACGGCCCGTTCATCGGCGGCATCGGTTTTGCATGCAGCGTCGATCGACCGTCGGAGCTGCGCGACGACGAGTTCCTCATGCTCGGCGACAACAGCGCGGCGAGCCGCGATGGTCGCGTCTGGGGTCGCCCTCATCCGCTGCTTGCACGCGAGTTCGGCTTCGATGCACCGTCCGTGGTGCCAAGGGCGCTGCTCGTCGGCAAGGCGTGGAGCGTCTACTTTCCGGCGACGACTCGACTTGGCGCGGGCATCGACGGGGCGACCGCGGACGACCGCCTGAACGGGCTGCCGGCACTGGCGCCGAACTTCGGCCGGCTGCGATTCATCCGCTGAGCGAGCGCGGCCGGACTCGTGGCCGCAGCGCTTGCGGCGCCCGGGACGGCGCGACCGCATTCCCGCTGCGCTCGCTGCCGCGCTTCTGCGCGGATCACCGCTCCATCGCGCCTGCGATCTCCGAGAGCCGTTCGATCGTCGCGATCGCGTCGGCCTGATCCTTGCCGTGATCGCGCATCATGACCGGATTGATGCCGCGGAAGGCGCTGCTCGACGAGAGCTCCTGCCCGCCGTCCTGAATCGATCGGAACGGCTGGAAGAAGGGCAGCTGGCGCACGCGATCGCTCTCCCGAACGGCCGCCTCCGTCGCCTCGACCGGGAGGATGTCATCGAAGCGCACCAGCACGCCCTTCGCGCCGACCTCGGAGCTCGTGTGCAGCGGGAACCAGTTGCCTGGCGCCATGGCCACCTGGAGGAAGAGCGCAAAGTCGGGACTGCGCTGGGAGAGCTGCTTGCGGCGCTTCGGATCCACGATGCGTCCCCACGGCGAGCCCGTGGCGAGTCGATCGCGATCGGCGTCCACGCCGCGCGGAAGTCCAAGCAAGCCGCTTGCGACGAGGTCTCGCAGCGTGCGCACGGTTGCAGCGCGTCGCTCGTCGTCCGACGGGATGGCGGCGCCGGCTTCCGTCGCATCGCCGCGTTCCGCTCCGGCGCCGCCGGCACCGGCAGTGCCCGCGGCGCCAGTCCCGCGCTCATGCGCCGCGACGACTCGCAGAAGTGGAAGCGCATCGTCGAGAATCGACCGCGCCACGAGCGCGCGCGTGGTCGAGGGATCCTTCGTCAGCGCCAGCGCCACGCCCGTCGCGATCGCCACGAGTTCCTCGCGCTCGCGCGGTTCGCACACCATGGCACGCGCGAGCAGGACGCGGCACGCCCCGCGCAGGCCCGGCAGCCACTTCGCGGAGAGTCCGAAGTCGCCGTCATTCGGGATGTCGAAGTCCACGGTTCCGCACGCGAGCCCGCGCTCGAGCGCCTCCCGGATCGCGCGGCCGGCGCCCAGATTCAGGCGCTCGGCCCGCTCGAGGAAGAGCGGGTCCGCCTTCGATCCTGCCGCAAGCACCAGCGCCAGCGCCTCCTGTCCCTCATCGGGCAGTCCGCTCGCCACGGCCGCGGCGCGGCGGAACCATGTCGACGCGTTCGCCATCTCGAGCGCGGTCTTCTTCCCCTGCGCGATCGCTTCCAATCGTGCCAGGCGCGCTTCGATGTCCGCCTCGGTCATCAGCTTCGAGTCGAGTGCCTTTCGCAGATTCGGCAGGAGCAATGTGAGCAGCGGATTCCGCTCCGCTTCCGCCTCAACCTGATCGAGCATGCGCCGAGCGACCTCCGGATCGTCGCTCTCGAATGCCGCGGCCGCCTGCTCGTAGAGGCCGCGAGCGCGGCCAATGGCCTGGCCGACCTCCCTGGCGCTCATTCCCCGCAGCGAGGCGCCGTCGATCATTCCACCGAGCATGTCGGAGATCTCATCGCCTGAACGGCCCGCCACCGAAGTGGCCATGAGCCGATACTCGCCGCGCATCGCATCACCGTACGACAGGGGATCGCTGCCGCGCAGCCCGCGGAGGTCCTCGAGCAATGCCTTGGCGCGATCCTGCGTGAGCGTGCCTTCGTCCAGGATCGCATCGAGCGACGGCATGGTGTGCTGGGCAATCGCGGTACCAACGAGCGAACTGATGAGCATGTGATCCTGCCCCGCATGGACGCCCAGCGACGACATCGACCGCAGCGTCGAGAGCGTGGCATCCCAGTCGCCGTCGTGAATCGCAAGCGCCGCCTGTGCGCGCAGCAGTCGAACGGAGCTTCGCATGGGACTCAGATGCGGCATGAGCGCTTCGAAACCCTTCGAGCGATCGATCCCGAAGTCGCTGCGTCGCATCGAGCCTGCGGGTGCGAGCGCATCGAGCAGCGGGCGAGCCTTGTCGACGAGGACGCGCAGCCGATCCGCGTCCTCCGAGCGAACACGACCGCTTGCAGCAAGCACGATCAACTCGTCGAACTCCTCGGAGGTCAGCCCCATCGGCCTCGAGCCATCGAATTGCAGAAACGCCTGGCGATAGACATCGGCCGCGTTGCCACCGCCCCGATTTCCGCGGTTCGTTCCGGTTTGCGCCTCCGCCACCGGTACCACCAGCGCCATTGCGCCGGCGGCGATCGCCGTTGAGCGGATCCAGTCGTCGATCAGCAATTCGAGCCTCCTTGAGCGATGGGCGGCGCCGTCTCGGACAGGTTACGGCCCGGAACTCGACGCAGGTCCCGCGAGTCCGAGATTCATCCGCGCCGTCTGCTCGTTTCGTACTGGGAGCCGCTCAGGGCCGGTGTATCTTGGCGAGTCTGCGTCCGTGCGTCGATCGTCCGCATCATCCCAAAGGCCCCTTCCGTGAAGTCAGTCACCCGTCATTCGTTCCGTGCCTGCTCCGCCGTCGCTGCGCTCGCCGCCACCGCCTCGGCGCAGCAGTTCCAGAATCAGACTGCCACTCGATTTCCGGTCCAGGCCGAGTACACGAACTACATCTCGGTGGTCGACATCGACGGCGACGGTGATCTCGACATCGTCTTCGCGAACGGACAGAGCTACAGCACGCAGGGGGTCGCGCTCAAGCCGCGCGTCTACATCAACAACGGCTCCGGCTTCTTCACCGATGACACCGACGCGCGCGTGCCCGGCGTCACCGGGTGGTTCCGCGGCGTGGACGCGGGCGATGTGAACGGTGACGGCCTGCCGGACCTGGTCCTTGCGCAGGACTACAACAAGCAGCCGCTGCTGCTGGTCAACCAGGGCGGCGGCTTCTTCGCGAACGAGACGGCCGCACGCCTGCCCGTCGGGACCTTCAGCTCGGCCCGCGCCACCTTCGCCGATGTCGACAACGACGGCGACCTCGACATCATCCTCAACAACTGCGGCGCGACCAATCGATTCGGCACCGGTCAGCCGAAGCTCTTCCTCAATGATGGAACCGGCGTCTTCACCGACGCCACCGCCGGCCGCCTTCCCGTCGGAAATGTCGCCCAGCAGATGGATGTGATCTTCGGAGATGTCGATGCCGACTTCGATCTCGATGTCTTCATCGTGACTCGCGCGTCCACGCCGAATCAGTCGCGACTCTGGAAGAACGACGGAACGGGTGTGTTCACCTTCCAGGCCGGCTTCCCGAACGACACCACCGCTTACGCCATGGACCTTGGCGACATCGACGGCGACGGTGATCTCGACGCGATCTCCATCAACGGCGGCACGAGCAACGCGGAACTGCTGGCCCGCAATGCGGACGGCCTCGGCATCACCTGGCAGAACATCTCCGCGTCGATCTCGCCGAACCCGGCCGTCGACGACAACGACAGCAAGTTCCTCGACTACGACAACGACGGGGACCTCGACCTGCTCGTCGGCAGTCTCGGAACCACCGAGCGGATCTACACCAACAACGGCGCCGGCGCGTTCGTCCAGGCCTTCGGGATCATCCCGAGCGTCAGCGATGCCACGCTCGCGATCGAAGTGGCGGACTTCGATGGCGACGGTCGCCTCGACTTCGTGACCGCGCAGGGCGAGTCGGGAGCGTTCCAGAACAAGATCTTCATGAATGTGACCGGCCCGATCGACAATCGGCCGCCCACCATCGTGCGCACGGAGCAGGTGCCATCTGGGCTCGTGAAGTTCACCGGCCCGTATGTGATCCGCACCGTCATCGCCGACGCACACACGAGCCACCGAGGCTTCCACGACAAGGGCGTGTGGCTCAACTACACGGTCAATGGTTGCGGCGGCCAGTCGCCCGTCCCGATGAAATGGGTGGGCAACAGCATGTGGCGCGGCGTGCTTCCCAGCCAGCCCGCGGGCGCGGTCATCACCTACTGGGTCACGGCCCGCGACTTCGCGAACAACCTCGGCACCGGAGCTTCGTTGCAGTTCACCGTCGCCGGCAGCCCCGCGAATCCCGCCGACTTCAATCTCGACGGAATCGTGGACGGCAACGATCTGGGAACGCTTCTGGGCTTCTGGGGTGCCACTTCGGGCCCTGCTGACTTGAACTGCGACGGGATCGTGGACGGCAACGATCTGGGCACGCTCCTAGGCTATTGGGGCTGATCGCTCTTTGCCGTCTCCCGGTTTCGGGCGGAAGCGGGAGCCCGATCGGCTGTCAGGGCGTCATCCTGCCGACGGGACGACGCTTGAGAAAGGACCCGCAGATGCCGACGACACGCACGCGCTCAGCCTCTCGTCCATTGGCGCGCCGCGCGACGACGCTTTCGGTCGCCGCAGCGCTCCTTGGATTGCTGCTGCCGGCTTCGACTTTCGCTCAGGGGCGGGGTGGTGGCGGTGCACCGGGGGGTGCACCGGTCGGTGGCAACACCGGTGGCGGTCGCCCATCGGGTGGGCCCATCGGTGGCGGCGGCGGGGCAATGAGCCGACCCTCGGCGCCCGCAGCGCGACCCTCCGCACCACCCGCAGCGCGACCTTCGGCGCCCGCAGCGCGACCCTCCGCGCCGCCCGCAGCGCGACCCTCGGCGCCCGTTGCACGACCCTCCGCTCCACCCGTTGCACGACCCTCGGCGCCCGTCACACGACCCTCCGCTCCGCCCGCAGGACGACCTTCGGCGCCCGTTGCACGGCCCTCCGCGCCGCCGGCAGCACGACCTTCGGCGCCCGTCGCGCGACCCTCCGCACCGCCCGCAGCGCGACCCTCGGCGCCCGTTGCGCGTCCACCCGCACCCACTGCGCCGACCGCGATTCCTTCAGTCAAGGGCGGCAACGCACCGCCGCGATCATCCACGCCGTCGATCACGCAGCCTGCGACTCGATCGAATGGGTCTGCGCCAGTCTTCTCACCTCCGTCGCCAAATGGTCGAACGGCAACGAACGGCTCAACACCCTTGGTGAAGCAGGGCGTGTCGACGCCTCGCGGCACCGCCGTGCCTCCGATTTCGTCGCGCGGTGAGGGTGTCGCGCGAGCGAAGGCCAACGGCTCAACGGCGCCAGTCTCGGCGGCTCCTGGTGCCACCAACGCTCAAGGCACCATGCCGCGCAATGTGAACGGCCTTGTGCCGCAGGGCCGCACCGACACGCTCTCGCGCGGATCCAACATCACGGCACCTCAAGGGGTCAACGGCGCGATCTCGCGCGGATCCAACATCACCGCATCAAGAGGCGCGAAGGATGGCGTGAGCCCGTCGCTCGTACCAGATCTCGGCAACGCCGCTCTCGCCGGGGGTGCAACTCGCGGTTCCAACGCAACCTCCTCCGGCTCGAACGCCGGTGAAGGCCGATCGTCGCCGGCGCCAACCGAGCTCAATGAAGGCGCGCTGCGTCGTGCCGATTCCGGCGATGCATCGCGCAAGGCGCCACTCCCGGATGGATGGGAGTCGAACTCGAAGTCCGGCTATCCCGACGCGGCTGCGGATTGGTGGGGGGACAAGTCGCCCAACAGCGATGCGGCGAGCGGGTCGTATGCCGACGGTTCGTATTCAAGCGGCTCGTCCGACTCCTACACCTACAACGACTACTCCACGAACTACTTCATCAGCGACTCGTCGTGGAGCTCCTGCCCGAACAACTGGAGCGGCAATTGGGGATGCTGGAATCCCTGCGTCAATCCATGCTGGAGCGGATGGCGCGGATGCGGTTGGGGTGGTTGGGGCGCTCCAGGTTGGGGATGGGGCGGCTGGGGTTGGGGTGGCGGTTGGAGCGTCGGATTCGGATTCGGCGGCTCCGGATGGAGTGTGGGCATCGGTTTCTCGAGCGGTTGGGGTGGCTGGGGCTGGGGTGGCGGCGGCTGGGGTTGGGGCGGATGCGGTGCCTGGAACGGATGGTGGGCACCGTCGCCTTTCATCAGTGTCGGATGGTGGCCCTCGACCTGTTCCACCTGGTTCGCGCCGTGGTATGTCGGCGCAGTCTTCGTTCCCAGTCCGGTCGTCGTCTCGGCTCCGGTCTTCGCGCCCGTGATCGCGTCGCCGCTGGTCATCGAGGCGCCGGTCGTCTACACGCCGGCGCTCGACTGGCCCGGATACGCGCCGATCGACTCGCAGGCGACGGCAGTGACGCAATCGGCGGCGCCGTCCACGGTGCCCGCGCCCACTGACTCGATGGTCGTGGTCATGCCGCCGGCCGGTCTGCTCGAGCAGCAAGCGTGGGACGAACTGTCGGTGGGACTCGAGTGGCAGGCCGAGGAGACCTTCGCGCGCGTGCTCGGCGGCGACCCGGACAATCCCCGCGCTCGCGCAGGCTACGGCCTGGCTGCGGCGCTCTCCAGGCGCGACGCGACTGCCGCATGGGCGCTGCGCGACGCGCTGAGCCTTCGTCCGGATGTCCTCGATGCATTACCGCTCATGCCGGTGCTGCGAACGCGACTGACTGATTTGGCGCGCGGCTTCGAGGCTCGCGGCATGGATCCGTCGGGTCGAGGCACCATGGAGGATCTCTTCCTTGCCGCGGCGCTTCGCGCGGCGGTCGGCGATCGCGCGCAGGCGGCATACGCCATGGATCTGGCGAGCCGGCGTGGAGCGCTCGATGCAGCGCAATCGGAGTTCCGCTCGCGCCTCGCGTCGCAGCTCGCCTCGGGCATGTAATCGATTCGACGGTCGCACCAATCCGTGCACACGCTCCCTGTGCCATCAGGGCCGGATACGCTGCGCGAATGGCTGATTCCAGCGTGCATTCGGCGCGAGCGCCCGAGCCGGTCGGTCCATACCCGCATGCCCGTCGCGCCGGTGAGTTCCTCTTCCTCTCCGGCATCGGCCCGCGCACGCGCGGAAGCCGCGAGATCCCGGGCGTCACGCTCGACGCGCAAGGGCGCGTGGTGGATCACGACATCGAAGTGCAGTGCCGAAGCTGCTTCGACAATGTGCGCACGGTGATGGCCGACGCGGGCGTCGATTGGGACCGCATCGTCGATGTCACATCGTTCCTCACGCACATGGAGCGCGACTTCACGACCTACAACCGCGTCTACGCGGAGTACTTCGCGGGTCCGGGCAATCCGAATCCATCGCGGACGACGGTCGAAGTGACCGCATTGCCCACCGCCATCGCGGTGGAACTCAAGGTGGTGGCCTGGCTCGGATCCCGGTAGGTTCCCCCCGTGGCTCGCATCTCATTCGATGGTCAGGGATTCGTCGTCGGCGGCCGACGGGTCTGGCTCATGGGCGCCGCGATGGAAAGCGCGCTGCTGCCGCGCTCGCGATGGGCGCCATCACTCTCGCTCCTTCGGCAATGCGGGTTCAACACGATTCGCACGAGCGCGCCGTGGTCGCTGCATGAGCCGCGGCCCGGACAGCGCGGATTCGAGGGCTCGCTCGCACTGCGCGAGTTCATCGAGCTGTGCCGCGAGCAATCGCTCTGGGCGATCGTGCGCATCGGTCCATGCGTGGGCGGCACCTTCAGCGGCGGAGGCCTGCCGGCGTGGCTCTCCGAGCTGGAAGGAGTGCAGCCGCGCGAGCCGAACGATGGATTCCTGCGCCTCGTGTCGTCGTGGTACGCCTCGGTTCTGTCGCAACTCAAGGGACTCGAAGCCGGAGCGTCGAGCGGACGCGGCGAGCGCGCCGGTGCACCTGGCGGCCTGCTGGCAGTGCAGATCGAGCACGGCTGGACCTGCGGCAACACCGACGCGGGCGTTCCCTATCTGCGCGAACTTCGTCGCTTCGTGCGCGAGGCGGGGCTCGAGGTTCCCATCTTCACTTCCAACGGACTCTGGATGGTCGCGGATGAGGCGATCGATGTCTGGGAGGGCGAACACGACCTCTTCAGCCACACTCGGCAGCTGCGACTGGTTCAAGCCGAGTCGCCGGCGATCGTGGAGTTGGCGCATCGCAGTGAGCTTCGCACGAACGAGTTGCCCGCGGAACACGGGCGCGATCTGGTGGAGCGGGTCGCCAGCGTTCTGGCGGCAGGCGGACAGCCGATCGTGGCGCATGCGGCGGCGGAAATGCACCGCAGGGAGCCTGCGGGCGTGACCTTCTTCGGTGTGCTGCGGAGCGAATCGGTCGAGCCTCGGCTCGTTGCGGACACGAATGCACCAACCGCCGACCTGCGCGCCCTCACGGCGCTGGCACGCTTCGCGTCGCGCTTCGGCACCGCGCTCGGATCGGCAACCGGCGGCGACGCGGTCGTGGTCGACCCCGATCACGCTCCCGCGGTTCCTCCCGTGGTCGTGACCCGTTCGTCGAGTGCGGGCACGATCGCGTTCATCTTCCGCGCCGTCGACGCGGCGCCGAAGGGTCGGCGGACGCGCCGCGAGAGCGGTCCTTCCGTCGTGCAACTCGTCACGCCGGATGGTGTGCGGCTGCCTGTGACGCTCGGTCAGTGGCCGGTCTCATGGGTGGCGATGGATCTCGATCTGCAGGGCCGCGAGAGGCTCGACTCCTCGACGCTCGCGCCGATCGACCTGATCGACGGCCGGCTGCTCGTGCTTGCGGGCGCGGCGGGAAGCATGGGCAGCGTCTCGATCTCGGGAAGCGCGGTGGAGGTGCGAGTGCCGGACGAGGGGTCGTCGAGGCCGAGCGTGCTCGAACACGCGGGGCTCACGCTCGTCGTGTGCAGCGAGGCACAGGCCGGCGCGATGCGATCCTACGGACGCGGCATCGTGATCGGCGCCGATGTGCTCGAGACCGACGGTTCGATGCAACTCGCGCCCGGATTCAAGGACGCGGTGCGCATCGAGGCTGATGGACGCGTGCAGCCTGTGGCACCGTCAGCGCGAGCGAGCGGTGCGGCACGCGCGTCCAGCGGCGAACGCACGATCGCGCCCGACCCCTGGCAGCGAGCGTCGTCCGACGCGTTCGTCGACGGCACGAGCGCCACCTTCGCGTCGATCGAGCGGCCGAGGTCGCTCGCCGCATACGCCGCGAGCAGCGGCATGGGCTGGTATCGCCTGCGGCTCCCCGCAGCACGGGCGGCGCAGCAGCTCTGGCTGCCTGGCGCGTCCGGGACCATTCGCGTCTTCGCCGACGGCGCTCCCGTGGCGACCATCGATGCGGCAGGCCGATTGCCGTTGGCACTTCCCGGGGGCGCCGGTTCCGCAGGCATCAGGACGCTCACCATGCTCGTGGCTGACTCTGGACGCCCAACGATGGCGCTGCACCAGGAGTTCGCGGCCGGCGTCGGCGCCGAGGGATGGATCGTCGAGCCGGTTCGGATCTCGCCGAAGGTCGTGAAGGCACCGCCATTCGATCCGTTCGAGCGGCGCGGCTTCGTTCCCGGCGCGCCCGGCCCTGCCCCCTCCGAAGCGATCGAGTTCTCGCTCCGCCAGGCGCCGAAGGGTCCGATCGTCATCGATCCTGGCGAAGCATTCCTCGGCGCGGTGCTCTGCAACGGTCGACTCGTCGACATCGAGGAGATCGGTACCGGCTGCTCGCGCGGCATCGTTGTGGGCCCTGGCGCTCCCGGATGGGGACGCGGCGCCATCACGATCTCGCTCGTGCCGCTGCGACCCGCTCCAGGACTGTCGAAGAAGCTTCGGGTGTTCGCACGCGTGGAGGTCGTGGAGCCGCCGGCACGCGGCACCACGGCGTGGGCGTTCGCGCGATGGGAAGCGCCGCCGCCGCAATCCGCGGCATGGTGCGACGCGGGCGATCGGGCGCGAAGCGCGGCGGGCGCTGAAGCGTCACAGCGCTCGGGGCGCGGCACTCCGGCGTGGTGGCGCACTCGCGTCACCGCCTCGGGTACGCCCGCGCTGACGCTCGACGGGCTCACGGCGGGCGTGGTGCTCGTCGACGGGCGGATCGAGGGCCGGTACTCGGCCGGCGACTCGCGCCTCTCGCTGCCTCCGGGATCACTCGAGCGCGGCGCCGACCTCGTCCTCTTCGACGAAGAGGGCGCGTCGCCCCGGCAGGTGCGCATCATTGCATCGCGTCGGGGCTAGTGGCCGCTTCACCGCACTCGCGACACCGCAGGCGATCGCATGCAGCGCGGGCGTTCGATCATTCCCTCAAGTGGCCATCGGGTGCCAGATCGTCTTGAACTCGAGCAGCCCGTCGAAGGCGCCCGCGCCCGACCATGGTTCGTCGTCCTCGAATGAAGCGCCGCGGTCGACCAGGCGCACGCGCTTGAGATTCTCCGCAGTGCCTGCACGAAGGAGATCCGCATGACGCGTGGGCACTGACGCGAGCACGGCGTCGATCTCCCGATGGCTGGCGACCTGCGGCACCAGCTCGTCGTGGTCGCCCGTCAGGAGGTTCAGCACGCCCGCAGGAACATCGGAGCTCGCCGCGGTCTCGGCCACGAGCAGCGCCGCGAGCGGATGTCGCTGCGACGGAATCGCCACCACCGCGTTCCCCGCGACGATCGCGGGAGCGATCATCGACACGAAACCCAGGAGCGGCGCGTCGGACGCATCCATCACCGCAACCACACCCACGGGCTCGGGCGTCGTGAAGGTGTAGTACGGCCCGGCGACGGGACTCTGCCCGCCAAGCACCATCGAGAGCTTGTCGCTCCAGCCAGCGATCGACACGAGCTGATCGATCGCGGCGTCGACCTCCCGGCGCGCGGCGCGGTCGCTGCGATCGTCGGTCGCGCGCAGCGCCTCGACCAGCTCGTTGCGCCGCCCCTCGAGCATTTCCGCAAGTCGGTAGAGGATCTGGCCGCGCAGGTACGCGCTCGCCCGCGCCCACGCCGGCTGCGCGGTGCGGGCCGCCTCGACCGCCTGCCGAAGGTCCTTGCGGCTCGCGCGGCAGAGATGCGCGACGAGGCGACCCGAGCCGTCGGCGAGCTCCATGGTGCGTCCGCTCTCCGTGCGCGGGAATGCACCGCCGATGAAAAGCTTGTGCGTCTTGAGGACCTGAAGGCGTCGCTGGGTGGGTGATCGAGGCATGAGTGTGCGCGAACGGGAGAAGTCGGCGTGAAGAGCGAGTTCAGTGGGCCAGGTACTCCCGCAGTCCGTGGCGTCCGCCTTCGCGCCCGAAGCCCGATTCCTTGAATCCACCGAAGGGGCTCGTTGCATCAAAGAGGTTGAAGCCGTTGCACCAGACGACGCCCGCCTTCAGTGAGCGAGCGATCTCGAGGATCTTGCTCCCCTTGTTCGTCCACACGCCCGCGCTGAGGCCATACGGCGTGTTGTTCGCTCGGGTGATCGCCTCCTCCGGCGTGCGGAAGGACATCACCGCAAGCACCGGACCGAAGATCTCCTCGCGCGCGATCGTGGCGCTCGGCTGCACATCGGTAAAGAACGCGGGACGGCAGAAGTAGCCGCGATCGGGCAGCGAGCCGGCGCCGCATTCGCGCAGTTCGGCGCCCTCCTCCGTGCCCACGCGCAGGTACCGGCGGACTCGCTCGAGCTGCGCCTTCGAGTTGATCGGACCCACATCCGTGTTCTTGTCGAGCGGGTCTCCGACACGAAGTCGATCCATGCGCAGGCGCAGTTTCTCGATCACCTCGGGAAGGACCGATTCCTCCACCAGCAGTCGGCTTCCGGCACAGCAGACCTGACCCTGATTGAACCAGATGCCTTCGACCACACCTTCGATCGCCTGGTCGATCGGCGCATCGGCGAAGATGATGTTCGGGCTCTTGCCGCCGAGTTCCATGGTGAGCCGGACGCGACGCGACGCGGTGGCGCGGATGATCGCCTTGCCCACTTCCGTGCTGCCGGTGAATGCAATCTTGTCGAAGCCCGGATGCTCGACCATCGCCTTGCCTGCGTCGGGGCCGCCGGTGATCACATTGACCACGCCCCGAGGCAGCTCGACCTCGTCGAGGATCTCCGCGAGGCGCAGTGCCGTGAGCGGCGTCGTCTCGGCGGGCTTGAGCACGCAGGTGTTTCCGCACGCAAGCGCAGGCGCAAGCTTCCATGCCGCCATGAGCAGCGGAAAGTTCCACGGAATGATCTGGGCGCAGACGCCGACGGGGCGCGGATCCGCGATGCCGGGTACGGCGTAGCGCAGCTTGTCGCACCACCCCGCGTGATGGAAGAAGTGCTGGGCGACCTGCGGGATGTCGAAGTCGCGGCTCTCGCGAATCGGCTTGCCGCTGTCCATCGTCTCGAGCACGGCGAGTTCCCGAGCTCGCTCCTGGATCCGCCTGGCGATTCGAAAGAGGTATTTCGCCCGCTCGCGTGGGGGTGTCCGGGACCATCGCCGCAGCGCTTTGCGTGCCGCTTCGAAGGCGGCACCGACCTCGGGGGCGCCCGACTCGACGACCTCGGAGATGGGCTTCTCGGTCGCGGGGTTCAGCGTGGGCGTCAGCGTGCAACCGCGGGGGGTCACCCATCGACCGTCGAGGTAGAGGCCGTGGGATGCCGCAATCTCGATCGCGGTGGTCTCCGGTGCCTTGCTGTATTCCCAGATCGCTGATTCCGCCATGTTTGAATCCTGATGGGGATCGAGGGTACCTGCGAGCACGCGGTCGGGACCGAAGTGCCGCCCCTTGCCGTCAGGTCAGGGAGCTCCAATACGAGCGTCGGAGGTGCGACCGCTCATTGGCTACCCCCGGCGATGCAGTTATCAAGCCGCGAGTGGCGTTGAGGATTGGGGGGGGGCGGGTACGCGGGACCAACCCCTCGGTTCCATTGGATCCGAAGAATTTCTCCAACTGGCGCTCGGACTCTTGCCGGTGACAGGAACGCAGGTAGATTGGTGGCTGGCTGGCGAGCGTTTTCGCAAGCCTGCGTGGGACTCGGAGGAGAGGAACCACGACATCCAGGTTGAGGGAGCCAGAGCCGGACTCCCGTCAACGGGCTCAGGGAGGGCGGCCGATCGCGTGGGTCGTTCGCACCGCTCCTGAACAATCGAGTTCGGCTTCTAAGGAAAGGACCAGAGAGAAATGTCAGCACTTGCAGCACTTGCAGCAGCAGTCGCCACCTCGTCGCTCGGCCCGGTGGTGAACTACAGCGGCGCAGGATTCACCATTCCGGACAACAGCCCGGCTGGCGTGTCTTCGTCGATCAATGTCGGAGAGGTCGGCAACCTTGTTTCGGTCAAGGTCACCCTCAAGGGCCTTACCCACACCTGGGTCGGCGACCTCATCGTGACGCTCCAGAACAGCAACGGCACCGCCACGCTGTTCCACCGAACCGGCTCCACCACGACGACCGGCGTTGGTGACAGCAGCAACCTGAACGGTGACTACACCTTCAGCGACACCGGCCCCTACTCGCCTCAGGCGACCGGCAGCTTCTGGACGGAAGCGGCTGCTGGTGGCGACACCTATGTGATGCGCAGCGGCACCTATTACGCCAGCGGCGCTCTCTCCGGCGCTCAGGTCCTGATGTTCAATTCCCTTCAGGGCAATGTGAACGGCACTTGGACGCTCAAGATCAGCGACAACGCTGGCGCCGATCTCGGTTCGCTCGGTGCCTGGAATGTCCAGATCGAGTACATCCCGGCCCCCGGCGCCCTCGCGCTGCTCGGCCTCGCCGGCCTCGCTGGCCGTCGTCGTCGCGCCTGATCGGGCACTACGATTCAAGCGACGGTGCTGGATTCGTCCGGTCCCGCCGCATGCGAAAGCTCAGCCCGCCCCCGTTCATTCGGGGGCGGGTTGCTTTTTGGGAGCTTTGAACGGGCCGCCGGTTCTGCTCGACTTCGCCAAACTCGCCCGCGCCGCCGCCCTTGAACCCGCACGGCCGTACACCCGACAGTGCGACCATCCTTGGGGCCCATGAAGGCACGCGACTCTTTGGACCTCCCATCGGGACGCATGGCCCCACCGCCTGTCCGCGCGATCCGGCCCCTGCAGGTTCCTCTAGGCTGCCCGCATGTTCGGTCACAAGGTCCTGGCCATCGATGTCGGCGGCACGCATGTGAAGTGCCGCGTTGCGTCCGACCCCGAGAAGCGCGAGTTTCCGTCGGGCCCGACGCTGACCCCGCACGAGATGGTCGCGGGCGTGCTCAAGCTCACACAAGGCTGGAGCTTCGACCGGGTGTCGATCGGCATTCCGGCACCGGTCGTCGGGAATCGTCCCGCACGCGAGCCCGCGAATCTCGGCAGCGGTTGGATGAGCTTCGACTTCGACAAGGATCTTGCGCGACCGGTGAAGCTGCTCAATGATGCTGCGATGCAGGCGGTGGGCAGCTATCGCGCCGGCAAGATGCTCTTCCTTGGCCTCGGCACGGGGCTCGGCAGTTGCCTCGTCGCAGGCAATGTCATCATTCCGCTCGAGCTCGCGCACCTGCCGTATCGCAAGGGCCGAACCTTCGAGGACTATGTGGGGCTTCGAGGCATGGAGCGCCTGGGCAAGAAGGCGTGGCGACGCCATGTGGAGCGCGTGGTCGCAGCCTTTCAGGCAGCGCTGATTCCCGACGAGGTCGTACTCGGCGGCGGCAATGTGGCGCATCTCAAGGACTTGCCCGGTCGCTGCCGAAGGGGCGACAACGCCAACGCCTTCCTGGGAGGCTTCAGACTCTGGGAGCGCGAATGGGCCAACGCGGTGCCCGTGTACGAGGACGGGACGCCGCCGGGGCGATGATCCGTGTTGATCAGCGTTGATCAGCGTGGATCAGGGTTCATCAGCGCAGATCAGCGTTCATCAGCTTTCATCAGCGGTCCCGCGCGCGGCCGATGCCGCCGATCGGCTCGACCGAGCGACGCGACGCCGCGAAAAGCGCAAGTGCCACGCCGCCGGCCACGAGAGCCAGGCTGAGCAGCATGGGCAGTGTGAGGGGACCCATCGTGAAGACTCCCGCATCGCGCTCACGGAGTTGCTCCGTTCCCATGCGCAGGACGCCGTAGCTTGCGAAGAACCAGCCGGCCACCACACCGGGTCGACGCGGTCGCCACCAGACGACGACGATCACGGCGAGCAGGATCGGCCCATCCGTCAGCGCCTGGAGGAACTGGTTCGGGTAGTGCGGCGTCAGGTGCGGCGCGAGCGCATCGATCGCCTGCTGCTCACCTCGGTAGCACGCGTCGACGAGCGATCGCGGAAATGGCGCTGCGGGATCCACCACGCCCGAGCGTCGCAGCGGCACCAGCGCGTCGAGACGCGGGTACGCAGGATCAAGGATCTCACGCGGGAACTTGGTGCTCCACCACGGCGGGCTCAACCATTGCTCCGCAGGCAGCGGCTTTCCCCACAGTTCGCCATTGACCCAGTTCGCCAGTCGGCCGAAGCCAAGCCCGGGAGGTGAGCCGATGGCAGCGCAGTCAAGCAGATGCAGGAAGGGAATTCCGCTTCGACGCGAGAAGAGCAGGATGGCGAGCGCCACTCCGATGATCCCGCCATGGCTCGACATGCCGCCGTGATGGATCTCCAGAACGCCCCACCACGGAAACGCGCTGCTGAATGTCCATAGAAGCGCGCGATCGTAGAAGAGCACATGTCCGAGGCGGCCTCCGACGATGACTCCGACGACGACGACGAAGACGAAGTCCGCGAGCTGCGGCCCGGAGAGCAGGATGCTTCCGCGCGCGGCGAGCCAGCGAAGGATGAGCCAGCCCGCGACGAATCCCGCCGCATACGAAAGGCCGTACCAGCGCAGTCCATAGCCGCCGCCGAGATCCAGCGCGAACGGGCTGAGCGTGTGCACGATCGACTCGGCGAGCGTCATTGATGCGACGAGCCTTGCGGCATCGTGATGAATGCGTGCCGATCCGTGCAGCGCCGGTCGATCACGGCCGCAGCCACTCCTGCGGTACGGTCCCCGTTGCGGCCACGATCCTGCTGCGGATCCCACCGCGCCCGCGCCACTCGGTGACGACCTGGAGCCAGCGGGGGCTCAGACCGCTCGAGAGATCATCTCGGATGCGGTTCGTCACGGCCTCGTAGAAGATGCCTTCGCTGCGGAACGACTGGTAGTAGAGCTTGAGGCTCTTGAGTTCCACGCAGACGGCCGCGGGTTCATAGCGAAGTGTGATCATTCCGAAGTCCGGATGACCCGTCTTCGGGCAGACGGACGTGAACTCCTCGTTGACATGCTCGATGAGGAACGGCACATCCGTCGGCGAGTCGAAGTATTCGAGCAGGTCGGGCCGCGGCATGTGCCGAAGCGTACCGAACGCACCGTGAGCTCGGCATTCCGGCGCGCGTGCGGCGACGGGGCCGCCGCAACGGGCGAGGGGAAGGTCGGTGCCGGAGGCCGCGATCCTGGCGCCGCCTTCACCTCCGAATGCACTCAGAACATGGAGGAGAACGCCATGCCCGGGATCTCCGTCCCTCGCGCCGGCGGCAGGTCCGCGATCTCGCGGTTCTCCTCGGCGCTGAGCACTCGTCGCAGGCGGCGCATCGTCGCGTCGTTCACTTCGCTGCGGTCGAATCGCAGCCGGCGCTGAAGGCCGTCGGAACTGCGCATGGCGCGGATCTCCTGCGGTCCGGGGCCTGCGCCGGGTTCGAGCGCCTTCGCTCGCTTCTCCGCGTCGACGATGAACGCATCGACGAGCGCGTCCACGGAGGACTGGTGCGCGGCGTAGAGCTCCAGCAGCGTCATGCGGCGCTCGTCCGAGAGGGACGCGAACTCCATCGCGCGCTCGAGCCGCTCCTCGGCGGAGCGAGGGTCCTCCATCACGCCGGGAAGCGCCGCCGAGTAGGCGGCGCGGCGGATGCGCCGTGCGGTTGCCTCGGGCAGGCGCTCGCGAAGCGCGGTGAGCGTGCCGCGCACCTCGTCGGCGACCTGCTGCTGCGCTGAACGCAGCCCTCCGATCGCCTTCTGGAACTTGCTCGGATCCATGTTGACGGAGCGCGAGACATTCCCCTTGCCATCGTCGGTCGTCGTCGTCATCTCGTCCTCGAGCGTGCGCATGGCCTGCATGGCCGATGCGAGCTGCGAAAGCAGCGACACGAGCCGCTCGCCGTGGGCATTGACGAGATCGCCGATCGCGGCGCGCTCGGCGGGCGTCAGTCTGGTCCCGGCCACGATCGCCGGCAGATCCACGCGCTCGAAGTGCCCCCACGGCCGGATGGGAATCCTCTCCAGCATGCCGATGCGCTGCCGCAGGAGATTCCGGGCGCGGATCGACCGTTCGAGATCGATCGACGCCGACGCGCCGGCGATCGTGGCCAACTCGGCCAGGAGCCGGGCATCCTCGGTCGTCAATCTCGCCATCGCTGCGTCGATGGCGGTTGGATCCGGCGCGGGTTCCATTCCGACGAACACGGCGCCGCCGCCGCCGCCGATCTTCAGGCCCGACTGTTCGCCGACGAGCTCGCGGACCGCCGGGAGCGCTGCATCGTGATAGCGCCGCCATGCTTCGCGCGCCTGCTCTCGTGAGTCGCCGGCAAGTCCAAGTCGCGCAACCATCTCCTCGAATTCGCGCGCGTCGATCGGGCGAAGAGGTGAATCGCTGCTTCCCGTCTGCGCCGGCATCTCGAATGACACGGCCTCCATCGGGCCGTCTCCGCCATCGATCACCATGACGGCGCGAGCGCTGAAGGTGGTGATGGTGGCATCGGTGGGCGGCGGCGCGCCTGCCGCCGCGCCCGGACCGAACGCAATCTGCGGCGGCGTGCGTTCACGAACGAGCTCCGCCACGCCCGGGTGCAAGGCGGCCAACTGCTGCCGCGCGCCCTCATCAAGCGCGTCGCGTTCGGCGCGCAGTGGACGAAGCGGATCCTCGGGCATGGCGCCGCCCTCCTCCAGTCCGATCAGGATCGGCCCGCCCGGTCGATCGCGCTGGGACGCGTCGATCGCATCCATCATGCGTCGCTCGATCGCGTCATTCGCGTGCCGCCATGCATCGACGATCGGCTTCGCCGCGTCCACGGCTTCCTGCGGAATGGGTTCACGCGCGGCGGCCGAATCTGCCGTATCACCGGCCTTGGGCGCGGGCGCCCGCCCGACGCGAGCCTGCATCGACTCGAGGATCGATGCGGGAGTGGCACGCTTGAGACCGATCTGCGGATAGGCGGCTCGGACGAACGCATCGCGAAGGTCGCGTCGCTGCGCGTCGGGCAGGTCGGTCAGGACCTGCTCGAGCCCGGTGCGGTTCAGCGCGACGACTTCGGCCCTGCGCGCGAGGATCGGTGCCGCGGCGTCACGCCGGATGCGCCGCATCTCGACGGCTCGCTGCCGCGCCGCCGCGGATTCCGCATCGGCGCCCTCGGCATCCGCCGCCGCGGGCGCGGGCGCGGGCGGCGGAGGCAGCTGGTCCATCGCCTGCCTGATGGAGACCTCCTGCGCGGAGGAGAGCGCGGCCGCCTTCGCCAGCGCAGCGGTCACGGCGCGGTCATGCGCCACGAGCACTTCGCGCAGTCGATCCGGAAGCTCCCCCCATGGAGCCACCGTGCGCTGCGTGAGTTCCACGAGGTCGGTCGAGAGCCCGCTGCGCAGGAATGGATCGATCATCGCGATCGAGCGACGACGCTCCGCTGCGCGGCGCTGGATCTCCACGAACGCTCGATCATCCTCCGAAGCCATCGACGCAAGCGAATCGAAGAGCGCGTTCTCGATGGCCGCCTGGCGCGACGCGAGACTTCGCAGTCGGCGACCTCGCTGCTCCAGCTCCTGGAGCGAGAGCGTGCCGCTCGGCCTGGTCGCCAGCTCCAGTTCGTAGGCGGCGATGTCGCCGTCGCGCAGCGACTGGCCCTCCGCGAGTGCCGACTCGAATGCACGCACCGCCTGCTCACGAAGTGTCGCGTCGAGCGAGAGTGCGCCGAGGCAGCGCTCCAGCTCCGCGCTCGAGAGCGGCTGCGGAAACGGTGCCGGCGCCTGGGCGCACACCCACGCGGCGGGCGCAAGCGGCGCCAGCACCGCGAGCACCGCCAGAAGGGCACGCACACCGCGAGTCGGACGAACGACGGCGAAATCGAGCTGAGCCATGCGATCTCCTTTTCCGCGTCAACGCACGCGGCCTCGCAGCGCATCCACCGGGTGGTCGATACGGCGCGTGAATCGTCGGTCGATCAGGGGGAGATCAGCACGGTGCTGTTGGGCACCGTGAGCATCTCGTAGACGGCCTCGACATCCGGCGCCAGCATGCGGATGCAGCCCATGGAGCGCATCTGTCCGATCGAGTCGGGTTCGATGGTGCCGTGGATGCCGTACCCGGCGAAGTCCTGATTGTGAGGCTCGATGCCCTCGAGCCCGACCCAGCGCTCGCCGATCGGGTTCTTCGGGTCGTCTGCGGCGAAGAACTCGCCCGTGCGGGGGTTCCGCCACTGCGGGTTCTTGAGCTTGCTGCGAGGCCGGATCTTGAAGATGCCGGTCGGCGTGGTGTTGAACTCGCCGAGGCCCACGGGATAGCTCGCGATCATGACGCGCTCCGCCCCTTCGCCGTGGAAGATGTTGAGGCGGAACTCGCCCTTGCGCACCTCGCCGTGGAAGGTCCCCTTCGGAACCTTCAGCACCTGGCCCACTCGGATGCGCCGGGCGTCGGCGATGTTGTTGACGCGCAGCAGCAGGTCGCCGTCGCAATCGGCGCTCAGTGTTCGCACGATCGCCACGGGCGTCTCGCCTTCGGCCACGCGGTGCTGCACGAAGACGGTATCGCCCGTCACGATGCCCGACCGGAAGAAGAGCGGCTGGTTCACTTCGTTGATGGCCTCGTACGCGCGAAGCCGCTCGGCAGGCCCAAGCGCGGACGAGTCGAGCAGGCGCGTCAGTTCCAGGCGCGAGGCGACCGGGTCCGTGGTGAGCAGCGTGATCGCGCTCGCGAGCGCCGCGCCGGAGGTGGAAGGCGCGGAAGGCGCTTCCGGCGGCGCTGATTGCGGCGCAGACTGTGGCGTGGCTTGCGGCGCACCCGTGAGTGCATCAGCGAGCGCCGCGCCGCGATCGATCGGTGCGTCGGCCGTCGCGTCACCCGGGGCCGACGATGCCGAGGTCGCGCGGTCGTCGATCAGCGCCGGCGGTGTCGCGGTCACGGGCGCAGGCTCCGGCGTGAAGAGCGGCGTCGGAGCGTCGGCAGCGCCCGCAGTGCGATCGCGGTCGCGATCGAACTCGTTCGTTGCCGCAATTCCCGAGTCGCCATCCGGCGCGGCGCCGTCGCCAGGCGCAGACCAGTCCCGAATGATGAACATCCATGCCGCGACCACGACCGCCACGAAGGCGACGAGGAACACGACCACCCGGGGCAGCCGCGATCGACGGCTGTGCGTCATGAATCGATGCCGATCCGCGTTCCGGACCATCTGACTTTCAAGGGCCATGTGCGGATTATGGCGTGGTCGTCAATCCACGCTCCGTGCACAATCGATCAACTGTCGCGTCATGAGGCTCCACGGGCATTGATGCGACCACCTGAGCCTCGAAGGCAACGCCGACCGCAAGGGCCCGGCGTGACTTGTCCGCGATCAGCGAGTCGAAGTAGCCGCCGCCACGGCCGAGCCGTTCCCCCGATCGCATGAACGCGACGCCGGGCACGAGCATGATGTGGATGGCGTCGGGGCCGATTTCACGGGCATTCTGCGGCTCCGTGGTGCCGAGAGGACCGGGGCGCGTGGATTCCAGTGCCTCGGGGGTCGAGACCTGAAGCAGCTTGAGCTGGCGAGGTCGATCAGGAACGACTGACGGCAGAACCACCTGTCGTCCTGTCTCGAGCAGCCACCGCAGGAGCGGAACGAGGTCAGGCTCCCCCGGGAGCGGCAGGAACCCAAGGAGCACCTCGCCTGGCGCGAGAGCGCCCAGCGTGCCCGCAGCGCCCGTGGAGCCGAGAAAGCGCCTCAGATGGCCTCGAATCGCAGTTTCCGCCTCCGCTCGGTCCGCGGCCGCCATCAAAGTCATGCGCGAACGAATCTGCCCTCTGAGCGCCGACTTTGCCGCCTGGATCGGCCCTGCGGATGAGTCGCTCACGCGGCGGGAGGCTACCTTTCCGGAATCGAATCGCAAACCGCGTCGGGCCGATAGCAGTAATGCCGCAAGCCCTTCAGGAGCTCCCGCCCTCATGTGTGGAATCGTCGCCTATATCGGACGCAAGCAAGCGAAGGAACTGCTCCTTGAAGGCCTCAAGCGATTGGAGTACCGCGGCTACGACTCCGCGGGGATGGCGGTGCTCGGGAAGACCCTTCAGGTGGGCCGCGCCGTTGGCCGCGTCCGCATGCTCGAGCAGATGATCGAGCGCAAGGGTGGATTCGAAGGCAGCCTCGGCATGGCGCACACGCGCTGGGCCACCCACGGCGGGGTAACGGAGTTCAACGCTCATCCGCACTTGGACGACGGCACTCTTGGCCATGGCATTGCGGTGGTGCACAACGGCATCATCGAGAACTTCGCAGTGCTGAAGAAGTACCTCGAGGAGAAGGGCCATGTCTTCACCAGCGAGACGGACACGGAGGTGCTGGCGCACCTGATCGGCGAGCTCTACAAGGGCGACCTGGAGCGAGCCGTGCAGTCGGCGCTGCGTGAAGTGACCGGTGCCTACGCCATCGCCGTGATCTGCGCCAAGGAGCCGGACACGCTGGTCGTGGCCCGCAAGGGGTCGCCGCTCATGGTCGGCGTCGGCAAGGACGAGTACATCGTGGCGAGCGATTCGAGCGCCATCGTGGCCCACACAACGCAGGCGTTCACGCTGGCGGACTACACGGTCGCCAAGCTCACGCGCGAGTCCTTTCGCACCACGACCGTGGACAATGTGCCCGTCGATGCGCAGGTGAAGGAGCTCGAGTTCGACCTCGAGCAGATCGATCTCGGGACCTATCAGCACTACATGCTGAAGGAGATCTTCGAGCAACCGCGATCGCTGCGGGTCTGCCTCCAGGGGCGCATCGACGAGCGATCGGGCCAGGTGGTCCTCGGCGGCATCGGCGACTTTGCAAGGCAGCTCGCGAATGCACGGAGATTCGTGTTCGTGGGCCAGGGCACCGCACTGCACGCGTGCATGGTGGGCACCTATCTCATGGAGGAGATGGCGAAGATCCCCACGGACTGGGACTTTGCCAGCGAGTTCCGCTACCGCAATCCGATCGTGGAGGAAGGCACCGTGGTGGTTGCCGTGAGCCAAAGCGGCGAGACCGCCGACACGCTCTCGGCACTTCAGGAGGCCAAGCAGCGAGGGGCGCTGGCGCTGGGCTTCGTGAATGTCGTGGGCTCGAGCATCGCGCGCGAGACGGATGCGGGGGTCTACCTGCGCGTGGGGCCCGAGATCGGCGTGGCGAGCACCAAGGCGTTCGTCGGGCAGGTGATGGTGGCGGCCATGCTCGCGCTCTTCGTGGGCCGCAGGCGGTATCTGTCGCCCGAGTTCATGAACACCTACCTCAAGCATCTTCGCAGCGTTCCCGATCAGATCGAGCGCGTGCTGGAGCAATCGGACCGGATCCGCGAGGCGACCGCCAAGTACATCCACCGCGAGAACTGGCTCTTCCTGGGGCGCGGCGTGAACTACCCGGTGGCGCTGGAAGGGGCGCTCAAGCTCAAGGAGATCTCGTACATCCACGCCGAAGGCATGCCGGCGGCGGAAATGAAGCACGGTCCGATCGCGCTCATCGATCACGGCATGCCGGCGGTGTTCGTGGCGACTCGCAACAGCCAGTACGAGAAGGTGCTCTCGAACATCCAGGAGGTCCGCAGCCGAGGTGGCCATGTCATCGCCGTGGCCACCGAGGGCGACGACCATGTTCGGGACCTCTGCGAGGATGTCTTCTATGTGCCCGACCTGCCGGAGCACCTTCAGCCGCTCGTGACCGTCGTGCCCCTCCAGCTGCTCGCGTACCACGCGGCACTGATGCGGGGCAAGGATGTCGACAAGCCGCGCAATCTCGCCAAGAGCGTCACGGTCGAGTGACCGGCCTGCACTCTCTGGATGCCGAACGAAGCTGGCGCCATCGCTGCGTGGCGGCGCTGCGGTGCCGCGCTTGTCAGTGAATGAGGTCCAAAAATGACCGAGGCCGCTCTTGCGAGCGGCCTCGGGGTCCTTTGGTTTCGGACGGAGGCCCCTGATCCTCCGACCTCTACTTCATTTCGCAGGCGAACCCGCGAAGAGGGACGAGCCCTGGATCAGGCCCGGCGACGGCGGCCGGCGAGGCCCGCCAGACCCAGCAGCGCGAGAGCGCCCGGGGCCGGGACATACTTGAAGACCTGCGAATCCTGACCGTCCTGCGAACCGCTCTGGCCGATGAGGTTCCACTTGACCTTCGCGTTGAAGTTCAGGAGGCGCGAGCTGGTGTCGGCCGGGATGCCGAGCACGCTGAAGCGACCAACCATGACGCCGAGGGTGCCGCCCGAGGGGTTGTCGGTGAGGCCCGAGACCGCGACAGCCTGGTTGTGAATGCCGAACTCATTGCCGTTCGGGTTCGGGTTGAACCAGCCGGCCAGAACCGGGATGGCGCCGAGCGACCCAGCACCCTGCCAGCTGGTGCTGGTGAAGTTCGGGTCGGGGTTGACGGGGTTCGCATTGAACCACTCGCCGAGATCCGAATCGAACTGGGGCGAGGACGCACCGATCGTCACGAAGCTGTCGGCGTTGTTGAAGAAGGTGCCGGTCTCGCTGTCGAACTGAGCGCTGACATCCCACGAGCGGAGGGCGCCGGAGCCCGACTGGTAGTACTGAGTCGCGCCAACGAGCGAGATGTTGGCATCGAAGACGCTGAGCAGCTTGTCGTTCGCGCCGTCGAACATCGCATACACATCGATGCGGGTGTAGGTGTTCGCGCCAACGGTGACCGTATCGCTACGGGCGCCGAAGCCGAGGAACGCTGCGTTGGCCGAAGCCGTGATAGCAGCAGCAACCAGTCCAGTACCAAGAAGAACATTACGCATGATTGATCTTTCCCTCTCTGATCAGGGTCTGAGTCCGAAACGGGCTGGCACGGAGCCAAGCCCAACCGGGCACATCATGACGCATGGCCGCCGGTTTTCCAAGTGGACGGGTCAAAAAGGTTCGAATCAGGGCAGTCTGGAGTGGCCCGATATGGGAGATCGCCAGCATCGATGTCCTTGTCGGCGGTGGAGTAGCGCCCAGATCGAAGTTATTGGCCGAATCTGAACGCCAGCGATTATCTTCGGTTCGTCGGCTCTGAGGTTGGACCAGCGGCGGCGCTGCGAGAGCGATCGAGCACGAAGCTCTTGCCTCGATAGTCGACCGTGATGGTGTCACCCGGGGCGTACGCGCCCTCCAGGATCTTCGACGCGATCGCATTTTCGAGCCGCTGCTGGATGACTCGCTTCAGCGGTCGTGCTCCGAACTGCGGGTCGTATCCCTCGTTCGCGAGCTCACGCGTCGCAGCGACCGTGAGCTCGAGTCCAAGCTGGCGCTCCTCGAGGCGCCGGCGGAGCCCTCTCAACTGAATCTGGACGATGCCCTCCAGGTCCTGCTTCGTGAGCTGGTGGAAGGTGACGATCTCGTCGATGCGATTGAGGAGCTCGGGTCGGAGAACCTTCTTGAGCAGCGTGCGGACCTGAGCCTCGATCACCTCGTCCGGGTCGCCTCGCTCGGTGGCCTCAAGGATCGCCTGGGAGCCGATATTGCTCGTCATCACCACGATCGTGTTCGAGAAATCGACCGTCCGTCCGTGGCCGTCCGTGAGGCGGCCGTCGTCGAGCACTTGGAGAAGGATGTTCGACACATCGGGATGGGCCTTCTCCATCTCGTCGAACAGGATCACGCAGTAGGGTCGGCGGCGGACGGCCTCGGTCAGGCGGCCGCCCTCCTCGAAGCCCACATACCCGGGCGGTGCTCCGATCAGCCTCGCCACCGCGTGCTGCTCCATGAACTCGCTCATGTCGATGCGGACCATCGCGTCCTGCGTGTCGAAGAGGAACTCCGCGAGCGCCTTGCAGAGCTCGGTCTTGCCGACGCCGGTCGGCCCGAGGAAGAGGAAGCTCCCGATCGGTCGATGCGTCTCGCCAAGGCCGGCGCGGCTGCGTCGCACGGCTTCGCTCACGGCACGGACGGCCTCGGGCTGGCCCACCACGCGCTCCCGGAGCTTGTCCTCCATGCGGAGGAGCTTCTCGCGTTCGCCTTCCAGCAGTCGCGACACGGGAATGCCGGTCCACCGCCCGACCACCTCGGCGATCTGCTCTGCGTCGACTTCCTCATGGACCATGGTGGCGCCGGTCTCGAGGCGGCGATGCAGCGCCTCCTCTGCCTGCGCAAGCCGCTGCTCCAGATCTCGCAGGTCGCTGTAGCGGATGCGCGCGGCGCTCTCGAGATCGCCGCGGCGCTGTGCCTGGTCGAGTTCCACATGCCTCTGCTCGATCTGCGAGCGGATCGTCTTCACGGCATCGAGGTCCCGCTTCTCCTCCTCCCACTGTGCGGTGAGCCGGCGGTTCTCCTCCTGGAGCTTGGCAAGCTCCTTCTCGAGCACATCGAGCCGCCGCCGGCTCTCGGGATCGCTCTCGAGCTTGAGCGCCTCGCGCTCGATCTCCAGTTGCATCACGGCACGACGCACCGAGTCGAGTTCCGCGGGCATCGAGTCGTTCTCGATGCGGAGTCGGCTCGCGGACTCGTCCAAAAGATCGATCGCCTTGTCCGGCAGGAATCGATCGGCGATGTAGCGATGCGAGAGCGTGGCGGCGGCGATGATCGCGCCATCCTGGATGCGGACGCCGTGATGGGCCTCGTAGCGGCTCTTGAGCCCGCGAAGGATCGCGATGGTGTCCTGCACGCTGGGCTCGCCGACGAAGATCGGCTGGAAGCGCCGCTCGAACGCGGGGTCCTTCTCGATGTGGTTGCGGTACTCATCGAGCGTGGTGGCGCCGATGCAGCGAAGTTCACCGCGAGCCAGCGCGGGCTTGAGCAGATTGCCGGCGCTCGGCGATCCTTCGGTCTGTCCGGCGCTGACGATCGTGTGCAGCTCGTCGATGAAGAGGATGATGGAGCCCTCGGCGGCGGCCACTTCGCGGAGGATCGCCTTGAGGCGCTCCTCGAATTCGCCGCGGAACTTGCTGCCGGCGATGAGCAGGCCGATGTCCAGTGCCACGAGCCGCGCGGTGCGCATGCTCTCGGGGCAGTCGCCATTGACGATGCGCAGCGCCAAACCCTCGGCGATGGCGGTCTTGCCGACGCCGGGTTCACCGATGAGCACGGGGTTGTTCTTCGTGCGGCGTGAGAGCACCTGCATGCAGCGGCGGATCTCCTCGTCGCGGCCGATGACCGGGTCGATCTTGCCTGCCGCCGCACGCTCCGTCAGGTCCACGCCGAACTTCTTCAGCGCTTCGAAGGCGCCTTCCGCGTTCGGATCGTTCACGTTCTTCACGCCGCTGGCCTTGCGGAGCTGTTCGACGGCGGTCGCGAGGCGCTTGCGGTCGAGGCCGAGCACGGCCATCGCGTCCTTCGCGGGCGACTTCGACTCCGCCAGCGCCAGCAGCAGGTGCTCGGAGCTGGCGTATTCGTCCTTCATGCGCTGCGCCTCGCGGCTCGCGTCGGTGACGACCTGCTGGAGCTCGCGGCCGGGCTGAGGCGCGGCGCCCTGCACCTTGGGAAGCCGACGCATTTCCGCCTCCGCGACTTCGCGCAGGCGCGCGGGATCCACGCCGCAGCGCTTCACAAGGCCGCTCGCGACGCTCGTGGGTTCTGCGAGGAGCGAAAGAAGCAGATGAAGGGCGCCGATCTCGGAGTGGCCGCCGAGTTCGGCGAGTTGCTGCGCGGCCTGGAGTGCTTCCTGGGCCGTGGTGGTGAAGCGGTCGATGCGCATGGGTGTGATGTTCCTTCCTTGCCGCTCCAGCCGCATCCGCGAGGAGCGATCCGGCGCGGCTGAGGGTCAAAGTGAGAGGTTCCCTTCCGCAAGTGGCGTGCCATTCCTATCCGTGACCGCGTCCAATGGCGGCGATCGAGAGGGGGCGGAATCGCTCGATCGCGGTCACGGCTGCCAAAGCAGCAGGAGTCGCGGGGTACATTGGTGACCGGATGGCCATGTACGCGTACATCGCGCGGGACGCCCGGGGCTCCAGAGTCACCGGCCGCGTGGAGGCGGCGACTGAGCAGGCGGCCGCGGCCGACCTGAGCGCCCGGGGGCTGGCGCCGGTCCGGGTCGAGGCGGCGGCGGCGCCCGCCGCTCGCCGGGGTCGGGTCTCCGTTCGACGACTTGCATCCTCTTATCAGCAGCTTTCGGACCTGCTTCGCGCGGGGGTGCCGCTGCTTCGGTCATTGCGGCTGCTGGGACGGGGGCGGGCGGATCCGCGCCTGGGCGCGGTCTGGTCCCAGGTGGCGGATGAAGTGGCCGATGGATCGCGCCTGGCAGACTCGATGGCGCGTCACCCGCGCATCTTCCCTCCGGTGCAGGTCGCCTTGATCCGGGCGGGCGAACGAGGCTCGTTCCTGGAGCAGGTCCTGGCGCGGCTGGGCGTCTTCCTGAACCATCAGGCGGACATGCGCAGCCGTGTGGTCGGAAATCTCATCTATCCGGTGATCCTGCTGGTCGGCGGCGTGCTCGTGCTCGTGCTTGCGCTGATCTTCCTGGTGCCCAAGTTCCGGCCTCACTTCGCCAAGATGGAGATTCCCGTCGCGACCCGCTTCCTCTTCGCGATCTCGGATCTCTTCGTCGTGTGGTGGCCGATCGTGCTCCCGGCGCTGGCGGCGCTTCTCGTGGCAGGGGCCGTTGCGTGGCGGCGCCAGCGCGTGCGCCGGACCGTGGCCATCTGGAAGCTCCGCATTCCGAAGGTGGGCGGCATGATTCGCTCGATCGCCGTGGCACGCGTCACGCGCGTGCTCGGCACGCTGCTGGACAACGGCATCCCGCTGATCCAGGCGATGCAGATCTCGCGCGAGGCGGCAGGGCATCCGCTGCTGGAGGAGGCGATCGATCGCGCGACCGAAGCGGTGCGCGGCGGCGAATCGCTTTCGCGCCCGCTCGGCGAGAGCGGCTTCTTCGACGAGGATGTCATCGAGATGATCTCCGTCGGTGAGAGCGCGAACAATCTGCCGCAGGTGCTCGTGACGATCGCCGAGACGATGGAGGGCCGCATCGACCGCACGCTCGCAATCGCGGTGCGACTCATGGAGCCGTTGCTGCTGCTCCTGCTCGCCGGCGGCGTCGTGTTCATCTTCATGGCCCTCGTGCTGCCGCTCATGAGCCTTTCGTCGAAGCTCTGACGGCCTGTGGATCGAGCCCATCGCGGCCACTATGCTGACTCGGTCAAGGAGACGCATGAACCGAAACTCGCCACGACGCGCATTCACCATCCTCGAACTGCTCATCGTCATCGGCATCCTGCTGGCGATCGGCGCGCTCGTGGTGATCAATGTGATGGGCTCGCAGGAGAAGGCCGACAAGAAGCTGACGCTCGTGCAGCTTCAGGCCTTCAAGAACGCCATCGATCAGTTCAGGGCCGACATGAAGCGCATTCCCACGCAGGAGGAGGGCCTCAAGGTCCTCTGGAGCCGCGAAGGGCTCGACGAAACCGACGCGGAGCGCTGGGGCGGTCCCTACCTGACCGATCCGAAGAAGATCGACGCCTGGGGCAGCGAGTGGCTCTACAAGGTGCCCTCGGAGATCGAGGGCATCGACTTCGACATCGTGTCGATCGGACCGGACCGGCAGGAGGGAAACGAGGACGACATCTCCCTTGCCAAGGAACGCGCTCGCAGCGCCGGCGGCGAGGATGCCTTCAGCGATTTCAAGTCGCCTGGCACCGGCGTCGGGGGCGGAACGACGACACCATGACCCCGGCGGCGGCGCGAAGCCGTCGGAGCGAAGGTCGGCGCCGCGCCGTGACCCTGCTCGAGCTGCTGGTCGTGCTGGCCGTGCTCGGCGCGATCCTGACGATGGCGCTTCCATTGGCGCTGCGGTCGATGAACCGCAATGCGTTCCAGTCGGTGCAGACGGCCATCGTGAGCGCCCTCGGCGAGGCGCGCGCGCATGCGCAGCGCGACGGTGCGATGGTGGAGGTGACCGTTGATCGCGGTGGGCGCCGGCTTCGCGCGATGGAGCGATCGCTCGATGATGCGCCGCCGAGGGCGATCGAGTGGATCGAGGTGCTGCTCGAGGCGCCGTTGACGCTCGCGGTGGGCGAGCCGCCGGACGAGGGCGCGGGCGAGCCGGGCGCGGGCGAACGCGGCGCGGAGTCCGAACAGGGCGCCGGCGGCGAAATCGTGGTGCTCTTCCTGCCGGACGGTTCGGCGCCGATGGCGCGGCCATGCATCCTGCGCGGGCTCGACGATACGGAGGCGGTGATCAGCATCGGGCGGCTGCTCGGGCGCGCGATGTCGGTCGAGCGACGCGTTCGAGTCCCCGGCGCCGAGGAGCCTGCGGGCCCGATCGAGGAACAAGCGCCGGCGGCGGTCACGGAGGCGTCGCGATGAGGCGTCGAGGTGCCGTGCTGCTCGAACTCGTCGTGGCGCTGGGCATTCTCGTGATGGCCGCGTCGGTGCTGCTCGCGGCGTTCACCGACATGTCGGCGTCGATCGAGCGCGACGGCCTGACGGCGCGCGCGGCGGACCTTGCGCGGACGCGCATGAGCGAGCTCGAGGCGGGACTGATGTCGATCGAGGACCTTCGCGCGGAGTCGGGGCGACACGCGCTCGAGTCGTCGCGCAGCAAGGGCGGCGCATCCGGCGTCGCAGGTGCCGCCGACGGCGACTCGTTCAGGATCGACGCGACGGTCGAGCGGACCGAGTTCACCGGTCTCTCGTTGGTCGTGCTGCGGGTCTATGACGCAAGCCAGAGCGGAGAGGCGATGCCGCGCTTCGTGCTGCGACAACTCGTGGCGCTGCCCGAGGCGCGTCGCATCGTGGAGGAGGAAGTTCCATGAGGCTCGCGCGCGACGATCGCCACCGCGCCGGCGGCGAGCACGGAGCGTGCGGCGGGCCCGGCGAGCGCCGCGAGCGCGGTGCGCGCAGCCCGCGCAACCTGCGCCGGCGCGGGGCGCGAGCCATCACGCTGGTCGAGGTGCTGCTGGCGCTGGGGCTCGCGCTCGTGCTGCTCAGCACCGTCTTCATCTTCGTGCAGGATCTCGTGCGGGCGCGCAACCGCATCACGACGCAGTCGCTGCGAGCGCGCGCCGTGGACGCGTTCCTCGAGAGCCTGGAGCAGGCGATCGCCGCGTGCATGCTGGATGCGTCGGGAGGTGCGTTCGTCGGAACGCCGACCTCATGCTCGGTCTGGTCGGCATCGACCGATCCGATGGGCGTCTTCGAGGCGGGCGCCGCTCCGTTTCCGGCGGCCGTGCGCATGACGCTCGGCTTCGAGGAGAGCGACGGTTCGCTGCGTGTGCGACGCGGCAGCGGCGCGGAGGAATCGCTGCCGGCGGAGGCGTTCGCGCTGCGGTTCCGCTACCACGATGGAACCGAGTGGCTGGACGACTTCGACGGCGCCGAGCGTCGCCGGCTCCCGGCGGCAATCGAGGTGAGCCTCTGGCTCCGGCCGTGGCCGGACGGCATGCGTCCGCCATGGCTCCCCGAGCCGACGCGCGAGGAGGATGCGGCGGCCGCCTCCGAGGAGCGAGGTCTCGCGGCCTTCCAGGTTTCGCAGAAGCCGCAGATCTCCGACGGCGATTCGTCGACACCTCCGAGGGCATCCGCACGGGACAGCCAGACGGAGATGCCGGTGCCTGATCGAATGCGCATCATCGCGGTGCCCGACTCCGCGCCTGCGTCGCTCGTGCCAACGCTTCGGAGGGCCGGGACTTGAATCGCCGATCGAACGGTTCGCGAGCGCAGGCCTTCATCCTCCTGGCGATGCTCATTGCCATCGGCGTGGCCATGGCGGTGACGAGTGCCGCGCTCTGGACCGTTCGCGCCGAACATGCGGGTCGCGTGGCGACCACGGACGGTCTGCATCGCCGCGCGGCGGCCTGGAGCGCGGCCCAGGCGATCGCAGCGCTCGTGGGCGAGCAGCGGCGCACGGTGCTGGCAGGCGGCGAGCCGACCATGCAGTCGCAGGTGATCCTCTATGAGGATGGGCCGATGGTGGCGCTGGCGCGGATCATTCCCGGAGCGGAGGATGGACGGCTGCTGGTGGCCGAGGCATCGCTGCTCGACGCGCAGGCGGTGGATGCGGAGGCGATGGCGCTCGCGGGAATCGACGCGGGGACCATCGACCTCGTGCTCGCGGCGCGGTCACGCGCGGGAGGCAGGATCTCGGCGCTCGAGGAGATCACGGAACGGGGCAACGCATCGCCGGCGCTCCTGCGCGGTGAGCAGGCGTTTGCGGCCGATGTGCTGGCGCTGCTTCGCGGCGCGCGCGGCGGCGAGGAGGGTCGCGCCCTTGCGGGGGCGGGCAGTGCGCTTCGAAATGCGGGAAGTGCGCTGGATCGTGCCGGCGAGCGCTTGCGCGAAGGAGGCGCGGAGGTCTCGATGGTGCCCGCACCGTCGGTCGGCGTCGGCGCAGCGCTCTATGACCGCTTCAGCGTCCTCGTGGTCGAGCCGTCGATCACGCGCGAAGGTTCGCCGCGCATCGAGATCGACGGCCCATGGGTCGACCTGATCCGCGACATGGTGGGTCGCGATCTCGACGCCGACGGGCTCAAGCGACTCGAGGCGCTCGCGCAAGGGAACTTCCAGATCAGCTCCGACGAGAAGCTCGTCGAGTGCCTGGCCACGCTCGGCATTCCGCCCGAGCGGTGGGGCGCGGTGCTTGATCGCGTCACCGCCGAGCCGGGCATGTGGCGCTGGGGACGCGTGGACATCAATCGCGCGAATGCGTCGGTGCTTGCAACGCTTCCGGGAATGTCGGCGGAGCTCGCCGTGCGATGGGAGCGCGAGCGCGAGAGCCTTGATCCGAGCGAGCGGGTCGATCCGGCGTGGCCGGTGCTGCGTGGTTTGATCGAGCCTGCCGCGTTCGCGGCGCTGCACCCCAGGATCACCACGCGGAGCTTCTTCTGGCGCGTGCGCTACGCCGTGGGCTTCGCCGATGCGGAGCAGCCGGACGGCCCGCTGACGGGCGTGACCATCTGGGAATGCGTGGTCGACCTCAGCGCCGAGTCGCCGCGACTGGCGGCGCTTCGGGATCTCTCGCTCGCGCCGGTGCTCGAGCGCCTTCTTGCCGAGCGTCGTGCCGGCGCCGAGACGGCCGAGGCTCGCGAAGCGGAGCCGGACGAAACAGCGGTCGCGAGTGCGGAGGCCGACCGCGACTCGCCACGAGAGCGTGCGCCGACTTCGCCGGATGACCGACCGCTGCCACCGACGGAGGAGCCTCCGTCGTCGGCGCGAGCGGATCCTCGGTCGCCGCGGGATGCGTCGCCGGCGCCAGCGCCCGCGAGGGACGCCACCGCGCGCCCGTCGCCGACGCCGAGCGAGGCGGAATCGGATCCGGCCCCGCCAGCGCAGCGACTCGGTGCACCGGCGCCCGGCGGTCGGTATCGGCCGCGTGCGGCGGCGAGGGTCGAGGCGCCCGCGCCAGTGGCGCAGGGACCGGCGCAAGGCGGTGCCGCATGATGGGCTTCGGCACCGGACGCACGCGGCTGGCCATCGACATGGGGCGTCGATTGCTCCGCGCCGTGGAGGTGAGGAGCGGACGCGGTCGCATCGAGATCCTGCGATCCATTTCCGTGGAGACGCCCGCGTCGCTCGAGACGGACAACGCCGAGGCGACGGGGCGCTGGGTCGCGGAAGCGCTCGCCGCGGCGAGGATCGGCACGAAGCGCGCCACCTTCGCGGTGAACCGCGAATCAGCGAGCCACAAGCGATTGGTGCTTGCCACCACGCATGCGGAGGATCTGCCGGACATGACGCGCCTGACGATGCTGCGGGAGATCGGCCCCGCGGCGGAAGGCGCGGTGATCGACTTCATTCCCGGCGCTCACGAGGAGGGCGGCACCGTGGTGCATGCGCTCGCGGTTCCGAAGCGCGAGATCGACTACATCCGCGCTCTTGCGCTGCATGCGGGATTGGGCGTGGAGCGGATTTCGCTGCGCACCTTCGGCACGGCGGCGCTGCTCGAGACGATGGACGAACCGGCGTCGTCGGATTCGACGCAACTGAGCATCGATCTCACGGGCGAGAGCCTCGAGCTCTGCTTCATGAGCGGCGGCGAGGTGCGGCACAGCCGCGGTGCGGAGGTGCGATACGAGCGCGATGCAGCGCACGCGGCGGAGTCGGCGATCACCGAGGTGCGCCGCAGCTGGGCCGCATGGCGGCTGGCGCAGCCGGAGGTCTCGATCGCCCGCGCCCTCGTGATGGGCGAGCGCGATGTGGCACGGCGCGTGAGCGACGGTGCGATGGAGGTCGTGGGTCCCACTTCGCTGCTCGCGGCGCATCCGCGAGTCGGGGGCCGCATCGATGCGGTCGACTCGTGCTGGCCGCTTGCGGGCATGCTGCTGGAGGAAGTGCTCGGGCGCCCGCGCATCGATCTCGCGTCGCCGCGCCGCGCGCCGGACCTGGCGGCGCGCCGACGCATGGGCGCCTATGCCGGCGTGGGCGTGGTGGTCCTGGCGCTGCTCGCGGGCTGGACCATCGGCTCGCGCGAGCTTCGCACGCTGCGCGATCGCGCCGCCGATCTGCGGGAGAAGGCCGAGGGCGCGAAGCCCGAGTCGCAGCGGTTCAAGCGGGATTTCTTCCGCGCGCAGCATCTTGCGGCGTGGCAGGAGTCGGTCCCGCAGTGGCTCGATGCGCTCGTCGACATCGGCGGCTTCGTGCCGGATCAGACGCACGTCGTCTTCGACCTCTTCAACGGCACGCTCGAAACGGGTGGTGGACCGAAGCTGCTCAAGGAGGCGGGGCAGGCGACGCGGATCTCGATCCGACGCCCGCCGCGCATCGTGCTCGAAGGCGAGGCGCGGGAACGAACCGCGGTGGATGGGCTTCGCGAGGCGTTCGTGAAGGATCAGCGTTTCTCGCTGGATTCGCCGGGCACGGACAAGATCGGCGGACGGCGGCTGCCGATGCCGTTCACATTCATCCTGCGACCGGGCGGCGCGGCGGGCGCGGGCGGCGCGGGCGTGGGCGCAGCCGGCGCGGGCGCGGTGGGCGGCGCGAGTGGCGCAGGTGCCGGCGCGAGCGCGGCGTCACCGGAGGGATCGCGCTCATGACGCGTTCACTCATCGTGCTGGTCGCACTTGCCGCCGCGGCCGTCGCTGGCGTGCTCGGCTACCTCGGCGCCTCCGGACGACTCTCATCGGCGCGGAACACCGAGCTCGAGGCGATCGCCGTCTACACGCAGTTCCTCGAGCGCGTGCGCGCCGAGCGGCAGCAGCGACCCGCGATCGACGCGAGCCTTCGCGCCGTGGCGGACCAGACGCTCGGCTCGAGCGCCGAGATCGTCGACAGCGGACTGCGAAGCCGACTCAATCGCATCGGCGAGGAGCTTCGGCTCGCGGATCTGGCGGTCTCCACGGAAGCGGAGAAGGAGCGCGTGCCCACGCCGGCGCGAAGCGAGTTCACCGCATCCGAACGCCCGCTGCGCGACCAGCCCGACTTCGTCGAGGTTCGAGGCTCGATCTCGGGCGAAGGCACGCTCGACCAGGCACTGCGCCTGATCCATCGCATCCAGGTGGAGCCGTGGATCAAGCGCATCGATCAGGTGCGACTCGATCCGACGAAGTCCGGGGAGCGCGTGCGCGTGCTGGTGAGGCTCACGACGCTCTTCATGGAAGGCATCGCGGGCCAACCCGTGCCGGCCGCAAGCAGCGAGACGATCGCCGCGTTCGCGAAGTACGCCCCATTCGTCGAACGCAATCCATTCCGCGTGCCGCCACCGGCGCCGCCGCCGGCGCCGCCGGTCGTGCAGAAGCCGGTTCCGCCGCCGCCGGGTTTCCCGTGGGCGCAGTGGAAGCTCACGGGTCGTCTCGACGGTCCGCTCGGACCCGAGGCATGCCTTCGCAACACGGCCACCAACGCGACCGTCACGCTTGCGCCGGGTGCACGACTCTCCGACGCGGAGTTCGTGGGTTTCGAGGCCGATGCCGCGATCTTCCGTCTCGCCGAGGCGCTCTTCCGCGTCGATCTCGGCGGCACGATGGAGCAGCGTTCGCCCGTGAATCGCTGATAGACTCGCCGCCGGACCGTCACAACCCGGCGCCGCAAGGTCCAGCGATGTGGGCGCCGCACATGGAGACGAGATGATGGTGCATAAGCATCTCGACTGGATCGCTCCAGCCATCGCGACCCTTGCGGTTGCCATGGCCCACGGGCAGGACGCCCCGGAGCATGCGAAGGACGCGCCAACTCCTGCGACGGGAGCTGTCGCACTGACGGCCCCCGACCCGCCCGCGCCGGCCGGTACGCCGACGGCCGCGCCGCCCGCCGCGCCCGCACCGACCGAGGTGCCGGCCGCTGCGCCGGCTGCGGCCGATGCGCCCGCTCATGCGCCGACGGCCGCTGCGGTCGATGCGCCCGCCACCGCGCCGGCCGAGGCGCAACCCGCGCCGCAGCCCGCGCCGCCGCCTTCGTTCCGCTTCAGCTTCAAGGATCAGAGCTGGGACCAGGTGCTCGACTGGTTCAGCCGCACCACGCGCCTGCCGATCGTGCGCGAGGCGCCGGCACCGGCGGGAACGGTCGACTTCATCTCGGACCGCTCGTACGCGCTGCCGGAGGCGCTGCAGGTGCTCAACACGCTGCTGCAGACGCAGAGCGTGATGCTGCGCCTGGAAGGCGACACGCTGCGCCTGCAGAAGCTCGACGACATGAAGCGCGAGAACATCCCCACCTTCGTCGGCTCGCTGCCGGCGGATGTGACGGATGATCAGATCGTCACGCTGCTGCTGCCGCTGAGCAATGCCAAGAGCGGTCCCGTGGCGGAAGCGCTCAAGAATCTCGTGGCGTCGTACGGAAGCGTCACCGATCTTGCGCAGAGCAACTCGGTCGTCATCGTCGAGACGGCGGCGAACATCCGCCGGCTCCAGAAGATGCTCGGCGAGATCGACAAGACCGACATCGAGAACATCGTCGAGTACATCCCGCTGCGCTTCGCGAAGGCGGAGACGCTGCTCAAGAGCCTGACCGCGCTCATCGGCGAGCGGCAGGTCGAGTTCGTCATCCAGCCTGACGGCAAGAAGGTCAAGGTCACCGAGGACAAGATCGCAGGACTCTCGATCACGGCCGATCCGCGGACGAACGCGATCATCGGTCGCGGAAGCCGGGCGAAGCTCGACCAGCTCCAGGAGACGGTGGCACTGCTGGATGTGCCCGCCGGCGGCGAGGGGCGGACGCTGCGGATCGTGCCGGTGGTCCGGCTTTCCCCGCAGGAGGCGCGCGGGCGGGTCGACGCGTTCGTGTCGTCGATGCCGCAGGAGCGAAGGCCGACGGTGATTCCGCTGCCGGAGCGGGCGGCGATCTCCCTCGTCGGCGAGCCGCTTGCGGTCAGCGAGGTGGCCGAGTTCATGCAGCAGGTCGATGGCCCGGTCGACCGTGACGAACGACGATCGCTTCGATCGATCGCGCTGACGAACGGGAGCGTCGGCGCGATCCTGCCGGCGCTGCGGGGCATGATGAGCGAGGCGCAGCTTGCGCAGATCAAGCTGGCACCGGGAGCGGACGAGCGATCGCTGCTCGTGCTGGGTGACGACGAGATGGTGGGTGAAGTCGCGGCGCTCGTCGAGATCCTGGACCGGCCGTCGCAGCGCGATCATCGCGTGCGCGTCGTGCCGGTGAGCGGCATCGAGCCCGCGGCGCTCGCCAAGCGCGCGCAGGAGCTCTTCGATCTTGGAGCGGGCGCGACGGCGGCGCCATCGGGTCCTGGCGAGCGCGCGCCGGGCGTGCCGGCGCCGCGCGTGCAGATCGACGCGGAGAGCGGCTCGATCATCGTCGCGGGACGCGCGGACGCCGTGGAGGCGTTCGAGCGCGCGATCGCGCAGGCGCAGTCGATGCAGCCGGCGCCGCGCAGCAGTCGACTGCTGGTGGTGCGCCAGCGAACGCCCGCGTCGATCGTGGCCACGGTGCAGCAGACGCTCGATCGCGTCGCGCCGAAGGATGCGGCCAGGCCGAGCATTCCGGCGACGGTCGAGGTGGTGGACGCGGCGAACGGCCTCTTCGTGACGGGTGATGCGGCGCAGCTGGCGCTGGCCGAGCTGGTCCTTCGCGAGCTCGATCGGCCCGATCGAAGCGGTCGCGTGATGCGCGCGTACCAGCCGAAGCGCGTGGACCCGGCGCAGCTCGCGCCGGCAGCGCAGCGCCTGGTCACCGCCACCAGGCCCGAGGGGCCGGGCGCACCCGAGTTCCTCACGGACGCCATCGGCGGCACGATCCTCGTGGTGGCAGCGGAGGGGGAGATCGACCAGGCCCTCGAGGCGCTGCGGACCTGCGACGAGGGCGCGGTCGGCGCAGCGCAGACCGTGGTCCGCGTGCATCCTCTCAGCCAGGCCGACTCGGGTGATGTGGCCTCGGCACTGCAGCGAGCGTTCGACGGCCGCGCGCCGAGCCGACCGGGCGCCCCGCGGCCGGTGATCGCTGCGGAGCGAAGCAGCAACTCCGTGATCGTCACGGCGCTTCCGGAGGATCACGAGACGGTGGAGGAGCTCATCCGTCCGCTCGACACCGGCGTGGCGAAGGAGAGTGCGCAGGTTCGCACGGTGGTGCTCAAGCACGCGCGCGCGGAGCAGCTGGCGCCGCTGGTCGAGAAGCTGCTTGCGGACCAGAGCCTCGTCAATCCCGCCGATCTGCCGCAGTGGGCCCGTGCCGAGTACATCCGCAATCGACTCGCCGGCGGAGGACGCACGCCGGTGCGCGTCGCATCGGATGTGCGGCTCAATGCGGTCATCGTCACGGCGCCGAAGGCGGTGCTGACGGTGGCGGAGCAGCTCATCGAGCAGCTCGACGCCTCCGGCGCCGAACGCGGAGGACGGAGCGTGCGCGTGCTCGCGGTGCGCAGCGCCGACGCGGCGGAGATCGCAGGCGCGCTCGAGCAGATCTTCGCGGCCGATCCCGGACCCGAGCCACCGCCGGTGATCCGCATCAACAGCGCCAGCAACTCGCTGCTCGTCCGCGCCAGCGACGAACAGTTCGAGACGATCGAGCGCGTGAGCCGCACGCTCGACGACGGATCGCTCGTGACCTCGCGGCAGTTCCGCACCCTCGCGATCGATCCCTCCCGCGCCAACGCGGAGGAAGTGGCGCGCGTGCTCGGGCGTCTTGCCGACGACGGACGCGCCGACCGGCAGGCGGTGCAGGTCGTCACGCTCGACGAGCTCATCCGCGAATACGGCGCCTCGGCGCCGACGAAGCCACCCACGCCCGCTGCGGCACCTCCGAAGGGGCCGTCGCCGACTCCCGCGCCGCCCGCGCCCCCCGCGGCATCGCCGGGCGCGCTGCGCGACGACCCGCCCGCCGCGGAGGCGCCCGCCGAGCCCGCCGCGGACGCGCCCACGCCCGCGGCGAAGAGTGCGCCCGATGCGCCGCCCGTGATCGCCGTCGATCCCGGAACCAACTCGCTCGTCCTTCTCGGCAGCCGCCGATGGGTCGATCGCATGATGCAGTTGGCGCAGCAGGTGGCGGAACAGCTTCCGCCGCCGGCCACCGAGGTTCGCGTGATCGAGCTGCCCGAGGGACTCGACCCGAATCGGCTTCGGGGACTGCTCTCGGAGGCAATGCGCGTCGTGACGCCACCGGGAGGTCGGCCGGGCGACCTGTCGCGCCGCGTGAGCGTGATGGCCGATGGGCCGGGGCGATCGCTGATCGTGGCCGCCACGGACGGCGACTTCCGCCAGATCGCACCGATCCTCGCGGCGCTGTCGCGCTCGAGCGTCTCCAGCGAAGTGGCGGTCGCGACGCTCGAGGTGCGCTTCGTGCCCGCCGTCGAGGCGATCCAGACGATGCGGCAGATCCTCGGCGCGCGAAGCCGCGCGATCGCCGCCACCGGCGGCGCGCCGGGCGTGGACGCGGAGTTCGCCATCGATCCCCGCGGCAACTCGATCATCGCCGTCGGCGCCGACGCGTCCATCGACGAGGCGCGAAAGCTGCTCGGGCTCGTGGATGTGGATCCCGCGGTGGTCACCGCGCCGCTGCGCGTGCTGGAACTGTCGCACCTGCGCCCGCAGACGGCCGCCCGGCTGCTGCGCGAGGCTGTGCTTGCCGGCGATGCGCTTGCGGCCTCCCGCACCACGATCATCGCCGAGGACGAGACCGGCGTGCTGCTCGTTCGGGCGCCGGAAGCGATCGAGAACCGCATGCGCGAGGTGCTGCGCGAGGTCGACCGCGAGGCCGGGCCCGGCTACCAGGTGCGGACGGTCAAGGTCGAGAAGGCCGACGCGCAGCTCGTGGCGGATGTGGTGCAGCGCTTCTTCGACGACCGCGCGCGCGTACTCAACGCGGGCCGCGGGCGATCTCCGCAGCGGACCGTCTCGGTGGTGGCGGATTCGCGCACCGGCACGCTGCTCGTGGGTGCGGGCGATGCGGACTTCAAGGAAGTGGAGCGCATCGCCGCGGAGCTCGACGCGCCGACGGCGGCGAGCGACCTCCAGTTCCGAATCTTCCCGCTCAAGCACTCCGAGGCGAGCGAGGTGGTCAACACGGTGCGAACGCTCGCCTGGGAGCTCTCCGAGAGCGAGAACCCGTGGTGGGGCGGCCGCGCCCTCTCGCCGCGGGCGAGTTCGCGCGATGCGTTCGCGGTGCGGGCGGATGATCGGCTCAACGCGCTCATCGTGACCGGTCGAGGCGATCGCTTCGCAATGATCGACAAGCTTCTGGAGGCGATCGATGTGCCGCCGAGCGAGGGGCAGGGGCGCCAGATTCGCTTCTATCGCCTGAAGAACGCCGACATCCACATGGTGCTCCAGCTTGCGAACGACGCACTGGGACGCACCGGTTCGGAGCGTCGCTGGTGGGAGGGCGAGCGTGCCGCCCGCGCCCGCATCGTGGCGGAGGTGCGCACGAACACGCTGATCGTGACGGCCACCGCATCGCAGCAGGAGGAGGTCGCGGCGCTCATCAAGTCCATCGACGACTCGATCGCGCTGCCGACGACGCAGACGCTCGTGATCGCGCTCGAGTTCGCGCCGGCCGTGGATGTGGCGAACACGCTGCGGCAGTTCCTCCAGGATCGCGCCCGCACCGAGAATCGCGTGATCACGACGGCATCCATCGTGCCGAGCGCCAGCGCCAACACGCTGCTGGTGGCCGCGGGGGCGGAGGACATCGCCACCATCCGCGATCTCGTCTCGAAGATCGATCAGCCGAGCGCCAGCACCGACCGCGCCATCGAGATCGTGAAGCTCAAGAAGGGCGTCGCGACCGATGTGACGCGCATCGTGCAGGAGCAGTTCGGTCGTCGCGGCGGCGGTGCGCAGGGCGTGATCATCACGGCCGACGCGCGGACCAACAGCGTCATCATCAACGCCCCGGAGTCGCAGTTCGCGCAGGTCAAGGCGCTCGTCGATCGTCTCGACGCGCCCGTCGACGCCGACGAGTCGGTGATCCGCACCTTCTCGCTCACCGGCGCCAAGGCGGACGAGGCGGTGCGCATCCTCTCGCAGACGCTTCAACTCGATCCGCAGGGCCGCACGCGCGGCGTGACCATCAAGCTCGACGACGACGAAGGGCCGCCCATCGAGGTGCGTGCCCGCATCGTCGCCGATCGCCGGTCGAACAGCATCGTCGTCACCGCCACGCCCGAGAGCATCCCGGTGATCGAGCACCTCGTCTCGAAGCTCGACACGGTGGCGGCGAAGCCGTCGCTGGAATACCGCGTGCTCCCGCTCAAGCATGTCTCGGCCAGCGAGATGAGCTGGACGCTGCGGATGATGCTCCGCAACCGCGAGCCGGGCGAGGCCGACATCCGCGTGGATTACGACACGCAGGAGAACCGGCTGATCATCGGCGCCACGGCGGAGCAGTTCAAGGAAGTGGAGCGCATCCTGGCGGAGATCGACAGCCCGACACAACGGGCGCGCACCACCGAGTTCGTCGCGCTCAAGCACGCGCAATCGGAGCAGGTGCGGCAGGCGCTGTCGTTCTTCTACGGACCGAACGCGGTGGACGCGGCCGGGCCGGAGCAGCGCAATGTCATCATCGTGGCGGATCCGGCGAGCAACTCGCTGGTGATCTCCGCCGCGAAGGACGAGTGGGACGGAATCCGCGCGCTGCTCGAGAAGCTGGACAGCGACGAGTACGACGCCAGCGTGCAGCTGCGCGTGATCCCGCTGACCTACGCCGACGCGCAGAGCGTGGCCGAAGCCATCACCAACGCGTTTCGCGTGACCTCCGAGCGGACGCCGGGCCAGGATGCTCGACGACCGGCGCAGCCGCCCCGGGACGGCTCGCAGCGCCCGGAGGAGGCGCCGCCACCCACGGTGCTGGTGCCGCCCGATCGCTGGGTGAGTGCCGTGGCGGAACAGCGCACGAACGCGATCATCGTCTCCGCGAGCCGTCAGAACCTCGATCGCATCGAGGCGATCGTGGCGCAGATCGATGTCGCGGAGAGCAGCAAGCTCCCGCCGCCCAGGCTCATTCCCGTGGAGAGCGGAAGCCCGGAGCAGCTCGCCGAGGCGCTGCGCCAGATCTATGCCGAGCGCGTCGGGCAGCGCGGCGGTGCCGGTGCGGGCGGGCGTGACGGCTCATCGCGCACGGTGCGCATCGTGGGCGACACGGCGAGCGGCGTGGTGATCGTCCGCGCGCCGGACGACGAGTTCGCGGCGATCCAGGCGCTCGCGGACGCGCTGCAGCAGCAGGTCGATGCGCGGGGACTCAGCGTCCGCGTCATGAAGCTGGCGCAGGCGCCGGCATCGCGCGTGGTCGCGGCGGTGCGCGAAGCCTTCACGGCGCGGGCGCGACAGGCGAATCTGCCGTTCAGCATCCAGGCCGACGCCGGCAGCAATGCCGTCGTGGTCGCGGCGACGGGCGCGATCTGGAACGAGATCGAGGCGACCGTCAGGACGCTCGATCAGATGGCGCCCGCGGCGGGCCAGAATGTGCTCATCATCGATCTCCAGAATGTTCCGCCCGAGACGGTGGAGCGCGTCATCAAGTCGCTTGGCCTCGACCGGCCGCCACCTGCCGATTCCGCAGCGCGGCTCGTGGCCGATCCGGTGCAGGTGGCGCCCGTGCCCGGCCGCAATGCGGTGATGATCGTGGCAAGTCCCGGCGATCGCGAGACGGTCGTGGCGATCGTCAAGGGCATCGATGCGGAGCCGAAGCTCGCCGACATGCAGATGCAGGTGGTGCGACTGCGCAACGCCAGCGCCCCTGCGGTGGTGCGCACGCTCAATGAGATGATCGCGCCGGCGGCAGGCGGTGGCCCGGCGCGCCAATCGCCGCTGCTGCGGGCGCTCGAGGAGCAGGTGCGACGGCTCACGCTCCGGCGCGATGGCGCGGAACAGGCCGATGTGACGCTCGACCTTGCCTCGCCGATCAAGCTCGTCGCCGACGAGCGCATGAATGCCGTGCTCATCGGCTCGACGGCCACGAATGTCGCCGCGCTGCGCGAGGCGGTGCTCCTGCTCGACAGCGTGCCCACGGCCGACGGCGTCACGGTCAAGATCTTCGCGCTGGAGAACATGCCGGCGGCGCAGTTCGCGCGGCTCGTTCGGGAGCTCTTCCAGCAGGGCCGCAATCTGGCGAATGTGCCGCTCTCCAACGCCAAGGCGATTCCGGGCGGCGAGGTCGGCAAGGCGCTCGTCGGCGAATTGGCGATCTCGGTGGACGATCGCACGAACACCGTGGTCGTGGCCGGCCGCGACGAGGCGGTGGCGTTCGTCGAGGTGCTGCAGAAGCGGCTCGATTCCGACGCCGTGGTCGGCTGGGTCGAACCTCGCGTCTTCCCGCTGCGCTACGCGGATGCAAAGGATCTCGCCGCGACGCTGGGCGAAGTGCTTGCCGAGGGTGCCGGTCGCGGCGGACGCGGCGGCGGTGCCGCGGCAGAACTGAGCCCGCTCCAGCGGCAGGTGGCTCGGCTGCGCATGCTCAAGCTCGACCCGAATGGTGCGCCTCGCGCCATCGACTCCGACTTCTTCCAGCCGCTCACGCAGATCGTGCTTCGCGCGGACGGTGCCATGAACGCCATCATCTGCGTCGGCACCCCGGCGAATCTCGAGATCGTCGGCGAACTCGTGAAGCTGCTCGATGTCGAAGCGGCGAGCCCGAGCGCGCTCGTGCGCGTCTATCCGATCCAGAACGCGTCGGCGTCGAGGCTGTCGAACACCATTCAGCAGCTCTTCGAGGCGCAGTTCCAGGCGAAGGCGATTCGCGACGAGGATCGCCTGAAGGTCGTGCCCGATGAACGCACGAACAGCCTGGTCGTCTCCACCAGCACGCGGAGCTTCGCGGTCTTCGAGCAACTGCTGAAGCAGCTCGACCAGCAGGTGGCACCCGAGATCAAGGAGATCCGCACGGTGGCGCTCCAGTCGGCGGCGGCGGTGCGGCTTGCGCCGATCATCCAGCAGGTGATGGACGCACGGCTCGAGCGATTGCGTCGCGTGCAGCCGGAAACGGCGGAGCTGGAGCGTGTCGTGGTGGTGGCCGACAGCCGTTCGAACGCACTCGTCGTGGCCGCGGCCCAGGAGAGCTGGCAGGTCGCCGAGAAGCTGATCGCCGATCTCGACCGCGACCTCGAGGATGAGCAGGGCGCCCTCCATGTGCTCTCCCTGCGCAAGGGCAATCTCGATCGCGTCGCGTCGGCCATCAACCAGATCATGGATCGGCGCTACGCCGACCTGCCGCCGGAGATGAGGCGCCGCGTGCGGCCGATGGTCCTCACGGACCCGCGCACGAGCAGCCTGCTGATCTCGGCGGCACCCGGCGACTTCAACGACATCGAGCGCATGGTGACGCAACTCGAGGCGACTCCGTTCGATCCCGCGGTGGCCGTCGAGGTGGTGCCGGTCACCACGGCGCGCGCGGAGCAGCTGGCGCCACGGCTCCAGACGCTCATGCGCGAGCGCATGCAGACGCTCGGCGAGTCCGAGACACCGGGCGATCGCGTCTCGATCGCGCCCGATCCGGCGAGCAACAGTCTCATCGTGGCCGCCAACGCCGAGAACATGGCGATCGTTCGCCAGCTCGTCGAGGCGCTGACCAAGGCCGGGGAGGAGGCGGTGGGCGGGCGTCAGGCGGAGATCGTGCTGCTCACGAAGAGCCGCGCGCAGGACCTGGTGCAGGTGCTGAACGAGCTTTACATCAACGAGCAGAACCGGCGGCGCGGCGAGGACACGATCCGCGTCACCGCCGACCCGCGCCTCAACGCGCTGCTCATCACGGGCGTCGAGGGCGATGTCGGCGCCGTCAAGCGGCTCGCCGGCGAGCTCGACGGCACGCGCCCCGCCACCGTCGTCGAGATCAAGTACCTGCCGCTCACGAGCGCCAATGTCGTCGAGACCGTGAACCTGATCGAGAATGTGCTTGCGGGCAACTCGCTTGCCGGTGGACGACCGGGCCAGCAGGCGACCGTCGTCAAGTACCTGCGGCAGATCGCCGGTGCCGCCGATGGCGTGACCACCGAGACCGAGGTCAGCGCCGCGGTTCGCGCCAGCATCTCGCTGGTGCCGGATGTGCGGACCAACACCGTCATCGCGCGGGCGCCGCGCGACGCGATGGAACTCATCGAGCGCATGATCCGCGACCTGGACGAGTCGAGCGCGGGCAGTCAGACCATCAAGGTGATGCGCCTCGTCAATGCCGATGCCACGCAGATGGCCCGCGTGCTCACGGAGCTGTTCAACCTCCAGCAGCAGGGCAACCTCTTCGTGCTCAAGCCGCGCGAGACTGCGCCGGGCGCCGACGGCGGCGCCCCCGGCGCGGGAGGCGCCGCCGCGGGGGTGCCGCTGCCACCGTCGCTCGGCGGCGATGCGCTCTTCGGCACCGACCTGACGATGGTGCCGGATCCGCGCCAGGCGCTCTCGATCACCGTGGACAGCCGGACGAACAGCCTGCTCGTCAGCGGCACGCCGACCTACCTCGACCTGGTGGAGAAGGTCGTCAATCAGCTCGACGAGCAGGTGGCCAACGAGCGCGACACGATGGTCTTCGCGCTCCGCAACGCCACGGCGCGTTCGGTCGCGGAGCTCGTCACGCAGTTCGTGGACACGGATCAGCGCAAGGTGATCGCAACGCTCGGCACCGGGCAGATCGGCTCCGCCAGCCGCCTGCTCGAGCGCGAAGTGACGATCGTCGGCGACGAGAAGACGAACTCGGTGCTCGTGACCGCCAGCCCGCGGTACATGGAGACGCTCCAGCAGGTCATCCGCGAGCTCGATGTCGATCCGCCGCAGGTGCTGATCCAGGTCATCCTCGCGGAGGTGACGCTCGGCAACAAGGAGGACCTGGGGCTCGAGTTCGTGCGCTTCCAGGCCGGCAACTTCAATGTCGCCGGCGGCTTCGAGCTTCCGCGTGGCGCCTTCGCCTCCGGCCTGAGCGTGCCGGGCCTCGTCGGGCTCGCGCCTGCGGTCTTCGGCGCGGCGGGCGTGCCCAACATCGCCATCGGGTCGTCGCAGTTCGATCTGCTGCTCAACGCGCTCAAGAGTCAGAACCGCATCCAGCTGCTCTCGAACCCGAGCGTGATGGTCGCCAACAACACGCGCGGCTTCATCCAGGTGGGCGACACGGTGCGACTGCCGAGCTCCGTCTCCTTCGGCGTGAGCGGGCAGCAGTCGAGCGTGGAGCCGGAGGACATCGGCGTGATCCTCAATGTGACGCCGTCGATCAATCCGGACGGATTCGTGCGACTGGAGATCGAGCCGGAGATCTCGCTCCTCTCCAAGGAGACGACCAAGATCAGCGAGAACTTCGAGTCGCCGGTCATCACGCGACGCCGCGCCAACACGACCGTCACGGTCAAGGATGGCCAGACCGTGGTCATCGGCGGCCTGATCCAGGATCGCTTCGAGCGCATCGACAAGAAGATCCCGTTCCTCGGCGACATTCCGCTGCTGGGGCTCATCTTCAGCAACAAGAGCGAGCAGATCCAGAAGACGGAACTGCTGATCGTGCTGACGCCGCATGTGGTGCGCTCGCCGGAGAGTGCACGAGCGCGATCGCTCCAGATGCTGGACAAGGTCCCGCTCGACCCTGCGCTCAAGGACCAGCTGCGCGAGGGAGAGCTGAGCGGACTCGAGGGATTCGTCGATCGTGAAGGTCGGCTGATCACGCCGATCGGCGCGCCCACGGCCACCAAGCGCGACGAGATCGGCTCCACCGAACCACCGGGCGGGAAGAAGTGATGGCGGCGAGCCTGCGCCAAGTGTCGTTCTTCGGCGCAGCGATCGTCGTGGCCGCGGCCGTTGCAGTGGCCGGATGCGTGGAGACGACCACGAGCGCTGACGGCCGCGCACCGGCGCCGGAGCCCGTGCCCGCGACGATGACGCCGGCCGAGGCGCCGATCAACGCAGTGGTGATCGTGGCGGGCCCGCCGGTCGACACGAACGGCAATCTGTGGCGCGATCGAATCGATCTCGCCGTCTATCTCTTCTCGCAGCCGCACCCGACGCCGGCGTTCCGCAACGGCTCGATCGACTTCGTGATCTATCCGATGGGCAGGGCAGGCTCGCCCGATCGACCTGGTCAACCGATGCGGACATGGACATTCGATGCTGCGGCGCTTGCGTCGTCCCGCTCGATGGCGGTCTTCGGACCGTGCCACCAGTTCTCGCTGAGCCTGCTCGCCGACGGAGGCGATGATCGGCTGCAGCTCGACTGCGTCGATCTCGTGGCCGTGTTCCGCCCGCCATCCGGCGAGCCGGTCTGGACGCATGGCGTCACCACGATTCAGCTGGGTCGAACGCCCGGGTCGAGCATCAGGAGCGAGGCCTCCCGCTCAAGCTCCTGAGCCCGCCGCGATTCGCCGTTGCGCAGGCTCGGAACTCATCAATTGGGGATCCTGGATTCGAACCAGGACTAAGTGGTTCAGAGCCACTCGTGCTACCGTTACACCAATCCCCAGGTCGTCAGGAGAGCGGGGCAGTCTAGCAAGACGCTGCGAGCGTCCTCGATGGCTCGCCGGCGGCAGAACGACCGGGAACCACGCCTCCCAACCGTTGAAATCGTCGCAATCATGCCTTGGACCATCATGGTCATGGCATGAATGCGGCCGGATTCTACGGTTCTTCGCGTGAGGCACCTCCGGAACGCCAGCTTCGTTCGGACCATGGCAGCTCGTGCGCCAAGCGCCGCGTGCTGGGCCATGACGATCGCTTCCGCATGCGCATTCCTTGCAAGTGGATGCGCTCACGCTCCAACTCATCGCAGCGCACCGACGCATCACGGTTCGGCGTCGCCTGCAGCGATCTCGGAGAGCGAAGCGGCGCCGCTGGAGCCTGAGCTGGACATCGAAGCGCTCGAGGAACTGGAGCGAGTGCAGCAGGCGCGGCGCACGCCGCCGCCCCGGCCGCAGGGCAAGCCCTTCACGACGGCGGTCGTCGGCTCCGACGGTCACACGCACCGCATCGACATTCGGCTGATCGATGGCCGTGCCGAAACTCGGGTTGACGGCCGCGTCATTCCGCCGGAGCGCGTCATGGTCCATGCGCGCGGGCTCGTCGAGATCCTCGACGAGAACGGCCGGCGTGAGCTGGCGTTCGTGCTCCCGAAGGGAAAGAGCTCAGTCAACACGACCGTCGGCCGCTGATCGTGGCGACGGCGCGTCGACGGGTCGCGGCGGGCGGATCACCTGCGAGACGATCATGCCCGCAAGCATGAGCGACGCGCCGAGGATCGCCGCCGATGCGAAGGCCTCGCCGAGCAGCAGCCATCCCGCGATTGCCGCGAACACGGCCTCGAGGCTGAGGATGATCGCTGCATGCGGCGCGGGCGCCACGCGCTGGCCCACCACCTGGAGCGTGAACGCAACGCCGACGGCGATCACGCCAAGGTAGAGCAGGTCCCACGGCGCGAGAAGGAACCCGTCGAACGGATGCTGACCGGCGGCCAGCGCCGCCATCGCACCGAGCGAGCCCGTGACGGCGAACTGCACCACGCTCAGGACGATCGCGTCGGTCCTCGGCGCCGCCCATCCGATCACGAGTACATGCATGGCCCACGCCACCGCGCAGAGCAGCACGAGCAGATCGCCGGGATTGATCTCGATTCGTCCATGCACGCTCATCAGGTAGAGCCCGATCGACGCCATGATCGCCCCGGCCCACACGGGCCATCCCGCGCGGATGCCGAAGAGCCGACCGAGCAGCGGCACGAAGAGCACATAGAGGCCGGTGATGAATCCCGCCACACCGGGCGTGGTCCAGCGCAGGCCCTGCTGCTGGAGCGCGGTGGCGGCGAACATCACCGATCCGGCCGCAATGCCCCCGATCCAGAGGTGCCGGCGTTGGCGACCCGCCGATGCGCCCGTGTGCCGCCAGCGCAGGAGCGCAAACGGCGCAAGCATGGCCGCACCGATGAGGAAGCGCGTCGCGGTGATCGGCATCACATCGATTCCGAGGTCCACCGCGCGCTTCTGCGCCACGAACGCACCGCCCCAGAGAATGGCCGCCAGCAGCAGCAGCGACTCCGCGCCAAGCACGCGCCATGGTGGTCGATGTGCGGTCGCGGGTGCCGCAGCGACTTCGTCGCGATCGCCTGCCGCGTTGATCACCGCCACGGCAACTCGGTCGAGTCCTGGAGCGTGCCACCGTCGGGAACCCGCAGCGTCGCGCGGATGCGAATGCTCTCGCCCGGGGTCGGCGACACGCCGGATGGCAGGGTGACGCCGATCCGGTAGGTTCGCGTCACGACCTCGAAGATCCTCCGATTGAGCTCCGGATCCCCGAGATCCAACGGGCCGACGCTCCAGCTCTGATCGTTGAACCGGAGCTCGAGCCACACGGCACCGATGGCGCGCGTGCCGAGACCATCCCGATCGAGGCACTCGATCCGCACCTCCATGTCCGTCGCCCGATCGCTCGTCGCCGATGCCGACGGCATGGGCTCGCCGCCACTCGGGTCGACTCGGCGCGTCAGCGGATGGATCCGGATCGACTGGGGCTCATAGGGCCACGGGTACCCCGGTGCCGCGGTGACGCTCTGGTCGATGGAGGGGTCGAACGGGCGCGCCATCCACGGGCCCGCGGAATCGCTGCATCCGTTGATGATCCAGCCAGTGCCCACGAGCACAAGCGCGGCTGCGGCTCGCCCGCATCGACTCATGGACGCACGGTAGCATGAAGACATGAACACGCCACTTCGAGACCTTCGACTCACCGGACCCTGCGCGTTGCTGCTGCTGGCTGCATGCGCCACTGTCGCGGCGCAGCACGGCTCGACGGGCGGGGCCGCGCCGTCCGGTTCGTCCAGCCCGCCAAGCCCCGCGCCCGCCGCGCCGCAGCACATCAAGCCCACGCCGCTTCCCGACGGCAGCTTCCGAGATCTTCAGGGCAATCGACTCGTGCCTCCGGCCGTCATGGTCGGCGGCAAGCTCGAGCCGCTGCACCCGGCGCTGGCAAAGCATCTCGGGCTCGATCCGGCGACGACATCGGTGCTCGCGGAGGTCATTCCTGGATTGCCCGTCGACAAGGCGGGGCTCGAAGCGCACGACATCCTGATCGCCGTGGAGGGACTTCCCGACGCCCACGCAGACACGATCCGCGCACACCTTCGCAAGGCGAAGCCGGGCGAGTCGATCAAGGTCACCTACCGGCGAGCCAACGACACTCGAACGGCCACCGTGGTGCTGGAACCGTGGCATCCGGATCACATGGTGCGACCGCTGACGCCGCAGCACTTCGCGCCGCTCCCATCGCTTGCGCACCCGGCGCAGGTGCCTGCGTCCATGGCCGATGTGATGGTCCTCGAGCAACGGATCAAGGCGCTCGAGGCGCAGATGGCCGAGCTTCAGCAGGCGATGAAGGCCGGTCACTGAACCGTCGCAGCAGCAGGCTGCTGAGCACGACTGAAACGCTCGACAGCGCCATCGCGGCGCTGGCGATGATCGGATCGAGCATCCAACCCGTGAACGGGTAGAGCGCACCTGCCGCCACCGGGATCGCCATGGCGTTGTAGGCGAAGGCCCAGAAGAGATTGCGTCGCATCGTGCGAGCGGTCGCGCGCGAGAGGCGGATGGCCGCGGGGATCGCGCGAAGGTCGTTGCGCACGAGCGTGATGTCCGACGCCTCGATCGCAACATCGGCGCCGGAGCCGATGGCGATGCCCACATCCGCCTGCGCGAGCGCCGGGGCATCGTTGATGCCATCGCCGACCATCGCGACCACCTGGCCCTGGCGCTGCAGGTCGCGCACGGTCGCCGCCTTGTCTGCGGGAAGCACCTCCGCGATGACCTCGTCGATGCCGACCCGATGCGCGACGGCCTCGGCGGTGGGGCGCGCATCGCCGCTGAGCATGATCACGCGCAGTCCGTCGGATCGCAGCGCCCGCACGGCGTCCGCGGCCTCGGGCTTCTCGGGATCCGCGATCGCGAGGAAACCGGCGGGGGCGCCGTCGATCCTCGCCTCGACCAGCGTCTCGCCTGAGCGTTGTCGCGCAGCGACTTCGCCGGGCAGCCTCGCATCCTTCGCAACGCGGCCAATCTCCACCACCCTGCCTTCGACGACCGCGCGAACGCCCTCACCCACGCGCGCCTCGAACGACGCTGGTTCCACGCTGCGAATGCCGCGTCGCTCAGCGGCGCGCACGACCGCGGCGGCAAGCGGATGCTCGCTTCCTCGCTCCGCTGACGCCAGCAGTCGGAGCAGGTCCTGCTCCTGCCACGGCGCGGTGGGGAGGATCGCCGCCAACTCGGGCCGACCCTGCGTGATCGTGCCCGTCTTGTCGAGCACGACGCAGGAGAGCTGCCCGGCGCGCTCGATCGCCTCGCCACCGCGGATCAGGATTCCAAGTTCCGCACCGCGTCCCGTGCCAACGAGGATCGCCGTGGGTGTCGCCAGCCCCAGCGCGCATGGGCACGCGATGATCAGCACCGAGACGGCGGCGGTGGTCGCCAGCACCCAGCGTTCGTCGGCCGGCCCCAGGAGCGCCCACGCGGCGAACGCCAGCGCCGCGATGACGAGCACGATCGGGGTGAACACGCCCGCCACCCGATCCGCAAGCTGGGCGAGCGGCGGCTTGCCCGCCTGCGCCTCCTCCACGAGCCGCACGATCTGCCCGAGCATCGTTCCTTCGCCGACGCGATCGGCGCGGAAGCGAACGCTCCCCGTGCCGTTGAGCGTGGCGGCGAAGAGTCGGTCGCCCTCGTTCTTGTCGACGGGCATGCTCTCGCCGGTGAGCATCGATTCGTCCACCGTGGTGCGTCCCGACTCGACGATGCCGTCGACCGGCACGCGTTCTCCCGATCGCACGCGGACGAGATCGCCGACCCGGACCTCCTCGACGGGAACCTCGATCTCCACGCCGTTTCGCTCCACGCGTGCCGTGCGCGGCGCAAGGGAGAGCAGGCGCTCGATCGCCTCCTTGGCGCGGCCGCGCGCTCGCGCTTCGAGCAGGCGACCCAGAAGGATCAAGGTGACGATGACGGCGGCCGCCTCGAAGTAGACCGGGGCGTGTTCAGCACCGCCCTCGTGGCGGAACGCCGAGACGACCGATGCCACGAACGCGGTGCCGGTTCCGAGCGCCACGAGCGTGTTCATGTCGCTCTGCCCGTGCCGAAGCGCGATCCACGCGAGCCGGAAGAAGATCCCGCCGCACCAGGCGAGCACCACGAACGAGAGGACCAGTTGCACGGGAACGATCCACGCGCCATGCAGCCAAGGAATGGCGCCGTGGCTCATCGCGATGATCACGATGGGCGTGGTCAGCGCGGCCGCCACGATGAAGCGACGACGCAGGTCCCGGTCGCCGTGGGCGTGGTCGTGGGCGTGGTCATGCATCGATCGCGCCGACGGACCGTCCGCGAGGGCAGGTGCGGGCGAGCGAGCAGGTCCCCGAACGACGGGCTCGGCGCCGTAGCCGATGCGTTCCACCGACTCGACGAGCGCCCGTGCCTCGAGTTCGTCGCTCGCATCCACGGCAGCACGCCCCGTGGCGAAATTGACGCTCGCGCGTTCGACCCCGGGGACCTCCGACAGCTCTCGCTCGATCCTCGACGCGCACGCGGCGCAGGACATGCCGTGCAGCGTCAGGTCGACTCGCTTCACTCGGCGGGCTCGATGACGCTGTAGCGATCGAGATTCAGCGTGACCAACTCCCCGTCATCGCGCCGCAGCTCGAGTCGATCGAGCCAGAGGCGGTCGTCCCGGGCATGCGCGAACCACGATCCCGTGGTGGCCTGGCGCCATCGCACCACGGTGCCATCGACCTGAGTCGTCCAGACCTTTGCCACCTGCGGCATCTGCTGCGTGACGCGCACACGGGTGCCGGGGGAGAGGACCATGGTCTCGACTGCCATCGTGCGACGAGTATAGAAGGCCGCCGCGCATGGGCGTGAGTGCCCTGACACGGCCGCTGGTGATCAGTCCGCGGCGCCCGTGGCAACCGGATTCGCGGCTGCTCCGTCGCCAAGCGGCCGCGGTCCCACGACCACCAGCGTCGGCGGTGCCGACCATCGCTCCGCAAGCGTGCCGCGGATGTATCGATTCAGCGATTCGAGGTCGATTCTCTCCACATCCGCAGTCAGCTCTTGGAGGCTCCTCGCTCGGCCGAGTCGGTGCAGGTCGATCGCCATGGCCGCGGCACGAGCCGAGGTGCTCTCGCCCTGCATGACCAGCCGGCTCCTGAATCCGACGGTGGTTCGCTCGAACTCCGCGGCGGTCACGCCCGAAGCGAAGCGATCGATCTCGGCACGGATCTGCGCAAGCGTCATCTCGGCGCGATCGGGAGTGCTGCCCGCGTAGATCGAGGTGATGCCGCGATCGCGCCCCATGCTCGCGGAGGCGCCCACTGAGTAGCAGAGACCGCGCTTCTCCCGAACCTCGGTGAAGAGCCGTCCGCTCGTCTCGCCGCCGAAGATGCGCACGGCAAGTCGATGCAGCAGCGCCTCCGGCGCGGGCTCCGGAGGAGCCCAGAGTCCCAGCGCCATGTGCGCCTGGGCGCTGGGCGTCGGAACAAGCAGCGAACCGCCGATGGCGGGGCCCGACTCCTTCGGCTCCGTGGCGCGGCCGGACCAACCCTCCAGCAGCGCTTCGAGTCGAACAACGATGGCATCGATGTCGAGCGGACCGGCCATGGAGAGGATCGATCCGCCCGGCACGCCGAGCGTCCTCCATTGCTGTCGCAGGTCTTCGATCGAGAGCGCTGCAATCCCTTCGCGCGTTCCGAGACCCGAGCGATTGAATGGCGGTGGGAAGAAGCGCTCCGTGAGGCGCATGAACGCCAGGTGCGACGGCTCGTCCTCGATGCCTTCGATCGCCTGGATCGCGAGGCGCTTCGCGGGCTCCAGGTGCGACGCCTCGAACCGCGGCGACACGACGGTCGCGGTGAGGAGTGGCAGCGCTTCGTCCAGGAGCCGTCCGAGCAGCGTGGCGCTGAACGCGATGTGATGCACGCTCGGCGCGGTCCGGCGATCGACGCCCAGGCGATCGAGCGCCTCGCTGTGCGCTCGGCTGTCCCACTCGCTGGCGCCGCGCAGCAGAAGCTCGGCGATGAGTGCGCTCGCCCCCTCGCCGCGTGCTCCGGGCGGATCTCCGGCGGTGCCTGCGGGCACGAGCCACGAAAGCGCCGCACTCTGCGGCGCGTCCAGGCGCTCCACCACGAGACGAAGTCCATTGCGAAGGGTGCGCTCCTGGATCATGCGCCCCCCATGCCGGCGCCCTTGATGCGCTCCCCGATCCACTCGTCCACGCTGTGCATGCCGGGAGGTCGACGCACGAGCCAAGCCGCCAGGAGGAGGGCTCCGCGTGCAAAGAGATCTCGGCTCGTGGCCGTGTGCCGAATCTCGAGGATTTCGCCCGGACCGCAGAAGGAAACCGTGTGTTCGCCCACCACATCGCCCGCGCGAAGGGCATGGATGCGCTCGGGCGCGACCGCGCGGCCGCCCTCTTCGGCAGCCGAGGCAAGGATCTTCGCGGTCCCGGAAGGCGCGTCGACCTTGTGACGATGGTGCCGCTCAACGATGTCGATGTCGAATCCGGTACCCAGCAGCATGGCCGCCTGCCGCACCAGGAAGCGGGCGACGGCGACGCCAAGGGATGTGTTCGACGCGACCATGACGGGCACGGTGCGAGCCGCGTCGGCGATCAGTTCCTGCGTCCCCTGGGAGAGCGCCGTGGTGCCGATCAGGAGCGCCGCGCGCTTCGCAAGCGCTGCTCTGACCGCGATCTGCGCCCCTGCATCGGAGCTGAAGTCGATCACGACATCGGTGGTGTCGCCGCCCTTGAGCCACGCATCGGATTCGCCCGCATCAAGCGCCGCAACGACACGGATGAGCGGCGCCTCGCGCGCGCAGTCGAGGATGCGCGAGCCCATTCGACCCCGCGCGCCATGCACGACGATGCGCAGTTCGGAGCGTGCGCTCATCGCGCGCCTCCGAACCATCGTCGAGGAACTTGCCGGATTTCTGTGAAGAGGACTTGCAAGCGTGGCCGATAAGGGTACAACTCCAACTGGGAGTCTGCTTTCGTTACGCGGGCAGACTCGCCTTACTCCGACCACGCGTAACGAAGGGAGCCTGGCACATGGCAGCTCGCAAGAAGGCGAAGAAGAAGGCCGCAAAGAAGAAGAAGAAGTCTCGCAAGTAACCTCTTCTCGCCGAAGTGAACAGACAGTCGCCGGAGCCGACCAGTTCGGCTCCGGCGGCGTTTTTGGGGGACCTCACGCGCAGCTTGGCGATCCGAACGCATGGCCTTACCATGCCCGATTCGCCATGGCCCACATCATCGCTGAACCGTGCATCGGAACGAAGGACACCGCCTGTGTGGAGGTGTGCCCGGTCGACTGCATTCATCCGACCAAGGGCGACGGGGATCACGGCGACCAGCCGCAGCTCTACATCGATCCCGACACCTGCATCGACTGCGGTCTCTGCGTCGACGAGTGCCCGGTCCACGCCATCTTCCCGCAGGACGACCTGCCGGAGGAATGGACCCGGTACATCCAGATCAACGCCGACTACTTCGCCGCGAAAGAGGCCTGAGTCGAGCGAACGGGCAGAGGATGCCGGGCCTCATCGAGGCCGAGCGCGGCAGCGCCGCGTGCGGACCGTCACTCGTCCGTTGCGTCCGATTCCTTGTCGACGCCGGAGGGGGCATCGGGCTTCTCCGTCCAGTCGGGCGCACCAGGGCCAAGGTTCAGATCGCTGACCATCGTCTTGCGATAGCCGAGCTTTCGGATGATCTCGAGCACATCGGTCCAGCTCGGGAAGGTCTTGTGATTGACGCGCTTGAACGAATCGATCGCGAGCAGGAAGAGGAACTGCTCGCGGTTCATCTCGCCCTCCTCGGCCGACTTCACGAAGTCAGTGAGCCGACGGCCGGGACCACGACGACGCTCGAGGTTGGTCGGGCTCGGCGTGCCGAGCTGGCGCCGATCGAGTCCGGTGCGGCGGTCGACCACACTCTCCCAGCGCGTCGGGTCGGGATCGGAGGGCTTCGGCTGCGAAGGAGGCTTACTCATTTTTCGCGGCTACTGTAGCATCCTGCCCGGGATCCATTCGGAACGGCGCCGCGTGCTGCTTCTCTCCAAGACCTTCATCCTGATCGTGATCGGCGCCGGGGCGGTGCTCGTCGGACGCGGATGGAAGGCGTACATGCTCGCGTGGGCGCTGCCGGGTCTCGGGCATTGGTGGCTCGGCGAACGGAAGCGAGCGGTTCTCATCGCGGCGGCGGTGCTTGGACTGCTCTTTGGCGGCGTGCTGATCGGCGGCATCGACAGCGTCGATCAGCGCGAGGATGGTCCCTGGTTCCTTGCGCAGGCATGGAACGGACCGCTCGTGTTTGCCGTGGACTTCGCGAACGAGGAGTTGCTGAAGAAGCCCGGGCGCCTCGGCGAACTGATGTCGAGTCCGGCGCCGCCGAAGGCGCCGGGAGGACCTCCGACGGAAGTGTTCGTGAGCAGCCTCAAGGGCATCGGCGTGGTGAACGACATCGGCACGCTCTACATCGCGCTTGGCGGCCTCATGAACCTCGTCGTGATGCTCGATGCCGCCTCGCGGGCTCGACGCAATGGTGAGGAGGACGCGTGACCGACCCGGTGTCCATCCTCGCCGTGCCGACACTCGCATGGATTCCCTTCGCGTCACCGATGCCGCCTCCCGGAGCGTGGTGGTGGCTGCTCGCGCTGCCGCTCCTCATCGCCATCTCGATGATCTGGAAGGCCGTTCGACTGGAATCGCTCGATCGCTATTGGCCGCAGGTGTTCGGCATGGCGGCACAGCTATTCCTGGGCATGGCCGGTCTCACCGTCGCGCTGCTTCTGCTCGTGCGGTTCGTCATTCCGCTCCTGCCGGTGGAATAGCGCTGCCCGAAGGGTCGCGAGTCCCCAGATCAGTGCTCCAAACGCCAGCGAGAGCACCCCGACATCGAGCAGGAGTCCGCGCCAGAGGATCAAGTAGGGCGCCGCCGCATCCGCCTCGCGGAATCGGCCGGCAGCGCGACGAAGGCTGTCTCGACCATCGTCGAGTTCATGCGGCAGCGGGAAGATCTCGCCCGAGCGCAACGCGATCCATCGCCGCGCGACGAACGGTGCGGGCCATCCGACGGCGAGCGCCGCCACGCGAGGCAATCCCGTCTCGGGCCACTGGCGCTCGGGAGGAGTCGCCCACCATGGAATGTCGATCGAGGTCGGCTGCGAATTGACCAGCGGCGGCCAGTACAGCTCGGAGTTGATCCAGGTGAGACCGAACGATTCATGCCTTCGCACGAGCCAGAGTTCCGTGCCGTTGCGAATGAGCAGGGAACTGGAGCCACCTGTGCTTTCATCCGCGCCGATCAGGGCGATGATCGCGAGCGTCACAGTGGCGACGGCGCCGAGCAGGATCGAGACGATGGCTCCGAGCAGGCGCCGCACGGCATCATTGTGCCGCATCCGTCGTCGCGGTGGTGGTGCCGAGCGATGCGCGAATGCCGCTCCGACTCAGGCAGTGAGATCGTCGAGCAGGCGCCGCAGGGCTGCCTGCATGCGCTCCGGCGTCTCGTAGGTACCGCGCTCGATCGAGGCGCGAATCGACTGGACCTTCTCCTCCCGAACATCCGGCATGGTTCGGAGGCGCTCCAGGTGACGCGCATGATCGGAAAGGTCAACGCGATCGATCGTCGGACGGGCCGAGGATTCGCTCTGGCGTACCGGCGTCGATCGATGGATGCTCGCTGTCGAGGCAGCTCCGATCGAGGGGCCGATGGGGGCAATGTCTGGCATGTGGCGATGGCTCCTCGACGGGACGGCCATCCTTGGCGCCCGACGATCACTGCAGGAGAATCGCGTCCGTGGAACCCGAGTCGACGCTCATCCGAAGCGTGACTCCGCGACCTCTCCGAGGCGTTAGTATCGTCGGGCCGATGCGCGGCTCTTGAAGGATTCGCAATGCCTCAGACGGAGTTCACAAGTCTCGGCGGGATGCTGCTTTGAGCCGTCGATCCCGCTCCAATTCCGCACGGCGCAAGTGGTCATGCATCGACCGGTTTTCGAGCGAGTCCAGATCGGCCGGTAATACCAGTCTCGCGGGCTCGCGGAGGCTGGTCCGGGCAGTCGGCACCCTCACCCTTCTTGCCGGACTGATGTCGTGCACAGCTCCCGCCTCCGTCGCTGTGACCAAGCCGCAGTCCCTTCGGCAACCAGCGCTACCGCCGGAACCGGTGACGACCACCGCATTGATGAATCCTGGTGACGAGGTGGATGACAACATCTGGACCCGCAGGCCGAGGAATCGGCTTCAGCCGGGACAGGCGGCGGCACCTGAACGGCCAACGGCCGCCGCGGCATCAAAGGCTGGAGCCGCGCCGATTCCCGCGGGCACGGCGATCGCGGGCGCGGCGAATACAGGTGTCGCTGACGCAGGGGTGGGGGCAACCGTCGCTGGGGACTCAGGCGCAGGGGCAACGGGTGCCGAGCGCACTACGCAGGGTCCCGTGTCCGTGTCGCTCCAGGACATCGAACCGACGACGCAGCAGACCCGGGCGGCAATTCCAGCGACGAAGGCCGCAATGCCGGCAGCCAAGGCTGCCGCGCCAACGCTCCGTCTGGAAGCGGAGACCGCGCCGCCGATGGTGACGGGCGATCAGAAGTCATCTGAAGCGCCGCAGGTCTGGGCGATTGCGCTGGCCACCTTCAGCGGGAACGATCATCGTGCCGTTGCCGAGGCCGCGACGCAGCACTTCGTGCAGCAGGTTCCGGATCTCAAGGGTGCCATCGTCCGAAGCACGACCTCAGGCAGCGTGGTGCTGTGGGGCGAGTTCTCCGGCCCGCGGGATCCGCGTGCCAAGCCGCTCATCGATCGGCTCAAGCAGATCACCTTCGGTGATGCGCGACCGTTCGGCCGCGCCATGCTCACGCGCCTCGAGCAGTTCAGCGACGAGCCGTTGCCTCCCTGGGATCTGCGACAGGTGCGTCGGCTCCATCCGCAGGTGAGGATCATCTACACGCTCCAGGTGGCCGCCTGGAGCGATCTCGGAAGCGGCTCGCTCAGCGTCGACCAGATCCGTCGAAGCGCGGAGGACTACTGCCGGCAGCTTCGAATGCAGGGCGTGGACGCATGGTTCCACCATGACGGCGATCTGCGGACCAGCATCGTCACCGTTGGTGTCTTCGACCACCGCGCCTACGACGCGCAGAGCACGCTCTTTGCGCCGGAGGTGGAAGCGATGCGGCGTCGATTCCCCAACTCCCTGCTCAATGGAGCCGAGCTCCTGCTCAAGCCCGATCCTGCGCGACCCGACTACACGGTGCCGCAACCGAGCCGCCTCGTCGAGGTGCCGCGATGAGCACGCCGATCCTCGGACAGGCCACGGCGCTTCGCACGCTCACGCGCGCCATGGGCACCGGTCGAATGCACCACGCGTGGATCTTCCACGGCCCCGCCGGCACGGGGAAGTTCACGGCGGCGATGCATCTGGCGCGTCTGCTTCTCGATCCTTCGGTGACCCAGGATCGTCGCGCCGCGTTCGATCCACCCGATGCCGCGGAGAGCGAGGTGGCGTCGCTCATCGACGCGGGCACGCATCCGGACCTCCATGTGATCCGCAAGGAGCACGCGGCACGCAGCGCCCAGCGCGAGCTGCGCGATCGCAAGCAGACGAACATTCCCCTCGACCTCCTGCGGGAACTCATGATTGGCGGCGGAGACTTCGGCGGTGCCAATGCGCCCCCGGTCTTCCGGACGCCGCTGCTTGGTCACGGCAAGGTCTTCATCATCGATGAGGCGGATCTGCTCGAGACCGAGGCGCAGAACGCGATGCTCAAGACCCTCGAGGAGCCGCCGGAGCGCACATGGATCATCTTGTGCGTCGAGCAGGAGGAGCGATTGCTGCCCACCATCCGGAGCCGCTGCCAGCGCATTCCGTTCGGCCCTCTCCCGGCGGACGCGATGCAGCGCTGGTGGCAGTCCAGCGGGCTGGAAGTGGAACCGGCGGAACGCGCCTGGGTCGATCGCTTCGCGGCGGGATCACCGGGCATGGCCAGGCGCGCCGTGGAGGAGCGGCTCATCGATTCGTGGCGAGAGCTTCAGCCGTCGCTCGAGGCGATCGAGCGAGGCCGCTTCGATGCAGCACTGGCGGGGCGCATGGCGGAGTTCGTCGATGGATACGCCAAGAGCGTGGTGAAGCAGAACGAGAACGCGAGCAAGGAGGCGGCCAACCGCGCGGGCGCGAGACTTCTCGCCGCGCTGCTGGGCGCCCATGTGCGCGAGCGCATCAGCGAGCGCATCAGCGAGCGCATCATGGCGCGGGCCGACACACCTGGCGATGGAGTGGAACCGTGGCTCGAGCTCGTCGACGCGCTCCGCGGATTCGACGAGGCGCTGCGCGCCAACATCAACATGAAGCACGCGATCGCCGACCTGGTGGCGCAGTGGATGCTTCATGCGGCGGGCGCGAAGGCATGACGGAGACCTCGGATGTGCCGGCCGGCGACCGCGGACCGGCACCGCGCATGAACTCCGGGTCGATTCCACATCATGCGCACGGCGCGTCGATGGAGATCGAGCGCACCTTCCTGCTCGACCGAATGCCGCCGATTCCCGATGGTGCGGAACGGTGGGAGATCGAGCAGGGCTACTTCGCCGGCGACGGTGAGATCGAAGGGCGACTGCGACGCGTCCGCGTGCCGACGGGGCACGAGCAGTTCTTCCACACCATCAAGCGCGGCACGGGCCTGATCAGGGAGGAACATGAGCGGGAGATCGCGCGGGAGGAGTTCGAACGACTCTGGCCGCAGACGGAGGGCCGGAGGCTCTCCAAGGCCCGATTCCGCATCAATGCCGGGACGCTGGTCTGGGAGATCGACCAGTTCCACGGGCTGCCGCCGATCGAGGGACGGGCGCTGGTGATCGCGGAGGTGGAGATCCCACCCGGCATCGAGCCCTCGTCGGTCGAGCCGCCGGCATGGCTGCGGGAGCGAGTCGTCCGCGAGGTGACGGACGAGCCGCGCTTCCGCAACTACGCGCTCGCCACGGCCTCGGCTACCATCTGACCCCATGCCCGAGATGCTTCGGTGTTCCGTCGTCACCCCCGTCGATTCCGTGTTCGATGGCGAGGCCACCTATGTGAACCTCCCCGCCTGGGACGGTCAGTTGGGTGTCATGCCCGGCACGAGTCCGTTCCTCACGCGGCTTGGACTCGGCGTCCTGACCATCGAGCAGGGCGCGAACCGCAAGCAGTTCGCCACCGACGGCGGGTTCGCCCAGATGAAGGAGGGCGTGTTGACCATGCTCGCCGACGGCGCGACGGATGCCGACTCGATCGACCGCGCGAAGGCGGAGGCCGAGTTGACCGAGGTGGGAGTGCGGCTCTCGCAGGGAGCCGGCTCCGATCGGGAGCGCCAAGCGCTCGAGCGGGCGCAGCGAATGGCATTCACGAAGGTCAGCCTCGCGCGTCGATAGCCTCACAGCCGTGGCGCCGCGTCGTGCATCAATCGAGTCATCGAACGAACGGGCGGTTGCTATCGCCACGAATCCGGATGAGGACGGGGCGGACCCGGTGATGGACGAAGGGACCGAACCGGAGCCATCGTCGGAGTCGGACGAAAGTCCGGTCGCGGCGGGCGAACCGGCATCCCAGCCGATTCCATGCGAATCGATCCCGCTGTCCCAGCGCGTGGAGGCGGTCCTGCTCTGCTCGGATCGACCGATCCCGGACGCGAGGATTGCCGAGATCCTCGGTCTGGCGGTCAAGCAGCGCGAGCGAGGCGATGCAGCGAGCAACAGCACGCTGCGATCGATCCATCGCGCGATCGAGCAGCTCAACGAGGAGTACCAGGCAAGCGGTCGAGCGTTCCGGATCGAGGCGGTGGCGGGAGGCCGACAGATCCTCACGCTTCCAATGCTCGGACCGGTGATCGCTCGGTTGAAGGCGGCGCGTTCGGAGGGGCGGCTCTCTCCCGCGGCTCTCGAGACGCTCGCAATCGTGGCGTATCGGCAACCGATTCTGCGAGCCGACATCGAGAGCATTCGCGGCGTCGCGTGCGGCGAGGTCCTTCGCACGCTGATGGACCGACGGCTGGTGCGGATCGTGGGGCGTGCCGAGGAGCTCGGTCGTCCCATGCTCTACGGGACGACGAAGGAGTTCCTCCGCGCCTTCGGCCTCTCGCGCATCGACGACCTGCCGAATCCCGGGGCTTCGAGCGGCGGCACTCCCGACTGACCGCACCGCAGCGGGCTCTCCGATCACGACTGAACGACCGTAAAAACACAACGGACCGGCTCTCAATGAGCCGGCCCGTTGGAATCTCGTCGTTGGAACCGAGTTCCTTGTCAGGCCCGTCGGCGACGGCCAGCGATGGCCGCGAATCCGAAGAGGGCGATTCCAGCTGGGGTCGGAATGACCTGCATCACGAAGACGCTCGTGAAGCTGGCCTGATCTCCGGCCGTCAGGAAGAAGCGAAGGCGAACGGACATCGTGCTGCCAAGAGGCGGTCCGTCCAGGCTCGGAATCGGATACCCGCCGAAGTCCTCCTGACCGAGGGATGCGCTGTCGAACGAACCGGCGACTGCCAGTCCGCCCATCAGCAGGCCTGCCTGCTGGGAGCCGTCGACATACGCACTCCAGATCGGGACATCGTTGTCGAGTGAACCAAGCTCACCGCCGTCGAAGTCCGCCGTGACACCGCCCGCCACCGAGCCGCCCATCTTGGTCGGCGAGGCATCGGGAGTGGTGCTCAGCTCGATGAGCACATCGTAAACCTGCGTGAGGGCGCTCAGGTTCTGGAAGGTGAAATTGCCGCTGACGAACACGAGCGATGTTTCCTGGGAGTTCGATGCGTTGAAGTCCCAGGTCGTCAGCCAGTTCAGGTCGGTATCGCCGCCGAGGTAGTTGTAGACGCCGGTTGCGGCAGTCGAGGTTCCCAGCGGGTTGAAGACGGAATCATTGCCGTCGACATTGACGGTGATGCTGACTCCGGGCGGAGCAGCAAATGCGATGGCCGATGCTGCGAGCGCCATCAGGGCAGCAGTAGTTGCGATTCGAACGGAACCCATTGTTTTCTCCGATTGCCTTTCTAGGGCGGGGCTTGAAGCCCTGCCGGTCATTGTTGTCCTTGAGGTGTCCCCGCCCGCACAGGGCGACGACCCGTGTATGCCGTGCCCATTCGGGACACAGCGGATCAATCACTTAGCTGCGACGCCGACGAACCAGCCCGACTCCGAGTCCAAGGACCGCGATGGCGCCTGGGGCCGGAATGACGGTGAAGATGCTCGTGAAGCTGGCCGAGTCACCATGCGACAGCGTGAAGTCGAGTCGGATGCCGATCTTCGAGATGACACCGGGACCTGCGACCGCGGTGAACGACTCGGGGCCACCCGTGCCGGACTGGAACGGGCCCGTCGCGCTGAACGCGAACGGGTTGTCCATCGTCGGGTTCATCAGCGAGTAGACCTCGACATCATCGATGAACGCGGTGTAGATCGAAGTGCCCGTCATCGGATTCGATGTGACGAGCGCCGTACTGCCGTTCAGATCGGTGACCGTGCCGGTGATCGACCCGGACATCACCGTTGGACCGGCCAGACCGCCGAACAAGAGGTTGTTCGTGATGGTGACCGTCTGGGTCTGGCCCGACGTATTGGTGATCACATAGTTGAAGATGATGGTCTCTGCCGCAGCAGTTGACGCGAGCGCCATGGCAAGCGCGGCGCCGCCCATCACGATACCGAAACGACGAAGATTCATGTCTCCCATCATCCTTCCTCCGATGGCTCGCTGCCGTGGCTTCGGGCCCCGACCGTCGAACCAAGTATTCGTTCACTCACTCCATGGGGAGAGAACCATCTCGCCCCAAACTCCAAGTCTCACACTAGCCGCACGCCGGTCGCGAGCAAGCGTCTTGGATTGCGTGGCTCGTGAAATCGACAGCAACGAGGAAGTTTCCTCGGGTGTTCCACCTCACAAACGGCCGTGCATTCGAAGCTTTTGTCGGGCCGAGGAAGTGCGGAGCCTCCGCGATTCAAGATGACCGAGCGCCTCGAGCGTTCGACGGCTGGCGCTGCCAGCTCTGTCGACTCGGAGAGCAGATCGCCCTCTCAGGTCGGCCGTCCCAAGCTCTGCGGGACGACGAAGGAGTTCCTCCGCGCCTTCGGCGTTTCGCGCATCGACGACCTGCCGAATCCCGGGGCCTCGAGCGGCGGCACTCCCGACTGACCGCACCGCGGCGGGCTTTCCGGATCACGACTGAACGACCGCAAAAACACAACGGGCCGGCTCAAGGAGCCGGCCCGTTGGAATCTCGTCGTTGGAACCGAGTTCCTTGTCAGGCCCGTCGGCGACGGCCAGCGATGGCCGCGAATCCGAAGAGGGCGATGCCCGCGGGAGTCGGGATGACCTTCATCACGAAGACGCTCGTGAAGCTGGCCTGATCTCCGGCGGTCAGGTAGAAGCGAAGGCGAACCGCCATCTTGCTGCCGAGGGCCGGGCCGTCAAGGTTGGGGATCGGGTATCCGCCGAAATCCTCGTATCCGAGGGTGGCGCTGTCGAACGCACCGGCGACTGCCAGTCCGCCGACGAGCAGGCCAGCCTGCTGGGAGCCGTCGACATAGGCGCTCCAGATCGGGAAGTCATTGTCGAGAGCACCGATCTCACCGCCATCGAAGTCAGCCGTGAGGCCGCCCGCGACCGAGCCGCCCATCTTGGTCGGCGAGGCATCGGGAGTCGTGCTGAGCTCGATGAGGACATCGTAAACCTGCGTGAAGGCGCTCAGGTTCTGGAAGGTGAAGTTGCCGCTCACGAACACCATCGCGGTCTCTTGAGAGTTCGACGCGTTGAAGTCCCAAGTCGTCAGCCAGCTCAGATTGGTCTCACCGCCGAGGTAGTTGTAGACCCCGGGAGCGGCAGTCGAAGTGCCACCTGGATTGAAGACGGAATCGTTGCCGTCGACATTGACGGTGATGCTCACTCCTGGCGGAGCAGCGAGTACGACGGCCGATGCTGCAAGCGCCACGAAGGCAGCAGAAGTTGCGATGCGAACGGAACCCATGTTTCCTCCGATTGCCTTTCTAGGGCTGGGCTTGGAAGCCCGGCCGGTCTTTCTCGTTCCCTTTGATGTTGTCCCCGCCCGCGCTGGGCGATGACCCGTCCAACCTAAGCCGTGCCCGACTCGGGGCAAGGTGAATCAATCATTCAGCTGCGACGACGACGAACCAACCCGACTCCGAGTCCAAGAACCGCGATGGCGCCTGGGGCCGGAATGACGGTGAAGATGCTCGTGAAGCTCGCCGAATCGCCGGGCGAGAGCGTGAAGTCGAGTCGGATGCCGATCTTGGCCGTGACGCCAGGACCAGCGACCGCGCTGAACGACTCAGGTCCGCCGGTGCCAGACTGGAACGGTCCCGTCGCGGAGAACGCGAACGGGTTGTCCATCGTCGGGTTCATCAGCGTGTAGACCGCGACATCATCGATGAACGCGGTGTAGATCGAGGTACCCGTCAGCGGGTTCGATGTCACCAGCGCCGTGTTGCCGTTGAGGTCAGTGACCGTGCCCGTGATCGATCCGGACATGACCGTCGGCCCAGAAAGACCGCCGAACAGCAGGTTGTTCGTGATGGTCACAGTCTGGGTCGCGCCAGAAGTGTTGGTCACCACATAGTTGAAGACGATGGTCTCTGCCGCAGCAGTTGACGCGAGCGCCATGGCAAGCACGGCTCCGCCCATCACGACACCGGAACGACGAAAAGTCATGACTCCCATCATCCTTCCTCCGATGGTTCGCTGCCGAGGCGTCGAGCGCCGACCGCCGAACCAAGAATCCTTCACTCACTCCATGGAGAGAGAACCGACTCTCCCCAAGCTCCGAGCCCCAGAATAGCCGCACATCGGCCTGGTGCAAGCGTCTGGATCGTGCGATCTGTGAAATCGAGGCCGATGAGATACGGCCCCTGAGCCATCCGCAATGGTGTTATTGAGACAGTGAGGCGCGAGCAGCGCTCGCTCCAGGTGCGAGCGCCGGCGAGGAATCACCATGCGGGCCGATTGCAGATCTAACGACGACTGCGATATCGGACATGGAGTTTGCCGTTCGGACGGCGTCCTTCAGCTCCTTCGCGTGCCCCATCGTCTTCCCGTACCAGGAGATTCGCTTTCGCATCGTCTCCAGAGCCGCCCGTTCCTCTGCGTGGATCTGAAGAAGCTCCACATGCCTGAGGATGACACGGCACTTCTCGTTGAAGCTCGGCTCCGCTGGAAGCGTGCCACTCCTGAGCAGACCCCATGAGCGGGCGAAGATCCACGGCGTTCGCAAAGCGCCGCGGCCGATCATCACGCCGCGGCAGCCATGCGACCGAAGGGCTGCGACAGCGGCGTCGGGCGTCAGCAGGTCTCCGTTGCCAATGACCGGGATCCGGTCGACTGCGGCCGCGACCTCGCTGATGCGGCTCCAATCGGCCTTGCCGGAGAAGAGCTGAACAGTGAAGCGGCCATGCACGGTGATCGCCGCAATACCCACGCGCTCAAGTGATTTCGCGAGGCTCGGTGCGACGAAGTTGTCCGGATCCCATCCCAGCCGGACCTTGGCCGTCACGGGCACGCGACCGCCGGAATGCTTCGCGACCGCGTCCACGATCTTCGCCGCAAGCCGTACGGTGGAATCCGGCTCACAGAGCAGGAGGGAACCGCCGTTCTTCTTGGCCACCTTGTCCACCGGGCAGCCCATGTTGATGTCGATGAGCCTGGCGCCGTGATCGACCGCCCAGCAAGCGGCTTCGGCGAGCGGGTCGTCCCAGTTGCCGTAGAGCTGCATGCCGCAGGGCTGGTCCTGCTCATTGGTCGCCGCGAGCGCGACGCTCTTGGGCGTACCTCGAAGCAGCGCCCGGCAATTCAGGAGGTCGGTGCTGGCCAGACCGACTCCGCCCAGTTCGCGACAGAGGATCCGGAACGCCAGATCGCAGTGTCCCGCGATCGGGGCAAGCAGGAACGGCGTTTCGAGTTGAAGCGGGCCAATGGCGAGCACGGGGGTCCCATTGTTGCCGCGGTCGCGGGAAATCGCCTTCGCGACCTCCCCAAGAAGTGCCGATCGTTGCCCGACGGCCCTTGTCACGGCGGACCCGAGAGCCGACGATGGCGAGTTCTGCGTCGTTCATCGCCTCTTGGCGAGGCGTTCGAGCGCACGCAGGTCGCGGCGGACTCTTTGGAAGGAACACCATGACCTCGTTCTCCACTCACAGTCGGATGCAGACGCACCACGCAACGGTCGGCCTCACGGCCGCCGGCGCGCTCGGTATCGGGATCGTCCTCAGCGCTTCGGCGCTTGCAGGCGCTTCGGAGCCTTCCCCCATGGCTGACCCAGTGCTCATTCCTCGCGCCGTGATCTTCGGCAATCCGGAACGGGCGTCTCCCACGCTCTCTCCGGATGGCTCGCAGGTCGCGTTCCTGGCGCCGCTCGACGGCGTGTTGAATGTCTGGGTCGCGCCGTTGAATGTGAAGGCGGCCGGTCCGGATGGGCTGCTTGCCGCGGTCACGGCCAAGCCCGTGACGAACTCGAAGGAGCGCCCGATCATGCGCTACCAGTGGGCGCACAACGGCCAGCAGATCCTCTTCGCGAAGGATCGGGGCGGCAACGAGAACTTCCATGTGCATGCGGTCGATCTCGACACCGGCGTCGAGCGTGATCTGACGCCGGGCGACGAGACGCTCGCGCAGATCCTCGACGCGGACAAGCGCTTCCCCGACGAGATCCTCATCGCGTCCAACAATCGGAACCCGCAACTGCTCGATGTCTACCGCGTCAACACGCGCACCGGCGATCGCACGATGATCTTCGAGAACGACGCGGGCTGGATCTCCATGACGCCGGACGCGGACTGGGTGATCCGCTCGCGGCAGCGCATGATGCCCGACGGCTCCACCGAGATCCAGGTGCGCGATTCCGCGGACTCGGATTGGTACACCTTCGCGACCGTTCCGTTCGAGGACGCGCAAGGCACCTCGCTCGCCGGGTTCAGCAAGGACGGCAAGTTCGCGTACATGATCGATTCGCGCGGTCGGAACACCTCCGGGCTCTTCAAGGTGGTGCCCGCGCCCGGCGGCGGAACGCCCGAGCTCATCTTCTCCTCGCCGAAGGCGGATGTGAGCGGCGCGATGATCAATCCGGACACGCGCGAGATCGAAGCGGTGTCGAGCGAATACCTGCGCCGCGAATGGAAGCTGCTCTCCGACACGATCGCGAAGGAGTTCGCCGCGCTGTCGAAGCTCGACGCCGGCGACTTCGATGTCACCGACCGCACGGACGATGACACGCGATGGATCGTGCAGTACCGCCAGGATGTGGGGCCGGCGCGCTGGTGGCTCTGGGATCGCACGGCGGGCAAGGGATCGTTCCTCGGCACGGCGCGTCCGTCGCTCTCGGGAATGCCGCTCCAGCCGATGAAGCCGGTCGAGATCACGGCGCGCGACGGGCTGGTGCTGCCGTCGTACCTGACGCTTCCGTCGCCGAACTCGAAGAACGTGCCGATGGTGCTCTTCGTTCACGGTGGACCCTGGGCGCGCGACAACTGGGGCTACAACCCGTACCACCAGTGGCTCGCGAACCGCGGCTATGCGGTGCTGAGCGTCAACTTCAGGGGCTCGACGGGCTTCGGCAAGAACTTCCTCAATGCCGGCACGCGCGAGTGGTACGCCAAGATGCAGGACGACCTGAATGATGCCGTGGCGTGGGCGGTGAAGCAGGGATACGCCGATCCGAAGCGCGTGGCCATCATGGGCGGAAGCTACGGTGGATACGCGACCCTCGCGGGACTCACGCGCGATCCCGAGCTCTTCGCGTGCGGCGTCGACATCGTCGGTCCGAGCCACATCGCCACGCTGCTCAAGAGCGTGCCGCCGTACTGGAAGCCGGTGATCGCGATGTTCGAGTCGCGCGTGGGCGCCCTGAGCGAGACGGAGTTCCTCGACCAGATCTCGCCGCTCACGCATGTGCAGAACATCAAGCGTCCGCTGCTCATCGGGCAGGGCGCCAACGACCCGCGCGTGAAGGTGCACGAGAGCGATCAGATCGTGGCCGCGATGAAGGGCCATGAACTGCCGGTCACCTATGTCGTCTTCCCCGACGAGGGTCACGGCTTCGCACGGCCGACCAACAACATGGCCTTCAACGCGATCACGGAGCAGTTCCTCGCCAAGCACATCGGCGGCCGGTCCGAGCCGGTCGGCGAGGATGTGCAGAAGAGCTCCGCGCAAGTGCGCGAGCTCGGCGGCCTCACTCTCCCCGGGGTGAAGGTGTGGACGCCGTCGGCTGACCAGTGACGCTCGCGTCCGGCGCGGGCGACGGATCGGGTGCCGGGGCTGCGGCTGGTGGGTCGGGCGCGAAGATGAACTCTCCGCGCTCGACCGACCAGTCGTTGCCGAAGAAGCCGGCGGCTCGGATTCCGTCGATGCCTCGATCGAGCGCGTCGGCGCCGATCACGGTCACATCCGGATACGCCACGCCGCTTTCGAAGTAGGGCAGGCGTTCGGAGAGACGATGGCCCACGGCTCCCGTCGGCGCGATGGCCGCCACGCTCGCCACCGCGCTGTCCGGACGCGGACGCACCAGGAGCACGCAGAGATCCTCGCCCTCGAGCGTTCGCGAGCCGATCTGCGCGGTACCGCGTCGGACTTGCACGGGGCTTCCGCCGAGCAGCTTCGACCACGCCGAGTTCGTCTCCGCGTTCCCGTAGATCACGATGTTGCGGTCCGGATGCGCGGCGGGATCGAAGGCGCTGTCGGGCATCAGCTCCATGGCGCCGTTGCCGCGGTACCAGAAGGTCTCCGAGTCGAATCGTGCCTTGCGAAGGGAGCGTTCGTTCTCCTCCGCGGTTCCGATCGTGCCATGGACGAGCAGCACGCGGTTGCGGAAGGCGTCCTTGAACGGACCCATGCGCTGATGGCGCTTGAGCTCCGGTCCGGGCTCCACCGCGGCGCGCCAGCCGTTGCCGTCGCGCTCGAGCCAGAGTCGGCCGTCCGCCGGACGGGGGATGTCGCCGATCGTTGCGCCGTCGAGCTCCACCGTGATCGGGCCGTCGGCCTGGAGCCCTGCCGCCGCGAGGTCGATCATCAGCCGCGCCACATTCGCGGTGGTTCCGCCGACTCTGCGCGACTCCGCGTGGCGCGAGAGCTCGATGCGCGATGGCTCGAACGCGACCTGCTGCGCGTCGATCAGCGCCCAGTCGCAGCGTGGACTCACGGCGGGGGAGGCCGTGACGAAGGTCAGCGGCGAGCGCTGCGCCGACGGCGCGAGCGTGCGCCGACGCATGAAGTCCATCATGGCGGGCCAATCGACGCACTCGGCGCCCCACCAGTGGCCGGCGCCCGGCCGCTCGTGATAGGCGAAGTCGGTGTGGAACTGCCCGAGTTCGCCGCGCATGGTGCGCGCGTTGGAGACGGACACATTGTCATCCGCGTCTCCATGAAGGATGTAGACCCCGAGGCGCTTCAGATTCTCCTTGAGCCGGAGCGTCTGGCTGGCCAGCGCGGCGCGCATCAGCAGGGAGCCCATCGGCGTCGATGACTCGGCCTCGGTCAGGAACGGCGGGAACTGGATCCATCCCGCGCTGGGGCCGCTGACCGCGAAGCGATCCGGATACTGCACGGCGAGTTGCCAAGCGCCGTGTCCACCCATCGAGTGGCCGGTGACCCACTGGCGACGCGGATCGGTGTCGAATCGGCGCTGCGCGAGTTCGAGCACCTCGATCGCGTCGAGGCGGCCCCAATCCTCCCAGTCGAAACCGTAGGGCCTGCGATTCGTCGGCGCGACGATGTGGGCCCACGGCTTGCGCCGATACGCCGCCGCCTGGTTCGTCGCTTCGACACTGGCGCCATGCAGGGTGAGCATGAGACCCGGTCGAGTCGTCGCATCCGCTGCGGGGTTCGCAGGCTGAAGGGCGTAGTACTGCACGCTTCCGTCGATGCTGCTGACGAATGTGATTCGGCGCATGGTGGCGTCGTCCACCGCGCGAAGCTCGAACGAGCGCGAACTCACCGCATGCACGGCCTCCTTGCCCTGCACGGGAATCTCGAGCGAGAGCGAGATCGCGATGGCGCCGGGTTCGGTCGGCGCGGCGCCCTTGAGGCGCACGGCGACCTTGTGGATTCCCAACGGAGGCACGGGCGGAACGGGGCTGACCGTGGCCTCGCCCCCGGCGACGGTTGCGCGAATGGCGCCGCGCGAAAGCGGCGTGCGATCCGGGTTCACGACGAGCACGCCGACCACCGTGTCGATCGGCTCGCCGACCAGAAGGTCCGGCGCCGTGAGATCATGAAGGTCGAGCCACGGCTGCGCCGGTTCGGGAAGCGGCTGAAGCGTTGCGCGGAGCACGCCGCCGTGGGCCGCGAAGAGGAGATCGTTTGCGCCCTGCTGGAGCAGGATGGGAAGCCGCGTGTTCCCGTACTGGTACGGGTCGCCGGTGCGCGGAACGCCGTTGACATAGACGAGTGAATGGCGCGTGGCGTCGAGCAGCATCGGTCGCTCGCGGTCGCTCTCGATCCGCACGAACGCATAGCCGCCGCGCAGCGCCTCATCGCGCAGGAAGCCGTCCTCGCCCGCCACCGCCCTGGTCCATGTGCGCGACGATCCATCCGGCAGCGTGATCGAAGCGCCTTCGGCCGGCGGCTCGAAGTCGCCGCGCACGATCGCGGACTGGATGGCGTCGATGCGCACGGGCGCTCGCCGCGAGCGCGCCACCGCGCCGATGACGAGCGCCTCGCGGATCTCGACAGGTTGCGACGGCGACGGCACAGGCGCAACCGCCGGGGGTGGCGCGGGCGTCGGCGCGGCGACGGGCTCCGTGGGCGGCGGCGTCGGCTCCGCGGAGGGCGCCGCGGGCGGTGCGGGGGTCGGCGCGGCAGGCGCGGGCGCAGCCGGAGGCGTCTCGGGCGCCGGCGGCGGCGGCGACGGCGATGGCGGGGGCACATCCTGCGCGCGGGTCGTCGCCGCAAGCAGGAGCGTCAGGAACAGGTGCGTCGCGATGCGTCGCATGCGTGAAGTGCGTCTCCTCGTAGGCGGGAAGTCTCGCCGATTTGGAGCGTCTTGTGGAGCCTCCGCATCAGGCGAAGAGATGGTCGAGGATGACATCCTTGATCCGTCGGCAGGAGAGGCGCGGTTCGTCGGGACCGTAGCGATTGTCGGCGATCAGCAGCGGTTCGAAGCCAGGAGCGACCTCGGCCCGGCCGTGGCTGCCCCGCACGAGCGACGGATCGAGCGGAATGACCTCCATGAGGGCGCGGAAGCCGAGTCGGCGTCGCAGCAGCGCCCAGGCCACGCGGCCGGCTGGCCATCGCAGCGCTGGGTCGAGCATGAGCTCGCAGGGGTCGTAGCCGGGCTTGCGGTGGATGTCGACGGTGCGAGCGTAGTCGGGCGCGCGCGACGGATCGTTCCACCAGCCATAGGCGAACCACGCGCCGGGCGCGGCCACGCAGAGGAAGTCGCCGCTGCGCTCGTGCAAGAGACCGCGCGCGTGCTGCGCCTCGCGATTCAGCACTTCCTCGATGCCATCGGTCCTTCGCAGTCGATCCTCCACGCGCGACGCAAGCGACGCGTCCGAAGGGTCGCGAAGATAGACATGCGCCACTTGATGATCCACCACCGCGAAGGCGGCGCTCGCACCGGCATCGAGATGCTCGCGACCGAGCTCCTCGCGGATGGCGAGCACGCCCGCGTCGCGCAGGATCCGGTTCAGCTCGATCGCGCGCGACACGGGCTCGATGCCGTACTCGCTGACGATCATCACGCGCACTTCGGCGGCGCGAAGGCGGTCGATCAGCATGCCCAATTGGTGATCGATCTCGCGCAGCTCCGCAGCGACGGCGGGCGTGCCGGGACCGTCGCGCTGGAGGCAGTAGTCCAGGTGCGGCAGGTAGACCAGCGTGAGCGTGGGGCGGGAACGCGCGACGACCTCGACGGCGCAGCTCACGATCCACTCGGTGGAGCGAATGTCCGACTTGGGCCCCCAGAAGTGGAAGAGCGGGAAGCGCCCGAGACGCCGTTGCAGCGAATCACGCAGCTCGGCAGGCGTCGTCCAGAGATCGGGAATCTTGCGGCCGTCCGCGGGATAGAGCGGCCGCGGCGTCACCGCGATGTCCACGCTCGAGTACATGTTGAACCACCAGAAGAGGTTGGCGGTGGTGACGCTCGGATCGCGTCGCCGCGCCGCATCCCAGACCTTCTCGCCATGGACGAGTCGATTCGACTGCTTCCAGAAGCGCACCTCGGCGCTTTCGCGGTCAAACCAGCCGTTGGCGACGATTCCATGTTCTCCGGGAGCGAGTCCCGTGAGCATGCTCGACTGCACGGTGCAGGTCACCGCCGGCAGATCCGGTGCGAGCGTGCGGATCCCGCCCATCTCGCGCGCGAAGGCGCGCAGGCGCGGCATGCGGTCGCCGATCAGGTTCGGCGAGAGGCCGGCGACGAGCAGGACGGCAGTGGGATGCGCCATGCGAAGGCGAGGATACGACGCACGCGACCTACGAGCCGGCGATGCGCGAGTGCCCGACGGTGACGACGAAGAAGAGCCCCAGCGCGACGAGCGCCAGTCCGGGCTGGGCCAGCAGCGCGAGACTCATGGCATCGACGAGCGCGATCGCGCCGATCCACGCCATGATGGCGCGCGGCACGCGCACGCCGCCCGGCTTGACGCGCGACGGAAGGAAGCGTGCGGCGACCGATGGCGGCAGCGGCGTCGCGAAGAGCTGGGCCCGCACGATCCACGCGATCAGCGCGCCCATGAGGAACGCCACGCCGAAGGCCCGCTCCTCGCTGAGTGCGGGCAGCAGGCCGCTGCCGAGTGCCGCGACCGGCGCGAGCGCGGGCACGAGCAGCAACGGACCGAGCCAGCGGCGCAGCGCTCCGCCGCCGTCGGCGCGAGCCTCCCCGCGAGCCACGATGCTCATGATCGCGACATAGAGCGCGAGCGGCAGTGCGAACCAGGCGAGCAGGCGCCACGGCACGCCCGCGTCGCCCCCGAGTGCCGCCGCCGGCACGACCATCGCCAGGGCGCGGCAGAGCGCCATGAGCGGAATGCCCAGGATCGCGCGCGCATGCAGCAGGTCGTAGGCGACGATGGTGCCGACGAGCGCCAGCGCCCACGGCAGCGCCGCGCGATCCACCGCGCAGATGCCGATGGCGCCGGCACCCATGAGGACGATCGCGGCATTGAGCGCCGCGCCGGGCGAGATGCGTCCGGAGGGAATGGGGCGATGCGGGCGCTCGCGGCGATCGATCTCGAGGTCGAGCCGATCGTTCAGCACCATGCCGCCGGCGTACATGAGCGCAATCGACACCGCGAGCACGACGACGCTCCAGGCCACGGACGCGCCGCCAAGGAGGCCGGTGGGACCCGTGGCAGCGGCAACGGCTGCCGGAATCGATGGGTCGGCGCCCGTTCCGGGGACAGCGGACGGCACGCCGCGTGTCGTGGCGAGCATCGCCACCGCGCAGCCGACCATCGCGTTGGTCATGACCGTCGGCGCATTGGAGAGCCGCGCGAGCTCGAGCCACGCGACGAGTCGATCGTTCGGCGTTGGGGCCCGCGAGGGCGTGCGAGGCGGCGGGCGCGACGGCGTTGGCGCCGGCGATCCCGGTGGTCGCGGTGATCGCGTCACGGGCGACGCTCCGCATCCCGCCCGCGACGCGCTGGATTGTGTTCAAGGCGCACCGGGTCACGGACGCGACGCACTTCCTCGTGGGCCCAGAGCAGCTCGTCCGCAATTCCATCGGCCAGCGTGGCCGGCTGCATCGAAGGCGGAAGCACCGACCATGTGTAGGTCTCCACTTCCATCAGCGGCAGCGCTTCGGTCGCGGGCCAGGCGCGAAGGAACTCGGTGATCTCGCCGCGCGTCGTGTGGAGCCGTCCTGCACGATCGACGGCGAGCGGCACATGCATGTGCGTGCGCGCGAGCGTGGCCGCGGACGGACGCCCATCCTCGCAATCGAGCGCAGCGAGCGCGTCGGGGATGTCATCGAAGAAGCGCAGCGCGCCCTCTGCACCGAGCCAGGTCGTCTGGTGAAGGTAGCGCGGCTCGTCGAATCTCGCCAGTTCGGTCGCCTGCTCGGGAAGGCGCGACTCGAGCGCGCTGGAGAGCTGCACGCGCCCGATGCGGATGCCCGCGCCGTGCAGGCGCTCGATCACGCGCGCCTGCGACTCCCACATCACCGCGGCGTGGCAGACATCGTGGCAGACGCCGAGATACCGCCGCGGATCGGGATCGCCCCGGCGTGGACGGAGCGACTGTTCGAAGAAGCGCACGACATCGTCGACGGTGTCGAGGAAGCAGCCCGGTTCCGGTTCGAGATCGACGCGCACGCGCACGCCGGTTCGGTCCTCGAGACGAGCCAGCATGCGGACGAGCTGCTCGAGATTCGCGGCGGCGGCGCCGAGCGCCGCGCCACCGCCGCCCGCCAGGATCTCCGGGCGCCAGCCGAGCGGGACCGTGCTGATGCTCGCCGACTCGTCCGCACGGCCTTCGAGCACGCGAAGCGAGGCGAAGGCCTCGGCCAGATGAAGCGTGTACTGCAGGCGCTCGGCGCGGTCCCAGCCCGGCGCGTAGACGGCGCGCTTCACGCTTGCGGAGTGGAACGGCCCGTACGGAAAGCCGTTGAGCGACAACACGCGAAGACGGCGGACGCGGAGCCGCGCGGCAAACCGCTCGACCTCGGCGGGATCCGCGGCGAGCGCATGCGCGGCGCGGGAGGAGAGCCAGAGTCCCAGGTCCAGCGCCTCCGTCGTCGCGAGTGCGCCGGCCGCGATCAGCCGCTCCCGCACGCGCGGTGCATGGCGCTCGATCTCCTCCATCGCCTCCGCGAGCGTGCGGCCAGGATGGACATTGGTGCAGTATCCGATGCGGATCATCGAGTTCACGCGCGGCCCGAGGTTCAGCGGGGTCGACCGCCCATTGCGATCTCGGCGGCGATCCGCCGCGCCATTCTCGCGCGAGCCGCATCCACGAGCGAGCGGATCACACCCAGTCCGAGCGTCGGGTCCTCGGTGCGTTCGGGATGCCATTGCACGCCGATGACGAAGGGACGCTGAGGATCGCGCACCGCTTCGATCACGCCGTCGTCCGAGCGGCCGATCACCTCGAGCGAGCCCGGATTCGCGAGTGCTTGATGATGGGAGCTCGCCACCACGCCGCTGCCGAGTTCGCTCTGCACGAGGTGAGCGCGATTGCCGCGATGCCGCTCCGCGCCGGGATGTGCGTCGTCCAGATGCTGCACGAGCGTGGCACCGTGGTGCACGCCGAGCAGCTGCATGCCCAGGCAGATGCCTAGCACGGGCATGTCCGGCGCGGCATCGAGCGCGTTCAGCAGCGCCATCTCGCCGCGTTGGCGCTGCGGCGGCATCATCACCGCCTTGGGATGCAGCTCGAGTCCGAACGCGCGGACATCGATGTCATCGCCGCCGCTGAGGATCACGCCGTCGCAGATGCGCAGCGCGAGCGCCGCGAGATCGGGCTCGTGCGGCAGGATGACGGGGGCGCCGCCGGCGTCGACCACCATCGCGACATAGTTGCGGCGAAGACTGTAGCGGGCGCAGCCGGGATGGGCGTCCGTGCCATCGACGCCATCGACGCCATCCATGTCCTCGATGTTGGCCGTGATGCCGATGATCGGCCGCGAGGCCGCGTCCATGGCGAACAGTGTAGATCGAAGCGGATCGAGTCGAGGAATCGTGATCACGGGAGTTCCCGGGCAAAGCGCCGCGAGACGCTCCGCAGCGCCGCGTTTCGCCGTCATAATGCCCCATCGGTCCCCGCATGAGCTCACCGGACGATCGCTCGCTCGATCGCAGCAAACCGCCGCTGCTTGCATCCGCGCTGCGCGAGTCGCTGCGCGAAGGCATGCGGGAGCGATCGCTCGGGCGCACGCTGCGCCGTGACCTGCTCGCAGGCTGCGTCGTGGGAATCATCGCGCTGCCGCTCTCCATGGCTCTCGCAATCGCGGTGGGCATGCCGCCGCAGGCGGGGCTCTTCACGGCGATCATCGCCGGCGCCGTCGCGGCGCTGGGCGGCGGCAGCCGTGTGCAGGTGACGGGTCCGACGGCGGCCTTCGTCGTGGTGCTTGCGCCGGTGGTCGGGCACTACGGTCCCGCGGGTCTGATGGTCGCCACGCTCGGCGCGGGCGTGATCCTGTTGCTGCTGGGCGCATTCCGTCTCGGCCGACTCGTGGAGTTCATTCCGAATCCGGTGACGGCGGGGTTCACGGTCGGCATCGCCACCGTCATCGCGATCATCCAGATCAAGGATCTGCTCGGGCTCACCCTTCCGCCCGGTGCGCCGGGGGAACTGCCCACATGGCGCGAGAGCAACATCTCGCTTCTGCTCGAGACCTTCCGCGCGCTGCCGCAGACGCGGCCGGGCGACACGGTCGTGGGTCTGGCGACGCTTGCGCTGCTGCTCATATGGCCGCGCCTCGTGCCGCGCGTTCCGGCGGCGATCGTGGTGCTGCCGGTCGCGGCGCTGCTGGCGATCGCCATCGGGCAAGTCGGTCCGTCGTGGAGCGTGGCCACGATCGACAGCCGCTTCGGCGTCGAAGTGGATGGCGCCATGCGCGGTGGCGTGCCTCGCGCGCTGCCGTCGTTCCTCCTGCCATGGGATGCCGAGGGGCCGGAGCACCGCCATCTCTCGTTCGACCTGCAGACCGTGTCGAGCCTCATCAAGTTCAGCCTCGTGATCGCCCTGCTCGGCGCGATCGAGAGCCTGCTGAGCGCGGTGGTGGCCGACGGCCTGACGGGCCGGCGCCATGATCCGGACGGCGAACTCGTGGGGCAGGGCCTGGCGAATGTGGCCGCGCCGTTCTTCGGTGGGATCGCGGCGACCGGCGCGCTGGCGCGCACGGCGGCGAATGTCCGTGCCGGCGCCGTGACGCCCTTCGCGGCGCTGACCCATTCGCTCTTCCTCGTGGCCGCGATCGCAGTACTCGCGCCGTGGCTCGGGTACTTGCCGATGGCGGCGCTCGCGGCGCTGCTGCTTGTCGTGGCGCGGAACATGAGCGATCTGCGCCACTGCGTCTTCGTGGTGCGGCGCGGGCCGCGCGGCGATGCGCTCACGCTGCTCACCTGCTTCGGGCTGACCGTCGCCTTCGACATGGTGATCGCCGTCGGCGTCGGCGTGGTGCTCGCGAGCCTCATCTTCATGCGGCGCATGTCGGAGTTGAGCGAAGTGGAGCTGTCGCGACCGGGCGGCGACGGATCCGTGGCCGCGATCCAGGGCGTGCTCTACTACCGCATCCGCGGACCGCTCTTCTTCGGCGCGGCGCAGCGGGCCATGAACGAGCTCCAGGTGACCGGTGGCGAGCGCGTGGCGATCCTCGATCTCGACGCAGTCCCCATGATGGACGCGACGGGGCTGCTCAATCTCGAGAGCGCGGTGGAGCGTCTGCACAAGGCGGGGCTCGATGTGATCCTCTGCGCCGTAGGGCGGCGGCCGATGGATGTGCTGCGCCGCGCCGGTTTCGGCGAGGAGCCCCCGGGCGGCGCCGGTACGCCGGCGAGCATCGATCGGCGCGTGCGATTCGCACGGGATCGCGCCGAGGCGCTCGCCATGGTGTCGCCGGCGCCGAGGGCGCTGCATGGCGCGGCGGTGCCGCGTGACGCGATCGAGCACGGAGGCGGCTCCGCTGCCGAGCTTCCGGAACGGGACGCGTGACATGCTGCGAATCGTGCGCGGGGAACGACTGGACGGCCTGCTCGACGCCATGCTCGGGGCGATGGAGCGGACGCCGCTGGAGCCTCCTGCCTGCGAACTCGTGGTGGTGCAGGGGCGCGGACTCGATCGCTGGATCTCGCAGCAGGCGGCGCTGCGTCGAGGCGGATGGGGGTTCGCAGAGACGCTCTACCCGCGTCCGTTCCTTCTCCGCGCCGTTGCGGCCGTGTGCGATGGCCGCGTGCCCGCGCGGCGCATGGAGGACGGGTGGATGCGCATGGAGCTCGAGCTCGCGATCGCGGCGAGGCTGCCGTCGCTGATCGAGGATCCTCGCTTCGCGCCGGTGGCCGCGGCCATGCGCGATCCGACGGCACGAGCCTCCCTCGACGATGCCGCCCTCGAGATCGCTCCGGCGATTGCGGAGGTGCTCGATCGCTGTGCGCAGCATCGAGTGGAGATGGTGGCGGGGTGGGTGCGCGGCGGTGCGGAGCTTCGCGAGGGCGACGATGAAGCGTGGCTCGCGGAGCTCTGGCGGTGCGTGGCTGCGTCGTTGGCGCCGTCGCGAATGGTCGTCGATCGCGAGCGATTCCTCGAGCGTTGCCGCGAAGATCGAGGCGTGCCGCCGGGGCTTCCGCCGCGCATGAGCATCTTCGGCGTCTCGACGCTCGCGCCGGCATTCCTCGAACTGCTCGCCGCGCTGGCGCAGCGCGTGGACATCACGGTGTATGCGCTCGATCCGTGTCCCGGTGCGCCGCATCCGCTCGTGGCGGCGTGGGGCATCGAGGCGATCGAGTTCGAGGGGCTCGCATCGACGCTCTCGGCGCGGGGCGCGGCGCAGCTCGAGCGAATCGGCGCGGCGGCGCATGCGTCCACCGGCACGCTGGCGCTGCTGAAGGCGCGCCTGCGCGGCCAGGCGCCATCGGCTGGAGGCATGGTGGCGCGTGTGAATGCCGCGGCCGACGCTGTCATGAGCAGCGCGGCCAGCGCGGCCAGCGCGGAGGGCGCAGGCACGAGCGACGCGCAGGACGACTCGCTCCAGCTTCTGCCGTGTCGCGGGGTGCTGCAGGAAGTGGAACGCGTGCATGACGCGATCGCGGCACTGCTGGAGCGGGATCCGACGCTTCAACCGCGCGAGATTGCAATTCTCACGCCCGACCTGCCGCGATACGGTCCGATCGTGGAGGCAGTCTTCGGTGCCCGACGCGACGACGCGGGGCGCCCGACCGTTCCGTTCACCGTGGCGGACGGCGATCGTGGCTCGAGCGACTCTGCAGAGACGCTCGCCCGGATCGTCAAGGTCGCACTGGGTCGATGCGAGCGTCGCGAAGTGCTCGACCTGCTGTCGATGGGAGCCGTCGGCGACGCGTTCGACATCGGTCCCGGCGAGTTCGAACGCCTGCGCCTCTGGAGCGAGCAGGCGGAGGTGCGCTGGGGACTCGACGCGGCGCATCGCGCACTGCATGGACGCCCGGACGAGACGATCGGCACCTGGCAGTGGGGACTCGATCGGCTCCGACTCGGCGCCGTGATGGCGGATGGCGCCACGGGAGCGATGGGCGATGCGGAGCCGGTGGCCCCCGTGGCGGCGGTGGAGGAGGGCGATCGTGCGCTGCTCGAGTCGCTTGGCGCGTTCATCGACGGCCTCGGCGAGGTGGCGCATCGAGTCGGGAATTCACGGCCCATCGCGCGCGCAGGCCTGCGCGCGGACGCACGATCCAACGCTCGCGCAATCGCGAGGGCAGACGCACACGCAAACGCAAGCACAGACGCACGCGCACGCGCGAGCGAAGACGCACGAGCTGGAGGCGCGTTGCCGCAGGATGACGACGACTGGCTCGAAGTGATCGAGCGCATCGCGCAGCGCGTGATCGGCGGCGTGCGCTCCGATGTCGAGTACGAGGCGCGCCCCCGCACCGCGTCACCGGCACTGGCCGAGATCCGCGCTCGGCTCGGCGAGATTCGCGAGGCGGCGATGGCGGCGGGATTCACGGCGCCTCATCGCGTGCACGCCCGCACGGCGATGGCCTTCATCATGGAGCGGCTTCGCGCGGAGCATCCGGGGAGGGCGCTGCTGGCGGCGGGTGTCACCGTCGCGGCGCTCCAGCCGATGCGGAGCATTCCGTTCCGCGTGATCGCGCTCGTGGGCATGGCCGATGGGGTGATTCCCCGGCGCGTCGCGCCGCCGGGCTTCGATCTCGTGGCGCGACGGCGGCGCGAGGGCGATCGCGATGCCCGGCTCGACGATCGGCAGGTCATGCTCGAGACGGTGATGGCCGCATCGCAGGCGCTCCTCATCTGCTGGCCCGGGGTCGACCCGGCAAGCGGACACGAACTGCCGCCCAGCGTGCTCGTGAGCGAACTGCTCGACGCGATGCCGGAGGTGAAGCCGAGCGCCGCGGACGCGGTGCCGGCGTCGGCGCAGTGCGCGGCGCCGGCGCGCCCGCTCGCTGCACCGAGCGGCGAAGGCCGCGTCGAAGCGGTCGCGGATGGAAGCACGGCATTGCCCGCCGAGATCGCCATGGTCACGCTCGACGAGCTCGAGCGCTTCTGGAACTCGCCGGCGGCGGCGTATCTCGCGGCAAGGCGCATCTCGATCGAGCGCCATGAGCGGGAGCGCGAGCAGGAGGATCCGATCGACCGTGAGTACGAGAAGGCGATCCGGCGCGATCTGCTGGGAATCTGCGGCTGCTCGCGCCGCACGGCGGGCGCGGAGCGTCGCGAGGTCTCCGATCGCGCGCTCGCAGGGCGCGGTCTGCTGCCGCGCGGAGCGACGGGCCCGACGCTTGCGGCGGAGCTGCGCGCGCAGTCGAGAGCATGGCTCGAGCTCGCGGAGTCGCTCACGCGCAAGCTCGGCGCGGCCGATGGCCTGCGCGCGAGCGCGTGTCCGATCTCGCTCGAACTCGAGATCGATCGTGCACTGGCGCCCGCATGTCATGCGCGTGGTGTGCGCCTCGACGGCACGATTCCGATCCTGCCCGGCATCGGGCCGTTCATCCTTCTCGAACGGGGCACGGGCGGCACCCATCCCGCGATGCTGCGCGGCTACCTGCGGCTGTTGGCGCTGACCGTCGCCAACGCGATGAACGGGGAAGCGCCCGGAGCAGCGAAACGCGCGCGCGCGGCGGTGCACGCGAGCATTCCGTTGTCGGGTCTGCTGCTCCTTGGCATGAAGAGCGACGGCAAGGGCAGCGAGCGCGAGCTCGATCTCGACGCGCGCCTGGTGCTCCCGCCGGCACCCGAGCAGGCGCGAGCGCTCCTGGCGGAGTTCGCGGCGCTGGCGCTGCACGGCGTTCGAACGCCGCTGCCGTTCATGCCGACGGTGGGGCTGATCTACGGACACCATTGCACGAAGAGGTCGCCCACCCCGGATCAGGCGCTGTCGCTCTCTCGCGAGGAGTTCTTCGACGAGGGCTCTCGCGGTGCGCCCTCAGGCGACGGCCTCAACGAGGCGGTGCGCACGCTCTTCGGTCCCGAGCGCTTCTTCGATGCGAGCCTCGCGCCGTCGTTCGAGACGCTCGCGAAGCGCCTCGCGGTGCCGGTGATGCTCGCGATGAAGAGCGGACTGACGGGGAGGACGCTGATGACCCGAGGTGAGGGCGCTGCCGGCAAAGGCGACACTTCCGGTGGAGCCGGCCGTGGCCGCCGCGGAAGCCGAGGCAAGGGGGCCCGCTCGTGAAGGCGATCATCGAGGCGAGCGCCGGTACGGGCAAGACCTATGAGCTCACCACGATCGTGGCGGCGGCCATTGCGGGGCCGGAGCTGCTCGATCCCGCGCAGCGCGGCAGCGGGCTGATCGACGGCGCGGAGTTCTCGTCGCTGCTCGCCGCGGGTCCGCTGCGAGCATCGGAGATCGTGCTCGTCACCTACACGGAGGCCGCCACGCGCGAGCTGCACGGTCGCGTGCGCGGTCGGCTCGCGGCGCTGCGGCGGCAGCTCAGCACGCCGGGCGCCGAGGATGCGGGCGCCGCGTCGCTCGATGCCGATGCGAGCCGGCGCGCCATCGGGTTGCTGAGCACGGCGCTCAGCGAGATCGACGCGATGCCGATCAGCACGATTCACGGCTTCTGCGAGCGCGTGAAGCGCGAGCACGGCTTCGAGCTCGGGCTGGGCGGCGCTCGCCGCGAGCTGATCGAAGAGTCCGTCCTTGCGGAGGAGCTGGCGATGCGCTGGTGGAGTCGCCGCGTGCGCGACGATGAGGCGCTCGGCAATCGCTGCCGCGTCGCGGGACTCGATCGGGCGGCGCTTGCCTCGCTTGCGCGCGAGGCGATCTCGAGTCGCGGCGTGGAGATGGTGCGCGTGCGCGGTGCCGGAGTGGAGGCGATCGCGGCGGAGCTCATGGACTTCGCGCGCCAGGAGATGGCCGACCTCTGTGCATCGCGCGGCGCGGCGACCTACCAGGACATGCCGCTTGCCTTGCGCGACGGCCTCCGTCTCAGTGCGCGGCTTGGTGAGCTGCTGCGCGGGCGCCATCGCCTGGGCGTGATCGACGAGGCGCAGGACACCGATCCGGTGCAGTTGGAGATCTTCGAGCGGCTCTTCGACCGGTCACGCAGCGATGCGCCGCCGGACGAGCCGGCGACCGGTCGCGATCGGCTGCTCGTGGTGGTGGGGGATCCGAAGCAGTCGATCTACGGATTCCGCGGCGCCGATCTCGATGCGTACCTGCGCCTGCGCGGATCGCAGACGCCGCGACGGCTCGACACCAATCGACGCTCGGAGGCGGGCGTGGTGGAGGCGGTGAACGCGATCTTCGCGCGGCCGCGGCCCTTCGAGCGCGATGGAATCGAGCATCCGCCGGTGCATGCGGAGGAGGACGCGAGACACGGCACGCTCGCGGCCACGGGAAGCGCGCCGCGGCCGGCCGCCGTCGAGCTGCATCAAGGCGCCGAGGGAGGGTCGGAGATCGAGTGGTGCGTGCGCATGGTGCAGGACCTGATGGACCGCAAGCTCGTGATCGCGACGAAGAGCGGCTCGCGCCCGCTGCGGTGGCGCGACATGGCCGTGCTCGGCCGAAGCAACGGAAAGCTCGCGAAACTGGCGCTGCGACTCCGCGCGGCGGGCGTGCCCGCGATCCTGCTCGGCGATCGCACCGTGTTCGAGAGCGAGGCGGCGGCGGATCTTGCCGCCGTGCTCGCCGCGTGCGCAGAGCCGGGTCGCGCGCGGCTCGTGCGCCGAGCAATGGTCTCGGCGCTGATCGGTGTGGATGCCGCGCGTCTCGTGCCGGGATCGGGCGACGCCCTCGTCGAGGCGTGGACGGCTCGACTCTCGCGATGGGCGGACGCGGCGCGGCGCGGCGGTGCACTTGCGATCGTCGAGCGGGCGATCGCGGAGTCGGCGCGGCCCGTCGACGCGAGAGTGCAGGTTGATTCGCTGCACTTGGCGGAGCTGCTGCATGGCCAAGTCGGCGCGTCCGTCGAGGCACGCACGCTCGCGTCGGTGCTCGATCGCCTCGTCGCCGCGTCGCGCACGCTGCAGACGCGTCCGGGCGATCCGCGCCGACGACGCATCGAGCGCGACGACGCCGTGACGCTCCGCACCATGCACACGGCGAAGGGACTCGAGTTCGGCGTGGTGCTCCTCCCCTGGGCCGGCGACTCGATCATCTCGAGGGGCGGACACCAGGATCCGGTGACCACCCTCCGGCTTCCCGCGTCGACGATCGCCGGCATCGGAGAGCCGTTCGAGGTGCCGCCCGGCGCATCGCCCGACGAGAGCGTGCTCGTGCCGCTCACAGCGGATGGCCCCGGCGGTGCCGTGATCGAGCAGCGCACGCGCGAGGAGGCGCTTCGGCTCTTCTATGTCGCCGTCACGCGGGCGCGCCATTCGACGCTGCTCTTCGAGAAGTGGTCGGCCCGATCGAAGGCCGAGAGCGTGCCGGAACTGCTCGACATTCACTCCCGCGCCAATGGGCGCACGCTCTGCGTGATCCATGACGACGCGGTTGCGGCGGCGCCGCCTCGACCGGCCGGGGACATGAGCGGCTCGCGCGCAGGCGCGGCGAAGGCGCGCTCGCCCGACACGGTGCTGCCGAGCAGTTCTTCAATGCTCGCGCTGCCGACCGTCAACTCGGCGCGTCGATCGCTCGGCCGGCCGATCGAGCTCTGGATCGACACGAACTTCTCGCGCCTGAGCGCATCGGCCTCGAGCGACGGGATGGACGCCATCGACACGATGGAGTCGCTGTCGGCACCGGCGCCGCTGGCGGTGCGGGACGACGAGCCGGCGCCGGTGATCACCCGCTCGGAGATCGCCGGCGGCGTGCATCTTGGTCGACTGGTGCATCGCGTCTTCGAGTGGGCATCGCTCGAGGGACCTGGCGCCGATCTCGATGCGATCGTGGCCGAGGCGCTCAAGGAATCCGGCGTGACCGGGCGCTTCGATCCCGACACGCTCCAAGCCATGGCGGCGCACACGCGCGGCGCGAACCTCGCGTCGATCGGGGGCCCCGGCATCACGATCGGCGCGATCGATCCGGCGCACATGGCCGTGGAGCTGGAGTTCTGCCTTCCGATGGGCCACGAGCGACCGCTCTCCGCGGCGCGTCTGGCGGCCGCGATGGCGAAGGCGCCGGCAGGAACGCCGTCGGCGATCTATGCGCCGATCGTGTCGCGCCTCGCCGTCGGCGAGATCACGGGCTTCCTGCGGGGCACGATCGATCTGCTCTTCCGCCACCAGGGGCGCTGGTGGATCGTGGACTACAAGTCGAACGATCTCGGCGAGCGCGACGATGACTACCGCGGTGCATCGCTGCTCGATGCGATGGTGCGCGGCCAGTACATCCTCCAGTACCTGCTCTATGCCATGGCCGCGCGAAGGCTGCTGCTGCTGCGAGGCGCGACGCTGGGACCTGACTGGTTCGGCGGCGCCATCTATCCGTTCGTGCGCGGCGTCGATGCTCGCGAGCCCGGGCGCGGCCTGTTCATCGATCGACCGCCGCCCGCGGTGATCGATGCGATCGACGCGATGCTGCGAATGCCGGCGGTGCAAGGAGCCTCGGCATGAGCGGCGCGTCCACCATGCCGCGCCGACTGCTTGCGATTGCCGCGCGAGGGCCCGACGGTGCGATGCTCGGCGCGATGAGTCCGGCGCAGCGCGAAGCGCTCGCGGCGCTGCTCGAAGAGGTGGAACGGGCGCTCGACGATGGCCAGACCATCGTGGACGAGGCGATCGACGAGGTCCCGGCGGCCGCCGAGCGCCGTGCGTTGCGGCGCCTCGCGTTCGACGCAGCCGCGTCGCTGGCGAGGGACGCAGCGGCCTCGGCCGTCTCGGGCGACGATGGCTGCGCGATCCGGCTCATCGCCCACGGCAGGAGCGAGGAGCGCGCTCGCGCGGCCTATGTGCTGCGCGGCGACGCGGGATCGCGCCGGCTCTCCACCGCGCGCTGCGCCGACGACGAGCGACGGCTCGCGCTGGCTCTCCTGGCGAGGCTCGAGACGCCGACTCCGAACGGTGCGCGTGGCGATGCCGAGGACCTCGCACGCGATGGCGCGAGTTCGGGCCAAGTCGCCGACGCGATCGATCCAGAGGCGCCGCAGCGAGCGGCGGTGCACGCATCGTGCACGAGCCGGCTGCTGGTGATCACCGGTGGCCCCGGCACCGGCAAGACGCGGACGATTGCGCGGATCGTGGCGGCTCGCTGCGCGGATGCACCGGCACCTGCCGCACCGGGCATGGGCATGCGTGCGCCGCGCGTGCAGGTCATGGCGCCGACCGGCCGTGCCGCCGCGCGACTGCGCGAACAGCTCGACGCAGAGCTTCAGTCGGCGCCGGGTGTCGTCGTCTCCACGATTCACGCGGCGCTTCGCTGGCGACCGATCCCCGGCGCGCCATTCGCGCACACGGCGTCGAATCCACTCGCAGCCGACCTCGTGATCGTGGACGAGTGCTCGATGGTCGATCTCGGGCTCATGCGGCGACTGGTGGAGGCGGTGCCGCCCTCGGCCACGCTCATCCTCGTGGGCGATGCGGATCAGCTCGCGTCGATCGAGTCCGGCTCCGTCTTCGCGGATCTCTGTGCGGCTCCGGCGCTGCGTTCGCGGCGCATCCGCCTGGAGCACAACTATCGCACGCAGGGCGATCCGAACGCCGCGTGGCTCGCCGCCATGGTGGCGGCCGTTCGCGCCGGTGACGCCGACCGCGTCGTCGACTCGCTTCGCGACGCCGGAGCGCTGCTGGAACCCGGGCACGCTCCGAACGATCGAACGCGGCTTGCGGTGGAGGCGGCGACGATCGAGTACCAGGCGATCCTCGATCGAACGAAGGATGACTCGCTCGCGGCCTTCGATGCGCTGCGCAGATTCCGCGTGCTCTGCGCCACGCGCCGAGGCGACGGCGGCATCGAGCCGATTGCGCAGCGCCTCGACGAGCGCCTCGACGGGGGGCTGATGCGTCGCGGTCGCCAGGTGATGCTGCTCGTCAACGATTTCGATTCGGGGCTCGCGAACGGCGACATGGGTGTGATGATCGAGCAGGGGGTGGTGGTGGGACGGCGCGAGGACGGCTCTCCGCGCATCGTGGCCCGCGCGTCGCTGCCGGAGCACGCGCCCGCGTGGGCCATCTCGATTCACAAGAGCCAGGGCTCCGAGTACGAGCAGGTGCTCGTGGTGCTGCCGGATCCCGAATCCCCCATCCTGTCGAGACAGCTCCTCTACACGGCACTCACCCGCAGCCGTGGGCAGGTGCGCGTGATCGGCTCGGAGGCCAGCGTGCGCGCCGCGGTGCAGCGCACGGTGCAGCGAGCGAGCGGTCTGCTCGACGAACTCAGGCGCGACGATTGAGTGCGCCGAGGTAGACGCACCACTCCGCGAGAAGGAACGCGAGCGCCGCCGTTGCGAGCCACGGCCAGAGCGTCAGCACGCCGCGCGGTGTTCCGGCGCCCCCCGCGCGGCGATCCGCACCGAGGCGCGATGCCGGGCGCTCGAACACACGCGGATCCTCGGGTGCCGGTGCTAGGCGAAGATCGCTCTGACGCTCATCGAGCAGCGAGACGGCGAGGCGCAGCGGATCGCCATCGGCGACCCGAAGCTCGACCTCACCGACGCGCTCCTGCGGCGGCACCGAGATCCACTCGCGCGTGCCGTCGCGACGCTCGGTGAGCACGCGCGAGGCATGACCCGTGCGGATCGGAGCGCCGACGCCGTCGCTGTCGTCGCCCACCAGCCAGAGCACCGCGTTCTGCATGGTCATCACCCATGACGGCGAAATGGACCACTCCGTCGCATCGAGCGGGAAGAGGAAGCGCACGCCTGGCGCACGAGGGTCGATCCACGCCAGCACGCGATCGCGATCCTCCAGCAGCGCCACAAGCGACGGCGGCGCCGGCTCGAGCGCTGCGTCGATCGACTCGGGAATCGCCACATCGATCGTGAAGGGCGGAACGCCCTGGAGCAGCGGGTGCGATCGCGCCGCGCCGGGAACCGCGCCGCTCGCGATGATTCGCTGCTGATCGTCAGCTCGCGCGAGCGACGCGCCGTCGGGCCATGCGAAGACGAGCCACGGCGGGGCATCCGGCTCGCCCGCGATCGACGGCACGCATCCATCCGCCACGACGAGATCGAAGCCGACGAGCACATCGCGCGGCGCGTCGCATGGCACCTCGACGACCTCCACCGCATCCATCACGCGGAGCAATCCGAGCAGCGGCGAGCGCGTGCCTGACGCGGGCGGGAGCGCCGGCGCACTGGGCGCGCCGGGCGCTGCTGGCGCATCGGCGGACGCGCCGGCCGGCGCTGGCGCGCTCGCCACATCCGGCGCGGCGAGCGCGATGCGCACCGGAGTCGCGGGGGGGAATCGAAGCGATGCCGAGTCGTCCCGCGCGAGCGCGTCCTCGACCATGAGGCGAGCCTCGATGGTGGCGCCGGCGCGCGCGGGCACGCGCAGGAGCGCCGTGGCACGCCCCGGGAGTTCGCCTGGGTCGTCATGGGCGGCCGGAATGCGCAGCACTCGCGCGGCCATCACGGCGCCATCCATCGTCACCACGAGCGGAACCTCGATCGGCTCGCGCCCGGACTGCACCGCGCCGACCAGGAGGTCGACTGTGCCCGGCTCCAGCACGCCACGCTGGGCCGAGAGGAGCGTGAGTCCCGCGTTGTCGACGCGGGCGCCGTCGGGATCGCCGAACCAGCGGATCTCGCCGTCCGGCGCCACCTGCGCCGCCAGCGCCATCGCGTCGGCGGCCTCGCCGGGTTCGTCGGTCGGCGCCAGCCGATCGATCGCGTCGAGGATCATGCGCGATGAACCGCTCGCAACGAGCGAAGGCCGCGCCCGCGCGACGACCAGATGCACCGGCGTGCCGTCGCTCGCGCGAGCGCGCACCCATGCCTTCGCCGCCTCTTTCGCGCGGTCGAAGCGCACGGGCGGCGACGGGACGCCTGCCGAGTCGGTCGCGGCGCGTTCCGCGCCGATCACGGCATTCATGCGCGCCCTCGCGTCGAGCACGATCGCAAGCGACGACGGCGCCTCGCCGCTGAGCAGAACCGGCTGTCCGGCCGCCAGAGCCGCGCAGAGCAGCGCGAGCAACTGGAGCACAAGCAGCCAGGATGGGCGCAGCCGCTGGAACGGCACATTCGCCTCGAGATCCTGCACGCTCCGGCGCCAGAGCAGCGTCGCCGGCACGCGCTGCGGCAGGCGCCTCAGGCGCAGCACATGGAGCAGGATGAGCGTCGGCACGCCGATCCCCGCGGCAAGCAGCGCCAGTCCCGGCGTGAGGAATGTCATGGAACCAGGCGTGCGGCCGTGGCGGCCCCGTGCCTCGCCACAGCCGCGCGGCGCGAGCATGCGCCACGCGAGTGCGCGTGCATCGCGGCCGTCGCGTTCATGCGGGGACCCGCGCGTCCGCCGGCATCGTCTCGACGATGTTCATCAGGATCTCGTCGGTCGACTTGCCTTCGGCCTCGCCCTCGAAGTTGAGCAGGCAGCGATGCCGCATGGCGGGAAGCACGCACCAGCGGATGTCCTCCGCCGCCACCGAGGTTCGCCCGGCGAGCAGTGCCTTCACCTTTGCGCCGAGGATCAGCGTCTGCGCCGCGCGCGGGCTTGCACCGAAGCGCAGGAACTGGTTCACGATCGGCGTGGCGAACTGCCCGCGCGGGTGCGTGGCGAGCACCAGTCGCACGGCGTAGTCCTGCACATGCGGCGCAACGGCCACCTGGCGAACCACCTTCTGGTATTCGAGGATGGTCTTCGCGTCCATCACCTTCTGAAGCTGCGGCGGCTCGTTGGTGGTGGTGCGGTCGATGATCTCCGAGAGATCCTCACGCGAGCTGTAGCCGACCTCGAGCTTGAAGAAGAAGCGGTCGAGCTGCGCCTCGGGCAGCGGATAGGTGCCTTCCTGCTCGATGGGGTTCTGCGTGGCCATCACGAAGAACGGCCTCTCGAGCTGATGCGTGGTACCGCCCACCGTGACGCTCTTCTCCTGCATCGCCTCCAGCAGCGAGCTCTGGGTCTTGGGCGTGGCACGATTGATCTCGTCGGCCAGCACGATCTGCGCGAAGATCGGTCCCTTCCGGAACTGGAAGTCGCGCCCGCCCTCGCTTTCGACGACGATCGTGGTGCCCGTCACATCCGCGGGCATCAGATCTGGCGTGAACTGAATGCGATTGAAGTGGAGAGAGAGCGCTTCGCTCAGTGATCGAATGAGCAGCGTCTTCCCAAGTCCCGGCACGCCTTCGAGCAGCGCGTGGCCGCCCGCGAAGAGGCAGATGAGCACGCCGTCGACCACTTCCTTGTGGCCCACGACCATCTTCGCAATCTCGGCGCGGACCTTTTCGTAGTCGGTGGGGAAGCGTGCGGCAAGTTCCTTGGCGTCGGGCATGCGGTGGACCTCCGGATCGGGAGCGGTGATGGTACAGCCGCGCCCTCCCCGGAAGCGGCGATCCTCCGGCGCGGCGATCCTGCGGCGCAGCGCGTTGCCACCCTCGTCGCGCGGGCGTGAACGGCGTCAGCCCACGCAGTTGCGAAGTTCGCGCGCGGGCTTGATCGGCCCGGTCAACGAAGGAGGCTTCACTTCGCCTCAGCCGCTTCCCGGGAACACGCGGCCCACTTCCACGAGGCGTTCGTTCCGGTTCCCTTCTCACGCCTGCGGTGTAAGCGCTCGAGAATTGGCGTAGGTGTGATTGCATCTTGCCGCGTCCGCGCGGCTCGATGATGCTCGGATGGTGCGCCGGTTCAGCGATGTGCAACGACGGCGGATCCTGCGGGATTGGAAGCGGAGCGGGCTGAGCTCGCATGACTTCGCGGCGGCTCGGGGCGTGAGCCACGCCACACTATACAAGTGGAAGCGAGCGCTCGGCGCCGCGGGGAGCGCGAGCCGTCGCCGGTTCGTCGAGATCGTGCCGACGCCATCCACGGGCGTTGATGAAGGAGCCTCTGGAGCTCGCACCGACTCCGGCCTCGAGCTCCGCGTCGGCCGCGGGCATCGGGTCACGATCGCGCGCGACTTCGATCCGGAGACGCTTCGGCGTGTGGTCGAGACGCTGACGGGCGAGCTCGCACGCTGACGGCGGACCATGCTGCTCCTCCCCGCCTCGGTCCGCGTCTACCTCTGCGTCGAGCCGACCGACATGCGCAAGGGCTTCGACTCGCTCGCCGGAATCGTGCGCGAGCGCTTCGGCGACGATCCGCTCTCCGGGCACCTCTTCCTCTTCACCTCCAAGCGTGCCGACCGGCTCAAGATCCTCTGGTGGGACCGCGACGGGTTCGTGATCTGTGCAAGCGCCTCGAGCGCGGCACCTTCCGCGTGCCGGCGGACGCGTGCGAGTCGCGGAGCACGCACTTCCGGGGTCGACTCGAGCTCCCGCGTCGCGAACTCGCGATGCTGCTCGAGGGACTCGAGCGGAAAGATCTCAGAATCTCGCGAAGATTTGCTTGCGCCATCCCGGCTCGGTGACACTGTGCGGCATCGATGGTGACGAAGCAGCAGATCGAGGCGATTTCGGAAGATCCGCGGGCGCTGCGCGATGCGGCGCTCGAGATGCTCGATCGATATCACGCCCGTGAGCGCGAGCACGAAGCACGCGTGACTTCGATCGTGGGCGAGCGCGATGCCGCGCTGGATCGCGCGGTCAAGGCCGAGGGCGAGCTCTCGCTGACGCTCCACAGGCTCAGGCTCCAGCTCGCCGCGAGGTTCGGACCACGCATCGAGACGCTCGACGCGAAGCAGCTCGTCCTCTTCCATCAGGAGGTCCGCGGCGCCGAGTCGAGCGCCGCCGAGGAGACGATCCTCGTCCCGTCGCACCAGCGTCCAGGGGCGGCAGGAAGCCGATCCCGGACCACCTGCCGCGCGAAGAAGTCCGACATGATCTGCCTGCGGACCAGCGCGCCTGCCCATGCTGCCACGAGCCCCGCATCGAGATCGCACGCTCGGAGCGAGAGGTCGTGGAGGTCGTTCCCGCGCAGGTGAAGGTGATCCGGCATGTGCGGCCGGTCTACGCGTGCCCCTCGTGCCGGGGACAGGTCATCAAGGCACCGGCGCCCGCGCTTCCCCTGGGCAAGAGCTAAGAGCGCCTTTCAGAATGACCTCAAAGCTATTTGCACGCAACCGAGTATGAAGAACGCCAGGTGAATGTCCGCACGCCGCTCGTAGCGTACGCGCAGGCGTCGGAACTGATGGAGCCAGGAGAGGCTCCGCTCGACGCCCCAGCGGATCTTGCCAAGCCCTCGATCTTCATCCGTACCGCGGGCCGGGAGAAGCGCCGTGATGTGGCGCTCGGCAAGTCCAATGATGTTGGAGAGCCAGGTGTACGCCTTGTCGGCCACGGCGGCGTCCGGACGCGACCGTGGCGCCCCGACGAGCCCCCGAATCGGTGGAATGGCGTCGATCATCGGGATGATGAAGTGGCCGTCGTTCTCGTTGGCACCGGAGATCATGCAGACCAGCGGCGTCCCGCACCGATCAGTGAGGAGATGGTGTTTCGTCCCGGGGCGAGCGCGGTCCGTCGGGTTCGGGCCCGTTTTCTCTGCGGATCTGATCCCGCACCGACGCTGCGCACGCTGCTCGAGTCCGCGACCGCGACGGAGAGGTCCAGTCGCCCTCGGCGGCGCAGCTCGTCGAGCGCTCGCGCATGGAGTTCGTCCCAGATGCCCAGTGCCTGCCAATCGCGCAGGCGCCGCCAGCACGAGACGCCCGAGCCGCAGCCCATCTCCTTCGGGAGCAGCTCCCAGGGGATGCCACTGCGCAACACGAACAAAATCCCCGTGAGCGCCTGCCGGTGGGTAATGGGCTTGCGCCCCGGATACCTGAATCGTCGCGGCTTCGGCGACGGGAGAAGCGGTTCGATCAGAGTCCACAGTTGGTCGTCGATGATGGGTGCGGCCATGATGCGTGCCTCCTTGCACGAGTCGCGGGCATCCTTGCCCGTACTCAAGATCGGCACGACGGCCTGCCGATCATCTCATTCTGAAAGGTGCTCTAAGCCGGCGCCAGCCTGCTCGCGATGGTCGCGGTCAGCAAGTTCTGCGATCACGCGCCGCTCTACCGCCAGGAAGGCATGCTCGCGCGAAGCGGACTCGACCTTTCGCGATCGACGCTCTGCGGCTGGCTGGCCGAGGGCGCCGACCTCATCACGCCGCTGGTCGATCTCATGCGGTGCAAGGTGCTGCGTTCCGGGGTGATCCAGACCGACGACACGCCGGTGCCGACGCTGGGATTGACGGCCGGAAGAGCCAAAGAAGGCCGCATGTGGGTCTACCTCGGCGATCGTGACCATCGCCAGGCGGTCTTCGAGTACTCGCCCTCGCGCGAGGGCAGGTGGCCGCAGCAATGGCTCAAGGACTTCAAGGGCTTCCTGCAATCCGATGCGTTTGCCGGCTATGCGCCGTTGCATCAATCGGGAGCGGTCGTCGAGGTGGCCTGTTGGGCGCATGCGCGACGGAAGTTCCACGAGAGCCGCGATCTGGCCCCCGGGTTCTGCCTCGATGCGATGACGCGGATCGCGCAGCTCTACGCGGTCGAGAGGGAGGCGCGTCCCGCGGACGACCCAGAACGCGCATGGTCCGACGAACATCGCGCCGCGCTGCGCCGCGAGAAGTCGAGACCGGTGCTCGAAGATCTCTTCGCCCTCCTCGAATCCAATCGCGACGGGCATCTGCCGAAGAGCCCGGTCCGCGCCGCGATCGAGTTTGTGCTCACGCGACGCAAGGCGTTCCAACGCTGCCTCGACCATGGCGAGCTCGAGATCGACAACAACGCCTGCGAGCGAGCGTTGCGATGCGTGGCGATCGGACGGAAGAACTGGCTGTTCGCCGGCAGCGCCTTCGGCGGCGAGCGTGCCGCGGCGTGGTTCACGCTGATCGCGTCGGCACGACTCGCCGAAGTCGAGCCGTGGCGCTGGCTCGTCGATGTGCTCACGCGTCTCGCGGAGCTCCGCGATCGAGCGCTGACATCCGAGCAACGCGACGACGAGCTCCAAGAGCTCCTGCCCGCCGCCTGGCTTGCGCGCCACCCAGAAGCCAAGCTCCCGTTCGGACGCTGATCGATCACGATCCCTCGCCGGCCGTCAACCCGTCGAAGCTCGAACGGTTACCTTGCGGTGACCTCGAAGCCGAAGTCGATTCCGGAACGCCTCCAGACGGACATATCCTCTTGAGGTCCCGCAAGAACGCATCACCAGTTTGGCGGCGTGCTAGTTCCTTGGAATTGGAACGGTGAGCCGTTCAGGAATTCCGGTCATTCGCGCGACGCCTTCCTTTGTATCCAGCTCGATAACAATCGCTTGGCCGGGAAAGGCGGTCATCGACAACGCACGCTCCAGATTGCTGTAGGCCCGTTCGCAAGCGTCGTCGAGAAACGACCTCGCAGGCTCCTCGGCAGCAACGCCTCGAACGAGATCGACAACCTCCTTTGCGATCGCAATGCGCCGCGCGGCCAATTCGCTCAGTGTCGTCAAGTACTTTCGATACTCGTCGCCTGCGCCGCGAGTCAGCGTAAAGGACCACGCCATGGTTTCGTATGCACTGATCATACTCCTGTTGACGGACTCACGCTTGGTCTGGACCTCTTGACCAATTGCAGCAAGCCACTCGATCTTCTCGGGCCCAAGCGCAATGCCGACTTCTCGAACAAAGTCTCGCAGATCGGTGGGGTCAGGGAACAGATGGGGATACGCGGAGCGTCGATAGGATCCGATGAGCGATTCAGGATCTCCCAGAAGCGATGCTGCATCGTATACGACACTCGTGTTCAGTCGGAGTATCCTCTCTTCAACGTCCACAAGAGGAGCCTGGGACGCCGATATCGCCGCCTGCCGCTCCTCGGGCAAGTCAAACACCCGGTGGCGCAGCGCCTTGGTGGCGCATTGGCAGCGTAGATACACACTTGCACGCGCCCGGAGCAGCTTGATGGCGTCAACGCGGTAGTTCGACCTTATCTGAGAAATCGTATCACGATGTGCCGCCGGCAGGTCCAAGCCGTCCACCGCCTGCTCAATGAGGTAATCACAGTTGATCCGTGTCAGCGCCACCAAGAAGCTTGGCGGCGTCTGGTACGACACGATGTTGTGCGACATGCGGAAACGATCAATCAACTCGCGCTTTGAAGCATCGGCTTCGGCAACGGCCTGGAGCGCCCCAAAGCACCGATCTTCAGCTTGGACCAGTTTCGCTCGTATGGCCTCAAATTGAGGTAATATTGCTTCGCACACAACCCGAACAGAATCTCCCTCGTTGGCTCGATAGGCCGGAAGAAGATCCTCGACACGATCGGCAAGGGGTCGAAGTTCGTTGTCGTAGATACGATCCAGATCATTCAGGTACTTGGAGTACGAAGAGAGCAACCATGCTTTTTGTCCAGGCGCGAGGTCAAGGCTCTCGAGAATCTCGAGCCAGATGTGTGCTGGCAGCGGCGCGGGCACAAATGCCAGGCCGGGCATGTTGGTCGTAAGTCCGATGCCGATTGGCGCTCGTGTGAGCTTGTCGCGAAGCGTGTTCCATTCCTCGAGGACCGCGCTTGGAGTCTCAAGCTGTGCCGTATCCCGAATCTCGGGGGTGCTACCCGCCGCAGTTGCAGGCACTTGCATTGCCGCCGAGGACAAGCAGAGGGTACCGAGGACCAAGGAATGCATTGTGAACTCAGCCCGCCCCCTTCGAGCAATTGTGATTGTGCGCTGGCGTACCCCAGTTTCCGCAAACACCGTGTAGCACCTGCTCCCCGAACTCGCAGCACAATGGATCACCGAGACACTCCACTGGAATGTACTCACAACGGATCATCCCCAAGCCAATCAGGTTTGTGTATCCAACTCCGGCCGTGATCATCTTTCCATAGCCCGAATCGTGTACGACTTGCAGGCTCAACAAGCAAGTGCAGTCCTTGCAGCTCACTTCCTGAAAGCGACCATGATCAGCGCAACAACTGTCTCGATTCTGTACTTGAAGGCAGCCATTGGCAAGAACCATGGCGACGATGACATGAGACGGAATTGCGAGCAAATTCAGGTCTCCTTATGCGAGATGATATGCGGAGGGAGTCGCAACATGCATGTGACGGGGTCGCTCTCATCGGTCCACCGCTTGTGAGAGTTGCTCCATGGTAGTCGACGCCGTCATGCCCGGCGGAGCGGAGGCACCGCCGGGCAAATCGCCGCATACGCCGCGGGCGTCCGCTTCTCGAGCGCTCGCTGCGGCCTGCGATGGTTGTAGTGAAGACGCCACCGGTCCACCAGGTACCTTGCCTCCGCCAGCCTCTCAAGGAGTTCCGACGACAGCAGCTCGTCGCGCAGCCGCCCGCCGAAGCTCTCCACGATCCCGTTCTGCCACAGGGCGCCGGGATCGATGTACAGCGTCCCCGTACCGCTCTCGGCGCACCATCGCTTCACCGCCTTGGAAACGAACACCGGCCCGTTGTCACTCCTGATGTGCGCCGGTACTCCCCGGATCGCCGTCAGCTCGTCCAGCACCGCCACCACATCCTCGCCCCGGCAGCTCCGGCCCACTTCGATCGCCAGACACTCACGCGCGTGCTCGTCCAGCACCACGAGCAGCCGCAACGGTCGCCCGTCCGCCGTGTGGTCGCTCACGAATTCCAGGCCCCACACCTCGTTCTTCATCGTCGTCCGCCGACGCACGATCCCGTTCTCCCCACTCCCGATCCGCCTGCGTTTCCTGCGGTTCAGCGGCACCAGAAGGCCCTCCGCCCGCCACAGCCGCTTCATCAGTCTCGTCCCGATCGTCCAGCCCTCCAGATGCAACAGATCCAGGATGTGTCTGCGGCCACGGCGTGGATTCGCCAGCGCGAGCTCCCGCATCCTCGCCACCAGTCGATCCCGGTAGGGGTTCGGCGACGCCGGGCGACGCTGCGTGCTTCGGTGCTGCCCGACCACCTGGTACGCACGTCGCTCTGAGACCGGCAGCACCATCGTCATGTGCTCGATCGCCCGGCGCCGGTTCGCCGGGCTCAGCATTCCCCCTTGGCCACCTCCTTCAGGATCTGGATGTCGAGCTCCTTCTCCGCCACGAGCCGCTTCAGCCGCGCGTTCTCCTTCTCCAGCTCCTTCACCCGCCGCACCGTGTCGCGGTCGGCAGCGCCGTACTCGGCACGCCAGCGGTGCAGCGTTACCGCCGACACCCCCAGCGACCGAGCCACCTCAGCGATTGGCTTCCCTTCGGCCAGCGCATGTCAGCCTGCCGCAGCTTCGCGACGATCTCCTCGGGCCGATGTCGCTTCCTTCGACCTGGTCCCTTCACGAAAGACTCCTCTCGGCCCCTTGCGCCGCGAAAGTCTCTCACAAGACCTGGACCTGTTCAGCGCACCCCTGTCACCGAGGTGGTCGATCGCCTCGAGCGACCGGCGGATGGCATGTTTGGAGCGTGCCAAGTGTTGAGTCGGTATCGCTCCGGGGCGGCGAGCTCAATCGGCGACGCTTCGGATCGGTTGATGTTTCGGGGGGGCCGAGCCGGCCGAGCTCGGCGCGAGTCTCCGTTTCGACGACGGCGGCGACCGCGATCGACGCTCCACGGAAAGCGCTCGGCCGCCCGCGGCGCGTGTTCACATGCGCTCAGGCGCGGTGATGCCGAGCAGTCCCATGCCGTCGGCCAGCGCGCGGCGGGTGAGATCGCAGAGGCGCAGACGCGAAGCGCGGATCGCGGCGTCGTCCGGCTTGAGCACGGGGCACGACTGATAGAAGCCGTTGAAGACCTCGCCGAGAGTATGCAGCCAGTTGCAGAGACGATTGGGTTCGAGCGTGCGTGCGATGTCGGCAAGCACGCGCGGGTACTGGAGCAGATGCAGCACGAGCTGCCGTTCCGCGGGCTCGCGAATGAGCCAGGGGGCACGCGCCGATGCGGCGCCGCGAACCGAGTCCGATCCGCGCGCTGAGTTGGCGCCTTCGGCACCGCTGGCGCCCCCGGCACCGCTCGCGCCCGCGGTCGCGCCGCCCTCACCGGCCTTGCGCAGGATGCCCGCAATCCGCGCGTGGGCGTATTGAATGTACGGACCCGTGTCACCGTCGAATCTCACCATGCGGTCAAGGTCGAAGATGTAGTCGCGGCTCACATCGCTGCCCAGATCCGCGTACTTCACCGCCGCGATGCCCACCGCGCGGCCGATCTCGGCCAGCGCCTTTACATCCATGCCGTATGTCGGGGCATCGGGCGAATCGGCTCGCGAACTCACCTCACGCACGCCCCGTTCGATTGCTTCGTTGAGCAGCTCGATGAGCGTGAAGTTCTCCCCCGAGCGAGTCTTGAGCGGCTTGCGGTCCTTGCCGAGCACCGTGCCGAAGCCGATGTGGGTGAGTTCGGCGCGAGTGCCGTCCGGCAGGACATCCCAGCCGATGAGCCGCACCGCATCGAAGACATCCTTGAAGTGATCTCGCTGCCTCGCATCGACGACATAGACCACGCGCGATCCGTCCAGCTCCTGCACGCGAAAGCGCACGGCCGCGAGATCGGTGGTGGCGTAGAGGAACCCGCCGTCCTTCTTGCGGATCAGCAGCGGACGCTCACGGTCGGCGAATCGAACGACGATGGCGCCGTCATCCTCCGCCGCAACTCCCTTCGAAACGAACGCATCGACGACGGCACCCAGGCGGTCGCGGAAGAAGCTCTCGCCGCGCGAGTGCTCGGGCCCGAGCGTGGCGCCGAGCAGGTCCGCCACATGAAAGACCTCGCGCATCGTCACATCGATCAGCTTCTTCCAGTCCCGCACCAGTTCGGGGCCGCCGGATTGAAGCTTGACGAGCGTCTGCCGCGCTTCGTCATCCTCCGGAGTCTCCTGCGCCGCTCGATAGGCGCGATTGAGATCGTCGAGCGTGACGCGATCGAGATCGGCGCCTTCGCGACGGAGGCGCGAGAGGGTCATCGCAATCGGCAGCCCCCAGTCGCCGAGATGATTCTCGCGCCAGACCTTCCGACCGAGTCGCTCGAAGACGCGGGCAAGCGTGTCGCCGATGATCGTGGCGCGGAGATGTCCCACATGAAGCTGCTTCGCGACATTCACGCCGCAGAGGTCGATCACCACGGCGTGCCGCTCCGTGGAGGCCGTCACGCCAAGCGCGGGAGTATCGAAGGCGTCGAGCATCGCCGCGAGCGCCGATGGTGCAAGACGAAGGTTGATGAACCCGGGTCCCGCAGGCTCCGCCTGCTCAAGCATGCCGGCGACGGAAGCGTCCTCCATGAGCGCGGCCGACACGGCGGCGGCCACTTCGCGCGGATTGCGCTTTGCCTGCTTGGCGAGCGCAAGCACGCCGTTGGCCTGGAAGTCGCCGAAGTCGGGATTGGTGGCGGCGCGCAGTTGCGGGTCGACCGTGGCCGCGTCGACCTGGCACGCGGCGGCCAGCGCCCGGCGCAGCGCTGCGTCGATGGCCGCGATGGGCGAGTTGGCTTCGGGGAGAGTCGCCATGTCGCGCGGGGGTCGAGCAGTGTCCCACAATCCGCGCGACAAGGGGACCGCTCAAGCGCCCGCAGCGAGTGTCGATGAGTGCCGGACGGTCACGGGCACGGTCCCCACGCGCCGAGCAGATCGCCGAGATCTGCGCCATCGACCGATCCATCGCCGTTGAGGTCGCCGAAGATCCATGGCGCTCCCATGCTGCCCCAGGCGCCCAGCAGGGATCCGAGATCGCCGCCGTCCACCACGGTGCTGCGGTCGAAGTCGGCGGGGCAGCTCTCAGACTCCTTCGGCTGCGCCGCAACCACGGCGGCGTGGGCATCGACGAGCCCCCAACCGAAGTCGGTGTCGTATCCGGCCGCGCCGCGATCCTTCGCCGACTGCGCCATGATCGCCTCCACCTCCGTCGGTGTCAGCGCCGGATTCACCGAGATCACGAGCGCCGCCACGCCCGCCGTGTACGGCGAGGCGAACGAGGTGCCGTCGATGGTGGTGTAGTTGCCGCTCCCATAGCCGGCGGATCCCATGCGATCCGTGGTCAGGATCGCGGCGCCCGGCGCGCTGATGAAGAGGCCCGTGCCCCATTGGCTGAACGACGCCCGCTGCCCTGTGCTGTCGATCGCGGCGACCGCGTTGATCGACGCGAGGCTCGCGGGATAGCTGATGGAGCTTGTGCCGCCGTTGCCGGCGGCGCCGAAGTGGATCACGCCGTTGGCGCGAGTCGTATCGAACGCGGTCGTGATCGCCGCGGACGCCGTGCCTCCGCCCCACGATGAGTTCGTCACGCGCGCGCCGCTGGTCTGCGCCCAGTTGATGCCGCTGGCCGACCAGGAATCCTGCGACTCGAGGAACGGCAGGCAGATGAAGAACCAGAGCTCATTGAAGATCTTGCCCGCGCGCACCGTGCATCCCGGCGCGATGCCGACGATGCCGATGCCGTTGTTCAGCTTCCCCGCCACGCACCCGGCCACCGCGGTGCCGTGGTTGTCGCACTGATTGCCGGGACCGCCGCTCGCGCCGCTGCCCGTGAAGCTCTGGCCGGGCATCTGGTTCAGGTCCTCATGCGCCTGGTCGATGCCGCTGTCGAGCACCACGACCACCACCGAGGGATCGCCCGCGTTCACGGTCCACGCCTGCGGGCCGTTCATGTCGTGATCGTTCGGCTGATCGAGCGCCCACTGCTGCGGGAACAGCGGATCGTTCGGCACCGTGCCGTAGCGCTCGGCCCAGAAGATCGAATCGCTCTGCGCGAAGACGACCGCGGGATCCGCGGCGAGCCCGTTCACCAGGTCCAGCACCTCCGCGGCGCGGCGAAGCTGCGTGCGCACGAGGAAGACGCCCTCCATGCCCGCGAAGTCGGCGGCGAGGATCTCGCCCGGCACGCGCTGCGCCATGAACTCGGCGCGCGCCGCAGGAGTGAGCTCCGGGTTCAGCGCGACGAACACATCGCGCGTGATGACGACCGGCAGACCTCCCGTGCCGATGAAGACGGGCGAAACGAAGTCGAACGAGCCGTCCGTGACGAACTGGTCGAGCATCGAGTCGATGGCCGTTGCGGAGCGCTGCGCCTCCGGGAGTTCCGCGTACTGCCAGCCCGGCACGCTCGACGGGACGACGCGGTTCGGATCGACGCCCGCGTCGATCAGGGGCTCGGCAGGCAGCGGCGCGATGCCGTCGGCCGCCGCGGCGCTGAAGACCGCGATCATGCTCGGCTCGATGTCGAGCTCGATTCGCTGCTTGAAGTAGTGGTACGCATTGGTCGGCGCGGCCTTGGCCATGGGCGCGATGGCGTTGACCTTGGCGGGCGCCTCGTTCGCCATTGCGACGGCAGAACCAAGCACGATGGTGCCGGCGAACACGGCGAGACGAACTGCAACTCGATTCTGCACGGGGCTCTCCTCCTCGAAGGGACTGTGGGAACGAACCCCGGAGGACCCCAATATAGAGGCAAACCCGGATCGAGTCAGGCGGAAACTTCGCCGAGCACGAGCTTCGATCGCTCGCGCCAGAGCTTCTCCATCATCGGCCGGAAGTCGCCGAGTTCAGCTTCACCGAGCGTGCCGGCCCCGACCCGCGAGCCTCCGCGACCCGACCTCGAGCCAGCCGCGCCATGCGATCGTCCCGGAGCGGGCAGTGCATCGGCCGCGAGCATGAGCATGTTGATCAGGCTCTCGATGTCGGCGATGGCGACGAACTCGCGTCCGATCACCGCGCGACGCCGCCCTGCGAGCACATCGTCGATGGCGCACATGTTGTGATAGTTCCCGAGTGGCAGGCAGAGGCAGGTGCTCTCGTGGCCGAGCGAAGCGAACGCGGTTGCTTCGCAGGCGCCGCCGGGCATCAGCTTGCGCTGCCACCTGAACCGCGGGTCCGTCGCGGCATGCCGCTGGTAGAGCTGCGTCAGCGCGTTCGTGACCTTCGGCGAGAAGACGCTCAGGCGATCACCAACGCGCAGGATTGCGCCCGCGCCGATGGGCGAGTCGTTCGGGAACGAGCGGCTGTTCTCCAGGCAGAGCAGCGTGGCGCCGCGCGGAATGATTCCCGAGCGTGCGGCGCGGATCGCGCCGAGGAAGCCCACCTCCTCCGCGACCGTGAAGAGAAGTCCCACCCGCTCGCCGCGTCCGGCCTGAATCAGCCGCTCGAAGGTGATCATGGCGGCGGCCGCGGCGGCAAGATCGTCGCACGCGTGCGTGTGCAGCATGCCGCCGCGAATGTCCGCCCTCGGCAGCGCCCAGCGGCCGATGCACCCGGCGCGGATCGAGGGCGCAGCGCCGCGCAGCACCGCGCGCACGAGCTTGAACGGCTGCGCCGTTGCGTCAAGCGCCGCCAGTCGCGCCGGATGTGGTCGGCCCTCCGTGTCGAAGAGCTCGAGCGCTGCGCCGTTGAAGTACGCATCGTGCACACCACCGCGGAACTCCAGCTCGAACTCGCGCGATGAGACGACGCGGCGCACCACGAACGCCGGATGATCCAGATGCGCCGTGATGAGGATCTCCGGCGGCAGGGTCGACGCGGCGCGCGGCCGAGCGCGGCCGGCGCGGCGCTGCATGCGGCCCGTGGTCGATCGCGTGATCAGCGCATTCCCGACATCGTCGCGACGGACTCTCACGGCATCGCCGAGGGATGCCGCCCAGAGATCCACCGCGCGCTGCACCGCATGCTCGCGCCCGGCGGCGGTCGGCAGTGAGGTCAGGGAAAGCAGCAGTCGTCGCTCTGCGGCGGAGAGCCGCACGGAGCGCTCCTGGGACCGCGCCGAAGGGCGCGCACGCGTTGGGGCCTTGGACATGGACACAAAAGTACCGCCGCGGCGCGGGATCGAAACCACGACCCGCGCCGCGGACGGCGGTCTCCGCTGGACAGGCACGCTCAGCGGCGACGACGGATGCCGCAGAACGCGGCGCTAACCACAAGCGCCGCAGCACCAGGCGCAGGAATGATGGAGGGAGCGGCGATCTTGAGTTCGGCGACGCTGCCGTCGGAGAAGCTGAGGATCAGCCGGCCCATGTTCGGCAGGTAGCCGACGGCATCGGATGCGATCTGCATCCAGGCGGATGTCTTGCCGTCGCTCAGGGACTCCTTGAAGCTGGACCACTCGATCTTGTCCCCGGACCCGGCGGAGCGAGCCACATCCATCGGCGCGCTGAGACCCGAGCCGAGCGCGAAGTCCGCGTCGACGGCGAATCCGCTCCACTGGGCAAGCAGCACGCTGGTGAGCGTTGTGTCCGGGGCTGCCGAGAGGGATGAGATTCGCAGGGAGAAGACGAGATCTCCCGAAGCCTGGGAGATGATCGTCTGCTCGACCGAGCCGGTCGAGGCGTATCCGCCCAGCGGAACGCCGATTGCCTGGAATGCGTGAGTCTGCTGGTGGACCACCGTGCCGCCGGGCGACACCCAGCCGTCAAGGCCGGCGCTCGATCCGGGTGTGAGCACGGCTGCCGAGCAGAGACTCGCGGCACATGCGGTGGCGGCTGCGGCGATGAGTTGGAGCTTCGTGGACATGGTTCTTCCTTCCGTTCGTGACAGTGGGTCCGTCAATCGACCGCCATAGGTCTGATACGCCGCAAGGCTTGTCCAGTCGGAACACGCAAGTGGTTTCCGGCCCCCGACAAGGCCGCCATTATTGGAATCGCCTGCGCTAGGATGCCCGCTCATGCCCCTTTCTCCGATTCCAGAGATCCTCGATGAGCTCCGCGCAGGGCGGATCATCGTGCTCGTCGACGATGAGAACCGCGAGAACGAGGGGGACTTCGTCTGCGCCGCGGATCGCTTGACGCCGGCGGCCCTGAACTTCATGACGCGCATCGGCGGCGGCTACCTGTGCGTTTCGCTGGATGGCGCCGCCTGCGATCGATTGGAACTTGCGCCTCAGGCGGCCGTGAACACCTCCGTTCGCGGCACGCCCTTCACGATCAGCGTCGACGGCCATCCCCGCCACGGCATCGGCACGGGAATCTCCACCGCCGACAGGCTGCGAACGATCCAACTGCTCGTCGATCCCGCGACGCGCCCGGACGACCTCGTGCGTCCCGGTCACATCAATCCGCTTCGCGCTCGCGATGGCGGCGTGCTCGTTCGCACCGGGCAGACGGAGGGCAGCGTGGATCTCTGCCGGCTCGCGGGGCTGGCGCCCGCGGCGGCGATCATCGAGATCGTGCGCCCCGATGGCGAGATGGCGCGTATGCCCGACCTCGAGACGCTCTGCGCGGAACACGCGCTCAAGATGTGCTCGGTCGAGCAGATCATCGAGTGGCGGCTTGCGCGCGAGACGCTCATCCAGCGCATGGACCCGGTCGACGGCACAATGATCGCCACGCCCGAGGGACCGATGCGCCTCTTCGCGTGGCGAAGCACGATCGACGCGCTGCCGCACCTGGCGCTCGTGCATGGCGATCTCGGAGTGGCGGGTACCGGGGGCGAGACCACCGAGGTGGAGGAACCCGTGCTCGTGCGCATGCATCGACGCGAGATCCTCGGCGATGTCTTCGGCATCACCTTCAACGGCAGCGATGCAGGCCAGGAGACGATTCGCCGCAGCCTCCGTGCCATCCGCGATGCGGGGCGCGGCGCGCTCGTCTACCTGCGAAGCGAAGGAAGCGGATTCGATCTGCCCGACCGGATCGGGCGAATCCAGCGCCTTGGCGAGAGCGATGTGAACTCGCCGGACCTGCTCTCGCCGACGGGCGTCGGCGCCAAGGCGCAGCCGATGGACCTGCGGCATTTCGGCATCGGTGGGCAGATCCTGCGAGACCTTGGACTGCGACGGCTGCGCTTGCTGTCGAACCATCCCAGGCCGATGCCCGGGCTGAGCGGATTCGGGCTCGAGGTCGTCGGCTACGAGGCGTTGTCGTGATGGCCACCACGATCATCGTGACATTGGCGGTGCTCCTTTCGCACGGCGATCCCGCGGCGGTGGCGCTCGTGCGCGAAGTGGAATCCGCCACGGCGAACCTCCGCGACTTCAGCGCGTCGATCATCGTGGATCGCGTGGACGCCCTGACGGACGAGAGCGAGCGTCGCGTCGGTCGCGTCATCGTCGAATCGACGGGCGACACGGGGCGGCGCTTCGCGGTGGTCTTCGACCGCTACATCGGACCGGACGGTCGCGCGGACGAGAGCCGACGGCACTACATCTATGACTCCGGGTGGTTCGCGGAGGTCGACCATGACCGCAAGCAGTTCATCAACCGCCAGGTGGTGGCGCCCGGCGAGTCGTTCGATCCGCTGCGCGTGGGCGAGGGCCCGCTGCCGCTGCCGATCGGCCAGCGCGCGGACGATGTGCTGGCGCGGTTCATGGTCGTCGGCGCCACCGTGCCCGCCGGAGGGCCGCTTCGCTCGCTGGAATCCGTGCGAGGCGTGCGGCTGGCCCCCAAGCCGGGCACGCCGGAAGCCGATGAAACGGAGTCCGTGGACCTCTTCTACGACAGGACGACACTCCTCCCTCGCGGCGTGGTGCAGCGGCGACGCAACGGCGATCGCGTGGAGGTGCTCCTGCGCGATCCGCAGATGAACCACGGCGTGCCGGAGAGCGATCGCGCCCTGCTCACGATTCGCACGCCCGATCCGCGCGACGGATGGGCGGTGGATGTGCGTCCATGGGCGCGGCGCGGCGAACCCGCAGACGATCGGTGACGAAGGGACTCTCGATGAACTTCCGCGACGCAGGACGAAGGCCGGCCGCGACGCGCATGCCGGCGCCGTTCACGGGCGCGTGGCCGCCATCGCGGAAGCAGCGGCTGCTCGCCGTGGCGTTCGGCGCTGCCCTGGCGCTTGCGGCGTCGATCTCGGCCACCGCGCAGGCGCCGCAGCTCGTTCCCGAGGCCGTGCCGCTGATGCCGGCGATCGAACGCGACCTCGATGCGCCCTACCTCACGCCGGAGGAGCGCAAGGAGCGTCGCGTCTTCCATGGCGTCTGGGACGATCGCGATCTCGATGCCCCTTCGCGGCGAGCGCTCGCGGCGCTGGAACTCTGGCGGCTCGACGAGCCTTCGCTCGAGGATCCGTTGGTCCCGGTGGAGCTTCGCGCACGAGCGCTCCTGCGCCGCGGCCGCGCAGCGCAGGCCGTCGACCTGCTGGCGGGCGCCGAGGGCGTCGTGGCCGCGTCCCTCCGCGCCCAGGCACTGGAACTGGCGGGGCGTCGCGATGATGCACTGCGTGAGGCCGCGACCGCGGCGGCGGCGATCGATGCGCCCGACGCGACGCCCGCAGATCTCGTGGCCGCGGTCGAGGCGCTGGCGGTGCGCTCGCGGCTCGAGGATCAGCCGGTGCGCGACTGGCACCGCATGATGGAGGCGCTCGGGGCGGCGCGCGATCGCGATCGCGCGTACTGGCCCGCGCTCATCGCCGAGGGGCGGCTGCTGGAAGAGAAGGACAATCCCATGGAGGCGATCACCGCGCTGCTCCAGGGCCTGTCGCAGAATCCGCGGTCGAGCGAGGCATGGCTGCTGCTCGGACGCTTCGCCCTGGCGCGGTTCGACTTCGACGGCGCCGCGCGCGCCGCCGCCGCGCTGCGTCGACTCTCGCCGACCCACCCCTGGGCGGACCTGCTCGATGCCCAGTCGGAGATCGTGCAGAACGATCCCGATGCCGCGGCCGTGCGGCTGGACGCGCTGCTTCGGCGCGAACCGGACCTGCGCGAGGCGCTGGCGCTGCGTGCCGCCGCGGATGCGGTGCGCTACGACGAGACGGGCACTGCGCAGTGGCTCGCGCGCCTCGAGGCGTTGACGCCCGGTGACGCGCTCGGCCGGGCCACGGTCGGGAAGTTCCTGGCGATGAACCGGCAGTACGGCGAGTCGGCGGAGCATCTCGAGGAGGCGATCCGTCGCCGGCCGTCATGGGCGGTGCCGCGCATCGAGCTCGGGTTGCTCGAGATGCAATCCGGCCGCGACGACCGCGCGAGAGAGGCGCTGCGCGAGGCGGCGCGCCTCGATCCCTTCAACAAGCGCAGCGCCTTCAGTCTGATGCTGCTGGACCAGATGGCCTCCTGGAAGGTCTTCGAGGGGGAGCACTTCATCGTGCGCTGCGCGCCGGGCGTGGACGAGGTCGTGGCCGCGATGATGCCGGAGGCGCTCGATCGGATGCACGACGAGGTGACGGCGCGCTTCGGCCACGCGCCGGCGCAGAAGACGGTGATCGAGCTGATGCCCGACCATCGCATGTTCGCGGTGCGCATCACCGGCATGCCGTGGATCCACACCATGGCCGCCTGCACCGGACCCGTGATCGCGCTCGAGGTGCCGCGCGAAGGCGCGCCGGAGAAGCACCTGGGCCTCTTCGACTGGCTCGAGGTCCTGCGCCACGAGTACACGCACACGGTCACGCTCTCGCAGACGCGCAATCGCATCCCGCACTGGCTCACGGAGGCCGCGGCCGTGAGCATGGAGACCAAGCCGCGGTCCTTCGAGACCTGCCAGTTGCTCGCGGGCGCCCTGCGCGCGGGCGAGCTGCTCGATCTGGACGCGATCAACTGGGCGTTCGTGCGGCCGAAGCGTCCGACGGATCGCAGCCTTGCCTACGCGCAGGGCCACTGGATGGTGGAGTTCATGAACGCGCGCTACGGCATGGAGGCGCTGCCGAAGCTGCTCGAGACGCTCTTCGACGGCGTGTCGGAGCGGGCGGCGTTCCGCGCCGCGCTGGGTGTGGAGCGCGAGGCGTTCTTCACCGAGTTCCTGGAGTGGGCGCGGGCGCGCGTGGCGGAGTGGGGGATGGCGCCATCGCCCTCCATCGACGAGCTTGCGGACCGCCTGCGCGCGGAGGATCCCGAGCAGCGCGAAGCACTGGAGCGAGCGAGGGGCGATCGCCTGGCGCGCGTGGCGCTGCGCATTGCGGACGAGGTCGGCGCACCGCGGCGCGGCGGGCGCGGCATGCTCACCGGTGCGGAGTGGCCGGAGGTGCGGCGGCGGCCCATGCAGATCTCCGACGAGGTCCTGGACCGATGGCTCTCCGAGTTCCCCGAGCATCCCGACCTGCTCGAACTTCGCGTGCGTCGACGCATGCGGGAGCGGGACGAAGTGGACGCGACGACCGCGGCGCTGCTCGAGTCGTATCAGCGCGTGCGACCGGTCGATCCGGCGCCGCACCGCATGCTCGCGCGCGCCGCGCTCGCAGGCGACGCTCCCGCCGACGCGATTCCGCATCTGGAGGTGCTCGATCGCCTCGAGGAGCGCAACAACGCGTTCGCGCTGGAACTGGCCCGACTCAAGCGCGGCACCGGTGATTCGAGCGGCGCCTTCATCCATGCCGTGAAGGCGGTGCGCATCGATCCCTACAACGCGGCGCTGCGCGAGCTGGCCGCGGCCATCGCCATCGAGGCGGGTCGATTCCGCGAGGCCAGGGACCACATCCGAGCCCTCACGGTGCTGGAGCCGGATCGCGATCAGCACCGCCTGCGGCTCGAGCGAATCGAACGCATGATCGAGTGACCGGGCAGCCTCGTCCGGGCGCGCGGCGCGGCTACCCTTGCCTCCATGCGACGAATCGGCAGAGCCATCGAATCTCGAGGTTGCCTCCGCGCGGTGCTGGTGGCGGTCGGAATGCTCGCGGGCCACGCGAGTAGTGCGGCGCCGCCGATCTTCGAGGAGTGGACCGAGTTTCAGTTCGACACGCAGCAGTGGCCGACCCGATTCGAGCTTGTGGACCTCAACGGCGATGGATGGCTCGATGTCGTCTGTCCCGGTCGCAACAACGGAGGTCGTGCCTTCATCCTCCGGGGCGCCGGCGATGGATCGTTCTCGAATCCGATCATGCTTTCGGTCGGCGGGCAGACGGATTGGGTGGAGGCCGTCGATGTCGACGGCGACGGTCTGCGTGATCTCGTCTTCGCCGCGCGATCGAGCGGTGGACGCGTGGCCATCCTCCGGGGACGCGGTGGCTTCGCATTCGAGGAGGCTGTGTTCGTTCCGGTCGGGCGCGACCCGCGTGCCGTGGCCGTGGGCAACGAGGGTTCCGACGACCGACGCGCAATCTTCTCGTTGCAGAACGGCGAATCGGCCATTCGTCCCGTGTCGATGGACGACGAGGGCGCCTGGACCGCGGGGCCGCGCCGCGCGCTGAGCGCATGGGTGGGGGGACTTCCATTGCCGCAGTGGATGGAATCACTCGACGCCGACGGAGACGGCCATCGCGACTTCGGGTGCAGCGTGAACGGCGCCGGAGTCGTCGCGGTCGTGCGAGGCGCGGTCGACAACCAGTTCGGCACGACCATGGAGTGGCGCGCCCCGACGGTCCAGGGCGTTCATCCAGGACTGCTGCTTGGGGCCGTCGCCGATGTCGACGGCAATGGCGCACCGGACCTGCTCGTGGCGGGACTTCCGCTGGGCGCGCCGCAATCGGTGCTCATCTTCCTGAACGACGGCACGGGCGACTTCTCGCAGCGAGTGGTCGTGCCGGTGACGAACGACGGGCTCGCTTGGAGCGTGGCCGCGGCCGATCTCGATCTCGACGGCGACATCGACATCGTCTTCACCACCGCGCTGCCGGGCCGCGTTCACATCCTCGAGAATCGCATGGTCGGCGGCGTGCTCCAGTTCGTCGGCACCATCGCGCCTTCCACCGGTGACTTCCTTCGGCATGTGCGCATCGGCGACCTCGACGGCGACTGCCGACCGGATCTCGTGCTGGCCGACTACACGAGCCATCGGCTGCTGACGCTCCGCAATGTCACGGCCGGCATCGACTGCGGCGGAGTCGCGGCGCAGGCGCCGCCGGCGCCCACGCAGGACGCATCGGCAAGCGCAGCGGCGCCGCGTCGGGGCGCTGACGCCGCCATGGTGACGGCGCTTCGCGCCGCGGTCGATCGCGCGGAGCCGGATGGCGCGGCCATTGCGGAGGCACTCGCCGCCTTCCCGTCGATCGACGACCTCCGCGCCGCAGCGGCGGCGCCGCCGGCGCGCCGCTCGATCGGTGCGCCGAACGCAGCGCCCCGGAGCGAGGGCGGCATCGCGCAGGAGTTCCCCGCGTGCGGACCGCCCGCGGGTCCGTGCAACGAGCCGCACGGCGGACTCGGCTGCTACACGCCGGCGTGCTGCGTCGCCGTATGCACCTTCGATCCGGTCTGCTGCGAGGTCGCCTGGGACGCGGCCTGCGTCTTCATCGCGCAGATCGAGTGCGTGGGGCTCGTCTGCCCAAGCGCAGGCTCGTGCTTCGAACCGCATCCGACGCGCGGCTGCGATGACGAAGCGTGCTGCGGGCGAATCGGCCGGCTCGATCCCTACTGCCGCACCACGGCATGGGACGAACTGTGCGTGATCCAGGCGGAGCGCTTCTGTGCGATCGAGGCCTGTGCGCTCTCATCTCCGGCACCCGACTCGGTGACCGAGGACGAACCGTGCTACCTCCGACTCAACCAGGGGTGCAGCCCCGCGGTCGGTGGCGTGGCATCGTGGATCGAGCTGACATGTGCGACGAAGCTGCACGGCACCATCTCGACGAGCGCGCCGCGAGATCTCGACTGGCTTCGGTTCGTGCTCGATGAACCTCGCCGCGTGACCCTGCGCGTCGCCGCGGAGTTCCCGCTCCGACTGCTGCTGCTCGAGGGCGACTGCGACGGCACGATCCGCACCGTGGTCGACGCGGCATCCTTCGACTGCCACGAACTCGTGATCGATCGATGCCTCGAGCCGGGGACCTATCACGCGGTGCTCACGAACGGCATCGCGGAGCGGCTCATCTCGAGCGGTCAGCCATGCGACGAGATCGACCCGAAGGCGCCGCCACCCGATCCCGAGGATCCGCCGTTCGTGCCCGGCGACTTCGGCCTGCACTGGCAGGCCTCGTTCGACTGCCCCAACGGCCTCATCGCGGGCGACTTCAACGGCGACGGGCGGGTCGACGGCAACGATCTTGGAACGCTGCTGGGCTTCTGGGGCGTCGGGAGCGATGGGGATCTCAACTGCGACGGCCGGGTGGACGGCTCGGATCTGGGCACGCTGCTGGGGAACTGGACGGGCTGAGGCTTCGATCGAGGCCCTTCGTGGGGTACCTTGCAGGTTCATGATCGCGCCATCGCGCGGTCGCAGCAAGGAGAGGATTCCCATGCGTTCCGTCGTCATCGTTCCCATCGCGCTTGGTGCCGTGATCGCCGCCGCTCACGGTCAGTGCATCACGCAGTTCGAGCTCGTCGCTTCCCCAAGCGATTCGATCTCCATGTCGCTCGCGCTGCCGCTCGCGGGCACCTTCATCGGGAACTACAACGCCGCGACGAACCCGTCGGGCACGCAGACGCGTCCGGGCCTCTTCGGCGGAAGCGGGAACAATCCGATCGCCTACTCGTCGATCGTCAAGCCGCAGGTGGTGCTGGGACTGCCGCAAGGCGAGCCGGTGTTCACCCTCTGCGTCGGCGATGACGACGGCTTCGGCAATGTGGAGGTCACCTGCGGCTCGCTGGATCTGATCGGCGGCTCGCCCGCGCCGCTGACCATCAACATCACGATCAGCTACGCGAACTTCAATACCGTCAATCCGGGTGCGGTCTACCCGGGCGTGTCGGGCGTCACGATTCCGCTGCCCGCAGGATCCATCTCGGCAGCGAGCGCAGTGCAGACGGTGCCGGCGATCGGCACGCTCGTCCCGGGCAAGGGCGGCTCGCTCATCCTCACCGCCGTGCTGCCGATGGATCTCACCTTCCAGGCGACGATCCTCGGCCAGGCGATCGAGGGAGCGCCGACGCCGATCCTCCTTCCGATCGTGGCGGAGCTGCATCCGACGCTCAAGGGCGACTTCGTCGCGCAGGTCTCGATCGAGGTGCCGACGACGGAGACCGCCATTCCCTCGGGCGGACAGGTGATCGAGAACCAGCCCGTCGATCTGCCGACGGTGCTTCCTCCCGGCAGCTTCGCGCACCTGCTCGTCTCCGGGACCTTCAGCGACGGCACGCTGACCTTCGGCATGAACGCCGACCTTGCAGGCGACGGTGCGGCGCTCACCGTTCCCCAGGATCTGAACGGCGACTGCCGAGTGGACGGCTCGGATCTGGGCACGCTGCTCGGACAATGGGGCGCGTGCGCAGGATGCGACGCCGACTTCAACGACGACGGCGTCGTGAACGGGAACGACCTCGGCTCACTGCTGGGCGCGTGGAGCTGATCGCGACCACGGCAGGTCGTCGAGATCGACATTGCCGCCGCAGAGGACCACGCCGATGCATCGCTCGGTCGGCGGCGCGTTCAGCACGGCCGCGACGCCCACCGCCGCGCTCGGCTCGATCAGGATCTTCATGCGCTCCCACACGAGTCGCATGGCGCGGACGATCGACGCTTCGTCGACCGTGATGATGTCGTCGACGAGCGCCTGCACCACGGGAAAGGTCAGCGCGCCCAGCGATGTCCTGAGTCCGTCGGCGATCGTCGGCAGCTCCGTTGCGGGTTCGAGCCTGCCGGTGCGCTTGCCCTTGGCCGCGTCGGCCACCGCCTCGGGTTCGGCGCCGTAGACGCAAATCGACGGTTTGATCGACTTGGCGGCGATGGCCACGCCCGAGATCATGCCTCCACCACCGACGGGAACGATCAGCGCGTCGAGATCGGGTGCCTGCTCGAGGAACTCGAGCGCGATCGTGCCCTGTCCGGCGATGACATCGGGGTGGTCGTAGGGCGGAATGAGTGTGCCGCCGGTTCGAGCAACCACTTCGGCGGCGGTGCGCTCGCGATCCGCGATCGTCGGTCGGCACTCGATCACCTCCGCGCCGTAGCCCTCCACCGCAGCGCGCTTCACCGCCGGCGCGTTGGAGGGCATCACCACATGCGCCGCGATGCCGCGGAGCTTCGCGGCCAGTGCGAGCGCCTGCGCGTGGTTGCCGGACGAGTGCGTCACCACGCCTCGGCGTGCGATCGCCTCGGGCAGCTTCATGACCGCATTGCAGGCCCCGCGGAACTTGAATGCACCGACGCGCTGGAAGAGTTCGCACTTGAACCGAATCGTGCGCCCGCTCTGCTCGTCGAGCGTGCGGCTCGTCATCACCGGCGTTCGATGCGCGAACGGTTCGATGCGTGCTGCGGCGGCGCGGACATCAGCGATCGATGCGGCAAAGGCGCGTTCAGTGTCCGTGGAGGTCATGGCCGGGTTGCTAGCCTACGCGCCATGAGCGACTCGTTCGGCCCGGCGCAACCCGGAACGATCCGCGACGGCGTCGACGCGATCCGTCGCCTTCACCACCACCGTCGCTGGGCGCGCCTGCGGGCGGTCGAACTGGCTCGCGGCGTCACCGAAGCGCAGCGGCGGCAACCGTTCGAGATGGGGCCGGGAAGCATCATGGGCCTGCTGGTCCACCTCCATGGCGCCGAGGTCGTGTGGCTCAATGTGCTGGAGGAGATCGACCCCGCGACGGTGATTCCCGGCGCCGACGCGTTCGAGTCGCTCGAGGCGCTCGAGCATGCGTGGCGCAGCACGGACGATCGGTGGGCACGCTGGCTCGACGCGCTCTCGGTCGAGGCGCTGGCAAGGCCGGCGCTTCGCCGCCGCGATGGACGCGATCATCTGACGAGTGCCGGCGATGTGATGCTGCATGTCTGCACGCACCAGCACTATCACCTGGCGCAGCTCATGAACATGCTGCGCCAACTCGGCGCGCTGCCCAAGCCAGCGCCATCGCTGGACCTGATCACCTTCGCGCGGGAATTGTGGCGGGGGACTACGCGCTGAGCGCGGCGCGTGCGGCGTCGCCGGATCGCGAGCGTTGCGAGCCCGGGCCCTCGTCGTCGCCTCGATCACCGGGCGCCGATGGAGGCTCGTTCGCTCCCTCGCCCGACGCGTTGCCCCAGACGATGCTCTCGTGGTAGAGCTTCGAGAAGAGCAGTGGACGGACATCCTGCACGCCTTCCATCGCGACGATGCGAGAGCGCAGCGCCTCGTAATGGATCTCGTCCGTGCAGTTGAAGGAGACATACGCCTGGTACTCGCCGGCAAGCACGACGAGGAATGCCAGCTCGGGGCACTTGGCCAGTCGGCGCATCAGCGGTCGCAGGGGACCCGAGGCCGCGATGAGGAACGCGCCCGAGAGGTGCTGGCCGATGCGCGGCGGGTCGACGAAGGTGACGATCTCGATCACATGGTCGGCGTGCAGTCGACGGAAGCGATCGGCCGCGCTCGTGGCGCTGATGCCGATGCGGCTCGCAAGGTCGGCGTAGCTGAGCCGCCCGTCGCGCTGAAGCTCGCGGATCACGGCAAGGTCGGTTTCGTCGAGATCGCGGCGTGGTGCGGATGGCGCACCATCTCGCGCCCGCTGATCCGCCTCGAGATCCAGGATCGGCGTGTGGAACTCGAGCATGGGCACGAGGGTCGCGCTTCGCACGCCCGGGGCGCTGCGCACATGCTCGTCGATGATGGAGAGCATGTCCGCGGCGCTTGGCACGCAGCAGTAGGCAACCATGTCATAGAGCCCGACGGTGCCCGTGATCCACACCACGCCGCCGCTTCGGCGCATCCGGTCCGCGATCTTCGCGTGATCCCGCTCCACGCGCAGCATGAGCACGGCCTGGAACATCTGCCCAAGGATGTGCGGCGGCACCCATCCGCGGATCCGGATGGACTGCTCCTCCGTCAGCCGCGCAAGCCGGCGACTCACATTCGCCTCGCTCAGGCCGGTTTCCGTCGCGAGCTTGCGGCCGCTGGCCCGACCATCCTTCACCAGGATCTCGACGATCTTGCGGTCGGCCTCATCCAACGGCGGAAGGTCGGGGCTTGAGTATCTGGGTTGGCTCGTCAACATGGCGGGGAACTCGCTCCTTTGAGGACTCGATCGAGCGAAGGCAACTGCCATCGCTCCCCCTCGGTTCCCCAGAGCCCCCGCACCCCCAGCACCCCCGGCGCTTCCATCGCCCCCACGCGCGATGAACCGTCATTTGTATGCGGGGAAACATACGGAATCCATGCCTCTCCTGAAAGGAATCCGACTTCCCGATGCCGCACAGGCCGCAAACGCGGCATAGACGGCGCTGCAGACGGGCCTTGCGACCGCGGTTGAGGCACCATGTGAATGTCGAGCGCGCCCGGCCGATGCCTCACTCGGCATGGTCGAACGCCGCATGATCGGCGCTTGCTACGATCGGCCCAGTTCGCTCGGGGCGCGGCGCGGGAGAGGCCCGGTCGCTGAGATGCACCCGTGGAACCTGATCCGGTTCGCACCGGCGTAGGGAAAGCGAGAGTTCGATGATCAACCAGCATGATGGCGCTCGGGTTCCCGGTTCAAGTTCGACCATGTACGCCGTTCCGTTGCATGGCGCGTGCAATCCGTCGACGAATTCACAAGGCACCTCCCCGGGGAGCTTCGCCATGGCCTCCGAAGTGGGAGGGCCACGAGCGTTCGCTTCGCCTGACACTCCCGGGATGCCTCGCCCGAGCGATCGAACCGCCTGGGACTTCCTTCCCGCCGGCTGGACCATTTCGGCGGTCGCCGAAGCTGGAGTCGGCTCGGATCGCGCCGGGGTCGACGGGAGCCCGCACGCCGTGGCATGCGCCGGGCACAATCACCCCGAGATCGGTCGATTCATCCGTGCGGTGGCGCCGCGCGGCTTCGAGCCCGTCACGCAGCTCGAGTTCGCGCGCCTCGGCGTCGTGACGCCGCCGATGCGGCGCGTGGCCGAGCGCGAGCGGCATCTCTCACCGGAGCAGGTGCGCGATGAGGTCGCCGCCGGTCGCATGGTCATTCCGGCGAACAGGACGCACCTGAAGCATGGCCTCGATCCCATGGCGATCGGCCGCGCGAGCCGCACCAAGATCAACGCGAACATGGGCGCTTCGCCCGTCTCGAGCGGAACCGATGAGGAAGTGGAGAAGCTTCGCTGGGCCGAGCGCTGGGGCGCCGACACCGTCATGGATCTCTCGACCGGAGGCGATCTCGATGCCTGCCGCGAGGCGATCATCCGCGCCGCGACCGTGCCGATCGGAACGGTGCCGATCTATTCGATGATCATCGGTCGCAAGCTCGAGGACCTCACGATCGAGGTGATCCTCGAGTCGCTCGAACATCAGGCGAGTCAGGGCGTCGACTACTTCACGATCCACGCGGGTGTGCTGCGCGAGCATCTGCCGCTCATCAAGGATCGGCTCATCGGCATCGTGAGTCGCGGCGGGAGCCTGCTGGCCAAGTGGATGCTGGTGCACGGCAGACAGAACCCCATGTACGAGGGCTGGGAGCGGATCTGCGAAGTGCTGCGCCGCCATGATGTGACCTTCTCGATCGGCGACGGCCTGCGGCCGGGCGGTCTCGCCGACGCGACGGACGCGGCGCAGCTGGCCGAGTTGAGCACGCTGGGCGAGCTCACCGAACGCGCCTGGCGCATGGGTGTGCAGGTGATGATCGAGGGACCGGGCCATGTGCCCTTCGACCAGATCGAGTTCAACATGAAGCTCGAGCGCGCGATCTGCCACGGCGCACCGTTCTATGTGCTGGGCCCGCTCGTCACGGACATCTTTCCCGGGTACGACCACATCACGAGCTGCATCGGCGCGACGGCCGCGGCCTATCACGGCGCCAGCATGCTCTGCTATGTCACGCCCAAGGAGCACCTCGGCCTGCCCAAGAAGGACGATGTGAAGCAGGGATGCATCGCGTACAAGATTGCGGCGCATGCGGCGGATGTGGCGCTGGGCATTCCCGGCTCGCGCGATCGCGACGATGAACTCACGAAGGCGCGCGCGGCGCTCAACTGGGAGAAGCACTTCGAACTGAGCTTCGATCCCGATACGGCGCGGGCCTACCACGACGAGGACCTCGATGTCGACACGGACTTCTGCGCCATGTGCGGACACGACTGGTGCAGCGTGCGCATCTCGAAGGAGATCGTGGAGTTCGCCAGCGGGAAGAGCGAGGCGTATCGGCGCGAGGCGCCCGTGCGATCCGCGGCGCTGACGGCGGAGCAGCAGGAGATCCTTGCCAGGCGCGGCGTGCTCTCGCCGGAGGAGATCCATCGACTCGCCAGCAAGACGCGGCGCGCCGTCGGGGCGAAGGAGGGCGAGAAGGCGTCCTGCCACAGCGACTTCGTCGACCCGGAGGAGGCGAAGCGCGTGCAGACGCAGAAGCTGGTGCCGCTCAACACATCACCGGCGCACAACCTGCCGTCGCACGATCCGGTGATCTAGCGGAAGACGCCACGAGGTGCGATGCGATGACCCGCGCGGATCCGGAGGCCTGCCGATGAGCGATGCATCACCATCACAGGAAGTGCCGCCCGGGGAGACGGTACGGCAGTGGGCTTCACTGCCGCCCATGCACTTCCAGAACGCCTATGTCTGGTTCATCCTCTTCTCGAGCCTGGATGTGGTGCTCACCTGGCACATCCTCGAAAGGCATGGAGGGTCGGAGATCAACCCGGTGGCGGCGCTGCTCATCACGCACTGGGGGTTCATGGGCGCGGTCGCACTCAAGTACGCGCTGGCGGTGATCGTCATCATCGCCTGCGAGTGGATCGCACGGCGCCGCGTGCGCACGGCGCGACGGCTGGCGTGGGTCTCGGTGGGCGTGAGTCTCGTGCCGCCCGTCTGGTCGTTCACGCTCCTGGCGGTGCATGCCGCCAGGGGAACGATCCGCCTCTGAGCTGCCGAGGGCATCGTGCGCAGCGCGTCGCGCGTCGCGCTGCCCTGCGCGGCCGGAATCTCCGGATGCCAGGTGTCAGGAACCGGTGGGGCCCCTCTAGCTGGGTATCGAGTGTTCCGGCGTCGACGGCGTTGCCTTCGGCCGGGGCACGAACACCCCAGGAAGGGAGATTCATCATGTCTCGGAATACACGAGAGCGTTCGGAAGGAGTCGGAGTCCTGGTCGCAGGCATCGCAGCGCTGGTGGCGGTTGGTTCCGCCTCGGCGCAGCTCACGGCGGGTGCGCAGTCCGCCATCAACAACTACGGCGATGTCGGCGGCGCATCATTCGCCAATGTCGATCATCAGTGGGGCCAGATCGGCGGAGGTGGAGCTGGATTCCTGGGCATGTCCCAGGAAGGCATGTGGACGGTCGGACCGTTCGCCGGCGACACGACGGGCTCGGTGAGGATCACATCCCGGTGGGATTTCGGAATCGGCGCGGTGCCCGTCGTGGTGACCGACATGGCCCTGGATTGGCAGGCGAAGTGGGTGAACGGCGGAGGCAGTCCGTTCAGCACCTTCACCAGCCCGAAGATCTCGCTGACGATCTACGAGGCCGCCACGAACATTCCGGTGATCCGACTGGAGCAGCTCATGGGGTTCCTCGCGGGCAACTTCTTCGCGGTCCTCAACGGCAATGCGGGTTGGACCCCCAACTACATCCTCGCGGCGAACACCAACTACCGCCTCGAGCTGCAGGTGAAGACGCTCATCGATCACACGGCGTTCGTCGGCGTTCCGGCGGCGACGGTGACCAACGAGTTCGGCCCCGCGTTCGGCTTCGACGGCTTCAGGGGCGCCATCGGATACCAGGCGATTCCGTCGCCCGGTGGCCTCGGACTCCTGGCGCTGGTCGGTGCGGCCGTCCGTCGCCGTCGATGCGCATGATGCGCATGATGCGCCCGATGCGCCCGATGCGCCGGATGTGTCCGATGCGCCTGATGCGCCTGAGGTCCGCGCGCTGCATGCAACGGGCGCTCGGACCGTTCAGTCCTCCAGCGGGTTGGCGCCGGCTTCCGAGCCGGCGCCTGCCCGTTCAACGAGCGGATCGCATGGCGCGCTCGATCTCGTCGGGATCCTTGATGATGTCCGGCGTCAGCACCGTGGGTCCCTTCGGCGTGACGAGCACATCGTCCTCGATGCGCACGCCGAGTCGCTCCGCGGGGATGTAGATGCCGGGCTCGATGGTGACCACGGCGCCGGCAGCGAGCGCCGCATCGGGCGAGACATCGTGCGTCTCGAGCCCGAGATGGTGGCCGATGCCGTGGATGAAGAAGTCGCCGAAGCCCGCCTTGGAGATGACACTTCGAGCCACGGCGTCGATCTCGAGCAGCGAACGACCGGGGCGGCACGCCTTGATCGCCGCACGCTGCGACTCGAGCACCACCTCGTAGACCTCGCGCTGCCGATTCGAGAAGCGTCCGTTCACCGGATAGGTGCGCGTGACATCCGCGGCGTAGCCGTTCCAGCGCGCCGCCGAATCGATGACGATGCACTCGCCGTCGGCCAGCGCCTGGTCGTTGGCGTGGTAGTGCAGCACCGTGGCGTTGAAGCCGCCGCCGGCGATGGTGCGGTAGGCGGTCGAGCGTGCACCGTGATCGCGGTAGGCCTGCTCGATGATGCGCTGCACATCGAACTCGTTCTGCCCGGGACGCATGGCGCGGAGCACGGCATCGAATCCGGCGGCGGTGATCTCGCCGGCGCGGCGGATGCACGCCACCTCCGCGGGGCTCTTCGCCGCGCGCATCAGCGCGATCATCTGCGTGCGATCCTCGATCGCGCAGCCCGGAATGCGCTCGGCGCTGCGCCGGAAGAGCTCCAGGTCCTGCGACACCGGCGCGGTGTGCGCCGAGAGCGGCATGAGGCACGCCAGGCGCTTCGTGCGCCGCGCTGCCTCGAGCAGCAGGCGGGAGAGCATGGTCGTTCGCACCACGGTCTCGAATCCGGTTCGAGCGCGCAGTGCGGAGCCGAGTTCATGTCGGAAGCCGTCCCACTTCTCGACCTCGGGATTGAGCGGCCGCAGCAGCAGCGTGATGCGCTTGGACGCCTGTGGATGCGAGGGATCGAAGAGGATCAGGGCGCCCGGCTCGTCCGTCACGCCGCTCAGGTACTCGAAGTGCGCGTGCGGCCGATAGGCAAGCTCAAGGTGCGGATCCGCGTCGCCCGCAAAGACGACGCCGACTGCGCCCTTGAGCGATTCGAGCACGCGGCGTCGTCGCGCGGCGAACTCGGCGGCCGGGATGGACGGACCGGCCGGATCGCGACCGGCGCGAACGGAGGTGCGGGTTGGTTTCGATGCGGCGGGCATGCGTGCGCGAGCGCGCGTCGACTTGGCCATGGGAGCGGCAGCGTACGCCCTGGCACCGAGGTCAGCGCACCGTGCGTCGGCGGTGTCGAGCGTGCTGGGGCGACGCGGCCGACACGAGCGCATCGATCAACCATGGCAGGTTCGCGGAGACGCGCCGACCGCCATCGGCGATGCGCTCGATCCGCGATACGAGGATGCGTCGTTCGGCGCCCACGAGGTCAGCAACGGAGTCCAGTTGCGCGAGGTCCTTCTCGGAGGGCGCGGAAGTGAGCTTGACTTCGATGGCCCATCGCTCGCGCCCCACGGTCAGGATCAGGTCGATCTCGCGCCCGTCGCTCGTGCGGAAGAAGTGCGGGTCGGGATCGACGCCTCGCTGCGTCAGGCAGGAGATCGCCTGCTCGATGACGAAGCCCTCCCAGCTCGCGCCCACCCAGGGCGCGTTCAGCAGCGCATCGGTCGTGGTCGCGCCGAGCAGCGCATGCAGCAGTCCGGAGTCCCGCCAATACAGCTTCGGCGACTTCGTCAGGCGCTTGTTGATGTTCGCATGAAGCGGCGGCAAGCGTCGAACAAGGAATGGCGCCGACGAGATGATCGGTGTAACGGCCGATGGTGTGATAGGAGAGCCCCAGCGACTGTCCGAGTTGCGATGCGTTCCAGAGCTGGCCATGAACCGATGCGAGCATGCGAAAGAGTCGATCGGTGACCTTCGGTGAGGCGGGAAGGCCCCAGAGCGGAAGATCGCGCTGTGCCAGGAGCGCAAGATAGTCGCGCTGCCAGCGAGGGAAGTCCTGCGGCCGCCGAACACCTCCATCCGGATAGCCGCCGGTCAGCCAGAGACGATCTCGCATCGCGGCCTGTCGGACTTCCGCGAGTGTGAACGGCGTCAATTCCACCGCGGACATTCGTCCGGCCAGCGACTCGGCGACCCGAGTCATGAGCGCCGGTGCCACGGATCCAAGCAACAGGAAGCGGCCGTTGGCGGCCCGTCTCCGATCAATGGCACCGCGGAGGCGCTGAAAGATCTCGGGATGGGCCTGTGCCTCATCGAGGACGAGGATCCCCGGCGAACCGGTCAGATCCTCCCACTCCACATCGAGCCGGAGCCGATCCTCGGGTTGCTCGAGGTCGAAGTACCGGCCGCGTCGGCGCGTGGTCAGAGTCTTCGCAAGAGTGGTCTTGCCGCACTGCCGCGGCCCCGCGATGACCACCGCCGGCGCCTTCCGAAGTCGATCGGCCACGAGTGACTGCACACCGCGAGCGAGCACAGCTTGCATTTTAGAAATCAATTTCTAATCTGCAGGGCGCTCGTCCACGATGCCGCGAAGGGCGAGCAGGCAGAGAGGCTCGTCACCGAGCGAGGTCGCGCGAGCAGGCGGCGCGTCAGGTCTTCGCCGCGGGATGGCCGATCTGCACGCCCTTGCTCCGGCAGCGCCCACCGCAGCAGCCCTGCGCGTGCTCGTCGAGCAGCCGATCGGCGTAGGTCATCATCGCGTCGCGCAGCTGCTGGAAGCTGTCGAGCACATAGAGGATCGGCTGATAGTGGTCGATCTCGAACGCCGTGTCGCAGACGCGCTCCAGTTCGAACGGCCGGCGATCGACTTCCTTCGACTCGAGTGCGTGGCGGCTCTCGCCCGGGCTCGAGATGAGCCCGCTGCCGTAGAGCTTGAGCTGTCCGCCTTCGCGGATCAATCCGAACTCGACGGTGAACCAGAAGAGGCGCGCCAGGCGCTCCGTGTGCACGGGATCGTTCGTCGTGAGCGCCGCCTGGCCGTAGGTCTGGAGGAAGTCGGCGAACACGGGGTCGGCATGCAGCGGCACATGACCGAAGACATCGTGGAAGATGTCGGGTTCGGGCAGGTAGTCGATCGACTCCTTCGGGCGGATGACGATCGTCGTCGGGAACTCGCGCCGTGCAAGACAGGCAAAGAACGCCTTCGCCGGGATGTAGCCGGGCACGGCCCGGCTCTGCCACCCGGTGAGCTGTCGAAGGAAGGTGTTGATGCTCTTCGGGCCTTCGAGATACGGAATGTGGTCGCGCACGAGGCGGATGTTGCGCGCTCCGGAGAGGTAGACATCGCTCGCGCGATCCGCGAGGAACTCCATCTGCCGGTCGTAGAGGATGCGCCATGTCTCCTGATTCTCCTCGGAGTACCCCTCGTACCGCTGCTGGATGTAGACCTTCGAGATGTCGGTGAAGCCCGGCTCGCCGAAGTGGTTGGCCGCTTCCTGCGCAGCGCGGGCCTGCGCATCGTCGATCATCGCGGCGTTGAGACTTCCGGCGAACTTCGCGTTGGCATCAGCCATGGATCGATCCTCCTGAGGCGCCGCGACGGGGCGGCATGCGGGCGCGGCGCTCGACGAAGCATCCTACGACGGCGACAGCGCCTGCTCCACCGCGCGGAGCGCGGTGGAACCGTCGGCGGCGAGCAGCGCCGAATCCTCCACCGACAAAGGCTCCGGGAACCGAAGGCGCACGACATCGAAGGCGCGGCGGACATCGATGCCGCGCTCGTCCACGCCTACGGCGATGGGCTGCTCGGATTCGAGGTTCGCCGCAACGCAGGCGCGGCGCAGGAGCGCACGGTCGCCCTGGTTGATCTGGCGGAGGATCGACGGCTCGATCGCGGCCAGTCGATTCGGGCGCTGCAGCGCTTCGCCGTCGATGAAGTGTCCCTGGAAGCGCGCCGCGTCGATGGTCATGATCCCCCAGCGCACATCGGGCGGGTCGCCGTGGTAGATCCGCCAGCGATCCGCGAGCGCGCCGTGGGCGCCGGATTCCTCGAACGCCTCGAGTGTGACCATGAGATGCAGATTCTCATCCGCGTCGTCGGGGATCTCGAGCACCGTCTCGAGTGCACGGATCATGGCGACCATCACCGATGCCACGAGCCTGCCGTCGGGCGCGATGACGATCCTGAGGGCCACGGCATCGCCGTCGAAGCGGATGCGGCCCGACAGATGCGAGCGGAGGAATTCGTGCGCCTGCTCGATGATCGTGTCGGCCATCGACGCGGAGCGTACCGCGAGCGTGCGGCACGCCGCCGCGGCGAACCGACCGCGCGGCCCGTTACGATCCGTGATGTGAGCCTCGTGGCGGTCGCCATCCCCGTCGATGATCCGCAGGAGATCGACGCGGCGCTCGCCGAGGCGCGGCGGGCGGTGGCAGATGGCGCAAGGCTCGTCGAATGGCGTGTGGACGCCCTCGTGGACCCGCTGCTTCCGAAGCACGCGGATGCGGCGCTGCAGTGCGTGCGGCGGCTCGTGGCGGACGCGGGCGCGCCGTGCATCGTGACGATTCGCGCGGCGGCCGAGGGCGGTGCGTTCCGGGGCGACGATGCGGATCGCGTCTCCTTCATGGAGGCGCTGGGCACGGCCGATCCTGCGCCGCGCTACCTCGATCTGGAGCTTGCGGCGTTCGAGCGCAGCGCGAACCTGCGACAGAAGGTCCGGCTGGCGGTGCAGCACGATCGGCAGCCGCGCGATCTCAAGACCTCGCTCATCCTGAGTGCCCACGACTTCGATTCGCGCCCGGCGGATCTCATGAGCCGATACGCGCGGATGGTGGACGAACCGGCGTGCGCCGTCGCGAAGATCGCGTGGCGCGCTCGGTCGCTGCGGGACAACCTCGAGGCCTTCGAGCTGCTGCGCGAGCGACGCACACCCACGATTGCGCTGTGCATGGGCGAGTTCGGGCTCATGAGCCGCGTGCTCGCGCCGAAGTTCGGAGGGTTCCTGACCTTCGCGCGGTCCGAGCATGGGGACGAGACGGCCGCAGGCCAGCCGAGCGTGCGCGAACTGTTCGAGCGTTGGCGCTTCGGTCGGATCGGCGCCGCGACGCTTGTGTACGGCGTGATCGGCTGGCCCGTGGCCCACTCCCAGTCGCCGGTGATTCACAACGCTGGATTCGATGCGGCGAGCGTGGACGCGGTGTATCTACCGATGCCGATCGAGGGGAGCTGGGAGAGCTTCAAGGCCACGGTGGGCGCGATGCTCGACTTCGAGCCGCTCGACTTCCGGGGCGCGAGCGTGACGATTCCGCACAAGGAGCATCTGGTGCGCTTCGTGCGCGAGCGCGGCGGCACGCTCTGCCCGGTCGCGTCCCGCAGTGGAAGCGCGAATACGCTGGTGGTGGGCAGGGCCGCCGGAAGCGGCGCGATTCAGCTCTCGGCAGTCAACACCGACGCGCCTGCCGCGGCGGGAGCGCTCTCGGCCGTGCGTCCGCTGCGCGGGGCTCGCGTGGCACTGCTCGGCGCCGGCGGCGCAGCCAGGGCGATCGCGCTGTCCATGCTCGACGCAGGGGCGGAGGTCGTCATCTTCAATCGGACGCCGGCGCGTGCGGAGGCGCTCGCGCGCGAAGTGGGCGCCGCATGCGGCAGCGCCGCGTCCGCGATCCGCGCCGGCGGCTCGCTCGCGGAGATGGCGCGGCAGACCTCGCCCTTCCAGGTCATCGTCAACTGCACGAGCGTGGGCATGGAAGGCGGCCCGGCGCCGCACGAGTCGCCGCTTCCTGCGTCCTTCGAAATGCGCGCTGGCACGACCGTGATGGACACGGTCTACCGGCCGCGCGATACGCCGCTGCTCCGTGCCGCGCGTGCCACCGGTGCCACGGTGATCGACGGCGCGGAGATGTTCGTTCGCCAGGCCGAAGCGCAGTTCCGTCACTGGAGCGGCGGCGAGCCGCCCGCCGGGCTCTTCCGCCGCGTTCTCGATGCCCCGGAGGCGCGCACATGAGCGCCGAGCGCGAGCCAGCATTGCCAACGCCTGCGCTGGCCGACGCCGCGCCCGCGCATCTGCGCCATGCGGGCCGATCGGCGCTCACGGCGCTGGGCGTGCTCACGGCGCTCAATCTCCTCAACTACATCGATCGCTATCTGCTTTCGTCGCTGGTGACGCTCATCCAGAAGCCGACGGCCGAAGGCGGGCTCGAGATCACCGATGCCGAGGCCGGGTTCGTCGGCGCGGCGTTCATGATCGTCTACACCTGCGTCGCACCGTTCTTCGGCGCGTTGGCGGACCGCATGCCGCGACTGCACCTGCTCGCCTTCGCGGTGATCGCATGGAGCGTGCTGACCGCCGCGTGCGGTCTGGCGACCGGGCTTGTGTCGCTGCTCATCTTCCGTGCGCTCACCGGTGTCGGTGAAGCGGCGTACGCATCGATCGCGCCGGCGGTGCTCGCGGATGAGTTCAAGCCGTCGGTGCGTGCCCGCGTGATGGCGATCTTCAACGCCGCGATTCCGGTCGGCGCGGCGCTCGGCTTCATCGTCGGCGGCGTCGTCGGCGCATGGCTCGGATGGCGCGCCGCATTCATGGTGGTCGGCTTCCCGGGCGTGATCGTGGCGATCTTCATCTACTTCCTGCGCGAGCCGGTGCGCGGTGCGTCGGAGCGCGACGGTGGCGGCGACGCTCGCGGCCACCCCGCACGACGCGACTCCGGCATCGGTGACGGTCACGCCGCACGACCGCCGGGATTCCGACAGTCGCTCGCCATGCTCGCGCGACCGCGCTATGCGTTCGCGGTGCTCGGCTACGCGATGCAGACGGCGGGGTTCGGCGCGCTGGGCATGTGGGCGCCGACCTTCCTCGAGAAGGTTCATGGCATGACGCGCGACACCGCGTCGATCGGATTCGGTGCGGTCATCGTGGTGACAGGCCTCACCGGCACGCTCGGTGGCGGCTTCCTTGCGGATCGCCTCTACCGAGTCACGCCGCGAGCGCACCTGCTCGTCGCGGGCATCACCACGCTGCTCGCCGCGCCGTTCGTGGCGGCGGCGGGATGGCTCATGACCGACGCGGCGGTATGGATCTGCATCGGCATCGGCAGCCTTCTGCTCGTGATGTCGATCGGTCCCGTCAACTCCTACCTGGTCAACCTGCTCGGACCGCAGGAACGCGCCACGGGCATGGCGCTGGCCATCCTCGTGCTGCATCTGCTGGGTGATGTGCCGAGCATGCCGCTCACGGGCGTGGTCGCGGATTCGGCGGGCTGGCCCGCGGCGATCTCGCTCGTCGGCGTCTTTATCGCTCTTGGTGGCATTCTCTGGATCATCGGCTCGCGACTCGAGCCTCGGCGCCGCTGACATCGAGCGCGGCGTGCGGTGCGGCGCGTCGATCGAGGCGTCGCCTCACTCCTCCTGCCAGCGCATGCAGAGCGTGCCGACGACGAAGCCGATCACGCCCACGGCCAGCAGCACGCCCAGCGCCGGCGCCATCTCCGTGAGCGTGAACGCGCGCCATGTGTAGCCGTCGATCGCGGTGGTGGCCCACGAGAACGGCGAGATGGAGCTGATCGCCTGAAGCCACGGCGGCATGAAGAAGAGCGGAATCGTGCCGCCGCCGATCATCGCGAGCACCAGCACGGCCGCGCGGCCGAGGCCCTGGGCACCACCTTCGGTGCGCGTGAGGCCCGCCAGCAGCATCATCAGCCCGGAGAATCCGATGCCCGTGATGACCGTCGCCGTCAGCGCGAGCGGCCAGCTCGAGATCTGCACGCCGAAGAACGGCAGTTGTCCGAGTGCGATGAGCATTCCCTGCACGAGCATGCACGCCGTGAAGGCGGCGAGCGCCTTGCCCAGCAGCACCTGTCGGCGCCGGATCGGCGCGGTGCGCAGCCGCAGCAGCGTTCCGCGCGATCGCTCCTCCGCGAGCGAGGCGCCGAAGCCGGTGACGCAGCTCATGAGTCCCCACACCACGCCCTGGCCGAAGCTGATCTCGTAGCTCGTGCGCGGGTTCTTGCGCTCGTCGAGCACCGTCGAGACATTGACCCGCAGCGGGCGCCAGGCGGGTTGGTCGTCGGCACCATCGGCGGCGCCCGAACCCGGGGCCGCATCCGCCTCCGATGGCGCGCGCGCGGCGGCCTCGCTCCTGGCGCGAGCGGCGGTGAATCGATCGAGCCCGGTGAAGACGCCGCCCAGCGCGAGGCGCTGCTCGTCGTCCATGCCGGAGGCGAGCAGGGCGGTGCGGCCGAGCGTGGTCATCTGCGACATCGCCTGCGCATCCTCGAACATGCTGCTGAGCTGGAGGAACGCAAGTTCGTTGAGCTTTCCCTCGAGCAGTCCTGCTTCCGCTCGGCGCGACGGATCCGTCACGAGCTCGATGGTGAGTCCGCCACCGGCGAAGAGCGAGAGCATGCCGGCATCGAACGACGCGGGCACGATCACGCATGCCACGAATCGACCGCGACGAACGCCTCGCTCGCCCTCCTCGCGCGAGGGCACGATCGTGGCCGTGATCGACGCATCGGCGGCGAGCTGCGCCACCAGCGCCGCGCCGCGAGCGCCCGTCGACTCGTTGACGACCGCCACGGGCATCCTGCCCGAACCGGCACGCCCCGCGCCCGAGAAGATCACGCCGAAGAAGAGGGCCACGAAGAGCGGAAACACGAAGATGAAGAACGCGGCCGTGCGATCGCGCAGCACCAGCGTCAGGTCCTTGACGGCAATGGCGATGATGGCGTTCATGACGCGTGTGGCGCCGATCGAAGCGTGCGGCCGCGTGCAAGGCGGTGCAGCATGGAGTTCAGTCGCGCAGGCTCCTTCCCGTGAGTGAAAGGAAGACGCCCTCCAGGTCCGGTCGCTCGATGCGGATGCCGGTGGCAGCTCCGGACTCGAGCATGCGGCCGATCACGGTGAGCGGCTCCGCCGTCGGAATGCGCTCCATCTCGTCGCCACGCTCCACGACCACGGTCACCTCGCCGCCGTGCGCGCGCACCAGTTCGTCCACGGTGCCCAGCGCGAGCACGCGCCCGTGATCCAGGATGGCCACGCGATCGCAGACGCGCTGCGCCTCGTCCATGTAATGCGTGGTGTAGACCACGGTCACGCCGCCGGAGGCGAGCTCGCGCACCAGTTCGAGAATGCTCGCGCGGCTCTGGGGGTCGACGCCCGCGGTCGGCTCGTCGAGCAGCACGAGGCTCGGTCGATGCACGAGCGCCACGGCGAGGTTCAGGCGCCGCTTCATGCCTCCCGAGAATCCCTTCACGCGATCTCGCGCGCGGGCGGAGAGACCGACGAGCTCCAGCAGTTCGGCGCTGCGCCGCTTCGGCTGCGGCACGGCGTAGAGGCGCGAGAAGAAGACGAGGTTCTCCTCGGCGCTGAGGTCGTCGTAGAGCGCCAGGCTCTGCGGCGCCAGGCCGAGGTGCCGTCGCGCTCGTGCGTCGCGCGGCGAGCCCACGCCCTCGAGTTCCACGGTGCCTTCGTCGGGCTTGAGCAGGCCGATCGACATGGCGATGGTGGTGCTCTTGCCGGCGCCGTTGGGACCGAGCAGCCCGAAGACTTCGCCGCGATGAATCTCCAGCGAGAGCCCGTCGACCGCCTGGATCGAACCGAAGCTCTTGCGAAGACTGCGAAGCGAGAGCATGGGGCGGCGAGTCTACGGAGTGGGGTGCGGCATGGTGGCGCCTCGCTCGCGTGCGCGGCGCAGCGTTAGCATGCCCGCGTGACGCTCTCCTACCGCACGGCGGGTGAATCGCACGGACCGGCCATGAGCGCCCTCGTCGAAGGCATGCCCGCAGGGCTCGAGATCGATGTGCCGTTCATCGACGCGGAGCTGAAGCGAAGGCAGGGTGGTTACGGCCGCGGCGGTCGACAGCGCATCGAGGAGGATCGCGTGCGATTCCTCTCGGGTGTTCGACTCGGTCGCACGATCGGCGCGCCGATCCTGATGCAGATCGAGAATCGCGACAGCCGTCTCGATGATCTGGAGCGCACGCCGCCCGTGCATCGGCCGCGTCCCGGGCACGCGGATCTCGCGGGAGCGCGCAAGTTCGATACGGATGATTGCCGCAACACGCTCGAGCGCGCGAGCGCACGCGAGACCGCCGCACGCGTGGCGGCGGGGGCGCTTTCGCGCGTGCTCCTGCGCCAGTTCGGCATCGAGGCCTTCGGCTTCGTGCGCGGCGGGCTCGATGTGATCTGCCCGGTGGAGGTGACCGCGCAGAATTGGCGCGACCTTCGTGCCGTGCGCGACGCAAGCGAGATCGCCATGCCCGATGCCAGGTCGAGCGACGCGTTCATCGAGCGCATTCACGCTGCGAAGGCGGCGAAGGACACGGTGGGCGGGTGGTGCGAGGTGCATGTCTTCGGGGCGCCGGCAGGTCTCGGTGGATGCACGCAATGGTTCGAGCGGCTCGACGCTCGACTGGCCGCCGCAGTCATGGGCATCCAGGCGTTCAAGTGCGTCGAGATCGGTCTGGGTCGCGAGTGCGCAGCGCGCATGGGCAGCGAGGTGCACGATCCGATCACCTTCGACGCGTCGCGCGCGAGCGAGCCGCACGGCGGATTCGTGCGTCCGCGCAACAACGCCGGCGGTCTGGAGGGCGGCATGACCAACGGCATGCCGATCGTGGTGAAGGGCACCATGAAGCCGATCGCCACGCTCGGCAAGGGCATGCCCAGCGTCGATCTGCGCACGGGCGAGGCGCAGCAGAGCGCCTACGAGCGCAGCGATGTCTGTGCCGTGGCCGCCGCGAGCGTGGTCATGGAGAATGTCGTGGCGTTCGAGATTGCGCGGGCGTTCGTCGATCGCATCGGCGGCGCAACGCTGGAGCAGATGAGGGTGCATGCGGGTGCCGCGAGCACGCGGGCGTCGCCGGGCGCCGGGAGGTCGTGATGAGCGCCGCTCGCGCAGGCCGTCGCGGGGCGCGCGCAGCGATTCTCGCCCTCGTTGCCGGCGCGATCGCCGGCGCCGTTGCGCTTGTGGTGCACTACGGATTCGGCGATCCGTGGCGCATCCAACGGCCGGCGCCGGAAGTCGTCCACAAGGTGCGGGTGCTCGCGCCAGTGACGACGATTCTCGAGGCGGAGTCGTGTCTCTCGTGTCCGACGCCCGATCCCGTGTTCGTGGTGCAGGCCGATCGGGTCGGCGTCGATGACGCCGAGATCACGGTCGTGGTGATCGGCGGCAAGCCGGTGCTCAGCGCGCGCCCGATGCGTGTCGGCGGGACCTTCGATTTCAATTGCGGTCCGGACCAGCTCCGGCTGACGCTCGTGCGCGTGAAGCACGGGCCGTGCACGGACGAGTGCGGTGTTCCACGCGACGCGCCTCGCGCCGTGATCCGACTCGCGCCGCGCAGCAAGGACGCGCCTGGCGCCCTGCGCTCCGCCGGCGCGGAGTCGGAGCGGATCGAAGCGCTGCTCGTCGCGATCTCGAATGAGACGCGGACCCGCTCTCGTCTCGACGGCCGGCGAATGGACAGCCTGGCGGCGGCAGAGCGTCTTCGCGAGCGCTGGACCTCGTCGAAGGCGTTCGTCCATACGGCCGAGGACTTCATCCTCGAGTGCGCGACGAAGTCCGACGCCGATGCCGTTCTCCCGCCATCGGACCTCTGGGTCGAGCTCGACTTCTATCTCTTCGATGTGCTTGCGTTCGGCGACTTCGGCGTTCCGATCCCGTCCTGGGGATCACCGTGAAACCTCCCCGATTGCTCGAGAGGTCGATCGCGATGGCGGTCGCGCTGGCGATGCCGGCGAGCATCGGCTGCGAGCGTGCGCCGGAGGGAATACCGCGCGCGGCCGGCGGTCCCGATACCGCGCCAGCTGCGCCGCCGGCTCCAACGCTTCCCGAGCGCTCCTTCACGCGACTGCGTCAGCGGGCCGAGGTGCGACTTCCGACGGAGAATCCACTGATCGTCGTTTCCGTGGGTGATGTCACGCGCGGCCGCGTGTCGACGACGATCTCGTCCGTCGATGGGGGCACGATCGCCGGCCCACGATCGCTCGGGACCAACGATTCGCTCGATTTCGAGTTCCATGGACGAGCGCACGCGCTTCGGATCGTGGCGCTTGAGAACTCGCTTCTCGGCGAGGACTTCGTGCAGCTCGAGATCACCGGCGCGGCACAGGGCGCGCCGTCGGGGCAGCCTGGGCAGACCATCGAGGCGCTGATCGATCGCGTCGCCCGACTCACTGGAATCGAGTTCATCCGCAACGGCACCGTCCATGCGCCGGCGGATGCTGCCGAGCACATGCGGCGCAAGTGGCAAGCCGCGGGCGACCGCGTGCGAACGCCGGAGGAGTTCATCGAGATCTGCGGCTCGCGATCCTCGGTGAGCGGAGAGCCATACATGATCCGGCTCGAGGACGGCCGCATGGTGGAGAGCCGCGACTTCCTGCTCGAACTCCTCCGCCACCTGAAGCGGTCGCCGTAGGCATCGATCGATCCATCGCCCTCGGCGTCGTCACGACCATCGGCCCGCGGAGCCCGTTCGGCGGATGGTGGCTGCGGGCGTTGCTCACGCCGTGCTCGGCGCTGGTTCATCCGTACCCGAGCCGGCTCGCGGTCCTGACGGGACCGCTCATAGGGCCGACCGATGGCGTCACCAGCTCGGTCGCGCGCAGGCTCGGAGGTCGCAGCGACATCGCCAGCACGGCGCTCGCGCTTCCTGCGGTTCCATTCGTTGCCGTGGTCGCGGCCTTCGTGCGGCTCGCGCGCTCGCTCGTGGTGATTCGACGCTCGCGATGCGAGAATGCCCGGGATGAACACCGAGCCCGCCAAACCTGCCCTGAACGCCGAGTCCGCCAGGTGCGCCGCCAGTCCGACCCGCGATCGCACGCCGGGACCGCCCATGCGCCGATGGCGCGTCGACGATGTCGAGTCGCTCACGGAGCTCGCCAACGACTGGGAGGTCGCGCGCAACCTTCGCGACGCGTTTCCGCATCCGTACACGCGCGAACACGCGAAGTGGTGGGTGGCACACGCCGGAAGCGGGGAATTCACGCAGGTCTTCGCGATCGAGTGCGAAGGTCGCGCCATCGGCGGATGCGGGCTGAAGCTTCGCGAGGACATCGAGCGCTGCTCCGCGGAGATCGGATACTGGCTTGGCCGTCCGTACTGGGGGCGAGGTCTTGCCACCGCCGCCGTGTGCGCGGTGACCGAGCACGCGCTGACGAATCTCGGATTGCTGCGCGTCTACGCGCTGCCGTTCGAGGAGAACGCGGCCTCCTGCCGCGTGCTCGAGAAGGCCGGCTATGTCCGCGAGGGCGTGCTGCGTTGCGCCGCGATCAAGGAGGGGCGACCGCGCAACATGGTCATGTACGCACGCACGCGGTCTCCATAAGCGAGTCCGGAATCCGCATGGTGCGTCGTTGATGTGCCGACCATGGCCCGTGGCCGAGTCGACGGTCGGCACGACGCTCGCACTTGGCCGCTTGCCTTCGCTCCCATCCGGCGCATCGTTGCGGCTCGGGATCGCGCGGCGATCCCAGGTGTGGCTCCTTGGTGTTCTCAAGGAGAGAGAGACGATCATCAAGTGCGCAAGGATGGTGGCGGCTGTCGCCGCGCTCGCGTCGGCAGCGGGCTCAGGCTCATCCCGGCGCCCGGCGTGGTCGCCCTGCTCGGATTGAGCGCGTTCGTCGGTCGGCCTCGCCCTCGCTCCTGAGGATCACGGTCGCTTCCGTTCACGCACGAGGCCTGCGCACCACAGTGGTGCGCGGGCCTCTCTTGCCATTACGATCGTGACAGGCCTCCGCGTGTGGACGATCGCATTCATTCTCGTCGTTGCGGGCCAGGTGCTCGTCGCGCCGCCTGACCCGGCGACCGGCCTGGTTCCTCCCGCCGCACTGGCGACCACGCCTGCCTTCGCGCCTGTGGCATCGCCGCCTGCAGCGCCTGCGGCATCGCCGCCTGCAGCGCCGCCGACGAGCGGGGATGCCCTGATCGAGACCCTGCGCAACCGCTGGCTCTTCGCCGATCGAATCGACTGGAGTGCCACCGAGGCCGCGCTGCGCACCGATTGGAGCGTGGCCGATGGTGCCGCGGGGCGGGCCGCGCTGCTGGTGCCGATCTTCGCAAGGGCGGGGGATGTGCACTCCCGCGTCCATGCGGAGGGTCGCACGCTTGCGCACTTCGATCCGGTGGACGAGTCGCAGCGGGCGAGGCTGCTGTCGCTGCTCGACCGCGAACGAGCCGAGGTGAACGCGCCGACGGTCGCGATCGTGGACGGTGACATCGGGTACCTGCGAGTGCCGACCATCAGTGCCTCGACGCCTGATGAGTTGCGACACTCGGCACGAGGGCTGCGCGACTCCATCGCGTCGATCGCGCCGCGCGTCGGCGCCGGCTGGATCGTGGACCTTCGCCTGAACGGCGGCGGAAATCTCATGCCGATGCTGCTCGGGCTTCGTCCGCTTCTCGGCGAGGGCGTGGTGGCGGGCACGCGCGATCGACACGGAGCCTTGGCGCAGCAGTGGGTGCTTTCGGCAGCGGAGCTGCATTGGCGGGACGGAGCCGGAGATCGGGTCTTCCTGACACTTGCGGATCCGGCGCCGCCGGATCGGGCGCCGGCGCCCGCAGCGCCGCACGGCGCGGCTCCGCAGGGCGCCGCGTCGAGGCCACCGGTGGTGGTGCTCGTCGGTCCACTGACGCGAAGTTCGGGCCAGGCGCTGGCGCTTGCATTCGTCGGTCGGCCGGGCGCCACGAGCGTCGGCGAATCCACGGCACGCGGCTATGCCACGGTCACCGCGCCGTTCGAGATCGATCCGTCACTGTCGCTCACGCTCGCCGTGGGGTTCATGACGGATCGCACCGGTCGCGCCTGCGGCGACCGCGTGGAGCCCGAGCATCGGAACGCGGGGCCGGATGACTTCGACGCGCTCGAGCGCGACGCGAAGGTGCTCGCAGCGATCAGATTGCTGCGGGGCGATGCGCCGGCGGGAACGCCGAACGCGTACGACCCGCTGGCGCGAAGCGATGCGCCCATTCGGCAACTCGACCTTGTCGTGGAGGACGATGCGCGACGCCGCGAACTGCCTCTTCGCGTCTACCTGCCGCCGGAGCCTCGCGCGGCGGCGCCCTCGGATGCGGCCGCAGCGCCGGCCCCCGCACCGGTGGTCCTCTTCAGCCACGGGCTCGGCGGCTCATGCCGCAACAATCCCTATCTCGGCGAGCACTGGGCGGCGCGCGGCTATGTCGCCGTGTTCATGCAGCATCCCGGGAGCGACGAGAGCGTCTGGCGCGACGCCGCGCCGCTTCAGCGCATGGCCACCATGCGCCGCGCCGCGAACGGCGCCAACATCCTGCTGCGCGTGAAGGATGTGCCTGCGGTCATCGATCAGCTCGAGCGATGGAACTCGCAGGAGGATCATGCGCTTGCCGGTCGCATGGATCTCGAGCGCATCGGCATGTCGGGTCACAGCTCCGGCGCCATGACCACGCAGGCCGTGAGCGGGCAGTCGCAGCCGCTCGGGCCGAGCGTCACGGATCCCCGCATCGATGCGGCCGTGATGATGAGCCCGAGCGCTCCCCGCCGCGCGGACGCAAGCGCGGTCGTTCGCGCCTTCGCGGGTGTGCGCATTCCATGGCTGCTGATGACCGGCACGAAGGACGAGGCGCCGATCGGCGACCAGAGCGTGGAGATGCGCCTGGCGGTCTATCCCGCGCTGCCGCCGGGCGACAAGTACGAGATCGTGCTCTGGGAGGCCGAACACTCGGCGTTCGGCGACCGCGCGCTGCCGGGCGATCGCGAAGGTCGCAATGCGAATCACCATCGCGTGATCCTCGCGCTCACGACCGCGTTCTGGGATGCCTATCTGCGCCGTGATCCGCGCGCCATCGCGTGGCTGCAATCCGATGGGCCCAACGCCGGCCCGCGCGCGGTGATCGAAGCGAAGGATCGCTGGCAGCGCAAGTGAGCGTGCAATCAGCCGCGCCGCGCGGTGGCGCGAGCCGCGCGCCGACCGCGCGTGCCGCCGCGAGCCGCCGCCCCGGGAATCTGCTCGACGCGCGCCTGGTAGCGCACGCCGCGCGCCGCGAGATCCTTGAGGATCGAGGAGAGCACGCCGCGCGACAGCGCCGCCTGCTCCGGCGCGATCACGCCCCGCTCGCGGTAGCGACCGGAGAGGATCAGCCGCGCCATCGCCGTGGCCGGGAAGCCGGTGGTGCGCGCCATGCTCGTGAATCCCGTCGCGGGATCGAGCACATCGAAGAGATCCCAGACCAGGCGCGTGGGCGTGCCCTTGCGCTCGCCCTCCACCATCACGCGCATGACGGTGAGGTCGTGCTCGCCCGGCTCGTAGGTCCACTTCGGGAACATGAGCGCCGCGATGAGATCGCGCGGACGCAGTTGGGCGCCGCCGATCTCGATCGTCTGCTCCGAGAAGAGCCCCACCGAACGCATCACGCGCATCAACTCGATGTGCCCCGGATACCGCAGCGTCTTCTCCTCCATGTCCGGCACGCGCAGTGTCTTCACCAGACTGCGCAGGCCGTCCGTGAGGAACGCCTCCAGCGTGCCCGCCCCCGGAAGGGTGACGAGCTCCGGTTCCGAGAGCGCCTCGCGCACCTCGATCCGCCCGCCGCGCACGATGCGCGACGGCCTCGTGTACTCCTCGATCACATCATGCGGGCTGAAGGCGGCCTTGTACTCGAACGGCCAGTGCCGCTCGCGTGGAAGACCCCCGACCATGATGAGCACGCGCGAAGGCTTCGTGAGCTGCGCCACGCCCCAGCCGGCGAGCATGTTGCTCATGCCGGGTGCCACGCCGCAATCCGGCACGATGGTGACGCCGCGCTTCCTGGCGGCGCGATGCAGCGCGAGGAAGTCCTCCGGCATGAAGGAGATGTCCACCGCCGAGCGCCCCGCGTCGATGAGCGTGCGCAGCGTCTGGAATCCGAAGCGGCTCGGCAGTGCGCCGACGACGAGGTCGGCATCCTTCGCGAGCCGGCGCACCACCGCCTCGCTCGATGCGTCGTCCTCGATCGTGCGCAGCCGATTCGCCGGTGCCCGACGCCGAGCGCGTTCCAGCGCCTCGGAGGATCGGTCGACCACGGTCACACGGAGATCGCGACGGCGCGCAAGATCGGCGGCGATGACCGATCCGACCATTCCCGCGCCGAGGACCAGGACCTTCTTCATGCTCCGTTCCGCTCTGCGCTCGCCATGGGTTCAGCCGCCTGTGCCCGCGCCGCGCTTCGCCCTCACGCCGAGTCGCGCGCGAGCTGCTGGTAGTGCTCGCGCTCGCCTCGCCCACGAAGCGGATAGTCCTTCCGCAGCGGATGCGCCGGGAACTCCTTCCACATCAGGATGCGCCGCAGGTCCGGATGGTTCCTGAAGCGGATGCCGTACATGTCGAAGACCTCGCGCTCCATCCACTCGGCGCCGGGCCAGAGATCCGTGACGGAGTCCACCGTCAGCTCGGGATCGGGCTCGATGCCGGTCGTGTCGCGCGACGGATCGAGGTGGACCTTGAGCCGAAGTCGGCGATCGAACCGATGGCTGACGAGCAGGTAGACGACGGCGAAGCGCCCCGGCTGCGGCGCCGGATACTTGAGATAGTCGACCCCCACGATGTCCGAGAGGAAGTTGTAGTCGCAGCGCGGATCGTCGCGCAGGAAGCGAGCCGCGTCATGCAGGCGCTCGCGCGGAACGATCACGGTCGTCTGCCCCCGGAACTCGGCGGCCAGGAACTTCACATCGGGCAGCGCCGCCTTCAGCAGGGGAAGCGTCGGGTGATCCAGTGCAGGCGGCGCGGAGCGCGAGGGCATGGGACGCGGATCGTAGCAGTGCGCGTGCGTGGCGCGAGTCGTACTTGTCATGGCTTGCGAGGCGGCGATCACGGATTCCACTGCCCCCCCGGGCCGTTCAATGGGGCGCTCGCTGGCCGGGCGCTTCGGATTCGAAGCCTCGAGCAGGATCCCAGCGCAGCGTCGCGAAGCTGCCCGGCCATTGACGCGGGCGTTCGACCGGCATGCCTGCTCTGGTCCGCTGCACCCGCTCCACCTCGCGCCGGAATCGGTGCTCGTCGATCTGCACGCATGCCTCCGCCGCCGCCGCGCCAAGCACGAGCGCCGTCAGCGCGATCCAGCCGAAGACGCGGAAGGCCGAGGCCGAGAGCTCGATGAGCGGACGAACGCGTCCATCACCGCCGCATTCAGGGCAGGTCGACGACTCCGACGTCCACGGGTATCCGCATGCAGGGCAGAGTCCGCGCCGGCGTCGCGATGCCGGCAGGTACTGGAGCGACCAGTTCTCGGGGAGCTGCGCCACGGCCGCGAGCGGAAGTACGAAGACGGACATGATGAGGGTCGGGATCAGCGCCACGAGCGTCCACCACGGCGACCATCCGAAGTGTCCTTGCAGCGCTCGCATCGACGCGAAGACGACGCCGTAATAGAGCGCCAGCAGCACCACGAGCGCCGCGCGAAAGCCCCAGAGGAGCAGCGGCGGCACGCTCGACGGAAGCGGCGCGCTCTCGACCTTCGCGCCGGGTGTCTCGCTCATGGCGCGGATCCGCGCGACTTCGAATCGACCGCGCGCTTCGTGGCGTCATCCATCGCGAGTCGTTCGGGATAGGCGCGCACGGGGAAGCCGAGGCGCTCATCACCGGGGCGCTTGCGCGTCGCGTCGAACCCGATGCGCACGCCGCGAGCATGGCGGTCGCGCCCGGGATCGGCGTTCGCGGCCAGAAGGAAGAGCGCGTCGTCCAGGTCGTGCACATTCGCGTCGTGGTCGAGCGCGATGACGAAGTCCGCGAGATGCGCGGAGGATCGCAGCGCCGCGGCCGAGTCTCGCGCCTCGAGCCGGCGCCAGAGTCGATCGATGGCGCGGGCACCGTCGCCGGCGCGCTCCTTGCGAACGGCCAGGATGACGCAGCGGCCGAGGCCCACCTCCGGAATGTCGAAGGCGACGAGCGCCGGTGCGCCGTCGAGTTCGACGGCTCCGCCATTGCGCCCGGCGCCGGCCTCCTCCGCCTGCCACTGCGCGAGCACTGCGCGAAGCGCGTCGATCGACTCCGCGCTCGGCGGCACGGGCGCTCCGGCGGCCACGCCGTGCAGCGCCTCGGACGCGCCAGCGCCCGTCGCGTCGAAGCCGAGCTTCGAGCCGGCGCCGAGCCACGGCGCAGCATGGTCCAGGATGTCGAGCGGTCCATGCACGCACTCGAGATCGCGCCCGAAGTGGCAGCGCTCGAAGACGCGTCGCCACACCGCGCGCTCGTCATGCACGGCGGTCGTCTCGTCGACCACGACGATCATCTTGGTCCACGCCATCTGGCCCGCGCCCCACACCGAGTGCATCACGCGCCGCGCCTGCATGGGATATGCCTTGCGGATGCGCACGAACGCGGCGTTGTGGAAGCAGCCGAAGAGCGGAAGGTGGTAGTCGTCCACATCGTGGATGAGCGTGCGCAGGAGCGGCAGGAAGATGCGCTCCGTGGCCTTGCCCAGGTAGTAGTCCTCCTGCGGCGGGGGACCGACGACGGTCGCGGGAATCACCGCATCGCGCGCATGCGTCACCGCGGTCACCTCCACGATCGGGTAGCGATCCGGCAGCGAATAGAAGCCCGTGTGATCGCCGAAGGGTCCCTCGAAGACGGCGCCGTCACCAAGCGGCTCAGGGCCGCGCGGATCCCATCCCGGCGGACCGCAGCGCGTGTCCACCCATCCTTCGATCACGAGTTCGCTGTTGGCCGGCACGCGCAGCGGCACGGTCTTCGCTCGCACCATCGGAATGCCGCGCCCGTTGAGGAAGCCGCACATGAGCAGCTCGCTGATGCCCGGTGGCAGCGGCGCGGTGGCGCCGTAGACCATCACGCTCTCGCCGCCGAAGCAGATGGCGATGGGCATGCGCTCGCCGAGCCGCTTCCAGCTTCGCCAGTGCGACGCACCGTCATGATGCATGTGCCAATGCATCGCCAGCCGCGTCGGCCCGAGCAGCTGCGCGCGGTACATGCCGATGTTGTGGCTCGACGGCTTCGCGTCGCCGCGATCATCCGCATGGATCGTGTGCATGCCCGCGAAGGTGATGAAGCGGCCGGCACCGCCGGCGGTGCCCGAGCGTTCCGCGTCGAGGTCGTAGCCCACCGCGAGCGGATCGCCGTCGTTCGGCCAGCACTTGATGATCGGAATGCGACGCAGATCCACCTGGCCCTGCGACGCGAGCCGCACCACCTCCTGGCAGCGCCCGCGCCGCACCGAGCGCGGCGGCACGCGCAGCAGCGGCAGGAATCGCCGCGCCGCCCCCAGGATCTCGCCGAGCGAGCGCGGCGGCGTCGGCTTCACCAGCGCCGCGAGACGGTCGGCGATCGCCTCGAGCCCGCGCGGATGCTCGGCCACACCAAGGGCCATCTCCATGCGCCGATAGCTGCCGAAGACATTCATGCACAGGGGCAGGTCGCAGCCCTCCACTCGTTCGAAGAGCAGGGCGTGCCCGCCGAGCCCCGCTCGAGGCGGATCGAAGGCCACGGCACTTGAACTGGCGCTCGCCGCCGGCCGCAGCGCCTCGCGCTGCGAGTACTCCGACGCCTCCAGGAGCGGACTCACCGTCTCTCGAACGCGCCGCACCTCGCCGCGCGTCGTCAATTCTGCAAGGAACGCGCCAAGCGTCGGAAACACGGGACCTGATGGTACGCGCCGCAGCCACGGGCCGTCCTCCGGTAGAGTCCCGCATCGTGACGGGCTCAGCGCTCGAACTGCATCGAGTCAGCAAGGTCTTCCGGGGCCGCGTGCATGCGCTGCGCGATGTGGAACTGACCGTGCCGCGCGGCGCGGTCTTCGGGCTGCTCGGTCCGAATGGCGCCGGCAAGAGCACGCTCGTCAAGATCCTCACGACCGTGGTGCGACCCACGCGAGCCGAGGGCACCATGCTCGGGGAACCGCTGGGGCGCCGTTCGGTGCTTGCGCGCGTCGGCTACCTGCCCGAGCATCACCGCTTCCCGCAGTACCTCACGGGCCGCCAGCTCGTCGAGTTCTTCGGTGCCATGGCGCGGACGCCGCGAGCGCTGCGTCGTCGTCGCGCCTCGGAGCTGCTCGAACTCGTGGGCATGCGCGACTGGGCCGACAAGCGCGTCACGACCTACAGCAAGGGCATGCAGCAGCGCACGGGCATCGCCATGGCGCTCGTGAACGATCCTGAGCTGGTGATCCTCGACGAGCCGACGGACGGCGTCGATCCCGTCGGCCGTCGCGAGATCCGCGATGTGCTGGTGCGCATGCGTTCGGAGGGGCGCACCGTCTTCCTCAACAGCCATCTGCTGAGCGAGGTGGAGATGGTGTGCGACTCCGTCGCCATCATGGTGCAGGGGCGCGTGGTGAGCCAGGGCACCATCGATGCCCTCACCGCGCACAGCCGTCGATTCGAGGTGACCTTCCTCGGATTGGACGATTCGACGCTCCGAGTCGGCGATCGCGAACTCGCGGTCGAGCAGGACGGCGACCTCCGGCGCGTGCGGCTTCCCGCAGCGACCGTGGAGGAGGTGCAGCCGGTGATCGATCACCTGCGCGCCCGCCGCGCACTCGTGGCGGGCGTGCGCGACATGCGCGAGTCGCTCGAGGAGACCTTCATCCGCGCGGTGCGTGATCCGGCGACCGGCCGCGCCCTGCCGCCGGGCGCCATCCAGGGTCGGGCGGCGGGCACATCCGCGCCGCCGCCGCTGGGGAACACGATCGCGCCGCAAGGAACCTCGCCCTCCGCGCGGCCCTCCGAGGGGGGAAGCTCCACATGATGCAGACCTGGGCGATCCTGCTCGACTCCTACCGCGAGCTCAATCATCGGCGGCTCTTCTGGATTGCACTGGCGCTGTCGTTCCTCGTGGTGGTCGCCTTCGCCATCGTGGGCATCAACGATCGCGGCATCACGATCCTGCACTGGACGCTCGAGTCCCGCGCGTTCAACACCTCGCTCGTGAGCGAGACCGCGTTCTACAAGATCATGTTCGTCGGACTGGGCATCAAATTCTGGCTCGCGTGGATCGCGACCATCCTGGCGCTCATCACGACCGCCGGCATGATCCCCGACCTCGTCTCGAGCGGCTCGATCGACCTGATGGTGTCGAAGCCCATCAGTCGCGCGCGTCTGCTGCTGACGAAGTTCGCCGGCGGGCTGCTCTTCACGGCACTCCAGGTCACGGTGTTCACGGCCGCCAGCTTCGTGGTGATCGGTGTGCGCGGCGGCTCGTGGGAGCCGGGCCTCTTCCTGGCGATTCCGCTGGTGGTGCTCTTCTACAGCTATCTCTTCTCGTTCTGTGCGCTCGTGGGCCTCATCACGCGCAGCACGGTGGCGAGCCTTCTGCTGACGCTGCTCTTCTGGATGGTCACCGCGCTGCTCTGGGGCGGCATGGTCGGCGTGAACATGGGACGGATCGCGAACCGGCTCGAGATCCAGGCGATCGAGCGCATCATGGAGGAGCGCACCACGGAGCGCGGCGAGCGCGCCGATCTGTCGAAGCTCCAGGCGGATCTCGAGTGGCAGGAGAAGGCACGGTGGTGGTGGGAGCGCGTCGGCACGGGATTCGAGTGGACCGTGACCTTCCTTCCGAAGACGACGGCGACCATCGAAGTGCTCGAGAAGCAGCTCATCGCGAGGGCGGATCTCCCGGAGGCGGCGGATGCAGGGCCGCCTCAGCCGATGTTCGGGGGCCAGCGGGTCCGGCCGCGCGTGCTTGGGCAGGCGCTCCAGGAGGACATGAAGCGATTCACGCCCGTCTGGGTCATCGGTACGAGCGTCGGCTTCCAGGCGCTGCTGCTGGGTCTGGGCGTGCTGATCTTCTCGCGGCGCGATTACTGAGCGGATCCGCGCCCGAGTTCACCTGCGCGCAGCGCCGCCGCCAGGATCGCGGCCGCAATGGAATCCGGAACACCGCGCTCGATCCACACGCGCGTCGCCGCCTCGGTGGTGCCGCCGCGGCTCGTGACGGCGGCGCGGAGTTCGGCGGGATCGCGCGGATCGTTCCGCAGCAGCGCCGTGGCGCCGTCGAGCGTGGACATCACCAGGGTGCGGGCCGCCGGCTCGTCGAAACCGAGGCGCCGCGCGGCGTCCAGCATGGACTCGGCGAGCAGGAAGAGGTACGCGGGTCCTGAACCGCTCAGCGCGGTCACGGCATCGATCATCGACTCGTCCACGAACACCACGGCGCCAACGGCACGAAAGAGCGATGCCGCGAAATCGTCGCCATCCTGCGCGGCCGATGGTGCGGCGATGGCCGTGACACCTGCGCCGATCGTGGCGGGGAGGTTCGGCATGGCGCGCACCACGCGGCGCGCACCGTCCTTGAGCCGCAGCGATGCGCCGATGCGCTCGCGCGTCCATCCGCTCATGATGGAGATGACTTCCACGGGCTCGGTGAGCGGCGCGAGCTGCCGCGCCAGCGCGTCGAAGGACTGCGGCTTCACCGCAAGCAGCAGGCGCTCCGCAGCGCGGGCGGCGGTCGCATCGTCGTGCACCTGCACGCCAAGCGCGGCCGCGCTCGACCGCGCCTCGGCCGACGGATCCACGGCCAGCACGCGCTCGGCGCGCAACACGCCCTTCGACAGCGCCCCGCGCAGGACCGCGAGTCCCATGTGTCCGCAGCCGAGGATGGCCAGGTCGAAGTCCCGCACGGCGGCCCGCAGTATCGCGGATCCCCGGCGCACCGGCGCGGTGACCTCCGCGCGCGGCATGGCGCGGCTGATCCGGCCCCGGCCGCTGATACGATGGATGCCATGTCCCGAGGCGGATCCAGTTCATACGCGCTCGACTTCGAGCAGCCGATCCTCGAACTGGAGCGGCAGATCGAGGCACTGCGCGGTCACGAGAGCGCCGAGCGCATCGCGACGGAACTCGAATCGCTCCAGCAGGCCCGGGACAGCCTGCTCACCAAGACCTATGACGCCCTGACGCCATGGCAGCGCGTGCGCGTGGCGCGCCATCCGGGCCGTCCGCAGACGCTCGACTATGTGGACATGATCTGCCGCGAGTGGGTCGAGCTGCACGGTGATCGCCACTACGGCGACGATCCGGCGATCGTCACAGGCTTCGCGCGCATCGGCACCATGAAGTGCCTGCTCGTCGGTCATCACAAGGGGCGCTCCACCGAGGAGCGGCTCCTGTGCCACTTCGGCTGTGCGCATCCGGAGGGGTATCGCAAGGCGCTTGCCAAGATGAAGCTCGCGGAGAAGTTCCGATTGCCGATCGTCACGCTCATCGACACGCCCGGCGCCTATCCGGGCATCGGCAGCGAGCAGCGGGGACAGGCGGAGGCCATCGCGGTGAACCTGCGCGAGATGAGCCGCCTGCGCACGCCGGTCGTCTGCGTGATCATCGGCGAGGGAGGTTCCGGCGGTGCGCTGGGAATCGGCGTCGGCGATCGCGTGGCGATGCTCCAGCACGCGTGGTACTCGGTGATCAGTCCCGAAGGCTGCGCCGCCATCCTCTGGAAGCAGGCGAACGAACAGACCAACTCGCGCGCCGCCGATGCGCTCTCGCTCACGGCCGAGGACAATCTCCGCAACGGCCTGATCGACGCGGTGATCCCGGAGCCGCACGGCGGAGCGCATCGCGACCCCAAGGCCACGGCCGAGCGGCTCCAGACCTGGATCGTCGACTCGCTTCGCGAACTCTCGCGGATCTCACCGGACACGCTGGTCCGACTCCGGTACGAGAAGTTCCGCAACATCGGCTCCGTCTCGAGCGGCCGTCACGGTCATTGACCTGAGCGCCCGCAGGTGGCATCGGGCGCCTCGAGCCGACGGCACGCGCCCGGTTGCCGCGTGCATCCAGGCGCTTGGCGTTTGACGGCTTCGCCGAGTCGCCCTATCTTTTCGCCTCAGTTCGCCTTGCAACCGCCCTCGACGCGGCGGAAGGCTCCGTCCATGGTCGTCGCCCCGCGGCGTCAGGATCGCGCACCGTGACTCAATCGAAGGACAAGAAGAAGGCCGCAGGCAGCGGCTCGCGTGCAAAGGCCGCAGGCGCTGCGCGTTCATCCGCCAAGGGCGGCGCGTCGTCGGTGAAGTCGAAGCCCGCGCGGCCGGTTGCCGGCGCCAAGAGCGCGAAGCCAGTGGCGAAGGCGTCAGCGAAGGCCGCGCCCAGGGGGAGCGCCATGGCGGGCAAGTCAGGCGCCGTTGCCAAGCCCGTGGCGGGCAAGCCAGGCTCAGGGGGCAAGCCGGGCGCCACCGCGCGCACCGGGCTTCGCTTCGGCTCGCGCGAGAGCACCATCTCGCCGCTTGCGCTGACGCCGCCGCCACCGCCGCCGCCCAAGAAGAGCCCGTCGCGCGGCAAGGGCATCACCATCATCGAGCCCAAGCGTCAGGCCATGAAGGCGGCGCTCGAGGCGGAGAAGGCCGCGAAGGGCGGCAAGAAGTCGAGCGCCAAACTCGACCTGGCGAACGCGAAGTCCGTGGCAGCAGTGGCGGCGAGCATCAAGGCGGACTCGCACGGATATGTGGTCGTGAACGGTCGTCGCGTGCGCGTCATCTCCACGAAGGCTGCGGGCGGCAAGCGCAAGAAGGTGAAAGCGCCTCCTCCTGTGGCCACGACGCCGCAGATGCCATCGGAGCAGGTCATCCAGAAGACGAAGACCAAGCTCGCCAAGAGCGATCTCGATCACTACAGAGGCATCCTGCTTCAGCACCGGCGTGAGCTGGTCGGTCGCGTCACGGGACTCGAGGACGAGGCACTTCGATCCAACGGCGGCAATCTCTCGAACATGCCGCTGCACCCCGCCGACATCGGCACCGACACATTCGATCAGGACTTCGCGCTGGGCATGGCCGCCACGGATCGACTGCTCCTGCAGGAGATCGACGACGCGATCGATCGCATCGTGCAACGCACCTACGGTGTCTGCCAGATGACGGGCAAGCCCATTCCGAAGGCGCGCCTCGATGCGAAGCCCTGGGCGAAGTACACGGTGGAGGCGGCTCGGCTCGTCGAGAGCGGCCAGGTGCGATGACGCGAGCGTCGGTGGTTCCCGCATGGCGCAGCGGCGCCGCATGGGCCACGCTTCTGGTGGTCTTCCTCGGCGGTCTTGCGCTCGACATCTCCACGAAGTACTGGGCGTTCCGCACGGTCGCCGGTCGGCCCATCGAGCTCACCTACGAAGAGGCGAGCCATCCGTCGTTCCGGCCGCCGCCGCATGAGCCGGTCCACGCCGTTCCGTGGGATCTGCTCGACTTCAGCCTCGTCGTGAATCACGGCGCCGTCTTCGGCATCGGGCAGAATCAGCGCGGTGTCTTCGTGGCATTCACCATCGGCGCCGTGCTTGCGGCGCTCTGGGTGTTCGGATGGTGGACGCACGCACGCTCGCATCTTGCCCATGTGGGCATCGGACTCGTGCTTGCCGGCGGCATCGGCAATCTCTATGACCGGCTCGTCTACGGTGCCGTACGCGACTTCCTGCACATGCTTCCGCGCTGGCAACTGCCCTTCGGCTTGCGATGGCCCGGCGGAAACGACGAAGTGTTTCCGTGGGTCTTCAACATCGCGGATGTGCAGTTGCTCGCGGGCATGGGACTGCTGCTGCTCGCGGTGCATGCCAGCGAGCGCGCGGCGAAGCGGCAGGCGCGGGTGACGCCAGTTGAGGGCGGCGCGTAGCGCGACTCGCCTCGCTCGCGACCGCGCAGTGCAGCGCGTCGGCTCCGGCAGCCCTCCTCGCCTCAAACACTCGGACGGCACGCGGCTCGCGGACTCGCCGCGCTGCCGTCCTCAACTCGGCGAGGGAGGGCAGCCGGAGCCGACACGCTGCAATGAGGGCAGCGCCGCGCATGTGATTTGGAGCGATGCAGGCAGCCGAGCGGGCAGCCCTGCATGCGAAGTCCGCGCTCGACCGTTGACCAAACCGATTATCGAAGTAGGCTGTTCGAGCGTTCGCGTCCGGGATCCGCGCGGGCGCTCACTTCAAGGGCGATCCCATTCCGGCGGTGTCGCACGGGGCGCCGCGTTCATCAGGCAGGCCATGGCGCTTGCCGCAACTTCCCGGAGGTTCGCGATGTGTAGGTCGTACAGGAGCTTGGATCGATTGGCACGCCGTTTGCTCTCTCTCTCTCGGCATCGCAGCCGTTAGCGGTCTGCTGATGGCCCTTGCATCGCCGGCGCATGCCGGCGGATGCGAGAGCGATACCACCCGGTATGTGCGCGACGATGGAGGTAACGATTCCAACAGCGGCGAGTGCTGGGATCAAGCCTTCAAGACCCTGACGCGAGCGCTGGCAGATCTTGAAACGGTCGAGACAGTCACCACGATCCTGATCGCGCAGGGGACCTACACGCCGCCCGGCACGAACGGCACATTCGGGATCTCGAAGGCGTGCACCATCGAAGGCGGCTATCGCGGCACGAGCGTCGGAGGCGATCCCGGCGATTGGGATCCTGACAGCTTCGTGACGATCCTCAGCGGCGACATCGAGGGCGATGATGCTCCGAGCGAGCCTTCGACCTACGAGGACAACTCGTTCCATGTGATTCTCGCCCGGGGATTCGACGAGGGCGGTCTGCTGACGATCTCGGGCCTGACCATCGAGCGCGGCTACGCGGTGGTGGACCCCGAGCTCTTGGCGGAGAGTCTGCGCTTCGGCGGCGGCATCCTGATCGACGAGCAGGTGGAGAGCGTGACTGTGCTCGTGGAGCGCTGCGCGCTGCGGTGGAACCGAGCCACGCTTGGAGGCGGTGCCATCGCCGCGCGTCGGGACCCGAACTACCAGTTGCATCAGCCTGTGGACCTCAAGGTTCGTGACTGCGTGTTCATTGGAAACGCGCTGGTGGATCATCCGAAGGGACCGGTGCCGACTCTCTTTCTCACGATGCTCGGCGGCGGCGCGATCGCATGCGACGGACCGACCGAGGTCGTGCTGAGCCGCTTCGAGAACAACCTGGCCCGGAGCCGCCCCTTCGGTGGCGCGGTGTCGGTCACCTTTCCGTCGCAGAACCTGCGCGTGGTGAACTGCGAGTTTCGCGGCAATGAGGTGAATGGAGATGAGGAGGAGTTCCAGGTCGCCGGTGGCGCCCTTGCGACACTGGTGGGAGTGAACGAAGTCGAGATCACGGGCTCGCTGTTCGTGGGGAACTCCGCCGAGATCCCGCCCGGCTCGGGAACCGCCTACGGCGGCGCGATCCATCTGGCCGGCGGCAGCGGCGCCGCCGTGATCGCCAACTGCACGATCGCCGACAACTCGAGCAGCAGCTATGGCGGAGGACTCCACTCGCAGGCATTCAGCCAAGGGCTCTCGGTGGCCAACTCGATCGTCTATGGCAATGTGGCAGGAAGCGGCACGCCGTTTCTTCAGCAGATCGACGCTCAGACGGCAGTGATCCAGTACTCATGCGTTGAAGGGATCTCCGGCGGGACCGGCAACACGCCCGCGAACCCGAACTTCGTGAACGCGCCGATCGGCAACTACCGCGTGAAGTACTGTTCGCCGGCGGTGGATGAGGGGGACGACGATCTGGTTCCGGAGGATGCCGCCGACATCGACGGCGTGAACGGCACCAGCGAGCCGCTGCCGTGGGACCTTGATCAAGGGGATCGATTCAACGGCTCGTCCGTCGACATGGGCGCCTACGAGTGGTCGTCGTCGGGTTGCGAAGGCGACCTGAACGACGACGGCGTCGTGAACGGCGACGACCTGGGAACACTGCTTGGGCAGTGGGGCGCCTGCGTCGGTTGCCCGTCGGACTTCAACTGCAGTGGAGTCGTGGATGGCGATGACCTCGGCACGCTGCTTGGCTACTGGGGCGAGTGCAACTCGTCCATGATGTCCGGGGGCGGGGGCGAAGGCATCACGCCGCAGGACGCGGCGGAAGCGTTCGGGTTCGAGAGCGTGGAGGAGTTCGTGGAATGGCTATTGAGCCTTGACTTCCAGACGATGAGTGCCCTGCTGGAAGGGCTGTTGGGCGATTGAAGGATGTGGTCGCACGGGCCGGCGCGCAAGGCCGGCCCGTGCGTACCACTTGTGGGACGCGGCCTTTGCACTGTCAACGAGAGACCCGAGCAAGATCGAACGGAGGTGAGCCGATGCGAATGATCCACCAGGATTGGACGCACAAATCTGAACGCAGCGCTCCGACGCGGGGACTGCTCGGTGCTCCGAGGCACGCGCCGCGACGGCCGGCGCGGGGGCGCGCACTGCTGCGGCAGGCACCATGGCTGGCGCTGCGTTGGATGCTGCTGCGTCATTCGCTGCCGGCACTGATCGCAGCAGCCGCGCTCGCAGGCGCGGCGAGCGCGCAATGCCAGTATGCGGTGACGACCTGGTCGGGCTGGCAGTGCGCATGGGGCTCGACAGCGGGTTACACAGGGACCGGGCTGAATGACCTGGCTGGCTGGTGCGGCTACCGATGGGGCTGCTATCCCGAGGAGCCGTACGACTGGTATCCGGCCTGCTGCCCGCCGGGCGGCATGCCGCAGGTGCTGCCGATGCCGCCCGGCGCGAGCACGGGCGGCGCGCAGGCAACCGCGGTGAACAACGCCGGCGTCGTCGTCGGCTTCAAGTATGTCGGCGCGAGCGATCAGTATCAACACGGCGTCATCTGGTGGCCCGACGGATCCGTCGAGACGATTCCGCCGCTCGGGGGCTCCAACAACAGCCGCGCGAACGACATCAACAACTCCGGTGTGATCGTCGGCTCAAGCGGCGGCCTTCCGTATGTGCTCAAGGATGGGCTCATGGAGTCAGTTCCGAGCCCGGGTCCCAGCGGCGGAAGCGCACTTCGCATCTCGAGTTCCGGATTCGTTCTCTGCAACTTCGGCAGTCTCAGCACGGACAACCGTGCGTGTCGCTGGCGTGACGGAGGACTGACGGTCCTCGATCCGATCGACGGTCAACTCGTGTCGATCGGGTACGGAATCAACTCGGCCGGCGAGGTGGTTGGATCGTCGATGACCTATGGCGGAGGCAGCCAGGGATACTCGCAAACCCCGACGCTGTGGCGCATCGACCGAGCGATTGAACTTCCGAAGCCGCCTGGCTACATCAATGGCTACGCCATCTCGATCAACGATGTCGGCGTGATCACGGGACGGATGTTCGCTACGGACAGCGGCCTCCCGCAGATCTATGTTCTCTGGATCGATGGAGCGGTATTCCCGATCAACTCGCTGACTGTTCCCGGCTCGCCTCAGATCGGGCCACTGACGCGACTGAATGCGATTGGGCAGATCCTCGCGTCGGGTGGTCCTCGATTGCTCACGCCGACATGGTGGTCTCCAGCGGACCTGAACGGCGACTGCGCGGTGGACGGCAATGACCTCGGCATGCTGCTCGCGTCGTGGGGCGCACCGGACTTCGATCCGCGCTGCGACTTCAACGGCGACGGCATCGTGGACGGCCACGACCTCGGCACGCTGCTCGGTGCCTGGACGGTCCACTGATCGCGCGTCGGCCTCCGGCTGCCCTTCCTCGCCGAGTTGAGGACGGCATCGCGGCGAGTCGGCGAGCCGCGTGCCGTCCAAGTGTTTTGTATCTTCAGGTTCAAGCTGGACGCCGCATCGGACGTCCGGCCGTCGGATCGCGAGATCAACAGTGTTTCGGCGGCAAGCGTCGCGCCTCAGCACGATCCCGGTCCGACCTCCGTCGATTGCATCCCGAACAGTCGTTTGGACCTCTGCAGACGCCTCGTCGAGGCGCACGCAAGCCCGCATCTGCAAGCAAGGGACACACCGTCATGGATGAAGTGCGAGCAATCGTCGGCATCGACGTCAGCAAGGACCGCTTGGACGTCGCCTGCCTTGCCGCTGCGGTCCATACTTCCAACGCGATGTCGTACGACAACAACTCGGCCGGACACGCCGCCCTGGTCGCGTGGCTTGAGCGTGTCAACCCACGCCAGGTGCGTGACTTCGCACGCGCCATCGGCGTGCTTGCGAGGACCGACATGATCGACGCCATGGTGATTGCACGCTTCGGTGAGAAGGTCGATCCCCGTCTTCGGCCACTCCCCGGTGCCGATGCCACCGTGCTGATCGATCTCATGGCGCGCCGCCGCCAGCTCATCGACCTTCGGACCGCCGAGAGCAATCGCCTCGGTCAGGCGATCTCGGCCCGAATCAAGTCGAGCATCCGCGCCGTGCTCTCGACGATCGAGAAGCAGATCGCGGCCATCGACGACGACCTTGACGACCATATCCAACGCAGTCCCGTCTGGAAGGCCAAGGAAGAACTGCTCACGAGCGTCCCGGGAATCGGAGCCGTCACGGCCCGCACGCTCCTGGCGAGCGCGCCCGAGCTCGGATTGGTCAGCCGTCAGAGCATCGCCGCCCTGATCGGCGTAGCGCCATTCAACCGGGACAGCGGAAACAGGCGTGGCCGACGTGCCATCTCCGGCGGACGCAAGGTCGTACGAGGAGTCCTCTCCATGGCCGCACTCACCGCCGTACGACACAACGCGGTCTTCAAGGCCCACTACGAAAGGCTCCTAACCACGGGCAAGGCCAAGAAGGTCGCACTCGTCGCCGTCATGCGAAGGCTCCTCGTCACCCTCAATGCCATGCTGCGAGAACAAGTCCCATGGAGACCTGCCCTTGAAACCACTTGAAAATCAAGACAGTCGCTGAGGCGAGAAGGGCTGCCGGAGCCGACGCGCTACCCGCGCAGCGCCCGGCGCACCGCGGCTGCCGGAGCCGACGCGCTGCACCGAGCTGACCTCGGTCACCCTCGCTGGGGGCGTCGCGCGGTCACATCAAGGCTGGTGATGAAGTCGCTCGGCTTCGTGCCCTCAGGCAGCGCGGCGACGATCCGGCGATAGAGCGGATCTTCCCAGTGCGTCATGGCCTCGATGTACTGCGGCTTGCTCGTAAGCGAGATGTCGTGAAGACCCGCGGAACTGGCATGCGCGCGGGTCTCGTCGATCAGCACGGCGCCCGCAATGCAGCCGACGAGCGCCTCGACATCCGCGCGGATCGCGTCGGGCAATGGTCGCAGCAGCGCAAGATCCGAGACGGCCACGCGCCCGCCGGGCTTGAGCACGCGTGCGATCTCGCGCCACACCTGCGGCTTGTCCGGCGAGAGATTGATGACGCAGTTGGAGATCACGACATCCACACTCGCGTCGGCCACGGGTAGATGTTCGATCTCGCCGAGTCGGAACTCCACATTGGCAAGCCCGGTGCGCGCGGTGTACGCAGCGAGGTTGCGCCGCGCGTTGCTCACCATGTCCGGGGTCATGTCGACGCCGATCACGCGCCCGTTCGTGCCGACCTTCGGCCCGGCGACGAAGCAGTCGAAGCCGCCGCCGGCACCCAGGTCGAGCACCGTTTCGCCCTGGCGCAGCGACGCGATGGAAGTGGGATTGCCGCAGGACAGTCCCATGTTCGCGCCGTCGGGCGATGTGGCGAGTTCTTCGGTCGAGTAGCCGATCGCGGCTGCGAGCGCGTCGGAGTCGATCGTCGTCGGACCGCCGCCGCCGCCGCAGCAGCAGCCGCCTGCGCCGCCCGGACCGCCCGGAGCAGGCGCCGTGGCAGATGTCGTGCTGCTCGATGGTGCGGAGTGCGCGGCGCTCCATGAGCTGGCGCGGGCGATTTCGGAGTAGCCCTCGCGCACCTGGCGGCGAACGGCATCGTGTTCTTCGTGGGATGGGGTCATGGGAGTTCCTTGCGTGGGTCGCGCGACGCTGATCCAGCGCCGGCGGCGGAGGTTGATGCGATCGCTTCGGGAAGCGACTCGACGAAGGTGTGAATCTCGTCGCGAACCCGGCGATAGTGGGCAAGCGCCTCGTCCTCGCTGCGAGCGCCGCGGGCGAGACGAGGCGGATCGTCGAAGCCGACATGCACGACGCGAGCGCCGGGGAAGACGGGGCACGCTTCATGCGCCGAGTCGCAGACGGTGACGACGACATCGAACGGCACGCCGATCTCGTCAGGACGCTTCGATGCATGCGCCGAGATGTCCACGCCTGCCTCGGCCATCACGCGGATCGCAAGCGGGTTCAGTCCATGCGGGTCGGTGCCGGCCGAATGAGCCTCGATGCGATCACTGCGGAGCGCCTTCGCCCATCCCTCCGCCATCTGGCTTCGGCACGAGTTGCCCGTGCAGAGGAAGAGCACGCGAAGGCGTCCGTCAGCGCCTGGCACAGCACGCTCCCGTGCACCGCGCGCGCCCGCGCACGAGCTGATCCCTGGGGCAGCACTGTTCGATCGCGTCGGCAAGCGACCGAAGCAACTGGCACAAGTGCCCGTACCGGACGGCGAATGTCACCGTACGGCCGCTTCGTGTGGATTCCAGGATTCCACTGCGCTCCAGCATGTGCAGATGTCGCGAGACGACGGAGAGGTCCACCGAGCAGCACTCGGCGATCTCGCCGACGCTCGCGGGTCTTGCGCACTTGATGAGGCAGCCGAGCAGCCGGGCACGCGTGGGGTCGGCGAGCGACTTGAACGGCTCCGGATCGAGCAGGTCGTCGACCGGACGGCAGCAGGATGCGGCCTGCCGCGGGGTCATGGAGCGAGTCTTGCGTATTTGCACCATGGTGCAAATAATACGCTGCCGCCCGGCGGCGTCAAGGCGCGGTCCGATCGTCGATCACCGTAGCGCCAGGACCGACTGCACCTCGGGGCTCCACGCAATCTCCCCGGCCATGACGGCCCGGATCGCAGTGACCAGCGCGTCCTCGCCGTCGTTCTTCGAGACATATCCCCAGGCTCCGGCGTCCATCGCCCGTTCAATGAGCTCCCTGCGAAGATGACCGCTGAAGACGATCGTTCGCGTCGCTGCGCCTGAGCCATCGAGCTCCCGCATCGCTTCCAGCGGGCTCTTGCCCGGCATGTCCAGATCGAGCACGAGGATGTCGGGTTTGGTTTCGTTGAGAGCCGCCGCGAGCCCTGCCAAGCTCGAGAGCGACCCGACGATCGTGATGTCCGGGGTGTGCGAGAAGTGAAGCCCCAGCGCCCAGAGGATCTCCTCGTTGTCGTCGACGCACAGAACTCGCACCCGGTTCATGATTCCCACCCGATGATCGCCCGGCGCAGCGCGCCTTGAAGCGTGCTGCGAGAGGGCTCGGCGGCGATCTGGATCAAGCGTCCGTCGTGCATCGCGGCTTCTCCCGCGCTACCTGGGTTGGTCGGGAACCAGTTTCCCAACACCACGACGCGAACATTCGGGCCTCCTTCATCCAGGAACCGGAGCACTTCACGCGGATCGGCCGAGTCGTCGGCGACCCGCAGGAACCCGTGCGCCGTGGCCCGTTCCGCTGCCGGGCCGACGCCAGCTTGACCTGATTCACGCTCGACCGAGACTTCCACTCCGACACCAGAAAGAAGAGCAGCGATCATTGCCCGCACACGAGCATCTCGCAAGGTCAGAATCCCCGTTCGCACCGCTTGTGGCTGCGCATCGCGCTGCACCACCGGCAAGATGAGTGCGAAAGTGGAGCCCTTGCCCGGCTCAGAGTTTATCAGCAGGCGCCCGCCATGTCGCTCCATGGCGGTGCGGACCAGCGACAAGCCCAGCCCCGTCCCGCGACCCCGAGGCTTGGTTGTAAAGAACGGCTCCGTGCAGCGGGCCAATGTCTGCGCATCCATGCCCGGTCCGTCATCACGCACCTGAAGAGAAACCGTCCCCTCGTCCCTATCCTCGGTCGCCGACACCCAGATGTTGCCACCGCCCTGCGAACTGAGCGCCTCCGCCGCGTTCTGCACAAGATTGAAAACGGCCTGCATCAGAACATGCTTCGGAACCGCCACCGCCGGCAGCGCAGTCGACTCCACCCCGCTGGCATGGAGGCGAACATCGGCCGACAGCGTCCACTTGTAGGGCAAGGTGGCCTCGGCCCACCATGTACTCAAGTCGGTGCTCGCGGGCGAGACCCTCGCATCCTCAGGGTCCGCGGAAAGCGACCGCAACCCCCGCGTCAAACCGCGAAGGTGCTCCACGGAGCGGCGCAGCGCTTCGAGCATCGGCTTGGAGGCCGGCGGCAGCGCGGCATGCTCCAACTCCGCAATCGATACCCCCATGGGCATGAGCACATTGCTCATGTCATGCCCGAGTCCAGCCGAGAGCGTACCCAAAGCCGCCATGCGTTCCTTCGCGTGAGCCGCAGCGATCAGCCGCTCCACATCGCGGGCGTACCGCTTCACCGATTCGGCGAGTGCCTCATCGATCGCCTCGTTGAACCGAGTGATCTGCTCGGCCTCGGACCGATCGGCCATGCCTCCCGCTCTGGTCCACAGGCGCAGCACACTGGCGCGGAGGGCTCGGTACTCCGAGACCATCTGATCGAGAGTGAAGCCCTCCGTCGCTCGAACATCGCCGTGGCGTCCCGCACCAGTTGCAGCGAACTCCGAGTGCGGAGCTTGTACGCTCCCCTTGGACTTTGCTTCCTGTTGCGCTGCGGTCTGATAGATCTCCAGATCCGCCGCCACATCACTGAGGATGTCCTTCGCGTGGTCTCGGAGCGCCTTGGCATCCATCGACTTGGTCACGGCGCCCAGGGCGCGGGCGAAGTCCTCCCACTCCTGGAGAATGCGCTCCATGTTCGACAGGATGAATGCGGAAAGGCGCATCCGAGCTCGATCGAGCGTAGCCCCTTTCCTCACTAGGCGAAGGCGAACCGCTTCCGTCGAGCAAGGCCAAGACGCTGGCACAGGATCCCGCCACGCGTGCCGCTGCGCGGCCCGCTCGTCCGGCGGCTTGCGCCGCCGGCTCGCGGCTGGCGGGATTGACCCTCCGGCGGCTGCGCCGCCTTCGGGATCCCGCCACGCGTGCCGCTGCGCGGCCCGCTCGTCCGGCGGCTTGCGCCGCCGGCTCGCGGCTGGCGGGATTGACCCTCCGGCGGCTGCGCCGCCTTCGGGATCCCGCCACGCGTGCCGCTGCGCGGCCCGCTCGTCCGGCGGCTTGCGCCGCCGGC